>MRWF01025961.1_pt1 | contig 421354 bp, 372 predicted proteins | sample 1013331 | NCBI WGS metagenome assembly MRWF01 (sample SAMN06117577, study PRJNA244670) | biofilm metagenome | biome: Water; feature: Cathode Biofilm; material: Biofilm; isolation source: microbial consortium enriched at the cathode of a solar microbial fuel cell | place: USA: District of Columbia...
CTCCCTGAAGAGCCGTGGAAGACCACCACGTCGATAGGAAGCGTGTGGAAGTGCGGCAACGCATGAAGCTTAGCTTTACTAATAGCTCGTTCGGCTTGATCCTCTCATTAGTCAATGTTCATCTTTTGGATGCGCCCCTGGCGCATCAAAAAGATCATTTTAAGTGCGCTACCGCCCTTCGGGCTGCTTGAGCGCGTTTGAAATGATCCATACGGCCAACGTCCTGGAACCTTCGTCCCAGGCGAGGCCGACCAAAACATCAAAAAAATATATAGACCAGTTCACGCAAATTGCGCTTCGCCGGCCTGGTGGCCCTAGCGGGGAGCCCCCACCCGATCCCATCCCGAACTCGGCCGTGAAACTCCCCAGCGCCAATGGTACTGCATCTTAAGGTGTGGGAGAGTAGGTCGCCGCCAGGCCTGCAAATCGCAATTTGAAACCTCTTCAACTTGTTTGTCGCTCACGCGCGCACCGCCCTAAAGGGCTGCGCTCCGCGCGGGCGGCCTGACCGGCCGGCGGCCACTCGGCCTTGCCTCCGCTGCGCTCCGGATCTCTTATCCCATATCAGCGCAGTCTTCCGGTCAAACCGAAACATAAGGGTATCCCCAACAGGGACCAAACCCAGTTTGACCAAACGCCCAGCGCGCCAAGGACAAACAAAAAAACAACGCGGGATGGAGCAGCCCGGTAGCTCGTCAGGCTCATAACCTGAAGGTCGCAGGTTCAAATCCTGCTCCCGCAACCAACAAATAACCCGGCCGCGCGCCGGGTTTTTTGTTGGTAACCGATACAGATTTTAAACTGACCAGCGCCCCCACAAAAAGCGCTATGCCCGACGCACCGGCACAAAAACGCTCAAAGCAAACTACCGCAACCAAATAAACAAAAGGCCGCCCAAAAAGGGCGGCCTTTTTTGTTGGATCACGGCGGGGGCTGGGCGGAAGAACGGAAACCTAGGCCGTTTCGGAGAGAACCTGTCCCAGCGTTTCCACCATCTCGTCAATCATGCCTTCTTCTACAATCAATGGAGGCGAAAGGGCGATGATGTCACCAGTCACGCGGATCAGCAAGCCCGCCTCGAAGCAATTGACGAAAACCTCGTAAGCACGTTTTCCGGGCGCGTCCTCGCGGGAGTTGAGTTCAATGCCGGCAATGACGCCAACAGTGCGGATGTCCTTGACGTGTTTGGCGCTCTTGAGCGTATGGATACGGTCTTCCCAGGCGTTTGAAATCTCCGAGCCACGGGTCAGAAGCTTATATTTTTCGTAGATATCGAGCGTCGCAAGGCCGGCGGCGCAGGCCACAGGGTGACCGGAATAAGTATAGCCGTGGAAGAGTTCGATTGTTTCGGCCGGACCGCCCATGAAGGCTTCATAGATCGCGTCTTGCGCGAAGACCGCTCCCATCGGAATGACGCCGTTGGTAAGACCCTTGGCAGTGGTAAAGAGATCCGGTTTCACGCCGAAGAAATCGGATGCGAAAGGGGCGCCAAGGCGTCCGAAACCGGTGATGACCTCATCGAATATCAACAGGATACCGTGACGGTCGCAGATCGCACGCAGTCGTTCCAGATATCCCTTGGGCGGGATCAGGACACCGGTGGAACCGGCGACCGGTTCGACGATAACGGCCGCGATTGTCTCTGCACCATGTAGCGCAACGATCCGTTCCAGGTCGTCGGCAAGATGTCCGCCCCACTCCGGCTGCCCCTTGCTGAAGCTGTTGTGTTCGGGAGCATGAGTGTGCGGCAAGTGATCGACACCGGTCAGGAGCGACCCGAAATGGCGGCGGTTGTTGACGATGCCGCCAACGGAAATACCGCCGAAGCCGACACCGTGATAACCGCGTTCGCGACCGATCAACCGGGTTCGGGAAGCGTCCCCCCTGGCGCGGTGATAGGCGAGCGCCATCTTCAGGGCCGTGTCGACGGATTCAGACCCGGAACCGGTAAAGAAGACGTGGTTGAAGCCCTCCGGCGCAATCTGTTTCAGACGCTCGGCAAATTCGAACGCGATCGGATGGCCCATCTGGAAGGAGGGCGCGTAGTCCAGTTCTGAAAGCTGCCGGGCGACCGCATTGGTGATCTCTTCGTAACCGTGTCCGGCATTGCAGCACCAGAGGCCCGCAGTGCCGTCGAGAATGCTGCGGCCGTCGTCGCTGCGGTAATGCATGCCCTTGGCCGAGACCAGCATGCGTGGAGACTGCTTGAACTGCCGGTTCGCGGTAAACGGCATCCAGTAGGCGTCAAGCGGCTGGTTGGATCGAATATCTGTGTTGTTGTTGACGATGTTCATGTGCGCCTCCTCGGTCGGTCGCACTAGAAAGCACTGATTTTGACATGCCGAATAGTCTGTTTCTTGCGGACATCAAGGCATTGAAAAGACTCATTTTGAATGGGAAACTGTTTAGGATGATAAACACACTAAACACCGATGACTTCTCACGCGATGTCGGATTGCGCCTGCGGGCGATCCGGGAAGCGCATGGCTATTCACAGCGGGAATTGGCCAAACGGGCCGGTGTCACCAACGGTTTCATCTCTCAGCTGGAAGCGGCCAAGATCAACACCTCCCTTAGCGCGCTGAAACGCGTTCTGGACGGTATACCGATCGGTCTTTCGGAGTTTTTCGCCTATGAGCCGGAGCGGCAGGAGCAAGTGTTTTTCGGCGTCGATGAGCTGACCGAAATCGGCAAGGGCAACATTTCCTACAGGCAAGTCGGCAACAGCCTCTTCGGACACGAGCTGCAGATGCTTTACGAAGTTTATGAAGCGGGTGCGGATACAGGGCGGGTCATGCTCAGCCACGAGGGCGAGGAAGCCGGTATCGTCATCGAGGGACGGCTTGAAGTTACCGTCGGCGAGCAGAGAAAGGTCCTCGGACCTGGAGATGCCTACCTCTTCAAGAGTTCGATCCCGCACAGGTTCAAGGCACTGCGAAACGGCCGCTGTGTCGTTGTAAGCGCCTGTACGCCGCCGACGTTCTGACCCTACGCTAGAACAGTCCGAGCTTCTTCGAATTCGCCTTCCATTGTACCAGGCGGTGGCTCGAGGTCGTCTCGTTGGCCCTGGCTGCAATGTCGACCATCAGGCTGAGCGCGGCAACGATCCCGATTGTCGATTCCAGGAAGAGGCCCGTTCTGGAAGGCGCATAGACGGCGGCATCGGCGATCTCCCTACTCCAGTGGCAATATTCGTCCGAAACCACAATCACTGATCGGCCCTGGCTCTTTGCCAGCCGGGCGAGCTTCAACGATTCCGACGCATAGGGCACGACGTCCACCAGGATAAGGCACGTTGTGGCGGCCGTTTCCGGACCGTGATCAAGCCACTCGCCCAGCATGCCGTCATGGGCGGACAGGAAATGGACATTCTTTCGCGCGAGCGCCATCCTGCGGGCGAAATCCTCCACCGTTCCCCGGATGGACTGAAATCCCGTAGCGTAAATCGTCCCGGAAGTCGAAACCAGTCGGATGACCTCTTCCCAATTATCGCCTTGCGTCTGGTTGAAGACGTTGGTCAGTCCCTGGACCTCGGCTTCCAGCGTCTCGACGAACCGCAAAGGGATGTCCCCGTCGGTGACGAAGGAGGCCGTGGTGACCGAATAATGTTCGCGCAGCAGCTGCTTCAGCCCTTTCATGCCGTCGCATCCGAGCCGGCGCAGCAACCTTCCGACGGTGACCTCTGAAACCCCCGCCTTTTCCGCGAGAGATTTTCCGGTTTCCAGCCCGAGAGACGAAATATTCAGGCTGACAAACTGCGCAAGCCGGGCCTCCTGCTTGGGGAGTTTGGGTGTTTCATCCTGCAAGCGTTTGATGAATTCATCGAATTTCGCCTGAGGGAAGGAGGAGAAGCCGGATTCCATTTCAGCTCCCAAAATGACAGAAAAATAACATTTGACAGAAATGTCATAATTCAATCTCCTTTTGGACGCAAGCCCGTTCACCTCCCAGAAACGTGGCAGCAAACCAGAGGGTTCCATGACTAACAACACGCTGAAGAGAGTTGCCAAGGCAACACTTGGGGCAGCGGCACTGGTGGCTGTTGCCAGTGCTGCGCAGGCCGAGGAAGAACTGAATCTCTACAACTGGGGCGACTACATAAACCCGCAGGTTCTGACCAGGTTTACCGAGGAGACGGGGATCAAGGTCAACCTGGACACCTATGGCTCCAACGAGGAAATGCTTGCGAAGATCCAGGCCGGCGCCACCGGTTACGATATCGTGTTCCCGTCGGTGCATATGCACGACATCATGTTCCAGCTTGGTTTGCTGGAAAAGACCGGCATCGGCAGCGATCCGGCTTTCAAGAACATCGACCCGCAGTTCATCCGCGCGAAGACAGATCCGGACGCGGAATACTGTCTGCCGTATGCCTGGGGCACTGTCGGCATCGCCTACAACAAGCAGAAAGTGGCCGAAATGACCGGCTGGGAGGATTTCTTCGCCCTGGCTGACAAGGGCGAGAAGATCATCCTTCTCGACGATCTGCGCGAGACCATCGGCATCGGTCACATCATGAACGGCACGTCGGTCAATTCCACCGATGAAGCCGAGATCAAGGCCGCGGCAGATTACATTCTGGAGCGCAAGAAGAACGTCACCGCCTTTACCTACGACAGCATTCCGCTGGTCCAGTCCGGCGATGTGGCGGCTGCACACTGGTATGTCGGCGCGAACATTTTCGTGCAGCAGGCTCCGGATGTGCTCGCCTACGTCATCCCGGAGGAAGGCGCGACCATGTACCAGGAGGATATCTGCGTCCTTGCCAGCGCACCGAACAAGGACAACGCAAAGAAGTTCCTGCAATTCTATCTTCAGCCGGAAATTTCCGCGCTGAACGTACAGCAGCAGCTGAATGGCACTCCGAACCTGCCGGCCCGGGAGCTCCTGCCGCCGGAAATTGCCAACAACGAAAGCATCTACCCGCCTCAGGACGTGATGGAAAAGCTGCAGATCTTCGTGGACCTCGGCCGCGACCTTCAGCTTTACAACAGTGAATGGACGCGCATCAAAACGGCACAATGAGTGCGGATGCGGATGACCGTCACATTCAGACTGCGCGGCCACGGGCCGCGCATGTCGCCTGACGTTCCGAGGGGGTAGAATGCAAGGAATTTTGAGGATCGAAAGCGCCTCCAAGAGCTTTCAGGCTCCGGAAGGTGGCGTCATCCGGGCACTGGACAACGTGTCCCTGACAGTGGCTCACAACGAGTTTCTGACGCTGCTTGGCCCGTCGGGCTGCGGCAAGACCACCTTGCTGAGGGCGGTCAGCGGGTTTGAGGATCTCGACGGTGGCGAGATCTACATAGACGGCCAACCGGTATCGGATCAGCCGGCACACAAACGACCGGTCAACACCGTCTTTCAAAGATATGCCCTGTTCCCGCACCTGTCGGTGCAACGGAACGTTGCCTACAGCCTCGAGGTTAGAGGCGTCGCGAAAGCGGAAATCAGACATCGTGTCGGCAGCATGCTCGAGCTTGTCGGCCTTGCCGGAATGGGCGCGCGCAAGATCGGCCAGCTTTCCGGTGGACAGCAACAGCGGGTGGCCCTTGCCCGTTCGCTTGTGGCGCGGCCAAAAATTCTTCTGCTGGATGAACCTCTGTCGGCACTCGACAAGAACCTGCGCCACAAGATGCAGCAGGAGCTGAAGACCCTGCAGCACGAACTTGGCATCTCGTTCATCTTCGTCACCCACGATCAGGAAGAAGCGCTGGTTATGTCGGACCGGATCGCGGTGCTGAACGGCGGCACCATCCAGCAACTGGATGCGCCTGAAGAGCTTTATCGCCGCCCCGGGAACGAGTTCGTCGCCCGCTTCATCGGTGAAAGCAATCTTCTGGATGCCACGGTGGTGTCTGTCGAAGGCGAAAGCTGCGACGTCGCACTGGCCGACAGCACCGTCATCCGCGATTGTCCGGTGAACGGCCTGAAGCGGGGCGATGCGGCAAAGGTGCTGATCCGGCCGGAAAACCTTTTAGCGGACCTGGGGCAAAGCGGTTCTGGCGAGCGGGCGGGACACGAAATCTCGGGCACCGTCAGCGAGAGCTTTTTCGCCGGTACCGACTATCATCTTGTTCTGGTGTGCCAGGGGTTGCCGCCGGTCAGGGCATCGCTTCGGGCGGGACCTGGCACGTCGCATCACACCATCGGCGAACAGACCTCGCTGTTCGTGCCGCATGATGCCGTGCACCTCATTCCGGGAAATGGAGTTCCGGCATGAGCAGGGGGCACAACACACTGGAAAACAGGAGAAAGCTGACGCTGTTTGGCCTCTTGCTGCCACCGTCCATCTTTCTCGCGGTCTTCTTCCTCGGGCCGCTCACCATCATGATCGTCTATTCCTGGCTCACACCGGGTCTTTATGGCGGCGTTGAATGGAAATTCTTTCACCTGAACTACGGCCGCATCCTGGGCTGGGCCGACACCAAGTACGAGCGCTTCGATCCGGTCTATATCGAGATCTTTCTGCGGTCGGTGAAACTGGCGGCAACCACTGTTTTGCTCAGCCTCATCCTCTGTTACCCGGTCGCTTTCTGGGTGTCGCGGATGTCGGACAGGATGAAAAACCTGGTCATCTTCCTGATCACGCTGCCTTTCTTCATCAGCCTGATCGTGCGTCTGTTCGCATGGGTCCTGATCCTGAGGCCGACCGGTTTCTTCAACCAGGCGCTGATGGGCCTCGGACTGATCGATCAGCCGCTGGAAATCATCTTCACAGGCACGGCGGTGGTTATCGGCATGGTCTATGTGTTCGTGCCGTTCATGTTCCTGCCGCTCTATGCCAGCATCGAAAAGCTGGACCACAGCCTGATCGAAGCCTCGCAGGACCTGGGTGCCAACCGACTACAGACATTTTTTCGCGTGATCCTGCCAATGACCCTGCCGGGCATCGTCGGTGGCTCGATCATCGTCTTCATCCCGAGCCTCGGCAATTTCATTGTGCCGTCGCTTCTGGGCGGGGCAAAGGTAGTCATGATCGGCAATCTGATCGAGCAGCAATTCCTGTCGGCGCGCAACTGGCCCTTCGGAGCGGCGCTCGGAATGATGGTGATGGCCGCTGTCCTGGTCCTGCTTCTCTACTACATCCGCATTGTTACCCGTGAAGAGCGGCGCTCCGGCGGATCGAAGGTGGCAGAGGAGGTCGCGGCATGAGGCGCAAGATTTCCTGGCGAAACCTGTTCCTGTCGGTCTACGGATGGCTGTTTCTGGTCTTCATCTACGTGCCGATCCTGTTGATCACGGTGTTCTCGTTCAACTCCAACCCGGTCAACATGATGATCTGGCAGGGGTTTACCTTCGACTGGTACCGCACGATCTTCGGCTTCCCGACGGAGCTGAACGAGCTGACGCTTTATGTGGAATCAACCGATCAGCTCTATAACGCGGTCCTGAACAGCCTGACGGTAGCCCTTGTCACGACGACGGTGTCGACGGTGCTCGGAACGTCGGTTGCGCTGGCGGTTGCCCGCTTCAGGTTCCGCCTCAAGAATTTCTACCGGGCCCTTCTGTTCATGCCGATGATCATGCCCGACATCATCCTCGGCATCGCACTGTTGATCTTCTTCGTGTCCTTCGGCTTCGGTCTTGGCCTGCACACGATCATCATCGGTCACTGCACGTTCCTCAGCAGTTACGTGTTCATCGTGGTCAGCGCCCGCATCGCGGATATGGACGACAGCCTGGAAGAGGCATCGGCGGATCTGGGGGCCGATGGCTGGACGACATTCCGGCGGGTGACCCTGCCGTTGATCGCACCGGGCGTCATCGGCGGTGCGATGCTCGCCTTCATCATCTCGATGGATGATCTGGTGATCACCTATTTCATCTCCGGCGTCGATTCCACGACCCTGCCTGTTCACATCTACGGGATGCTGCGCAGGGGCATCAAACCGGAAATCAATGCAATTGCCACGGTCATGCTGGTGTTTTCGTTCATCATCGCATCCGTTGGCCTCTACATGCGGTCCCGCAAGAAATGACGCAGAAACATTACTCCAAACGTGCCCGCGACCTGGGACTTCCCATGCCGGGCACTCCGGGTCCGCAAAACGCGATTACCGATGTCGAAGGTGTGCTTGTTGGCTATGAAACGCTTTCCTCAAGGCTGACACCTGCGCTCGCGAGCAACGGCCTTCCCGTGCAGACCGGCGTCACGGCAGTTCTGCCCCGGGGGCGGACATCGACACCGCGTCCGGTGTGGGCGGGGCTGCATGCGCTCAACGGCAATGGTGAAATGACCGGCAGTCACTGGGTCAAGGACGCGGGTTATTTCACCGGCCCGATCCTGATCACCAATACGCACAGCGTAGGCGCTGCGCACGAGGCCGCTGTACGCTGGATGGTCGATACCTATCGCGATGCCTGGGAGAACAACCACCTTTGGGCGATGCCGGTTGTCGCGGAAACATATGACGGTGTCCTGAACGACATCAATGGCCTGCATGTGCGGCCGGAACACGCGGCAAAAGCCCTCGAAAACGCGACATCCAATCCACCTGCCGAAGGCAATGTCGGCGGTGGTGCGGGCATGATCTGTTACGAGTTCAAGGGAGGAACGGGCACCGCCTCACGGCGTATCGAAGCAGGTGGCAAGCCCCACACGGTCGGGGTTCTTGTGCAGGCGAACCACGGTCTTCGGCCATGGTTCAAGGTGCTGGGACAGTCCGTCGGGGAAAAGATGATGGAAGACCGGTTGCCTGGCTTCAAGGCGGAGCGTGGCTCGATCATCGTGATCATCGCAACGGATCTGCCGCTGCTGCCTTCCCAGCTCGACCGTCTGGCCCGCCGCGCGACCATCGGCATTGGCCGGGGCGGAACGCCGGGCGGCAACAGCTCCGGCGACATTTTCCTTGCTTTCAGCACGGCCAACGAAATGGATCTGCCGCAGCTCAGCGGGCCGTGGAAATCCATGGTGTCGCTGAACGACGATCTGCTCGATCCGGTCTACATGGCTGCGGTGGAGGCAATCGAGGAAGCTGTCCTCAACGCCATGCTGGCGGCCGAAGACACGCCAACCGCAAGGCCCGCAGGTGCGGTTTGCCGGGCGATCGACGCCGAAGCCCTCAGGGAGCTCTTCGCACGGGTTTGAAAGCCCCGCCGGCGCCGATAGGTGCAAGAGATCGGCGGGGCTGTGGTGCCGTCTATCGACCGATCGCGTAGGCCTGCATCAGGCGCGGGGTCGCCGCTGCTTTCAGGACGCCGTCAGCGCTGCGCTTGGCGGCGGTCAGCCGGCCGATGGTCCAGTTGCCGGAAACTTCCACCGAATGCCCGCGGGCTCGCAGCAGATTGATTGTCTCGGGGCTGAAATTGCCTTCCGCCATCACGTGCCCCGGCTGGCGTTGGCGCGGGTGGAACGACGTCGGGAAATGGGTCGTGTGGAACAGCGGCAGGTCGATGGCTTCCTGCAGGTTGAGGCCGTGATGCACCAGCCGCAGGAACAGGGAAAGCTGCCACTGGTCCTGCTGGTCGCCGCCTGGTGTGCCGAACACCATCGCCGGCCGCCCTTCATGGAAGGCAAGGCTCGGGGTCAGCGTGGTGCGCGGGCGTTTGCCGGGCGCCAGGCTGGTCGGCAGGCCGTCTTCCAGCCAGAACATTTGCGCGCGGGAATTCAGGCAGAAGCCGAGCGCGGGAATGATCGGAGAGGATTGCAGCCAGCCGCCGGACGGGGTCGCGGCAACCATGTTGCCCCAGCGGTCGATGATGTCTAGATGAACCGTGTCGCCCCGCCGCTCGGAAAGATGCGCCATCGTCGGCTCGTAAAGACCCGTGTTGGCAATGCCTGCGCGCTCGATCACGGCCATGTTGGCAGCGACCTGATCCTCAAAGCCGGGCAGAACGCCGGGGCGCAGGTCGAAGGACGCGGTGTCGGAAATCAGTTTGCGCCGCGCATCGTTGTAGTCGTCCGACAGCAGCGTGCTCATCGGAACGTCAACAAAAGCGGGATCGCCGTAATAGACCTCGCGGTCCGCATAGGCGAGCTTCATGGCTTCGGTCACATGGTGGACGAAGTCGGCACCAGCCGGGTCCATAGCGCCGATATCGAAGCCTTTCAGAAGCGCCAGCGCCTGCAGGAGCACAGGCCCCTGTCCCCATGGGCCGGTCTTGGCGACGGTCCAGTCGTGATAGTCGCTCAGGAGCGGATCTTCGTAAGTCGCGCTCCAGGTCGCCAGATCGTCGGCGGTCAGCACACCCTTGTGCTTGGTGCCCGAGCCGTCCATCACCTCGGCGGTTTCCAGGAAGGCCGCTATCTCCTCGGCAATGAAGCCGCGGTAGAAACAGTCCCGTGCCGCGTCGATCTGATTCTCGCGGCCGGATTGGCTTTCCGCTTCGCTCAAGAGCCGGGTCCAGGTCTGGGCCAGAACCGGGTTTTTGAACATCTCGCCGGCTTCCGGAACGTTTCCGCCAGGTACCCAGGTCTCGAAGGACGTCGGCCATTCTGTCTGGAAGAAGTCCTTCAGCCCGCCGATGGTTGCCGCTGCACCCGGCAACATGGGCTGGCCGTTTTCAGCGTAATAGATCGCAGGCTCCAGCACATCGCGCAGGCTCAACGTGCCGTGGTCGCGCAGCATCAGCATCCAGCCGTCGAAGGCACCCGGAATGACAGTCGACAGCAGGCCGTTGCCCGGAATGAGATCCAGCCCTTCCGCCTTGTAATGGTCGATGGTGGCTCCCGCCGGGGCAGGTCCCTGGCCGCAAACGACCTTGGTTTCGCCGGTTCCGGCCTTGTGGAAGATCACCGGCAAATCGCCGGCAGGGCCGTTCAGATGCGGCTCCAGAACCTGCAGCACAAGCCCGGTCGCAACGGCGGCGTCAAAGGCATTGCCGCCTTTTTCCAGGATGCTCATGCCGATGGCGCTTGCGATCCAGTGGGTGGAAGTGACGACACCGAAGGTGCCGGTGATTTCGGGGCGGGTGGTAAAAGTCGGCATGAGTTACTCTTTGGGTTTTAAAAAACGGGTCAGCTTTCGCGCGGGTCGAGAGCGTCGCGCAGGCCATCGCCAAGCAGGTTGAAACCGAGAACGACCAGGAAGATCGCCGCGCCCGGCCACCAGGCCATCCAGGGCGCCTGGGTCATGAAGTTCTTGGCAACGTTCAGCATGGAACCCCAGCTCGGTGCAGGAGGTTGCTGGCCGAGGCCGAGGAAGGAAAGACTCGCTTCGGCAATGATCGCGGTGGCGACTGTCAGGGTCGCCTGAACCAGAACCGGAGCAAACACGTTGGGCAGGATGTAGCGGGACATGATGGCGAAATGGCTGAGCCCGATGGCCCGTGCCCCTTCGACATAGTCTTCCGTCTTGACCGACAGCACCTGGCCGCGCGTCAGACGCACGAAGATCGGCATGGCCGACAGGCCGATGGCGATCATGGCGTTGCTGAGGCTCGGTCCCAGGAATGCGGCAAGCGCAATTGCCAGAATGAGAAAGGGCGTTGCCAGAAGCGCATCGGTGACCCGTGAGATCGCCTGGTCGATCCAGCCGCCGAAATAGCCTGACAGAAGACCAAAGGGCACGCCTATCAGCACGGCGATCAGCACGGACACAACGCCCGCCATCAGCGAGGCCTGCGCGCCCCAGATCATGCGCGAGAGAATGTCCCGGCCGATCTCGTCGGTGCCGAGCCAGTGGGCGGCGGAAGGCGCCTTGCGCACGGCGCTCCAGCTGGTTGCGGCCGGGTCCGCAATGGGCAGCAGCGGCGCGGCAACCGCTATGCCGATGAAAAAGGCGACGATGACGAAACCGAACAGCGCGCTCTTGTTCGCCTTCAGCTTTTTCCAGGCGCGGCTTTCGAGGCGGATGGTTTCCTCGGCCGGATCTGTGGCGGTGGTCACGGCGCTCACAGGCTGCTCCTCATGCGCGGGTTGAGAAGGAAGTAGAGAACATCGGCGATCAGGTTCATCAGTATGAAGCCGGCAGCCGTGCACATGACGATCCCCTGGACGACGGCATAATCGCGAGTGAAGACCGCATCGACGATCAACTTGCCGAAGCCCGGAATGGTGAAGATCTGTTCCGTAAGCACCGCGCCTGCCAGCAATTCGCCGAAGAGCAGGGCACTCAGGGTGACGATGGGCAGAAGCGCGTTGCGGAACGCGTGTTTCAGGATGACCACATTCTCTCGAAGACCCTTGGCACGGGCGGTGCGGACATAGTCGGCCTTCAGGACACCCAGCATGGCCGAGCGGGTGTGCCGCATCAACGTTGCCGCCAGTGCCGTGCCCAGCACGAAGGCTGGCATGATCATGGTCTGGAGTGATTTCAGCGGATCGACGAAGGGCGATTCATAGCCGGAGGCCGGCAGCCAGCCCAGGTGAACGGAGACCAGCATGATCAGCATGATGCCGAGCCAGAAATTCGGGATGGAAAGGCCGGACAGCGCCACGAAATTGGCGATGTAGTCCACGGCGGTTCCCTTGCGCACCGCGGACAGGATGCCGGCCGGAATGCCTATGGCGAAGGCGATGACCATCGCCATCACCGCGAGCTGGATCGTGACCGGCAGCTTGTCGGCGATAAGCTGCGTCACCGGCTGATTGGTCCGCAGCGAAATGCCGAGATCGCCCTGCAGCATGGCCTTCATCCAGGATAAATACTGGTAGAGGATCGGGTCGTTGAGCCGGTATTTCTCGCGGATGAACGCCAGCACTTCAGGATCGCGTTCTTCGCCGGCAAGCACGAGCGCCGGGTCGCCGGGCAGCAGTTTCTGCAGCACGAACACGAAGACCGAGACCAGAATGAGCGTCGGGATGGCGATGAGCAGCCGGCGTACGATGTAGGACAGCATTCAGGCAAAATCCGTTTGGAACGGGACCCGGCAAGAGCCGGGTCCCTTCATGCGTCTGGTTATTTGAACTTGACGTTCTCGAGGCGGATCATGCCGTCAGGATAGGCGGTGAAGCCTTCCAGCTTGCCAGACAGGGCCCAGATCCAGGTCGGGTGGTAGAGATAGACGATCGGCAATTCGTTGATCAGGATATCCCGTGCCGCGTCATACTTGGCCTTGCGCGTGGCGGTGTCATTGCTCTGCCGAGCCTCGTCCAGCAGCTTGTCGACTTCCGGAATGCAGACCTTGGAATCGTTGATCCCGCCCTTGCAGGTCATGAACTGGTGGATGTTGCCATCCGGATCGACACGACCCGACCAGCCCACCTGGCTTGCCTGGTAGTTGCCCGCGGACTGGTCCGCCAGCAGGCTGGCGAATTCCATCGACTTCAGTTTGACGTTGAAACCGGCTTCCGCCGCCATCGACTGCACAACCTGCATCATCTGCGTCTGCACGGGGTTGTTGGCCACCTGCACTTCGACGTCGAGGCTGTCATAACCGGCTTCCTTCAGTAGGGCCTTTGCCTTTTCGACATCCCGTGCCGGAACCGGATAGTCCTTGTCGTACCAGGGGCTGGTCGGCGGGAACGGCTGGTTGCCGGGTGCAAAGGCGCCTTCGAAGACAACCTGGTTGATCGCGTCACGGTCGAGCGAAAGGCTGAAGGCCTGGCGGATCTTCGGGTCGTTGCCGAACGGGTTGTCACCCTTCTCGCCGTTGTTGAGGTTCACCGTGATACCCTGGTAGCCAAGGCTGACGGCTTCCGCGAAGCCGAGGTTGGCATCGCCCTTAACCGAGGCGACGTCAGTTGCAGCAAGGCGTTCCAGCATGTCGATATCGCCGGAGCGCAGGTTGGCGAGACGTACGGTTGTATCGGGGATCGGCAGGAAAGTGACGGTGTCGAAGTTGATGGCATCCTTGTTCCAGTAGCCGTCGAACTTGGACAGAACGATGCGATCCTGCTGGACGCGTTCAACGAACTTGAACGGGCCGGAACAGACCGGGTTATTGCCGAAGTCGGCCCCGGCGGCTTCTGCGGCGGTCGGGGAAACCATCATGCCGGCGCGGTCGGCAAACTGGGCCAGCAGCGTTGCATCCGGCGAGGCGAGGCTGATCTTGACTTGCAGCGGGCCGGAAACTTCCACGCCTTCGATGGACTTGACTTCACTCTTGCGGCGGCTTTCCGGAAGGGTCTTCGAGCGCTCGATGTTGGCTTTCACCGCTTCCGCGTCAAAGGGCGTGCCGTCGTGGAAGGTCACGCCTTCGCGCAGGTCCATGGTCAGAACCTTGCCGTCGTCGGACCAGGTCCAGCCGGTGGCCAGCTGTGGGATGATTTCCAGATCCGGTGTGATGTCCACCAGCTTGTCGCACAGCGAGGTGTAGACGATACGGCCGACAAAGGTCCGGGACTGATCGGGATCCAGCACATCGGCATCGTCCTGCAGGCCGATGCGAAGATCGGCGGCTTGGGCGGCCGTGGCCAGGGTCGTTGCGCTGAGCAGCAGCGCGGCAAGGAAATCCTTACGCATGTTTGTACTCCTCTCGGAAGGGCTCGAATTATGGTCTTGCGGCCGTCGTCGGCTCTTTTTGTTGACTTCGGGTCCGGAACAGCGCGAAGCGCTTTTCCGCATTGGGGCTCCTTGGCGGTTCCTGAACCGGGGGTTGGGTATCGTCTGCAATCTTTTCCCAGTGGTGACAGGCGACGGTTCGATCACCCGCGACATTGGCTGGCACCGGTTTCTCCCGGCTGCAAAGGTCGGTCGCGTGCGGACAACGCGGATGGAAACGGCAGCCTGAAGGCGGGTCCAGCGGCGAGGGCACGTCGCCCAGGAGAGCGGCCTTCATCGACCGGCCATGGGGCGAGGCAATCGGGATCGCGCGCATCAGGGCCTGGGTGTAGGGATGCAAGGGCTTGTCGAAGAGCGCGTCGTTCGGCGCCAACTCGACGATTTCGCCCAGGTACATGACAGCCACCCGGTCGCTCATGTGGCGGATGACCGCCAGATCGTGGGCGATCAGGATCAGCGTCAGGTCGAACTCCGACTTCAGGTCTTCCAGAAGATTGATGACCTGGGCCTGCACCGAAACATCCAGTGCCGAAACGGGTTCATCACCGACGATCACCTTGGGACCGCTGGCGAGCGCCCGGGCAATGCCGATACGCTGGCGCTGACCGCCGGAAAATTCGTGCGGATAGCGGTTGGCAAAGGCTGGACGCAAACCGACCCTGTTCAGAAGCTCGGCGACCTTCTGCCGCCTTTCGGTACGGGTCAGCGCCGTGTGAACCTTCATCGGTTCCTCGATCAGCGCTCCGACGGTCATGCGTGGGTTAAGCGAGGAAAACGGGTCCTGGAACACGAACTGCAGGTCTTTCCGCAATCGGCGCATTTCCTGTTCGGACAGGGCGGAAATGTCGTTGCCGTCGTAAAGAACCGCACCGTCCGACGGTGTCAGCAGGCGGACGAGAAGACGTGCCAGCGTGGATTTCCCGCAGCCGCTTTCTCCAACGATGGAGAAGGTTTCTCCACGTTTGATGGTCAGCGATACACCGTTGACGGCACTGACCGAGGTTGCCGGTTTGAAAAGGCTCTTGCGGCCGCCGAAACGCTTGGTGACGGCGCGCGTCTCGATGATCTTGTCCCGGGTTGGCAGGCTCATCCGGCAGCCTCCGCAAATGCGCTTTCCAAGGGGGCGTAATGACAGGCGGCCCGGTGAGATGGGCCAAGTTCGACAAGTGCCGGCGTTGTTTCGCAGCCGGTTCCGGCAAAGGGGCAGCGCGGCGTGAACCGGCACCCTGACGGCATGTTGTCGATGGCAGGCACCATGCCACCAATGGTTGCCAGCCTGCCGGACCGGGGCCCGACCGACGGCACGGAGCTCATCAGGCCGATGGTGTAGGGGTGCTGCGGATCGTCGAAAATTGCGGCGACCGGGCCTTCCTCCACCGCGCGCCCCGCGTACATCACACAGACGCGGTCGGCGATTTCGGCGACGACGCCCAGATCATGCGTGATCATGATCAGCGCCGTTCCGCTCTCCTTCTGCAGGTCTTCGATCAGGTCGATGATCTGAGCCTGGATGGTTACGTCCAGCGCGGTGGTCGGCTCGTCGGCGATCAGCAGAACCGGGTCGTTGGCAAGTGCCATGGCAATCATGACGCGCTGACGCATACCGCCGGAAAGCTCATGCGGGTAATCGTCCAGCCGGCTGGACGCGGCCGGAATCTTGACCCGCTCCAGCATTTCCAGTGCCCTTGCGCGGGCCTGCAGACGGTTCACCGGGCGATGCCGCAGCACGATTTCCGATATCTGGTCGCCAATCCTGTAAGACGGATTGAGAGAGGTCATCGGCTCCTGGAAGATCATGGAAATACGGTCGCCGCGCAGGTCGGCGAGCGCGCGCTCTGGCAGGGCCAGGAGGTCCTGCCCCGCGAAAGTTGCCGTGCCGGACATGACCCTGGCAACACCTCGGGGCAGCAGGCCCATCAGCGACAAGGCGGTCACCGACTTGCCACAGCCGCTTTCTCCGACGATGCACAGGGTTTCGCCCGGACGGACGGCAAAGGACAGACCATCGACGATGTTTGCCGGGGCACCCTTGAAACGGAGCGAGAGGTCCTGAACCTCAAGAACGGGGGCCTCAGTCGGCATTTGCCGCCTCGCTTGCACTCTGGAAAAGGAGACGCTCCTGCAGCGCCAGCAGGTGGGCGCGCATGGTCTTTTCCGCGGCGATTGGGTCCCGGTTGGCAATGGCTGCGATGATGTCGACATGCTGTGCCCGGTACAGCGTCAGGGCATCGTCGGTTCTCAAGGCTTCGCGCACATGGCGCCAGGCGGTGTCCTGCCGGACCCGGTCCACAACGTCGAAAAGTGCCAGGAACAACGTGTTGCGTGCTGCCCGTGCAATGGCCCGGTGCAGGGCGCTGTCCCAGAGTTCGCGGCTGTCCATGTCCTCGGCCTTGCCGACGCGGTCCGCAAGGTCGCTCATGGCGGCAATATCGGAAGGCGCGGCGCGCAGCGCGGCCAGCCGGGCCAGCACCGGCTCGATCTGCAACCGGACCTCCATGACCTCGAGCATGTTGGAGTTTTCGTGCAGCGACAGGATCTGCTTTTCCGGCTGTGCAGGTTCGCTGCCGATGAAAGTTCCCGCTCCCTGCCTGCGCCAGATCTTGCCTTCGGTTTCAAGCACTTCCAGGGCCCGGCGTACGGCCCTGCGGCCGACACCGATGGTTTCGGACAATTCACGCTCGGTGGGAAGCTGTTCCTCGCCCTCAGCCGTGAGCTGGTCCACGATGATCCGAAGTCGTTCCAAGGCCATGCTGGAGTTGCGCTGCGAAGGTTTGTCGGTGCCGCTCATGCCATACCAATTCGAACCAATTTGAATTGGTCGCATTATTGGCGCGATATTTTTAGCTGTGCAAGTAGTGCATTTTGCCAAGATGTGCCCGATGCGGGTTTCGGACCAGGCTTGAGAGTTCAGGAATTTAAAGGCAAGGCTTCAGTCAAGAATTGTGTAAATAACTGTAAAATATAAAGAAAAACATCAATGAGGCCTGAAGGGGACACCTTTGGGAAAAGGCTTTGCGAAGTGCTTGCCTGAAATTTGTGCTGGGGAACAAATTTTAATCGGTTCCGCTATTTTCGTCAGGTTATCTCCTGAGGCGAAATTTTGTATTGCATCCCCTTCCTCATGGGGTTGATTGTTGCTTGGCTTTAGAGAAAATTTGTCATTCTTTTCAAGAAAAAGAGTGCTTTTTGATGCTCTGGCTCCCGGTTGGCGAAACTCCTGAAATTGGTTCATAGGAAGCCGTTTGTCGCCGTCGTCATTTGTGGCGAAATTTTATGCGTGGCTGATCTTTGAGCTTTGCGGCGATTGACAAGATTTTTTTCTTCGGCGATCCTGATATCGAAATAGCGGCAATCGTTCAGCCGCATGGCAATTGCGCCCCGATCTGTCGCAGGTGACCACCTGCGGGTCGGGGTTTTTTTATGTTCAGCCCCCGCGGTTTGCATCGTTCGGCTGAAGGGCAGGGTAATACATGGCCTTTGGTGAAATACCTGTTGGCGTTCTGTTTTCGAAATCCGGTTCCTATGCCGCGATCGGGCAGGAAGGCTATTGGGGTGCCCGGATCGCCATCGATGAAATCAACGCTTCCGGTCTGTTCGATTTCCGTTTCCTGCGCGTGGATGGTGACCCGAAGGGCTCTGCCGAAAACTACGCCGTGGAAGCGGACAGGATGATGCGGGAGGCCGGCTGCCGGCACATCATCGGCACCCAGACCTCCTCCTCCCGCAAGGAAGTCTTGCCGGTGATGGAGCGTGGCCGCGGGCTGCTCTGGTACACCACGCCCTATGAGGGCTTCGAAAGCCATGATCGTGTGGTCTACACAGGCGCTTGCCCGAACCAGGGCGTGGTTCCGCTTTTCCGCCACATCGTTCCGGAATCCGGCCGCCGGGCTTTCCTTCTCGGATCCAACTACATCTGGGGTTGGGAAACCAACCGCATTGCCCGCGAACTTCTGGCCGGGTGTGACGGCGAAGTTCTGGGCGAGCGTTATGTCGCCATCGGCGACGAGAACATCGACCATCTGATCGTTGAAATCCGCGAAAAACGGCCGGACTTCATCTTCAACAACCTGATAGGCGAAAGCAGCTACGCCTTCCTGCGCGCCATGAAGAGGCTTGCGAAGGAAGATCCCGCCTTTGCGCCGAACCGCTGCCCGATCCTCAGTTGCAATCTGACGGAAGCCGAGCTGCCGATCCTGGGGGCTGCCGCCGAGGGTCTTGTGTCCACCTCGACCTATTTCGAAACGCTGGACACCCCGGAAAACGAGGATTTCCTGAGCCGGCTGGAAGGCTTGCGCGGCCCGGATGCGTCGATTTCATCGATGTTCGTCGGACCCTATGAGGCCGTCTGGCTGCTCGCCCGCGCTATCGAGGCGTGTGGTTCGGATGCGCCGGATCATGTCCTTGCGGAATTGTGTCGCCGGCCGCACCGGACGCCGTTGCGAGACATCCGGATCGATCCGCAAACGCAGCACGCTTACCTGCAGCCGTTGATCGCGGTGGTGGAAACCACCGGGCCCGAGCGCATCCGCTCCCGGTTCCGCATCATCGAAAAGACGTCCGGCCCATTGGCGCCGGATCCCTATCTGGTCCACTATGACCCGCTGGAAAGCAACGCCGGTACATCTGGTGATACACCGGTACCGGACAACGGTAATACGCCGAGACTGAGGCTGGTGTCGTCATGAGCAGCCTGTTCCGCACCCCGAGTTTCCGCGGTTGGTCCGCGACTGTGCTGCACAAGCCGCATTCCGACAGGGATGCCGTCTGCCGCCAGCTCGACCGTCTCGGCATTGCGGTGTCGACCGCCTGGCCGGAACTTCCCGAGGAAGCAAGGCAAGCCGATCTGGTGATCTTCGACGCCGATGCCGGTCATGATGCCCAGTTCCCCTGGCCGGTTGAAGAACACCCAATGCCGATGATCGCGCTGATGGGCAGCGAGGCTCCCGGGCGGGTCGAATGGGCCATCCGGCGCGGTGCCATTGCCCATCTGAGCAAGCCCATCGCCTCCAGCGGTGTCTACGGCGCGCTCGTCGTTGCCACGCGAACCTTTGCCATGCGCCGCGCATCGGAGGAAAGGATCGCGAAACTGGAAGCCCGCCTTGCCTGTCGGCCTCAGGTGGCCGAAGCCATCCTGCTCCTGATGCAGCACCAGGGCAGCGACGCCGATACCGCTTACAAACTTCTTCAGGATATGGCGATGGCGAGCCGGCAAACCATGGAAGACGTTGCGCTTGATCTGCTGGCGCGTTCAGGAGGGCAGAATGCCGGCCGACGTGAAGCCTGAAGCGATGCCAGACACCGTGAAAACCGCCGCACCCGAGATACCGAAAGGCGTCTGGCGTCGCCTCCTGGAAAGGAAACTAGCCGTCTTTGCCCTGGCCCTGGTCGGTGTAATCGTCGGGGCCGCAGTCTTTGCTCCCTTTGTCGCGCCTTTCGACCCGGCGGAACAGTTCTTCGAAGGGCTGACCCTGGAGGGCGCGCCTTTGCCTCCGGGCGAAACCTTCTGGCTGGGCACGGATCTGCTCGGGCGCGATCTCCTGTCACGTCTGATCTACGGCGCGCAGACCTCGCTCATCATCGGGGTTGTCGCCAACGGGATCGCCGTTGCGGTCGGTGCCTTTGTCGGCATCCTCGCCGGTTTTTTCCGTGGCTGGGTGGAAACGGTGCTGATGCGCTTCACCGATCTGATGATGGCCTTCCCGGCGCTGCTGCTTGCCATCACGCTGGCAGCCCTGTTCAGACCATCACTCTGGATCGTTGCCATGGTGATCGCCATGGTCAACTGGGTGCAGATGGCGCGTGTCGTCTATACCGAAACCAGGTCGCTGTCGGAGCGCGAATTCATCCTGGCCGAACGGGCCATGGGCGCAGGCCTTTTCCGGATACTATTCCGCCACATCCTGCCGCATCTTCTGTCAACCATCGTCGTCTTCGGCACGCTGGGCATCTCGACGACAGTGCTGCTGGAGGCAACACTCAGCTATCTTGGCATCGGCGTACAGCCGCCGACCCCTTCCTGGGGCAACATCATCTACGAAAACCAGACCTATTTCACCTCGGCGCCCTGGCTGGTGTTCTTCCCGGGGATCGCCATCATCGCGCTGGCGCTGGGCTTCAATCTTCTGGGCGACGCCCTGCGTGAGGTGCTCGATCCGACACAGAAGGGGAGGCACTGATCATGGGTGGATATATTCTGCGCCGGGTGTTTCAGTCCGCGCTGATCCTCATCGGCATCACCTTCCTGACCTTCGTCCTGCTCTATCTGATCCCGGCCGATCCGGCCCGCCAGATCGCAGGCCGCAGCGCCACCGCGCAGACGGTCGAGAACATTCGCGAGCAGCTTGGTCTTAACCTGCCGTTCTACCAGCAGTACTTCCGCTATCTCACCGGACTGCTGCAGGGCGATCTCGGCCGCTCCTACCTGCAGAAGACGGAAGTGGGCGCGCTCATCTGGTCGCGTCTGCCGGCAACGCTCCTTCTCATGGTCGGCGCCATCGTCTGCGAACTGGCGATCGGACTTACCATGGGGCTCGTCGCAGCCCTGCGCCGGAACACGGCGACAGATACGAGCCTCATGGTCCTTTCCTTCGTCGGGGTTTCCTCGCCCCAGTTCGTGATCGGCATCCTGCTGCTCTACGTCTTTTCGGTGCAGCTCGGCTGGTTCCCCATCGGCGGTTACGGCACCTTCATGCACATGGTGCTGCCGTCGTTGACCCTCGGGTTCCTGGGCGCAGGCTGGTACTCGCGCATGATGCGCTCGTCCATGATCGACGTGCTGCGCCAGGACTTCATCCGCACGGCGCGCGCCAAAGGCCTGAAACGCTGGCAGGTCCTGTTCGGTCACGCCCTTCCCAACGCCTTGCTGCCGATCATCGCCATGATCGGGATCGATATCGGTCTTTTCATGAGCGGCATCGTGGTGGTTGAAAGCGTGTTCGGCTGGCCGGGCATCGGCCAGCTCGCCTGGCAGGCCATCCAGCGGGTCGACATTCCCATCATCATGGGCGTCACGCTCGTGTCCGCATTCGCGATCGTGCTGGGCAATTTCCTTGCCGACCTGATCGCTCCCCTGATTGATCCGAGGATCAAGCTGCGCTGACGCGCGGCAACCGCCGGAAAACCGCCTTCAGAGCGGCCCGGCACATCACCGTAAGAACCGGAGGTTGGACTATGAAGAAGACAGTATTGGCAGGGGCTGCCGCCCTTCTCGCCGCCACCGCCCTGACATCGGCATCCGCTCTGGCGGACGACATCAAGCAGGGCGGATCGATGATCGTCACCTACAAGGACGACGTCTCGACGCTTGATCCGGCAATTGGCTACGACTGGCAGAACTGGTCGATGATCAAGAGCCTGTTCGACGGCCTGATGGACTATGAACCCGGCACCACCAACCTGATGACGGATCTGGCCGAGGACTACACGATTTCCGATGACGGCACGGTCTTCACCTTCAAGCTGCGCGAAGGCGTGAAGTTCCATAACGGTCGCGAGATGACCGCGGAAGACGTCAAATATTCTCTCGACCGTGTCACCAATCCGGCTACCCAGAGCCCGGGTGCCGGTTTCTTCGGCTCCATCAAGGGCTTTGATGCCGTGGCTGCCGGCGATGCCACCAGCCTGGAAGGTGTCACCGTCGTCGATCCCTATACGGTCAAGATCGAGTTGTCCCGTCCGGATGCGACCTTCTTGCACGTGATGGCCATCAACTTCTCGTCCATCGTGCCGAAAGAGGCCGTGGAAGAATTTGGCGCCGACTTCGGCAAGCATCCGGTCGGCACCGGTGCGTTCTCGCTGGAAGAATGGACGCTCGGCCAGCGCTTGGTGTTCAAGCGCAACGAGGACTACTGGCGCGCTGGCGTTCCCAAGCTTGACGAAATCACCTTTGAAGTCGGCCAGGAGCCGGTGGTTGCGCTCCTGCGCCTGCAACGCGGCGAAGCCGATATTCCGGGCGATGGCATTCCCCCGGCGAAGTTCCTGGAAGTGACCAAGGACCCGCAATACAAGGATCTGATCATCGAAGGTGGCCAGCTGCACACCGGCTATGTCACCATGAACGTGAAGATGCCGCCCTTCGACAAGCTGGAGGTGCGCAAGGCCGTCAACATGGCGATCAACAAGGATCGCGTCGTGCGCATCATCAATGGCCGCGCAGTCCCGGCAAACCAGCCGCTGCCGCCCACCATGCCGGGTTATGACAACGAGTACACCGGATATGCCTATGACCCGGAAGCCGCAAAGGCGCTTCTGGCCGAGGCGGGTCTGGCTGACGGGTTCGAAACCGAACTCTATGTCTACAACACCGACCCGAACCCGCGCATTGCCCAGTCCATCCAGGCCGACCTTGCCGAAATCGGCATCAAGGCTGAAATCAAGGCACTGGCCCAGGCCAACGTGATCGCGGCCGGCGGCGAGCCCGACCAGGCGCCGATGATCTGGTCCGGCGGCATGGCCTGGATCGCCGACTTCCCGGATCCGTCCAACTTCTATGGCCCGATCCTGGGCTGTGCCGGCGCGGTCAAGGGCGGGTGGAACTGGTCCTGGTACTGCAACGAGGAGCTGGACAAGCAGGCCACTGCTGCCGACAGTATCACCGACCCGGCGAAGAAGGCCGAGCGTGAGGAAGCCTGGCGCAAGATCTTCATCTCGGTGATGGACGACGCGGCCTGGGCGCCGGTGTTCCACGAGCAGCGTTTCACGATGCGGTCCGAGCGGCTGGGTGGCCCCGATGCCATCTTCGTCGATCCGGTCCACATTCCTGTCAACTACGACTACGTTTGGGCGAAAGATGTGCAGTAACTGCAAGGCCGCTTACACGATCCACGCGGCACAGCACCACTTCGGTTGGGACAACTCCAATGCCCCGGCCGAAACGGTAGCACCGGGCACGGTGCTGGAATTCGAATGTCTCGACAGTTCGGCCGGGCAGCTCACGCCCGAAAGCACTGTCGCGGATGTTTCGACGCTGGATTTCGGCAAGATCAATCCGGTCAATGGCCCCATCTATGTGGATGGGGCCGAGCCGGGCGATGCGCTGGTGGTCAAGATCCACGAGTTCAAACCCTCCGGCTTCGGCTGGACCGCCAACATTCCGGGTTTCGGTTTGCTGGCGGACCAGTTCAAGGATCCGGCCCTGCATATCTGGTCCTATGACAAGGACAAGCTGGGAACCTCGGCGTTTGCCCCGTTTGGCAAGGTGCCGTTGAAGCCGTTTGCCGGTACCATCGGCGTCGCTCCGGCGGAAGCAGGTCTTCATTCCATCGTTCCGCCCCGGCGGGTCGGTGGCAATCTTGATATCCGCGACCTTGCCGCCGGAACAACGCTCTACCTGCCGGTGGAAGTTGCCGGAGCCCTGTTCTCCATCGGCGACACCCACGCGGCGCAGGGCGATGGCGAGGTCTGCGGAACCGCTATCGAAAGCCCGATGAACACGGTGGTCGAGCTGGACCTGATCAAGGGTGCCAATCTCAAGATGCCACGGTTCGAAACCCCGGGCCCGGTGACCCGCCATCTCGACGAGATGGGCTACGAGGTCACTACCGGTATCGGCAGCGATCTCTTCGAAGGCGCCCAGGCAGCCGTTTCCAACATGATCGACCTCCTGTGTGCCCGTCACGGCTACAGCGCGGTCGATGCCTACATGCTGTGTTCGGTCTGCGGCGATCTCCGGATTTCGGAAATCGTGGACATGCCCAACTGGGTGGTCTCGTTCTACTTCCCGAAAGTCGTGCTTCAGTAACGCAGCCGGGCGGCGGTCACCGCCGTCGCCCGTTTTCCAGAGTTCAAGAAAGACCAGGGCGTCCGGATGTCCAGCCAGTCAGACCATGTAGCCGTTGCCGAAGACGTCGTTCTTTCCGTAAGAGATCTGCGCACGGACGTCGCGACGCCTTCCGGCCGCAAGACCGTGGTCAAGGGCCTGTCGTTTGACCTGAAGCGCGGTGAAACCCTTTGTATCGCGGGCGAATCCGGATCCGGAAAGTCGATCACGGCTCTTTCCATCATGGGACTTCTGCCGGAGCCGATGGCCCGGGTCTCCGGTGGTGAGGTGCTGTTTCAGGGCAAGGACCTGATCAAGCTTCCCGAGGACGCCATGCGCCGCATTCGCGGCGGTGACATTGCCATGATATTCCAGGAGCCGATGACCTCGCTCAATCCCGTGCTGACGGTTGGTCGCCAGTTGCGTGAGGCGATCCTGGCGCATCAGGATGTCTCGGGTAGTGAAGCCAACAAGCGCGCACTGGCAATGCTGGAATCGGTGCGTCTGTCGGAGCCGGCACGGCGGCTGAAACAATATCCGCACGAGCTTTCCGGCGGCATGCGCCAGCGGGTGATGATCGCCATGGCGCTGGCCTGCAATCCGAAGGTGCTGATTGCCGATGAGCCGACGACGGCGCTCGACGTGACGATCCAGGCACAGATCCTGCAGCTGATCCGCGATTTGCAGCGCGATTTCGGCACGGCGGTGATCATGATCACCCACGACATGGGCGTCGTTGCCGAAATGGCCGACCGGGTGATCGTCATGAACCACGGCAACATCGTGGAAAGCGGCACGGCGTCAGACGTGTTCGAACGTCCGGCGGACAGTTACACACGGCACCTTCTGGAGGCCGTACCCAAGCTTGGCGCCATGACCGGTGTTGACAGTGCGGCCCGGAAAAAGGACCAGCCCGAAGCACCGGTCCTCGAGGTGGAAGACCTTGTCGTCCGCTTCGACCTGCATGGCGGCCTGCTCAATCGGGTGACATCCCGTGTTCATGCGGTCGAAGGCGTTTCTTTCACGCTGGCACCCGGCGAAACCCTGGGCCTCGTCGGAGAAAGCGGCTGCGGCAAGTCCACCATCGGCAAGGCGCTCATGAACCTGGTGCCCTGGGAAGGGAGCATCCGGGTCGCCGGCCAGCATGTCGGCATCGGCAGCGCACAGGAACAGCAGCGCCGCAGGCGCGACATGCAGATGATCTTTCAGGATCCCTATGCCTCCCTCGACCCACGCATGACCGTCGGCGAAATCGTCGGCGAACCGCTGGTGATCCACGGTCTGGCGCGGGGCAAGGACCTGAAGGACAAGGTGGCATCGCTGTTCGACCGGGTCGGCCTTCCGGCCGATGTGATCACCCGGCATCCCCACGAATTCTCCGGTGGACAGCGCCAGCGCATCTGTATTGCCCGCGCACTGGCGCTTTCGCCCAAGGTCATTGTCGCGGATGAAAGCGTCTCGGCGCTCGATGTTTCGGTGCAGGCCCGTGTTCTGGATCTTCTGCAGGAACTGCAGGAGGATCTCGGCCTCTCGTACCTGTTCATTTCCCACGACATGGCGGTCGTCGAGCAGGTCTCGCATCGGATCGCGGTGATGTATCTCGGCCAGATCGTGGAGATGGGAACACGCCGTCAGGTGTTCGAAAACCCGCAGCACGACTATACCAAGCGACTGTTGAAGGCCGTGCCGATCCCTGATCCCAAGCGCCGGCGCACCGTTTTCGATGTGCCGACGGGCGAAATCCCATCACCGGTACTGCCGCTTGGGCAATCGGTCGAGCGGGTGCGTTACCATGATGTCGGCGACCGGCATCTGGTGGCTGTCGCCTGAAGCCGTAGGAACCGAGCGTGGGGCTGGCGGCGCTTTACCTCGCATGCATCCTGCGAGAATGCACTGCAGGCATTACTCCCCGGCAAGTTCCTCGATGATGGGCGACGGCATGAAACTGTCGTAGAAGGCGCTCAAGTCGACCGGAGCCACCGCGAGGCAGGCGTTCACAAGGCGTTCGATTTCTGCGCGACTGGCGACGCGCGTGCGTTCTTCGATAAGTTCCTTGTGCAGCCTTTCCAATGCCTGCCACTCTTTCGTTCGGGCAAGTGTCTCGTCGCCGACAAGCGCGTAGAGAGTTGCCGGCTGAGCCTTGCCCTTGAGTGTAATCGACCCTGCTTCCAGAAGTGCCATGTCCTTGCACGCGGTGGCAGTTGTCTGCGTCAGCAAAATAGGCCAGCCGACCTGCTTGCAGGCTGTCTCGACTCTGGAAGCAACGTTGACGGCGTCACCGATGACCGAGTAGTTGAACCGCGAACTCGAGCCCATGTTGCCAACGCAACCAGGTCCGCTGTTCAGGCCGATGCCAATGCGGATGTCGCCCAATTTATGGGGTCCGGACTTGAAGCCAAAGGCATCCCGGTCGTTGAGTTCCTTGACGATTTTTATCATGTCCAGCGCAGCATGGGCAGCCTTGACCGGATGATCGGCAACGTCAAGCGGCGCGTTCCAGAACGCCATGATTGAATCGCCAATATATTTGTCGATTGCGCCTTCCCGTCTCTGGATGCATTCCGATAGTGGAGACAGCAGACGGTTCAGGAATGCGACCACCTCTTCGGGAGGCAGTTTCTCGGAAATCGGCGTAAACCCCCTCACGTCCATGAACATCATCGTCATGTCGCGGATTTCGCCTCCGAGACGCAGCGTGTGAGGCTGTTCCTCCAGCTTTCTGAGCAAGTCCGGTGCGAGATAGCGCTGGAACGCCCTTCGGACAAACCGCTTTTCCCGCTCCGCGAAGGCAAACATCAAGATTGTGGTCAGGAGAAAAATAAGCCCGGAAACCAGCATGGGGAAGACCGGATCCAGAAGGAGGCCATAGCTGGAAAAGGCAAACCAGCTTCCGCCGCTAACTGCCGCGCTCAGGACGGCGCCAACGGCAGCTGATGGGATCGCGCCTGTTGACGGCAATATGGCACCGATGATGAGCGTCACGATGAACAACGCCGCGATTTCGGCTCCTGTCGCCCAGTCGGGACGGTTGAGAAACGTATTCGACAGGATCTGATCAATGATCTGATGATGCATGAAAACACCCGGAACGCTCTCGCCGAGAGCCGTGAGCCTGATGTCTCGCAATCCGGCGGCCGACGATCCGAATAGGATGATGTGGCCCTCGATCAGGGGGACCAGCTCCTCGTCGGACAGGTTCAGAAGATCCCGCGCAGAAAGATAGAGAGACGGGTCATTGCGCGAATAATAGATCAGCAGATGGCCATTTGCCGTGACCGGAACCTGGAACTCTCCAACCTTGAATTCTGTCATGGCGAGTGTTCCTGCACTGAACTCGCCGCTCGCTTCCGAAGTTTTGAGAACAAAGGTTTTGTCGCCAAGTGCGACACGAAGCGTCTCAAGTGCCAGGGCCGGATATATTTCACCGTTCGTGCCGGCGATGAACATTGGAACCTGGCGCACCACCCCGTCGGAATCCGCCTGCCCAAGGGAAATCGTACCACTTCCCTCCGCGACAGCCTGATAGGGCGGCAGGCTCATCACGCTGCCTCTGATCGGGTCGAGGAGCGGTGTCGGATCTTCCCCGAGGACGACGTAGGCAGCCTTGGCATCGGGCAGTCCCATTGCCGATCTCGGTTCGTTGAAAAACCCGAGGATCGTTGGCAGCCCGACCATTGACTGAACGAAAACGGCATCATTGTCGGGTATTCCCGAGAGCAGTGGCTTGATCTCGTCGCGTCCGGGCCAACCGCGTTCTTCCAGCTCCCGCAAGAACCCCGCCGGTCCCGTCCGGTCGGGCTCGGAAAACACCATGTCAAAGGCGGCGCAGGCGGCTCCCAGGTTCTGGATACGCTCCAGAAGTTTGGCAATCTGCGTACGCGGCCACGGCCATTGGCCTAGCTGCGCTATCGACTTCTCGTCGATGTCGATGATCCGGATCGGTTGCCCCAAAGCCTCCCTCGGTTTGAAACGCTGATAGGTGTCGAAGGTGATCCAGCGCAGGGACGCTATGAACGGGGGATCGGACAGGCGTAATTCACGGGCGCCGAAAAGGAGGATCAGCGTCAGACCCAGGACGAAAACGTGCCTGTTGCGTAGCAAGTTGAAAAGCGTCTTTCCCACCGGCATGCCCCTGACCGACAGAGCTGTTCGGGAGCCGCGACACCGTTCCCATGTCTGGTGTCCACTCTACGTTAGAATACGCGTTTCTGAGAAAAATAGACCTTGACAAAAAGGACAATGTTTGAGCCGAGAAATCGGAAACGATTCGTCTATTGGTTAAGGATGTGGTAAGATCTCATCGGTCGGGCCGGAGTGGGAGCTATGAGGTTTGCCCCGGTTTTAATAGTTTTATCGTTATCCATCTTTTATTCGTCGGTGTCCTTGGCCGACAAGGTTGGCATAACTGTTGATGCAAGAAAGACCGTCAAAGCGACGGGGGGAGGTGATCCCCGCATCTTGGCATCAAACACATCCATTTTCAGGGACGACCGGTTGCGTGCCAATTCCAGCGGAAACGCACAGATCCGGCTGATCGACGGCACCAAGATTGTTGTCGGTCCCAATGCGGATGTGAAGATCGATGACTTCGTGATCACGGGTCAGACTGTTAGCAAGCTTACTGTTAGTGCAACGCGCGGCGCCTTCCGCTTCATCAGCGGGCGCAGCAAGTCTTCCGCCTACAGCATCCGGACGCCGAATGGCACGATCGGCGTGCGGGGCACGGCTTTCGATGTGACAATCACGCCTCAGGGAACCAATGTCGCCCTGTTGCGCGGTGCGATCAACGCATGCGACAGGAGTGGGCGCTGCCAGTTGGTCAGAAACCGGTGCGACTATGTCCTTATCGGTCGGCGCGGGGTGAAACAGGATCGGCTGAATTCGGATGCACTCAGAAATCGGTCGAAGTCACTCTTTCCGCTACTCGTAAATGAGTCGAACCTGAACAGACAGTTCAGGCAGCGCGGATCTGGATGCACCGTGAAAAATGCGAGGCTGGCACCCGATCGGGTTCCCGAGCAGCAACCCAGGAACATTTTCCGCGCCCTCTTCAGTCCGCGACAACCAACCGAGAACCTGAACAGCCCCGAGCGGAGGAGCCCGGAGCCGAACAGCCCCGAGCCGAACAGCCCAGGTTCGAATAGCTCAGAGCCGAGCAATTCCGTTTCCAGTTCGCCAGAACCGGCGACACAATCTGGCGGTGCGCCTGCGAGCGCCGGCGTTCCCAACAATCCGGGCAACGGCAATGCTGTCGGCAATGCGGGAGAAAGATTCTCCGGCGGCTCTCGCGGAAACAGTGCAAACGCACCCGGCCAGAGCAGCGATTCACCGGGCAGGAGCGGCAGCACACCGGGAGAAAACAGACAGGCTCGCAACCAGGCGGAACGCCGCAACAATTAGCCTTTTATCAGGCGGGCGGCGCGCCGATGGCATCCGGATGGGCGTCCTTGAACGCGTCGAGGGCTTCGGCGGCAGCAGCAGCACGCAGAATTTTCGGAAATCCGGAAACATCCACACCCCAGCGATTGGCGTTGTAGAGCTGAGGCATCAGGCAGCAGTCGGCCATGCTCGGCGTTTTGCCGTGGCAGAACGGACCGTTGTCATCCAGAAGGTTCTCGAAGGCGGCAAGGCCCTTGCCGATAAAGCGCTGCATCCAGGCTTTCTTGGCATCATCGCCACCGCCGGTCAGCTCCGCCACATGACCAACAATGCCGAGATTGCAGACCGGGTGGATTTCCATGGCAATAGCATAGGAGAGCTGACGCACCCGGTACTGGCCGTCGACATCGTCCGGCATCAAGGTCGAACCGGGTGTGGTCGCATGCAGATATTCGATGATGGCCAACGACTGGGTCAGCGTCTTGCGGTCAACGATCAGCGCAGGCAACAGGCCCTGAGGGTTGAGAGCGAGATAGTCATCTTCCAGATGGGCGCGGGTCAGAAGGTTCACCGGCCGGTAGTCAACATCGAGCTTCAGCAGATTGAGCGCAATGCGCACGCGATAGCTCGCCGAGGACCGCCAGTAGTCATATAAAACAATATCTTTCGCCACGAATCCCTCCCAGCAACACGGTGTGCATTGATACACTTATTTGGCCATGAATTGGCAAGTCCGTGTGCGCGGAACGGCATCAAAAGCCGATTTTTTGCTGAGCCGGTGAAGAAGCCCTTGCCGTTCTCTTTTCTCTTCTTCTGGAGGTCATCCCGGGACTCGCGATGCTCGCCCGGGGTGACTTCGAAGTTTGCGTCCAGGTTCGCAGGTCAGGACAGGACAAGGTCCTTTTCTCGGGCAGCAGGCGTTTTGCGTGTCCTTGCTGGCGCGGGCTGCGGTACCGCCGGTGCCTTGCCCTTCTGCGGTTTGCCGGCGACATAGACCTCGTCGATGGCCCGGTCGTCGCCCAGCATCTGCAGAACGAAAAGCTCTTCCGCAAGGGTCGACGCCCGCTCCATGCGCAGGGCCATCGCCTCGGTCGCACGGCTGTCCAGCACCACGATGTCCGCTTCCGTACCTTCGTCCAGGGTGCCGATCCTGTCTTCCAGGCCGAGCGCGACGGCATTGCCGCGGGTGATCCAGTGGAAGGCGCGGAAGGGATGCAGTTTCTGGTCCTGCAGCTGCAGGATCTTGTAACCCTCGTTCAGTGTCTGCAGCATGGAATAGCTGGTGCCGGCGCCGATGTCGGTGGCAATCGCGTTGACGATGCCCTTCGAGCGCAAGCCTGCATCATCGAAAAGACCGCTGCCGAGGAAGAGGTTCGACGTCGGGCAGAACACCGGCCGGGCGCCGGTTTCGGCCAGCGCATCAATCTCGCGCTGTTCCAGGTGGATCGAGTGGCCGAGCAGCATCTTGTCCGACAGGAGGCCGTAGCGCTGGTAGACATCGAGATAGTCGCGGGCTTCCGGGTAAAGCTCCAGCGTGTAGGCGATCTCGTTTTTGTTTTCCGACAGATGGGTCTGGACGTAGCAGTCCGAATGCTCGGCAACCAGCGCGCCGGCCATCTCCATCTGTTCCGGAGTTGAGGTGATCGCGAAGCGCGGCGTAATGGCGTAGCTTGCACGCCCTCGTCCATGCCATTTGGCGATCAGGTCCTTCGTGTCGTCATAGCCGGATTGCGGCGTGTCGCGCAGACCGTCCGGGGCGTTGCGGTCCATCAGCACCTTGCCGCCGATCATCCGCATGTTGCGCTGCTCGGCTTCCTCGAAATAGGCCTCCGCAGAGGCCTTGTGAACCGAACAATAGGCAACGGCCGTCGTGGTGCCATGGTCGGTCAGCAGGTCGAAAAAGCGGCAGGCCATGGCGGCAGCATGGCCTTCATCCGCAAAGCGGGTTTCTTCGGGGAACGTGTAGGTGTTCAGCCAGTCGAGAAGCTGTGCCCCCCAGGAGGCGACGATCTGCACCTGCGGAAAATGAATATGGCTGTCGATGAAGCCTGCCATCAGCAGTTTCGGCCGGTGATCGATGATTTCCGCATCACCCGCCCCGGCAACCACTTCGCAATAGCTGCCACGTCGCAGGATGAAGCCGTTTTCGATCAGAAGCGCACCATCCTCGATGTAATCGAAGGCGGAGGTGTCGTCCGGGGATTGTGGCTCGGCTGAAAAAGTCAGCAGGCGGCCACGAAGCAAGAGACGGTCGGAAGGCATCGAGAAAGGTCCCGTTTGTCGGAGTTCGGGGCGGAAGATCCGCCCCGAAGTGGTTTTAGGTCTGGTTCATTCGCCCGGGCTGACCTGGGCAGTGGCAATCGGTTCGGCTTCCGGCTCTGCCGCGTCTTCACGATGGAAGATCGGGTAGATGAACAGGAAGGCAGCGGCGATCAGGTAGCCGAGGCTGACGGTGGTAAATTCCGGCCAGTGCAGCGTTGCGGAATGGATGATCCCGACCGAGGCCATGGCAAAGGCGGCAAAGGCGAAGCCGCCGGCATTGCGGAACTTGCCGTCAATGACACTGGCAACGATGGCGCCCCAGATCAGACCCGTCAGGATGGCACCCTGGCTGAGGGCGAGGTGACCTTCGTAATGGGCGCCCTGCTGAAGCAGCGCTGCGGTCAGTTTCGGATCGCCAAGGGCCAGCATGCCTGTGGCCCCGGTCGCGCCGAGCGCGCCGATCAGCGAGCCCCACTTGATGATGAGGAAGCTGGAGACGTGCGGCATCATCGCGATGGTGACGGCGGCCATATGGTCGGTGCGCACGGCATGGGCGGTGTTGGTGATCAGGCTGAGCGCGACGAACACCAGAACGGGGGCGGCAGCGGCCACCGGGATCAGGTTGTTCAGGAAGGCAAGCAATCCGAAAAAGGCCGCCAGCGGAATGACCGCGCCGACGCCGATCACGTATCCTGCATGAGCACCCATGCGCTTGTAGGCCGGATGGCCGATATAGGCGGTCGTCGGGAAGGGCGAACCGAACAGCGCGCCGATCATGGTGCCGACACCGTCGGTGATCTGGCAGGTTGCCACCGGATAGTGGTCGCCTGCGGCTTCCGCGCTCTCCACGTTGTTCATCGTTTCGATGAAATTGTAGATCTGCACCGGCACCAGCACCAGGAACAGCTCCGGATGGTTGAAGAGATGCTGGATCCCGGCCATCAGGTCGCCAAGGTAGGGAACAGGCGGATAGAAGCCGACGCCCTCGAAGCTGATCGTCGATTGACCGGTGGCCAGCGCGACCCCGGTGCCGACCATCAGGGCCAACAGGCCGGCCGGAATGTTGAACGGCAGGCGGAACCGGCCGACGAGACCCCACAGGATGATGATCATCGAGGCGAAGCCGATGAACGGGTTCTCGAACACCGTTGCCAGCGGTACGGTGCCGATGAACACCAGGGCGATGCCGCACAAGGTGCCGAGCATGCCCGCACGCGGGGTCACCTTTTTCAGCCAGGGGCCGACAAGCGCACCAAAGGCTGCGACGATGCCGCCCATGAAGCCCGCGCCGATGCCGACCTGCCAGGCAAGAACCGGATCATTGGTCGCCCAGTAGATCGGCCCGATGACGCCGAAGAGATAGACGAACATCACCGGTGTCGAAATGCCGTAAGGCAGCGCGGTCACGTCCCGGCCATGCTGTGCAGCTGCGCGTTTGGCCAGCAGGACATAGGCGGCGACACCGGCCAGGATCGCGATGGCGGCACCCGGCACGATCTTGCCGTAGACAATGTCCGCCGGCATCTGGAATACGAACTGGCAGATGCCTGCCAGAACCATGAGGTTCACGAGGTTGTCGGTGAACAGGGCCCAGAAGGCGCTGAAATCCCCCCTCGAAAACAAAGTGTAGTCGTTCCTCCCAACCCGCATGTCGGGTCTCCTTTCAGGGTAAGACAGCCGTCCTGTTCCATCTCCCAAAGGACAGGTCAGCCGTTGTTTCACTGCGCGGCCTCCAGCAGCGCAGCCTCCTCCGTCTCGCCGGCAGCTCTTGCGCCCGAGGTCAGGGCGGTCAGGACTTCTGCGGCGACAAAAGCGGCAATGATCTCGGGGCGCTTGTCCCGGCTGGCGGTTGCGCCGATCGGGCAGGTCAGCTGGTCGATGGAAAGGCCATTGCAATGGCTGTTGCACCAGGAGCGCAGCTTGGCGCGTTTTGTGGCCGACCCGATCATGCCGACGTAGGACGCATGGCCGATCTCCAGGGCGGCCGACGTCAGCAGGAAGTCCAGGCCGTGGTCATGGGTCAGCACGATAAAGGCGCTGCCCGCAGGCGCATTGTAGATTTCGACTTCCGGAATGGCCCGCAGGCGCATGTCGACACGCGCCTGGCATTGCGCCAGCTCTTCCTTGCGCATGTCGACCAGTACGCAGTGCACCGGCGCATGCTGCAGCAGGTTGGCAATCGCCCGGCCGACATGGCCTGCGCCCATCACATAGACATGCGGCAGCGCATCGTCCTCGTTCCGCAGGCGGCTGATGACTGCCTGCCGTTCGGCTTTGCGCATGCGTGCAAGTGATACTTCCACCCGTCCGCCGCAGCATTGGCCGATTTCCGGGCCGAGCGGCAAGTCGAGCCTGGAGGAAAGCGTGCCTTCGGCCAGCATCGAACGGGCCTGGGTAATGACGATGTGCTCCAGTTGGCCGCCGCCGATGGTGCCGAAGAGGCTGTTCGGGGCAACGAACATCTCCGTGCCGGTTTCCCGGGGGGACGATCCTTGAACCCGCGTCAGCACGACACGGACGATCGGGTGGGCTGAGCCGAAGAAGCTTTCGGTCTGGCTGGAGCGCATTGTCATGATTTACTCCCGGGTTTTCAGCCGCTCGATGGCCATCAGCACCCGCTCCGGCGTTGCCGGGGCATCAAGGCGCGGGCATTCGCGGTAATCGGCGACACTGGCAACGGCCATGGAAAGCGCCTCGAAGACGGACACACCCAGCATGAAGGGCGGTTCGCCCACGGCCTTGGAGCGCTTGATGGTGCGTTCCTTGTTTTCCGACCATTCGGCAAGCTTCACGGTGAACTGGCGTGGCCGGTCGGAGGCGAGAGGGATCTTGTAGGTCGACGGCGCGTGGGTCCTGAGGCGTCCGGCCTGGTCCCACCACAGTTCTTCCGTCGTCAGCCAGCCCATGCCCTGAATGAAGGCGCCTTCCACCTGACCCTTGTCGAGGATCGGGTTCAGCGACTTGCCGACGTCATGCAGGATATCGGTCCGCTCCACCCGGTATTCACCTGTGAGCGTGTCGACGGAAACTTCCGAGCAGGATGCGCCATAGGCGAAATAGTAGAACGGGCGGCCTTTTCCGGCGGCGCGGTCCCAGTGGATCTTCGGCGTCTTGTAGAAGCCGGCGGCCGACAGGTGCACACGGGCCATGTAGGCCTGGCGGACAAGATCATTGAAGGACACCAGTTCGGACCCGATCTCGACCATATTGTTATGGAAGCGGATGGTTTCCGGTTCGGTGTTCCAGCGCTCGGCAGCAAAGGCGACCAGCCGTTCCTTCAGCTGTTCGGCTGCGTTCAAGGCAGCCATGCCGTTGAGGTCGGAGCCCGATGAGGCGGCGGTCGCCGATGTGTTCGGCACCTTTTCGGTCGTCGTCTTGGTGATCTTGATGCGCTCGAAATCCACCTGGAAGGCATCTGCCACGACCTGGGCCACCTTGGTGTTCAAGCCCTGGCCCATTTCAGTGCCGCCATGGTTCAGGTGGATCGATCCGTCATTGTAGATGTGGATCAGCGCACCGGCCTGATTGTACCAGGTGGCTGTAAAAGAAATGCCGAACTTGACCGGTGTCAGCGCAATACCCCGTTTTAATATGGAGGAACGGGCATTGTGCTGCAGGATCGCCTCACGGCGGGCCTGGTAGTCAGAGGAGCTTTCGAGTTCTCCGATCAAGCGCGGCAAGATGTTGTCCTCGACCTCCTGATGATAGGGGGTGAGGAGACGGCCGTCGTTGCGGTCGCCATAGAAATTGGCCTTGCGGATCTCCAGCGGGTCCTTGCCGAGTGCATAGGCGATCTCCTCGATCATGCGCTCGGCAGCGACCACGCCTTGCGGCCCGCCGAACCCGCGAAAGGCGGTGTTCGAGACCGTGTTGGTTTTCATCGGCCGGCTGGTGAGCCGGACATTCGGATAGAAATAGGCATTGTCCGCGTGGAACAGCGCGCGGTCGGTCACCGGCCCGGAAAGGTCGGAGGAATAACCGCAACGTGCCGCGAAGGTGCCGTCGACAGCCTCGATCCGGCCGCTGTCGTCGAAGGCAACGTCGTAGTCGACCACAAAGTCGTGCCGCTTGCCGGTGGCGGTCATGTCCTGGTCGCGGTCCGGGCGGATTTTTACCGGGCAGTTCCACTTCTTCGCGGCGATGGCAGCCACCGCGCAGAAGAGGTTCATCTGGCTTTCCTTGCCGCCGAAGCCACCGCCCATGCGGCGGACGTTGACCGTGACCGCGTTCGACGGCACGCCGAGCACATGGGCAACCATGTGCTGTGCCTCGCTCGGGTGCTGGGTCGAGCAGTGGACAGCGACGTCGTCGTCCTCACCCGGAATGGCAAAGGCGATCTGGCCTTCCAGGTACATGTGGTCCTGGCCGCCGATCGTCATCCGGCCCTGGATGCGATTCTTCGCGCTGTCGAAGGCAGGGGCGATGTCGCCGCGTTCCAGCTTCAGCGGTGCGGTGACATGCGGATAGCCGGCATCCATCGCACTGACGGGATCAAGCGCATGCGGCAGGACCTCATAGTCGATCTTTGCCAGTTCGGTGGCCCGCCGGGCAGCGTCGCGGCTTGTTGCGATGACGGCAAACAGCGGCTGACCATGGAATTCCGTCTTGTCGACCGGAAACACCGGTTCGTCGTTCTGGCCCGTGGGGCTGATGTCGTTGCAGCCCGGAACGTCCGCCGCAGTCAGCACTCCGATGACACCGGGAGCTGCCAGAACCGCCTCCAGATCCATTGACTTGATCAGGCCGTGGGCAACCGTGGACGTGCCGAGATAGGCATGAAGGGTGCCCTGCGGTTCGGCAATGTCGTCGCAATATTCTGCCCGGCCGGTGACGTGTTTTTCCGCGCTGTCGTGGCGGCGGTCGGTATGGACAGCGCCGCTGATCGACTTCTTGGCGTCCGTGATGATGTCGTGTTTCATGTGGTTCGCCTCAAAACTCAAGCAGACAGCAGATCGACCGCTTCCGAGGTCGTTTCGTCATGGGTCAGGAAGAAGCGCTGCAGCAGGTTGCGCGCGGCAGTCGCCCGGTACTCGGCCGAGGCGCGCCAGTCGGAAAGCGGTGTGAAATCGGCTTCCAGCGCCTTGCCGGCAGCCACGAACGCAGCTTCCCCCCAGGGCTGGCCGCGCAGCGCGGCTTCTGCTTTGGCGGCCCGCTTCGGCGTGCCGGCCATGCCGCCAAATGCCAGGCGGCAATCGGTGATCCGACCTTCGGAAACGGTCACGCAGAAACCGGCGGCGACAGACGAGATATCCTCGTCCCGGCGCTTGGAAATCTTGTAGGCAGCGTGAAACTGGCCGGAACGGGGCCGCGGGATCAGGATGCTCTCGACGAATTCGGTGGGCGCCCGGTCCTGTTTGCCGTATTCGATGAAGAACTGCTCCAGTGGCAGGCTGCGCTGCGTGGCTCCATTGCGCAGAACGATTTGCGCTCCGAGCGCGATCAGCACGGGCGGCGTATCGCCGATCGGCGATCCATTGGCGATGTTGCCGCCGATGGTGCCCATGTTGCGCACCTGTTGGCCGGCGATCCGGTCCCAGTAGCTTTTCAGATGCGGAAAAATCTCGCAGATGGTCGCCTGTGCTTCCGAGTAGGTGACGCCTGCACCGATCTCCAGCGCTGTGTCGCTCAAGGTGACCGATTTCAGCTCTTGAAGGTGGCTGATGAAGACGGCCGGGCCGATGGGGCGCATGAACTTGGTGACCCAGAGACCGACATCGGTGGAACCCGCAACAATGGTCGCCTGCGGAAAGTCTTCCAGAACGGCTGCGAAGTCGGCGACATCCGCCGGAAGGATCGCCTTGTTGTCGTCAGGGCCGGTGACGACACGGCGGCCGTCGGAAAGCGCTGCCAGCCGTTCGGTGATGGTTGCCCGTTCTGTTTCCAGGAAATCCTGTGCCGGCGAGCCGTAGCGGTTGGCGGCCATGGCGGCGGCAATGATGGGCTGGTAGCCGGTGCAGCGGCAGAGATTGCCCTGGATCGCGCTTTCGACTTCCGTATCTGTCGGTTCCGGATTGCCCATCCACAGCGCGTAAAGCGACATGACGAAGCCGGGGGTGCAGAAGCCGCACTGGCTGCCGTGGAAATCGACCATCGCCTGCTGGATCGGATGCAGACCACCGTTTTCTCCCCGCAGATGCTCGATGGTGACCACGTGGCATCCATCAAGCGACGCGAGAAACCGGATGCAGGCATTGACGGTCTCATATTTCAGAACGCCGCCGGCCAGCCGGCCGACCAACACCGTGCAGGCCCCGCAGTCGCCTTCCGCACAGCCTTCCTTGGAGCCCGTCAGCCGGCGTTCCAGGCGCAGGTAGTCGAGCAGGGTCTTGTCGGCAGGCGCATCCGTGACAATCACGTCGGCGCTGTTCAGCAGAAACCGGATTTCTGTGCGGTGGGTCATCGCGTCCTCGGGCAAAGTCTTCTCTCAGCCGAGGACGGTACGCTTCAGGACACTTGCAAAAAATCCGGTGATTCCGGAAATTCTTTCAACAGATCATTGAAAATGGCCGTGCGATACTGTGGCTCAGGAAATGCGACCAAAGTCGATCATGAGAACCAGCGCCCTGTAATCGCACGAGAATTCAAATCCGAGGCAAGAGGCCATGTCCTATCTGGAATCCCTGCGCGTCTTCACCCGCGTGGTCGAACTGGGCAGCATCACATCCGGCGGACGCGACTTGCGCCTGACACCGGCGGTTGCCAGCAAGCGCATAAAGGAGCTGGAAAAGCATCTCGGCGTGCGGCTCTTCAACCGCACCACAAGATCGCTCACGCCGACCGAGGTCGGCAAGGTGTTCTACGATTATGCGGTGAAGGCGCTGGAATCCATCGAAGACGCGGAAGCCGCGGTCGCCAGCTTTTCCGATACGCCGCGCGGGGTCATCCGGGTCACGGCACCGCTTGGTGCCGGCCGGCGCATCATCGCCCCGCTGGTGCCGCGTTTCGTTGAAAAATTCCCGGCAACGGAAGTGCATATGCGCCTGTCCGACCGCAAGGTCGACATCCTGTCCGACGGGCTGGACGTCGCTTTTTTCATTGGCACTCCGCAGGACTCCAATCTGAAGCTGCGCAAGATATCCGATTGCCCCCGGGTGCTCTGCGCGGCTCCGGAGTATCTAGAAAAGCACGGTACGCCCCGAACCCCGGATGATCTCCTGAGCGACGAGCACAATTGCCTGCTGCTGCGCTACCCGCGCTCGCCGGAATATTACTGGGTTCTGCAGACACCGGCCGGGCCGCGCAAGCTTCAGGTTTCCGGCAAGATGGATGCCGACCATGGCGACGTTCTCACCGACTGGGCCTTGTCAGGATACGGCATCGTCAACAAGCCGAGGTTCGACGTAGCCCAGCATCTGGAAAGCGGCCGTCTGGTGGAGATCCTGAAGGATACGCCGCCTCCCCCCACCATCTTCGGCTGCCTCTATCCGCACAGGCGCCTTCAGGACCCGAAGATCCGCCACTTCGTGGATTTCGTGATCAGCAACGCGGATGTGGCCGGGTAGGGCCCGACCCTGTTCAGCCTCTGCGGCGGGTCTGAAAGATCCGCGCCGACATCTCCCTTGCCGGTGCGACGACCTGTTGCGGATCCAGTTCCTTCTGCCAGTCAAGACTGACCGGCGAAATCCTTGCTAGGGCTTCGGCAAAGGGGGCCGGGTCCTTTGCAGCTGCCGCGACAAGATCCTTTGCCTCAGCGCGGGAAACGCCGTTCCGGGCGAGAACGAAACTGGCGGTTTCGGCCATGATTTCCGGGTTTGACGCCAGCGTTGCGGCCAGATTGGCCTCATGCGCCTGCAGGCTGGTGGCAAGCTCTTCTGCGTGCACCAGCGCAGCGCCCGCGGCCAGCAGCATTTGCGGCAGGAAATGCCATTCCAGCGGCCACGCTGTTCCGTCGCGTTCCTCCAGCGGGCTGGCGGCAGCGGCAAGCCCGGCCTGGGCGGCAATCGCAATACTGTTGAGCACCTGAATGGTCTCGGCCTGCACCGGGTTGGCCTTTTGCGGCATGGTCGAGGATCCGCCGCCGGTCCCGCTGGAAAGCTCCGCAATGTCCGTGCGCCCGGAAAGCGCCAGGTCTCCAGCCATCTTCGCAAGGGCGGAGGTGACCTGTTGCAGCCAGCCCGCAAGCGTCAGAATGGGCGTCCGGTTGACGTGCCACGACGGGCTGTCTTCAAGGCCGAGTTCCAGTGCGAGCGCCGCCGAGACTGCGGTTCCGTCCGGAGCGATTGCGCTGTTGATGCCTGAGGCGCCGCCAAACTGGACGCGCAGCACGGCGGACCTGAGCGCGGACAGGGCATTTTCCGCATCTATCAGCGGATGCGCCCATTGCGCGATCCGGTAGCCGAGGGTGATCGGTGTCGACACTTGGCTGCGCGTACGCCCCGCCATGAGCTGATCCGCATGGCGCTCGCTCTGCCGTTCCAGCGTATCGACCAGTTTTTCCAGTTGCGCACCGAGAATCTCGAGCGCCACTTTCGCCTGAAGGACCAGCGCCGTGTCGATGACGTCCTGACTGGTTGCGCCCCAGTGCAGCCAGGCCCCGGCGTCGGCGCTGAGCTGCTTGCGCAGTTCCGCCACAAGCGCTGGAACGGGCACACCGGCGGATCTTGTTCCGGCCGCAAGGTTTGCGGGCTCGATGTGAACGTCGGCGAGCTTCTCTGATATCTCCCGCGCGGCCTGCGCCGGAATGATCTCCAGGCGCCCCTGTACGATGGCAAGGGCGCGCTCGAAAGCGATCATATGCGCGACATCGCTGCCATCAGCGAGAAGCTTGGTCAGGTCACCGTCAGCAAAGAGGGAGGAATGGATCTGGCTGGAAAATAGCGAAAGAGGCATGGCTCGGCAGGGTCTCTGGGTGGGCCCTTATTGAGAGCCAAGTGGAAAGGCGGGTCAAGCCGCCTTCAGCGGCAGACCCAGGATCTCGCGCGCCTGCTGCCAGGTCGCGACGGGACGCTCATATTTCTCGCAAAGATCCGCCGCCCGTTTTACAAGCGCCGCATTGGAAGGGGCAAGCGTGTCCCGGTCGAGGCGGATGTTGTCTTCCAGGCCGGTGCGGGTATGCCCGCCTGAGGAAATGCACCACTCGTTGAGGGTGAACTGGTGTTGGCCGATCCCGGCGGCACACCATTCGGCGTCCGGTACCAGCCGTTCAACGGTCTTTATGTAATAGTCGAAGACATCCCGGTCGACCGGCATGGCATTCTTCACGCCCATGACGAACTGCACATAAAGCTTGCCGGGAATACGCCCGTCGCGGTTCATGGCAGCCGCCTGATGAATGTGGCTCAGGTCGAATGCCTCGATCTCCGGTTTCACATGATGGGTCCGCATCTCGCTGGCAAGCCAGTCGACCAGATCCGGCGGATTCTCATAGACCCGGGTCGGGAAATTGTTGGAGCCGACGGACAGCGACGCCATGTCGGGCTGAAGGGCAATCATGCCGCCGCGTTCCTTCCCGGCACCAGAACGGCCTCCGGTCGAAAACTGGATGATCATGCCCGGGCAGTGTTTTTCCAGCCCTTCCTTGAGCCGCGCGAACTTCTCCGGATCCGAGGATGGCGTCTCATCGTCGTTGCGCACATGGGCGTGGACGATGCTCGCACCGGCCTCGAAGGCAGCCTGCGTGCTTTCCACCTGCTCCGTAACGGTGATCGGCACCGCCGGATTGTTTTCCTTCTTCGGCAGCGATCCGGTAATCGCGACGCAGATGATGCAGGGCTTGGACATGTCCGTCTCTCAATATCTCGTTCTGCACCCAAAACGGGTACACCACCAGTCGCCACTTCTTCCGCCTCATCCTGAGGAAGCGCTTGAGCGCTGTCTCGAAGGATGGGCCACTTGTTCCGAGTTTGCAGCCCATCCTTCGAGACGGACCTTGCGGTCCTCCTCAGGATGAGGGGCGATCTAGGCGCGCATCAAATATCGAAGAACACCGTTTCGTCCGGGCCTTGCAGCTTGACCTCGAAACGATAGACCGTCTTGCCGTCGCGCTCGGTCTTCCGGGCGATCAGGGTCTGGCGGCGCTTTTCCCATTCGATCAGGTTGATCACCGGGTCGGCCGCGTTGGCCTCAGCCTCGTCCTCGAAGTAAAGGCGGGTCTGAAGCCCGACATTGATGCCGCGTGCGACGATCCAGAGGCTGATATGGGGCGCGGAAACCTTGCCGTCCGGAAGCTTGACCGGGCCTGGCTTGACCGTGTCGAACCCCCATTCGCCGGTGTCGAAATCGGTGATGACACGGCCCCAGCCGCGAAACCCGTCTTCCACGTCGCCGGCATGTTCAGGATGGGCGTAAATGCCATCGCTGTTGGCCTGCCAGGTTTCCAGCATCACGTCCTTGATCGGCGAGCCCATGCCATCGATGACGACACCTTCCACACGAATGCGCTCACCCTTGGCATTGGGGCCTGCGATGTCCCAGCCCAATTCCTGCCGATAGATGTCGAAACCGGCGGCGCCTGGCGCGAGGCCGATATGAACGTAAGGTCCGGCCGTCTGGGAAGGCGTTTCCTTCAGATAGTCGAGTTGCTGCGTCATGATCAGTTCCCCTCCGGCCGATTTTCAAACAGGGTCGAGCGGCGCCCGCGCAGGACGATGTCGAACTTGTAGGCGATCGTGTCGAGCGGGATGGTGGCATTGAGGTCGAGCTTGGCGACCAGTTGCTCAATGGCCGCCGGATCGGGAATGGTGTTCACGATCGGGCATTTCGGAATGAGCGGATCGCCCTCGAAGTAGCATTGGGTGATCAGGCGCTGACAGAAGGCAGTGCCGAAGATCGACATGTGGATATGGGCCGGCCGCCAGTTGTTCACCCAGTTGCGCCAGGGGTAGGCGCCCGGTTTGATCGTGCGGAAATAGTAGTAGCCGTTCTCGTCGGTCAGGGTGCGGCCGCAGCCGCCGAAATTCGGGTCGATGGGCGCAAGATAGGTGTCCTTCTTGTGCCGGTAGCGTCCGCCCGCATTGGCCTGCCAGATCTCCACCAGTGTGTTCGGGATCGGCTTCGCGTTTTCGTCCAGCACCCGGCCATGCAGGATGATCCGCTCGCCGATCGCGCTTTCACCCGCCTTCGCGTAGTTGTAGATCAGGTCCTTGTCGAGCGGGTCGATATCGTTATGGCCGAAGGTCGGCCCGGTGATCTCGCTGACGTTGTTTTCCAGGCTGATCATCGAATATTGCGGCGAGCGCGACACGCTGGTCTTGTAGTCCGGTGTATGTGCCGGCGGATGCCACTCGCGGTCCCGCTGATAGAAAGGTCCGGGTTTCAACATCGATTTTCCTCCGTTAACCGCCTGTCGCGGTCAGCTTCTGGCCGCTGCGTTCCATTTCGGCGTAAGTTTCCTTGGCGATCTTGAGCGCCTGGTTGGCACGTGGCACGCCCGCATAGACCGCCACATGCTGAAACGCCTCGAGCACGTCCTGCTTGCTGGCGCCGGTGCGGGCGGTTGCCCGGATATGCATGGCAATCTCCTCGAAATTGCCGAGTGCCGCCAGAAGGGCGAGCGTCAGCATCGAACGCTCCCGCGGACTGATGCCGTCCGATGCCCAAACCGTGCCCCAGGCACCCTCGGTGATCAGGGTCTGGAATGGTTCGTCAAGTGGCGTCTTGGCGGCTTCCGCCCGGTCGACATGTTCATCGCCAAGCACGGATCGCCTGACCTTCATGCCGGTTTCAAAACGCTCAGACATGGAGGTCCTCCTTCAGGAAAGTCATGAGATGGCCGGCAAAGACATCCGGCTTTTCGACGCAGGGCAGATGGCCCGCACCGGAAATTTCAACGTAACGACTGCCGGCGATGAGCTCAGCCGTGCCGCGCACCATGGCGGGTGGGCTGGCGAGGTCCTCGCTGCCGCCGATACCCAGCACCGGCAGGCGAAGCCCGGACGTGCTGTCCGTCAGATCCGCACCGGCTATTGCTTCGCAGCAGCCGATGTAACCCTCCGTCGGGGTGCGAACCAGCATGTGGCGCCAGGCCAGGCATTCGGCCGTCTGGCGGAAATCTTCCGAAAACCAGCGCTCCAGAATGGCGTCGGCAAGGCTCTCGATACCGCCTGCACGGATCCGGGCAATCCGGTCTTGCCACATGGCGGCTTCGCCCATTTTCGCCCCGGTGTTGGACAGCACCAGACCCTTGATGCGTTCCGGCTGCCGGTGCGACAGGTGCTGACCGATCATGCCGCCGATGGAAAGCCCGACAAAAACACAGGAGCCGATCTGAAGGTGATCGAGCAGCTGTTGCGTGTCGCTGGCGAGATCGTCCATGGAGTAGGGGCTCTCAGGGCAGGAGGACAGCCCGTGGCCGCGCTTGTCGAAGCGGATCAGCCGGAGGCCTGTTTCCGGCAGAAGGTCGATGACCTTGTCCCAGAGCCGCAATTCCGTGCCGAGCGAATTGGCGAAGACAACAGGCGTGCCGTCCGGGTCGCCATCTTCGCGCCAGTGAATGTCGGCAGAAGGCAGACGCGCGATATTCATCAGTAGGGCAGTCCCACATAGTTCTGCGCAAACCACTTCTGCGCGGTTTCATTGTGATGCAGAGACTCGATTTCCGCCCGCTGCATCTTCAGGTCGAAATCCGACTGGTCCGGGAACCGGTGCAGCATGTTGGTGGTCGCCCAGCTGAAACGCTCCGCTTTCCAGATCCGTGCCAGGGCTTTCTCCGAATAGGTATCGATGCCGTGGCTGTCCTTGTCCTGATAGTAATGCACCAGACCCTTGTAGAGGTAATGCACGTCGGAGGCAGCGGTGTTGAGGCCCTTGGCGCCGGTGGGCGGCACGATATGGGCGGCATCGCCGCACAGGAACAGACGGCCCCAGCGCATCGGCTCGCACACGAAGGATCGCAGCGGAGCGATGGACTTCTCGATAGAGGGTCCGGTCACCAGCTTGTCGGCAACCGCTTCCGGTAGCCGGCGTCTCAGTTCGTCCCAGAACCTCTCGTCGGTCCATTCGAAAATGTCGTCGCTGACATTGCACTGGACGTAGTAGCGCGACAGGTTTTCGTTGCGCATGGAACAAAGCGCGAAGCCGCGTGCCGAATTGGCATAGATGAGTTCTTCATGCACCGGCGGCGTCTCGGACAGAACGCCCAGCCAGCCGAATGGGAACACCTTCTCGTAGTCCTTGCGCACGGTGTCGGGAATGGTCTTGCGGCTGACGCCGTGGAACCCGTCGCAGCCCGCCACGAAATCGCAGTCGATGCGCCGCGCGCTGCCGTCCACGGTAAAGGTGACATAGGGCGCGTCCGTGTCCGCATCGCGGATCTCGACCCCCTCGACCTCGAAAATTGTCTGACCGCCAACTGCATCGCGGGCGTCATAAAGATCACGCGTGACTTCCGTCTGGCCGTAGACGACGACATTCTGGCCGATCAGCTTCTGGAAGTTGATGTCGAACATCTCGTTTTCGTACGAGATGCAGGTGCCGTCATGGACGAAGCATTCCTTGTCCATCCGCTCGGCCACGCCTGCCTCGCGCATCATGTTGACGAGACCCGTTTCCAGAATGCCGGCCCTGATGCGGCCAAGCACATATTCACGCGTCTTGCGCTCCAGAATGATGGTCTCGATGCCCTTCAGATGAAGAAGCTGCCCGAGCAGCAGGCCGGACGGTCCACCGCCGACAATGACAACCTGAGTTCGCATCCGATCCTCCCTTGTTGAATTGATATTGAATGATCAAAATTGGGAAGTAAAATGAGATATTCGGCTTCTTTCTTTCCAAAATGAGAAATTAAATGATCGACCGACGCATCAAGTTCCGGCACATCCAGTGTTTCGTGGAGATTGCGCAGGAACGCAGCCTGAAACTGGCTGCCGACAAGTTGAATCTCACCCAGCCGGCGATCTCCAAAACGCTCAAGGAACTGGAAGATATCATCGGCGCCAGTCTGATGACACGAAACCGGGCCGGCATCGCGCTGACCAAACAGGGCAAGGTGTTTCTGCATTTCGCGCAGATCTCGCTGGCGAGCCTGCAGCAAGGCCTGGATGGGGTCGAGAAGGAAGGCGAACACGCCCGCGCGACCTTGAAGGTGGGCGTTCTGCCGAGTGTCGCGGCCAGCTTCATGCCCCCGGTCATCAAGGAGTTTTCCGAACTGGCACCTCATGTCATGGTCCAGATCATGGACGGCCCGCACGGCTACCTGATCGAACGGCTGAAGATGGGTGAACTCGACCTGGTGATCGGCCGGCTCGGCAGGCCGGTGTCCATGGAAGGCGTTTCCTTCACCCAGCTTTATTCCGAGCGTGTCGATGTGATCGTCCGGGTCGGGCACCCGCTTCTGGAAAGGCCGGATATCAAGCGTATTGTCGAATGGCCTGTGCTCTATCCGCCGGAAGGCGCGGCGATCCGGCCTCTGGTCGAGCGCTTCATGATCGCCAATGGGGTCGGCGAGATCCCGAACAAGATCGAAACGGTCTCGGGTGCTTTCGGCAGGGTCTATACCCGCAGGACTGACGCGGTCTGGATCATTTCGTCCGGCGTGGTGCAGAACGAAACCGCCGACGGCCACCTGGTCCGCCTGCCGTTCGATACCGACATGACAAAGGGGCCGGTCGGGCTGATGACCCGTCCGGACACCCAGCCGGGAGCCGAGGAACAGGTCTTCCGGCTGGCGGTTCAGACCGTGATCGAGGAGCTGGGGCTGAGTTCCTGATCGTGTGGTGACGCTTACATCCGCGCGGCACACCCTGCCAGAGCTGCGAAATCGTCATCAAGCAGATGAACCGGAATGCCGGAAACCAGCTTTTGCTGGCGGCCCTTCGCGCAAAAGGCGTTGATGAATTCCGGTTCTGCCAGGAACCTCGCCAGGCTTCGGGTGACGCCGCCTGTCAGCACGATGCCGCCAAGGGACAGGAACACCAGCGAGAGGTCGCCAATGACCCGGCCGAGAAATGTCACCCATTGCCGGGCAGCGGAAACGCAAAGCGGATCGGACCCGGAATTGGCGCGCTCCGCAATGTCTGCAGGTGACAGGTCGCGGGGCGACAGGCCCTGCTCGAGACAGTACCACTCGTGAATTTCCTTGAGGCCGCTTCCCGACAGCGCCCGTTCGACGGAGGCGCGTCCACGGTTGAGAGCGAGGTAATTCCAGAGCCGAAGTTCGTCTTCGGTTTCGACCGGCAATGTCGAGTGGCCGCATTCACCGGTGCCGACATGAAATCCGGCAGGTGTCTGAAACAGCGCGGCGGCGTTGAAGCCGGTCCCCGCACCGACGACGAGGCGCGTGGCGTTGCTGCGCAGTTTCTGGCTCGGTTCATAGACGGGCTGAAGCCGCTCCGTTGGGACCTTGTCCAGCGAATAGGCGAGCGCCTCGAAATCGTTCAGGAAGGTAATGTTCGCTCCGCCCAGAACCTTGCCGATGCAGTCGGCACTGAAGGTCCAGGGATGGTTTGTCATGCGGATCGCGGGGCCATCGATGGGGGCTGCGATGGCGATGACGGCAGAAGCACAGGCCGGTCGCCCGGCTTCCGAAAGATAGGTGCCGATGGCCGCTTCCGGTGTTTCGAAATCCGCATTGCGGAACCGCGCGATGGTGTTTTCCAGAACGCGGCCGTTTTCGACCAGCGCCAGCCGGGTGTTGGTGCCGCCGATGTCGGCGGCAAGGCCTCGTTGAATGCTCATAGGCGATTACCCGATGCAATGTCGAAATAGGAAATCTTGGAAAGGTCGAAAGCGATCGGAACGCGCTGACCGGCAGTGACCGGCGCATCCGCCGACAACCGGGCAACGGCTTCCGTTCCGCCAAGTTGAATGACCGCATAGGTATCGGCGCCGGCCGGTTCGACCACGTCCAGAAGGCAGTCGGCGCTTTGCAGGCTGCGGCCGTCGATGCCACCGGACCGCAAGCCAAGATCCGTCATCGCCTCCGGGCGAAGGCCGATGGTGAGCTCTGCCGTACCGCCGGCGGACAGCGTTTCCGGCCCCGGACCATAGTCGAACAGTTCCAGCGGCGGTCCGTCCGGTGTCGGGATCTGCAGCCGGAGATGGTCGCCCTCGCGTGTAGCAGTGCCGGTCATCAGGTTCATGGACGGTGCGCCCATGAAGTCCGCGACAAAGGCATTCACCGGCTTGTTGTAGATCTCCTGCGGCGTGCCGATCTGCTGGACCACGCCGTCTTTCATCACAACGATCCGGCTGGCCAGCGTCATGGCTTCGATCTGGTCATGGGTGACGTAGACGATGGACGCGTTCGTTGTCTGATGGATGCGCTTGATTTCGGTGCGCATGGTCACGCGCAGCTTGGCATCGAGATTGGACAGCGGTTCGTCGAACAGGAACAGCTTCGGTTCGCGCACAAGGGCCCGGCCCATGGCGACACGCTGGCGCTGTCCGCCGGAAAGTTCCGCCGGGCGGCGGTGCAGCAGGTGTTCGATCTTCAGAAGATCCGCGACCTCGGCCACCTTCCGTTTCTTCTCGGCCTCTTCGACCTTTCGGACTTCAAGACCGAAGCCGATGTTGCGTTCCACGCTCATGTTGGGGAACAGGGCATAGGACTGGAACACCATGGCGATATCCCGGTCGGCTGGTTCGTCGTTGGTGCGGTCCTTGCCGGCAATGCGGATGGTGCCGGAGGATATGTCGGTCAGTCCGGAAATGCAGCTCAGCAGGGTCGACTTGCCGCAACCGGACGGTCCGACCAGGACAAGAAACTCGCCGGGCGCCATGGAGATATCGATGTCCTTGAGGACATTCACGTCCCCGTATCTCTTCTGCAGGCGGCTGATTTGGAGGATGGGGTCTTGCGGCATTGCGGCGTTCATTCCTTGTCGGTCTCCTGCTGTGGTCAGCCCTTGACGGATCCGGCGACCAGTCCGGAGACGATGAATTTCTGGAAGGCGATGGCGAGGATGGCTGGCGGCAATGTCGCCAGAACGCCAACCGAGGCGATGACGCCGTAGTCGGTAACGCGTCCGGCGGAGAAATCCGCGATCGCAACAGGCAGGGTCTTCGCGCTGAGATCGTTGGTGAAGATCAGGGCGTAGAAGAACTCGTCCCAGGCCACCAGGAAGGACAGCATGGCGGTGGCGGCAATGGCCGGAAGGGCCAGTGGCAGCACCACCTGCCGGATGGTGTAGGCGGTTCCGGCACCTTCCATGAAGGCAGCCTGCTCCACTTCCACCGGCAGCACGTCGATATTGGCCTTCATCAGCCAGGTGGCGAAAGGCAGCAGCATGGCCGTATAGACGATAATCAGCGTCACCGTGTGGTTCAGCATGCCGAAGCTGCTGAAGGTCGAATAGAGCGGCAGCACATAGGTGATCGGCGGCATCATGATCGTTGCGAGAAAGGCGAACAACAGGACCATCGACGCCTGTCTTCTGGAAAAGGCATAGGCAGCCGGAATGGCGAGCAGAAGCGCGATGACAGTCGCCCCGCCGGCTGTCAGGAGGGAATTCCGGAGTGCGCTCAAAAATCGCTCGCCGTTGCCGCCTTCAAGGCTGAGCAGGCTCGTGTAGCGGCTGAAGTCAAGTTCAGAGGGGATCCAGCGCAGCGGCACCTCGGTCAGGTCAGTCGGCGCGCTGATGCTCATGACGGCAAGCCAGAGCAGCGGACCTATTGTGAAGGCTGCCAGCAACAGGGCGCAGCCATAAAGCAGGATGGATTGAACGAGCGAGCGTTTCATGCCGCGCCTCCCGCCGTCTGCCGCTTGGTCGCGGAGTAATAGAACACGATCAGGACGGCACTGATGCCGGCGACCAGCACCGCATAGGAGGCCCCGCTGCCGCTTCTGAGGTAGTTGAAATATTCCTGGTAGACGTAAAAGCTCGCGGTCTTGGTGCTGTCCGCGGGGCCTCCGCCGGTCATCACGTAGATGATGTCGAAGACGCGGAAGGCCTCGATGGTTCGCAGCACCATGACGACCATTAATGGACCGGCGATCCAGGGCAGGGTGATCGAGCGGAACCGTTTCCAGGGCCCGGCGCCTTCGATGGCTGCCGCCTTGTTGAGGTCACCGGGCACTGTCTGCAGGGCGGCCAGTGCCACATAGGCAACCAGCGGAAAGTTCTTCCAGACATCTGCCAGGATGACCATGTTCATGGCGGTCGCCGGATCGCCGATCCAGCTCCGGTAATCGGAAATGAGGCCCAGCTGGAACAGCAGGGAGTTCAGCGCGCCATAATCAGGGTGATAGATCAAGCGCCAGGCAACGGCGTTGACGATGGTCGGCACCGCCCAGGGCAGGATGATCAGAGCCCGAAGCAGCGTCCGGCCGCGGAATTCCTGGTTGAGCAGTACGGCAACCGCGACACCGAGAATGCCTTCCAGACCCACCGAGACGATGGTGAAGTAAAGCGTCCTGAAGAGGGCGTCCTGAAAATCCGGGTCGGTAAGCGCGTAGACGTAGTTTTCCAGGCCGATGAAATGCACCGGCTCGGGAAGAGCGGAAATGCGCGTGTCGGTGAAGCTCAGCCACAGTGTGTTGGCAAGCGGTATCACCGTGACCAGCGCAAGCAAAGCCAGGGCCGGCGCCAGAAGGATCCATTTTTCACGTTTCTGGCGTCGGCCATGCATGGTCAGTCTCCCGTCAGTCGCAAACTTAGCGGATGCGCTTGACGCGGTCTGCGGCAGCTTCCAGCGCTTCATCCACGCTTGCCTGGCCGAGCAGGACCTGATGGATGTTCTTCTGGAGAATGTCGGAGACTTCGGTGTAGGACGGCACCAGCGGACGCGGATACATGACAGCAATGGATTCTTTTGCCGCCGCGATCAGGTCTTCCTGGCCTTCGATCACCTTCGGTTCGGAATAGGACGCCTTCCAGATCGGCAGGCTGAGCTTGGCATAGTTGTCCTGAACGTCCTTCTGGGTCAGGAAGGAGATATAGGCCCAGGCTTCATCCGCATGCGGGCTGTTGGCGGGAATGCCGAGACCCATGGAGCCGTTGACGCTGGACGCGGTTGACTTGCCTTCGACGCCTGGTGCCGGAGCTACCTTCACCTTGCCGGCGACCTTGCTTTCCTTCGGATCGTTGGCCAGGGCGTTCATGTAGGTCCAGTTGAGGGCGAACGCCGCTTCGCCGTTGGAGAACACTCGGCGGACGTCTTCTTCGAAATATTCGCGTGAAGACGGGTTGCTCAGGCCTTCGTCCAGCGTTGCCTTCATGAAGGAAACGGCATCCTTGGCACCGCCGGCGGTAAAGGCCGGCTGGCCTTCATCAAAGAAAGCGCCGTCATTGGCCGCCGTCAGCGTGGTGAAGTCGCAGATCATCGCCTCGGACTGGGACCAGCTCCAGACCAGCGGATATTCGACAATGCCCTTGTCCTTGATCTGCTTGGCCTGTTCCGCCAGCTCGGCCCAGGTCTTGGGTGGGGCGGAAATGCCAGCCTCTGCCAGCATGTCGGCATTGTAGAAGAGGTATTTCGTATCGAGGATCCAGGGCATGCCATAGCGCTTGCCGTCATATTCGACCGTCGTCCAGGCACCATCGAAAACCTTGTCGGTATAGTCGGCCGGAATGCGGTCCGTGACATCCTGCAGGAAGCCGCGCGTTGCGAATTCGGCCGGCCAGATCACGTCGAACAGGACAACGTCATACCCGTCATCGCCCGCACCTGCCGCTGCAATGATCTTGTCGTGCAGGGCTTCATAGGGAACGAATTCGAGTGCAACCGTGACGCCGGGATTTGCTTCCTCGAACTTGGCGGTCATCGACTTGATGTCGTCTTCGCTATAAGCCGCCTGGCTCATGAAAAGTGCATTCAGTGTGGTGTCGGCCAATGCCGTCGTGGTCATGGCCAGGGTCGCGAAGGCGGACCCCAAAATCATCTTTCCAAACGTGTTCATCTCGCCCTCCGGTTTTTGTGTAGGCAAAGCATCCTATGTTCGGTTTTTTTATTTTGTCAAATTGATAGAAAAAATAATTTCTGGTCTATTGGCGCCATGAACGACAGTGCTCCGATCCCCGCATCCTTCCGGACCAGCGGCACAAACCTGACCCGCGCCAAGACGCATAATCACCGTGTGGTGCTGGAAGTCATCCGCACGCGCGGTCCGATCGGTCGCACGGAAATATCTGAAATCACGTCGCTTTCCCGCCAGACGGTGCAGAACATCGTCGGCGAGCTGGAAAGCCGTGGCATTGTCGAGATGCATGCCCAGAAGGCCCGAGGCCGCGGCCATCCGGGCATGACGGTGCAGCTCAAACCCGATCATGCCTACAGTCTCGGGTTTCATGTCGATCGTCTGTCTGTGACGGCGATTGCCTGCGATCTTCTGGGCAGCATTGTCTGGCAGTCGGCCGCCCCCATGGCCGCTGCCACGCCCGAGGCAGCCAACAGCCGGATCCTGTCGATGGCAGAGGAATTCCGTGCTGCGCATCCCGGTATGGCCAAGTGTCTGTTCGGCGTCGGTCTTGCCGCTCCCGGCCCTTTCGAAACCGGATCGCAGACCTCCAGCGGCACCGATGCCACCACATTTTCGGATTTCGGCTCGCCGGAAAATCTCGCGCAGCTTCAGTCGGCGATCGGCTTGCCGGTGGTCCTTCAGAACGACGCGTCGGCCGCCGCGCTGGGCGAGCATGTTTACGGGATCGGCCGCAGCTTCAACAGCTTTGCCTTCATCCAGTTCGGCATGGGGCTTGGCGCCGGCTTTGTCCTGAACGGCGCACTCTATCCGGGTGCGACGAAAAACGCCGGTGAAATCGGGCACGTTGTGATCGACCCGACAGGCCCGGCCTGTTCCTGCGGCAACACCGGCTGCCTGGAGCGGTATCTGTCACTCAACGCGCTGTGCGAAAGGCTTGGCCTGGAGCCGACGGAACCAGGCTCCGTTGGACGGATCGAAGCCTTGTTCGCTGAAGGAGATCCGGCAGTCCTCGGCTGGATAGCCGATGTCGCGCCGCTCATGCGCCAGATGATCAACATGATCGAGATGATGCTCGACCCGGAAGCGCTGATCCTCGGCGGCATCATTCGTCCGGACTTCCTCCAGGCGCTGCTCGACAGTGCCTCCCCGCTACCCCGCCGTCTCGACGCTTCGCTTGAAGAAGACAGGATCCGCATCGGTACGTCCGGTGCAACAGCTGTCGCCCTCGGTGCGACGGCCGCCGCCGTCGATGCGCTCTACGCCCCTTCGGTTTCGCACCTGCTGCTGTGAGAGCAAGCCTCTATGGAAGCCCTCATGCTGAGAGGACCGTCAGGTCCGTCTCGAAGCATGGGCGGCATATCCCGAGCAAGCAGCCCATCCTTCGAGACAGCGCTTCGCGCTTCCTCAGGATGAGAGGAGGAAGAGGTGCCGCATTGAAGATTGTCACCCCGGACAAGCGCAGCGCAGATCCGGGGTCCACTCTCAGCGCCGCTTGTTAACGCCGTGGGGGTTTCGCAGACGCCTCAGCACCAAACCGAATCTCTGGCAACGAGTACGCCTCCGGTCTTCCTTCGGTCCTCCGGGCTGACAACCGAAATACCGGCAAAGCTGAGCCAGCCAGGACCGGTTACCTTGCCGGAATGAGGATGCGCGGTTGGTCCGCCCCTAACTCAGGCCCAGCATCTTCCGGATCTGCTGCTGGTCGGTCTCGCCGCCGGCGAAGTCGTCGAAGGCCTTGTCGGTGACTTCGATGATGTGGTGCTCGATGAAGGGTGCCCCTTCCGCAGCGCCTTGTTCTGGAGACTTCAGGCAGCATTCCCATTCCAGGACGGCCCAGCTGTCATAGCCATGTTGGGCGAGCTTGGAGAAGATGCCGGAAAAATCCACCTGGCCATCACCCAGGGACCGGAACCGGCCCGCGCGGTTGACCCAGCCCTGATAGCCGGAATAGACGCCCTGGCGGCCGTCCGGATTGAACTCGGCATCCTTCACGTGATAGGCGCAGATGCGCTCGTGATAGATGTCGATGAACGCCAGATAGTCGAGCTGCTGCAGCAGGAAGTGCGACGGATCGTAGTTGATCTGGCAGCGCGTGTGACCTCCGAGCGCCTCCAGGAACATCTCGAACGTTGCGCCGTCGAAGACGTCCTCGCCGGGATGGATTTCATAGCCGACATTGACACCGTTTTCGTCATAGACATCGAGGATCGGTTTCCAGCGCGCCGCCAGTTCCTTGAAGGCTTCCTCGATCAGCCCCGCAGGCCGTTGCGGCCAGGGGTAGAGATAGGGGAACGCCAGCGAACCGGTGAAGCTGACGGAAGCAGTGAGACCAAGCCGCTTGCTGGCAACCGCCGCCTTTTTCATCTGGTCGACCGCCCAGGCCTGCCGGGCCTTCGGATTGCCGTGCACTTGGGATGGTGCAAAGCCGTCAAAGGCCAGGTCATAGGCGGGGTGAACCGCCACGAGCTGTCCCTGCAGATGGGTCGAAAGCTCGGTAATCTCGACGCCGGCGTCCGCGCAGATGCCTTTGACCTCGTCGCAATAGGTTTCGCTTTCGGCGGCCTTGTCGAGGTCGAACAGGCGACTGTCGAAGGTCGGTATCTGAATGCCCTTGTAGCCGAGATCCGCAGCCCATTTGGCGATTGCGGGAAGTGAATTGAACGGAGCGTCGTCTCCGGCAAACTGGGCCAGGAAAATCGCGGGCCCCTTGATCAGTCCAGCCATGAATATCTCCTTAGAGTGTGAGCTCACGTGCCTTCAGGTGCGTATGAAAACCTGCTGAAATCGGCGGTCTTGCCTTGCCCGGTGATGTCGAAGGCCAGCATACCGACAAAGGCGCCGGTAAAGGAGCCGTGCTCACCGCGCCCGCCTTCATCCGAGATCACGCTGGCATCAAGATCCGGTCCGAAGGGCGTCCAGTCGCGGCCTTGCTGGCGCCAGAAGAATTGCTGGCGGGCACCATCAACCTCAACGGCAAGCTCGACCGGTCCGCCGCCAAGCGCGACCGGGTCTGCCGGAAACGACATGCGTCCATCCGGCCAGTCGCCGGGGCAGGAAAGCAGCGTCAGACAGCGGCCGAGCTGTTCCGTCCAGCTTACGGCCAGAAAATGGAACTTGTGACGGTTGTAATAGGTCGTCAGTCCGGCCGCCTGCTGGTAGGTCGTTGGCGCGAAATCGGTGAGCGTGGTTTCCACCCGGTAGCCGAGGTGCTCCTGGCGCCGGGCAACCAGCGACTGCTCGTACCAGCTGCCGATGCTTTCACGCCCGATGAGGCGCAGGGCCGTTCCCGTCAGGGTGAACAGCCGCTCCGGGTAAGGCGTGCGCAGCCACTGGAACTCCGGCGGCAGGATTTCCCCAGTGAAAACGCGCTCCACGCGTTGAGCGGGGCGAGGCTCTGTCGCCGTCAGACCCGACACCTCAACCTTCGGAACCATGCCGCCGTCTTCCAGGTAAAGCCAGCCGTCCTCCCGCCAGACGCATTTCTGGATCGCGGTCTCCCGTCCCAGAGGCGAGAACCGTCCGGGCAGGGGCCGGGAACACAGATGGGTGTGGTAGACGTCGCCATCCGGCGTTTCGACAATCTGGCCATGGCCTGCCCGTTGCAGCGGCGCGTCCGGATCGTCTTTGGCGGTGATGAGGTGGGTTTGCGGGTGAAGTTCGTACGGCCCGTCGATGGACCGTGACCGGGCCATGGTAACGGCGTGCCCGTAGCCGGTGCCGCCTTCGGCGACCGTCAGGTAGTACCAGCCGCCGCGCTTGTGAAGATGTGGACCTTCCGTCAGACCGTGCGGGCTTCCGGAAAAGATCTTGCGGATCTCGCCTTTCAGGCCTTCGGTTTCCGACCATTCCTGCAGGAGGATACCGTCGAAGGCCGGATGGCGCGGATGCCCGCCGACGGAATTTGAAATGTGGTTCCATTGCAGGACCAGGAACCATTTGCGGCCGTCGTCGTCGTGATACAGCGACGGATCGAACCCGTGTGAGCTGACGTAGATCGGGTCACTCCACGGCCCCTCGATGGAAGGGGCCGTGACGATGTAGTTATGCGCGTCCTTGAAATTCCCATCCAGCCGTTTGACGTCCGTATAGACCAGCCAGAACCGTCCGTCCGCGTAGGAAAGACACGGTGCCCAGATGCCTCCGCTGTCCGGATTGCCGCGCATGTCGAGCTGGCTTGCCCGGCTGAGGGGCCGGCAGGCCAGATCCCAGTTGACCAGGTCTTTCGACCGGTGAATCTGGACGCCCGGATACCATTCGAAGGTCGATGTGGCGATGAAATAGTCATCGCCCGCACGGCAGATCGAGGGATCCGGGTTGAACCCCGGCAGGATGGGATTTCGGATCATTTCCGGCTGGGTCCTTTCCGTTCAGCCGAGGCCGCCCACAGGTTGATATCCGCCTCGCGGGTGGTTTCCTCGATCAGCTTCAGCTCCTCGTCGGAAAACTGGAGATTGGCGACAGCTCCGACGCAGTCCTTTACCTGGCTGCCCCGGCTCGCACCGATCAGGGCCGTTGTGACCCGGCCTTTGCGCAGCACCCAGGCAAGGGCCATCTGCGCCAGCGTCTGGCCGCGCTTTTCGGCAATGTCGTTGAGCGCCCGGATGGTGGCGAGGTTGTCTTCGCTCAGGAACTGGGTCTTCAGCGATTTGCCCTGGTTCGCCCGGCTGTCTTCCGGAATGCCCTTCAGATATTTGCTGGTCAGCATGCCCTGGGCCAGCGGCGAGAAGGCAATGGAACCGATGCCAAGGTCATCGAGCGTGTCCAGAAGGCCGTCTTCCTCGACCCAGCGGTTGATCATGGAATAGCTCGGCTGATGGATCAGGCACGGTGTGCCCAGCTCCTTCAGGATGGCGGCGGCTTCCCGTGTCCGTTTGGAATTATAGGACGAGATGCCGACATAAAGCGCCCGTCCGGACCGCACGATGTGGTCGAGGGCCATCATGGTCTCTTCCAGCGGTGTGTCCGGGTCGAAGCGGTGCGAATAGAAGATATCGACATAGTCGAGCCCCATCCGCTTCAAGGACTGGTCGCAGGATGCGATCAGGTATTTGCGGCTGCCCCACTCGCCATAAGGCCCGGGCCACATCTCATAACCGGCCTTGGACGAAATGATCATCTCGTCCCGGTAAGGCGCAAAATCCGTCCGCAGCAGTTCACCGAAGGCGGTTTCCGCCGAACCCGGCTTGGGGCCGTAATTGTTGGCAAGATCGAAATGGGTGATGCCGAGATCGAAGGCGGTCCGGGCAATCTCCCGTTTCTTGTCGAGCGGCGTGTCGTCGCCGAAATTGTGCCAAAGGCCGAGCGAGATCACCGGCAGTTTCAGGCCGGATTTCCCGCATCGGCGGTATTCCATGGTGTCGTAGCGCGTTTCCGCTGCTGTCCAGGTCATAGGCTATCCCGTTATACTAAAAGGCCTTTTGCCGCCTGCGGGTCCAGGGGTTCCGGGCGCTCGCAGGTGGTTTTGATGTCAATGAAAGTCCCACTCTCGCCAGAAGCGAGAATCGACGTCATCACATCGACAACATGCAGAGCAAATTCCAAAGAGCAACGGTGCGGTCGATTTTCCAGGATGGCGAGGGCCATATCGGCCAGGCCTGCCGTGCGGTAATTGGCGTGGCCACGGTCGTTTGATTTGGAGAACGGATGGTTCCAGGCTTCCGACAGGGTCACAAAACTGCCCTTGTCCGTCATGCGCACTTCACCACCGAAGAAATTCGGATCCGGCACATGCAGCGTGCCGGAACGGCCGTAAAGCTCCATGTTGGAATGGCTGTGCTGCCACACGTCCCAGCTGGCGCAATAGGTGATCTGGGCTCCGGACTGGAACTGCATCACCGCGTGGATCGTCGTCGGTGTTTCCACCTTGATCTTTTCGCCGTTGCGCGGCTCGGAGGTGATGGTGCGATATTCAGATCCGGCGGAACTCATTGCGCAGACTCGCTTCACCGGTCCAAGTAGCTGCACCAGGTTGGAAACGTAGTAAGGCCCGAGATCGAGGATCGGGCCACCACCCGCCTGGAAGAAGAAGTCCGGGTTCGGGTGCCACATTTCCATGCCCGGGCTCTGTACGAAACAGGTGCCTGACGTCACCTTGCCGATGGCGTCACTATCGATCAGGTGCCGGGCAAGCTGGTGTGCTCCGCCCAGGAAGGTGTCGGGAGCCGACCCGACCCTGAGGCCTTTTTCCTTCGCAATCGCGGCAAGGGATTCGCCCTCTTCCAGGCTGAGCACGAACGGTTTTTCCGAATAGACATGCTTGCCGGCTTCCAGAACGCGTCTGGAGACTTCGTAGTGAACGGCCGGAACCGTCAGGTTGACGATGATGTCGATACCGCTTGCCCCCAGCAGGCCGTCGACGGTTTCAGCTCTCAGGCCGAATTCCTCGGCACGTGCTTTTGCGGCAGCTTCATTGATGTCTGCGCAGGCGCGCACCTCGATGCCCTTGAAGAGCGGAGAGAGGCGCATGTAGGCGGCCGAAATGTTTCCGCATCCGAGGATGCCGATGCCAAGTGTCTTGCTCATGGGGTTACCTCAGTAGGTGCGGAAGGCCGCAACGGAGCGGGTGGCGAAACGGTCGAAGTCGGAAGGCTTGTCGTGTTCCATGACGAAGAGATCGACCCCGACGCCGCGAAGCGCCGACATGATGCCCTTCCAGTCCATGGTGCCCTGGCCGACGTCCGCCCAGCCGTCCTCGTCGGCACATCCGCCCTCTGGCGCGATGTCCTTCACGTGGGCCGTGGTGATGCGGCTGGCGTATTTCTCGATCCAGTCGAGCGGGTCCTGATTGCCGCGCACGATCCAGGCAATATCGGCTTCCCATTCGATGGAAGGGGCGGCCTCCATCAGGATGTCCATCGGCAGGCGGCCATCGGCGCAGGCATTGAATTCGAAATCGTGGTTATGCCAACCGAACCGCAGGCCGGCATCGCGGATCTTTTGACCGATGGCTTCCAGCCGCTCGGCGATGGACTGCCACATGGCCGCATCCGGAATGCGTTGCTCGGGCGGCACGGCGGGAACGAAGATCCGTTCCATGCCAAGGGTCTGGGCAGTACTGATCACCTTGGCGAGGTCGTCTTCGAACTGCTCCATCGGAAAGAAATGGCCCGACGGCATCTTGAGGCCCTGGGCATCGAGCATGTCGCGAAAGGCCGCCGGGTTCTCGTAGTTTCCGCCGAACCCCTCGACCTGGGTATAGCCGAGGTCCGCAAGCCGCTTGAGAACGCCGTCCCATGGGGTGAATTCGCGGGCTGAATAGAGCTGGAAAGAAATATCCATCTTGATTGTCCTGAAGTGGTTAAGGACCGGCCTAGAGCCGGGATTCCGAGGTTTTGTCGAAAAGATTGGCGCGGGCGGGATCGAACCCGACCGTGATTGCGTCGCCGTGCCGGATGTTCGCCTGGCCGTCCATGCGCACCCACAGCGTCTGGTCGCCGGAGGTGAAGCGGACAAGCGTGTCCGAACCGAGCGGCTCCACCAGTTCCACCTGCCCGTCCAACCGAACGAGCGCGGTGTCTGCTTCCGCGCCGCTGACCATGTGTTCCGGACGGATGCCAAACCAGGCAGCGCCTGCTGCAGGTGGGCCGTTCTGGAAGGTGTATCCGTCAAGCGAGAAGGTCTTTCCGCCTGATGTGAACCGGTAGTTTCCGCCGGCTTCTTCCAGCTCTCCTTCAAAGAAATTCATCGTCGGCGAACCGATGAACTCGGCCACATACTTGTTGGCCGGCCGGTTGTAGATCTCGTTGGGCGAGGCTAGCTGCAGGATCTGGCCACCACGCATGATGGCAATCCGGTCGGCCAGCGTCATGGCCTCGATCTGGTCGTGGGTGACGTAGATCATGGTATTGGACAGCTTCTGGTGCAGCTGCTTGATCTCGACCCGCAGGTCCGCCCGCAGCTTGGCGTCCAGGTTCGACAGCGGTTCGTCGAACAGGAAAACGTCGGCATCGCGCACTAGAGCCCGGCCGATGGCGGCACGCTGACGCTGGCCACCGGAAAGGGCGGCCGGCTTGCGGTTGAGCAGCGGTTCGATCTGCAGGACCTTTGCGGCCCGGTTCACCCGCTCCTGGATTTCCGCCTTGGGCAGGCCCGCGTTCTTCAGGCCGAAGCTCAGATTCCCGGCAACGGTCATCTGCGGGTAGAGCGCATAGGACTGGAACACCATGCCGATCCCGCGCTGGGAAGGCTCCTCCCAGGTCACGTTGCGCCCGCCGATGAAGATCTGCCCGCCGGTCACGTCCAGCAGCCCGGCAATGCAGTTCAAAAGGGTTGATTTTCCGCAGCCCGAAGAGCCGAGCAGCACGAGAAATTCACCCTGGCCGACATCGAGGTTGAGATCCTTCAGAACATCCAGGCTTCCGAAACTCAGGGAAAGGTTATTGATGGAGATACTTGGTTCCATGGGTCGTCTCGTTAGCCTTTCACCGCACCGGCGGCGATGCCGCGCACGAAGAGTTTTCCGGAGATGAAGTAGATGGTGAGGGGAACGAGGCCGGTCAGAATGGTCGCGGCCATGTTGACGTTGTATTCCTTCACCCCTTGCGTGGAATTGACGATGTTGTTGAGCTGCACCGTCATCGGATAAAGGTCCGGCTTGGTGTAGATCACGCCGAACAGGAAGTCGTTCCAGATGCCGGTCACCTGCAGGATCATGGCGACAACGAAGATCGGCAGGCTCATCGGCACCATGATCTGGAAGTAGATCGCCCAGAACCCGGCCCCGTCCACGCGCGCCGCCTTGAACAGCTCCTGCGGCACGGAGGCGAAATAGTTGCGGAACAGCAGCGTCAGGATCGGCATGCCGAAGATTGTGTGCACGATCACCAGCCCGGTCAGGCTGCCGTAAAGGCCGATTTCCCGCAGCATTATCACGATCGGATAGATCATCACCTGGTAGGGAATGAAGGCCCCGACGATCAGGATCGTGAAGAAGGTTTCCGAGCCCTTGAAGCGCCAGTTGGCAAGCGCATATCCGTTTACCGAGGCAATCGCGATCGACAGGATTACGGACGGGATCAGGATCTTGACCGAATTGAAGAAGCCGCGTGACAGGCCGTCGCAGTTGAGGCCGGTGCAGGCTTCCGCCCAGGCCTTCACCCAGGGCTGGAAGGTGATCTCCACCGGCGGTGAGAAGATGTTGCCAAGCCGGATCTCCGGCATGCCTTTCAGCGAGGTGACGATCATCACGTAGAGCGGCAGCAGGTAATAGAGGCAGACGACGATCAGCGTGCCGTAAATCAGGATGTTCCTGCGGGACAGCGCCTTGCGCGGCTTGCGGCCAGCGGGGCCTTCGACCATCCGGCTGCCGGATGGCGTGCCGTCGCCGTGGCGGAGTGCCCGGTCGGGGCCGGCTTCGGCCGGGCCGGCATCGTATTTCATCGAGCCATTGAGGAGGTGGGGCGTCTTGGTCATTTGCGCTTGCCTCCGAATTCGAGATAGGCCCAGGGAACGACGATGATGACGACCGTCAGCAGCATCATGGTGGAGGCGGCAAAGCCCTGGCCGAGGTTCTGCGACAGGAACATGGCGTCATAGACGTATTTCGCCGGAACTTCGGAAGAGATGCCGGGCCCACCACCGGTCTGGGCAACGACCAGGTCGTAGACCTTGATGATGCCGGAGGCGATCAGCACGATTGCGGTGATGAAGATGCCGCGCATCATCGGAATGACGATGAACAGATAGGTCTTCCACATCGGGATGCCGTCGATCTTGGCGGCCTTCCAGATGTCCTCGTCGATCCCCCGAAGACCAGCCAGCATCAGGCACATGATCAGCCCGGTTCCCTGCCAAAGGCCGGCTATGAGGATGCCATAGATGACGATCTCGGGATTGTAGAGCGGGTCGAAATTGAAACTCTCCCAGCCGAGGCTGCGCACCACGTGCTGGATGCCGAAGTCGGGATTGAGAATCCACTGCCAGGCAAGACCCGTGACGATGAAGCTGAGCGCGAAGGGATAGAGCAGGATTGTTCTGAACGTGTCCTCGAACCGGATCTTCTGGTCGAGCAGGGCCGCCAGCATGAAGCCGATCAGCAGCGAGAAAATCAGCGAGAAAGCTCCGTAGATGGCCAGGTTCTCGATGGAGATCAGCCACTTGCTGCTGCTCCACAGCCGGTCGTACTGGGCAAGGCCGACGAATTTCTCACGCGGCAGGAGCTTGGAGTTGGTGAAGGAATAAAGAACCGTCCAGGCGGTTCCGCCGATGAAGACCACCACGGCGGTGATGATCATCGGAACCGCGGCCACCTTGGCGCTGATGTTCCGATGCCACCTCGCGGGGCGCGTAGCTGCGGCCATGCCGAAAACTTCCTTGTCGAGACGTCCAGGGTGATGTCGGGCGTTCCCTGCGCGCCGGCGCGCGCAGGGCTGGAGGACGCCGCCTGGCCGCTGTCCCGGTAAAGTTGGGACCGTGCGGCGCGGGCGGCGGGCCTTTTTCCGCTGTTAGTCGGCGTTGCCGACGATCGACGCGAACATCGACTGTGCGTCTTCAGCGGTCATGGACGGGTTGTTGAAGAACTCGACGAAGAGGTCGTTCACCTGGGTCAGGCTGTCGGCAGACATCAACTGGTCCGGAGACTGGATGACATTGCCTTTGGCCAGGATGTCGAGGCCCTTCTTCATGCAGTCGTTTGCAGCCGCCAGATCGACGTCGCCACGCACTGGCAGCGAGCCTTTCTTCAGGTTGAAGGCAACCTGGGCTTCCGGGGAAAGCATGACCTTTGCCAGTTCGCCCTGGGCTTCGGTGATGGCCGGGTCGTCCACTTTCGGGAAGTAGAACGCGTCGCCGCCGGTCATGATGACCTCGTTGACGCCAAGGCCGGGCAGGCAGGTGTAGTCCTCGCCGGCAACCTGGTTGGCGACCTGGAACTCACCCTGCGCCCAGTCACCCATGATCTGGCCTGCGGCCTTGCCGGTGATGACCATGGTGGTGGCATCGTTCCAGCCCTGGACGTTGGAGTCCTTGGACATGTCGCGAGCAGTCGCGGCGGCCTGGAAGACCTTTGCCATTTCCTCGCTGCCGGCAAGCTCTGCATCCTTCTCGCCGAAGATCTTCGTATAGGCTTCAGGTCCGGCGAGCGCGGTGAGAAGCACCTGGAACGCCAGTGTCGTCTGCCAGGGCTGCTGCCCCATGGCCAGCGGCACGATGCCCGCCTCCTGAAGCTTGGGTGCTGCGGCAGCGTATTCGTCCCAGTTGGTCGGAACCGCCAGGCCGTTGTCCTCGAACACCTTGTTGTTCAGCCAGAGCCACTGCTGCGAATGAATGTTGACCGGAACGCAATAGATGCGGCCATCCAGCGTGCAGCTGTCGAGCAGACTGGAGGGATGGATGACTTCTTTCCAGTTACCTTCCTCTGCAATGTCCGTGAGGTCGCGCATCAGTCCGGCTTCCACCAGTTCCTCTGCCTGGCGGCCATGGTTGAACTGTGTTGCGCCCATCGGATCGCCGCCGGTGATACGGCTGATCATGATCGGGCGGGCTGTGCCGCCGGAACCGGCAATCGCACCGTCAACCCACTTGTTGCCGGTCGCGTCAAATGCCTTTGCGAATTCGGCAACCGCAGCCGCTTCGCCGCCTGAAGTCCACCAGTGGGTAACTTCCAGGTCGGTCGCATTCGCGGCCGTTGCTGCACAAAGGGCGGTCGTTGCTGCAAAAACTGCACGTAGTGCTTTCATCATTTCCTCCCATCGAACGTGAATTGTCCGATTGTCCTCACCATGCGGCCTCCACCGCATTTTGTAATCGATTACATTTTATTGTATGCTATATGTAATCGATTACATTCATCATTCTCGGGAAACGGTCTTGTGTCAACCCGGAATGTCGGATCAGACAGTTCCGAGGACGAACCGGCCGTCGTGGCGGCAGGCGCCCAGGCTCAAAAAAGAGAAATACCGGAGAAGGCCTTGGCCCAGAAAATAGCACGAATTCAAGATGTTGCCAAAGAGGCGGGCGTATCGACCGCAACAGTCAGCCGGGCGCTGAGCAATCCTGAACTTTTGACAGAGGCAACCCGCGACATTGTCTTCGCGGCGATCCGCTCTACCGGTTACCGGGTCAACCGTGCTGCGCGTAACCTGCGCACCCAGCAGGCCGGAGCCATCCTGGTTCTGGTGCCAAACCTCGGCAATCCGTTCTTTTCCCAGATCCTGGCCGGGATAAGTGCCTCCTTCGGCAACCGTGACTATTCCGTCCTGATCGCCGATACCAAGGACCATGCCACGAGTGGTAAACACGTGGTCGACTACTTTCTGGACGCCCAGATCGACGGCATGATCTGTCTGGACGGAGCAATCTCCCACCAGGAATTGCAGCTGTTCGAAGACAACGGCGTCTCCGGCAAGATCGTCTTTGCGTGTGAATGGGCGCACGACGTCGCGTTGCCTTCCGTGCGCAGTGACAACGTTCGCGGGGCGCAACTGGCCGTCCGGCACCTGTATGACCTTGGCCATCGCAAGATTGCCCATATCACAGGTCCGCAGGAAAATGTTCTGACGCATGCCCGGCGCGAAGGCATGCTGGCCGAACGTGCAAGGCTGGAGCTGCCTGCCCGTGAGGAATGGATCATCCGGGGCGACTTTTCCCTGGAATCCGGCCGGATGGCCGGTGAGAGGATCCTGGAGATGAACGATCGGCCAACAGCGGTTTTCTGTGCGTCGGACCAGGTTGCCTTCGGGCTGATTTCGACCCTGACCGCAAACGGTGTCCGCGTTCCGGAAGATATTTCCGTCGTCGGGTTCGATGATATCGAGCTGTCGGAGTTTTATGTCCCGGCACTTACAACCATACGGCAGGACCGGCGCGCGCTTGGTGCCAGGGCAGTTTCCCTCCTGCTGGATTGTATTGACGTTGCGCACACCAAGGCAGACGTCGCGATGGAACCGGTGATGGTTGATGTAGAGCTGATAGTGAGGGCCAGCGCCGCGCCGCTGGTTTGTTGAATAGCGGCCCTGTTGCCCACCGCTGACAGGGTCGAAAATCCAATCGGCAAGTTTTGCGCAAGCATGAGGTTGTAAATTTTCTCGCTACCCGAATTCGATGTAAGCGTTGATCAGCAGTGAATCTACCCTGCAGCATAAATCATGCAACTTGATGTTTGTGCGAAAAGAAAATCTAAGGTTGTATCGAATACATCTTTCTTGGTGGTAGTCAGGTCATGTTTACCGGTCAATTTATTGGGTGAACAAATTTGCTAAGTCGGTAAATTATTCCTACTAGGAAAATATTGCCCAAATCAGATCGAATTTTAATTTCAGGATTATTTTGCTTTTATTTCATTACTTTAATTAGACTACACATTTATTGTAATTTATCGCGGGGGTTTAGCGTTTAATTAACTTGAATATGTCACTCTAGATAGTACCGTCAATTTTTGGGTGATAAAAATGCGTAGTTTGGCTTTTGCCTTGGCATTGTCCCTTTGCACTTTTTTCTTACACACTGAAGTTTCGTCGGCACAGGGCCCGCTAAAAGTAGTAGGCACGGGTGATGGCCTTGAAATGCTTCAGGAAATTGGTGCGGGCTTTGTCGAGAATCGTCCCGATATCAATCTTGAAATTCCACCGAGCATTGGCTCGGGTGGCGGTATAGCCGCCGTCAGCTCCGGCACGGAGCGCCTGGGCCGGGTCGCGCGTCCCCTGAAGGACAGTGAGGTGGAATTCGGCCTCGTTTATCTGCCGATTGCAAAAATACCCAGCGCAATCTTCACGCACCCGTCTACCGGTATCGATGCTTTGACCAGCGAAGAACTGGTCAAGCTGTATTCCGGTGAAATAGTCAATTGGTCCGAATTGGGCGGTGCCGATCTGCGTGTCCGCCTCGTCCGCCGCGAAGACGCGGACAGCACCTTGCAGGTTTTGAAATCGTCGATGCCGGGCTGGGCGGATATGGAGTTCTCGCCGCGCTCGAAAACGGCCCTTACCACCCAGGAAGCAATTTCCAGCGCGCGCGAAGTCGAAGGCGCGATTGCTTTCGGTCCTTATTCGAAGCCGCTTGAAGACGGACTGTCGGTCCTCAAGATCGATGGTCACCATCCGACTGATCCGGGCTACCCGAGTTCGGTAACCCTCGCCTTGATCTACAAGGAAGGCACGCTGGACGATGAGATGAAGGCCTTCATCGACTACGCCCAGTCGGGTCAGGCTCACACATTGATCAGTAACTACGGTGGCGTACCCGTCGGTAGATAACCCAATTGGTCCACATGATCCGTCACTCGTCCCTTCTCTGGCATTATACATACGGCGCCGTTTTCACGGCGGTGTGTGCATTTGCCGGTCTTATCGGACTGGTGGCTTTCCAGCTTGAAGACAGCATGCAGCGTCAGGAGGCCGAGCTTCTGGAGCTTTCCCGCGCGCGTCTTGTGGAAACCCTGTCCGCCGACGTGAAGCTTGCCGGGACCCGCATGGAGTTCCTGTTTCAGGACAGGCTTCGGCGCATAAATGCGTTGTCGGAGAGGGTGGATACCGCCAAGGCCGTTGAGTCACGCAATGTCGTGGCCATGTCGGAACTGCTCGGCCCGGCGGCGAAACTGGCGGATGTGGACGGCATCGTCGTTCTGGATGAGGAAGGCCATGTGATCGGCGCCTCCTCCTATTCTGCGGACCTCGTCGAACTGGGGTCCAAGATGCAGGGTCTGAGCTTCTTCAACGAGGTCGCCAAGTCGCTGAAGGACAGCTTTCCGGGAGAGAAGCTGACCTACTCCGGCGTTTTGCCGAAGTCCGAAACGGGTGTTTTTGTGCCGGGCGATCGGGACAATGAAGTGTCTCAGATCGCGTTTGTCCCGGTTTTTGATGATTTCGGCTATGTGATCGGCGGACTTGTCGCGCAACGTTGGCTGCGGCCGGAAGAGCCGCTCCTGGCGGATCTGGCAAAAATCAATTCCTTCGAAATGGCGATCGTTTTCGACGATCAGATCATTTCCACGGCGAATTTCACCGGAAACTATTCGGATCTCACCCGCTCGAAAGAAACGCCGAACATCACCCTGGACGGTGAGCATGTCATCGAATGCGGTGTTCCTGTCGTTCCCATGACTGTCTGTGCGCTGACCCCCATCGCGGCGCTGACCGAAATCCAGAACAAACTGATCCGTATCGGCACCGAAGAAGAAGCAAAGCTGCTCCGGCGGCTGTTCCTGTTCGGACTGATCGCGCTGGTGGCTTTCGCTGCTGTCGCCTTTCTCATGTCGCGGCAGATTACCCGGCCGCTGACCAAGATCACGCGCGTATTGACCGGCATTGCAGCGGGCGACTTCGAAAGCAAGGTGGTTGGAACCGAGCGGCTGGACGAAGTCGGTGACATCGCCAGATCGGTCGTTTCCTTGCAACGATCCGTCAAGGAGCGCGACGCCTTGCGCGAACGCGTGCACGAAAAGAACTCCATCCTGCGCTCTCAGGAAGCCCAGTTGCGCGAGCAGAACGTCCTCTTTGATGCTGCTCTCAACAACATGTCGCACGGTCTGTGCATGTTCGACGTCGATGGCAGGTTGATTGTTTCGAACCAGCGCTACGCCGAATTGTTCGAAGTCGAGCCGGGCAGGATAAAGTCGGGTATGACGGCTGCTCAGCTCGCAACGCTGCAGAAAGTTGATGCCGTTGAAACCGGTGACATGGCTCTGCACGATTCCCGGATCGGAGATCACAGGTATTCAGGTGGCTCGCAAAGCACCGAAATGGTGAAGATCCGCTCGGGCCGTATCGTCCTGACCACCCGCCAGCCGCTGGCGGAAGGTGGTTGGGTGGCGATATCCGAAGACATCACCGAGCGGCAGGAAGCCCGTGACCGGCTGGCGTTCCTGGCGCGTCACGACCTTCTGACACAGCTGCCAAACCGCATCGAATTCCGGGACCAGCTGGACATGCTGTTGAACCAGCAACTGGTCAAGGGGGGCGAGTTTGCCATTCTGTGCCTCGATCTGGACGAGTTCAAAACGGTCAACGACAGCCTTGGGCATCCGATTGGCGACGAGCTCTTGCGGCAGGTGGCGGAGCGTCTGCGCGCCCTCATCGGCCGAAAGGACGTTGTTGTCCGCCTTGGCGGCGACGAATTTGCGATCCTCACCGGTCTGCCGTGCAGGCTTGCTGATGTCGAGGAACTGGCGCAGTCGGTCATCTGGGAGATTTCCCAACCGTTCCAGATCACCGATCATGAACTCGTAATCGGCGTCAGCATCGGCATCACAATTGCCAGGGCCGACGGCACTGCAGGCGACGAACTGTTCAAGCAGGCAGACCTTGCGCTCTACCGGGCCAAGGAAGACGGTCGCAATACCTACCGCTTCTTTGAGCAGGACATGGGCACGGCCGTGAACGACCGGCGAGAGCTTATCACCGACCTCAGGACCGCGGTCGCCAATGGCGAACTGGAGCTTTATTTCCAGCCGCAATACACGCTCGTGGACGACCGGGTGTCCGGCTTCGAGGCGCTGGTGCGCTGGAACCATCCGACACGGGGCATGGTTTCTCCGGCTGATTTCATTCCGCTTGCCGAAGATACCGGCCTGATCATCCAGTTGGGCGAATGGGTATTGAAGGAAGCATGCCGGATCGCGTCCAATTGGCCGGACCACCTCAGGGTCGCGGTCAACCTGTCACCCCGGCAGCTGCGCGGCCACGCATTTGGTCCGGTGCTGATCGATGCCCTGACCCAAACGGGTCTCAAGGCCGACCGTCTCGAACTGGAAGTGACCGAAAGCGTGCTTCTGACCGATTCAGAAGATGTTCTGGATTCGCTGCGCCAGGCCAAGTCGCTGGGCGTGAAAGTGTCCATGGACGATTTCGGAACCGGCTATTCCTCGCTCAGCTACCTGCGCCGGTTCCCGTTCGACAAGATCAAGATCGACCAGTCCTTCGTCCGGTCGATGGCCTATTCGGACGATTCCATTTCCATCGTGAAAGCGGTCATCGAACTGGCCAACAATCTCAACATGACCACCACCGCCGAAGGTGTGGAGACCAAGCAGCTTCTCGACATGCTGACCGAAATCGGCTGCACGGAAGCGCAGGGCTACTATCTGGGCAGACCCATGCCTGTCGCCAGTACCGAAGAGCTGATCTATGCCGGCGAACGGTCTTTGACAACCGCCGCGCAATAGTCCGGCAAGACCGCTCGCTCTCAGGAGAGGCTGGTGTAGCGCCCTGGTGTCAGTCTGCGGAAGCCGAGGTAAACGGAGCGGATGCCTTTCGGATAAGGTTTCCAGCAAGGGCCAGCAGGCCGCTCTCTTCTTCCGCCACAAAAAACGGATCAGCGTAGAAGGTTGCCCCTGCGCCTAGCGCGATCTCCCGCATGGCGTCGACATGTGACGGCGCACCGGCCGAATAGACGACGTGATCGGGCGTAAGTTGTCCGACCAGTTCATGCGGGCGCGCCTTGCGCACCGTCTCGTCGTCGCCATCGCCTGCCGTCAGGGTGATCGGAATGCCCCGGCCTTGCAGCCAGCGAACCGCGTCGCGCATGTAGATCCCGTCCCGGGTTCTCGACCCGGCAATGATGCGGATTTCACGGCCGGTCTGGCCCAGGCTCGCTGCAACGGCAATCGACCAGATCGGTGCGAACCCGGTTCCGGTCGAGGTGAGCAGGATCGGGTTCTGCTGCCGTCGCAAAAACGCATTGCCGAACGGGCCACGCAGCTTGACGGCATGTCCCTTGGCAATTTCCTTGCCCAGCTTCGACGATACGATGCTGTCCGGGTAGACCTTGATGTGAAACACAAGGACATTCTCTTCCGCATCCAGGTTGAGCGGGGTTGTCGGGCTGTAGTCGCGCGGCGGATATCCTGCAAAGGTCGCGCGCAGATATTGCCCTGGCAGCCAGGGCACGGGCCGCGCCGTCTTGACCCGAACTTCCAGGTACCCGTCCTTGATCGGCCGAATGCTTTCCACCGTTCCCTTTGTGGTCTTCACCAGCGGCACCGGGTCATAGGCGATCTCGGCATCGCCTTCCAGAACGGAAAGGCATCCGAGCACGGTGTCCTTTTCCCGGGTGCCCATGTCGTCGATCTGCCCGCTCAAAACGCGTACCCGGCAGGTTTCGCATTGGCCGGAACAGCAGTCGTGCGGGATGACGAGGCGTCCGCCAAGCCCGGCGTCGATCAGCGTGTCGCCGACATTGGCCTTGATGGCCTTCCCGTTGATGGTGACCGTACAGGTGCTTTTCGACATGGGTGATTACATCCGTTGAAAGAAACGTCCGGAAAAGACAGGAAAGACGGGAAGGGCAGGCCTCAATTGAAGGTCAGCCGCACGGGACGGGAATGGCGGGTGTGGCGCGTCTGGTTGTGGTCAAACGCAGAGACCCACATGAAGAGACCATCCTTCATGGCAAGGTCCTGGCTCTGGCCGGTGTCCATGTTCCGGACGACTTCAAGTGTCCAGTGGCCGTCCTGCCATCTGGATCCACCCAGCAGATCTGCCCGGCTGCCGGAATATTCACCCTGGATGAGTACACCTGGAATGACCGTTCCGACCGGGATTTCCGCGTCCTTTTCCGGCGAGTACGGCACGCTTTCGTTTTCAAACATCCACCACTGCGACCCCTCGTCTTCGATCGCTTCGGTGGACAGATCGATGGTGCCCATCAACGACGTCATTTTCTTGTGGTCGATCGGAAGCCGGTGCACGCCGACCGTCCCATGATAATGGGTCACGGGATCGCCGATGTAGTTGTAGACGTAGAATGCCTTGCCTTCGTCGGGATTGTAGCCGGCGCTGTAGCGGCTCTTGCCGGCAGCCTGGGCTTCGTTCGGTTCCACGGGTGTTGCGAAGTGCATGTCGTCGACGCGCCCCAGCATGCCGCCGCGCGCCGCTTTCCATTGCCACACGTCCACCAGGCTGCCATCGGTCGTATAGTGCAGGCCGCGGTAATTGAAAGCGCCTGGTTTGTCACTCAGAGGCTTCGGGCCCATGTGGGTGGCACCGCCGCCACCAAAGGTGTCGGTGGTGGAAAAGGCAACCGAGAACTTGTCCTCGTAATAGGCGGTCTCGTCGGAAATGTCGGCCCGGTTGTTCAGCATGTGCCAGCCGTCTTCACGCTTGATCAGCGGATGCCGCTTCAACGACCGGTTCTTGTCTTCCCAGCGGAAGGCAAACGCGATCTTGTCCCCCACCTGAACGGCACGTACTTCGACGGTGGATTCTCCCGTTCCGTCCAGGTTCGAGCCTTGCTGTGTTCGGATGAAAACAGGGGTCGCGTCCTGCCAGACCGGATCGTCCAGCGTGCCGTCCAGCTCCGGCAGGGTGGTGCCCTTGGCCACGACAAGGCTGTCGCGTGTGCCGAAATCGAGGCTGACAGCGCCAACAAGCACGATTGCGCCCAGGGCAGTCGCCAGGGCCAGCGGGTGACGGCTCATCCCCGGGAAGCGGCGCAGCGCTTGCGGACGGAACAGCCGCAGCAACTGTGCAACGCCGCCATAACAATAATGCAGCACCACATGGGCAACGATATAGGTCAGCACCACGAGGGCGGCCGTGTAATGCACGGTCACCCAGATGCCACCATGACCGATATAAAGCAGGACGCCCGTCGCCGACAGGGTGAGCACGGCCCCGAACAGGATCCAGTAGGCGATGACGTTGACCGCGGCCAGGCGCAGCTTGGTGCTGGCGGGAAGCGTCAGAACAACGATCTTCTTGGAGGAAATGCGCCGTTTCAGTCGGCCAAGCGTCATATAGGCCGCATAGGCAAAGATAACCGCCAGAACGAATATCGCCGACACATAGTGCCAGGTCCAGATTTCACCCTGTGGCAGGATCGGTTCGAAAAGTTTGGAGAACCAGGCGTGTTCCGCATCCGCCGACAGGCGCATGCCGGTCAGCAGGCTGGTGACGATCGCGATAACCAGCGTCCAGTGCAGGAGGATCGTGCCGATGTCGCTGCGTACCGGAGGGCTGCGGTCCTCGGGTCTTTTCGCCGCGCTATCCGCGCCATTGGCGTGCCGGCCTGTTTGGGATTTCTTGGATGAATTGGACGATGAAGGCAGTTCCAGGGCGTGATCAGTCACTTGGTCCGTCAACTTTTCCTCCAAGGCCGCCAGCAATGCGACCGGGTTACCGGCATAGGTTGTGCAACCGGATGTCGGGAAATTTCAAAGCGCTTTGCCTAAAAAATATCACATTTTAACAAAAGTGAAGAAAAAATGGCGAATACAACTGGCCTTAAACCTATCCGGGTGGTTTTGCGCATGCTTAAAAATCTTCCTCTTGGGAAAAAATTCAGATGACTGAAGAACAATATTGGCGGGAAGGCGCGTGATCGTGAAAAAGAAAAGATCATGAAGAATGATTGGGAAAATGGAGAATTGATATTCCAATATATAGGTAGAATATCAGGTGGACCGTTTGAAAGTTGCTTTAAATTTGTGCAGCGCAACAGCACGTCTTCCTGAATGCTGCTTTCCCCTGGGCTTATGCCGGAATTAAGCGGAACAGCGAAGTCGACCCGCCGTTAACGCAAGTGAAATGGGGTTGCGGCAATGCGGGAGTAGGCCTGCTGCCTCTGGCATGAGCACTTTGATGCAAGTCATACGAACGCAATCATTTCTCTCTTAACTTCATTTTGGTTGAAGCAAGTTGGGTGCCGGGCAACAGTTCAGGTTGTGTGGGACCGAAAAACCCGCCTAAGATGGTTTGCGTTGCAGCAGAACGGGTTTGGCCCGATGTGAGTTAATTTCCTTCCCAAGGGGGCGTTAATGCTGGTCTCCCACACACGGATTGTCGATATCGTTGGCGATATCATTCGCATTCAGGTGTCTTCTACGAAGAGCGAGTCGGAGGGGCGCCCGTGCCTGGGTGATCTGGCACTGGTCGATTCAGGCGATGGTGCGACGTCTCTCGCACAGGTCATCAACATCGACCGGGACATGGTTTCGCTGCAGGTCAATTCCGGTACCAAGGGCCTCGCCAACAATTCGTCCGTACGCTTTCTGGGTGAGCCGGCCAAGGTCACCTATTCCGACAATATCCTGGGCCGTGTGTTCGACGGTGCGGGGCAGCCGATTGACCGGGGCCCGGATCTGTCCAGCGACCCTTCCGTCCCGATCGGCGGACCGTCCGCCAACCCGATGAAGCGCGTGCTTGCCTCGCGCATGATCCGCACAGATGTGCCGATGATCGATATCTTCAACTGCCTCGTGGAAAGTCAGAAGATCCCGATCTTCTCGGTTTCCGGCGAACCCTATAACCCGTTTCTGGCACGTATCGGCATCCAGGCAGATGCCGATATCGTGGTGTTCGGCGGCCTCGGGCTGATCTTCGATGACTATGCCTTTTTCCGGCAGCAGTTCGAGGATGCGGGCGTTTTCCCGCGCACGGTCATGTTCATCAACCAGGCGTCCGATCCGGTGGTCGAGCGTCTGCAGGTTCCGGACATGGCCCTTGCGGTTGCGGAAAAATTCGCCGTTGAGGAAGGCAAGCGCGTTCTGGTGCTGCTCACCGACATGACCGCCTTCGCAGATGCCATGAAGGAAGTCTCCATTGCGATGGAGCGGGTGCCCGCCAACCGGGGTTATCCGGGCGATCTTTATTCCCAGCTGGCTCGCCGTTATGAAAAGGCCTGCGATTTCAAGGGCTCAGGCTCTGTCACCATCCTTACGGTCACGACCATGCCGGGCAATGACGTCACCCATCCGGTGCCGGACAACACCGGTTACATCACCGAAGGCCAGTTCTATCTGCACAGCGGCGTTCTGGATCCCTTCGGCTCGCTGTCCCGTTTGAAACAGCATGTGATCGGCAAAGTGACGCGTGAGGATCACAACCAGATCATGAACACCATGATCCGCTTTTATTCCGGCGCACGCGATGCGGAGCAGAAGCAGTCCATGGCGTTCGAATTGTCGGAATACGACCACCAGCTTCTGAAGTTTGGCGGCCTTTTCCGGCGGCGTTTCATGGATATCAATGTCGCAATGCCCTTGGAGGAGGCGCTCGACCTGTGCTGGCAGACGCTTGCCGAATGCTTCCAGCCGGAACAGCTGCTGATGAAGCAGGGGCTGATCGACAAGTATTTCCCGAAAAGCAAACCTGCCGGCGGAGCGTCTGACGAGGAGGCTGCCTGATGGCAAGACTGGCCCTCAACAAGTCGTCTCTGGCCCGGGAAAGCGGACAGCTCTCGGAATACAAGCGCTTCCTGCCGTCTCTTGAGCTGAAGAGGCTCCAGATCATGGCCGAGCGCGCCAAGGCGAAGGAAGCAGCCGTCCGCCTCGAGGCGGAGTATGAGGAGCGCTTCAACGCTCTTGCGCGGTCCCTGCCAATGATGGCCAACAAGCATGTCCCGCTGGAAGGGCTGGTGGTGTTGAAGCAGGCCGTCGTCGGCGAGCAGAACCTCTCCGGCACCCGGTTGCCGGTCCTGGAAGATATCGAGGTCGAGACGAAAGCCTATTCCCGTCTGGCGCGCCCGCATTGGGTCGACCCTTATGTCACAGGCATGCAGGAACTGTTGCGGCTCAACAAGGAGCGGGAGATTGCCAAGGAGCGTATTGCCCGGCTGATCGAGGCCGAAGCGGTTATCTCTCGCCGGGTCAACCTGTTCGAAAAGGTGCTGATCCCGCAGGCGGAACGCAACATCAAGAAAATCCGCATGGCCCTGGCGGACGCGGAACGCGATGCCGTGGTCCGTGCCAAGATCTCCAAACGCAAGACGGCAGCGCGCGGCGCTGAAACCTCGGTGGCCGAACTATGACCATCGTCCCGCTCGTCAAGGTGAATCTGGTCGGCATCCTTGAGGACAAGGACAAGGTGCTGGAAGCCACGCAGGAATTCGGCGCCCTGCATCTGATTCCCCTGACATCGGCACAAAAGGAACTGGAAGCCGTTCCCGCAGGCCGGGGGCGCGAGGCGAGCGAAGCCCTGCGCTGGCTCATGGACAGCAAGGCGCAGCGTCGTCCTGTCACCCATCTTGACGACTTTGACCTGGAAAAGGTGGTCGAAAAGACGCTTGCCAACCGCAAGGCGCTCCGTGACTGCGAAGACCGGGTGGCGCGCCTTGATCAGCGCATTCAGGATGTGGAGCCCTGGGGTGAATTCAGCTTTTCCGACCTGGCCGAAATCGGCGAGCACCGGCTGTGGTTCTACGTGGTGCCCAACGCCAAGATCAAGCTGATCGAACCTTCCGACAAGATCCTGGAGATCGTCCACCGCGACAAGTACCGCAGCTACATCGTGTTGCTTTCTCCGGAAGAACCGGCGGCAAATGCCATGCCGGTGCCGCGCGTTCACGTGGGGGCCGAGGCGCTCTCGGTGCTTCGGCGTCAACATGAAGATGCGACCATTCAACTGGAAGAGCTGGAACTGCAGCGTCAGGCTCTCACCAAATGGCGGTTCGTGCTGGCGCAGAACCTTGCCGCCGCCCGCGACCATTCCGCCCGCCACAGGGCGTCGCTCGAAACAGCGGACACCGAACAGGTCTTCGTGCTTCAGGCCTGGGCGCGGCGGGACCAGGTTGCGGAGGTCCGCACGCTTTCGGACAGTCTCGGCATCGCCCTGCTGGTGACGGATGTCGAAGAGGCCGATGCGCCGCCCACGCTTCTCGACAACAGCCCGGCACTGGAAGCGGGGGAGGATCTGGTCGAATTCTATCAGACCCCCGGCTACAGGGGGTGGGACCCTTCGGCAATCGTCTATGTTTCCTTCGTGATCTTCTTCGGCATGATCATGACGGACGCGGGCTATGGCCTGCTTCTTCTTCTGCTGTTGTACCTGTTCCGGGCGCGCTTCAAAGGTTCGGCGTTGGGCCGGCGCATGTTCCGGATGTCCGTCTGGCTCATGATCTCGACGGCGGCCTTCGGCGTGGCAACGGGTAGCTACTTCGGTGTCGCGCCTCCCGAAGGAACGTTTCTCGCGCGCCTGAAGGTGCTGCATCTGAAAGACGTGGACACGATGATGAAGATCACGCTGACCATCGGCGTGACCCATATCGTCATTGCCAACCTGATGCGCGCCTGGCACGAAACGAGCCTGAGCGGTCGCCTGCAGCCTGTCGGCTGGTGTCTGGTGGCACTCGGTGGCCTGGCAACGTTTCTGGGGCAGGGCACTTCCGTTGCGGTTGCCGGCCCGGGCGCGGTGGTTGCTGGGCTTCTACTGGTCGGCATCTTCGGCAGCGACCGCAAGGTGACATCGCTCAAGACCGGCGGCCTCAGGGTTTTTGATGGCCTCGCCTCGCTGGCCCGTATCGTCAACATTTTCTCTGATGTTCTCAGCTACATGCGCTTGTTTGCGCTGGGGCTTGCGGCAGCGTCGCTTGCCGAAACCATCAATTCGCTCTCGGGCCAGCTCAACCACGCGGTTCCTGGCGTCGGTCTGCTGATCGCCATCGCGGTTCTTGTGCTCGGGCACGCCATCAATATCGGGCTGGGGCTGATCGCCGGCTGCGTGCATGGCCTGCGTCTGAATGTCATTGAATTTTTCAATTGGGGTTTGAAGGACGAGGGCACGCCTTTCCGTCCGTTCAAGAAAGAGGAGACACGCCTGTGAACGAATTCGTTGTGGCTCTCGGCTGGTTTGGGCTGTTCGCGCCGGTCGCCCTCGGCGCCATCGGCAGCGCCTGGGGCTGCGCCCTTGGCGGTAGCGCCGCGATCGGCGCCATGCTGGACAGCGACGGTGGTTACGGCCGCTTCATCGGTGTTTCGCTGATGCCGTCGTCCCAGGTGATCTACGGCATCGTGATCATGTTCTCGTTGCAGCAGCCCACCATTGATGCAGCCAATGGCGCCGCGCTTTTCGGCATCGGCCTCCTGTCCGGCGTCACCATGCTCTACACCGGCATTCGCCAGGGCGAGGTGCTCGCCTCGGCCATTCATGCCTCAAAGGCCAAGCCGGAAATCTTCGGCATTTCCCTCGCTCCGGCGGCGGTGCTGGAAGGCTTTTCGGTCTTTGCTCTCGTCTTCGCGCTGGTCCTGTCCGGCTCGATCCCCGCTTAGGGCCAGAAGGAACAGGAGGCGGCAATGTCCAAACATGACGCAGCAGACGACCTGGAGAACGCCGCTGGTGCCGGTGTCCAGGCGCTTATCGAAAGGCTGAAGTCCGAAGGCGTGGCCGCGGGCCAGTCGGAGGGGGATGCCATCCTGGCCAAGGCCAGGGAAAAGGCGGAAACGATCGTTGAGGAAGCAAGGCAGAAGGCGGACAGCCTGCTGGCTGATGCAAGAGCGGAAGCGGCCAGGGAAAAGGCGGCGACGGAAGACGGGCTGAAGGTTGCCGCGCGCGATCTAGTCCTCAGCCTGCGCAACGAGCTGGGCGACCGCATCCAGCAGGAAGCCGGCCGGCTGGTGGCAACCACACTTGCCGACCAGGAATTCCTGAAAAACCTCATTCTGGCGATGGCCGCCAACGCAAAGGACAATGCGTCGGTCAGCGACGCTGAGCCGATGGAGATCGTCCTGCCGGAGAAGGTCGTCACCTTCGAGGAGTTGAAGCAATCGCCCGAGGCGGTCGAGCCGGGAACCCTCACCCACTTCGTGATTGCACTTGCGGGCGAAGTGTTGCGGCAAGGGGTCACCTTCTCCACCGCACCGGGCTTTGACGGCATCAAGGTGAAGTTGACCGACAGGGACGTTTCCATCGATCTGACCGAAGAAGCGATCGCGACACTGTTGAAGCGGCACCTGCAACCGCGTCTCAGAGCGGTGATGGAAGGGGTACTGCGCTGACATGAGCCGGCCGCACCAATATATCGCGCTGGTGTCCAGCCTGCCCCATCTTGGCAAGCTGTTCTCGCGCAAGGACGTGCCGATCTCGGGGTTCCGGTTGAAGCAGCGGCTGTCAATGTTGGAGCCCGCGCATGCGAGCCTGCTGCGCGAGATGGTGGAGGTGACGGCCTGGGCCGGTGTTGCCGGTTATGATCGCGACATCGATGTGATCCGGCGGGCAAACAAGGTTCTTGCCGATCTGGCTGCCTATCCGGATCTGCAACATCTTGTCGGGGCACGCATGGAAACGCGGACGCTGATTGCAGCGCTGCGCCGCCGCCGGGACGGACAGGAAAGCGCCGGAGATATCGAAAACTGGGGCTTCGGCCGCTGGTGCGCACAGGTCAAGGCCAACTGGAGCGACCCGGCCTTCGGGCTCGGCCATTTCATGCCGTGGGTGGGCGAGGCTCACCAACTGATGCAGGTGGGCGATCACATCGCCATGGAACGCCTTGTCCTCACCCAGGTCTTCCGGCAGATGGGCCATTACGGCAACCTGCATGAATTCGATTTCGAAGCCGTTGCGATCTACGTGCTGCGCTGGGTGATCGTGGAACGCTGGTCGCGCTACAACGAGGCCGATGCACGTGCCCGGCTGGCCACGCTCGTGGCGTCAGCCCTTGGCGGCGAGACGGGCGACGGCAGTCAAGCCGGCCGGCCGGACCTTTTCTCAGACTTCACTTCTGCCCTTGAGGGAGCTCCTTCATGACGAGCCATGTTCAGTTGCCCGAACCGACCGCGGAAATCGTCGCCGTGCAGGACGATCTCGTCACACTGTCTCCGCTCGGCTCTGCCCCTCTGATCAAGAACGAGGTGGTCTATATTATCCCCCATGGTCCCGAACGTGATGGAAAGCCGCGGGAATACCTGAAGGCCGAAGTGCTGCGCGTGCGCGGAAAGTCCGCTGAAGCGCAGGTGTTCGAAAGCACTGCGGGCGTGCGCGTTGGTGACAAGGTGATCCAGAGCGGCGAGATGCTGTCGGTTGCTCTGGGCCCGGGCCTGCTCAGCACGGTTTTTGACGGCTTGCAGAACCCGCTGGCCGACATTGCGGCCGAGCACGGCTTCTTCCTGCCGCGCGGGGTGCTCACCAATGCTCTCGACCAGAACCGCAAATGGTCGTTTGAACCCAAGGTGAAGTCCGGTGACGTGGTCAAAGCCGGGGAAACGCTCGGCACGGTTCCGGAAGGCAGGTTCGAGCACCGGATCATGGTTCCCTTCGTTACGACGGGTTCCTGGACAGTGGACCGGATTCGCGAAGGAACGTTCACCATCAACGAGGTGGTGGCAACGCTCAAGAACGATCGCGGCGAAACCCGCGACCTGACCATGGTCCAGCATTGGCCGGTTCGCCGGGCGATCCCGGAAGGGCTGGTCAAGGCCGGTCAGAGCGAGCGGCTTTATCCAAGCGAGCCGCTGATCACCACCTTGCGCCTGATCGACACGTTCTTTCCCATCGCCCGTGGCGGTATGGGCTGCATTCCAGGTCCCTTCGGTGCGGGCAAGACGGTGCTGCAATCGCTGATTTCGCGTTTCTCGGCGGTCAATATCGTGATCGTGGTTGCCTGCGGCGAGCGTGCCGGCGAGGTGGTCGAAACGATCACCGAGTTCCCGCACCAGCCGGATCCTTCCGGAGACGGCACGCTCATGGATCGCACGGTCATCATCTGCAACACGTCTTCAATGCCTGTGGCGGCGCGCGAGGCCTCGATCTACACCGGCATTACCCTTGGCGAATATTACCGGCAGATGGGCTATGACGTGCTCTTGATCGCCGACAGTACCTCCCGCTGGGCCCAGGCCATGCGTGAGACCTCTGGCCGGTTGGAGGAAATTCCGGGAGAGGAAGCGTTTCCCGCCTATCTCGACAGCGCCATCAAGGGCATCTACGAACGCGCTGGCGTGTTGCGGACCGCCAGCGGCGAGACTGGCAGTCTCACCATGATCGGCACGGTGTCTCCGGCCGGCGGCAATTTTGAGGAACCGGTCACCCAGTCGACCCTCGGCACGGTCAAGACCTTCCTGGGCCTCTCGTCCGAACGGGCCTACAAGCGCTTCTATCCGGCGGTCGACCCGCTGCTGTCCTGGTCGCGGTATCACATTCAGCTCAACGACTGGTACCAGAACAATATCGGCCCGGACTGGGTTCCCCGCGTTTCGGAGATGATTGAACTCCTGCGCAAGGGTGACGAGATCACCCGCATGTTGCAGGTGACAGGTGAAGAGGGCGTCTCGACTGACGATTTCATTCTTCAGCAGAAGGCGCTGTTCCTCGACATGGTCTACCTGCAGCAGGATGCCTTTGACGATGTCGACGTGTCGGCGCCGCTCAAGCGCCAGCAGGAAACCTTCGAACTCGTCTACCGGATCGCCCGCACCGACTTTGCCTTTGACGACAAGGAAGCCGTCCGCAAGTTCTTCACCGAACAGACATCGCTCTTCAAGAACCTCAACTACGCTGCCGACGGCAGCCCGGACCGCAAGGAACTGCTGGAGAAGATAAAGGCCAATGTCAGCGCCGCCCCGACACATGTGACGGGGTGATCGCCGCGTATTGCGGGCGAATAAGCCCCGGGCTTCGCGCTGTCCGCCCGGGGTGACGCTCTGGAAACGCACTTGGTTCTGAAGCTATTCCTGGTCCTCGAACACGCTCAGGATCTCTTCCAGCGGCTTCTTGATCTTGGCGACAGCCGGTACCGTGGCGTCTTCCGCGGGATGGCCGACGGCCAGGATCATGACCGGCTTTTCCGCTTCCGGACGGTTCAGGATCCCGTTGAGGAATTTCATCGGGTTGGGCGTGTGCGTCAGGGTTGAAAGCCCCGCATGGTGAAGTGCGGTGATCAGGAGGCCGGTGGCGATGCCGACACTTTCGGGAACGTAGTAGTGCTTGTAGCGGGTGCCGTCGTTGAAGGTGCCCCAGCGCTGCGCGAAAATCACGATCAGCCAAGGGGCGATGTCCAGATGCGGCTTGTCCGCGTCGGTGCCGATGGGCTCCAGTGCCTTGATCCATTCGTCGCCCGCGCCGCCATCATAGAACTTGCGTTCCTCTTCCTCGGCAGCCAGGCGGATCTTGTGCTTCAGGTCGGCATTGGAAATCGCCACGAAATGCCATGGCTGATGATTGGCGCCGCTGGGGGCTGTTCCGGCAGCGCGGATGCAGGCTTCGATGATGGAACGGTCCACAGGACGGTCCGAGAAGTGGCGAACCGTATGGCGGGTGCGCACATCTTCATAAAAGTCCTGCGCACGGGCCAGCATTTCCTTGTCGTCGTAAATTCGCCGGTCCGGCAGCGGCAACGGTTGGTAATCCAGGGCTGATTTGGAAATCATGTTTTTTGTCCATTTGCATTGCCGACCGGCGGATTCGCAAGGAATCCGGGCCGCGCAATCTCCTCCCACTATGCACCGTTAAGTATGGATCGACTGACCGGGCGTCAGGCAACTAAAAATCCGATCCACCGGCTTCACAACTTGAACCAAGCCCGCCTATGCTCCTCTTTGAAACGCCAAATGGCCTTGATGAAAAAATAACCTTGACCAGTGACATGGCACCTTTCTAGATTTTCTTGACCAATTGGTCAGCACTGTTCGTTGAGAAGGCAAAATGCCCCGGCGTCCGGATGCGGCCAAACAGCCGGAAGAGGATCAGGCGGCCGGGAACCGCTCCGAGGTCCGCACCGGTTAGGGTTTGAAGTTCCAGAGAAGGGTGAGTCCGACAGCGGCTCGCCCATAACCAGTAGGGGAATGGCAATGAAGGCATTGAAAAGTCTGGCGCTCGCGTCTGTCCTGGGCGCAAGCCTGGTGTCAGGTGCGGCCAACGCCGCGGACGAGCTGACACTGCAGCTTAAGTGGGTCACACAGGGCCAGTTTGCCGGCTATTACGTGGCCAAGGACAAGGGCTTCTACGACGAAGAAGGCCTGGACGTAACGATCAAGCCGGGCGGTCCGGACATTGCGCCGCCGCAGGTTATCGCCGGTGGCGGTGCGGATGTGATCATCGACTGGATGCCGTCCGCCCTGGCATCGCGCGAAAAGGGTGTGCCGCTTGTCAACATCGCACAGCCGTTCAAGAAGTCCGGCATGATGCTGACCTGCCTGAAGGAAACCGGCATCACCTCGCCGGAAGACTTCAAGGGCCGGACACTCGGCGTCTGGTTCTTCGGTAACGAATATCCGTTCCTGTCCTGGATGAGCCAGCTCGGCATTCCGACCGACGGTGGCGACGAAGGCGTGACCGTCCTGAAGCAGGGCTTCAACGTCGATCCGCTGCTGCAGAAGCAGGCTGACTGCATCTCCACCATGACCTACAACGAATATTGGCAGGTCATCGATGCCGGCATTCCGGAAGAAGACCTGATCGTCTTCAAATACGAAGACCAGGGTGTCGCCACGCTGGAAGACGGTCTCTACGTTCTGGAATCCAGCCTGGACGACCCGGCAATGGTCGACAAGCTCGCCCGCTTCGTGAAGGCCTCCATGAAGGGCTGGGCCTATTCCGCCGAAAACCCGGAAGAAGCTGCTGAAATCGTTCTGGAAAACGACGCCACTGGCGCGCAGACAGAAAAGCATCAGATCCGCATGGTCGGCGAAATCAACAAGCTGGTTGATGGATCTGACGGCAAACTGGACATGTCTGCCTATGAGCGCACCGTGAAGTCCCTCCTGTCCGGCGGGTCCGACCCGGTCATCACCAAGGAGCCGGAAGGCGCCACCACAACGGTCGTCACCGACAAGATGTAACGTCAATCGGGCAGCCGGGGCGGAATTCGTTCCGGCTGCCTTTGCCTGATGCTTGCCAAGGCACTAAAAATTAAAGGTTTGAACCCAGACTGCTTCGCTGACAAAAGCTTGGGATTTTGAAAGCGAAATGCGCGATCTGTCTGGAAAAACAGACAAATTCGACCTGGTTCATTCCGCGGCGGAGACAGTGTCCGACGAACCGCGCCGGATGACCGCGGGCGTTTTCGGCATTTCTTCCAGCCTCGTCATCATTTTGATGTTCTGTGCCGTGATTTTTTCTTTCGGCGCCGTGCTGTTCAAGGTGCTGGTCGCGGAGCGCGAAGCTGCGATGCGGGAGACCAAATCGGTCGCGCGTGTCTTTCAGAACCACAAGCAGTTGCTGTTGCGTGAAATGGAGCGCTACGCCGCTTCCAACGCCGCCTATCAGAATATCGATACCAATCTGTCGCCCGACTGGATCGAGGCCAGGTTCGGCGTCGACATGGCCCTGGATTTTGCCCACGACTACACAGTGCTTTTCGGTCCGGACAGCAAGGTCCTCTTTTCTTCCAACTTCCACGGCAAGGAGAGAGCGGAAGACTTTTCCAAGAGCGTCCAGACGGGCATTACCGGCACGCTGGACAGCATACGCGGCAATTACGTCAAAGCCCTGGTCCGGTCAGAACCAGGCGAAGTCCGCTTCACCGGGACTTTGGCCGACATTTCGGCCATCGACATCGTCGAGATCAACGATCACCCCTTCATCGTCGCGGCCTTTGCGATCGTACCGGATCCCGGTGGGATCGAAATGTCCTTCGGGCCGCCGAACGTTCTCGTCAACGCGTTCGAGATCGATGCGGCGCATCTCAGCAATCTTCTGTCCAGCCTCGCTCTCGACAATCTGAAATTCGCTTCGGAAATTCCCGACGGCATGATCGGCACCCCGGTTCAGAACGGGTCCGGCACGGTGCTTGGTTATCTCGCCTGGTATCCAATGAGCCAGTCGTCGGGGATCATCCTGTCTTCGATACCGATTCTCCTGCTGTCACTCGGGGTCATTCTGACGGTGGCCCTGATTGCCCTCCGGCAGAATGCCAACGCCAGGGCACGGCTGGCAGCCCGTGAACAGGAAGCCCGTTACGCCGCCAATCACGATTCCCTGACAGGCTTTGTCACACGCGGATATTTCCACGCCACAGCCACGAAAAGGCTCGCCTTGCGCAAGGATCAGCAGCGTGGCGCCTGGATCATTTATCTCGACGTCGACAACCTCAAGCAGGTGAACGACATCTACGGGCACACCGTGGGCGACAGTTTGGTGGTCGCTCAGGCCGAACGCATCAGATCGGTGCTCGGCCCGTTCGACCTGGTCGCGCGCAGCGGTGGCGATGAATTCCTGATCCTGACGGAGCGTTGGGAAACGCCGGAGCAAGCCGTTGAGGAGGCGGGCAAGCTGTTTGAAAAGCTGCGGCAGCCGTTCGACTATGAAGGCAAGCGCATTGAAACGTCCGTAAGCGCGGGTATTGCCCGCTTCCCGGAGCACGGCCAGACACTGACAGGCCTTGTTCGCGCTGCCGATATCGCCCTGCAGCGCTGCAAGATGGAGCAGAAAAGCTCGTTCCGGATTTACGACGAGCGGATGGACGACCTTCTGCGCGAACGGCGCGAGATCCGTGTGGATCTTGATTCAGCCCTGCGTGAAGAGCAATTCGACCTGTTCTATCAGCCGATCGTCGACGCCCGGTCGGGCGAACTGGCCTTCTATGAAGCCCTGATCCGCTGGCGGCATCCAAGCCGCGGCCTGGTGCCGCCGGTGATGTTCCTGCCGGTTGCCCAGGATGCTGGACTGATGCCTGTGATCGGTGCCTGGGTGCTGGAGCGGGCGCTTCACGATGCCTGCAGCTGGATGCAGACCGGCGTGTCGGTCAATGTCTGCACAAGCCAGATCCAGGCCGCAGGTTTCGCGGACAAGGTCGAGGCACTGCTGCAGCAATACGACTTTCCTCCGGAAAGGCTTGTTCTCGAAATCACCGAGGACCTGATGCTGGAGGAAAGCGCGCAGACGCGGAACACCATTCTCAAGCTGCGCGATCTTGGCGTCGGGCTTGCCATTGACGACTTCGGCACCGGATTTTCCAGCCTGAACTACCTGCACAAGTATCGCTTCGACAAGATGAAGATCGACCGCAGTTTCGTGTCGCGTATCGGCGAGGACGAGGAAGCGGACATGGTCGTCCGCTCGATGCTGAGCCTTGCCCGGGTAATGGGCATGCAAAGTGTCGGCGAAGGGGTCGAGACGGAAGCACAGCGCGACTTCCTGGTGGAGGCGGGTTGCGAGTTCCTGCAGGGCTATCTCTTTGACAGGCCGCTACCGTTCAACGAGTTGATGCCGCCTGATCCTTTGTCGCAGATGGAAGGCATCCGTCGGGCCGGCGGTTGATCTGCCTGCTTGCGGCAATCCCTTTCAAGGTTCCCTAGACTGAAAAGCGAACAAAAAAACGCGGGCAAGGGAGGATCCTGCCCGCGTTGAAGGTGACCGCCGGAGCTTTGCCTATTCGGCTGCTTCCTTGACGGCCATCGGGTTGTTCGGGTGCGTCGTCCAGTTGGCGTAGTCCTTTTCGACAGGCTTCTTGGTGCGCGGATCGATGCTGCCGGCCTCCATGGGTTCCATGGTGATGCAGCCTTCGATCGGGCAGACATTGACGCACAGGTTGCAGCCGACGCATTCCTCGTCGATCACCTCGAACTTGCGAACGCCGTCCACCATGTTGGTGATTGCCTGGTGGGACGTGTCCTCACAGGCGATGTGGCAGCGGCCGCATTCGATGCAAAGATCCTGATCGATCTTGGCCTTGGCGATGTAGTTGAGGTTGAGGTACTGCCAGTCGGACACATTCGGTACCGCGCTGCCGACAAACTGGTCGACGGACGTATAGCCCTTGGTGTCCATCCAGTCGCTGAGGCCTTCGATCATGTCCTCGACAACCCGGAAGCCATAGGTCATTGCGGCCGTGCAGACCTGCACAGAGCCTGCGCCAAGCGCCATGAACTCGGCCGCGTCGCGCCAGGTGGTCACACCGCCGATGCCGGAAATCGGCAATCCGTGGGTCACCGGGTCGCGGGCGATTTCGGCGACCATGTTGAGTGCAATCGGCTTTACGGCCGGGCCGCAATAGCCGCCGTGCGCACCCTTGCCGTCGACAGAGGGAGACGGCGACATGATGTCGAGGTCGACACCCATGATCGAGTTGATGGTGTTGATCAGCGAGACAGCATCAGCACCACCCGCCTTGGCGGCCTGCGCCGGCTTGCGGACATCGGTGATGTTCGGTGTCAGCTTCACGATGCAGGGCATGCGCGAATGCTGCTTCACCCAGCGGGTGACCATTTCGATGTATTCCGGCACCTGGCCGACGGCGGAGCCCATGCCGCGTTCGCTCATACCGTGCGGGCAACCGAAGTTCAGTTCGACACCGTCGGCTTCGGTTTCTTCGACGCGGCGGAGGATGTCGATCCAGTTCTGCTCCTCGCAGGGCACCATCAGCGAGACGACGAGCGCCCGGTCCGGCCAGTCGCGCTTCACCTGCTTGATCTCGCGCAGGTTCACTTCCAGCGGACGGTCGGTGATCAGTTCGATGTTGTTGAGGCCGATCAGCTGCCGGTCCTTGCCATGGATCGCGCCGTAGCGCGGACCGTTGACGTTAACCACCGCCGGATCTTCCCCAAGCGTCTTCCACACGACGCCACCCCAGCCGGCCTTGAAGGCCCGGACGACGTTATATTCCTTGTCCGTCGGCGGCGCGGATGCCAGCCAGAACGGGTTCGGCGATTTGATGCCGATAAAATCAGTACGCAAGTCAGCCATGGTGGCTCTCCCTCAAATCGGTGGCGCCGAGCGCGTCAGCTGCTGCCGGGCGCTCAGGTCCCAGTCGCTCAGGTTTCAGGCGCGCAAGTCTCAGGCGGTCAGGGCAGCGTTAATGCTCTCGGCGGCAATCTTGCCATCCTCGACAGCGGCAACCGTGAGGTCTTCACCGCCCAGCACGCAGTCACCGCCCGCCCATACATCGGCAAGGCTGGTCTTGCGGTCCGCATCAACCACGATGCGACCCTTTTCAAGGGACAGCGCATCGCCGAGATCCGCTTGCACTAGGGTCTGGCCAACGGCCTTGAACACCATGTCCGCAGGCAGGGTGATGACTTCGCCGGTACCGGTCAGGGAACCATTCTGCTCCTGGGTCCGCTCCAGTTCAATCGCGGTAATCGCACCGTTTTCACCGACAAGGCCCTTCGGCTGGGCCCAGGTCATGATCCGGACGCCGCTGGTCTGGGCCAGCTGCTGTTCGTATTCGGAGGCGTTCATCCGGTCCTGACCGCGGCGATAGGCGATCGTGACGTCTTCGGCGCCCAGCAGTTTGGTCTGGACCGCGATGTCGACCGCAGTCATGCCGCCGCCGATCACCACGATGCGCCGGCCAACCGGAAGCTCGGAAAGGTCCTTCGACTGACGCAGGTCGGCAATGTAGTCGACGGCATCGATCGAGCCGCTCTTGTCTTCGCCTTCAAGGCCAAGCGCATTGACACCGCCAAGGCCGATGCCGAGGAACACGGCATCATATTCGGCACGCAGGGTCGCAAGATCCAGATTGGTGCCGAGGCGCATGCCGGTCCGGACCTCGATACCGCCGATGGACAGGATGAAATCCACTTCCCGCGCGGCAAAGTCGTCGACCGACTTGTAGGAGGCGATACCGTATTCGTTGAGGCCGCCGGCCTTTTCACGGGCATCGAACAGGGTGACGTCGTGACCGTGCACCGCCAGCCGGTGGGCGCAGGAAAGACCCGCAGGTCCGGCGCCGACGACGGCAACCTTCTTGCCGGTTGCAGCAGCGCGCGTGAACGGCGTCGAGCTGAACTCCGACATGAAGTGATCAGTCGAATACCGCTGCAACTCGCCGATCTTCACCGGCTTGCCTTCGGCAACTTCGCGCACGCAGACCTGTTCACACAGTGTCTCGGTGGGGCAGACGCGGGCACACATGCCGCCCAGAATGTTCTGGGCGAAAATGGTTTTCGCGGCCCCGGTCGGGTTCCCGGTCGAGATCTGGCGAATGAACTGCGGAATGTCGATGCTGGTCGGGCATGCCTGCATGCAAGGGGCGTCGTAGCAGAAGTAGCAACGGTCGGCTTCGACCTGCGCTTCGTGCTGGTCCAGCAGCGGGTGCAGGTCGCTGAAATTCTCAGCGTATGCGTCCTCAGGCAAGCGCCCGGCGGCAATGTCCGGGCCGGCTTTGGTCTGGGTCATGGAGATCTCCGGAAGGTTGGCGATCGTTTTCAAGGTGGCTTCCTTCGTTTGATGAGGAGGCTCAGGAATGCATTGGAAGAAAATTTGAACAGTTAGTCAAATTTTTTTTGGAATGATTAAAAACTTGAGGAAAAAAATCAGCAATAAAATTACCGGAAAAACAGCATCTTAACGCAAAAAAGGCGCTGTGATGAAATTTGCGCCATGGCGCAAAATCCGGCCTGACAGCTGCCTGTCACGGTGTATTGGCGGGGAAAAAAGGACTGATCAACGCGCACGCACGCCGAAGAGCTCCGGCGCACCTGTGTGCACCGGAGTTGAAGCGGCCGCCAGGCAAACTGGTAGCGTTGGTTCCGGAACCGTGTCCGGTTAGTGCGAGTGGTGTGACAGGCGCAGGGGCGCTGTCTGACGGGGGCTTTGAACCCGTCCGGCCACATTCTGGAACGCGAGCACAAGACTGACTGCAACAAGAGTCGCAGGCCACAAGATCGATGTGACCAGAACTCCCAGCAGCCGCTTTGGTGTGCTCAGTCCGCTATCAAGCAATTCCGCAGACGACAGGATCAGAAACACCAGCGTAACGGCGCCATAGAGGACGGCTCCCATGAAGAACAGGAGATACATGTCGGTTACCCACCTTACATTTTACCCAATGCCGCATCCCGAGCCTCAATGCGGCGTCCTACCTCGCACATCACAAGGCAAATCTTTGGTGTAAATGTGGCCGCTTCGCTTCTGGGTAGGCATAGGTGCGCCCAAACTTTCGCCATCCGGGTCGGGCGGTTTAACCCGGAATCCAACTCATCTCCTTGGGGAACTCCCGCTAACTGCATGGTTAACAAAAGGTTTCAGGATTTGCGGTGGCGGGAAAACGACCGGTTTCTGCCTGTTTTCGGAACCCTGCGCCTGTGGACATGTTTGTGGACAGAAAAGGAAAATATTTTTCGATTGAGTGCAAAGTGGCGGACGGATGTCGCCATATTTTGCTCCGGGTCGGTAAAGGGCTTGAAACCCACTGCACACAAAAAGGCAGCGGGCTGAAGACATAATGATGCTTTTCAAGTGTCGCCGACTTGCCTACGCCAAACAGGAACGCATCACGGCAACAGAGTTGGGGCAGCGCCGATGGCCAAGCATTTCTTCTGGAACGAATTGAATGCCTCGGATTTTGCGGCGCTTGATCCCGAGCGGACCATCGCAATCCTGCCGACCGCCTCGACCGAGCAACATGGCCCGCATCTGCCGATCGCGACCGATGTCGCAATCGCCCAGGGAATGCTTGCCGAAACGCGCAAACAGCTGCCGGAAGATCTCGATATCCTGGTGTTGCCTGTGCAGGAAATCGGCAAGGCGAACGAACATGTCTACGGCCCGGGAACATTGTCTCTCGGGGCTGAGTTGCTGATCCCCGTCTGGACCGCCATTGGCCAGAAAGTGTCGGAAGCCGGCATTCGCAAGATGGTGATCGTCAATTCCCATGGTGGCAACACCGACATCATCAGCATCGTCTCGCGCGAACTGCGCGTGCGTTACGAAATGGCTGTTCTGGTGACACATTGGGGCCGGTTCGGCCATCCGGACGGCATGATTTCCGCTCACGAGTCCAAATTCGGTATTCACGGCGGCGAGGTCGAAACGTCCTTGATGCTGCATTTCCGGCCTGAACTGGTCCGCATGGACAAGGCCGAGAACTTCGTCTCAAAAGCCGAAGAGATGCTGGAAAACTCCAAATACATCCAGCCGACACCGCCCCATGCCCTGGCCTGGATCGCCCATGATCTCAACCCGGCCGGCGTCGTTGGTGATGCCTCCAGGGGGACGGCGGAAAAAGGAGCGGTGATCAGTGCTCATCAGGCCGCCGGTTTCATTGAGATGCTGCGTGACTTCACAGCCTATTCGCTGACCAACCTGTATAAGCCATAACGATCTTCGGATCTTAAACGGGCAGGTTGCCTTCCCGTTGCAATTCCTCCACCTGAGCAACGAGTTCCTGCAGCAGGAATTCGACGAACAGGCTCGTTGCCGCGTCCATCGAGGCTCGCGCCCGAGTAAACAGCTTCATCGGCTGGTGATGTGTCCGGGCAACGTTCAGTGGTCGGAAAACAAGCTCGCCCCGCCGGCATTCGGCCAGAACGTCCAGCGGATTGAGCAGGCTGATGCCGATGCCGCGCCGGACAAGCTGGCGAACCGTTTCCGAGGAGTTTGTTTCCAGGATCGGTTCCACCGGGATCGGCACGGACGACAGTACCAAATTGATCACATCCCGCAGGCTGGTTCCCGATTGGGCCAGCACCAGACGCTCCTGAACCACATCCACGAGATCGACCGGCCCGGTTTCCTGCGCCAGCTTGTGTCCGGGCGGAACCACCGCACCAATGGGAATGTCGAAGGTGGCCAGCGTCCGCAGGCCCGGCGTTGCGGCAATGTTGAAGCCGAGGCCGATGTCGACTTCGCCTGTCAGGACCGGATTGATCGTCGTCGTGCCGCCGTCACTGCGCAGCTTGATGTGAACGCGCGGGTTCTTCTCGATGAACTTCGCGATGATTTCCGACAACGGCCCCGAGGCGAGGCCGACGGTTGTCACCAGCGAAACCTGGCCGGCCTGCGGCATTTTCAGCGCCCGGATCCGGGTCTCTAGCCTGGCATAGTCTTTCAGAACGCCGCGGATATGTTCAACGCACAGCTCTCCTGCCGCGGTGAGCCGCAGCCCGCGCGGTAGGCGCTCGAACAGGGGAACGCCGAATTCCTCTTCCAGGGCAAGGATTTGCCGGTTGATGGCGGAGGACGACACATTCAGCCGATCAGCTGCCTTCCGAATGGAGCCGCAGCGCGCGATCTCATCCAGGTAAAGCAGCTTGCGGGAGTGAAGCAGGGCCAAGAAGTGCCTCCTTTTTGTGCATGCGGCACAATTGATCGTCAGAAAAGATAGCGATGACAATAAGGCATCGCTGCAGGCGAATTTTGATGCTTTTCAACGTGCGCTGCAAGGGATCAAATATTTTCGGAAATGTGCGGTTTCACGGTAGTTTTGTTTTACTGGAGGGTACGAAATGACAGTTTTCCCATCTGCGAAGACGCTTCTCGCAGCGGTTCTTCTCACCGGAACCGCCACTCACCAGGCATTGGCGCTGGATGAGGTAAGCTACGGCACCAACTGGCTCGCGCAGGCGGAACACGGCGGGTTTTACCAGGCCGTTGCCGACGGCACCTACGAGAAATACGGCCTGAAGGTCACGATCGCGCCGGGCGGCCCGCAAGCTGCCAACGATGCGCTGCTGATCTCCGGCAAGATCGATTTTTACATGGGCGGGACGCTGAAGGGCTTCGACTACGTCAAGGAAGGCATTCCGCTGATCAACGTCGCCAGCATCTTCCAGAAGGATCCGCAGATCCTCGTGGCGCATCCCGATCAGGGCATCGACAAGTTCACCGACCTTGCCAAGCTTGAAACCATCTACATGGGCAAGGACGGCTACGTCACCTATTTCGAGTGGATGAAGAAGAACTTCGAAGGCTTCTCCGACGCCCAGTTCAAGCCCTACACCTTCAACCCGGCTCCTTTCATCGTCGATCCCAAGTCCGCGCAGCAGGGCTATCTGACCTCCGAGCCGTATGAAATCGAAAACCAGGCGGGTTGGGCACCGAAAGTGTTCCTTCTGGCCGATGAAGGCTGGACGCCCTACTCGACCATGATCACCACCTCCAAGGCGCTGGTCGAGGAAAACCCGGATCTGGTGCAGCGTTTCGTCGATGCCTCCATCGAGGGCTGGTACAACTACCTGTATGGCGACAACGCCGCGGCAAACGAGTTGATCAAGAAAGACAACCCGGAGATGACCGACGGTCAGCTCGCCTATTCCCTTGCGAAGATGAAGGAATACGGCATCGTGGATTCCGGCGACACGGAAGAGAAGGGCATCGGTTGCATGACCGACGAGCATTTCAAGGCGTTCTTCGATACGCTGGCTTCGATCGCCGTCGTGGATGCCTCTCTTGACTACAAGCAGTCCTACACCACGGACTTCGTCTGCAAGGGCGTCGGCCTCGATCTGAAGAAGTAAGGCCGGTTTGGCAAATCCATTCCGCTTCGCGCCGCGGCGTGCGAAGCGGTCGCCTCCAGATGCAGAGTTGAGCATGGTCATCGCCGAACAGGGCAGCGCAGAAACGAAGACGCCGTCGGCCCGCAGTGTGAAATCGTCCCGCCCGCTGGTGGCGATGGATAATGTTTCAAAGGTATTCTCCAACGGGACGCTGGCCCTGTCCGGCATGTCCATGACGGTCCGGCCGGGAGAGTTCATAAGTTTGCTGGGGCCGTCCGGTTGCGGCAAGTCGACCGCGCTCAGGATCATCGCCGGCCTTGGCGGCGTATCGGAAGGCGAAATCGACTGGCCGAGTTTCCGCATCAACTCCAGAGGGCTGCCTGACGGCGACATCAGCTTCGTGTTTCAGGAACCGACGCTGATGCCCTGGCAGACCGTCTTCGGCAATGTCTACCTTCCCCTGCGCCTCAAGGGCATCTCAAAGAAAGCGGCATCGGAACGGATCATGACCGCGCTGGAAAGCGTAGGCCTGAAAGACTTCGCCGATGCCTATCCGCGCGAACTTTCCGGCGGCATGAAGATGCGTGTCTCCATTGCGCGTGCGCTGGTAACCGAGCCCAAGCTGCTGTTGATGGACGAACCCTTCGCGGCCCTTGACGAGATCACGCGCCAAAAGCTGAATGACGATGTGCTGGCGCTCTGGAAGGCGACCGGCATCACGGTGATCTTCGTGACCCATTCCGTCTATGAATCCGCCTATCTGGCAAACCGGATCGTTGTGATGAAAGCCCGGCCGGGCCGCGTGCATTCGGACTTTCTCCTGCACACCAGTCTGGAGCGGGATGCGCAGTACCGTACCTCCGAGGAGTACAGGCAGGCCTGTGCGGAAGTCTCCGCCATGCTGTCGGAAGCCATGGGAGGCGAGGAGCACTGATGACCGCACCAGCAAACGAAACACTGGCACCCGCCGACGTGCTGCAGGAACCAGACAGCGAAGCGCAAGTTGCGCGCAAAAGGCCGGCATCAGCAGCCAAGCTGCCGACAAAGGAAAGCGCTGCCGCTGCCAAGCGGCGGGAGCGTATCCTGACGGTTCTGGTGCCGATCTTCGTCATCGCAGGCTTGATCGCGCTCTGGCAGGTCATGGTCACCGTGAATGACATTCCGCACTACATTCTTCCCGGTCCGGGCCTGGTGGTGAATTCACTGATGTCCGACTGGCACATCCTGCTGCCCGCCCTTTGGGTGACGACCAAGATCACGCTTGCCTCCCTTGCGCTGGCGTTGATCGGCGGTGGCGGCATGGCGATCCTGCTTGTGCAGTCGCGCTGGATCGAGACGGCGCTCTATCCGATCACCGTTATCCTGCAGGTCACGCCGATCATTGCGATCGCTCCGCTGATCCTGATCTACGCTCCGTCAACACAGGCAGCGCTTCTGATCTGTGCGTTTGTCGTCGCCTTCTTCCCGATCCTGTCCAACATGGTGCAGGGCCTGAAAAGCGTGGATCACAACCTCCTGAACCTGTTTGAACTTTACGGTGCCTCGCGCTGGCAGACGCTGATCTATCTGAAGCTGCCGGCTTCCCTGCCGTATTTCATGACCGGCCTTCGCATCGGTGGCGGCCTTGCGTTGATTGCGGCGGTCGTTGCCGAATTTGCGGCCGGATCGGCCGGTGCAGGCTCGGGACTTGCCTTCCGCCTTCTGGAATCCCAGTTCCGGCTCAATATTTCACGTCTGTTCGCAGCGCTGTTCCTGCTTGCCAGCCTGGGGGTGCTGATCTTCGCTTTGACGTCCTTCATCTCCTGGTGGACACTGCATCGCTGGCACGAAAGCAGCCTGAAGCGGGAAAACTGATGACACTCGACCTTCCCAAAACCGGCCGGTTCGCGCTGCGCACCGCAACCCTGCCCGCCGCAGTCACGCCGGTGTCGGCGCTCCCTGCGCGCGAGGGCCTGTCGTCGGCCGATCTGATCGTCGCAGACGGGCGCATTGAGGCCATCCTACCGGCTGGGGCAGCCCCTGCGGACATCGAAAGCGTTGATCTGCAAAGGCGCATGGTCTGGCCCTGCTTTGCCGACATGCACACCCACATCGACAAGGGGCATATCTGGGACCGACAACCCAACCCGACCGGCGATTTCGACGGTGCACTTGCCGCCGTCAGGGCCGACCGGGAGGCAAACTGGACGGCCAGGGACGTTGAAACGCGCATGGACTTCTCCCTGCGCTGTGCCTATGCGCACGGGACCAGCCTCCTGCGCACCCATCTCGACAGCCTGGCACCGCAGCACCGGATTTCCTTCGAGGTGTTCGCCGACATGCGCGAACGCTGGAAAGACCGGATCGCCCTGCAGGCTGCCGCCCTGTTTCCGATCGATGCCATCGATGACGACGCCTATTTTTCCGACCTGGTGGAGGTCGTCGTGGCAAACGGCGGGCTGCTTGGCGGCGTGACCTTCCCGTTGCCGGATCTCGACCGCAGGCTGGATATCCTGTTTCGCACGGCTGCGGACAACGGCCTCGATATCGACCTGCATGTTGATGAGACCCAGGATGCCAACGTCTTGACGCTGCTTGCTATTGCGGAAGCCAAGCTGCGCAACGGGTTCGAAGGCGCGGTGACGGTCGGCCATTGCTGTTCCCTGGCGCGCCAGGACGACGACAAGGCCAAGGCGACAATCGACAAGGTGCGGGAGGCAGGCCTCTCCGTCGTTTCCCTGCCCATGTGCAACATGTATCTGCAGGACCGGCACCCGGGCCGCACGCCACGGTCGCGTGGCGTTACCCTGCTGCACGAACTGCGGGCCGCAGGCGTGCCGGTGGCCGTTTCATCGGACAATACCCGCGATCCTTTCTACGCCTATGGCGATCTCGACATGGTGGAAGTATTCCGCGAGGCCGTCCGGATTGCGCATCTGGACCACCCGCTTGATGATGCGGCCAAGGTGGTCACCAGCCTTCCGGCCGATATTCTGCAAGTTCCCGAAGCCGGGCGGATTGCCGAGGGGTTGGGCGCCGATCTTGTCATCTTCAACGCTCGAAGCTGGAGCGAATTTCTGTCCCGTCCGCAGGCGGACCGCATCGTGATGCGGAATGGCATGGGCATCGACCGTCGCCTGCCGGATTATTCTGAACTTGACCCGCTGACGAAAGGCTGACCATGGCCGATTACGAGACAATCAAGGCCGAACTTGATGGCATTGCGGTTGAGGACAATCCGCGTCTGGTTCAGGCCAAGAGCCGTGACTTCTACTGGTATTCGCCGGTCCTCAAGGCCCAGCTCGACAACGTCACCGGAGATCTTCTGGTCTCGCCGAAAAATGAAGCCGAAGTCATAAAGGTTCTGAAAACGGCATTCGCCCACGGTGTGCCGGTCACGCCGCGTGGTGCGGGCACGGGCAACTATGGCCAGGCGATGCCACTGTCCGGCGGCATCGTGCTTGATATGTCGAAGATGGACGAGGTCAAGGAAATCGCACCGGGCCGGGTCGTCTGCGGTCCGGGCATCGTCATCGCAAAGCTCGACAAGATTACAAAGGAACATTCGGGCCAGGAACTGCGCTTCCATCCTTCAACCGCGCAAACCGCGACCATTGGCGGCTTTATCGCTGGTGGTTCCGGCGGTGTCGGTTCGGTTCACTGGGGCGGCCTGCGCGATCTCGGCAACATCCTGCGCCTGCGCATCGTGACCATGGAAGCCGAACCCAGGGTGATCGAGCTGTCCACCTGGGACCTGCAGAAGGTCAGTCATGCCTATGGCACCAACGGTATCATCACCGAAGTCGAAATGCCGCTGACAACGGCCCATGACTGGGTGGACGTGATCGTTGGCCACGAAACCTTCATGGACGCGGTCGTCTTTTCCGACAAGCTGGCGCGCAGCAACGGTATTCTGCTGAAGGAAGTCGCCCCGATTGCTGCACCCATTCCGTTCGATTTCTTCACGCGGCACAAGCCCTGGCTGAAGGAAGGCGAGGCGGTCACCGTGCTGATGGTGGCCCCGCACTCCATGTCGGCAATGCTTGCGCTTGCGGAACGGATGAAGGGCGAAGTGCGTTTCCGGTCGGACGAAGTGGAAAGCATGAAGGGCATTCCGCATGTCTATGAGCTTGCCTGGAACCACACGACACTGCGGGCGCTGAAGTTCGACAGTTCCTTCACCTACCTGCAGACGCAGTATCCGGGCCCGAACCACGTGGAGCTTGTGCGCAAGACCACCGAAATGTTCCCGGGCGAGATCTTCGGACACCTGGAGTTCCTGCGGTTCGATGGTCAGGTGCAATGTTCCGGCCTTCCCCTGATCCGCTACACGACGGAAGAACGGCTGGACGAGATCATCCGGCTGCATGAGGAAAACGGCTGCCGGGTGTTCAACCCGCATCGCTACACCCTTGAAGAGGGCGGCATGAAACAGACCGACCAGGTCCAGCTCGCCTTCAAGAAGGAGACAGACCCGGAAGGGTTGCTCAATCCGGGCAAGATGATCGCCTGGGACAATCCGGACTTCGACTTCAATTCCGGCCAGAACTATCTTTTCCCGGGCCTTCAGGCCTTTGCCGAGGCCTGATCAGATGCGCGTACTGGTTCTCCATTCCCACCCGCAGGAGCACAGTTTCGGTCGGGCGCTCTATCACAAGACCTGTGAAAGCCTGGCGAAGGCCGGGCATGAGGTCGACGGCTGCAATCTCTATGAGGAAGGGTTCGACCCCGTCCTCTCCGCCCGCGACAGGGACATCTATCACGCGGTCCCCGACAACCGGGAACTGGTCGACAATTACTGCGAGCGCCTGCTGGCGGCGGAAGGTCTGGTCATCTGCACGCCGGTCTGGAACTTCGGTTTTCCCGCGATGTTGAAAGGTTACTTCGATCGTGTCTGGCTGCCAGGCGTTTCGTTTCATCTGGAAGACGGCACCTTGACGCCGACCTTGCGCCATATCCGCAAGATGGCGGCCGTCATGACCTATGGCGGCAGCCGGTGGCGGGCGTTTCTGGTTGGCGATCCGCCGCGCAAGGTGGTCAATCGGGTCATCCGGGCACAGATCAAGATTGGCGCACCGGTGAAATATCTCGCCCATTACGACATGAACAACTGCACCCCGGCCTCGACCGGTGCCTTTCTGGAGAAGGTCGGCAAGGAGATGGAGCGGTTCTGACACCGCTCCGTGCTTTCTGGGCTAGAACACCTTCGCCGCGGTCACTTCCACTTCCACCAGAAATTCCGGACGCGTGAAGCCACCAACCACCAAAAGGGTCGAGACCGGTTTCAGCGTTCCGGTGTAGCGGTCGCGAACGGCCATATAGTCCGCGAAATCTTCCCGCCGGGTAACGAAACCGGAAATGCGGATGACGTCGTCAAAGCTCATCTCCGCTTCCTTCAGGATGGCGGCGATGGCCTCGAAACAGATTTCGGCCTGGCCGGTCACGTCCGGCGGAATCGTATCGTCCGGCCGGATGCCGAGCTGGCCGGAGGTCACCAGCAGGCTGGCGCCGGGCGGCATGTAAAGGCCATGATTATACTGCCCGAAGGGTGTTCGAACGGAAGGGGGATTGAAGGATTTCTTGTCGGTTGGACCGGCCATGAGCGCAGGTTCTCCAGAAGTTGCATCTTGTCATGCATGTTCCGGTATAAGAGCCGGAAAGTCATTGAAAAAATGCAGCTTTTCTGAATTTACAATGGCCTCGCGAACCAGTTATTCAGCGCCGGAAAGGTACCTTGCCGGGGCCTATTCCGGATACCAGAGCTTTGCCTTTTCCGCACCCCGTTCGATGATCACGTGACCGTTGGCAAAGACCCGGTAGCCGTGGCTCCAGTCGCCGTCCGGCCACTTGATGCGCACGTTGGCACGTTCCGCCACACCCAGGCCGAAGTGAACGAAGCCCATCTGGCCGGAGGCATGGCCAGCCCCCACCTGGATGTCCTTCACCACGGTCCGGTTGCCCGTCTTCACGCTGATCTTGGCACCCACTGCGCGGGAGTTGGGTTTGCCCGGCTGGCGCACGTCCACAGCCAGCCAGTTGCCGAGCTGTTTCGGTTCTTCTGAAGTCCCCTGGCCAACGTTCCGGAACAGGCTCACCGGTCCGGAGCGGTTGACGACAACCAGATCCACCAGTCCGTCGGCGTTGAAATCCGCCAGACCCGCCCCGCGTCCGCGCCGGTTCAGCGCAATCCCGGCCGTATCGCCGGTTTCCACAAAGCGGCCGTCCCATTGGCCGAGCAAGAGATTGTCCGGGTCATAGGCCGCGAAGTCGGGCATGGCTTCCACATTGCCCTTGGCAATGAAGAGGTCCCAGAGCCCGTCATTGTTGACGTCCTGAAACTCGGAATGCCATCCGGTTGAGGGTTTCAGGTCTTCGCCCGCATAGGGCCGGTGCGCAGTAACGCCGAGGTCGAAGGCAATGTCCTGATAGACCGGCACGGTCTCGTCCGATTCCGGGTCGAGTTTCTGCAGCTTGGTGTCGCCCATGCTAGTGAGCGCATACTCGGGAAAACCGTCCACATCCAGGTCGATAGACGCAATGCCCATGCCCCAGATCTTCAGGTGTTGCCAGCCATCGGACTTGCGATAGGGGCGAGGAGGCCTGCCGGGCGCAATGGCCCAGAGCTGCTCCTCGCCACCGCGGTAATATTGCCGGTCGTTCGAGATCCTGAGTGCAGGTTCGCCCGAGCGGTTCCAGTCGGTGAACAGCATCGACAAGCTGCAATATCCCGGCGACAGGCGCGTTGCCTCCGCGTAGAGCGGGCTGCCGTCCTCCGCCTTTTCCGGCCGGAACAGGAAGTTGTCGTGACAGGTGCCCCAGGGCGAACCGGGGGCAGAACGATCGACATAATTGCCAAAGGCAAGCGTTGGATAATCGAGCCCTGCTTCGTAGGTGGCGGAAAAGGAAGTGCTCCATTCGCGGCCGCCGTCGAAGCCAAGAGCCCGGTTGGCAACCTCGAAGGTACAGGCGCCCTTGCCTTCCAGGATCAGGTTTTCACCCAGGCGCAGCACGACGAGATCCAGGATGTCGTCGTTGTTGATGTCGAGCGGATAGGCGCCGAGCACGCCGGTGGCCTGTTTTTCGTTGAGGCCGGTTTCCACCGCGGTGAATTTCAGCGGTCCTGCCACACGGCTTTCGTTGCGAAAAAGCTGCGCCGGGTTCTTGCCGCCGGCAAAGAACAGATCCGGCTTGCGGTCGCCATCGCAATCGAAGATCGCGGTGCCGCCACCAACGAAGAATTCCCACGCACCGTCATAGGAATGCTCGATGCCCGCAGCCGAAGCCTCTTCCACAAACGAGGGGACGGGCGCAACGGAAACCTGACGGGTGTCGTCTGCCAGAGCCGGGGCCGCAAGGCTTACGCTCAACAGCGCACCGGACACGGAAAGGCTGAAAGGCTTCATTCCGCGATCTCCAGGCTGCGCAGGAAGGCGATGATCGTCTGCTGCTCTGTTTCCGTCAGACCTGCATAGGCCTTGCGGCTGTCGGAAGCAGCGCCGCCATGCGCCAGGATCGCCTCTTCCAGCGTCGTGATATCGCCCCGGTGCCCATAGGGCGCGGTGCTGCCGATGCCCCAGAGTTCGGACGTGATGAAAACGTCGCGCGCAACAAAGCGTTGGGCCAGCAATTCATTGCCGAAGGTGTCATTGGCCGCATCGGCAATCGTGTGGCGCTTCAGGTCGCCGTAAAGGGGAACCAGCACCCGGCCCTGGTCATCGCGCGGCAGGGCCTTCACCCAGTCCAGCGTGCCGAGGTCAAGTTCGAGCGGCGCCTTCACATCGCTCTGGCGCAGGGTACCGGCGGTGTCGAACGGGCCGGGATCCTGAAAGATGAGGCTTTCGAGCGGCAATTCGGGAATGTGGCATGAGCTGCAGCCGATGGTGCCGAAAAGCGCTTCTCCCTTTGCCGCCGCCTGCTGCCAGACATCCGGCAGATCCTGTTTTCGGGTGGGCGCGGGAAGGGTTGCCTGGAAAGCGACCAGCGCCGAGATCTGGCCCGGCGAAATTTCGCCCGTATGGCCGTCACCGTCGAAGTCGTCCGATCCTGTCCACTCGGCGCCGAACCGCTCGACCGCCTGTATGCCATGATGATCGTTGGTGGCGTTCACGCTGAACTGACGAAGCGAGGCAAAGACACCCTTCTGGCTGAAAGGCCGCAAGGTCAGGTCGTCGTCGATACCCTCGAGACGGGAAACGTCCAGTGTCCCGTCGGGAAAGGCGGTCAACTTGCCGAAGGAGACGCCCTTTGTTTCCAGACTGACTGTTTCTTCCTGACCGCTTTTCCGCACCCGGGCCAGCAGATCCGTCCGCTGGCTGCGCAGGTCCGTGGTCATTTCCCGGGCAAGCAATTCGATCAGCCCGGCTCCCTGAAGCGCGACCGTATTGCGCTCGTTGGAAAACTGGGGATCCGTTGTGTCGAAGTCGGCGCTTTCGAAGCCTTCGGACACGAACACGTTTGCTGTGAACGCACCGGAACCGCCGATCACAGGCTCGTTGTGGCAGGAAGAACAGGAATTGGCGTCCATTCCTGCAAGACGCTGGAAGGCCTGCGGTGCCTTGCGGCGCACTTTTGTCGGCACGATAGCCCGCGTCGCGTCCGGCCGGCCTGCGCCATCCAGCGTGGTGAACTTGTCCTTGAACAGCTCTTCTCCAAGCGGCTGCAGCACGGTGATGGCATCTTCGCCCGATTGCGCCAGGGCGTCGATATCGACGTCTTCCTTGATGGCCCGTTCGCTCCAGGGCGCGGGATCGGCAAGCGCTGATGCAGGCAGGGTGATGCCGAGGACGAGAGCAGAGACTGCGAGCCGGGATTTGCCTGTCATGCCGTAGCCTCCTTGCGGTCGAGCCGGGCTATGCGGCCCGAGGGCGGAGTTGCGTTGCCGAGAAAATCCTTGTCGAGACGTTCCATCGACTGGGCGATCAGGCCGCTGCGAATGAAGTCCTCATTCCACGGCATCACGTCCAGGGAGAAATTGTTCCTGAGATCGGAAACGAGAGCCTCTTCCAGCCCTTCCCACATGCCTTTTTCCATGAAGGAGAAGGCACGCATCGCAGCGCCGGTCAGCACCACGCGCTTGGGGTCGATCATCGCAATCACCCGGGCAAGACCATAGCCCAGAACCCGGCCGGCCTCGTGAAACGCGTTGCAGGCGTCCTTGTCTCCCGAGCCGGCCAGTTCGATCAGCCGGGCAAGGCCGCTGACGCCCGCCTTGATGGTGCCTGGATCGGTGTTCTCCGACAGATGAGAGGCAGCCCGCACCAGCGCGTAATCGGATAGATACGCCTCAAGGCAGCCCTTCTTGCCGCATCGGCAGAGTGCCCCGCCGGGCAGATGGTTGGCATGGCCGAACTCGGCGGCCGTGCCGCTTGCTCCCGAAAACAGCCGGTTATCGAGGTAAAGCCCCATGCCGACACCGTAATCGAGCATGATCACGGCAAATGTCCCGCTGTACTTGTTCGGATCCGACCAGTGCAGCGCTTCGGTGATCATGTTGGTGTCGTTGGAAATGTAGCAATCCGCCCCGAAGGCTTCGTGCAATGGACCGACGACAGGGATCTTGCGCCCGGCAAAGGCGGGGCTCCAGGCAACGACGCCGGTTTCCGTTTCGACGACCCCCTGTGCGGCAACGCCGATTTCCCGAACCCGTGACGGGCCGATGCCGGCCTCGTCGAGGAACTGCCTGATCGCGGTGATCAGGGTTTCGGGAAAGCTGTCGGCATCTTCGGTGGCGCTGTCAAAATGGCTGCGCCTGTCGCACACCACCTCACCGGCGAAATTCACCAGCGACAGGTCGATGTTGTTGACCGACAGACGGACGCCAACCGTATAGACCGCGTCCGGCTTGAGCTTCAAAAGGGTGCGTGGCCGTCCACGCGCCTGGGGTGTTTTGGGCTCCTCGCTCTCCAGGCTCAGGATCAATCCCTGGTCCAGAAGATCGGAGGTGATGGCCGTCACCGTCGCGGGGCTCAGCCGTGTCATCTGGCCGAGATCTATCCGCGCCATAGGGCCGTTCCGGCGCAGGGCCTGTAGAACAATACTTCTGTTTTGCCGCCGGATCTGATCCCGGTCCGCCTTGCGTGTCATGCTCGCTCAGCTCTTCCCAAGGTGTTTCCTCTGTCCCGGGTTTCTCCCGGTTTTCCTGCTTCTCACCGGGTGTGTCAAACCCCGCGGAACAGTGTTTTGCAAAACCATGTTGACAGGAGCAGCGCTTTCCTGCAACTTTTTTTCGGGCACCAAAAAAAATAACAATAAGGCTGTCCTTTCTGAAGGCGCCTCGAAAAGGCGCTTCGACACTGACGCATTTCAGGCACATCCGCCCGACGTGGGATGCGCCAACTGGAGGAAACATCGCAATGCGTAAAATCACCACTTTGCTGGCGGGCGCCCTGCTGTCCGCGACCGCACTGAACCTGGCCCACGCAGAAGACGTCATTGTCGGCGTGAGCTGGTCCAACTTCCAGGAAGAACGCTGGAAGACTGACGAAGCCGCCATCAAGGGCGCCCTTGAGGCAGCCGGCGCGACTTACATTTCCGCCGACGCGCAGAGCTCGTCCGCAAAACAGCTTTCCGACGTTGAGGCACTGATCGCACAAGGCGCGACTGCCCTCATCATCCTGGCGCAGGATTCCCAGGCAATCGGCCCGGCCGTGCAGGCCGCTGCTGACGAAGGCATCCCGGTTGTCGGCTACGACCGCCTGATCGATGATCCGCGCGCCTTCTACCTGACCTTCGACAACGTCGAAGTTGGCCGCATGCAGGCACGTGCCGTTCTGGCTGCCGCGCCGAAGGGCAACTACGTCATGATCAAGGGCTCCCCGACCGACCCGAACGCGGACTTCCTCCGCGGTGGTCAGCAGGAAGTCCTGCAGTCCGCAATCGATGCGGGTGACATCACGATCGTTGGCGAAGCCTACACCGACGGCTGGCTGCCGGCGAACGCACAGCGCAACATGGAACAGATCCTGACCGCCAACGACAACAAGGTCGACGCGGTTGTTGCTTCCAACGACGGTACGGCCGGCGGTGTTGTTGCCGCTCTGACCGCACAGGGCATGGACGGCATTCCGGTGTCCGGTCAGGACGGCGACCATGCCGCTCTGAACCGCGTTGCAAAGGGCACGCAGACGGTTTCCGTCTGGAAGGACGCTCGCGAACTCGGCAAGGCCGCCGGTGAAATCGCCGTCAGCCTGGCCAGTGGCACCGAGATGGGCGGCGTCGATGGCGCAGCTGCCTGGACGTCTCCGTCCGGCACCGAGCTGACCGCCAAGTTCCTGGCACCGCTTCCGGTCACCAAGGACAACCTGACCGCGGTCGTCGATGCAGGCTGGATCTCCAAGGATGATCTGTGCCAGGGCGTCGAGAACGGCCCGGCTCCCTGTAACTAATAACACTACGCTTAATGTGCGGCCCCGGTTACTGTTAACCGGGGCCGTAATAACAGGGACAGCTGCTGCGAAAGCCGCTCCCCGGGATGGGCCACCCGATGCGTAAGCGTAATGGTCTCCAAGCAGGAGTAACCTCTATGTCTGACACCGCACTGTCAGGGCCCAAAAGCCCGACAGCACGAAACTTGTTTGCCGCATTGCAGCTGGACACACGGCTTCTCGGCATGATCGGGGCGTTCATCGTCCTGTGCCTGGTGTTCAATGTGATTACGGATGGCCGGTTCCTGACGCCGCGCAACATCTTCAACCTGACGATCCAGACCGTGTCCGTTGCCATCATGGCCACCGGTATGGTGTTCGTTATCGTCACCCGCCACATCGATCTGTCCGTCGGCTCCGTTCTGGCGACCGTTGCGGCGGTCATGGCGGTTGTCCAGACCGATGTCCTGCCGCCGCTGCTCGGCCTCGGCAATCCGGCTATCTGGATCCTGGCCATTCTGGCCGGTGTGGTCGTTGGTGTGCTGATCGGTGCCTTCCAGGGCTGGATGGTCGGTTATCTCGGCATTCCGGCCTTCATCGTGACGCTCGGCGGCCTCCTGGTCTGGCGCAACGTTGCCTGGTTCATCACCTCCGGTCAGACCATCGGCCCGCTCGATGAAACCTTCACCATGATCGGAGGTATCGGTGGCACCATGGGCGAAACGGGATCGTGGATCTTCGGCGTTCTGGCCGTCGCGGTTGCGCTTTGGATGCAGGTCTCCTCGCGCCGCCGCAAGGCTGCGCATGGGTTCCCGGTCAAACCCGGTTGGGCGGAAGTCACCATGGGTGTCATCACGACCGGGGCAATTCTCGGGTTCGTCTGGGTGCTGAATGCCTATGACATTCCCACCGCCCGTCTTGAGCGGATCTTCGAGGCCCGGGGCGAAACCATGCCGGAAGGCCTGGTCATGGGCTACGGCATTCCCTACTCGGTGCTGCTTCTGATCGTGGTTACCGTCGTCATGACCATCGTCGCACGCCGCACCCGTCTCGGACGCTACATTTTCGCAACCGGCGGAAATCCGGATGCCGCGGAGCTCTCCGGCATCAACACCAGGTTCCTGACCGTCAAGGTGTTTGCCATCATGGGCGGCCTCAGCGCGCTCGCAGCCGCTGTCGCGGCCGCACGCCTCGGCTTTTCGACCAACGACATCGGCACGCTGGACGAACTCAGGGTCATTGCCGCGGCAGTGATCGGCGGCACCGCGCTTGCCGGCGGTGTCGGCACGATCTACGGCGCCATCCTGGGCGCGCTGATCATGCAGTCATTGCAGTCGGGCATGGCCATGGTCGGCGTCGACGCCCCGCTGCAGAACATTGTCGTGGGCACCGTGCTCGTCATCGCCGTCCTCGTCGACATCATCTATCGCAAGCGCACGGGAGACTGAGACATGGACGCGCCTCTCGTAGAAATGAAAGACATGTGCATCTCCTTCGGCGGGGTGCAGGCCGTGGATCATGTCTCTGTCGATCTTTATCCGGGTGAAGTCGTGGGTCTGCTTGGCCACAACGGTGCCGGCAAGTCGACCCTGATCAAGATCCTTTCCGGTGCCTACAAGGCCGACAGCGGCGAAATCCGCATCAACGGCAAGGAAGTGCACATTCACTCGCCGCGCGACGCGCGGGCGCAGAACATCGAGACCATCTACCAGACGCTTGCTCTGGCGGATAATCTCGATGCCGCGTCCAACCTGTTCCTCGGCCGTGAACTGACCTCGCCGCTCGGCTTTGTCGACGACGATGCCATGGAAGCGGAAACCCGCAAGATCATGGGCCGGCTCAACCCGAACTTCAAAAAGTTCCATGCGCCGGTGAAAGCCCTGTCGGGCGGTCAGCGCCAGTCGGTGGCCATTGCCCGCGCGGTCTATTTCAACGCCAAGATCCTGATCATGGACGAACCGACCGCCGCGCTTGGCGTGCATGAAACGCAGATGGTGGCTGAACTCATCCAGGAACTGAAGAAACAGGGCCTCGGCATCTTCCTGATCAGCCACGACATCCACGACGTCTTCCAGCTTTGCGACCGTATCGCGGTCATGAAGAACGGTCAGCTAGTCGGCACCGCCCGCACGACCGACGTCACTGATGACGACGTGCTCGGCATGATCATTCTGGGTAAATGCCCGGAAGGGGCGATCCCGGGTCCAGGTGCTCTTGTGGACGATACAGTGGTCGGATAAACCGACAGGACCCGCGGGCTCTTGCCCGCGGGACTTCCTCATGGTTTGAACAGATGGCCTGGCCCTGTTCGGACGGTGTGGACCCTCATGCCGACACCCGGTCACGGGCCATCGGCATTCTTTTTGATTGTTTTTGAGGAACGCACCTCATGTATATCGGCCTCGATATCGGTACTAGTTCGGTCAAAGCCATTCTTCTTGGTGAGGACCAGTCCCTGATTGCATCGGCAACCGCGGAGTTGACGGTCCAGCGTCCCCATCCGGGCTGGTCGGAACAGGATCCGGACAGCTGGTGGCGGGCTTGCGAAACCGTTCTGGACGCGCTCAAGGCGGAAGCGCCGAAGGCCATGGCCGCGGTGCGTGGCATCGGCTTGTCCGGCCATATGCACGGTGCCACGCTTCTGGATGCCGCCGGTAAGCCGCTGCGCCCCTGCATCCTGTGGAACGACGGCAGGTCGGGCAAGCAGTGCTCGGAGCTGGAAGCGGCCGAGCCGAAATTCCTGACGCTCGGCGGCAACCGGGTGATGCCGGGCTTCACCGCGCCGAAGCTGCAGTGGGTGCGCGAGAACGAGCCGGAAATCTTCGCCAGAACCACCATGGTTCTGCTGCCCAAGGACTATGTCCGTTTCAAGCTGACGGGCGAGTACTTCGGCGAAATGTCGGATGCCGCCGGAACGCTCTGGCTGGATGTCGCCAGACGCGACTGGAGCGACGCGCTTCTGGCCGCCACGGGCCTCACCCGTGAGAACATGCCGCGCCTTGTCGAAGGCTCCGAAAGCTCGGGCACACTCAAGGCGGATCTTTGTGGCCGCTGGGGTTTCGACGCCGCTCCGGTGGTGGCCGGCGGCGGCGGCGACAATGCCGCATCTGCCTGCGGTGTCGGTGCGGTCGATCCAGGCTCGGCCTTTGTCTCGCTCGGGACCTCCGGCGTGCTGTTCGTGACCAACGACCGCTTCTCGCCCAACGTCGACAGCGCGGTTCACGCCTTCTGCCATGCCGTGCCGGACACCTGGCACCAGATGGGGGTGATCCTTTCGGCAACCGACAGCCTCAACTGGCTCGCAAAGGTACTGAAGCGCAATCCGGGTGAACTCACCGGTCTGGTTGGCAATGTGGAAGGGCCTTCGCCCGTTTCCTTCATGCCTTATCTCGGCGGCGAACGGACGCCGCACAACGACGTCGACATCCGCGCCGGCTTCTTCGGCATTTCCCACGGAACCGACGATGCCGAACTCTGCCACGCGGTACTCGACGGTGTCGCCTTTGCGCTGAAGGACTGCCTGGAAGCGCTCAGCGTTGCCGGCACCGGTATCGAACGCGTTCTGGCGGTCGGCGGCGGGTCTCGCTCGACGGTCTGGCTGGAGATCATCGCCAGCCTGCTCAATGTTCCGGTCGACGTTCCGGTGGATGGCGACTTCGGCGGCTCGCTTGGCGCGGCCAGGCTCGGTCAGGCCGCCGCGCTCGGTAGCACCGAGGGCATTTTCACCAAGCCCGCCCTCAAGGCCAGCATCGATCCGGTGCCGGCCCTCACACAAAGATATGCCGAAGGCTACGAGCGCTGGCGCAAGCTTTATCCGGCGCTCAAACAAGCCGGCTTTTAGGAAACATATTCAAGGAGATGACAACATGAGTACTGGGTTCTTCGGCGATCTTCAGCCGATCCAATACACCGGGCCGGCAAGCACCGAGCCGCTGAGCTATCGTCACTACAACAAGGACGAGATCGTCCTTGGCAAACGCATGGAAGACCATCTGCGTCTAGCCGTGTGTTACTGGCACAGCTTCTGCTGGCCGGGGTCCGATCCGTTCGGCGGCGAAACCTTCAACCGATCCTGGATGGCGGCTGGCGGCGATCCGATGGAACAGGCCAAACTGAAGGCAGACGTTGCCTTCGAGATGTTCCAGATCCTGGGCATGCCGTTCTTTACCTTCCATGACCGCGACGTCGCGCCGGAAGGCCGGACGCTTGCCGAAAGCAATGCCAATGTGAACGCGATTGCCGACATCTTCGAAAAGAAGATGGCCGACACCGGCATCAAGCTCCTTTGGGGCACGGCCAACATGTTCTCCAACCGCCGCTTCATGGGCGGTGCGGCCACCAATCCGGATCCGGACGTCTTCGCCTATGCCGCCGCACAGGTGAAGAACGCAATGGACGTCACCTATCGCCTCGGTGGTGAGAACTATGTGCTCTGGGGTGGCCGCGAAGGCTACGAGACCCTGCTCAACACCAACATCAAACAGGAGCTGGACCAGTTCGGCCGCTTCCTCAACATGGTGGTCGAGTACAAGCACAAGATCGGCTTCAAGGGCACGATCCTGATCGAGCCGAAGCCGCAGGAGCCGTCCAAGCACCAGTACGACTACGACGTCGCCACCGTCTATGGGTTCCTGAAGGCCTATGGGCTGGAAAACGACGTCAAGATGAACATCGAGCAGGGCCACGCCATTCTGGCCGGCCACTCGTTCGAGCACGAACTGCACATGGCCCGTTCGCTCGGCATCTTCGGGTCCGTCGACATGAACCGCAACGACTATCAGTGCGGCTGGGATACCGATCACTTCGGCATGAACGTGCCGGAACTTGCGCTCGCCTATTACGAGATCCTGATGGCGGGCGGCTTCACCACCGGTGGCACGAACTTCGACGCCAAGCTGCGTCGCCAGTCACTCGACCCGGTCGATCTGATCCAGGCGCACGTCGGCTCAGCCGACGCGATTGCCCGCGGTCTGAAGGCCGCGGCAGCCATGATCGAGGACGGCCGACTGAAGGGCTTCGTCGATGACCGTTATGCCGGCTGGCAGAAGCCGGAAAACGCCGACATCCTCAAAGGTGGTTCCTCGCTCGAGACATTGGCCGAGCGCGTCCACAAGGCCGACCTGGAACCGCAGCCGAAATCCGGCAAGCAGGAATACCTGGAAAGCCTGGTCAACCTGTTCGTCTGAGGACTGTCTGCACACAAGAACGGAGGTCACGGGCACCGTGACCTCCTTAATTCGACTGACCGCTTGGCCGGCAGACTGCCTCAGCTGCGCATTGTCCCTTGTTTCGTGTCCTTGTTGCGCCTGCAGCGTTCGGAGCAATGGCACACCTCTTCCCAGTCACGGGCCCATTTTCGACGCCAGGTGAAGGGGCGTCCGCAAGTGGCACAGAGCTTTACCGGCAGATCCCCTTTCTTGCGCATCTTCATGAGTTTGGCCCGAAAAGGTCTGCCTGGTCGGGATTGATCCGCGGTTTCCTGCCGCGTCGGGCTTTCTCCTGGCCGCGCATTGCAATCCCGCTTTTCCGGCTGCCGTGTTTCGATTGGATATCTGCCGCTGCCCCGCGGAATGCTTGTCCCTTCCGTACAGCCCAGACCTTGTCCCGCGCCTCGCGCGCCGCCTCGAGATAATCGACGACCGGGAAGGGATAGCATTTGCCCAGAACCTTGCCTGCGTTATCTGCCTTCCAGGGTTCGTGAACATGCGCGGTCGCAATGTCCTTCAGCTCCGGCACCCACCGTCTAACAAACAGACCCTCCGGGTCCTGATCGAGACCCTGCTTCACCGGATTGTAGATCCGGATGGTGTTGATCCCGGTGGTTCCCGATTGCATCTGCACCTGCGGCCAGTGAATGCCGGGTTCATAATCGGTGAAAAGCCGCGCCAGATGCAGGCCCGGTGCTCGCCAGTCCAGCCACAGATGATAGCTGGCAACTGCCATCAGCATTGCCCGCATTCGAAAATTCATCCATCCGGTGGCCGCGAGTGCTCGCATGCAGGCATCGACAAAGGGCAGGCCCGTCTCCCCTTTCTGCCAGGCTTCAAGCCGTTCTCGGTCAGGCTGGGCCGGTCGAAGCCCCTCGTAGGCGGGGTGCAGGTTGCGGAACTCCAGAGAGGGTTCGTCTTCAAGCTTCTGCATGAAATGGCAGTGCCAGTGAAGACGGCCCGAAAAGGACCGCATGGCTGCCTGCCACGTGCTGCGGCCGGGAAACTCCGAACCCTTCAGATCACGCTGGCGGCTCCAGGTCGCCTGGGTTACCTCGCGCAGCGACAACGAACCGAATGCCAGATATGGCGAAAGACGGGAGCAGGCATCGAAGGCCTTCACCGGCGTCGCCATGGCAGCCCGATAAGGCTTGCCGCGCTGAAACAGGAAGCTGTGCAGAGTTGACTGTGCAGGGGACCGCCCGCCGCGCTGCCGGTTCGGGCAATAGTCGTTGGGCAAACCCAGTTCCGATGCTGCTGGAGGCTTGCCGAGATCGATACCGGGATTGCTTTCGGCAAGTGGCGACAAGCGGGGTGGATCGACAGGCGCTTCTGCCATGAAGCGGTCCCAATGCGCGGCCCAGCCATCCCGTGTTTGAAGGCGTCGAATTACGCCGGTTTGCCGGCACTCCGTCCAGGGAATTCCCTGAGCCCTGCACCAGGCGGCAACACGCTTGTCCCGGGCAAACGTCCAGTCGTTTCCCGTCTCTTCATGTGACCAGAGCCCTGCAACTCCGTTTGATCGCAAGAAGGCACCAAGAACCTCGGTAACCTCGCCCGTGCGGATGACCAGCGGCTGGCCAACCGCTGCCAGGTCTCGTCTCAATTCGGAAAGGCATTCCAGCAAAAACGCATAGTGGCGTCCGGCCATGTCGGGCTGTTGCCACAGGTCGGGTTCGATGACGTAGAGCGGCAGTACCGGACCGTGAAGGCTTGCCCGTTTGAGCGCTGCATTGTCCTCAATCCTCAGGTCCTTCTTGAACCAGACGATCTGGATGGTTTTCGTCACGACATTCTGTTCCCGTCCAGGAAGGAGTTCTTCCTTGATACGCGTGAACAGGGCGTTGGATTTGTGTCGGAGGCGTTTGTCAGAACCGGTTGAAGATCTGTGCGCCGTCCGGGTCTGACAGGTTGTGCAGGCGGTGTGCAGCATGGCGGGCGAAACGATGGGTTACCGATTTCCGGGTCGCTGCCGCCAGCTTGTGTTCCGGTGCTTCGCGCAGGATCTCCGCCCCGAAGCCGTCGGAAACAATCAGCCCGGCCTCCTCGGGAAAGATCTCCAGGGGGACGTCCGGATGCGTCGCGAAATAGAGCCGGTCGCAATGAAGGCGGTAGTCCGGCCACTTGGTATCCGCCCGGAAATCGGCAATCGAGGATTTGACCTCGACTATCCAGAGCTCATGTTTCGGCCCAAGCGCCAGGAGGTCCGCTCGCCGGGCGGAGGCAAGGGTGACTTCCGGCAGGCAGGCGAAATCGAGTTGACGCAACAGCCGCGCGGCCCCGCGCCAGACCTTCAGCGCTGTTTCCGACTGACGTCCGTCCTTGAGCGGGTCATCCAGCTGAATCCGCCCCGCTAGTGGCTGATGATCGGGTTCCATGCGCATTTTGTTCCACATTTGTTCGTTTTTTGCAAGTTTTGCCGTTGGCGACATTGACCTTTCCTGCCAACTTGCGCGATGTTTCGGCGCATCGGATAATCCGGTTGGATCTTGTCACTCCGGGAGGGGGTAGCGGTTGAACGGTTTCACACGAAATGCCTTGTTGGGCGTTGCACTGGCGTTTGCGTGCGGGCCTGCGCTTGCAGGCAAGGGAGACCTGATGTTCAAGGTGCCGAAATCCGCACCCCTTCTGCAAGGGCGGGCACTGGATCTGCGTTTTGCGGATTTCGCGCAAGGCATATGGGTTCGGGAACTGCAGGATTGTCCGGCTCCACGGATCGACCGTAGCGCACCCGGTTCGACGCTGGCCATCTACCGCGGCCTTCTGGAAACCCCGGGGCGCATCTGCCAGGTCTATGGGGCTGAAAAGAGCGGCAAGATGACCCAGCGTGCGGCCATCAATTGCCTGCTGACGGATGGCGGCGAGGCGATCGAACTGGTCACCGTTCAGCCTCGCGGCACCGAAGGGCTCATGGTTCAGGAAGGCGAGAAGCCGCCGGTCCATTTCCGCTTCTGCGAGAAGATCGTGCCGATCCTCCAGTCGTCAAACAGCAACTGATGCCTTTTTGCTGGTTGGTTTGAGGGCGAGCAGCTCTCTGCCTCAAGCACCTGACAGCAAAAAATGCCTCATCCTGAGGAGCGGTGGATCGGACAGAAATGCGGTAACAACCGGTTCGACCCTCTCACAGCAAAATAGCCGGAGCCGGATCAGATCTCCGGCCCACTCCACAGGTTCGATTTCGCGGTCTTCTTCGGCGTGCGGCTTTCCGAGATATGCGCCGTCAGCGGGTCGAGCGTGCACAGGGCGTCATACTGGCTGAGGAACACCTGCCCGCTCAAATGCTTCAGGAAATCGGTCCGCTTCAGTCGGTCCATCACCGGTCCCTTCACCTCCGAAAGGTGGAAGGAAACACCGGAATCCGACAGGCGGTGGTTGATTTCCTCAAGGCTCTCCAGGGCACTGGCGTCGATCTCGTTCACGGCCGGGCACATCAGCACCACGTGTTCGATATCGGGCTTTTCGGCCACCAGTGCATAGATCCGGTCTTCCAGAAACCGCGAATTGGCAAAGAACAGGCTTTCATCGACCCGTAGCGTCAGCACCCGGTCACCCGTCACCACGGCGTGCCGGTCAACATTGCGGAAGTGCTCGGTTCCCGGCACGACGCCGACAATTGCCATATGTGGCCGGCTGCTGCGGTAGAGATAAAGCGCGATCGACAGGGCAACGCCGGTCACCACGCCCGGCTCGACACCGAAGAACAGGGTGATCAGGATCGTCGCGGCCATGGCCGCGAAATCGCTCTTGGAATAGGCGAACGTCCGCTTGATCGCGCCGAGATCGACGAGCGACAGCACGGCAACGATGATGGTGGCGGCCAGAGTTGCCTGCGGCAGATGCGTCAGCAGCGGGGTCAGGAACAAGGTGGCCAGCGCAATGCCGACAGCGGTGAAGGCACCAGCCGCCGGGGTCGCTGCCCCGGCATCGAAATTGACGACCGAGCGGGCGAACCCGCCGGTGACCGGATAGCCACCGGAAATGGCGGAGGCAATGTTGGAGGCGCCGAGGCCGATCAGCTCCTGATCCGGCTCGATCCGCTGACGCTTCTTGGCTGCCAGGGTCTGCGCAACGGAAACGGATTCCACAAAACCGATGACCGAAATCAGCAGCGCGGGACCGGCAAGCGCCAGCCACAACTCGCTGTCGAAGGCTGGCAGATGCGGCACCGGCAGGCCGGAGGGAATGTCCCCGACAACACGCACGCCTTTCTCGCCGAGTTGAAAGACGGCGGACAGGATCGTGGTCACCGCTACGGCTGCCACCGGCCCGGCCTTGGTCAGGATATCGGCAAAAAACGGTTTCATTCCCATGCCGAGCAGCAGCTTCTTCAGGCCTTTGCGCACCCAGAAGAGGAAAGCCGTGGCCGATACGCCGATTGCGAAGGTGATCCAGTTGATCTCGCCAAGGTGCTGCAGGATGGAGCCGAGGATGTCGTAAAGCGTATGCCCGTTCGCCTTGACGCCGAGGATGTGCTTGAGCTGGCTGGAAGCAATCAGCAGGCCCGACGCGGTGATGAAGCCTGAAATCACCGGATGGCTCAGGAGGTTCGCCAGGAAGCCGAGCCGGAACAGGCCCATGGCGATCAGCATCAGGCCCGACAGGAAAGCGAGAATGATGGCGGCACCCAGATATTCCGGGGTGCCCTGCCTGGCCAGTTCGCCAACGGCGGAAGCCGTCATCAGCGAGACCACGGCAACCGGCCCGACGGCCAGCGCTCGGCTGGTGCCGAACAGGGCGTAGGCGACAAGCGGCAGGATGGATGCATAAAGGCCGACTTCAGGCGGCAGACCAGCCAGAAGCGCGTAAGCAAGAGACTGCGGGATCAGCATGATCGTCACGATCACCGCCGCAACGAGATCGTTTGTCGCCGTTTCCCTGTCATAGCTTTTGCCCCAGTCGAGAATGGGCAGATAGCGCTTTAGGCGGATCATTTTTCTTGGCCTTTGTCGGGGCTGGTAAAAACTCGAGCCGGGAAACCGGCTCGAGTTGCAGGTTGGTACGATGGGCCCGTTTCCCGGGCTTGTTATGCTGCCGATACTTTTTCCGGCTTGGCCAGCCATTCCTTGCCGCGCAACATCGCACGCCAGTAAATGGGAGGCAGGATTCGCTCCTTCAGGAGCCATGCGGTGCGCGTTGGCTTGGTCCCGTCCACCAGCCAACGCGGGAAGCTCGGCAACAGCGTTCCACCGTAGCCGAACTCGGCCAGGACGATCTTGCCACGTTCAACGGTGAGCGGGCAGGAGCCGTAGCCGTCATATTGGGCCGTCGCGCTGTGCCCTGCGATATCGGAAACGATGTTTTCCGCGACCACCGGTGCCTGTTTGCGCGCAGCCGCGGCCGTCTTGGCATTCGGTGCGTTCATCACATCGCCGAGCGACCAGATGTTGTCGAAGGTCTTGTGGCGTAGCGTGGACTGATCGACATCGACCCAGCCGGCGGCATCCGCCAGCGGCGAGACGCGGATGAAATCGGGCGCTGTCTGCGGCGGCGTCACATGCATCATGTCGAACTCGACTTCCACCTGGCGTGGATCCTTTTCCGGTTCCTTCACCTCGAAGACGGCCTTTTTGCCAGGCCCGTCGACGGCAACCAGATTGTGGAAGAAGTTCAGGCCGGCATCGTATCGCTTCACGTAGTCCATCAGCGCAGGTACATAGTCCTTCACGCCGAACAGCACACCGCCGGCATTCATGAACTGGATGTCGATCTTGTCCAGAGTGCCGGACTTCAGCCAGTGGTCTGCCGAAAGATACATGGCCTTTTGCGGCGCACCGGCGCATTTGATCGGCATGGGCGGCTGGGTGAACAGCGCCCGTCCAGCCTTCATGGTCTGCACCAGGTGCCAGGTGTAGGGAGCCATGTCGTATCGATAGTTGGACGTCACGCCGTTCTTGCCGAGCGTGTCGACAAGGCCTTCGACCTTGTGCCAGTCGAGCTTCAGGCCCGGGCAGACCACCAGCCGTCCGTATTTGACCACACGGCAGCCGTCCAGAACGACGGCATTGTCCTTTGGTTCGAAGGCGGCGACTGCCGACTTGATCCAGTGAACGCCCTTCGGAATGAGGGAGCCCATGGTCTTGGCGGTGTCCGAGGCCTCGAAGATGCCGCCGCCGACCATCGTCCAGCCGGGCTGGTAGTAGTGAACGTCCGCCGGATCGATGATGGCGATTTCCAGGTCCGACTTGCGGGAAAGCAGACTGGAAGCCACCGAGATGCCGGCCGCGCCACCGCCCACGATGACGACGTCGAAACGCGCATCCTCGGCAGTTTCGGTCGGTGTGCGGCCGCCGTTGGCGATGCGCCGCACCACGCCAGCCATGTCGTAGCCGGCGGCCTTGGTTTTGGAGAGGATGTCGGAGAGCGGCAGCTTTTCGGCCTGGGACAACGACCAGAGCGTTGCCGAGCGCGTACCGGTCCGGCAATAGGCCAGGATCGGTTTCGGCAGGCTTTCCATCAACCGCCCGAACTCTTCGGCATCCGTATCGCCCACCTTGCCGGCAACGATGGGCAGATACCGCGCTTCCATACCGAGCTTGCTGGCAGCCGCTTCGATTTCCTCGAACGAGGGCTGGTCGGCACCTTCGCCATCCGGGCGATTGCAAATCACCGAGCGAAAGCCCTGTTGTGCAAAGTCGGCCATGTCCTCGGGTTTTACCTGGGGAGCTACCGATATCTGGGAATTGATTGCTTTCATGGGTCCTGTCCGCCTCCTCCCGGCGATGAAGTCTCGACCGATTTTCCGCAGACGCCTCCCCGCGTGGATACACGGGGATCAGTCGTCTGCTTCGGTTCTGCTAGAGGGACCGTTCAATGGCCTCGATCAGAGGCCGTTGACCGGCACCTTCAGGAAGGTCTTGCCGCTTTCATCCGCGGGCGGCAGCTTGCCGGCGCGCATGTTTACCTGCAGCGAGGGGATGATCAGCTTTGGCATGTCGAGCTGGGCATCGCGTTCCGTGCGGAACTTGACGAATTCTTCTTTCGTCTTGCCGTCACCGACGTGGATGTTGTGTTCCTTCTCGGCACCCACCGTGGTCTCCCACTGGATGTCGCGGCCGTTCGGGCCATAGTCGTGGCACATGAACAGGCGCATGTCGTCCGGCAGGGCCAGTACCTTCTGGATGCTGTCGTAAAGCGTTGCCGCATCACCGCCCGGGAAATCGGCACGGGCCGAGCCACCGTCGGGCATGAACAGCGTATCGCCGACAAAGGCGGCATCGCCCATCACATGCACCATGCACGCCGGAGTGTGGCCGGGCGTATACATGGCAAAGGCGGTCAGCTCGCCGGTCTGATAGACGTCCCCGTCACGGAACAGGCGGTCGAACTGGCTGCCGTCGCGCTGGAATTCCGTGCCTTCGTTGAACACCTTGCCGAAGGTTTCCTGGACGACGGTGATCTTGTCGCCGATGCCCAGCTTGCCGCCCAGTTTCTGCTGGATATACGGCGCTGCCGACAGGTGATCGGCATGAACATGTGTCTCGATCAGCCATTCCAGCTTGAGATCCTTCTCGCGGATATAGGCGATGATCTGATCGGCATGGTCATAGGTGATGCGGCCGGCGGCGTAGTCGATGTCCATCACGCTGTCGACAACGGCGCAGGCGTTGGAAGCCGGGTCCTTGACCACGTAGCTGATCGTGTTGGTGGCCGGATCGAAAAAGGGTGTGACGTCAGGTTTGACACCCATGTCGACCGGATAGTTTGAGTTGCTCATAACAATCTCCCGTTTGTTTTTGCCGGCCGAGCCGGATCAGGCTTTTGCGGGTTGCTGGCGATGGCCGAGGGCGATCATCCATCTTGCGGTCAAGATGCCGGCAACGATAGCACCGGCGGTCAGCAGAGGCTCCATGCCCAGACCCAGCACCGGAACGAGACCACCCGGACAGAAACCGCTCAGGCCCCAGCCGATGCCGAAAACCGCGGAGCCGCCGATCAGTTTGGCGTCGAGATCGGTTCTCGAAGGCAGGTTGAAGCCCTGTGCCAGCAGCGGCGTGTTCATCCGGAAGACCAGACGATAGCCGATGGCCGTGACAAGCAGCGCACCGCCCATCACGAAGGCAAGGCTCGGGTCCCAGGTGCCGGCCACATCAAAGAAGTTCAGGACCTTGGCAGGGTCGCCCATGCCCGAGATCAGGATGCCGCAGCCGAAGAGGAGGCCAATGGCAAAAGCGGAAAGAAGTTTCATGCCGTTATCCTCCAAAGACGTGGCGGGTCAGGTAGACGGTCACACCCGCGGTTGCCATGAACGTGACGGTTGCCACGATGGACCGTGCCGACAGGCGCGAGATGCCGCAGACACCATGGCCGCTCGTGCAGCCGGAGCCATAGGTCGTACCGATACCGGTCAGAAAACCGCCGATCACCAGCATCAGCGGGGAAGACGGCACGGTGATTTCCGGCAGCTGCCCGGTTACGCCAAGCATGATCAGCGGGCTGGCGACCATGCCGGCCAGAAAGGCGGCGCGCCAGGCCCAGTCCTGGTTGAACTGCGTGGTCAGAAAGCCGCTGGCAATGCCGTTGATGCCGGCAATGCGCCCGAGCACGGCCATCAGGGCAACCGTGGCAACGCCGATCAGCGTTCCACCCAGGAAACTCATAAGGGGTGTAAAGTCAGTCATGATGTGCCCTTGATTACGATATATTCAAATATATGAATATACGAAAAAAGTATCAAGGGGTAATTTTCGATCGCGCTTCCGGGGCCGGGGAGCGGACACGCGAAAAACAAACTCGGCCATTGGTGCCTAACCCGCTGGAATAACGGCATCTTTTGGCGTGAAGCGAAGCCTTGATCCGAATATGTCTCACAAGAGAATGGCGGCCCATTAGGACATTTTTGGGACCGCGTTGTGTAGAGGCTCAACAGATCAACCGTCTCTAAACCAGCGCAAGGGGCTGGTCCGGAACGTGTTGCAGGCACCAGACCCGAACTGCTGCGATGGCGAGATTACTGAGCCTGCGGTGCAGCCACGGGCGTATCTTTTGCGGGAACCCCGGACGCAGCCGGAGGCACCGGGCCATAGCTGAAGCCGAGCACGACTTCCGTCCCGTCCGCTCGCTTTCGCGTTATCGCGCCAGGCAACAGATGGGCTGGGTTGTCGGTCGGGTCCGGAGTTTCGATATCCGTTTTTGGACCGGAGAACTCGCCCATCGGGCGCAGGATATCCTCATGTACCACGCTGCCGAGGTAAAGCGGATGCAGGCTGCCCGCTTGCAGGATGGCATAGCGGCTCGGCCAGAGCCGCAGCACCCAGCGTCCGCTTTTGTCTGCGTCGGCGGAAGGATCCTTGCGGATGAGAACGAGAGACGGTTGGCGACCGTTCTGGCTTCGAGGCAGGATCGGCAGGGAATCCGGCGGTGTCTTGCCTTCCACGAACCCGCCTGCACTCGAGAGGGACCATTTTGGTGGTTTCTGCCAGCCATCGGCTTCTGCAGCCTGGGCAAAGCGGTCCAGGGACCCGGTGTACTGGATCACCAGCGGTTCCTCGGTATCGCCATTCAGTTCGATCCGCTCAGCAGGCAATGCCCGCCAACCGCCTGCAAGCCAGCCCGTTGCTGTCAGCGCTTCGGTGTTGGTACGCGGCTCATAGATCTGTAGTGCCTTGTCATAGGTACCTGAAAGGTGCCAGGTGCCGAAGATGCCGAGTGTAGCAACGACAATGACGGCAAGTGTCGTCCGGCCGATCTTCTCGTTGTGGATCGGGCCGAACACGAAGGCGAAGGCGGAAACCATGCCAATGCCGAACAACAGTCCGGCCAGGACGTCCGACATCCAGTGGGCGCCAAGGTAGACACGCGAAAAGCCGATGGTAATGACCAGTGTCGCGGTGATGGTGAAAATGCTGGCCTTGGCCCAACGGCTGAGATCGTGGGCGATCAACACGGCGCAAATGCCGTAGAGCACCGCGTTCAGCGTCGCATGGCCACTGGGGAAACTGTAGGCGTCGGCACCCGCATAAAGTTCGATCGGCCGCGAGCGATGCAGCATCAGCTTGAACAGGGGCACGAACATGGCGGTGCCGGCCATCGCGATGACGAAGCCGATGCCGCGTCGCCAGGCTTTCCTCAGGAACAGATAGGCGGCAACCGCAACGGTAACGGCGGTAACGACGATCCCGTCGCCGAGCGATGTCACGAACACCATGATCCGGTCGCCGACCGGCGTGCGCAGGCTGTCGAACAGGTTCAGGATGGCAAGGTCGGCCCGCACCATCGGTTCGCCGGGGGCGATTTCTCCGACGATCCAGAAGAAGGCCGGCAAGGAAATCAGCAGGATCAGCGCGGAGGCCAGCATGCCTGCCGAGCGTGGATGCGCGGGGTCGAAATTGCGCGCAATCCATTGGGATACCCGATCCTGACGCTTGGCGAAGCGTTTGACGATGGCCGCATGGGTGTTGGGAAACAGCGGCAGGACAATCAGGATAAGCCAGCGGCCGAGCATCACCGCCAGGAAGACGATGACCAGGAGAGCGCCGAGCACCAGGGCCAGCCGTCCGCTGATCTGGCCGATGGCATCAAGTGCGGAACCTGCAATGATACCGGGGGCAATATGCACGATCGTCCAGGCGAAGGCGGAGGTGACGTTGACCACCGAAAATCGGGTGAAATTCATGCCGGCCATGCCGGCGATGCCTGGAACCACCGATTTTACACCAGGCACGAAGCGGCCGATAAAGACGCTCTTGCCGCCGTGTTTCTTGAAGAAATTCTCACCGCTTTCCACAATGTCCGCATATTTGTTCAGCGGCCACATGGTCTTGATCTTGTCCTTGAAGGTGTAGCCGATCCAGTAGGAGATCGCATCGCCTGCGGTCGCTCCCAGGGTCGTCCAGATGAACAGCGGCACGGGATCCAGCTTGCCGAGCCCGACAAGCGTTCCGGCGCCCACCAGCACCACCGTCGTCGGCACGAAAAGGCCGATCAGGAACAGCGCTTCGCCCATCGCGGCCAGAAAACAGATCAGACCTGCCAGGGACGGGTTTTCCGCGATGAAGGTCAGAACAGGATCAAGAAATTCGGTCACGGGGTCGGTCGTGTTGGTCGAGAAAAGTGAAAAACTGTCAAATGCCGGGTGCCTTCAAAGACGTGAAGCAAACGGTTACCGCTTCATATAGTTGCGCCTTCTTCCATCCGATAGCGAAAAATTGAAATCTCCTGCCATTCGGGAACATTGAAGCAAGAGATGGTTTTTTAAGTGCGGGTGTTTCAAGATGCAGCCAGTGCGTCTTTTCTTTTGAGGTCTTCATGTTTGAATCCGCCCGCCTGCCGCAGAACATGGACAAGAAAACCTTCAAGAAACTGGAGCCGCAGTTGCGCGAGGCGCTGCTGGCAGCCCAGCTGCCCGTTGTCGAGAAACAGCCGTTCTCGACGATGATCCTGGTTGATGGCCTGGATGGCGCGGGCAAGGGCGAAGCGGTTGCCCGGCTCTATGGCTGGATGGATGCGCGCCATCTTGTCTGCAACGCCTATGGCGAATTGATGGACGAGGCCCGGCTGCGCCCGCCGCTGTGGCGCTACTGGCGCGATCTGCCGCCCAAGGGCGAGACGGCCATCGTGTTCGGGAGCTGGTATCAGACCGTTCTGCGGGACTGGATCTACAAGAAGATCGACGAGGACGCGTTCGACAAGGCCCTGACCCGGATCCGCCGGTTTGAGGAAATGCTCGCCAACGAGGATGTGCTGATCCTGAAATTCTGGTTCTACCTGCCCAAGAAGGAACAGGAAGAACGGCTGAAGCACATCGAGAAAAAACATGCCGCGCGCCATGTGCTGGCCGACTGGGCAGCGTTGAAGCACCACAAGAAGGCGAGCGAGGCCGGCGAAAAGATCATTCTGGAAACCAGCAAGGGCTACGCGCCCTGGTTTGTCATCCCCTCGCAGGATCCCGAGTACCGGGATGCCGCGCTGGCACAAACGGTTGCCAATGCCATGAAGCTGAAGCTGGAGGACGGCGAACCGCATTCGATTGCCGCACCTCCCGTGGTCGGCGGGCTGAAGCGCGAAACGGCAGTCGACACCATCGACCTGACGGAAAAGCTGGAGAAGTCGGAATACGAAGAGCTTCGCGACAAGTACCAGAAGCAACTGTCCGATCTGTCGGACATGAAGTCCCTGTCCAAGACGGGTGTTGTTCTGGTGTTTCAGGGCAATGATGCCGCCGGCAAGGGCGGTGCGATCCGCAGGGTGATCCGTCCGCTCGATCCGCGCATCTACAAGGTTCACCCGATCTCGGCACCGACCGACGAGGAAAAGGCCCGCCCTTACCTGTGGCGCTTCTGGCGGCGCGTGCCGGCCAAGGGACATTTCGCCATCTTCGACCGGTCCTGGTACGAACGCGTGCTGGTGGAGCGTGTCGAAGGCTACGCCGGACACGACGACTGGCTGCGCGCCTACAACGAAATCAACGAGTTCGAGCAGGAACTCACGGACTTTGGCTACATTGTCTGCAAATTCTGGCTTGCCATTTCCGAGGACGAGCAGCTGCGCAGGTTCAAGGCGCGCGAGGACACGGCCTACAAGCAGCACAAGATCACGGATGACGACTGGCGCAATCGCCTGAAATGGGACCAATACGCCATCGCCGCCGGCGACATGATCGATCGCACATCAACCCACTACGCCCCCTGGACGCTGGTCTCCTCCGAAGACAAGCGCCATGCCCGGATCAAGGTTCTGAAAACGATCTGCGACCGGCTGGAGGAAAGGCTTTGAGAAGAAAAAGACTTCAAAACGACCCTCATCCTGAGGAGGACCGGTCTGGTCCGTCTCGAAGGATGGGCCGCTTGTACCGGACTATGCCGCCCATCCTTCGAGACAGCGCTGCGCGCTTCCTCAGGATGAGGACCGTCTTGCTGAAGGGGCTGGTGAAAATGCTGCTCAGCAAGCATCGCCAGGCATTTGAACCCGTGTGGAAGGCGGTCGATCGCGCTCAAAATTCAGACACTTTCCAGGACGCGTCCCACCGTTCTCACAGAGCGCCCGCCAGGTAATCCATCGCCGCCTGCACTCCGCCCCGCCCATGGGGAATGCCCAGTTTCTGGAAGCCGAGTTCGATGGCTGACAACGTGCCGAGCAGCATGACGGCGTTGACGTGGCCCATGTGGGCAATGCGGATGCCTTTGCCGGACAATTCGCCGATCGTTCCACCGATGGTGACGCCGCAAACTTCCTTGGTAAAGGTCCTTAGCGCCGCCACGTCGCCTTCGTTGAACCGCACAACGGTGACGGAGTTCGAGCGGGCATGCGCGTCGGTGATGTTGAAGTCGACCGCGCCCTTTTCCGCCCAGACCGCAACGGCCCGCCGGGTTGCCTCGCCCAGAAGGGCATGCCTGTGCCAGGTCTTCTCCAGCCCTTCCTCGAAAATGAGATCGAGAGCCTTGTGAAAGGCAAACAGAAGGTGCTCGGGCGGCGTTCCGCAGTATTTCTGGTAGTGCTCCGGCCCTTGCCGGAAAGTCCAGTCGGTGTAGTTGGTCCGCAGCTCCGCCGTTTCATGTGCCTTGTCGGCTTTCGGGCCGGCGGCAACAAAGGAGAGGCCTGGCGGGCACATCAGACCCTTCTGCGATCCCGTCAGCGCCACATCGACACCCCAGGCGTCCATCTCGAACGGCATGCAGCCTAGCGAGGCAATGGTGTCGACCATGAACAGGGCAGGGTGTGAAGCTGCGTCGATCGCCTTGCGCAAGGCGGCAATATCATTCCAGACCCCGGAGGCCGTATCGACCTGAACCACCAGGATAGCCTTGATCTCGTGGGCGGTATCCTGTTTCAGCCGTTCCTGCAGGTGGGCAGGGTCGACCCCCTTGTCCCAGGCACCGGGCAGAACCTCTATATCGAGGTCCAGCACGTTGGCAGCTTCTCCCCAGCCAAGGGCAAAGCGGCCGGACTCCAGCACGAGCACCTTGTCGCCACGCTTCAGCGTGTTGCACAGGGCGGCATCCCAGGCTCCATGACCGTTGGCTGCGTAGATGTAGGTCTTGCCTTCGGTCCGGAACAGACGCTGCAAACCGTGCAGGCAGAACCCGGTTGTTTCCAGCAAAGGGCCTTCATAAATGTCTACCGCAGGCCGGTGCATGGCCCGCAGGATTTCCTCCGGCACATTGGTCGGTCCTGGAATCATCAGAAATTCTTTGCCATTGCGAAGCGTCATGGCCGGGTCCTCGTTTGAAGGCAGATCCTGAACGGAAGGGGATGGGACGGCCTTGGCCGCCGAAAGATGTGTTGCTGTGAAAATTGCCCGCCTGCAGGCATCCGTCAAGACGCCAGTTGGTCAGCTCGCCGGATTAACATGCGCGATACGATGGTTTGTGCGACCGCGAAATAGTGTGGGAAAGAGAGCTTCGGACCGGAAACGGCTTTCACCCAGAAGCGGTGCAGGCAATAAGGGTTGGCAAGCTGCTGGAAACAATGATCTATTCGACCATGCTTTGTTGCGGGTGTGGTTACGTGTCTTCTGGTTGTAAAGAAAATGTCTTGTTTCCGTTAAGTAAGTTCTCCAAGTTAGAGGCCGTTTGGTCTCGTCGTTTAGGCGTTGCAGCATGATCCTGGTTGAAGAAGGACAAAGCCCGCTGATTGTCTGCCTGCCCCATTCGGGCACGGAGATCCCGAACGCTGTCGAAAAAAGGCTGAATGCCACGGGCCGTCTTCAGGCCGATCTCGCCTGGCGCCTGGAACGCGTGTTCGACTTTCACGGAGAGTTGAGCGCGACAGTGCTGCGCTCCACCATTTCCCGCTACGTTGTCGATCTGGACCGCGATCCCAAGACACCTGTCAGCGCTGCGCAGGATCCGACGCGCGCCTTGTGTCCCGCCACCACGCTGGATGGCAAGCGCATCTATCAGGAAGGCGAAGAGCCTGGCCCGACCGAGATCGAACAACGCACGCTGCTTTTCTATACGCCCTTCCACAAGGCCCTGCGCCGCCAGATCGACCGGCTTTTGCGAAGTCATCGCAAGGTGATCGTGCTGGATTGCCAGTCCATGCGTTCGAACATCAAGGGCGTTACCGAAAATGGACTGCCGCTGGTCAGTATCGGCACGGCGGGCGGAAAGTCGTGTGATCCGGACCTGCGCAATGTGCTGGTCGGCTCGTTCAAGGGGCGGGAAGGGTATACGGTCAGCGTCGATGAGCAGACCCAGGGTGGTTTCATCACCCATACGTTCGGTCGACCGGACCGCGGCCTGCATGCGATGACGTTGCTACTGGCACAACGCTCTTACCTGCGCCATGAGTCACCGCCTTTCGAGCCGGACAAGGTGCGAATGGCCCGTCTGACGGCCGTCCTGCAGGATGCAATGACGCGGCTGGTGGACTGGACGTCGGTGGGCGGTGCTTCATCTGGTCAGAACCAGATTGAAAGCCTGCCCTTGCCGGTGGAAGAGCCTCTGGTGGAGACGACGGACGCTGAAGACAGCGGCAGCAACGCTGGCCCGGTTACCGACAATGCCGAAGCGTTGACGGAAGGCGCGGCAGAAATCCCGGACGATATTTCGGCAGAAACGCCTGACGCGGCACTGGAAAAGGCGGAGATCAGCCCCGCCAATCCATTGACCCTGCCCAAGGTATCCAGCGCCCAGACGAGCAAGGTCGAGGACGGACCCGTCACGCCCTTGCTGGTGGCCGAGTAAGCTTCAGACGGTCAGACCACGTTCTTTTCGATAATCGGTGTTCCGGCAGCCAGCCGGTCGAACGCCAGCGGTGAGAGATCCAGCGTCTGATAGCCGCCTGTCACGACCAGTTCCGCAAGGCCGCGCCCAACCGCGGGTGACTGCTGCAGACCATGTCCTGAAAACCCGAGTGCCAGATAGAACCCGTCCAGCCCCTGCACTGCGCCGACAAAGGCGTTGTGGTCGAAGAGGTTCATGTCATAGCAGCCGGCCCAGGCAGCCCCCGGCCGGATTGCCTCGAAAGCGGGAACGCGCGTTGCCAGTGTCGGCCAGATATGTTCTTCGAAAAGGCCATAATCGACGTCGAAATCGTGGCAGTCCGGATCGCGATCTTCAGGCGGCGCCGAACCGCAGATGTAGCCGGTGCCTTCCGGGCGCGCATAGGTGCCGTTCGGATCGATCAGCAGCGGAAAACGCTCCAGCTTGTCCTTGCATTCAAAGGTAAAGACGCAGCGCTTTTTGGAAACGATCGGAACGTCCATTCCGGCCTGACGGCAAAGCTCGGCCCCGCCGGAAGCTCCGGCGCAATTGACGACGACAGGTGTCGACAGTCTCTCGCCCGTCGATAGCTCAACGCTCCAGCCGCCATTGCCGTCGGATGCCACCCTGGCCTTTGCGGCAATGTAGTCGACATCCAGCGACCGGGCCTTCTTGCGGAAGGCCTGCATCAGGCCATAGCCGTCGAACCAGCCTTCGCCTGTAACGCCATGGCAGCCTGCGGCGAGGTCGGAAACCTCCAGCCAGGGGAACTTTGCCTTGAGACCGTCCGGGTCAAGAAAGGCGATATCCGCGCCGAGCTGCTGCTGCAGGCGGTGATTTTCCTGAAGGATATTGAGCTTGTCGGGCGTTGCCAGGAACAGGTAGCCACCCTCGTGAAGATCGATAGCGGGCCTGTCGCCGTTCACGTTGAGCGCTGCTCCGATCTCCCGCAGAAAGCGGATGCCGTAAAGCGAAATCTCGATGTTGATGGCGCTGGAGAACTGCTGGCGAATGGACGCTGCCGACCGCGCGGAAGCGCAGGTTTCATAGGCGGGATCCGCCTCTATAACGACGATGCGTCCGGAAAAATCGTCGCGCATGGCCAGGTGGCAGGCGACGGACGAGCCCATGACGGCTCCCCCGATGATGACGACATCCGCAGTCTGGTCCGCCATGGAGCCTCCTCAAGCGCTGTCAGGAAAAACAACGGGCCTGCTGACGCAAACCCTTTTCAAGAGAACCGAACGAGAGACGGGCGGCTTGGCCGCCCGCATCAAATGTCATGACTTCAGGGTCTTAGAAGAACGCCTGCAGGCCGGTCTGTGCGCGGCCGAGGATCAGCGCATGAATGTCATGCGTGCCTTCGTAGGTGTTGACCGTTTCCAGGTTCTGGGCGTGGCGCATGATGTGGTATTCTTCCTGGATGCCGTTGCCGCCGTGCATGTCACGAGACTGGCGGGCGATATCCAGGGCCTTGCCGCAGTTGTTGCGCTTGATCAGCGAGATCATTTCCGGCGCCACCTTGCCAGCGTCGAACAGCTGGCCGACACGCAGCGCTGCCTGCAGGCCGAGCGTGATTTCGGTCTGCATGTCCGCCAGCTTCTTCTGGAAGAGCTGGGTCTGTGCCAGCGGGCGGCCGAACTGTTCGCGGTCGAGGCCATATTGACGGGCGCGGGTCCAGCAGTCTTCTGCAGCGCCCATTGCGCCCCAGGCAATGCCGTAGCGTGCGCGGTTGAGGCAGCCGAACGGGCCTTTCAGGCCGGAAACATTCGGCAACAGGGCATCTTCACCCACTTCCACACCGTCCATGACGATTTCACCGGTGATGGACGCGCGCAGGGAAAGCTTGCCGCCGACCTTCGGTGCGGTAAGGCCCTTCATGCCCTTGTCGAGCACGAAGCCGCGGATGGCACCATCATGAGCTTCCGACTTCGCCCAGACGACGAAGACATCTGCGATCGGAGCGTTCGAGATCCACATCTTCGAGCCGGTCAGCTTGTAGCCGCCGTCGATTTTTTCCGCGCGGGTGCGCATGCCAGCCGGATCGGAACCTGCATCGGGCTCGGTGAGGCCGAAGCAGCCGACAAATTCGCCGCTTGCCAGTTTCGGAAGGTATTTCTGGCGCTGTTCTTCCGAGCCATACGCATAGATCGGGTACATGACCAGCGAGGACTGCACGCTCATCATGGAGCGATAGCCGCTGTCGACACGCTCGATCTCGCGGGCAACGACGCCGTAAGCGACATAGGATGCACCGGCGCAGCCGTATTCTTCCGGCAGGGTGACGCCCAGAAGGCCGAGTTCACCCATTTCGTTGAAAATGCCCCGGTCGGTCTTTTCCTCGCGGTAGGCTTCGATTACGCGCGGCAGCAGCTTTTCCTGGGCAAATGCGCGAGCCGTATCCTGGATCAGCTGTTCGTCTTCCTTCAGCTGTTCGCGCAGGTGAAACGGGTCCTGCCAGTCGAAGGAGCCGCCACCGGCCGGTGAGGACTTAACATTCGCGGGTGCGTTCATGGTCGTGTCTCCCAGGCCGTGATCCGGCCAATGATGTGCGGCCGCTTGACGGCCAGGGTCATTCTATTTCCTCTAGTCTTGCCTCAAATCCGTTTGCGTAAAAGCGAAACCTCGTCCATCATTCATGACGAAATGGAATGAAGTAGGGGAATTTGCCATGCGGCGCGCCTTCGTCCCGCCGGCAGACACGCTGATCGCGTTCGAATGTGCCGCCCGGCATCTGAGCTTTACCCGCGCCGCGGAGGAACTGCACCTGACGCAGGGCGCAGTGTCCAAGCAGGTTCGCCAGCTGGAAGACAGGCTGGGCGTCGAGCTGTTTCGGCGGGTTCGCCAGCGCATTGTCCTGACCGACGCGGGCCGGATCTACCTTCACGATATCCGAGGGGCGCTGGAACAGATGACCGCGGCCACGCGGCAGGTGATGTCCTACGCCGGCAGTGCGGACGTCCTCAACCTTGCGGTTCTGCCGACCTTTGGCACCCGCTGGCTGGCGCCGCGGATTGCCGATTTCGGGCGCCGGTATCCGGACGCTGGCCTGAACCTGAGTGTACGCCTGCAGCCGTTCGATTTCGACGAGGAGCCGTTTGACGGCGCCATTCACCACGGCGACCCGGTCTGGGCGGGGGCGATCGCCGAGCGGCTGTTCGACGAGGAAGTCATCCCCGTTGCCTCACGCGTCTTTCGCGATCGGCACCAGATCCGCACACCTGCCGATCTTGCCCGCGTGCCGCGCCTGCAGCTTGCAACACGCCCGCTTGCCTGGCGGCAGTGGTTTGATCTTGCAGGCGTGGAAACAGATGCCGCCTTCCAAGGCGCGCGTTTCGAACAGTTCGTCATGATCTCCGAGGCTGCGATCCACCACGCCGGGGCCGCGCTGATCCCGCGTTTTTTCGTCGAGGCGGAACTGGCCTCAGGACGTCTCGTCCGGCTTTTCGACCTCTCCCTGTCACAACAGACGGCGTATTATTTCGTCTATCCGGAGGGGCGGACGATGCGGCCGGTGGTATCTGCATTCCGAAAATGGCTGATGGAGGAAGCGCGCACCGCACGGACGCGCCGGGAAACAATGCTGCCGGGCTGAAGCAGGCGTCAAGACAGGGCGCTCCGCACGACGGTTCCCCTGGACCTGACTTTTAAGCCATCGGCAGAAATTGAAACCGGCGGGCACATGACCCACTTTTCAGCGGAACGATTGCACCTTACCGGCGTTTTGCTCACAGGCACCAATCGGAGAGACCCGTCCCGCTTTCAAACTGCCGTATTCCCGCCCCGGGTTATGATCTGCTGCCATGCCTGATGGCAATTTTCCCTGCTCGTGTAAGAAAGAAGCAGGGACAAGGAGACGTAATTGGAAAAGCATCATCTGCGCCTGATCCTCAATGGCAAGTCCGCCGGCCGCGACGATGTCCGCAGTGCGGTAGAGGCCGTACGGTCCATGGGCCACGATGTCTCCGTCCGCGTGACCTATGAGGCCGGCGATGTCGAGAGACTGGTTCGCGATGCCCTGCGCGATCACGAGAGCGAGCGGATCGACACGCTTGTCAGCGGCGGAGGCGATGGCACCTTGAACGAGGTTCTGGATGCGGCCCTGCATGGTTTGCCCGAAGGGGAAAAGCCTCCTTTTTCATTTGCGGTTCTGCCTCTTGGAACGGCAAATGATTTTGCCAATCACATTGGCCTTGACCCGGCGGACATCACCTCCTGCCTGCGGTTTGCCGTGCGCGCTTCCGCCAAACCGACCGACATTGGCGAGGTCAACGGCTGTGTGTTCGTCAACATGGCAACTGGCGGCTTCGGTTCACAGGTGACATCACAGACCGACCCGAACCTGAAGCGTGTTCTTGGCGGGGCTGCCTATCTCTTCACAGGTCTGCAGCGGTTTTCGGAACTTTCGGCCTGCGAAGCCCGTATCGAGGCGGATGATTTCTCCTGGGAGGGCTCGTTCCTGGCGCTCGCCGTGGGCAATGGCCGCCGCGCAGGTGGCGGCATTCGGCTATGCCCCGATGCCAAGCTCGATGACGGCTTCCTCGATCTGACCATCGTTCCCTTCCCGCAGTCGGGCAAGGTCATCGATCTTTTGTCGGTGCTGCTGGACAGCGGCGTTGACGACATCAACGGCGGCCCGATCCAGCGCAAGGTGCGCAATCTGAAAATCGAGACCCAGCAGCCCGTGCAGTTCAATCTGGACGGCGAGCCGATGAATGGACAGTCCTGGCAGATTGGGATAAGGCACCACCAGATCGACCTCAGGCGCTGACGGTCGCCGCGCCCGGCAGCAGGCAGAAACGACGTCTTTCCGTCAGGCATGCAAGGTGCGGGAAGGCGCAGGGCACGGCTTTCAAGAGACGGACAGCATGGACGAATACCAGCTCAAGAATTTCCTCAAGTTCGCGCCTGCCAGGCTGGGGCTGGTGCCGAAGAAACACCTGCTCGTCCACATTCCCAAGAACGGCGGCATGTCGGTGCGCCATGCCAAGGCGCTGGAAGGCAATCTGGTTCTTGCCAACCGGCGCCGCCTGAAAAGCAAGGCTTATGCAAACGCGCTGATGACCTTCATGAGGGATCGCGGGCTTCATCCAGGCTACGAACATGCCCGGCTGCGGGATATCGACCTTTCGGTGCGTGCCGGCACGGTGCCTTTTGCGGTTGTTCGCAACCCCTGGGCACGGACTTTTTCCAGATTCAAGTTCTACCTACAGACAAGCGGATCCCACGAGGCGGAATTCGATCTGACGGTGAAGGGGTTCGAGGAATTTTTGGAGACGCGCCACGAGTGGGGCAAGGTTGATTTCTTCTGGCACCGCGCCTCGCTCGGCTGGTACCCGCAAAGCGACTATGTGATCGACGAGAGGGGGCAGGTGGCGGTCAATATCCTGCGTCAGGAAAAACTGGGTCCGGAACTGGCAAGATATCTTGGGGCAGATGACACGCTCGAACAGCGCAATATCTCCCGCAATGCCCGTGCCGACCAGCGAAAATTCTACACCGACAGGAATATCGAGATCGTCGCCGACTGGTACAAAACCGAAATCGAACTGTTCGGCTTCGATTTCGATACGCCAGCAACACGGAACGTCTTTTTCAGCTGACCTTAGTGCGAGAGTATTTTGTGGGCTTGAAGATGCGCCTTACTCTGTCCGGCTCCAGACGCTGTTTCCATCGATAACTTCCTTGGTTATCCCAAGTGCATCGCGGTGTTCCCGGCCGATGTCGATCGCCACATAGTCTCGCCGCGCGCCGATGAACCTGTTCCTGAATTGTGCGGTAAAGGCATTCAGGTCTGGGTTCATGTAGTTCAGTTGTTTTTCCGGATCGAGTGTCTCATCCATCAGCTCGGCACATCTTGCGGCGAAATCGCTGCGCAGGAAGGAGGGGCTGGTTCCGAAGATCGGCCGCTTCTTGTTGAGACCCTTGCCAAGATCCATTCCGAGGAATGTCCTGCGGCCGGGTTCATAATGATAGAAGGACCGATAGCCCCAGTTCTTTTCCCGGGTCATCAGGCTGATCTGGCGAACGTCGCGTGTCATTGCCTTATTGACTTCTTCTGGGCGGACCTCCCGGTTCAGCACCCAGTCGTCTTCCAGGTGGAAGCACCAGTCCGCAGCCGGCTGTCGCCAGAGCCAGCGGATTGCTTTTGTAAAGTGAGGCTTGTCAGGCTTGCGGGTGACGACATTGGCGAAATGCTGTTTGCAGATCTCCTCGCAGGCATCAACCTCCACAGGTCCGCCTTCAAAGGGATCGATGTTGACGTAAAGCGTTCCGATCTCGAAATGCCTGAACAACCGCTGTGAAAAGCTTGCCAGAGTTTTCTCCAACAGCGCAGGCCTTGCCCCCGAAACGAGGAGTACGTCGATTTTCACTGCGTCTGTCATCAAACCTGTCTGCAAACGAAGCCGGAAGTGACCACCGTTAATCCACCTGTGTTTGAAATCGCCTGGCGGTTCGTTGCCGTCGCGGTTATGCCAAGCCATCAGCCCGAACGCCAGCGATCTTTGACCTGCGGGCTGCTATATCATTATGACTTTTGCTGTTGCCAGTGCATGTTCAACGCACTCGGAAGTCAGGGTTCTCTTTCTTTTGATTTTGGAACCGACTATAACGCCCGGAATCTTCGGTGCGAATTGAGGTGCCGGTCGGACGCCAGCGAATGACCCACCGTTTGCGAACTCTGTCAAACACCAGCGCCGCAGAAATGAAACTCACGTCCGCATTGCTTGTTGAAGAAGCACTCACGGAACTGGATTGAAACAAAAGAGTCCGATGCAAAAAACAGCTCTCATCACGGGGATCACTGGCCAGGACGGCGCCTATCTCGCAGAACTGCTGCTAGAGAAAGGCTATACGGTTCACGGCATCAAAAGACGGTCATCGTCGTTCAACACAGGACGGATCGATCATCTCTATCAGGACCCGCACGACCGTGATGTGAAGCTGCACCTGCACTATGGTGACATGACGGATTCCACGAACCTCATCCGAATCATGCAGGAAACGCAGCCGGACGAGGTCTATAACCTCGCCGCGCAGAGCCACGTTCAGGTATCCTTTGAGACCCCGGAATATACGGGAAACGCAGACGCCCTCGGTACCCTGCGCCTGCTCGAGGCCATCCGGCTTCTCGGATTGAGCGAGAAAACGCGCTTCTACCAGGCATCCACGTCTGAGCTCTACGGCAAGGTACAGGAAGTTCCGCAGTCGGAAACCACACCTTTCTATCCAAGAAGCCCCTATGCCGCAGCAAAGCTCTACGCCTATTGGATCGTCGTCAACTACCGCGAAGCCTACGGCATGCACGCCAGCAACGGCATCCTCTTCAACCACGAAAGCCCGATCCGCGGCGAAACCTTCGTGACCCGCAAGATCACCCGCGCCGCCGCCGCGATCAAACTGGGCCTTCAGGACAAGCTCTACCTTGGTAACCTGGACGCCGAACGCGACTGGGGGCATGCGAAAGACTATGTCCGCGGCATGTGGCTGATGCTGCAGCAGGACAAGGCGGATGATTATGTTCTGGCGACAGGCAAGACTACCTCGGTGCGTGATTTTGTTAATTGGTCATTCTCTGAAGTAGATATCGCGTTAGATTGGCAAGGTTCCGGGGTAGATGAAAAAGGGATCGATGCGGCAACCGGAAAGGTTGTTGTTGAGATCGACCCTCGGTACTTCCGTCCGACCGAAGTCGATCTACTACTTGGTGATGCCACGAAAGCATTCGAAAGACTGGGCTGGAAGCATGATCGAAGTGTTCGCGATCTCATTTCGGAAATGGTTACAAGCGATCTGCGGGAAATGAAGCCTTAGCCTTAAATGCTTCAGGGATTCGAACTATAATGCCAAGAGTTTTGCTGACCGGCGGTTCCGGTATGGTTGGAAAGAACTTGCTCGCGCATGAGTGCCCCGACAACCTTGAATTTATTGCTCCCGACAGCTCGAAACTCAATCTTCTGGATTTCGACCAAACCGAAGCATTTCTGAAGCGAGAGAAGCCGGACATCATTGTGCACGCCGCCGGCGTCGTTGGCGGAATTCAAGCCAATATCGGGAGCCCAGTCCGCTTTTTGACCGACAATTGGAATATGGGCAGCAACTTGATTACGGCTGCTCGGTCTGCAGGGGTTCCTCAACTCCTGAATATCGGCAGTTCTTGCATGTATCCCAAGGATCTGGACACGCCCCTCAAAGAAGCTCAAGTTCTCAGCGCCTCATTGGAACCCACTAATGAGGGCTACGCTCTTGCCAAGTGTGCCGTTGCAAGGCTTTGCGAATACATCGTTCGTGAAACGCCGGAGTTTCAATATAAAACAATAATTCCATGCAACTTGTATGGACGCTTCGATAAATTTGATCCTGCTGTCTCCCATTTGGTCCCTGCTGTCATACGCAAAATTCATCAGGCAACACTTGCTAAAAACAAAACGGTTGAGATCTGGGGAACAGGAGAAGCGCGCAGAGAATTCATGTTTGCAGAGGACTTGGCGGACGCAATAGTTTTCTTCTTGGGTAAGTTTGAGAAGCTGCCGACGGTAGCAAATGTTGGTGTTGGAAAAGACTTCACCATTAACGAATACTACGAGATAGCATCTAATGTTATAGGCTATTCCGGCAAATTTACGCATGATCCGACCAAGCCGGTTGGCATGAAGCGAAAATTGCTAGATGTCAGTCTGCAGTCCGAAATGGGCTGGAAGCCCAAGACGAGCCTGAATGACGGTATTCGCCAGACCTACGAATATTTCCTGTCCCTTGGAGAATGAAATGAATTACCCACTTGCAAGTACAACCTGGGACGAGCGTGAATATGAGGCGCTTCAGCGAGTAATTGAGTCCGGCATTTTCACAATGGGGAAAAAAGTCGCGGAGTTTGAACAGGAGTTTGCAAGATTTGTAGGCAGCAATCATGCAGTCATGGTCAATTCCGGCTCTTCTGCAAATTTGCTCATGGTTGCGGCGTTGCGATATAGGTCGAACGCACCCATTCTGCCGGGCACGGAAGTAATTGTTCCGGCAGTATCCTGGAGTACTACCTATTATCCCCTTTATCAGTATGGGCTGAAACTTAGGTTCGTTGACGTCGATGCCGAAACTCTGAATTACGACTTGGAACAGTTGGAAGGGGCAATTACGCCCGCAACTAAAGTCATCATGGTTGTAAATCTACTCGGAAATCCCAATGAATTTGCAGCTATAAACAAAATTCTCGAAGGCAGGGACATCTTGCTACTAGAAGACAACTGCGAGTCTTTAGGTGCACTTTTTGATGGCAAACAAGCTGGTACGTTCGGACTCATGGGAAGTTACAGTTCGTTCTTCAGCCATCACATCTCCACAATGGAAGGTGGCTTGATCACTACCGACGACGAAGAATTATATCATATTCTTCTTTGCCTTCGTGCACACGGTTGGACGCGTAACTTACCAAAAGAAAATCATGTCGCCCCAATGAGCGATAATCCTTTCGAGGAATCGTTCCGGTTCATTTTACCTGGATACAATGTACGCCCTTTGGAGATGAGTGGCGCAATAGGGCTTGAACAACTTAAGAAGCTTCCAGATATGGTGCTTGAGCGTCGGAGGAATGCTGAAAAGTTTCGTGATTTGATGGAAAAATACCCATTCCTGAGAATTCAACGGGAAATTGGCCAGAGCAGCTGGTTTGGGTTCGCATTCACAGTCAAATCAGACATGGGCTATGATCGAGGGCAGATCATTGCTGCAATGAACAAGTCAGGTATCGAAGTGCGCCCCATAGTGGCGGGTAACTTTACGAAAAACGAAGCGATGACGTGGTTTGACTATTCAATTTATGGCGAGCTAAAAAATGCAAACGAACTCGACCGCCATGGTTTCTTTATCGGAAATCATCATTATCCGATGAATGAGGAGTTGAATCTACTGGAATTAGTTTTAAAACAAATAGATAAATAGAAGAACTTTTAAAATATGTAAAAGAATTGGCTTTTTTGAGAGAAAAAGTATATAGCATGTATTATAATAAATTTTCTAATTCAAGTTTCTGTTGGAGCCAATAATGAAAACTGCTGGTTTCTTATCTTCTGCTCAAGATTGGCATTGGGAACGACAATTTCCGCAGTCTATCCCTGTTTGGGGCGACATTGAATTCATATTTTCAGGTGATTTCGAAAAATGCGATGTGTTGATTGTGTTTGATGGTCTCCCTGATCATTATTGTGGAAATATTAGTGCGAAAAGTTGTGTATTCGTTGCTTCGGAACCTTCTAACGTCAAGACATATGAAAGTGAATTTCTGTCACAGTTTGATCTCGTTTTAACCACGGATAGAAGCTGTAAACATGGAGCTGTGCAATTCGGCCAAACTGGCTTGCCTTGGTTGGTTGGAGCTTGGTCAAACCAAGGTGCGTTACTGAAAAAGCCTTTGAATTTTGATTTTTTTGAAAATTTTTCACCTAAGAAAAGTAAACTTGTGTCCGTAGTCTCATCGGATAAAGCCTTCACGGAGGAACATAGAGCAAGGTTGCGATTTGTGGAAGCATTGAAGGAGTATTTTGGAGAAAAAATTGATTACTTCGGCAGGAATATTAATACTTTTCCAGACAAAATGACGGTCTTGTCAGACTATAAATATCATATAGCTTTAGAAAATTGCGCCATCAAAGACTATTGGACCGAAAAAATATCTGACTCTTACTTAACGATGACGCTTCCAATTTATCACGGATGTCCCAACATAAGCGATTACTTTGAAGCAAATTCATATAAAGAAATAGATGTTTACGATATTCAAAACTCAATAAAAAAAATAGAATGTATAATTAGCAAAGAAGTGTCAGAGATTGAAGTCGCTGATCTTAAAGAAAGTCGCCGAAAAGTTCTATATGAATATAATATATTTGCAGTATTAACTAATGTCTTGAGGAGCGCTCAATTTGAAAATTGCGGGTCGAGACGGAGAAAGAAAATAAACTCTGAAAGATTTTTTCGAAAGAATAAATCTGTATTAAAAAGAATGCGAAAACGCCTCGTGCAGAGATTTTTCTGATGAGGGAGCGGAAATGAAGATTTTTAAAAAACGAAAAACAGTACCTGATCGTTTCCATAGCACAACAAAGATACAAACTAGTGCTCGGATAAGTCGAGATACTGTGGTGGGGAGTTATTGCTACATTGGCGATCGTTGCGATGTTACCAAGGCAACCATCCAGAATTATGTTTCGATAGCAAATAACGTATCTATCGGCGCTGGTGAGCATATATTAAATGAAATTTCTACCAGCAGCCTTTTCTATGATGAGCCCTACAAGTTGCTTACCCAAGGTGATAGTTTAGTTTGCAGCGATGCGTGGATTGCTGTTAATGCGGTGGTCAGGCGCGGTGTAACGATCGGCTTCGGCGCAGTGGTAGGAGCTAGTTCTTTTGTGAATGCCGATGTACCCAATTTTGCAATAGTAGCCGGTTCTCCCGCGCGTATCATTAGATATAGATTTCCACCAAGCATTCAGGCACTAGTTCTCCAAAGTGAGTGGTGGGCTCTAGATTATGATGATGCAAAAAAAGCTATTCACGAGATAAAAAGATCAAAGCTTTATCAGGATTTTATTGCAAAAAGTCGCTAACGACTAGATTTTCGCATTCCATCACCTAGTGCAAGGCCGAAGTCAAACATTTTTTGACAGTAGTGAATGAAATTTATATTTTTTGTGATATCATTTATTTCATGATAAATGTGACGTCCAGAGAAATGTAGATGAATTTTGAAACGAAAACTTATGTGGTGAACTTGAGGCGTTCAAGAGAAAGGCGTCTCGATATGAAAACAAAGCTTGAATCTGAAAATGTGAATTTTGAATTCTTTGAAGCTGTTGATGGTAAATTAGAATGTCATGAGCTTTTTGAGCGATACGATAGACGACGTTCTCTAAGAAATCATGGTTTTGAATTGTCTGCAGGAGAACTAGGTTGTTACGCTAGTCATTTCCTATTGTGGGAAAAATCAATTCAAGAAAATATAAATATGCTCATCTTAGAGGATGATATTAATTTATGCCAAAATTTTACTGCGGCAATGGAATTTGCAGAACAGGAAATCAAAAGATTTGGGTTGATTAGATTTTCTGCTCACAAACATAGAAAAATTGCAATTTGTAAAAAATCAGAAACTGGCATGAGAATCGTTCGATTCAAAAGAGGCCCTCATGGTACATCAGCTTATATGATTTCCCCAGTGGCAGCGAAAAAGCTTGTTAATGCTGCAAAGGTTTGGTTTGAACCTGTTGATGTTCACCTAGACCGTTTTTGGAAGCATGGTGTAGGCAGTTTCGGTGTTCAACCATACCCCGTTCACCACATGGGAATGTCTGCGGCCAAATCAGAAATCTGGCAAGGTGAGCGACGAGGAAGTCGATCAGCTAAGTTTCGTCGAGAGGCCCGGTTAATTCGAATGAAAGATTCGATCCTTAGGAGCTTGGCTAATATTGCCTATACCGGTCGTTGGATAGAATAATTAAATTACCCGCTTCGGAAATGATTTTAGAAACAACGAAAGTAAAAAATTGATAATAGTTCGGATAACTGGCGGTCTCGGTAACCAGATGTTTCAGTATGCGTTAGGCCGTTCTCTATCAGAGATATCAGGAAAAAACCTTAAATTAGATATTTCAGCATACCAGACTTATAACACGCACAATTTTTTACTTGATAAATTAAATACACGGTATGAAATTGTTGCTCAAAAAGAGGTCGAACAGATTTTCGGAGCCAAGAAAAGGATTTCGATCCCATTCATTTCATCTAATAAAGTAAAAATTGTTAAAGAAAAAGCACTATATTTTAATCCGAATATCATGAACGTAAAAAAAGATGCGTACTTCATTGGATATTGGCAAAGTGAAAAATACTTCAAAAATATTAGAAGCAAAATATTAGAAGAATTCCAGCCAAATGAGAAAATTTCCGAAAAACGAAAAGAAATATTGAACGAAATAAAAAGCGCCCGTTCACCAATTTCGGTACACATACGGCGTGGGGATTACGTAAGTAATATTAAAGCTAACAATATACATGGAACCTGCGAGCCAGAATGGTACAAAACTGCAGCTAATAGTATTAAAAATTACTTTGAAGATGTGACGTACTTTGTTTTTTCTGACGATCCAGATTGGGTTAAACGAAATATACGTTTTGATCAAAAGACAATACTAGTTGAGCCGGATGTAGATGGTAAAGATTATGAAGACCTGTATATGATGGCTGCTTGTGATGGTCACATAATAGCCAATAGCACTTTCAGTTGGTGGGGAGCGTGGCTAAACTCAAAGTCTAATAAGCGAGTAATTGCGCCTAGTCGATGGTTTAAGTCTCAAACTATTAAAAATGTTGATTTAATACCAGCAGATTGGATTTGTCTGTAGATTGAAAACCTATGTGATCCAAATTTTATCACTAAGAAGATAGCGATATAAATTACATATCTAAAATTTCGAAAATGTATCAAGGTCTCTCACAAACAACGCAGTCAGTCTCTTCGTTGAAATCTTTTCAAACCTGAACCCCTGTTCAACCAGAAAATGGCACACGGCTGGCAGTGTGGGTTCTTTGGTGAGGCCGCGTTCGGGGCCGCAGTCGACGCAGATGTATTGGACGCGGTCCAGGATCTTTGCAGCACCTTTGAGGATTTCGGGTTCTGCCCCTTCGCCTTCGATCTTCAGTAGTTTGATTGAACGGATGTCATTTTCTTCGCAGTAGTCGTCGAGTGTGGTCGTCTCGACCTCGACAACAGAGCCGTAGCCGGAAAACTCGATCAGAGAGGAATCGGCCGTGTCCGATTTTTCGTAGAATTTGAGCGTCGTCTTTTCGTACCAAAGGGCCCGTTGTTCGACAACGCCATCCGGGTTGTTGAGCTGGCAGCAGGCTGCCTCGTCCCGGCCGGGTTCGAAGGCGATGTAGCGGACGGACTTGCCTTCAAGGCGCAATCCGAGGCCGACCTCGCCTATGTTCGCACCGCAATCGATGACCACGTCACCGTCTGAAATCGTTGCCGGGTCGATGAAATAGTCGTCCAGAAGACCCTTGGTTCTCGGTTGAACACCGTAACGGTAGAAGCCGACGCGCTCGCTGTGAAGAAAGGAGATCTCCTGGCCCTTATCGTCCCGAACGCGGAAGACCGGCTCATCTGAAACAACCTTGATGTTCCAGCGCTTCTTGCTCCGCAGCGCATTCGAGAAGGTGACATACCAATTGAAAAGCTTCGCGAAGGTGCGCCGGTTCGGGTGACGGACGATGAAATTGTATAATCTTTTTTTCTTTTTCATGTTGGCGCCTGCGTGGGTTGCCTTGCGGTAATCGGTATCAGCTCTCGAAAAGCACTGTGGAATAGGTCTTGCAAATGGCTTCTTCGGAAAACTGGCCTTCCAGGCGGCGTTTGCCACCGTCAACCAATGCATTTTCCTGATCCGGCTTGCCGAGCAGCTGTTTGACCGACCCCACCAGCCCGTCAACCTCCCCGCAGGGGGACAACAGCCCGGTCTTGCCGTGGTCGATCAGCCAGCTTGGGCCCGGTGAGGCGGTGGCGACAACGGGCAGCCCGGCGGTCCAGCCTTCCAGGACAACGTTGCCGAGCGGTTCTTCGTCGGTCGGGCACAGCAGGATATCGGCAGCTTTCAGGAAAGGCGAGGGGTCGCGTTGCCAGCCGAGAAAGTGGACGCGGTCCTGAACGCCGAGGTTTGATGCCAGGGCCTTCATGTCGGACGTCAGCTCACCGTCGCCGATCAGCCAGGCATGAACGGTCTCCGGCAGGCCGGCGACCGTTTGAATGGCAAGGTCGAAGCGCTTGCGTTCGACGAAGCGGCCGAGGTGGATCAGCACCGTGGCGTCTTCGGGCGTGTTGTAGTCTGCCCGGTCGACCGGCTTCAGATCCGCGGGCAACGGATCGACAAAGTTGCTGATCACATGGGCACGTTTCGCAGGCCAGCCCATTTCGATGGCCTGGCGGATGATCTCCGGCGTGTTGCCGATCAGGTCCTCGACATTGCCATAGGTGTGAAAGCCGTCCGGCCAGTCGCCAAGGCGCAGGAAGGTGCGCATGTTCGGGCCGGGTTTCGGCATCCATTTGCTGGCCGGGCTCATCCAGCCCATGGTGGAACGCGCGCCGAATGTTTTGATCTGGCGGGCAATGTCCCAGCGGATGACATGGCGTTTCAGGTGCGAGCGGCTGAAGGTCATCTCGCGCACATCGCAGTGTCTGGCAAGGTCGTCGCGCCAGGGCCGGTCCTTTCGGATGAAGGCGATCTGCTCCACGCCCCGCCGGGCAAGGGCGCCTGTCAGACGCACGAAGAACCGTTCTGCTCCGCCATCAACGCCAAGATGAATATGGGCGAGTTTTTTCGGCTGCATCTGCGTGTCAGTGACCATCGATCACATCGTAGTAGTTATGCGCCCGGCCCAGAAGTCCTCGCAGGTTTCCCGAGCCTTTCATGAGACGGATCAGGCCATAGTAGAAGAGTTTCTCGCCGCGCTTTCTGGCGAAGGGTTTCAGCACGAAACCGACGATTGTCGCCAAGAGCCCGAAGAACATGCGCCGCAGGCTTTTGGGAATGAAATGCAGGGCGGCTTTCAGCCGGCCTTCGCGCAGCACGATGTTGAACGCGCCGGAGGTTGCCGCCATGTGCATGCGGCTCAGCAGGCGGCCGGTGGTGACGCGTGAGGCCGGAATGTCCTCCTCGACAAAGGCATCATCCACCCAGATCATCTTTGCGCCAGCCGCATGGGTGCGGCGGAAGAAGTCGATATCCTCGCTGCCGAAGGTCAGGCGTTCGTCGAACCGCAGACCAAGACCGTTCCGGGAGATGATGCGGCCGCTCAGCAACACGTTGTTGGTCGGCGCTTCGGTGATGATCGAGCCGGTTGGCCGCGGCTTCAGGAGCTGCGATTTCCACCAGTGCGGGGCCGGCTTTTCATAAATCCGGCGCACGGGGCCGTTGGCGACTTCGGCCTTGTGTTCCAGGCAGGCGGCCAGAAGTTTCTCGATCCAGTCCGGTTCTGCGCGTTCGTCGTCATCGATCAACGCCACCCAGTCCGGATTGTGTTCCAGCGCCGCGTTCAAGGCCGTGTTGCGGGCAAAGGGGATGCCCTTGCGTTTTTCGTGATGGAAGAAAACCGGCAGAGACAGCCTCTTCTTCACATCTTCTGCTGCAGCACCTGTGAAATGCGGCACGGGATCGTTTTCCACAACGACGATCGCCATCTGCGTGTTCGCGGGCGCGATCAGATTGTCGAGGCTATCCAGGCACGCCTGCAGCATTTTCGGCCGCTGCGCGGTGCAAACGGCAATGACCAGTTTCTGGGTCATGAAGGGGTCTCAACCATTCCTCTTGGGTTGGGCAGGGTTTGGCGCATGTGCCTGCCGCTGTCAAAGGGTTTCGGGAAAAGCCATCCGAGGAAATTGACCTTTCCAGCGCGTCAGCCGCGCGCTAGGCTTCCCCTTCAACCCTTTGAGGGACCGTATGAAGCGGCCGTGTTCTGGGAGGAAACACATGAAGGGAATGATGATGCACCGTCCGCTGAAAATCGCGGACCTCATCACCTTTGCAGCGGATACCTATCCGGCCGGTGAGATCGTGTCCGTGAGAACGGAAGGCGATATTCACCGCACCACCTACAAGGAAACCGCCGGCCGGATCGCCCGGCTGGCACATGGCCTGAAGGCACTCGGCATCGCTGAAAGCGACCGGGTGGCGACACTTGCCTGGAATGGCTACCGCCATTTCGAGCTCTATTATGCAATTTCCGGCATCGGCGCCATCTGCCACACCATCAATCCGCGGCTTTCAGCGGAACAGATGATCTATATCGTCAATCACGCCCAGGACCGAGTGCTGTTCGTTGATCTCACCTTCGTGCCGATTGTTGAAAAGCTGCGGCCGCATTTTCCGGCAGATCTGCGGATCGTCATCATGACGGATCGTGCGCATATGCCCGAAACGAAACTGGAAGGTGTGCTCTGTTACGAGGAAATCCTTGACGGACAGCCGGGTGAAATCGACTGGCCGGATTTCGACGAGGATCAGGCCGCCGGGCTTTGTTACACTTCCGGCACGACAGGCAATCCGAAGGGCACGCTCTATTCGCATCGCTCCACGGTGCTGCACGCCTACGACATGTGCGTGACCATTCCCCGGGTCCTTAACGAGGGCTCGCGCATCCTGCCGGTGGTGCCGCTATTTCACGTCAATGCCTGGGGCCTGCCTTATGGCGCGCCGCTTTCCGGCTCCAGCCTGATTTTTCCGGGCGGAGCACTGGACGGCAAAAGCCTGTTCGACCTGATGGACCGCGAAAAGGTCTTCTCCGCCTGGGGTGTGCCGACTGTCTGGATAGGTCTCATGAACGAGATCCGCCAGCGCGGCCGCATTCCCGAAGGCTTCGGCGATATCGTCGTTGGCGGATCAGCTGCCTCGCGTTCTCTGATCGAGGCCTTCGAAAAACAGGGCATCAATGTCTGCCATGCCTGGGGCATGACGGAGATGAGCCCGCTCGGCACCCAGTGCAACCTGCCGCCGGAGATGGCGGATCTGCCGTTCGACCAGCGCATCGACAGGAAGCAGAGCCAGGGGCGGCGGATCTTCGGTGTCGACATGAAGATCGTCGATGATGCCGGCAATCGCCTGCCGCATGACGGAACGACCCCGGGCCATCTCTATGTGCGCGGCAACACGATCACTTCCGGCTATTACGAGGATCCGGAAGCCTCGAAACCCGTGTTCGACAAGGAAGGCTGGTTCTGCACCGGCGATATCGCCGCCATCAGTCCTGAAGGCTTCCTGACGATCACGGACCGTTCCAAGGACCTCATCAAGTCGGGCGGCGAATGGATCAGCTCGCTCGACCTGGAAAACATCGTCATGTCCCATCCGGGTGTGGCGAATTGTGCGGTGATCGCGGTACCCGACGCCAAGTGGGACGAGCGTCCGCTGCTCATCGTTCAGCCGTCGGACGAGGCGCAGCCACAGAAGGAGGAGATCCTCTGCCATCTGGCGGAACGGGTCGCCAAATGGCAGGTGCCGGATGACGTCGTCTTCGTCGATACATTGCCGATGACGGCAACGGGCAAGGTGTCGAAACTCACCCTAAGAAAACAGTTTCCGGAGGCACCGCATGACGCCTGATCACTTGTTCGGCCTTGGCGGCAAAACGGCACTGGTCACGGGCGGCGCGACCGGGGTCGGCCGCATGGCCGCAGAGGGGCTGATGGCCGCGGGTGCGCGGGTGATGATCGCCAGCCGCAAGTTGGAAGCCTGCCAGGCGGCTGCCGAAGAGCTGAACGCGCTCGGCTATTCCGGAAAGGCGGAAGGCTTTGCCGGGGACGTTGCAACGGAAGAAGGTGTTGCGGCGCTGGTGGGCGAAATCGGCAAGCGCACCGGCAGCCTGGAAATTCTGATGAACAATGCCGGCACAAGCTGGGGCCAGCCGCTTGGCGACTTTCCCTATCACGCCTGGGAACGGGTGATGCGGGTGAATGTCACGGGGTTGTTCCAGCTGACGCAAGGCCTTTTGCCGCTTCTGGAAGCTGGCGCGAGCGACGACGATCCTGCACGGGTCGTCAACGTCGGCTCGGTCATGGGGGAAACGGCCCATGGCGACAGGGCCTACAGCTATGCGGCTTCCAAGGCTGCTGTTCATCATCTGACGCGGATCCTTGCCAAGGAGCTGGCGGAACGGCGGATCACAGTCAATGCGCTGGCCCCGGGACCTTTCGTCAGCAACATGACGGCCTTTGCAACGGCGGACGAGGATGTCCGCTCGCGTGTGGGAGCCCAGGTGCCACTCGGTCGTGTCGGCCGGCCGGAGGATATCGCAGCCGCCATGCAATATCTGTGCGGGCGAGGCGGGGCCTATATCACCGGCGCCATCCTGCCTATCAGCGGTGGTATCAATGTGGAAACCGGGCCAGACCTCTTCCAGGAGGCCTATTGAGTGAGCGCTGATACGCTGTCACGCACCCTTGCCGCAAGCGAGCTGGAAACGCTTGTCGGAACGGAGGTTGGCGTGTCTTCCTGGTACCTGATCGACCAGGCCAGGATAGACGCTTTTGCCGAGGTGACGCAGGACCACCAGTTCATCCATGTTGATCCTGAAAGGGCGGCGGAAACACCTTTCGAAGGTACGATCGCGCACGGCTTTCTGACGCTGTCGCTCCTCTCCGCGATGGGGGTTGAAGCCCAGCCGAAGATCAAGGGCGCAACGATGGGCATCAATTACGGTTTCGACAAGGTGCGTTTTCTTGCACCCGTAAAGGTGGGCAGCCGGGTCCGCGGGCGGTTTGTCCTCGCCCGTCTTTCAAGGCCGAAACCGCAAGAGGTTGATATCGTCTGGCAGTCGACGGTGGAGATCGAGAACGGCAAGCGGCCTGCGCTGGTCGCCGAATGGCTCAATCGGTTCTACCTGGAAGAAGAGGCGGACAAATCATGTTGAAGGCAAGATCCCTTCCCAAGGCTTTGCAGGGCTTGAGGCTTCCGGCTGTCGCGGCACCACTCTTTATCGTCTCCTGTCCGAAGCTGGTGATCGCCCAGTGCAAGGCCGGGATTGTCGGCAGTTTTCCGGCGCTCAACGCAAGGGACGAGCCTGGCGGTCCGGTTGTTCTGGAAGCCTGGCTGAAGGAGATCACCGAAGCGCTGGACCGGCACAACCAGGAAAATCCGGATCGGCCTGCCGCGCCTTTCGCGGTCAACCAGATCGTCCACCGGTCCAATGAGCGACTGGAGCGGGATGTCGAAATCTGCACGCGGTGGAAGGTGCCAGTCTGGATCACGTCCATGGGCGCGCGGGTCGAGGTGAACGAGGCGGCCCATTCCTGCGGCGGCATCGCCCTGCATGATGTCATCAACAACACCTACGCAAAAAAGGCCGTCGAAAAAGGCGCCGACGGGCTGATTGCGGTGGCGGCAGGGGCAGGTGGTCACGGTGGCCCGCAGTCACCTTTCGCGCTGGTGCGCGAGATCCGGGAATGGTTCGACGGTCCGCTGCTTCTGGGCGGGGCCATCTCCACCGGCGAAGCCCTGCTCGCGGCCCGCGTTCTGGGCGCCGACCTCGGCTATGTCGGCTCGCCTTTCGTTGCCACGGAGGAAGCCAACGCGGACCGGACCTACAAGGACATGATGGTCGCAGGCGGGGCCGAGGACGTGCTGACGTCCTCGCTCTTTACCGGACATCCGGCCAACTACCTGAAAGGCTCCATTCGCAAGGTCGGTCTTGATCCCGATCATTTGCCGGACGAGTGGGACGTCAGCGTCATGCCGGACGACAGTCCCAAGCCGAAGGCCTGGCGGGAAATCTGGGGCGCTGGCCAGGGCATCGGCGCGATCAAGTCTGTCGGGCCGGCAGCCGCCGTGGTCGAGCGCCTGGAAACCGAATACCGCGCCGCCATTGAGCGGCTGCGCGCCGATATCTGTTAGGGGGAAGTGATGGATCTTGGAATGACCGAACGGGTGCGGCCGCTGATCGAGCAGGTGCGCCAGATGGTGGAAACCGAAATCGCTCCTCTCGACCGGGAATATCACGAGGAAGTCGGCCGTCACCCGTCCGGTGATCGGTTCCGGATGACGGAGCGCCAGCTTGAAATTCTGAACAGCCTCAAGGCCACGGCCAAGGAACGTGGGCTCTGGAATTTCTGGCTGACGGACAGCGAAAAAGGCTTCGGCCTGACGACCGTGGAATATGCCTATCTGGCCGAGGAAATGGGCAAGGTTGGCATCGCCGCGGAAGTCTTCAACTGCAATGCCCCCGACACGGGCAATATGGAAGTGCTGGAGCGCTACGGCACCGAGGCTCACAAGGAAAAGTGGCTGAAGCCTCTGCTTCGGGGCGATATCCGCTCGGCCTATCTGATGACGGAGCCCGATGTTGCCTCCTCGGATGCCACCAACATCGCGCTGACGGCTGTGCGCGATGGCGATGCCTGGGTGCTGAATGGCGACAAGTGGTGGGCAACGGGTGCGGGCGATCCGCGCTGCGCGCTCTACATAGTCATGGCCGCAACCGATTCGGACGCCCACAAGCACAGCCGCCATTCCATGTTCCTGACCCCGGCGGATGCCGAGGGCATCGAAGTGCTGCGGCCGATGCATGTCTTCGGCGCCGACGATGCGCCGCACGGCCACATGCACATCCGCTTCACCAATGTGCGGGTGCCGCAGGAAGACCTCGTGCTGGGCGAAGGTCGGGGTTTCGAGGTTGCACAAGGACGCCTTGGTCCGGGTCGCATTCACCACTGCATGCGGGCCATCGGCCAGGCGGAAAAGGCGCTGGAACTTCTGTGCAAGCGAGCGATGGGCCGGGAGGCCTTTGGCAAGAAGCTGATGGATCTTGGCGCCAATTACGACATCATCGCCAATGCGCGCATGGAAATTGAAATGGCCCGTCTGCTCTGCCTCAAGGCAGCCTGGGTGATGGACACACAGGGCACCCGTGCCGCGCAGCCGTGGATCAGCCAGATCAAGGTGGTGGCGCCCCTCACCGCCCTGAAGGTGGTCGACGAGGCCATGCAGGTGCATGGCGCCGCCGGTATCAGCCAAGACTTTCCGTTGGCGGCCATGTGGACACACCTGCGCACCCTGCGCTTTGCCGACGGTCCCGACGCCGTCCACCGTCGCCAGGTTGCGCGCACGGAGCTGCGGAAATATTCCAACGGGAAGCTGTGAGGATGGACTTTCTTCAGCTTTCAATCAGGAGCGACCGCCACGACGCCTTGCCTCCCCATCTCCTCATCCTGAGGAGCCGCCCTTGCGGCATCTCGAAGGATGGGCCCCTTGCTCCAGAGTTTGCCGCCCATCCTTCGAGACAGCGCTGCGCGCTTCCTCAGGATGAGGAGGTGGGGAAGAAAGCGGCCGATGGACTGGTTCAAGGAATGGGTTTCACCACACGGACATCCCGCTCATGACCTTGGGCACGGACCTCGACCTCACGGCCTTAGGTAGCTGGCTGGAAGGGGCTCTTCCCGGCTTCAAGGGCCCGCTCAAGGCCGAGAAGTTCAACCGGGGGCAGTCCAACCCCACGTTCCGGCTCAGCGCAGCGTCTGGTGACTATGTCCTTCGCCGCAAACCACCCGGCGTGCTGCTGAAATCAGCGCACGCGGTCGAGCGTGAGTTCCGCGTGCAAAAGGCGCTGGCCGGGTCGGATGTGCCGGTCGCACGCATGCATGTCCTGTGCGAGGACGACAGCGTGATCGGGTCTGCGTTCTACGTCATGGATCTCGTCCGGGGCCGCAACTTCGATGAACCGCGCTTGCCGGATCTGGATCCGCAAACACGGCGCGGCATCTATGACGAGTTGAACCGCGTCCTGGCGGCCATCCATGGGATTGATCTGGAAGCGCGCGAGCTTGCCGACTACGGCCCCGGCGGGAATTACTACCGCCGCCAGATCGACCGCTGGACCAAGCAATACCGGGCAAGTGAAACCGGCCCTATTCCCGCGATGGACGAACTCATTGCCTGGCTAGACGCCAATGTGCCCGAAGACGACGGACGGCGCACGCTGGTGCATGGCGACTATCGCATCGACAACCTCTTGTTCGCGGTAGATGGGCCAGCCTGCGTTGCCGTGCTCGATTGGGAACTGTCGACCATTGGCCATCCGTTTGCGGACCTGGCAGCCTTGATCATGCAGTGGCAGCACCCGCCCGGCACCGAAGGCCGAGGGCTGGCCGGTGTTGACCGGAAGTCGCTGGGCATTCCGGAAGACCAGGACTTCATCGACGCTTACTGCGCCCGCATGGGGCTCACCGGCATTCCGGGTTTCGGTTTCTACCTGGCCTTCGCCTTCTTCCGCATGGGGGCGATCCTGCAGGGCGTCAAGAAACGCGCCCTCGACGGAAATGCCTCCAATCCGGAGCTCGGTTTGAAGCTGGGCGAGAGCGTTCCGCACTACGCCGCTGGCGGCTTGAAGGCGGCCCGACAAGGCTAGACACCCTCCAGAAAGCCGCAAGAGGCTCGTCCGGGGTGACATCTTGTGTGGTGGCGTATGCTTTTCCTCATCAACACCGCGCGCAGCGGCGCGGCTTGCCGCCCTTGGTCAGCCCTTCGCGTTCATCTCCGCAAAGGTTCCACCAGTTTCGGCGATCTGCCGCAGGAGAGCAGGGACTTTCCAGTAGTAGGCGTCTTCCTTGGCATACTCTTCGATCCGGCGAACCAATTCACCCGCGCCGATGACATCTGCCGTGTGCAGCGGGCCGCCGCGGAAACGCGGGAAGCCGTAGCCGTTGAGGAAGACGGCGTCGATGTCGATCGGGCGAAGCGCGATGCCTTCCTCCAGAACGCGCACGGCTTCGGAAATCATCGCGGTCATGAAGCGGCTGACGATTTCATCTTCCGTGAAGCTGCGCGGTGTGACACCGGCTTTCTCCCGTTCCGTGTCGATGATAGCGAGCGCTTCCGGGTTCGGCCGGGAACCCTGATCATCGTAGATGTAGAAACCCTGACCAGTCTTGCGTCCGAACCAGCCGGTTTCGCAAAGACGGTCGGCAATCGGAATATAGCGTTCCTCGGCGGGTCTGGTGGCGGCGCGGCGCTTGTTGGCTGCCCAGCTGATGTCGAGCCCGGCAAGGTCGGCCACCTGGTAAGGCCCCATGGCAAAGCCGAAGCCGCGCATGGCTGTGTCGATCTGTTCCGGCGAGGCGCCATCCATCATCATGTAATCGGCTGCCTTCTTGTAGAAGGTCATGATGCGGTTGCCGATGAAGCCGTCGCAGACGCCCGAGCGCACGGCGATCTTCTTCAGTTTCCTGGCCAGTGCGAAGCCGGTTGCAACCACGTCGTCGCCGGTCTTGTCGGCAACCACCACTTCCAGAAGCCGCATTACGTGGGCGGGCGAGAAGAAGTGAAGGCCGATGACATCCTGCGGACGGGAGGTCGTCGCGGCGATCTCGTTGATGTCGAGATAGGATGTGTTGGACGCAAGCACGGTGCCTGCCTTGCAGACCTTGTCCAGCGTCTGGAAGATGTCGCGCTTGACGCCCATGTCCTCAAAAACGGCCTCGATGACGAGATCTGCATCCGATAACGCGCCAAGATCCGTCGAGGTGCCGAGTTTCGCGGCCAGAATGTCGTCGCGGCCAGCTTCCGAAAGCTTGCCGCGTTTGACCGCACCGTCAAGGTTCCTGGTGATCGTCGCAACACCGCGGTCAAGTCCGTCCTGGTCGCGTTCGGTCAAGGTTACGGGCAGGCCGGCTAGCAAGATGGCAGTTGCGATGCCGGAGCCCATGGTGCCGCCGCCGATGACACCGACAGAGTTGATCTCGCGCGTGGTCGCGGTGGCTTCGGGGATCTTGGTGACGGCGCGTTCGGAAAAGAAGGCGTGGATCAGGCCGGCCCGCTGGGGGCTTGCCATGCATTCCTCGTAGAGCCGGCGCTCTTCCTTCATGCCGTCGCGGATCGGCAGGTGGCAGGCTTCGACGGCATCGACGCATTTGTGCGGCGAGAACAGCAGCGGCTGGCTCTTGGCGAGCTTTGCCCGCATCGCCTCGATGGCGGCGGGATCCGGTTCGGCGGTCAGATCGCCCGTCTTGCGGTTCGGCAGATCACCGGCCAGAAGATCCTTGGCGGAGGAGAGGGCAACGTCACGCGGATCGCCTTCAACGATCCGGTCGATCAGGCCGTTGGCCAGGGCCTCGTCGGCACCCATAGGCTTACCGCCGGTAATCATGTCGAGAGCCGTCGCGATACCGGCAAGCCGGGGGGCGCGTTGGGTGCCGCCGGCGCCCGGCAGAATGCCGAGCGTCACTTCCGGCAAGCCCACCTTGGATCCCGTCAAGGCTACACGGGCGTGGCACGACATGGCAACTTCCAGGCCGCCACCAAGCGTGGTGCCGTGCAGGACGCAGACGATCGGCCTGGAGGCGCTTTCGATGAAGTTACACAGTTCGGGCAGCCACGGGTCGAGCGGCGGCTTGCCGAATTCCCGAATGTCGGCACCGGCAATGAAGGTCCGTCCCTTGGCATAAAGCGCGATCACCTCAACGCCGTCGGTCTGCTGCAGCGTTTCCACTGCCTGCCACAAGCCGGAGCGAATCGCGTGGGAGGCAGCATTCACCGGCGGATTGTCGAGAGCGATGAGGCCGACAGAGCCGTTGATCTCGATCGAGACGACGTCGTTGATACCGGTTTCGCCGGCAGGGGTTTCCGTAGGCATGAATTCCTCCCAGGGCGCCAGTCGGGGCGCGAATTTTGGGCCGGATTGTCAGGTCCGGGCAGAGCTTGTCAAGGTGACCGAAGAGGGCAAGTGAAGTGTTCAGTCCTTCGGCGGCGCTTTCGGTGTGAAAGCACAGCGGTCAGGTTTCAGGTCGATAAGCGGGGTGCCGTCGAGGCAGTCAAGCCCGCGCACGATCAGGTTCGGACCATCGACGGAAACGAGTTTTGCCAGAACGGTGCCGATCGGGTTCGGCCGGACGGGCGAGCGCAGGGCAAAGGTACCGAAAATGTTGTCGCTATGTGCCGGGTTCTGGACGATGAGGTCCCGCCGGGCCTTGTCGAGCCAGTAAAGCAGTTCAATCCTGTCGTATTCTTCGATGCCCTTCAGTGCCGGGACCCAGGGCTCGAAAATCTCGATCCGGCACTCCGGTCCGTCCACCTTGCCCTGGCGCGGGCAATCCTTGCGGTCCTTCCAAGGGGTGTGGATCCTGCCGATGAAGAAGAGCCTTGCATCGTCCGGTTCCTGGATCGGAACCGAAATTTCATGCGGGCGGATATCGCTCATCGTTGTCTTTCCTGAATATATGCCGGAACACTGAAGGCGGCGCGGGTCAAGCGGACAACCAGCGGACGGAGCCGTGGCCGGCCAGGTCATAACCGCCGAGCGCCGCGGCCTTGTCCCGGAACTCTGACGTTCGTGCAAATTCGAACAGCATCTGAACAGGCGGGGTGAAAAAGGAGCGCCGATCGATAAGCAGGTCGAAGCATTCCTCGGCCAGCGGCACGAAGGCCAGCTTGAAAGGTCTTGCCGCGGTTTCGATGCCGAGCGCGGCATCGGCTTCACCGGCGGCAACGGCCGACGCCGCATCGTTTTCCGTGTGGGCGGTGGCAGGGCCGGTGGTCAGATCTGCTTCGCTCAGGCCGGCATCGGCAAGCAGCCTGGAAAACAGGAGGGCAGTGCCGGTGCCCGGCTGGCGCATGGCAACGCGCCTGCCTTTCAGATCGGCAACGGATCGAACAGCCGGTGCAGCCTCCCGGGAAACCAGAAGACCGCGTTTGCGGGATGCCCAGCTGATCAAGACCGCGTCCTTCAGGCCCAGTTCGCTGATTGACGCGACATTCCAGCCGTTTTCTTCCGGCAGATGCAGGCCGGCAAGGGCGGCGTCTCCGGCGGCAAAGCGGTTCAGACCGTCCGCGCTGCCGTTGCACAGCATGGCCAGTCCGCATCCGGAGGCATGAACCGCCCAGTCCAGCAGGGGGTCGTGTGATCCGGCCAGAACGCCCGGGCGTTCAGGTGTCGCGGCGGCAGTCGGACCTTCGATCCAGGACCGCAGTTCGGCTGCGGGAAACAGGAGTTTGCCCGTGATTCGCCGATGCGGGATCTCGTTGGCGGCGGCAAGGTCGTAAACCTTGCGTTCCTTGACCCGCAAAAGGTCGGCCACTTCCTTCGTGGTCAGGAACTGAAGCTGCTGTGTGCCGGTGTCGTGCAAGGTGTTGCCCATGATTGATTCAAGGGACATTATCGGAGGAACTTCCGGAGAGACAAGACTGTCCGGAAAGACTTCACCTGGTCGGTTTGACGGATAAAGGAAACCGTACCGCCCGGGCCGGATTTTTCTGACCTGATTTTTTAAAAAGTGGAATAAATTTCCTCAAAGTTCGAAAAGAGGAAATCTTTTATTTTTATCTTTTGCCGGATACGAGAGGAATTGTCTCACCTCGCGTGACTTGCTAATGAAGCTTTAATGAAGGCAAAAATGCCTCGTTCAAAGAAGCAGCAATGGCTTCCGGGGGTAACAAAAAGAATATGGATTACTTTCTACAGCAGCTGATCAACGGCGTGACGCTAGGGTCGATCTACGGCCTGATCGCCATTGGCTACACGATGGTGTACGGCATCATCGGGATGATCAACTTCGCCCATGGTGACATCTTCATGGTCGGCGCCTTCATCGCGCTGATCTTCATCGTCGCTTTCGGCATCACGGCAGGCCTGCCAGTGGCGCTCCTCATTCTGGCGCTGATCGGTGTCCTGGTCATTTCGATGGCCCTGACGGCGGCCTGGGGATGGACGGTCGAGCGGATCGCCTACCGCCCTCTGCGCGGCTCCTTCCGCCTGGCACCGCTGATCACCGCGATTGGCGCTTCCATCACGCTTCAGAACTTCGTTCAGATCTCGCAGGGCGCGCGCAACAAGCCTCTGCAGCCCCTGATCTCCGGCGGCTTCACGCTGAGCGACGGCGGACCGGACGGAACCGGCTTCATCGTGCAGCTGTCCTACACGCAGATCCTGATCATCGTGGTGACCGTCGTTCTGATGGTCGGCTTCACCTTCCTGATCAACAAGACCTCTCTAGGCCGTGCGCAGCGCGCCTGCGAGCAGGATCGCAAGATGGCGTCGCTCGTCGGTGTCAACGTCGATCGGACGATCTCGCTGACCTTCGTCATGGGCGCAGGCCTTGCGTCCGTCGCCGGCCTGATGTTCCTACTCTACTACGGCGTGATCGACTTCTACATCGGCTTCCTGGCCGGCGTGAAAGCCTTCACCGCTGCGGTTCTTGGCGGTATCGGCTCGCTGCCGGGTGCCATGCTCGGCGGGTTGCTGATCGGCCTCATCGAGACCTTCTGGTCCGGGTATTTCTCGGTCGAGTACAAGGACGTTGCCGCCTTCTCGATCCTGGCGATCGTGCTGATCTTCATGCCCGAAGGCCTGCTCGGCAAGCCGGAAGTGGAGAAGGTCTGATCCATGTCAGCAAAATCTGAGAACCTCTTCATGGTGTCGCTCAAGGATGCGGCGGCCGGGGGTGCGATCGCGCTTGCCCTGTTCGGTGTCCTGATCGGCATGAAAGCCGAGGTCGCAAGCGGCCTTGGCGGTCAGCTCGGCATTGAATACCGCTGGGCAGCCGTTGCCATTGCAGTCGCCATCGTCTTCGGCGGGCGGCTGCTCCTCAACCTGTTCGTCTGGAAGGCCGACAAGCCTGTCACCGAAACGGCGAAAGGTTTCCTGCCGAGCGCCAAGCCCCTGGCCAAACTCGGCAAGTTCGCGATGCCGGTGTTTCTGATCCTGGCTGTGGTCCTGCCGTTCCTGCTGATGTCGGCCTATGGATCGCGCGGGTCGCGCCAGTATCTCGACCTTGCCATTCTGGTGACCACCTACGTGATGCTCGGCTGGGGCCTGAACATCGTGGTCGGTCTCGCCGGCCTGCTTGATCTGGGATACGTCGCCTTCTACGCGGTCGGTGCCTATTCCTACGCGCTGCTGGCCCAGTATTTCGGCTTCTCCTTCTGGATCTGTCTGCCGCTCGCCGGCATCCTGGCCGCTTTCTGGGGTATCATCCTGGGCTTCCCGGTGCTGCGTCTCAGGGGGGACTATCTTGCCATCGTGACGCTGGCCTTCGGGGAAATCATCCGGGTGGTCCTGCTCAACTGGTATGACTTCACCGGTGGCCCGGACGGTATTTCCGGCATTCCGCGGCCGAGCTTCTTCGGTATCGAATTCGAGCGCGGCCCGGGTGGCTTCGCCGACACCTTCGGTCTGGAATACAATTCCATTCACCGCATCATCTTCCTCTACTACCTGATCCTGATCATGGCTCTGGTCACCAACTTCGTGACCATGCGTCTGCGCAAGCTGCCGGTCGGGCGGGCTTGGGAAGCCCTGCGCGAGGATGAAATCGCCTGCCGTTCGCTCGGCATCAACACCACCAACACCAAGCTGACCGCTTTTGCGCTCGGTGCGATGTTCGGCGGTTTCGCGGGTTCGTTCTTCGCCACCCGGCAAGGTTTCATCTCGCCGGAAAGCTTCACCTTCATCGAATCCGCGGTCATCCTGGCGATCGTCGTTCTCGGCGGTCTCGGCAGCCAGATCGGCGTCGTCATCGCCGCGGTCGTGATGATCGGTGGTTTCGAGTTCTTCCGCGGACTGGAAGAATACCGCATGCTGGTGTTCGGGCTCCTGATGGTCGTCATCATGGTCTGGAAACCGCGCGGCCTCATCTCCACCCGCATGCCGTCGATAACGCTCAGCGGCAAGAAGGCCAAGGGCATCAGTGCCGACCTCGTTCAGGAGGGCCACGGATGAGCTCCTGGGATACAAACCCCGTCCTGACGATCGAGCATCTGACCATGCGCTTTGGCGGCCTGGTCGCCATCGACGATCTGTCGTTCAATGTCGGGCGCGGCGACATTACCGCCTTGATCGGCCCGAACGGCGCCGGCAAGACCACCGTCTTCAACTGCGTTACCGGCTTCTACAAGCCGACCGAAGGGCGGGTCGTGATGAACCGCACCAACGGCGAGCATTACCTGCTCGAGCGCATGGCGGATTTCCAGATCTCTGCGAAAGCCAAGGTCGCCCGTACCTTCCAGAACATCCGCCTGTTCGGCGGCATGACCCTTCTGGAGAACCTGATGGTCGCGCAGCACAATCCGCTGATGCTGGCTTCGGGCTATTCGCTTGCGGGTATCTTCGGTCTGGCAACCTTCCGCAAGGCAGAGCGTCAGGCAGTCGAAAAGGCGCGTTACTGGCTGGAAAAGACAGCGCTCATCGACCGGGCGGACGCCCCGGCCGCTGACCTGCCTTACGGCGACCAGCGCCGTCTGGAAATTGCCCGGGCCATGTGCTCCGGTCCGGAACTGCTGTGTCTGGACGAACCGGCTGCAGGTCTGAACCCCAAGGAAAGTGGCGAACTGAACGCGCTCCTGCAGTACATCCGCAAGGAGCACGGCACCTCTATCCTTCTGATTGAACACGACATGAGCGTTGTGATGGAAATTTCGGATCACGTCGTGGTTCTGGACTATGGCGAGAAGATCTCCGACGGCACGGCGGCCGCAGTGAAGGACGATCCGAAGGTGATCGCAGCCTATCTGGGCGTACCGGACGAAGAAGTCGACGCCGTGGAAGAGGAGGTCGGCATATGACAACCTCCAACCACCTCCTGGAAGTCAGGAACGTCGAGACCCACTACGGCAAGATCATCGCGCTGCGGGGTGTCGATCTGACCGTCGACCGGGGCGAGATCGTCTCTCTGATCGGGGCCAACGGCGCCGGCAAGTCGACGCTGATGATGACCATCTGCGGTACGCCGCAGGCCAGCTCCGGCCAGGTTATCTACGACGGCGAAGACATCACCCGCATGCCCACCCACCAGATCATGCGCAAGTCGATTGCGCAGTCTCCGGAAGGGCGGCGGATCTTCCCGCGCATGAGTGTGATGGAAAATCTGATCATGGGTGCGGAAATGGCCGGCAACCACGATCTGGAAGCCGGACTTCAGCGCGCCTTCGACCTGTTTCCGCGCCTCAAGGAGCGCCGGAACCAGCGCGGAGGTACGCTTTCGGGCGGTGAGCAGCAGATGCTGGCGATCGCCCGGGCCCTGATGTCCAACCCGCGTCTTCTGCTTCTGGACGAACCGTCTCTTGGCCTTGCACCGCTGATCGTGAAACAGATCTTCGATGCTATCCGGGATCTCAACCAGAGCGACGGTCTCACCGTCTTCCTGGTGGAACAGAACGCCTATCATGCGCTGAAACTGGCACACCGGGCCTACGTGATGGTGAACGGCAAGATCACCATGTCGGGTTCCGGCAAGGAACTGCTCGCCCGCGAGGACGTGCAGGCAGCCTACCTCGAAGGCGGAAGACACTAGGAGCGCGCTATGGGTATTCTTTATCAGACCAGTTTCGGCGTGTTTCTCGTCCTGCTGTGCTGCCTTGGCGGCGGCGCGGCCTGGATGACGGGACGTGCCTGTGCCAACACCTGGCGGCCGCTTTACGTGCTGTTCTGGTTCGTGTTCCTGTTGAGCCTGGCGATCAGGTTCCTGACCTTCGCCCTGTTCGACGGAACGCTACTGTCGGTGCACTATCTGGTTGTAGACTATCTCATTCTGCTTGCAATCGGCCTGGCGGGATGGCGGTATACACGCACCAACCAGATGACGACGCAGTATGTCTGGCTTTACGAAAAGACGAGTCCCTTCAGTTGGCGGTTGAAGACCGGCCAGACGGACAAATACGCCAAGGATTGAGAATTCCGGAGGTGCGTTTTCCGCACCGATGGGGAACCGGCTGGGAATGGACGAAAAACAACAAGAATCGTCCCTGGCCCGGCCAAAACGGAAGCACGGGCTTCCATTCCAAGTGGTCCAGATAACTGGAACCAGGGGAGTTGATGATGAAAAAGTATCTTTTGGCTAGCGTTGCTGCAGTTGCCGGTGTGGCCATGTCCACCGCCGCTTTTGCAGACATCGTGATCGCAACTGCAGGCCCGATGACCGGCCAGTACGCCTCCTTCGGCGCGCAGATGAAAGCCGGTGCCGAGCAGGCCGTGGCGGACATCAACGCAGCTGGCGGCGTCAATGGTGAACAGCTGGTGCTGGAAGTGGGCGACGATGCCTGCGACCCGAAACAGGCTGTTGCCGTTGCCAACCAGATGGTCGGTAAGGGCGTGGTCTTCATGGCCGGTCACTTCTGCTCGGGCTCTTCCATCCCGGCATCCGCCGTTTACGCGGAAGAAGGTATCGTCCAGATTTCTCCGGCTTCCACCAACCCGAAGTTCACCGACGAACGTCCGGGCCCGGGCACCTTCCGCGTTTGCGGTCGTGACGACCAGCAGGGTCAGGTTGCCGGTACCTATCTGGCAGAGGAATTCGGCGACAAGAACATCGCCATCGTTCACGACAAGACTGCCTATGGCAAAGGCCTCGCCGATGCCACCAAGGAAGTCATGAACGCTGCCGGCAAGAACGAAACCCTCTACGAAGCCTACACTGCCGGTGAAAAGGACTACACCGCGCTGGTTTCCAAGCTGAAGTCGGAAAACATCGACGTTCTCTACGTCGGCGGTTACCACACCGAAGCCGGCCTGATGAAGCGTCAGATGGTCGACCAGGGCATGAGCACCGTTCTCGTTTCCGGCGATGCACTCGTGACCGACGAATATTGGTCGATCACCGGCCCGGCTGGCGAAGGCACTCTGATGACCTTCTCTCCGGACCCGCGCAAGAACCCGGAAGCTGCTCCGGTCGTGAAGGCACTTGAAGACGCCGGCAAGACCGCTGAAGGCTACGCGCTCTACACCTACGCCGCCATCCAGGCTTGGGCAGCAGCTGCCGCAGCTGCCGGCTCCACCGAGTATGACGACGTTGTCGGCGCCCTGAACGACGGCGACTTCAAGACCGTTCTCGGCGACCTCTCCTTTGACGACAAGGGCGACGTCACCCTGCCGGGCTACGTCTGGTACGAGTGGAAAGACGGCCAGTACGACTACAAATAAGCCGTATAAGCTGCAAGGTTTATGCTTAGCGTCAGGCCCCGTCCGGCAGTTGCCGGGCGGGGTTTTTTGTTGCCCGCACGGTGCCCGCGTCTCCCTTGTCGCGCTATTTTCCGCATGACGCAGCCAGAGCATTCCGTGACGTTCTACGGCTATTGGTGCAAGTTGGCTTGCGCGAAACTCTTCTAGAGGCACAACAAAGAACATCGTTGTGTAGTAAAGATTGCCGAACCCGGAGAAAGATATTTCTTTCTTCGGGCGCTTCTTCTTGAGTAAAAAATACGGCTTCATACCGCGCTGCAAAATATTAAGTCGGCGCCTGACTAAAAAATATCCAAATTTTTTTCATAACCCCTTTCCAAAAGGCAGTAATTTTGTTTTTCTATGCGCGTTCGCACACATCGATAGCTCTTCAGGAACAGAGGTTACCTGGAGGTTATTGGTCGTGCGTCTAATAATAATGATAGAAGCTGACTTGGGGACACAATGGCGAACACACGGGGCGCTGCTGTTAAGTATGACAGCGTTCAAAAGAGCTATGACGGGGAAACCCTGGTCGTAAAGAACCTCAATCTCGATATTCCGCCGGGCGAATTCCTGACAATGCTCGGCCCGTCCGGTTCCGGCAAAACCACCTGCCTGATGATGCTGGCCGGTTTCGAACCGGCAACGCATGGCGAAATCTACCTGAACGACCGTCCGATCAACAACGTGCCCCCGCACAAGCGCGGCATCGGCATGGTGTTCCAGAACTACGCCCTGTTTCCGCACATGACGGTGGCCGAGAACCTCGCCTTTCCGCTTCAGGTGCGCGGTGTCGGCAAGGCTGACCAGCAGGAGAAGGTCAAGCGGGCTCTCGAGATGGTCGAGCTCGGTTCGTTCGGCAATCGCCGTCCGGCACAGCTCTCCGGTGGTCAGCAGCAGCGCGTCGCAGTCGCCCGTGCCCTGGTGTTCGATCCGGAGCTGGTGCTGATGGACGAGCCGCTCGGTGCGCTCGACAAGCAGCTGCGCGAGCAGATGCAGTACGAGATCAAGCACATTCACGAGAACCTGGGCGTCACCGTCGTCTACGTGACCCACGATCAGACCGAAGCGCTGACCATGTCGGACCGCGTGGCTGTGTTCAACGATGGTGTCATCCAGCAATTGTCGACGCCGGACGACCTCTATGAAGATCCGAAGAATTCCTTCGTCGCCCAGTTCATAGGTGAAAACAACAAGTTGAACGGCAAGGTCGTCGAGATCAACGGCTCTGAGTGCCTTGTTGAACTCGATGACGGCACTAAGCTTAAGGCTGACAAGGTCAACGTGTCCGCCGTCGGCGACAGGACGACCCTGTCCCTGCGGCCGGAACGGGTGGAGTTCGACACCCATGACACGATGGACAATCTGGTCAACGGCCGGATCGAGGAACTTATCTACCTCGGTGACCATATCCGCGTTCGCATGAACGTGGGCGGCAACGACGAGTTCATCGTCAAGGTTCGCAACCGCGGAGAAAAGCGCAAACTCGCCGTCGGCGAGACAGTCCGCGTCGGCTGGGCGCTGAACGACTGTAAAGCGCTCGATGCGGTTGTCTGAAATCGCCAGGCGGCCGGCAACCGGCCGCCAGCGACCACAACGGAAAAATCCGTTAAATCCTAAAAGAGGGAGCTAACTCACATGAAGCTCAAAACTGTAATTCTCGCAGGCACCGCTCTGGCATTTGCCGGCAGCGCGGCAATGGCGAAGGACATGACCATCGTTTCCTGGGGCGGCGCCTATCAGGCCTCCCAGAAAAACGCCTACGCCGATCCGTATGTCGCGGAAAACTCCGACATCAACGTGATCTGGGACGAGTCTTCGAACGAGGCTGTCGCCAAGCTGCGCGCCATGAACGAAGCCGGCAACATCACGTGGGATCTGGTCGACGTGGTTGCTTCCGACGCGATCCGTCTGTGCGACGAAGGCCTGGCACTGGAAATCGATCCGGACACCGACCTTGCCGATGCACCGGACGGTGCCAAGGCTTCTGAAGACTTCGGCGACCTGCTGGTCTCCGAGTGCTTCATTCCGCAGATCGTCTACTCCACCACCTTCGGCTATCGTTCCGACGTCGCGGAATGGAACGGCAAGGAGCCGGACGACATCTGTGACGTGTTCGATCTGGAAGCATTCCCGGGCAAGCGCTCGCTGGAAAAGCGCCCGATCAACAACATGGAATGGGCTCTTCTGTGCGACGGCGTGCCGAAGGAAGAAGTCTACAACGTTCTTGAGACCGAAGAAGGCCAGGAGCAGGCATTCAAGAAGCTCGACACCATCAAGGACAACGTCGTGTGGTGGTCTGCTGGTGCGGAAACCCCGCAGCTTCTGGCCGACAAGGAAGTCGTGATCGGTTCCACCTACAACGGTCGTCTGTTCTCCCTGATCGAAGAGCAGAAGCAGCCGGTCAAGATGCTGTGGGACGCTCAGGTGTTCGACCTTGACGGCTGGATCATCCCGGCCGGTCTTCCGGAAGACCGCCTCGCCATGGTGAAGGACTTTGTCAAATACGCCACCGACACCCAGCGTCTGGCGGATCAGGCGAAGTACATCTCCTACGGCCCGGCTCGCAAGTCCTCGGCACCGCTGGTTGGCAAGCACGCCGACCTCGGCATCGAAATGGCTCCGCACATGCCGACCGACCCGAACAACGCCAAGAACACCTTCCTCTATAACTACGAGTGGTGGGCGGATTACCGGGACGACATCGACGCCAAGTTCCAGGCGTGGCTGGCCCAGTAATCAACTGATGCTGTTCGCGTTCGGCTGAACGCGGACAGATGAGAAACCGGTCCGGGTGAGGCGATGCCTCACCCGGATCTTCCAACGGATTTGCGGAAGACTGTTTCATGAGCGATACCCACGCGGGCGAGGTTCTGACGACGCAAGACGGCAAGCCGCTGAAGGCAGCCCTTGCCAAGGCGCTGCGCCGCGAGAAGCTGCGCGCCCTGGCGCTGATTGCGCCCCTGCTGATTTTTGTCCTGCTCACCTTCGTTGCCCCGATCGTGGACATGTTGTTCCGCTCGGTCGAAAACGGGATCGTGGAAGACACGCTTCCCAAGACCGTCATCGCTCTTCAGGAGTGGGACCCAACCTCCGGCAATGTGCCCGATGAAGTTGTCTTCGCGGCGCTTTACGACGACCTGGTCGTCGCCGTCGAAGAAAAGACCCATACCCGCCTCGGCTCACGCCTCAATTACGAGGAAACCGGCGTTTCCAGCCTGTTCCGTAAGACAGGGCGCGGCATCAAGCGCATGGACGAAGCCGGTCCCTACAAGGAACAGTTCATTGACCTGGACAAGGACTGGGGCAATGTCGAGACCTGGCAGGTCCTCAAACGGTTCTCGCCGCGCTATACGGCCGGCTATTTCCTGAATGCCTTCGACGCGCAGCAGACCGCAAACGGGATCGAACTGAAGCCGGAAGACGAACGGATCTACATGTTCCTGTTCGGCCGTACCCTGTTCCTGTCTATCGCGATCACCGTGTCGTGCCTGCTTCTTGGCTATCCGATCGCGTTCCTCTTGTCCGCCTTGCCGCTGCGCTCCTCCAACCTGCTGATGATCCTCGTGCTTCTGCCGTTCTGGACATCGCTTCTGGTGCGGACGTCGGCCTGGAAGGTGCTGTTGCAGCAACAGGGGGTGATCAACGACTTCCTCGTCTGGACAGGCATCATCAGCGACGCCGGACGCCTGGTCATGATCAACAATCAGACCGGCACCATCATCGCCATGACGCATATCCTGCTGCCGTTCATGATCCTGCCGCTGTATTCGGTCATGAAAACCATTTCGCCGTCCTATGTGCGCGCGGCCAAGAGCCTTGGCGCAAACGACTGGACCGCGTTCTGGCGGGTGTATTTCCCGCAGACCGTGCCGGGCATTGGCGCAGGTGCCGTGCTCGTCTTCATTCTGTCGATCGGTTACTACATCACACCGGAACTGGTGGGCGGAACGTCGGGCATCTTCATTTCCAACCGGATTGCCTATCACATCTCGTCGTCGCTCAACTGGGGTCTGGGTGCAGCGCTCGGCGCGTTGCTGCTCGTCGCGGTTCTGGTGCTCTTTGTTGTCTACGACAAGATCGTCGGCATCGATAACGTGAAACTCGGATAGGTGGCGGCATGAGTGCACTTCCTCCCTACGCGTCTCCTCTCCAGCGGACCTGGTACTATACGTTCCGGGTGATTTGCGGGCTGATCTTCTTCTTCCTGATCTTCCCGATCCTGGTGATCCTGCCGCTCAGCTTCAACGCGGAGAACTTCTTCACCTTCACCAAGGCGATGCTGGCGCTCGACCCGGCAGGCTATTCCTTCAAGCACTACCAGGACTTCTTCACCAATCCGGACTGGCAGCAGGCGCTGACCAATTCGGTGCTGATCGCACCGGTCGCCACCATTCTGGCAACGGGCTTCGGCACCCTGGCGGCCATCGGCCTGTCCCAGTCCCATGTTCCCTACAAGTCCGCGATCATGGCAGTGCTGATTTCGCCGATGATCGTGCCGCTGATCATCTCGGCGGCAGGCATGTACTTCTTCTATTCGCGCATAGGCCTGCAGGGCACCTATTGGGGTGTTGTTCTGGCCCATGCCGCGCTTGGAACGCCCTTTGTCATCATCACGGTGACGGCGACACTGGTCGGTTTCGACCGCAGTCTCGTGCGGGCGTCGGCCAGCCTGGGCGCTAACCCGGTCACCACCTTCTTCAAGGTGCAGATGCCCCTGATCATTCCAGGTGTCGTCTCCGGAGCGCTGTTTGCCTTCATCACCTCCTTCGATGAAGTGGTGGTGGTGCTGTTCCTGGGATCCGCCGGGCAGAAGACATTGCCCTGGCAGATGTTCACCGGCCTTCGCGAACAGATCTCGCCGACCATCCTGGCGGTGGCATCCCTGATGGTGGCCATTTCCATCTGCCTCTTGACCGTACTGGAGCTGCTGCGCCGCAGGTCCGAACGCCTGAGAGGTCTGTCCCCGGGCTGATCCCGGGCGGGCGCGAGGAGCGCCCCGCTGCTTTCAAGGTGAGCCGGTGGCGGAACGCCAGTCACCGGGTGGAGACAGGGTCTCCCGGTAGCAAGACATTTTGAATTTGGGCCTGGCGGGCCGGCTTCTTCGCGGAAGCCGGCCCGTTTTGCGTTTCAGGTCCCTGGAAACCGAAGCTCGAACGAACGGAAGGAGCCTTCAATGAGCAACGACATGATCCGCATTTATGAAATGAACAACGGCGAGAAGGCGTTTTCGCCCTTCTCGGCTGCCGAAATGGACAGCCGCCAGGTAAGACTCCGCAAGCTGATGGCGGACCGGCAGATCGATGCCGCCCTGTTCACCTCCTATCACAACATCTGCTACTACTCCGGCTTCCTCTATTGTTACTTCGGCCGCAAATACGGATTTCTGGTCACACAGGACAAGGCAACCACGATTGCGGCCGGTATTGACGGCGGCCAGCCGTGGCGCAGGACCCACGGCGACACCGTGATCTACACCGACTGGCGCCGGGACAATTACTTCCACGCCATCCAGTCGCTGCTTGGGATGCCCAATCCTGGGGTCAAGCGCATCGGCATCGAGTTCGACCACGTCTCCCTCGACATGCTGAAGCTTCTGGAAGCCGCGCTTCCGGGCGTGGAGCTGGTCGACATTGCCGCCGACGCAATGGCGCAGCGCACGATCAAGAGCGCCGAGGAGCACGTGCTGATCCGCGAAGGCACGCGCATCTGCGACGTTGGCGGCGCGGCTCTGGTGGAGGCGGTTCAGGCCGGCGTTCCCGAGCACGAAGTCGCCATGGCCTCGACCAATGCCATGATCCGGGAAATCGCGAAGTCCTTCCCGTTCGTCGAGCTGATGGACACCTGGACCTGGTTTCAGTCCGGCATCAACACCGACGGAGCGCACAACCCGGTCACCAACAAGAAAGTGGAAGCCGGCGATATCCTCAGCCTCAACTGTTTTCCGATGATCTTCGGCTATTACACGGCACTGGAGCGGACCCTGTTCTGCGAATATGCCTCCGACGAGCACCTGCGGCTTTGGGAGATCAACTGCCATGTCCACCGCGAGGGACTGAAGCTGATCAAGCCGGGTGCGCGGTGCTGCGATATCGCAAGCGAGCTGAATGACATCTACCGTAGCCACGATCTCCTGAAGTACCGCAGCTTCGGCTATGGCCATTCCTTCGGTGTTCTCAGCCACTACTACGGCCGTGAAGCTTCAGTGGAGTTGCGTGAGGATGTCGACACAGTGCTTCAACCGGGCATGGTCGTCTCCATGGAGCCGATGATCATGATCCCGGAAGGCGAAGCCGGAGCAGGCGGTTATCGGGAACACGACATCCTGATCGTTTCGGAAACCGGGGCTGAGAACATTACCGGTTTCCCGTTTGGACCGGAGCACAACATCCTGCCGAAACGATAAGGCGGCAAACTTTCTGGTGTTGGGAAGAACACTGGCGGCAAGGTGCGGGCATCTTGCCGCCAGTGACGGTCTCGAAAGGAACCCGTCGCAATGCAGCAAATGCTCCGGGGCGATCGCAGGACCCTTCAACAAACATCTTGGGTTACCCGGCAAGGCGTGATTTAACCGGGCTATCTTCGAGCGCCTGCGGAGGGCTGAATGACCTCATCCGACACCATGAAACCTGCTCTGGCCAGCCTGGCCCGGACCTGTGAAGCGATCGCCAACGGGCGCTTCGACGAGGTCGAGGAGCTTTATCAGGTGATCACGGACGAGGGTGTCGAAGTCGATATCCGCGCTTTGGCGGAAACCTTTTCAGGCATGGTGGTGCAGGTAGAGGCACGCGAATTCCATTCCAGCCAGCTCATTGCGGAACTGACGGAAACCAAGCGCCAGCTGGAAGCGGCCGAAGCGAAGCTGCGCAAGGAAAATGCCGAGCTGAAAACCCGGCTGGACAAGTTCGAAGTCACCTACGACAAGGAACAGGCCCAGGCTGAAATCGAACAGGTGAGCGATTCCGACTATTTCCGTTCCCTGCAGTCCCGCGCCAAGGATCTTCGATCCCGGTACAAGTCCTGAACTTTCAAAACATCCTTCGAGATTGATCCGTGACCAAAATCATTTCCACTCATTCCTATCGCGGCGGCACGGGCAAATCCAACGTCACGGCCAACCTGGCCGCGGTGCTTGCCCTGCGTGGTCACAGGGTTGGCATTGTCGATACGGATATCCAGTCCCCAGGCATCCACACCCTCTTCAAGGTCGATCTGAACACGGTCAACAACACGCTGAACAACTACCTGTGGGGGCATTGTTCGGTGACTGATACGGCGGTCGATGTCACGGAAAACGTGGTCGATGGCGACGGCAACCCAACGGTGCCGGACGGTGGCAAGGTCTTTCTGGTGCCTTCATCGATCAAGACCGGTGAGATCGCACGGATCCTGAAGGAAAAATATGATGTCGAGGATCTGAACCGGGGTTTCGTCGATCTCTGCCGAGGCCTGGAACTCGATTATCTGCTGATCGATACCCACCCGGGCGTCAACGAGGAAACACTGCTTTCCATCGCTATCTCCGACGCGCTGCTTTTGATCCTTCGTCCTGACATCCAGGACTATCAGGGCACCGCAGTCACATTGGAACTGGCGCGCAAGCTTGAGGTGCCGCAGCTGTTTCTGGTGGTCAACAAGGCTCTGGAAACCTTCGATTTCAACGAGTTGGCACAGCGCATCTTTTCCAACTACCGCACGCCGGTGGCAGCTGTCCTGCCGCTGTCGACGGATCTCATCCAGATCGGCAGCACAGGCCTGATCAGCACCCAGCAGCCGGATCACGGATTCACGCGGGCAATCGAGACGATCGTCGATTCCATCGAGTGATTACAGTTGCAGGCCAGGTTGCCGGGTGGTCTCGGCTCAGTCCTGCATTTCAAACAGGCCCTTCAGGAAACTGTCGACGTCTCCAAGGCGTTTGTTGCGGTCGAACGCGAGCGCCTGGCGCAAGGTGTTCCAGGCTTGCGGGGAGAGCCCCTCGACAGGTGCCGGCACGATACCTTCCCGCGCGACTTCGTCTATCGGCCGGAACTGGAACGGATGGCCGCCGGTCAGGATCTGGTACGTGATGCAGCCAAGCGCAAAGACATCGTCGCGGGGGTCACGGTCCGCGCGCCGGAATTGCTCGGGGCTTGCGTAGGCCGAGGTCAGGCTATCCCGGATCGGATGGTCCGCACTGGCGGTTGCCGCTGCCGCCAAGCCGAAATCAAGGAGCTTGATCGTGCCATCTGTCAGCAGAAAGATGTTGCCAGGCTTCAGATCGGAATGAACGACGCCCCGGCTGTGCGCATGGGACAGACCTGCACAGGTGCCGCGCAGGACCCGGGCGCATTCGCCCAGAGGCAGGGGTTTGCCAAGGGCCCGCCCGATCTGGCGGTCTAGTCCCACGCCGTTTAGCTGCTCCATGACGATAAACACATCGGCCTTGTCGCGATCAAAGTCGTACACGGTGGTGATATTCGGATGTGCAAGTGCCTGAGACTTGCGTGCCTCGGCCTCCAGAAGCCGCACGGCTTCGGTGTCGTTGCGATAGTTCTCGTTCAGAAGCTTGATGGCGACATAAGGCTGGTCGTGAGCTGCCTCCAGGCGCCGGCGATCAACGGCTGAATAAACGTGCCCCATGCCGCCGCTCCCGATCTCGGTGTCCAGAATGAACCGGTCACGCAAAATGGAGCCGACACCAGCGCGTTTCACCTGGGGTGTCGCCAGCTTGTTGACGTCGAGACTGTCTCTTTGTCCGCCGCCGGAAACGCGGCGCGCGTCGGAACGAAACCGGGCACTTTTGAATTCGGTCAGATACTTGTCCAGTTTGCCGCTGTCGGCTGGAGGTGGTGGTTCTTCGGCGGCATTCGCGCGTCGACTGCGAAAGCCGGCGTAGCCCGCAACGAGTGAGGTCAAAATGGCTTCGTCCATCTTGCCCCGTGTCTCGTCACTTGCTGTATCGTCACCCGTTGCCCCGGCTGGCTCGTTCAGCAATGGCAATGGCGGCAGGTTTGCAGGGGGCGTTGCTGCCTGCTCAGGTGCGGGTGCCGATACCGGGTCCTGCTGTATGCCGTGAACAGCATGTGGACGTGGCGGATTGTCATTCACGTCGGAACCGGAAGGTTGGGCATCGCCCGCCGGCAACTGGTTCTGCAGTATCTGGCCGAGCTCGTTCGGAAGGTGGCCCGCTTCGACAAAATCCCGGATTGCCTGCCGCGTTTCATCAAGGGCGTTCGCTGATTGCTGTGCACCGGTCCGCAGCTGCTTCGACAAGGCGTCATAAGACAGCTTGCCGGACACGAAGGCGGTTATCAGCGTGTGCGTGGCGGAGGTCATGTGTGACGTCAAATCTGCAGGATCCCTGGCGACAATCGGCCCGAAGCTTCTCTTGGCCCCGGAACAGGAGCAGCGCAAGCCGTTGGGGCGACAAAGGTAGAGCTGGGAAAACGCGTGGGTTATGGTTTGCCAGCCGACGCTCAGTATGCGCGCTGCAGTCGTTTTGTTCCAGTTGGCTTCGCGTATTTTTGCTTGGATGACCTGGGCGTTGATCGGATCGTCGCACGATCCGGGGGCAATTTTTGAAACGCCCATCCACCCCTGATAGATTACCCTGACGGCAGGTGATTTATTGGCAAGGGATGGAAGAGGAATTGACTGCGCGCAACCTTGAAACCGGCTCTGCTACACCCTGACCCGCTGCAACGGTGTGTTGGGACCAGGGGTATGAGACCGACGGCAATATCGTGATCGCGCAAGCCGTATTCGCCTTCATGTCAATTTGAGTGAAACTTACAATCATCAATAGGGGTTGATCGAAATGACCGGGGAAGACGACATCAAAGGCGGGATCGCCAGCTTCTCGATTGGCCTCGGAAACAAGGGTCACAGTGCAGTCCCGATCAAGCCGGCACCACCTTTCAGGGTGCTGATCGCAGGAGACTTCGGCCTTGCGGCAACCGGCGTGGCTTTCAATATTACCGGCCAGGACGTCGAGGAAATCCTGGAACAGAAAACACCATCCTTTTCCGTCTCGGCGGTCAATATGCTCGGTTCGCATCCACCCGAGCTGGAAGAACAGGTCTCCTTCGCGCGCCTGAAAGATCTGCATCCGACAAAACTGCTGCGCGGATTTCGCTTTGTGCGGGATCTTGAGGCGGCTTCCGGTGACCAGGATCAGCTTGCCGTACATGACCAGCGTTACGACAAGATCGGCAAGTCGGCACTGGATGAGCAGAAGTCATTGCTGGAAAGACTGCTGAAAGACGACGAATTGCCGGCTTCAGAGCAAGGCAAGCGTAAGGAAAACGATGCCTCGAGCAGCAGCAAGGGAACCGAGGGGCTCGACGCTCTCCTGTCGATGATCCGCACTCCGGAGGAAAAGGCTGCTCCTGGCGAAAGCGGCAGTGCCGCGAAAACCGCCGTGGACGCCTTCATTCAAAAGACGCTCCAGGAAACGGGCCAGGTTTCAAGTGCACCCGTCGAGGGGAAAAAGAAGGATGCGCTAGCCGACACGCTGCAGCTGGAACAGGCGCGTCTCTTCTTCGAAAGCCCGAAACTGAGCAAGGTGCTGCTGAACTGGCATGGATTGAACCTGCTCCTGAGTGAAGTTCCGTTCGACCTGCCGCTGGAACTTCATCTCCTTCAGCTCGATCACGATCTTGATGCCGTCGACCTGCAAGAGGTTCTGGGCGAAACCGGCGAGGCCCTGCAGGCAGAACTCTACGATATCGCCCTTTTTGCGAACGAAATCGGCCTTGGCCCACGCGACACGGAACGGCTGAAGGTGCTTGCACGGGAATGCGCCGAAAGTGACACGGTCGGGCTTGCCGCGCTTGCCGGGCACTTTGCCGGAGTTCCGGGTGAGGAAGTTGCCGACATCGAAACGCCACACCAGTTGCTCGACAAGCCGGGCTTCGAAGGTTTTGCAGGCCTGAGGGCCAGCGATGCCGCCTCTCACCTGGCACTGTTCTGGAACGATGCCCGGTTGACCGCCGAAGAGGACGGTGCGCCGGCGCTGTTTGTGTCGGGTGCTTTTGTCGCCCTTTCCGAAATACTGGTCCAGCTTGAAACTGACGTGTTTCCGCGGCTCCCCGTCGGCATGCCGAAGGATTACGATGCGCTGGAGCTTGTCGAAAGCCGGTCAATGGGTGGTGAAGTTGCCATGGCAACACGGTTTGCCGTCGGTTCGGACACGGCACCGTCGCTCGCACTTGCCGGCATCAACGTGCTGGAGGGCGTCGCCAACAGAACCAGCCTCGTATTCCGTCGGGCCGTGACGGTTCAGCCCGGCGAGGACGGTCGGGGCGCGCTGGATCAGGCCCTACTGGTGTCTCGCCTGTTTTCCCTGTTCCAGGAAGCTCTCGGCGAGGCGGTGTTTGCAGGGCAGGATGCTGACGAGCGCGAGGCTGCGGTCGCAACGAGCCTGGAAGTCCTGAGCAGATCGCTCTCAGACAAGGTCGCTTTCGAAGTGGAACGAATGGCGGTGGAAGATCAGGATCTGATCGGCGTAACGGCATTCGTGCAGGATGGCTGGGCCTCGGGCCAGCAGCATTCCTTCTATCTGCCGGCTTCCGGCGGCTGAGCATCTGTTTCCGTCCAAACGGTTATCACCGTGATGTCGTCCGAGGATCCGCCGGCCACAGCGCGCGAAACAAGCCGGTCAGCAAGACCGGAGGTTCCCTCGGTGGCCATCCTGGCCAGCGTGGTTTCGTCCATGCCTTTCAACAGTCCATCGGTGCAAAGTACGAAAACATCGTCGGGCATCATCTCCAGCGTTCGGCGGTCAAGCTGAAGCGTGTTGTGGATGCCGACAGCGGCAGTCAGCCGTCCGGCTTTGTCGGCATGGTCCTCCGAGATGAGGAACAGTTGCTGCTGGCGCAAAAGGTAAAGACGCGAATCTCCGGCCCAGATGCAGCTGGCTTGTGACCCGCTGATGATCAGGCTGAGAGTTGTCGTGCCTGAAATGTCTTGTTCGGGGAGAGCGAGAAAACCGGCGTAAAGACCGTGATTGACGTGGTTGAGCTTGGCTTCCAGGGCAATCTGCCGGGCTTCGTGGCTGCTCGGCGGCATGTTGATCAGTTGCGAGATGGCGTGAACCGTCGCACGGCTGGCGACGTCACCCTCTCTGTGACCGCCCATGCCATCGGCAATCGTGAAGAGCCCATGCGACGGGGCCGCAAAGTGGCTGTCCTGATTGACCTTGTGTCGGCGTCCGCGCCGGGTCGCTGCTTCGGATCGCAGCAACGCAACAGCGGCAGAAGTGTCGACCGTATTCAAACGCACGTTCTCCCGAGTAAGGGCCGCAGGACCAGTCCGGGTTCGATCTTAACGCGCAGTCATTCTCCGGAAAAGAAGTCTCCGGTTTCCAGCTAGGCGCCGGTTATGTTCGTCTGGATGAGGTGACCCGTCGCAGGGCCCCGATAGCTGTCCTCGGCAAGCAGACCGAACGCGAGCCGGATCGAGACCGGCTGGGAAGCATGCAAAATTTGCTTATCCCTGGTCTCGTAGCCTTTCGCGTGGTGCGCCTTTATAAAATGTACAAGTTTCACGCTGAAATTGCGTGGCAGATGCTTTCATCGGTTGAAACCGGAGGCTGTCGGCTTTTTGCAGTCCGGGCACCGATGCAGATTTGGGAAATGGCAATGACCGCAGACGTCGCAGAAATCACCATCGGCCACGAGACGGACGGCGACCTGATCGTTGTTCGTCCTGTCGGCAAGCTGGACACGCTCAGCGCAAAAACCTTCGAAACCTACCTGAAGAACCTGATCTCGGAAAAGCCGGCAACCTTGCTGATCGACATGGAGCAAGTGGACTACGTCACCAGTTTCGGGCTGAGATCACTGTTGATCGTTGCCAAGCTTCTGGCTCCTTCCGGAGACAAGCTGGTGCTGTTCCAGGTGAACCAGTCGGTGGTCGACGTCCTCAAGATCTCCGGCTTTCTGAAGATCATGCAGGTGGCGGAAAGCCGGGAAGACGCAAAGGCGCTGGCGGGTTGACCGACGCTCACACCCGGCAGCTTGAATTGAACAACGTCCGGCAGGGAACGGGATGGTGGATCTCGAGACGGTGACAGTTCGAAACGACCTGGAGGACCTGCCGGCGGTCTATACCGTGCTGGAGCGGTTCTGCACAGGAGCGGGCCTGTCCGACGCGGTCCGCCGTACCCTGTGCCTGGTCGTTGAAGAGCTGTTCGCCAATACCGTTGCCTACGGCTATCCGGATGGCGGCAAGGACCAGATCGCGGTCACGGCGGCGCTTGGGCCGACACACGTCAAGCTCGTTCTGTCCGACAGGGCGAGACCATTCGACAACAGCGGCATTCCGTCCGGTCCACCGGAAGCGGACACAGTCGAGGACATGGGCATTGGCGGTCTGGGCCTTTATCTGGTGCACCAGCTGGCCGATGACGTGGCGACCCAACGGATCGGAAACGTCAACCACACCACGGTTCTGGTGCCTCGCGCCAAGGATTGACGGGCACCTTGCTGCAAGGCGCTTCCCTCAGAAGGCAAATTCCATCATGGAGAAATCGTCCGGCAGGGGCGCATTGTCGTGGAATGTGGCCAGCCAGTCGTAGATGGCTTGAGGGACGGTTCCGTCCACGGATTTCGATTTGTCCGCGAGCTCGGCCCAGGTCAGCGTCCGGCCATCCGCATCCTCGATTTCGTAGGTACCGTCGCTGATGACGAGCAATCGGTCGCCCGGGCGAATGTCGAATGTACCGCCATCGAATTCCATATCTGGGATGGCGCCGATAACCATGCCCTCCGGCGTTCCGAGGCCGATGACGTCCAGTCCCGATGCCGAAGGTCGCATGAGAATGGCAGCAGGGTGGCCGCCGGAGGCATAGGCCAGTTGCCGGGTCGAGCGCCGGTAGACGCCATACCAGATGGTGAAGAACATGTTGTTCTGCCGTTCCATCGGAAAGGCATTGTTCAGTTTGGCAAGAACGTTTGCCGGGTCACGAAAATCGGTGCCCCCAAGCGCATTCGAGCGCAGCACGTTGATGATTGCGACAGACAGCAATGCGGCCCCGACACCATGGCCGCACACGTCGATCAGGTAAATTGCGAAATGATCGTCGTCGAGGTCGTGATATCCGAACGAATCACCGCCCAGTTCGGTCGACGGCACCAGAAGCCAGTCCGCTTTCGGGGCTTCCGGTCGCCTTTCCGGCAGGATGGAATAAACATAATTGCCGGCATCACGAAGCTCCGCTTCCAGGCGTTCCTGGGTGCGGGTCAGCAGGATGTTGTATTCGGCCAACTGGTCTTCCACGGCCTCGCCATGTTCGATCGTTGCCTCGTAAAGCAGCTTGAGGTCGTCATGTTCAGCGCGCAATTCCTCAAGTTCTCTGCGCACTCGCGCGAGTTCGCCAGCGGAAGTGTCTGGTTGGGCAGCGGCGCCAAAATTACTGGTGCTTGTCATGTTGTAAATATGATGCCTTTACGGACGCGCGGTGGAAACCCAAAGTTTAGAGTTCTGCTGCTATGTTAATGAAGCAGAAAACATTGGAGCAATCGCGGTTGATATATCCTTGGCAATGAGCGACACCGTATTGTTAAATACATGAATTATCGATGACACGAGTCCAATCGGCCAAAATTTCCAGCTTTCTCGTATAACAGAAGTGCATCGCTTTGAGGTGCAATTGACCACGCCAGCGGGGGAATAAAAATGCAGGCACCTTCTGAAGGCATATCATCAAATTCCGGTCTGCCGCAGATGATTCACCTGGATTTGGACATCAAGGATTTTTGCACCGACTGGACCCATTGCGATCTCATGTCGGGATACATTGCCCGGATGGTCAGCCACAACCGGCTGGATTCGCTCCTGTTTTCCAATCTCTATTCGTCGGCTTTGAACGAGCTGCTGGAAGCGGTGTACCGCACGCACGGCTCAGGCGGCAAACTGCAATGCGCGGTTCAGCGCGACGGCAATGTCGACAGGATCGAACTGACTTTCCCTGCGGACGAAGAAACCTACAAGATCTATGAGACCGCCATTGCGAAGGTCAACGGCGAGGACGCCGAAACGCTTTATCTGGAAGCGCTGTTTGCCGACGCCGAACCGGATGCGAGCCTGGGGCTCCTGGAACTCGGCGTGGACTACGGCGCCCGGCTCGCCATCGGACGGAGCGAAGACGGCCGCATGAGCCTGGTTGCAGAGCTCGTGCTTGAGGACGACACAGAATGATCGCTGATAATATGACACAGGCCTTTCAATGGACCTTCAACGAGAACGATCAGGAGTTCTCGCTCCATGGCAGCTTGCGCCCCCAGCGGGCCGAGGAACTGCATGGCTGCTTTTCCGCGATGGAACAGTCCGTCGCCAAGGTGAGCGGAAAATTCTACGTCAACGTCAGGCGCTTGGTGCGCATGAACAACGTCGCCTTCCACGCATTTGCCGGCAAGATCCTGGATCTTGTGCGCAACCGCAGCGATCTGAGCGTTCATGTGACGACGTCGAGTGTCGTCGGCTGGGCAACGCGCAAGTTCGCTGTGCTGGAGACGATGTCCGACAAGATCACCGTCAGCGAATACGACAACGAGTTCTACCCGGGACAGTCCTTCGTCGAGGACAGTGAATTCATTCATGTCCTGCGGACACAGACCAAGCTTACCTGGCGCCATGAGAAGGAACTCCTTCGCCGCCACGGCCTGAAGCCGGGGATGCAGGTGGCCGACATTTGCTGCGGCATCGGCGATTTCGCCGTGCTCCTGCAAAAGGAGTTCGAGCCGGACCGGCTTGTCGCGCTGGACCATTCCAGATCCAGCCTCGACTACGCACGCCGTGTCGCCGCCGACTTCGGCATCAAGGGCATTGACTATGTCTTTGGCGATGCCGCGGACATGCTGCTGGAGGATAATCAGTTCGACTTCGTGACCTGCCGACATTCCCTGCAGGTGTTCGATCAGCCGGAACTGATCCTCAAGGAGCTCTATCGTATCTGCAAGCCGGGCGGCCGCATTTACGTGACCAACGAAAAGAACTCCCATTGCCTCGGCGAACCGAGATCGGAGTCTATCCAGTGGACCTATAACGAGGTCGCCAAACTCTGGCACCATTTCGATATGGATATCGAAATCGGCCCGAAATGCCGGCGCCTCCTGATCGACGGTGGTTTTGAAAACGTCACCATAGGCTCCTTCATGGTCACCAACACCGACGGCGACCCGCAGGATTTCGCAGACGTCATCGCCTCGTGGAAAAATCTCTTTGCCGGCAAAATGGCGCAGGAGCGCGGCGACAGCCCCGAGTTCATCGAACGCTTCGCCAAGGGTTTTGATGATCATATTTTCGCAGCGCTCCACCCCAAGGGGTATGCGGGCTGGCCGATCTGGGTTGCCTCGGGGCGTAAGCCGCTATGAATGCACCGGTAAAGAGCCCTCAGAGTGAAAAGCAGATAGGTCGCTTTTCCCTGCGAAGCTTTCGCGCCAAGTTCATTCTTGTCGTGGGCGTGGCGGTGCTGTTCGATCTGGCGCTTGCCGGTGGCATCGGCATCTGGAACGTGCAGAAACTGTCCAGGGATGCAACGGAGCAGGTCGGTGAAGGCCTGACCACCGCGACCGAAGACTATCTGGAAACCTACATCGACACGACTGCGTTCCGCGCCGACCTTCTGATCGAGCGTGTTCATTCGGAACTTGCGACGCTTGCCTCGTCGATGCAGACGCTGATCGACCACCCGGATATCCAGGAAGCGGTCGGCAACACGATTGAAGGCAGTTCGGAGTTTTCTTCCGGTCTGGTCTACGACGAAAAAGGTGGTTGGTCGCAGAACACCGAGGGTGTTCCTTCCGCAGTCAGCGTCTGGGGCTACTTGCTCGATGAAGACAAGAACCCGCTTCCCAAGGCCGCGGATGAGCTGAAGAACAGCTCGTTCCTCAGCCTTGTCGGGCCTTCGATGATGTCGACAGGCGCTCCCAAGCTGCAGATCTATTATGTCGGCCCCAAGGACGCGTCGATCATGCGCGCGACCCCTTATTCGGAACAGGCGCAGACATTCGACCTGCTTTACCCCGGCCATAACGAAGGCGCGAACTTCTGGGATTTCTTCTTTCCCGGGGTTTACGAAGGTTGGCAAGGCTGGATCAAGGATCCGTCTTCCAAGCCGGTTGAATCCAATATCGTCACCACAGCTCCCTACATCGATGCGATCACGGGCAAGCTGATCGTCAGCTTCTTCCATCCCCTGTGGACGCAGGATCGCAAGGACGTTGCGGGCATGGTCGCGGTCGACATCACGCTCGAACAGCTGACTTCGCTCGTCGAAAGCCTTGAGATTTCGGAAAACGGCTTCGGCTTCCTGACGATGTCCGACGGCAACGTGGTGGCAACGCCGAAAGCCGGCGAGGCGACACTGGGTCTGGTTTCGAGCGACGTCAGCGGCCAGGGTGTTACCGGCGTGAACCGGAACCTCAAGGAAAGCAGCCAGCCCGCCATTTCTTCCCTTGAACTCAGTGCCAAGGACGAGACCGTCATCAAGCACATCTTCCTTGAAAATGACGGTGAAGAGGTCCCCTATCTTCTGGTCCTCAAGCAGCTCAACCCGACCAACCTGTGGGATGGAACCGGCATCACCTCGGAAACGATGACGCTGGGCTTTGTCGTTTCCGAACGCGAGATCTACCAGTCGCTGATCGATGCCACCAACAACATCTCCGAGGCGACGGCCCGCATCCTGAACTACCAGCTGATTGCCTTCTGCGTCAGTATCTTCGTTGTGTTCGTTGCGGTCTATGCCATTTCCGGCCGTATCACCAAGGGCTTGTCGCAATTGGCCGCCGCAGCGCGTGCGCTGCAGAACAAGGACTATTCGGTTCGCGTTGCTATTCCGACCCGCGACGAGGTTGCGGCCGTGGGGCTTGCGTTTAACCGGATGGCGGAAGAGATCAGCTATCATACGGAGAACCTTGAAAATCTCGTCGAGGAGCGGACCAGGAAGCTGGAAACCGCGAACCACGAGATCGGCGAGCTCAACAAGCGGCTGAAATCGGAAAACCTGCGCCTCGGAGCCGAGCTGGATGTCGCCAAGCGCATTCAGGAAATGGTTCTGCCACGGTTGAGCGAACTGGAAGTCATCCCGCAGATCGAGATTGCCGCCTTCATGGAACCGGCAGACGAAGTCGGCGGCGATTACTACGACGTCCTGTTCGACGGCAGCCGCATCAAGGTCGGTATCGGCGACGTGACCGGCCACGGCCTGGAAAGCGGCGTGTTGATGCTCATGGTGCAGTCGGTTGCCCGTGCGCTTCAGGAGAAGGGGGACAAGGATCCGATTGCCTTCCTGGATGTGCTCAACCGCGCTGTCTACAAGAACATCACCCGTACCAATTCAGACAAGCACCTGACCCTTGCCTTCGTCGACTATGAGGACGGACAGGTCACCTTGTCCGGCCAGCACGAGGAAGTGCTGATCATTCGTGCCAATGGCGAAACCGAACGGATCGACACGATGGACCTCGGTTTCCCGGTCGGGCTCGAGGCCGATATTTCACCCTTCGTGGCCACACTGGATCTTGCGTTCGGACCCGACGACATCCTGATCCTGCATACGGACGGGATCACGGAAGCGGAAAATGCGAAGGGCGAGATGTATGGCCTCGACCGGCTTGCCCAGAGCGCCCATGAAAATCGCGAAAAATCCGCTAAAGGTATTGCCGCGGCGGTCATTAATGATGTGAAGTCGCATATCGGCGACTACAAGGTATTTGATGACATCACTCTTGTTGTCTTGAAGCATAGGTAAGGCATGGTCGAGGATTTTGGAGAGACGGCTGCTTTGAACGGCGGAGACGCGAGACAATTTTGTCTCACGCTGATGGCAGAGCCGCTGGAGCTGAGCTGGCATCATTGCGGCCTGACATCGGATTTTATCGGGGAATATTTCAGCAGGGTTTGCGGCAAAGGCATCGATCCTGTCGATGCCCGCCACAGCATCAGTTACATGATCAACGAGATTCTGGAAAATGCGATCAAGTTCCGTCACGGCGGCGACATCGCGATTCACAGCTCGCTGGAAGAACAGACGTTTGAAATCCGGATCGTGAACCGGATCGACCAGGAAACGGCCGTCAAGTTTCAGGGTCACCTGAAAGCCCTGCTCGACCGCGAACCGGGAGAGCTGCTCCTGGAACGCATCGAGGAGAACGCCCTCAACCCTGACTCCTCCGGCTCAGGCCTGGGTTTGCTCACACTTATGAGCGACTACGAGGCCAAATTGGGCTGGTCTTTCGCGTCTGAGCGTGTAAGTGAAGGCGTTGAGTTGACGACATATGCTTCTTTGCGACTTTCCTGATCGCTGACATATTCCAAAGGAAGAAATCACAATGGAAATCAGCACGAACGATTACCGCGTTTGGACTGAAGGCTCCGCCATCCACTACGAAGGAACGATGCGGCTTTCAGGAACAGATGCCTACGCACCTATTCTGGACATCATGAATTCCGTTCTGGCGGCCAAGCCGGAACTCATCACCATGGACCTGACAAGCCTGGAATTCCTGAACAGCTCCGGCATCAACCTGCTCGCAAAGTTCACGATCGAAATCAGAAAGCAGCCGGAAGTCGGCGTTCGGGTTCTGGGCTCCAAGTCCATTCCCTGGCAGTCGAAATCACTCCGCAACCTGCAGCGTCTGCACCCGGCGCTTGAACTGACGATTTCCTGATCCCGCGCACAGGCGCGTGAGGACGTGCTGATGCAAGCGCAACGGAAATGCCCGCAGACTTCCGGCCTCGGTTTCAAGAAGGCCGGATGAATTGCGCATGTCGCAGGCCTAATATCCGTTCTCGTTGCAACAGGCTTTCAGTCGTCCCGCCAGTCTCCCGGACTTGCTAGAGAAAATTTCGGCAAGGCCATCCTGATCACGGCGCAGGCCGCAGCTGGCGCTATCAGCGCCGTGAAGGTTGCCTGCAAAGCGCCGGTCAAGCGATCGGGCAGGGTCTGCAATCCTGCTCAGAGCCTCAGGCCATGAAGTTTCTGTCGCGGCGGTGCAAGGCTTTCCACCGCTCGTAATCCGCCAGGCCGGTTCCTGACTTTCCCGTTTCAAAAATCCCTTGGCCGGCAATGCGATCCGGCGGAATATGCCGGTTGATCCGCCGGCTCCCGTGCCGCGGGCAGCCCACCCTTGGCAGGACTGGCGGCATCGCTTTTTGGATACCGTTTCTGACCTGCTGCTTCTTGTCAGCGCCATCTTCCGGAGGCCTTAATGACCCTGTCCGCTGAAGCCGTCGAAATCCTGAAATCCGTCAGCACGGCGACACTCACCACGATCCTTCTGAAAAAGGGACTGCGCAACGTCTGGATCCGCGGGGCAATGCCGCTCGATCGCTCCAGACCTCGGATCGTCGGGCCGGCATTTACCCTTCGTTTCGTGCCTGCGCGTGAGGACCTGGCAACGCCCGCTTCCTGGGGCTCTCCCATTTCAACACGTGCCGCTATCGAGGAGATGCCGGAAGGATGCGTCGCGGTCATCGATGCGATGGGCATCCGCGACGCCGGTGTCTTCGGCGATATCCTGTGTGCCCGTATGCGCAAACGCAATGTCGCTGGCATGGTCACAGACGGCACAGTGCGCGATCTGGCCGGTGTGCTGGCGTCGGATCTGCCGGTCTGGTGCAGCGGTGTCTCGGCCCCGCCTTCGGTAGCCGGTCTAACCTTCGTCGGCTGGCAGGAAACCATCGGCTGCGGCGGTGTTGCGATCATTCCGGGCGATATCATTGTGGCAGACGGCGATGGTGCGGTCGTGATCCCAGCAGCCACGCTTGATGACGTGCTGAAAGAAGCCCCCGAACAGGAACGCATGGAGGCCTGGATCGTCGAGCAGGTCGACGCAGGTGCGAAGCTACCGGGCCTTTACCCGATGAACGAGGAAACCAAAGCGCGCTACGAAGCCGAACGCTGAGGGGCGTCGGATGCCGGGATCTGCATTCGATAAGGGAATCTGACGACGATGCAGCCCGGCTGCCATGCCTCTTCCGGCCAGACTGTTCTGATAACGGGTGCTCGCGCGCCTGTTGCCCTGCATCACGCCCGGCTGTTTCATGCCGCTGGTTGGCGTGTTGTTCTGGCCGATATGCCCGCGCGCCCAGTCTCCCGGGCAAGTCGTGCCTGCGCACTCTATCAGCGTCTGCCATCGCCAAGGTTTCATCCGGAAGATTTCACTGATGCGCTCGAGGCGCTGATCGAACGCGAAAAGCCGTCCCTGATTGTCCCGACCTGCGAGGAGGTCTTCTACCTGGCGGCAATCCGGGAGAGGCGTGGCCTTGGGGCGGAACTGTTCGCGCCAGGTCTCGACCTGCTTCAAACGTCCCACAACAAGCATGATTTCATCAAGCTGTGTGAAGGGTTCGGGATCGCCGTGCCCGAAACACGGCTGCTGACGTCTCGGGAAAATGTCACCGACCTTGTCAGGCAGGCCGAAAGCCTTGTGTTCAAGCCCGTCTGGTCGCGCTTCGCCGGTCAGGTCCTTGTGTCGCCAGCGTCCCGCAAGTTGAAGCAAGTGGCGCCGAGCGCTGCAATGCCCTGGGTCGCCCAGGAACGGTTGGAAGGAGACGAGATCAGTGCCTACGTCCTGGCGCGCGACGGCAAGGTGCTGGCAGTGTCGTTATACCGTTCGCTTTACCGGGCCGGTGCTGGCGCAGGGATCTGTTTTGAACCGGTAACGGATCCGGCAGCACGGGCTTTAATCGAAACATTCGTCGGGAACACCGGTTGGACCGGGCAGGTTTCGTTTGACCTGATGCGACTTGAAGACGGCTCTGTGCGCCCGCTGGAATGTAATCCGCGCGCGACCAGCGGCCTGCATTTTTTCAAGGACGCGGCCCGGTTTGTCCGCACGCTTTTGCAAGGTGGTGACGAAGTCTTGCCGGATGTAACGGGCATTCAGGCGGTGCGTCTTGCCATGTGGGTCTATGGCCTGCCTGCAGCGCTCCGCTCAGGGGACGTCGGTCGCTTCCGCAAGGTGCTCGGCGCAGCCGAGGAGATCCTCGGAACCGGGGACGATCCAGCGCCTGGACGTGCACAAATACCCACCTTTCTGGAAATCGCGGCCATTGCCCTGCGCAATCGCATCAGCCTTCAAAGCGCCACCACAAGGGACATCGAGTGGAACGGGCCGGATCAAAGCTCGATATAAGCGGTCCTTGGGGATTGCGCGGCGCCCGGTAGCTCGCCTTTTTCAATTGCTGCGATGTCCCGGCGCAAATAGTCGAGCGGTCCGATCAGAGGTTTTGCGTCCGGAAACCGAGCTGCGTTTTCAAGCGAGGATTTCAGCACGCGGCGGTCTTGTTCCAGAGCGATGCGGAACATCGGCTGGAACATCCAGGACTTGACCCGGTCGAGCAGTCCCTCGTTCGGTCCGATCAGGCAACCGATACCTTCAACAAGTCCGTCGGCCGCCTGCCGCAAATGGAAGGTGGTTGCCAGTGCAAGGCCGTTTTCGCCCCAATATTCCAGCTCGGCGATACCGGGAAAGCGATACCGCCCGACAGTCCGCACCCGCCCGGCTTCCAGCAGCCTGCTGATCAGGCCGTGCTGCCGGTCCTCCCCGGTATAGACGGCCTCGACCCAGCCAGGCCCACCGGTGATATCGACCCGAACCCGGTGCCGCTTGCTGCTGAGGCCGCGCAGCAGGCCCTTGTGGGTGAAATGGGTGTGGGTCGCATCGAGGATGTTTTCGGCAGCATCGATCAATGTCGAGTTGGTGCTGCTGCGCACGAGGCGCACCACTGTCTTTCTGCCTTCCATCGGGTGCAGGTAGGGTTCACCTGCGGGGTCTCCTTTGGAAAGAAAGACCACGCCGTCCTTCACGAAGGTCTTGAGGCCGGGAATCCGGTACCCCGGCACGTCGCCCATGTGTCCCGGAATGGCGGTGCAGCGTCCGCCGCCGTCAAAACGCCAGCCATGATAGGGGCATTCGATCTCGCCTCGGACGACCTTTCCTTTCGACAGTTCCATCAGCCGGTGCGGACAACGGTTGGCCAGAGCCGAAATGCCCGACGCGCTCTTGAACAGCACCACAGGTTCGCCGCCGAATTCGACACGGGCCGGTCGGCGCTTCAAATCCTTCACGAGCGCCGCGGCCTGCCAGAAATCCTTTGATGAAGTCATAGGTCGAAGGCCTCCAGAAGGGGAATGCCGATGCGCGACAGAAGCTTTTCGAGGCTTCGCACAGCCAGTTGCCTGCGCCGGGACAGATGGCCCGCATAGACGGCGTTGAACTCGATTTCCGGTTCTGCCCCGCGCAGCCGTTTGAAGTGGCCGGCGCCCGCGCTCATGTTGAAAAAGAGAGTGTGCCGGTCTGCAATGTCCTGTCCTGCCGCCATGACCAGCCGATAGAGCCCCTCCTTCAGCGGCAGGCGGGTGTCGTATCCAACCAGCGGCTGCGTCAATGTGCGGCCGTTGGCAAAGAAACCGGCTACCGCCACCAACTGGCCGCTGTCATCGCGATAACCAAGCAGTTGGAACAGGCCTCTGCGGTGGCATTCCCGGATGTAGGTTGCGGTGTACTGCGGATTGAGCGGTGTGTACTTGTCGAGATAGAGCATCTTGTAGAGCTCCGCGGCACGGTCAAAATCCGAACCCTCGAAGCTGTCGTTTTCCGCGAGCCGATAGGGCGTCTGTTGCATCAGCCTTGCGTCGTAGTGGCGGTTTTGCGTCGGCCGTCCTGGCGTTTGGTCACCGGAGTAGAGATAGATCCGCCGTGCCGCCAGAAGCCTGAACCCAGCTTGCCTGAGGGCGTTCATCGATGACCGGTCCGCCCGGCCATTGAGCGAGCGGATGACAATGGCATGCTCCGGATGGCGCTGAGACAGGGTTCTGGCGATCTCGCGGGCTGCGGCTGCATCGATTTCCGGAACTGGATTGGTCGACAGCAGCCAGTTGTTCACCTGCACCTGTTGATCAAGCCCGCTGGCCGCGATCAGCGGCGCACAGGCCCGGATCAGCGGTCGCACCAGATGGTAGGTCAGTGGCGACTTCAGGAAATTGCGCGTTTCCTCGATTGCATAGTCGATATAGGCAGCGCTGGGTGAACAGATGTAACACGTCGGCGGACGGCTCGGTTCGTTGATCGTCACGGGAAAACACCGCCCAGCAATCTCCAGCGAGCTGACACGCGTCGTGAGGTTGGCAACAAGATCAGGCATGGCAAAGTCGTTGCACAAACGCACGAAGGCATGAACGGTCTCGGGGGTGTTGCTCACACCTCCATTGGCCGACGTGTCCCGCATGACCGTATCCTGCGCTGTGGTCATGATTGAGCCTGCCGCCTAAACCGGCTTTCCACCCGCCGTAGCTTGCGGGTGCTTTCCAGGGGCAGCCTTTCTCGGCGGAGCGAAATTGCAGGTACGAGGCCCAGTGCGCTCAGGGTTTTGCCAAGTGCCGCAATGGCCGCTTCAGCGCTCGTCTCCGCCACCTCCGGTGGCAGTAGCAGGGTCACCGATCCATCTTCTTCCTGCACAAGGCGAAAATCGGATATCTCGCGCGAGGCATCCAGAACCGAATTGCGCAGGATGTCTGGCGTAACCGGTACGTCCGTTCCCGCTTCCCTGGTGAAGAGAAAGATATCGTCCATCCGTCCGATCACTTCATCAACCGTCTGAAGCGGCGAACCACAGGAGCATGGTGTCGACGACAGGCGCAGGAGATCGTTCATCCGGTATCGCGCCATGATCTGGAAATCGCGGCGAAAGCCTGTCACCAGCGGGGTGACAAGACCGTTGGCAATCGGCTCGAACTCGAAAAAATTGGCATCCTCGGCAAGGTGCAGACGGCCATGGGCGCATGTGACGGCAAAAAGGCCTTCGGTTGCCATGTAGATCTGCCCGAGGGGAATGCCGAACCTCTTCTCGACAACGACCCGGTCGATCGGGTCGAGCGTTTCCGCACCTGCATAAAGCTTGTGAGGGGCTAGACGGCCTGACGTTTCCGCCAGGTGCCGCAACACCCTCGGCGGCGCGACGATGGTCGTCGGATTGAAGGTTTCCAGTTCGTCCAGCCAGGAAGCGATGCCATGGCGCAGATCGAAGAACCGCAAGTGCAGTTGCCGCAGTTTGGCCGGGCTTTCGTAAAGCGAGGAGGACTGCGGCAGGATGATCGCAACCCGTTCCGGATGCCAGAGAAAGCGAGGTAAGGTCTTGGCCAGAATGGTGCCGAGCCAGCGGAACCGCTCCGGTGCGGAAATGGCATAGAGGCCGCGGTTGCCACTGGTGCCCGTACTGGCTCCGATGTTGATCCCGTCGATCTCACCGCCCGCCTCCAAGGCCTGCCACCCGGTCTCGGCGGAGATCCGGGCCCTGTTGAAGGCCTCGAACCGGCCCATCACGGTGGCTTTGTCGATGATAGGCAGTTGGTCGAGGCGCGGTGGTGCATCGCGGTAGAAATCGACCTTGGGAAGTGACTGGCGCAGCCAGGCATCCAGTCGACGTTTCTGCCAGTCCTCGAAAGCCTTTCGAGATCGACCACTGCGGCCGGTCCAGAGCGTTTCCGCAAAGGCAATGCCAGTCTGAAAACGCCCGCTCATTGCGGGGCCTCCGGCAAATCGTATGGACTGTCGGACGGATCGTGGCACAGCAGAACGTCGCCGCCTTGCTCCCGGAAGGCGGCAACCCGGCGGCTGCTTGCCGCAAGTGCCCGGCGATCCGAAGCGACAAGAGCCGCGGGCAGTCCGGGGGCCTTGCCGGGATCAAGCGCTGCCGCACACCACTGGGTATCGACCGCATAAAGCAATGGCACCGGCTGTGCGGCAAAGCAGATGCCGAAATGGCCTTCCGCATGACCGGGCAGATTGACGGCCAGCGTCTCACCATCACCAAAGAGATCAGCCCCTTCGCCAAGCCCATTGGGAGCGGGCTTGACCGAGAGTTTATCGATATCGACGATCCGGCTGGAGAGATCCTGCGGCAGCAACTCGTCAAAGACGCCGTGGCGCAGATTGGAAATCCTTGAGCGCGCCTCGATACGAGCGTGAACTGCTGCCTTCGCATAGATCCTCGCCTTCGGGAATAGGTGAAGCGCGGCAACGTGATCGGCGTGAAAATGGGTCAGCACGATGGCTGCAACATCTGCTGTGCTTGCGCCCAGGCGATCAAGCACACGGGTGGGCTGATGCTCTTCGATCAGCGTCGGCCGGAGCAGACTGGCATAGATCCGAAGCGGCAGACTGCGCCCAGAACCTTCCGTGACCCGGGGGCCGTAACCTGTATCGATCAGCACCAGTCCGGCGGTCGGGTGCTGGTGAACCCCGTAGCGTACCTTGAAGCGAAGCGGGTGACGCCCACCACTACGGACCACCAACCGCTCAGGCGCGGAAACAAACGCGCTGTTTGCAAACACCGGGGTCAACGGGCGTTCCCTTCGACAAGTGTTTTTGCAAGACCGCTTTCGAAGTCGATCTGCGGTCGCCAGTCCAGCAACCGCTCCGCCTTGGAAATGTCGAGGCTCTGCCGGAAGGCGAAGAGGCCGAGCGTATAGGGTGTCGCCAGAGGTTCGCCGGCGCCAGGCACAATCAGACTTGCCGTCTCCAGAAGCCTGGCCACCAGGACAGCCGGGGCCAGGGAGCGGTTCTGCCAGCGAACCGGAATGCCCTTGGTGGCACAGACACGCTCGACAATGAAACGCACCGGCAAAGGTTCGCCTCCGGAAATGTTGAACGTCTCGCCTTCGCATTCCGGAGAGGCTTCAAGGGCCGTCTCGACGGCTGAGAGCAGATCATCGACATGGGTCAGGTCGATGGAGGCAGCTCCATTCCGGAAAACCGGCAAGGGCCGCTTCCGGGCTGCGGCGAGCAAGCGCGGCAGGAGTGTCGTGTCCCCCGCACCATAAAGGCCGCGTGGACGCAGGTTGATCGGGCCAAGGTCGGGGCGGGTCAGCACCAGCTGTTCGGCCTCGGCCTTTGTCGCCGCATAAGCGTTGATGGGCGGCGGCAATAGCGCATCTTCCCGGACGTTCTCCTTGTCCTTCATCTCGAAATAGACGGTGGGCGAGGAAATGTTGACGAACCGCCGCACGCCAAGCTTTTCCGCAAGATCAAGCAGGTGTTTTGTCCCGGTGACATTCGCCGCCACAAAGGCGCTTCGTGGTCCCCAGGGCGCGGAGAGCGCCGCGCAATGCACTATGGCGTCGACCGGACCAAGAGGCGCGATTTGATCCTTGTCGCAGGGGTTGGAAAGATCCATGCGAACGACGTCGAAGCCCTCGGCCTCAAGGTGCTGACACTGCAACTCGCTGCGGCCGAGAGCGATCGGTTTGGAGCCTTTGGCGCGCAAATGACGGATCAGGGCTCCGCCCAGAAATCCCGTTGCTCCAGTGATCAGCAAGCGCCCCATGGTCAAACCTCAAGGGCCATGCCGCCGAAGGTCACACCGGCCGATGTCCCGAGCAACAGCACGCGCATGCCGGGCTCGATCCGGCCCCGGCGCCAGGCAATGTCGAGCGCGGTTGGCAGCGATGCTGCAATCTGGTTGCCGTGGGTGCAGCCGATGTCGACCACCCGGCTGCGCTCCATGCCGGTTTCCCGGATCATGTGCTCCAGCGCGAGCGGGCTTGCCTGGTGCGGTACGACGAGGTCGATATCCTGCCGGGCCCATCCGGCTTTCGACAGCAACTGGTCGACGAACTGCGGAAAGTGCTTGTGCGTGACACGGAAGAGGTCCTTGCCGTCCATGTGAAACACGGCATGCCGGGCGAAGGCCTCTCGGTCCTTGTGAAAATCGAACCGAGTGCCTCCGGCCCCGATCTCGCATGCAGCGTAGGCGGAGGGGTAGGTTCGCAGCAGCGCGGCCGCAATGCCCGGGCCATTATCGCCTCCTGTCGTCAGGACGACTGCAGCCGCTCCGTCGCCGAACAGGGCGGCAACATCGGGCTGGTCTTCCCAGGGCAGTGCGCGCGAGGCGATGTCCGCAGCAAACACCAGCACCGACGTTGCTTGCCCCAGCGCAAGTTTGTTGGCGGCAAGCTCGAAAGCGGTCAGGAAGGAAAGACAAGTCGCATTGACGTCGTAGGCCGCCGCCGTGCCATCGGCAAAACCCAGTCTCTGCATCACCAGCGGCGCGGTTGCCGGCAGGGTCTGGTAGGGAATTCCGCACGCACCGAGGACGAGGTCGACGTCCCGAGGCGTTTGGCCTGCCTTTTCAAGCGCGGCTTGGCAAGCCGCAACCGCCAGATCTATCTGGCTTTCCTCTGCTGCGACAAACCGGCTTGAAACGCCGGACAGTTTTTGAAGATGTCCGGCAGGAAAGCCCAGCTGAAGATCGAGGGTTTCCGAGGTGACGGACTTTGCAGGCAAGGCATGTCCAGTGCCTGCAATTCTGACGGGAAGAATGGATGCGGCCTCCGTTTGGGCTCCGGTCCGGACCGGCTTCAGACAAGGATCTAAGTCACGGGCCGAAGACACGCAAGGAGGATGGGGCATTGGACCAGGCGGAGAAGCCGGAACCGGCTTGCCAGGAATTGGGGCAGCATTTCAAAACGCGGGCAGATCGCAGCCCCAGGACCCGGTCATGCCCTTTGAAACGCAGCCTGTGTTCCCGCGGAGCAAAGACGCTGATTGTGCGGTGTCACGCCGAACCTGTTTTGATAGGTGCGGATGAAATGCGAAGCGGATTCGTAGCCGCAGGCCAGGGCGATCTCAGACACGGACCGTTCGGTCTGCAGCAGAAGATTGCGGGCACGCGTGAGCTTCTGGTCTATGGCAAATCGTTTCGGCGACACCTTCAGGTGTTTCTGGAACAACCGCTCGAGCTGCCGGGTGGAAATGCCGATCTTGCGGGCGATCTCGGATGTCGGCAGGTAATAGGGCGCGCTTTCGTTCAACAGACGAATTGCCTCGGCAATATGCGGGTTCCTGATTCCGTGCCGCGCCTGTAGTGAAATCTGCTGGGCCGCGTTGGCAGGCCGAACACCGGAATAGACCATCATGTCCGCAATCGCGACCGCCAGGTCCGTACCGTGGGCTTCGCCAATCAGGTGCAGCATCATGTCGGTCGCCGCGGTGCCGCCGGATGCGGTGACGAAGGCCTCGTCCGTGACGAAGACATTCTTGCACAACTGCACGTCCGGAAAGGTTTCCTCGAAACTGTCGTGGAACGACCAGTGAATGGCTGCGCGGCGGTCGTTCAGCAGGCCAGCCTTGGCAAGAATGTAGGCGCCCGAACAGATAGCACCGATCTGGGTGCCCCGGGCACGCTCCCGCCGCAGGAAGCTCAGTACCTCCGGCGCCGCCCGGTCGCCGACATTCTGACCGGAGATCAGGAACAGGCTGGAGCGTGCGGGCAACGGATCGAGGCCCTGATCCACCAGCGTCACGGTTCCGTTGGAGCAGACCGCCCTTTGACCATCGGGTGAAGCCAGTCGCCACCGGTAGATTTCCTCTCCCTGAAGCAGGTTGGCGATACGCAGCGGCTCCACCGCGCAAGCGAAGGCGATATGCGAAAAATCTTCAAGCAACAGGAAGGTGACGTCAGTGGTTCGGGACATGTCGCTTTTCTCCGGCCTCTGTCGCCTCTGGCCGATCAGGGCCTTTCGGGCGCATGTATTATTATTGTGTTGATATTGTACACATCATGTATACAAACGAGTCAACTGAATTCGGAATGGAGCGTCACATGCCCCCTGTACGCGGCACGGCAAAGTCGAATGCCTATGAGGATCTGAAACGCGCGATCCTGACGTTGGAGCGCAAGCCCGGCAGCCCGCTGGAAGAAACCGATCTGTGTGATCTCTACGGCCTCTCCCGGACCCCTTTGCGCGAGGTGCTGCAGCAGCTGGCCGGTGAAGGCTATGTCACGCTGCAGCTCAATCGGGGTGCGCGTGTTTCCGACATGACCCACTACACGCTGCGGGACTTTTTCCTTGCCGCACCGCTGATCTACAGCGCAGTGCTTCGGCTCGCCGCGCAGAACGCGACGCCGGCACAGATCGAGGAACTGCGTCAGGCGCAGAAAGAGTTCCGGGCCGCCATGGCAAGTGGCGACGTGATTGAACGCGCACTTACAAACGACCGTTTCCACCGCATCACCGGCCACATGGCGGGCAACAGCTATCTGCTGGCGAGCCTTGACCGGTTGCTGATCGACCATACCCGGATCGGTATGACCTTTTTCCGCCCCAAGTCCGGTGCGAAGGAAGATCGCCTCGAGCTGGCCGGCCGCCAGCATGACGAGATGATCGAGGCGATCGAGCAGGGCGACGACAACCGCGCCGCGGAACTGGCGCTGGAGCACTGGGCTCTCTCGCGTGACCAGATCGAACTGTTTGTCATGCCTGAAGGCCTGGAAGCTCCGCTCGGCATTCCACCCAAACTCAAATCCGCATGAGGCAGACACCGCGATGACCCCAATCATGAAGTTCGAAGGCATCTACACGCCCGTGGTCACGCCCTATGACGGCGAAGGCAACGTGGTCTGGGATGCCCTGGCCGCTGTTGTCGACCATCTTGTCGACAGTGGTGTGCACGGCCTGATTTCCGGCGGATCAACGGGCGAAAACTATGCCCAGACCGTTGAGGAACGTCTCGAGCTGGCGCGCTTTACCGCGCAAAAGCTTGCAGGCCGCCTGCCTCTGATCGTGGGAACGGGAACCATGAGGACACCGGATTCCATCGCGCTGGCGGAAGGTGCCGCGGAGATCGGTGCCGATGCCATTCTGGTGGCAACACCGCCCTATTCGGTGCCGACGGAGCGGGAAAACGCGCTCAATGTCCTGACCATTGACCGGGCCGCCGATCTTCCGATCATGCTCTATAACTATCCGGGCCGGATGGGGGTGAACATGGGCGAGGAGTTCCTCGACCGGGTTGGCCGTTCGCGCAATGTCTGCGCCATCAAGGAAAGCTCTGGCGACATCAACCGCGTCCACCTTCTGGCACGCGACTACCCGCACATCCAGATGTCCTGCGGCATGGACGATCAGGCGCTGGAATTCTTCGCCTGGGGGGCACGCAGCTGGGTGTGCGCCGGCTCGAATTTCCTGCCCGAAGAACATGTTGCCCTTTACCGGGCCTGCGCCGTTGAAGGGGATTTCAGCAAGGGGCGGCGGATCATGTCGGCAATGATGCCGCTGATGCGCGTGCTGGAACAGGGCGGCAAGTTCATTCAATGCGTCAAGCACGGGGTGGAAATGAGCGGGCTCTACGCCGGTCCGCCGCGCCCGCCGTTGAAGGCACTCAACAAGGACGACAAGCGTCAGCTCGACCAGGTCGTCCGGGTTCTGAAATCCACCATTCAAGACATCACGGCGGGAGAATGATCATGACAGACCTTCTGACGCGCGAGGAATACAAGGCGCTCGCTGCCGGCCTGACCTTGCCGACAAATGCCTTCATCGACGGCTCTTACCGCCCGGCAGCGTCGGGCAAGACCTTCGAGACGGTCAATCCCGCCACCGGCGAGACACTTGCCTCCGTGGCAGCCTGTAGTGCAGAGGATGTTGATTTCGCAGTGCTGAAGGCCCGGGAAGCCTTTGAGGACGGCCGGTGGTCGAAGCTGCATCCGTCGGAACGCAAGGACACGCTGATCCGCTTTGCCAAGCTCATCACCCGCAACCGGCGGGAGCTGGCCGTGATGGAGAGCCTCGACAGCGGCAAGACGATCTACGATTGCGAAACCGTGGATGTGCCGGAGACGATCCATTGCCTGAAATGGCACGCAGAGGCGATCGACAAGATCTACGACCAGGTCTCGCCCGCCTCCGATGATCACATCGCCATGATCGTGCGCGAACCGGTTGGCGTCGTCGGGCTGGTTCTGCCCTGGAACTTTCCGCTGCTGATGCTCGCCTGGAAAATCGGTCCGGCGCTGGCGGCAGGATGTTCGGTCATCGTCAAGCCGGCCGAAGAAACATCGCTCACCGCCCTGCGTATTGCGGAACTTGCCATGGAAGCCGGCATTCCGCGGGGTGTCTTCAATGTCGTTCCAGGCTCCGGTCCGGACGTCGGCGAACCGCTTGGCCGGCACATGGATGTCGACATGATCTCCTTCACCGGTTCGACGGAAACCGGCCGCCGGTTCCTGCGCTATGCCGCCGACAGCAACCTGAAGGAGGTCGTTCTGGAAATGGGCGGCAAGAACCCGAGCATTGTCCTGAAGGACGCGGAAAATCTCGACCGGGTGGCTGCTCACGTCGTCAATGGCGCGTTCTGGAACATGGGCGAGAACTGTTCGGCAAGTTCCCGCCTGATCGTGGAAGAAGATATCAAGGAAGCGCTGCTGGAACGCATTCTGGCCCATGCGCGGGAATGGACGATGGGAGATCCCCTTGATCCGGAGCATCGTGTCGGTGCGCTCGTCTCCAGCGATCATTTCGCCAAGGTCAGTTCCTATCTGGACAAGGGCGCAAAGGTGTTGATGGGCGGCGGCAGCCGCGATGGCGCTTTCGTCGAACCGACCGTTCTGGAAACCGATCCGGTGTCCACCATTGCGCGGGAGGAAATCTTCGGTCCGGTCTTGAGCGTTCTGACCGTGAGAAGCTTCGATGAGGCTATCGCGCTGGCCAACGATACGCAGTACGGCCTTGCCGCCTCGATCTTCACCGGCAACGCCAGAAAGGCGCTGCGTGGTGCCCGGGCGATCCGGGCCGGCACCGTGACCGTCAATTGCTTTGGCGAAGGTGACATCACCACACCGTTCGGAGGGTTCAAACAGTCCGGTTTCGGCGGGCGGGACAACAGTTTGGCGGCGCACGACCAGTACACCCAGCTGAAGACCATCTGGCTGGATCTGTCCGACGACGAGGACGAGGCCGTCGGATGACGAAACGGGCCGCCGACACTCTGCCGAACCTGCAAGGCCCGGCGGCCTGGAACACCATCCTGCCGAAGCAGCAGCCTGCGCAGGTGCTGAGCGAACAGATAAGCGCGGATGTCACGATCATCGGCGCCGGATTTGCCGGTCTGTCGGCTGCTCGCCGTCTGCTCCAGTCAGACCGAAATCTCAAGGTTGTCGTGCTCGACGCTTGCCGGGTTGCGGAAGGATCGGCCGGACGCAATTCCGGATTCATGATCGACCTGCCGCATGAACTGACATCGGAGGATTATGCCGGTAACGGTGACGACAAGTCCCTGATCGCCCTCAATCGAGAGGCAATCGGCTTTGCGCGTGGCGCGGTCGAGGACTACGGGATCGACAGGCACTATTTTGATCCGGCAGGCAAGATCAACGGTGCGGCTAGCATCAAGGCCGATCTTCATAACCGCAGTTATGCCGACCATCTGACGAGCCTCGGTGAAAAATATGAGCTGCTCGACCGCCAACAGATGGCGGACCTGACCGGAAGCAGACACTACGTTGGCGGACTTTATACCCCCGGTACGGTCATGCTGCAGCCTGCTGGATATATCCGCGGACTTGCCACCGGACTTCGGCGGGAAGGCGTGCAGGTTTTCGAGCAAAGCCCGGCCCTGTCTTTCGCCAGGGAAGGCGAAAGCTGGAAGGTGGAAACGCGATCCGGATCCGTTTCAACGGCAAAAGTCATCCTCACGGTCAATGGTCATCTGGAGAGTTTCGGTTTCGAACGAGACCGGCTGATGCAGCTGTTCCTGTTTGCCGTCATGACGCCCGAGCTGGACAGTGCGGCGTTGAAGAAACTTGGCGGCCAAAGCCGCTGGGGCATCACGCCATCTGATCCGATGGGGACGACCTTGCGCCGGATCGACGCCGGTCAGGGTGGAAACAGGATCGTTACGAGAACCTGCGCCGTCTTGAAACCCGACATGCGGCTGACACCGGCAAGCGTGGAACGTGCGGCCCGTCTCATGCAACGCAAGTTCGACCGGCGGTTTCCGCAGTTGGCAGGGTTGAAGATGGAATACAAGTGGGCAGGACACCTTTGCCTGTCGCTGAATGGTGTCGCGGTCATGCGAGAACTGGAGCAGGACGTGTTTTCCGGTTGCGTACAAAATGGTCTCGGCACCGCACGCGGAACCCTGACCGGAATGGGCGCTGCTGATCTGGCGCTGGGACAGACCAGCAGCATCACCCGTCATTTCGGTGCTGAAGCCCGACCGAAAAAACTGCCGCCACAGCCATTCCGGGAAATCGGCGCCAATGCCGTGCTGCGCTGGAAGGAATGGCGCGCGGCTGAGGAATGATCCCGGCCAGAGGCCGACCGGGTCAGTAGACCCATTCGAACACATAGCCCGAGATCAGTGACCCGGTAACGGCAAGCGCCAGGTAAAGCAGAAACGGTCGCAGTTTCAGCACGGGAAATATCGCAAGCGCTCCCCAGATGCTGACAACGCCTCCGGAAACCAGAAACGCCATCGCCGCGCCGGGCGACATGCCGTTGTCGATGAGACCGCGGGTCAGCGGCAAGGCCGCATAACCGTCGATATAGGCCGGTGCGCCGACGAAGACGGCGGCGGGTATGGCCCACCAGGTGTTCGAGCCAAGATAGGCTGCAAGCGATCCCGTGGTCAGAGCCGCATTCAGCGCATATTCGGCGAAGAAGGCCGGGATCAGGCAGATCAGGATCAGCCGTGTGGTCGCTGCTGCCTGCCGCGCGAAGGCCTTGCGCCGGCTGCTGTTGCGCCAGACACGCGGTTCAAACGATGTCGCGCCGTCACAGCACCGCGCCGTCAATTTTGCGGCGAGCCCACCAGACCGCAGCGCCGCTTCACCGCTTTGCTCACGCGTGAGCGCTGCTGTGACGGATCCGCCAAATACACCCAGACCGAAGGCTGCTACGGTCTTGCCGACTGCAAAGGCGACACCGAGGGTCGCCGCCGTAGTCGCCAGCATAGCCGGATCGGTAATCGGCGAGGACAGCCAGAACGCCATGACCGGGGCAAGGGGAACCCCGGCTGCCAGCAACCCGGCCATCAGAGGCAGGATCGTCACCCCGCAGACCGGCGTGATCGCCCCCATGGCAGACGCCACGAGGACCGCGCGCATGAGCCGTCCTTCAAACGCGCGGCCGATGATCCTGTCGGCACCGCTGGCAATGATCCAGGCCGTGAGGGCTATGCCCGGCACGACGAGCGGGGCAACTTGAAGGAGACCCTGTCCGGTGAACAGGATCCCCTGTTTGAAGAATTGCGGCCACAGCCAGACAAGCCCGGCGAGAAGGCCAGCTCCGGCTCCGGCGGCAATTCTTCGGGATCCAGAAAACGTGGCTGTTGCCGTCTGTCCTTCCATGAAGGCCTCCAGTGATTGACGGCTTCAGACTAGGCGTGATCTAAGTATTGGTGAAACGAATATCTTAAATGTCAGATATTGAAAAATTGGATGAATAATCTCGACAGTGAACTCCTCCGAACCTTTCTGGCGGTCGCCGGGACGGGCAGCGTCACTGAAGGTGCCCGCCTGATCGGCCGGTCACAATCGGCAACCAGTCTTCAGATCATGCGCCTTGAAGAGGTGATCGGGCGGGATCTGTTCGAGCGGACCGGCCGCGGTGTGACGCTGACGGAGACCGGGCAGCGCCTGATGCCGGTCGCAAGGGATGTGAAAGAACGGCTGGATGCCGTCCTGAGGGAAATCACCGCCGACGGTTTGCGCGGGAAGCTTCGCCTCGGCATTCCTGACGACCATGGCCAGGCAAAGCTTGCGAAGATCCTGTCTGCCTTCGCACAATCGCACCCGCAGGTGGAGCTTGAGGTAACCTGTACGATCAGCACCGATTTCCCGGAACTGCTGTCCAGGGGAAAGCTGGATCTTGCCGTCTACGAGGTTGAAACGATCGGCAGGAACGAAGAGGTGGTCTTCGAGGACCCGACCTGCTGGGTAATGTCGCGTTACCGGGATCTTCTGGCCGAAGAGCCGGTTCCGGTCGCCCTTTTCGACCGCGCCTGCTGGTGGCGTGAGGCGGCCCTCAAGTCGCTTGAGGCAAGAGGGAGGCCTTACCGAATTGCCTTTTCAAGCCAGAGCGTGGCGGGCGTAACGGCTGCCGTGGAAGCGGGTATTGCGATTGGGCTTCTGGGGCGGTCTACTCTCGCGGGCCACCTCAAGGTGCTTGGCAACGAGCATGGGTTTGCCTCGACACCCATGTCGAAACTTGTCATCGGCGTCGCAGCCAGCGCCAATCAGGATCTCGTCAGGACAATGAAGTCCGCTATTCGGCAGGCATTTTGAACCGCTCCAAGCCCTTCAGGGCAAGCTCAACTTGGTCATTCTGCCACCGTCGACCGTGTAGACCTGACCGGTGACAAAACCGCTTTCCTCGGCTGCCAGGAAAGCGACCAAGGCGGCAACTTCCTCCGGCTTGCCCGTCCGGCCAGCCGGGTGGATCTTGCCAATATCGCGCCGGAAGGCATCTGGATCCGGGGTCGCCTTGATGAATTCGAGATTGAGTTCCGTATCGATCCAGCCTGGCGCAACCGCGTTGCAGCGGACGCCGTCCTTTCCGTGATCGACCGCAACGGCGCGCGTCAGGCCGTGAAGCCCGGCCTTGGAGGCGGAATAGGCAGCATGCAGCGGATTGCAGCCGATGCCTTCGATGGAACCGACATTGACGATGCTTCCGCGTGTCTGGCGCAAATGCGGCAAGGCATGTTTGATCATCAGGAAAGGCGCGGTCAGATTGACCGCCAACGAGTGCTGCCAGTCGGCGAGCGACATGTCTTCGATCGCCGCTTCCTGCATCAGGCCGGCATTGTTGACGAGCACATCCAGCCTGCCGCCTTTCGTTACCACGTCTTCGATAATGCAGGCAGGGGCTTCCATGTCGGCAAAATCCGCCTGGACATACTCAAACTCCGTATCCTCGCCGCGCTGGGCCGTGAAGACCCTGGCACCTTCATTTTGCAAGCGCCGGGCAATCGCACGACCAATGCCGCTTCGCCCACCCGTGACGAGGGCAATCTTCCCTTCGAACCGCATCATGACACCGGTTTCCCGCCGTTGACCTCAACCAGCGAACCGCACATGTAGCGCGCGGCATCGGAGGCAAGAAACAGAACGACGTCCGCGATATCATCCGGCAGCGCCACCCGGCCAAGCGGAACGGTCCTGCCCAGTTCGGCAATCGCCGTTGCGGGGTCAAAGCCGCGCTTTTCGAACCCGGTCCGCAGCATCGGTGTGTCGACCTCGTTCGGGCAGACAGCATTGATGTGGATGCCCTGGTGGGCATGGTCCCGGCCCATGCACTGGGTCAGCGAAGCGATCGCCGCCTTGGTCATGCAATAGACAGCGTGGTTCGGGCCCGGGTGAACACCCCAGCAAGAGGCGATGTTGACGATGGCCCCACCTCCGGCCTCCGCCAGCAACGGGATACCCGCCCGGCAGATGCGGAAAGGAGCTTCGACATTGACCCCGATCGACAGCGCCCAGTCCTGATCGCTGGTCTCGGTCACGGGACCACGGGTAATGACGCCGGCGTTGTTGATGATGATGTCGAGGCCGCCAAGTGCCTTGGCCGCGGTGCGGGGCAGTGCGTCTGCATAAGCTGGGTCCAGCAGGTTTCCCGAAATCCGGACTTCCGCATCAACGGCATCGCAATTCCGGTCGGCTGCGGCCACGCGCGCCCCTTCTGCCCGCAGCATCTGGGAGATGACTTTGCCGATCCCACCGGCGGCGCCCGTCACGAGGGCGCGTTTGCCTTTAAAGCGCATATCGGCCTCCAGTTCAGAAAGTAGCCATCGCCGTGCCGAACAGGGTCTCATCCGGTTCGACACCAAGGCCCGGGCCTTGTGGCAAGGCAATGTGACCGTCCCGGATGCGCACGCCTTCGCCGATGGAATAACTGCCCTCGATCATGGGTTCCGCAAGCCAGACCCCTTCCAGCAGAGACGGCTTCACGGTGGCAGCTACATGGGTACAGGCGGCGGCGATGATGTCGCCGCCCCAGGCATCGTCGCAGGTATGCGGCAGCGAGACGGCTTCGCAGATATCCCGGAACGCAGCCATCTGCTGCAGTCCGCCGATCCGGGTCACTTTCATGCCGAATCCATCGACCAGTCCGCGCCCGGCGGCACGGATGACTGTTGCCAGGTCGACACCGTTCTCGTCCATGTAAAGTCCATGGTGGATCTGTGGCCTGATCTTCTCCAGGTCTTCGATCCGGTTGCAGGGCTGTTCCAGAATGAACGGAATATCCGGGCATTCGCGACTGACGCGCAGCGCGTCTCGTGTGGTCCAGCCTCGGTTGCCGTCGACCGCAAGACGCATGCCGGATCCGGCGATCTTGTCCCAGACCCTGCGGATCGTCTCGATATCGCGCTCTACGTCCTTCCCGCTCATCTTGATCTGCAGGCGCGGGTAGCCTTCGTCCCGTTTCTCCGCGGCAATGTTGGCGATCTCTTCGGGAGCACCGACACCGGTTGCGTAATAAGAGGGAACGCGTTCCGCCGCGACACCACCGAGAAGGTCGGCAACCCTAAGTCCCAGATGTTTGCCGAGCAGGTCATGAACGGCAATGTCGATTGCCGCCTTTGCGTAGTTGTGCCCATTAAGCTGGCCGTTCATGAGACGACCGATCGTCAGGGGCCGAACGTCCTGGCCAATCAGCGCAGGGGCGATCTGCTGCAGCGCCGCCTGCGCTCCACCGGAATGCGCTTCGGCGTAAGTCGGGCCGACGGGGCAGGTTTCCCCCCAGCCGATATGCCCGTTGTCCGCGATCAGCTTGACCAGGGTGGTCTGGAGAGACCAGACCTCGGCGTTCGCCATCTTGTAGGGGCCGCCCTTGACCGGCAGGTCATGGCGGAAGATCTCGACAGACTTGATTTTCATGAACCGCCTCGCAGGGCAGAAGAGAAAGCACGGGCAGCCCGGTTTTTGGCCGGTACCGCGGTTCAATAGTCCTGGTTCAGCGCATCTGCCGCCGGGATTTCACGCTCGCGTAGCGCGATGTAGTCGAGAAGGGCCTCGTTTTTGGCGGTCTCGAGAGCAGGCTCCTGATACTCGGACAGAAGCTTGCGGGCGATGCCAAGCGCCCGTTCCGTGATCTCCACTTCTCCCTCGGCCTTCCATTGCTCGATGGAATTGTTGTCGAAGGTCTCCGGCATGAAGAACGCCCGCTGGAAATTCTCCTGGGTGTGCGGGTGTCCCAGGTAATGCCCGCCGGGGCCGACGTCGCGAATGGCGGCAAGGCCTTCGTCGAAATCATCCCAGCGCGGGCCCTCCGCCATGCGGTAGGCCATTGCGCATTGCTCGGCGTCGACAATGAACTTGGCAACCGAGCAATGCATCCCGGCCTCGTTCCAGCCGGCTGCGTGCCAGATGTAGTTGGCACCTGAATGGATAACGGCGCTCAGCGTTGCTGCGCTCTCATACCCGGCTTGCGCGTCAAAGGTCTTGGCACCGCCGAGCGAACCGGAAGTCCGCCAGGGCACATCGTAGAACCGCGCCATCTGCCCGATCATGAAGTTCATCAGGCTGATCTCTGGGGTACCGGCCATCGGCGCACCGGATTTCATCGAGACCGTCGACAGATAATGCCCGTAAATCGCAGGTGCGCCCTTCCGGATCACTTGCGTGTAGGCAAGCGCGCTCAGGGCTTCCGCGTTGAGCTGGGCAACGGCGGGGACGACGCTTGCCGGGGTATTGGCTCCGCCAAGCACGAAGGGGGAGCAGAGCACGGGCTGGTTCCGTTTCGAAAAGGCCCGCATTGCTCCCAGCATGGTCTCGTCCCAAACCAGCGGAGAATTGCCGTTGCAGTTTCCTGTCGTGACCGGATGGGTCTCCAGATAGTCCTCACCGAACAGGATCGCGCACATTTCCATGACATCTTCGGCGTTCTTCGGGCTTGTCGTCATGCCCATGAAGGTCTTGTCCGAATGCTTGATCGAAGAATAGGTGATGCGCAGGTGCCGGTGGCTGATGGGGTGGTCGTAGGGCTCCACGATGTGGTGGGCGCTGGAATGCAGGGCCGGCAGCATGTGGCTGAGCTTGTGGAACATGGCCAGGTCCGCAAGCGTGGGATTGCGCCGCTGATTGTCGAGATCACGCAGAAATGGTGCCCCGGTCATCGGCACGAAGATCGAACGATCTCCTCCAAGCGGGACATTCTTTGCCGGATTGCGGGCATGATAGGTGAAGCTGGATGGGATCGAACTGATGAGCTCACGCACCTGCCCCCGGTCCAGGTAGACCCTCTCACCCTCGACCTTGGCGCCGGCCCGCTTCCAGTCTGCAAGGGCAATCGGATCGCGAAAGACGATTCCAACCTCTTCCAGGATTGCCATGGAGGCATCGTCCAGCTTTCGGATCTGCTCTTCGTCCATGGGTTCGCACAGGGGAAGCGTGCGCCGCAGACCGGGCAGCATGGTATGGTCGGGAGCGGTGCGAATAGCCCTGCGGCCGGCACGGCCGCCGCTGCGGCTGCGTTGGGCAACACTCATCTTGTTCTCCGGTAATCGGTTATTTTGACAAGAAGAATGCGCCTGATTTACCGCTCGACAGTGCCGAAATACGAACTGGCACTGCATTTTCCGACATTGTTGGAGAATAATCGTTTTTCATCTAAAAGAATTATCTGAGATCTGTCTCAGTAGACCAGAATATACGCGCGTAGCATTTTCCGTGCCTGTCTGAAAATCAAAAATCATTCATAATAATGTTGCTGTGCACAATATCTGGGCAACCAGTCAACATTAAACATTTTAAATGAGGAATTTACCCATGGGGGTGGCCGAGCAGGGGCAGTTCGTGTTTTGCTATGTAAATGTCGCAAATGAGCATCATGGTTACAAAAAAACAACGGATGCTACGTTTGGGAAATTGGCAAGTGACTGTTTAAGAAGAACCGGAAGGGGAGACAGATGACGAAGTCCAAAGATGCCGAGATGCTCGAAAGGCTTGAAGCAGCGGCCCGCACGGGAGGGATCAGTAAACGTGATTTCCTTCGTTACTCCGTGCTGGCCGGACTGACAGCAAGTACCGCAACAGGCCTGTGGTCGAGCGAGGCGAAAGCCCAGCCCAAGCAGGGCGGGACGTTCCGCTGGGGGATCCACGACGGCAACACCTCAGATTCTCACGATCCGGGCACCTATCTGACCCGCGTGATGATTTTCCTCGCCCACACGCACCGCAGCTATCTGACGATGATCATGGGCGACGGGTCACTTGGGCCGGATCTCGCCGACAGCTGGGAAGCCAGCGAGGATGCGTCCGAATGGACCTTCAAGATCACTGAAAACGCCGAGTTCCACAGCGGCAGGAAACTGACGGCTGACGATGTCATCGCATCGCTGAACCACCACCGCGGCGACAAGACAACCTCCGCAGCCAAGGCGCTGCTGACGGATGTCACCGACATCACCAAGGATGGCGACTACACCGTTGTCGTGAAGCTGTCCGGCGGCAACGCCGACTTCCCATGGCTGATGACCGACTATCACATGGCGATCTGCCCGGCCAACGACGACGGCACGATCGACTGGCAGTCCGGCGACGGCACCGGTCCCTACAAGATCGACAACGGCGAGTTCGGCGTTCAGTTCAGCCTCAGCCGGCATGACGGCTGGCACCGTGAAGGCGCCTATTTCGACAAGGTCGAGCTGATCACCCTGAACGATCCGAACGCTCGTCAGACGGCACTTGTGACCGGCGATGTGGATGCGGTCTCGCTGATCGAGCTGAAGACCATGGGTCTGCTGCAGCGCAATCCGAACATCAAGATCCACAACATCCCGTCCGCGGGCGCAATCACGCTGCCGATGTTCTGTGACACGGCACCGTTCGACAATCCGGACGTGCGCAACGCGCTTAAGCTGGCCATGAACCGGGATGACATCATCGAGAAGATCACCTTCGGTGCAGCCACCAAGGGCAATGACTTCCACCATTCGCCGGCCCAGCCTTACTGGCCGGACGACATCCCGCAGCGTGATTACGATCCGGACCAGGCCAAGTCCCTGCTCAAGAAAGCGGGCGCAGAAGGTCTCACGGTCAGCCTCAGCACCGCGGACAGCGTCTATGCGGGTGCAGTCGACATGGCGGTGCTTTATGCCGAACACGCCAAGGCGGCGGGTATCAACATCAATGTCGTGCGTGAACCGAACGACGGTTACTATTCCGACGTCTGGCTGAAGAAGCCGTTCTGTCTCGTGTCCTGGGGCGCGCGTCCGACACCTGATGTCATGTACACGCTGGCCTACAAGAACGACGCGGCCTGGAACGAGTCTCACTGGAAAAACCCGCGCTTCAACGAGCTTCTGCTTCAGGCCAAGGCCGAGCTGGACGACACCCGGCGCGCGGAAATGTACCGCGAGATGGCGATGCTGGCCCGGGACGATGGCGGCACCATCATCCCGTTCTTCAACAACTTCGTTTACGCCAACAGCGCGAAGGTGGGCACGCCCGAGAAACTGGCTGCCAGCTGGGAAAATGACGGCGCGCGTGCCGCCAGCCGCTGGTGGTTCGAGTCCTGATTGAGGGGTTAGGCGGCGGCTAAGGCCGCCGCCTGCAATTTGGCCCTGCCCCGGACGCGGGACGGGCCGACCTGGACGGACAGGGCTCCTGCCAACGCAAAGCAAAAAGAGCTGACAGGAACCTGCCCGATATGTGTCCGGCGGCGCTATGTGCCGTGCCGGGCTTTCCTATTCTGGAGGGACAAATGGGGGACATCCTACAGCTGGTCCTTAAGAGACTTGGCTTAGGTGCGATCACGCTACTAGTGGTCTCTATCCTGATCTTTTTTGCAGTTGAACTGCTGCCCGGCGACATTGCCCAGGCCGTTCTTGGACAGGGAGCAACGCCTGAAACCGTCGCCGCCCTGCGAGAGAAGCTCGGCCTCGACCAGCCCGCGATCCTGCGATATTTCCAATGGCTCGGCGGTGCACTCACCGGCGACTTTGGCGTCTCGCTCGTCTCTGGCGAGCGGGTCAGCGCTGCCATCAGCGACCGGTTCGTCAACACGCTTTTCCTTGCGACCTATGCGGCTGTCATTGCGGTGCCGGTTTCCATCGTTCTCGGCGTGGTTGTCGCTCTCCTGCGCAATACCCTGTTCGACAGGGTTGCCAACGTGGTCACGCTGACATCGATTTCCTCTCCGGAATTCTTTCTCGGCTACATCCTCATTCTCTACCTGGCGGTCAAGACCAACTACTTCCCCGCCATTGCCAGCCTCAGCGCGGACATGAGCTTCGGGGATCTGTTGCATCGAACGTTCCTGCCGGCGCTGACCCTGGTGCTGGTGGTGACGGCGCACATGATGCGGATGACACGCGCGGCGATCATCAACCTTCTGGCCTCGCCCTACATCGAGATGGCACGGCTGAAAGGCGTGCCGCCCTGGAAGGTGATCGTCAAACATGCTCTGCCCAACGCCTGGGCGCCGATCATCAACGTCGTCGCACTCAATCTCGCCTACCTCATTACCGGTGTGGTTCTGGTGGAAGTTGTCTTCGTCTATCCGGGCGTGGGCCAGCTTCTGGTGGACGCGGTTGCCAAACGCGATTTCCCGATCGTGCAGGCCTGCTGTCTGATCTTCGCGGCAACCTTCATCCTGCTGAACCTGGCAGCCGATGTGGGCGCGATCCTGACCAATCCGCGTTTGCGGCATCCGAAATAAGGGCAGCGACATGAGCACATTCGTTATTGGCTACTATGCGCTGCTGATCGGGGCTTCCTGCCTGGCGGCCTATTTCAACAAGCGCAAGATCTTCATTCTTGTCTTTTCCCTGACGATGATCTCCTTCATCGCGGGGATCATCGGCGGCGCTCCGGCGCTGCGGTTCATCACTACGGCTGCCGGTCTTCTGGCACTGGCCGCCGGGACATCCTACGCGTTCCGGGAATTCCTGATCATCATCACGCCCGCCGGGGTCTCCAAGGAGTTGCGGACCGCACCTCTCACGGCCGCCTTCGGCATGTTCGTGATCTTCACCTACGCCATCGCCGGGGTCTTTGCCCCCGTGATTGCACCTTTCGGTGAAGCACAGGTCATTTCGTCAGCCTTTGCACCGCCGGATGAAACCATGCTTCTGGGGGCCGACCAGCTCGGTCGCGACATGTTCAGCCGCATCATCTACGGCGCGCGCAACTCTGTCGGTCTCGCGCTGCTTGCAACCATGCTGGCCTTCTTCATGGGAGCATTTGCAGGCCTGCTTGCCGCCACCAAGGGCGGTTGGTTCGATCAGTTCATCGGCCGTGTCGCAGACGTCATCATGTCGGTTCCGTCACTGATCTTCGCCCTGCTGATGCTCAGTATCTTCGGCACCAACCTGGTGGTGATCGTGATCGTCGTTGCCGTCATCTATTCGCCACGCGTCTTCCGTCTCACCCGGGCGGTTGCCGGCAACGTGGTGGTGATGGACTACATCGAAGCGGCCAAGCTGCGCGGCGAGGGCACCTGGTACCTGATCCGCCGTGAAATCCTGCCAAACTCGACAGCGCCACTGATCGCCGAATTCGGTCTCGAATTCTGCTTCGTGTTCCTGTTGATCGCAGGCCTGTCGTTCCTTGGCCTCGGCATTCAGCCGCCGACCGCCGACTGGGGCTCCATGGTGCGTGAAAACGCGACACTGATTTCATTTGGCGAAATGACGCCGCTGATCCCGGCGGCCGCCATTGCACTTCTGACTGTCGCGGTGAATTTCGTCGTCGACTGGATGCTGTTCCGGTCTTCCGGCCTGAAGGAGGTTTGAGAATGGTGCCGAAAAAAGACGTACTGCTTCGGGTCACCGATCTCCGGATCGAGGGATACTCGGACGAAAAATGGGTCGAGATCGTTCATGGCGTCAATCTTACCCTGCACAAGGGGGAAGTGTTGGGGCTGATCGGAGAATCGGGTGCCGGCAAATCGACCATCGGCCTCGCCTCCATGGGCTTTGCCCGCGACGGCTGCCGGATTTCCGGCGGCTCGATCGAGTTCGACGGCATGGAACTGACGACGACGCCGGAGAGCGATCTCCGCGCGTTGCGCGGATCGCGCATCGCCTATGTCGCCCAGTCGGCTGCTGCCTCGTTCAATCCGGCACACCGGATTATCGACCAGCACACGGAAGCGCCGATCCAGTACCGCATTCAAAAGCGGGTCGAGGCGCAGGAAGACGCCATGCAGCTGTACGAGCGGCTGCGCCTTCCCAACCCGAACGAAATCGGCTTCCGCTATCCCCACCAGGTCTCCGGCGGCCAGCTGCAGCGCGCGATGACCGCCATGGCCATGGCGTGCCGGCCGGATCTCATCATCTTCGATGAGCCGACCACCGCGCTGGACGTAACCACGCAGATCGAGGTTCTGGCGGCGATCCGGGACATTGTCGACCAGTTCAACACCGCGGCGATCTACATCACGCACGATCTGGCGGTGGTGGCGCAGATGGCCGACACTATCAAGGTGCTGCTCAAGGGCGAGGAAGTCGAGGAGGCGCCGACCGAGCAGATGCTCGGGTCTCCCAAGGAGGACTACACCAAGAGCCTTTGGGCCGTCCGCAGCTTCCAGCGGCCGCAGAAGCAGCGGCCGACCGAGGCAGGTGCCATTCCGATCGTTTCCGTGCAGGGAATTGATGCGGCCTACGGCAAGACCAAGGTGCTGGACGATGTCTCCTTCGACATCTATCCGGGCATGACGGTTGCGGTTGTCGGCGAATCCGGTTCCGGCAAGTCAACGACTGCGCGCTGCATCACCGGTCTGCTGCCGCCCACCAAGGGGCAGATCCTGTTCAAGGGCGAGCCGTTGCCGCCGCGCTATCAGGATCGCAGCAAGGATCAGCTTCGCCAGGCGCAGATGATCTACCAGATGGCCGATACCGCACTGAACCCGAAGATCAGGATCAGCGAGATCATCGGCCGGCCTGCCCAGTTCTATGGCGGGCTGCACGGCGCGAAACTGAAAAACCGTGTCGACGAGCTTTTGGACCTGATCGAGCTGGACCCGTCAAAATTCTACAATCGTTATCCGCCGGAGCTTTCCGGCGGCCAGAAACAGCGTGTGGGCATTGCCAGGGCCCTGGCGGCCGATCCGGCCTTCATCATCTGCGACGAGGTAACGAGCGCGCTCGACCAGCTCGTGGCGGAAGGTATCCTGAAGCTGCTCGATCGGCTGCAGCAGGAGTTCAACCTGGCCTACATGTTCATTACCCATGACCTGGCGACGGTGCGCTCCATCGCGGACGAGGTTGTGGTGATGCAGCGCGGCAAGGTGGTGGAGCAGGGGCCAAAGGACGAGATGTTCACGCCGCCGCATCATCCCTACACGGATCTGCTGCTGTCTTCGGTTCCCGAAATGGATCCGAACTGGCTGACGACGCTTCTGGAAGAGCGTGGCACCGATGCCATTGGCGAAGCCGCCGACGTCTGATCGCAGGCGGTTTGCTTGCCTCAAAATGCAATCACCCCCGGAGGTCGCTCCGGGGGTGATTGAAACTCTGCCGACTTTTCGTCAGGCGTGCGGGATCAGCCGACCATCAGGTAGCCGGAAAGAGCCATCGCACCCACGATAACGGCGTAAACGCCGACAAGCGCCGGCCAGGAGCCGCTCTGTGCCTTGTATTCGCGAATGAGATCGTCCCGGGTCATGCCGACCTCCAGAATTTGCCCAACTCTTGAGCGGGCTGGTGAATATTTGATCTGCCGGACAAATACGGGAGGAAAGTTAAGATTTCAATGAGTGAAAGCACGAATCTCCCTCCTATTTTTGCATAACTGTTCTGCGTTCCATTCACGTAAAGCATAGCAACTCGGTGAAACCGGGAGATTGCGGTTCAACCGGCTGACTGGCAGTTGAAAGAAAGACGCCTCGGGCCCTTGCAAGGTCCTGCATGGAGACGGTATCCGTCACGCCGACAGCGAAGCTGGAACGCCTTGTGGCGAACCGGCCGGTCCGGACAACCGGGCAACCGGAAATCGCTCCCAATCACCTGTCCGCGCGGCCCGAACCGGTCGCAGGCAACGACGGCGACGGAACCAGATGATCGAGACACCCTACTATCTGATCGACAAGGCGAAGCTGCTCCGCAACATGGAGAAGATCGCCTACGTTCGAGAGCGGTCTGGCGCAAAGGCCCTGCTGGCGCTCAAGTGCTTTGCGACCTGGTGTGTATTCGACTTCATGCGCGAGTACATGGACGGCACCACTTCGTCTTCGCTGAACGAAGTCCGGCTGGGGCATGAGCGCTTCGGCAAGGAAACCCACGCCTATTCCGTGGCCTATGCCGACTACGAGATCGATGAAGTGATCTCCCATGCCGACAAGATCATCTTCAATTCCATCAGCCAGCTGGAACGGTTCGCGGACAAATCCGCAGGCATCGTGCGCGGGCTGCGCCTCAACCCGATGGTCAGCTCCTCCAGTTTCGACCTTGCCGACCCGGCCCGGCCTTTCTCCCGCCTCGGAGAATGGGACGTCGCCAAGATTGAAAAGGTCATGGACCGGATCAGCGGTTTCATGATCCACAACAACTGCGAAAATGCCGATTTTGCGCTGTTCGACCGCATGCTTGGCGATATCGAGGAAAAGTTCGGCGGGCTTTTGAGCCGGGCGGAATGGGTCAGCCTGGGGGGCGGTATTCATTTCACGGGGGACGACTACCCACTCGACCTCTTCGCCGACCGCCTCAAGGCCTTCGCCGAAAAATACGGCGTTCAGGTCTACCTGGAACCGGGCGAAGCCTCGATCACCCGGTCGACCACACTGGAGACAACGGTGCTGGACACGCTCTTCAACGGCAAGAATCTGGCTATTGTCGATGCGTCCATCGAAGCTCATATGCTCGATCTGCTGATTTACCGCGAGACCGCGAAGGTGACCCCCAACGAAGGGCCGCACAGCTACATGATCTGTGGCAAGTCCTGCCTTGCCGGCGACATATTCGGCGAGTTCAACTTCCCTGCCGAACTCAAGACCGGTGACCGGGTTTCCATTCAGGATGCGGCGGGTTACACGATGGTCAAGAAAAACTGGTTTAATGGCGTGAAAATGCCCGCGATTGCGGTCAAGGAAGTGGACGGAACAGTCCACGTTGCTCGTGAGTTTTCATACCAGGACTACGAGCAAAGTCTGTCTTGAGACTTGAACCCCGAACACCCCCAAGGTCCAAGGAAGGTATCTTTATCAAATGAAAAAGACTGTTCTCATCATCGGCGCCGGAGGTGTCGCCCAGGTGGTGGCGCATAAGTGCGCTCAGAACAATGATGTTCTCGGCGATATACATATCGCCTCGCGCACCAAATCCAAATGCGACGACATCATCGCAACCGTGCATGCCAAGAAGGCGCTGAAGCAGCCGGGTGTTCTGGAAGGACACGAACTCAACGCTCTGGACATTGCCGCCACCAGTGCGCTGATCCGCAAAACAGGTGCGCAGATCGTCATCAATGTAGGCACCGCCTTCCTGAACATGTCCGTCCTCAGCGCCTGTCTGGAGACGGGAGCGGCCTATATCGACACGGCCATTCACGAAGAGCCGGGCAAGATCTGCGAGACCCCGCCCTGGTATGGCAACTACGAATGGAAACGGACCGAGGAATGCGCCGCCAAGGGCGTCACCGCCATTCTGGGCGCCGGTTTCGACCCGGGCGTCGTCAACGCCTATGCCCGCCTTGCCAAGGACGACTATCTCGACAAGGTGACTGAGGTCGATATCGTCGACATCAACGCCGGCAGCCACCAGCGCTATTTCGCCACCAACTTTGATCCGGAGATCAACTTCCGGGAGTTCACCGGCACGGTCTATTCCTGGCAGCAGGGCAAGTGGCAGGAAAACAAGATGTTCGAGATCGGCAAGGAATATGACCTGCCGGTGGTCGGCAAGCGCATGGCCTATCTGTGCGGCCACGACGAAGTGCATTCCCTGGCAAAGAACATGGACGGTGCGGACGTCCGGTTCTGGATGGGCTTCGGCGAGCACTACATCAACGTCTTCACCGTTCTGAAAAACATCGGCCTTCTGTCTGAACAGTCGGTCAAGACGGCCGAAGGACTGGAAGTCGTACCGCTGAAGGTGGTCAAGGCATGTCTGCCGGATCCGTCTTCGCTGGCGCCTGAATACACCGGCAAGACCTGCATCGGTGATTTCGTGAAAGGCACCAAGGACGGCAAGGAGCACGAGGTGTTCATCTACAATGTTGCCGACCACAAGGAAGCTTATGAGGAAGTCGGCAGCCAGGGCATTTCCTACACCGCCGGCGTTCCGCCGGTCGCGGCCGCCATGCTGATCGCCACCGGCGAATGGGACGTGAAGAAGATGGCCAACGTGGAAGAACTGCCGCCGCATCCCTTCCTCGGTATCCTCAACCGCATCGGCCTGCCGACCCGCATCAAGGACGCCCACGGCGACCGCGCCCTGGAGTTCTAGGTCCAGGCCTTTTCCAACTTATCAACCTGCGCAGCCCCGGTTACCACCGGGGCTGTTTGCGTTTCAGTCAACCGCAAACGGGCTGAAAAGTGCCCTCAGGCCCCGCCCACGAACAGAAAGCCGTCCTTTCGCAAAAATATCCCGCAGCCTGCCTGCCCAGGCCGGTCCTCTGAGCGCCCGATTTGGTCGCTTTGAAATTCAGGTCGGGAAGGGTGTTCAAAGAAAGGCAAAAACGCCCATCGCAGCGAGCCAATGCTCTACGGCAGATTTCGATACTGAAAGTCAGAAAAATGGCGCACCCGACAGGATTCGAACCTGTGACCTCTGCCTTCGGAGGATTGTGTAAACCCGTAAGATATTGAATTCATGCGATTTCTCGATTGTCGATGTTCTCAGAATTTTCCGATTTTTCCCGGATTTCTCGTTCCGTGGAATTGGTTCCGCGAGCATTTCGCGAACGTCCCAATCGCTGCGCCATTTCCCGAATATGGTCGTTGTTGAAATGGGAATAGACCTTCTCCAGGGTCTGGAAGCTCATCGCCATGTACTCTGAGACGTCGGAGATCTTCTCGCCCGCCTGAACCAGAAGACTCACACGGGTATGGCGAAGGGTGTGCGGGGTGACCTGCTTCAAACCTGCTTTTTTGGCAGCTTGCCGAAAGCCTTTGTCGATGCTTTTGACGCGTCTGGTCGGGTCGTGTTTTTGATGAAAGACGAAGGGGGTCTTGCCGCCATAAAGGTCGAACCTGCGTTTCAGGTGCCGCGATAGCTCCGGCGGCATAGGGATGTAAGATCGGGGTTTGCCACCCTCTGAATCATCTTCCTCATCGAACTCCGCCCCGTCCTTGTTGAAATTCAGCATCCCGGCGTCGAAATCGATTTGCGCCCATTCCAGTTCCATGATCGCGTTCTTACGGGCTCCCGTGTAATAGGCAATCATCAGAAACAGCCGCAAAGTGAATTTGCTTCGGTACTCGTCGCCAGCAGCCCAAAACAGGCGGACATACTCGGACTGTGTCAGCCACCGCTTCCTGGGTTTGCCGTCCTTAGGAAGTTCGGGAAAGCGAAACTCCTGCAAGCGGTTCATTCGGATTGAATGATTGACTGCGGACCTCAGGTCCGTGAGCTCGCGGCGGCAGGTCGACCGCTTGCGAGAACTCGACCTCCAATACTGCTCGACCGTCTCCGGGTTGATCTGATCAACGGTTTTATCCTGCCAGAAGGTAAGGAGATTGGATAACGAGTAGCTCAAGCGTTCTGCCGCTTTCTTTCCCATTTTGAAGTTTGCGTAGTCGTCCAACGTTTGAGCAATCTTCATTTTGTGCGGCGGAACGGGGCGCCCTGTTCGTTGGGTACGCCTATCCCTCAGGAAGTCTTCGAGCTTTTCCTCAGCTTCGTCACGGTTCGAAGTACCTGTTGAACACTCACGTCTTTTTCCAGTCTCGGGATCGTGGAAGACAATGAAGTAGAATGGCCGATTCTTGCGCTTTTTGAGTTTTGGTGGGTCTGCGGGTCTTGGCATGGCTCAATCGTGTTTCGTTCAATCAACTCTTCAATTGCTCCTTCTGGAAGGAACAGGCTCCCATCGATCCTCACGTGCCGGATCTTGCCCTGGCTGATCCAGGCGCGGATGCGTTTCTCGGTGAAGATTGTGCGTTCAGCGGCTTGTTTTGGGGTTTCCAGATTCATTTCAGCCTTTCCCTTGAACGGAATAGGTAGGAGTGGCGCCACACAACGAATATGGACACCCATTCTTCGGCTGCTTTGGCTTTGCGGAGGACAACTGGTGAGCTCAATTGAACGGCTCCCTTAGCGAGAGGTCCGAGAAGACTTGGTTGCGGAGTGAGTGGATCTACCGAGTTCCTCCATTCGATGCCGGATGCATCGCACGATTTCGCTGTTCAACGAGGAGGCGTTCTTCTGGGTTTCCCACTCTAAAAATTGCTTGGTTTCAACAGGCAGTCGCACGAGGATCCTGGGCCAGTTTTGTTTATTCATTTGATGCTCTCCTAACTAGTAGCATTGTGCTATCTGCAGGTGCACCATATGCCAGAAAGATCGCATTGTGCTAGTATTTTCTGTATAGCACTTTGCGAGTATCAACAGGCCATGACGAGCCAGACCAAAGCCAAAGATAAAGATCAATTTGTCGTTCGCCTGCCGGACGGCATGCGCGATCAAATCGCCGAGGCAGCAAAACTCAGCAATCGCTCCATGAACGCTGAAATCGTTGCCCGGTTAGAAGAGACGTTTTTGTCCAGCGTTTCAGCTAGGTACAAATGGGCGCTTGCGCAGATCAATGATGCGGTCCATGCGAAAATATCTGTCTCGAAAGTCGCTGAAGCTGTTTCGGAAGAGACAGCAGAGCAATTAGAACGAGTCTTTGGAGGGAGCGCTTATCCACCTTTCGAGCTTTCCGACCGTGTCGCCAAATATCTGAATGTTCGGCCGGACTGGCTCAAGCATGGCGAAGGGCACCCTTTTGAAGTGCATGACTTGTACTCGTATGGCGTGAAACTAGCGGAAACGCTCGCAAAGCAGCGCCCGAAGAGAATTGCATTTATCCGAAGCATGGCGAGAGAAGGCAACGTGGCGATTGTTACGATGCATGACGGGTTCACATGCCAAATCTTCAAAACCACGCTGAATCTAAGCGAAGTGGTCGGCGGCTCGGGTGAATATGATCAAGTCAGTTTCTCAAACACATGCAGAAAGCTGAGTGCGGACTATAGGCGGTTGGACTCTTCCGGGTATCTCTTGGAGCCGGAGTCATTTGTTCAGCTCATACATGGAGATCTTAATCCCCTTCTTGCAGTCAAGCAGGCCCGCTCGTCATCCTGGTTTTCAGATTGGTGGCAACCGTCTAGTTTTGAAAAACAGGTAAATGACCATGGCTATTGGGCCGGCTATCAGGACCTTTGCAAAAGGGTCTATCGCAATCTCGAACTCAACGAGGCCTTGCGATCAGAGCGTGACCAGATTTTGAGCGAGTAGCTGCAGCGGAATTCAATCCAACTAAACTCCTCGAGTGCGATGCGCATAAGCCATCTGAAGGCGTTCCATTACAAGGAGCGTTATTTTCATCAATTTAATTAGCGATGGCGCTTATTTAACAAAATCGCTGTTTCTTTAATTAACGGGCTCCGTTATTTAAATCTACGTACTTAACGCCCAGGAGCCATTGTCGTGCCTGAAACCCGCGAATTTGATGGACGCTTAGGCAGGTTTGTCGAAACTTCGGTAGCCGGTGAGAACGTGCGCGCCTTTGTGCCCCCGCCATTGCCGCCGGAGCCGCCCATCGACCTTTCGAACCTACTGACACGCATGAGCGCTGCGGAGCGAGCATTGGGGCGACTCGATGGAGTTTCCGTGCTTCTGCCGAACAAGGAACTCTTTCTCTATATGTACGTCCGCAAGGAAGCGGTTTTGTCCTCGCAGATCGAAGGTACACAATCGACGCTGTCCGATCTCTTGCGGTTTGAAACGGAAGCTGTCGCCGGTGCACCGCTAGATGACATTCGAGAGGTTTCCAACTACGTCGATGCCATGATGTACGGCCTTGATCGGATGGCCACGTTACCAATTTCCCTTCGCCTTATTCGCGAGATGCACGGAAGGCTGCTTGACAGCGGCCGAGGTGCTACACAAAACCCTGGTGAATTTCGCAGCTCCCAAAACTGGATTGGCGGAACGCGTCCAGGCAATGCAATGTTTGTTCCCCCACCTCCAAATGAGGTGATGAACTGCCTCGGCGATTGGGAGCGCTTTCTTCATTCTGAAACTCAGGACATTCCGCCGCTCATCAAGGCGGGCTTGCTCCATGTGCAATTCGAGACGATCCATCCGTTCCTGGATGGCAACGGCAGACTAGGCCGTCTGTTGATTACGCTGTTTCTCTGCGCCGAGGGTGTCCTACAGCAGCCGCTCCTCTATCTCTCGCTCTACCTGAAAACCCACCGTTCAGATTATTACCGCCTTTTGCAGGAAGTGCGCGAACGCGGCGCCTGGGAGGCCTGGCTCGAATTCTTCCTGGATGGTGTGGCGGATACTGCCAATCAGGCTTTCGAAACCGCGAACCGGATTGCTGCTCTTTTGAGCGAGAACCGCGAGCGGATCGTCGCAGAAGCGGACCGGACCGGTTCGGTGCTCCAGGTCCACGATCTGATGCGAACGCGCCCATTCTTGACTGCGACCGCAGCCGCCGCGCAAAGCGGGCTTGCGATGCCAACGGTCAACGCTGCCCTTGCGCAGTTGCAATCGCTCGGGTTGGTGGAGGAAGTCACAGGCCGTAAGCGTGGTCGTGTTTTTGCCTACCGAGCCTATCTGGACATTCTGAGCGAAGGAGCTGCGCATCAGTAATGGTGAGATAAACTCAGCGATAACGCCTTGAGAGAAAACGATTTAGAGCCTGCTTTGGTAGACCAAGCAGTTGTCGCGATATAACCTACTGACTGACGTATCCGTGGGTGGTTGCGCATTGACGGCGACAAAAACTAAGATGAACTCGAGGACGAATAGGAACCCTTATGATCAGTATTTTTGATCGCAATATGGAACTTATTGCATGGCTCGACAACAATGCGGCGCACCTATTTGATACGCAAATGAGCTGGCTTGCCTACGTTTCAGGGGGGCATTTGTGGTCGGCCGAGACGGGAAATTGGCTCGGCCCACTTCGGGGTACTACCCTCCTGGACCAAGCCGGTAGACCGGTCGGATGGCATCCTGGTGATGGGGTTACCTCGTCTTCGCGGCCTGCGAGACCTGCCCGCGCAGCCCGCGCGGCTCGGCCTGCGAGACCTGCCAGACCAGCTCGCCCGGCTCGCCCAGCTCGACCTGCGATACCCGCTGGCGGTTGGTCTCCGATGACGTTCCCAGGCTGGTGCACGCAGTAGGTAACTGCTGCGTTCAAGGTCGCGGCTGCGCAGACAGAACGCAGCGTGGCGATCGCGACCTGGGAACAGGGTCCCAATTGCAGAACTTCCGCATGAAGTCGGAAGGACAATCGCTCGATCCGGTTGAGGAACTCAATTCCAAGGACACAATCATATCAGTGTTTAGCTATCACCGAAGAGCCCGCGTTTGCGCGGTAGGAATTGGTCAAACGTGTCGTGTTCGGCCAGCGTCTCGCCAAAATCTCGAACACTAGGCCGGTTGTTCAGATGTATTAAGGAGATTGTAAAATCAAAACGGTCAGACTGCAGCACCTGCTCGCGAGCAGGTTCGCCAAACCATACGGTAGCATCGCAATCGATCGACTGGTTTTTTCCGAAAAGCGCGTCAGCGGTAGCAGCAAGTGAGTTTGCAGGAACAGGTACCGGGGGAACATTTCTGGTACGGAAAAATGCCCCTGTCTGCAATGCCGCTTCACTTGATCGTGCCCACTTCACGAACCCATCACGAGAAACAACAAGCACAGCTCTGCGGTCTGTATATTCCAGCCAACGAAGAGTAGCTGCGAGCAGAGAGACATCGTAACGGGAAGCGCAACTGCCAATGTCATCGAGTGAAGGTTGGACGTCCGCTGCAATCTGTTGACGAAAATCGTGGAGCGGCATCAATAACCCCGCAGCGAACGCGTTGGCCTCAGATTCTACTTTAGCGTATTCGCTGTTCCAACTCATCAAAGCCTTCGGGTCACACTGGATGCCCTGGGGAAATTTTGTTCGATGGGCAAGATAGTGGCCTAATTCGTGGCCGAGGGTGAAGTTAACACGGCCGGTAGATTGGACGGAATTATTGTATAAAATCGCCCATCCTTTGCCCTTACCCTTCGGAGCGGGAAAAAGACCTCCCTCGAAGCCGGGCAAATCGGCCCCTTTGACCAATTTGATTGGACTATCTGGAAAAACTTGTCGGGAATACTCTATTGCGACTTCGGCAACCCGAACTGGATACCGGTCGTCTGCTCGAACAACGTCCAAAAGTTTCGTTAGTTGATTAGCCCATCGATGAACTGACCAATTCTGTTTCATGCGTCATCATCCCAAAGGTCGATCATCCGGCGAATTCTGGCCTTTGTTTCCGGCTGCATCTCTCGATATTTTCGATAGAAGTGCGCGTCAACCGCGTCTTCTTCGTTGAGTTTTCCGGACTCATCTAAAAGAAGTTCGACCGTGGTACCTAGGACGTCGGCGATCTTAAAGAGTTTTTCCGCAGAAGGTCTAGGAGCGGAGTCCCGATTTTCTAGCTCCCAGATATAGCTCTTACTTGATCCTGTAGCGGCAGCGAGCCCTTCTAGCGTTAGTCTTTTTTCCTTTCTTAAGCGTCTGATCTTGTCTCCCAGTCGCTCGATCACTGCGGTTCTCCTTCGCGAAATTTTCGTTCGGTATATCGGTACATAGGGTACTTGAAAAGCGAATATAAGTTGCATATGTTCGGTGCAGCGAACTTTTTGTCTGATTCTAGCGAGAAGGAGTGCGGTTCATGAGTGACGAAGCAACGGCCGGGTCTTCCGGTAAGGGATTGAGCATTTTGATCATCCACGCGGCCGGTCGTAAGCCCAATAAGGCGTCAGTTAGCAAGTTGCTCAGCGATGCCGGCGTGAAGGCGGCTTCTTTGACGTTTGCTACGCCAGCCGAGATAGCGAACGGATCAATCAATCCGAGCGACTTTGATCATGTCATAGTCCTTCTCGATGATGATCTTTCGGGTGACGATCATCTCGAAGAAGGGATGAAAGGCCTGGTTAACTGCGGCTTTGGAGCCATTGGCATTTGGGCTGAAGAGATGGACTCGGAGGACATGCATCCCGCGGTTCAGAAATATGGAGCCAAACAAATTCCTTGGGATGCGAAGGAATTGTCCCAGGCGCTAAACTCGGAAGCGCCTGAGACTTTTCAGTCAACTCGTGGCGGGAGCTCAGCGTCGCACGAAACTACCCACAATAAATGCTGAGGTCTTCATGAGGATTCACACCTATGTCGTGCAGCATGATAAGGGTTTCGCTCCGAACCCATTCTGGGGGATTTGTACGCTTGCTTGCTGCAAGCCCCGTATCCGGAAACGTGTCGACGTAGGCGATATAATAATCGGATTCGGGTCTGCCTCTAAGGAAGTCGGGCTTGAAGGACGCGTCGTTTATTGGATGCGCGTAGACGACATAATTACCTTCGATGAGTATTGGAACGATCCGCAGTACGCCGTCAAACGGCCAGTCGCCGGATCTAGCCTCATGGTTTGGTATGGCGATAACATCTACCATCGTGAAGACGACGGTGATGGATGGGTGCAAGCCTTTTCCTTCCATTCCGATGGTATCGGGCTTGGAAGTGGCAACCTTGAACGAGACACGAGCACAACCGACCGAGTGTTGATTAGTCGAGAATACGCCTACTGGGGTGGCGCTGGCCCCTTTTTCCCAGGCGAGCTTAGCTGTTTAATTCCGTCTTTTCAGGCGGAACGATGCAATTACACCGACGATCAAAAGGCGGAAATCCAAGCATGGATTGGCAGTTTGCCAGAGCGAGGCTTTCTCTCGGAGCCCGCAGATTGGGTTCGCGATCATGCCACTGATCCAGTTTGAAATTCCGAGATCCTCTAGAGCCAGTAGGGAACGCATGACATGCTGATTGCACGCTACGCGAAGCGGGTTGCTGAAACCGATCAATTTAAAGGGCGGTCATCAGAGGACCACCGAAGGATCTCTATTTATGGGCTCGTCAGCGAAATAGGTTCCGTCATTTCGGCGGTGAAGAAACAAAAACTCGGAGAAGGTGGGCAACGCGATACGACTGAAGGCATTCTCACACGGCATGAACTAAAAGAAGAACTCGGCGATGTTATCTGGTACTGCTTCGCTCTGGCAACGCAAGAGGAAGGTTCACAGGAAAATATACTCGCACAACAGCTCCAGAATTTACTTGATCAACTTCAAGGGGATGATCCCAATACCGCATTTTTTATCGAGCAGCTCGATGAAACCTCTCTGGAGGAATTTCGCAGGCAAGCTGAGATGTTTCCTTCAAAGAAGCGCCGCACCTTCGCAGATTTTCAAAAAATAGCTTATTTAACCGCCAGAACTAAATCAGATGAGCTCGTCGAGATATGTCTTGCTGTACTGATGCAACTCGGTGCTCAGCTCATGCGGCTCCTGTTGCCGGAGTCAGAACGGCGTTTGCATGATCAAGTCCAAGATCGGAAGGTATTGGATATTCTCGGAGAGATTGCTTGGCATTTGGCCGCGATTGCAACCGTTTACAAGATATCGTTGGACGAAGTTGCCGCAGAGAACATTCAGAAGGCCCAGTTGAGGCGCCCCACGACAAAGCCAACTCCACTTCATGACGAGAACAGCCCGGAATCTCAGAGGTTTCCACGTTTCTTTGAAGTAAAGTTCCTGACAGTGGGCCAAGGCCGATCACGAATGTATTTGAATGGCCGTCAATTCGGCGATGATCTAACCGACAATGCCTATGAGGAAGATGGTTACCGGTTCCACGATGTGCTTCATTTGGCAAATATTGCACATCTTGGATGGTCCCCTGTGTTTCGTGGCTTGATGAAAAGAAAACGTAAAGATCCGAGCAATCCGAAGATTGACGAAGTTGAGGACGGTGCACGCGCAAAAATTGTAGAAGAAGCACTTCTGAAGGTGATCCATTCGGAGGGGAATGACATTGCTGCAATTGTTCACCCCAATATAGCGCCTAAAAATCGTCCGATGTTCACCGACGACGTTGATATTCCACTATCGTTCTTCAAGCTCATTGCGCGATATGTGAAAGGCTTGGAAGTCGAGAAAAATTCCTTCGAAGAATGGAAGGCAGCAATAAGAGACGGCTACCGGATTTATCGGCAGTTGGCAGAACACGGCCAAGGTACCGTCGCGCTGAATCTTGAAAACAGAGAAATAACTTTTCGACCTGAGGTCTATATTGATCTTGTCGGTGCGGTCGCGGGCATTGGATCTTACGCGATACCACTTGCAGAATTCGATGAAAATTACCAGGCAAAGGCGAGGTCTGCGCTGACAAAAGCCGAGTGCGAGCGGCTTTCAGATTCGGACACTGTTCGCTTGGCTAAACACTATGCGGCCAAAAGGGCGATACTTCATTCGCTAAATATTGATGAACCAACCACAGAGTTCTTCTCGGCGCTTGATCTGACGGAAACTGAGCATGGAAAATACAGTGTTAGATCAGCTGCGCCGCTTCAAGACATGATGTGGGAAGGGAGGATAATCGCGTTTAAGACCTCAGTCGTTCGTAGTCAAAACAGCGTGTACTGTACTGCTCTCGCCTCTTCTGATATCGTGACAGGCTGATTGAGCGCAGGATCAATTTCATCGTTGATACCCCATTTGGGAGGATACCAAGGCTGCGGTGGTCGACCACTTGACGAGTACTTCTGCTTGATACGTGTCCGTCCGGAAATACCTTGAACTTCCGGAAATGCCACTCGAGCGTATTTTGAGATTTCACAAAATAAGTTCTGGCAGTCGATCAATTGAAGTGTCCGTCCCCAAAGCGAGGCAAACGGAATCTCCAAGTTGTCAAACCACTCCTCTTGATGATCTGCCATGTAGCTTATGATTGCAACGGGATCGAGTTTTTCACCATTTTCGAAACACTTACTAATGCCGTCCAGAGCACCTGGTCCCGCCACCACAAAATCCATCTCCGAAAAGTCCGTGAGCGGGCCATAATTGAGATCGGTAATAAACTGATAGGCTAGAAATGGGCCGATTGAGGGCGCTTCGGATATTATGCCAAACGCATCAGCCATTGTAGCCGCCGAGGCAATGCGTTCAGGGAAAAGCTCAGCAATCATGTGCTCGAGTAGTTTCAAATGGTTTTGATGCTTGTATCGCTTGCCGAAAATGCGCCCCGCCGACGGCATAATGTACGCTGCGGAGTAAATTCTTTCCCCCGACTCCAAGGCTGAAGTCAGAATATTGTCGAAGGCTTCATACTCGTAGCTAGCCAGGCAGAGGTGCCCGATCTCGCGCTCGAGCATTTGCCAAGTCTCGATTTTGTTGAATAATTTGAAAAGAATTGTTCGAAAAAATGTGTCAGCAGGGTCAGTGGATGCCTCGCGGTCATAAATTACTCGACGTATCAGGTATTGGCTTACCCGGTCGGACGCACGATAGCTGTTCGTGAACTTAAATGATCTTAATATCTTATCTTCGGTGAGAGGATTGATGTTTGCGCCCGAGATGCGGCGAAAGAATATATTCTGTCGCTCGGCAGCAAAATGCCAGTAAGCATAGAATACTGGTGTTAGACGGACTTTTTCGCCGCATATTTGAATGTGATGGTCCACGTCACCAACTGCATGTTTCTTGAAATAATCCGGTTGCAATTGATGAAGCAATTCAACCGGGCGACTCACACTGTAGAGGATTTGCCATTCCGAGGGAATCCACTGATTCTTAAGTTTGACAATTAGGCGAGTTTGTTCGGAGCTAACTCAAGGAGCCTCCTGTTGAATTTCTCTTTCCCCTCCGTGTCGAAAAGTTCATGAGATTGTACTACGAAGGCTTTCAAGCCTTTTTTCCAGATCATCAATAATTGGAGTGACAAAAGTCTGAAGTTCTTCTTTGTTCTGGATTAGATCGGGAATTGGAACGCCAAGTGAATGGCCGAAGTTAAGCGGATAGATAGGGAATTTATTCAAGAATGCGGCTGAAAACAGGTCCTGGCAAAACAGAATAATAACGCCGCCGGAGTAACTTGGCGCGCCGGTGTCCTGTCTAAGGCCGACTTCAATTCGTTTTGCTTTCGGCATGTCGTAGTATAGACAATTTAGTTTTGATATTCTTTCGTTTAAAATTCTTAATCGCAACTCGAATACATCTTGAGATACTTGGGACTGCAGGTCTTTCAAAGAGGTTACTTGGATGTTTGTCAGGTGAGCAGCTTCAATGGCTCCCGACTGAAAACCCGACTCTGCGATTATGATGCCTCGATCAGCTCCCACGTCGGAGACCATCGTTCGAAGCGCTAAAACGTGCAACTTATTTACTGGAGTATTCCAGCACTTACACTCAACAATCCAGGTAACGTCAAAACCAATGTGCTTAAATGTTACGAGAACGTCGATGTCATGTGATGTTCTAGTTCCTTGGAAATTAACATCAGTATCCGCATTATGCCCGATAGATCTAAAAAATTAGCTGTTTCTTCTTGGTAGGTTTTCCATGATTGCGTCAACTTGGTCACCACCGAGCAATTTCAAAGGTTGTTGTTGGATGTCTACTGCTCCGATGCGGGCGGTCAGACTTTGATTGCTAGTTGAGCTGACCTCGAGTTCGATTTCAACACAAGATCGCATTCGGCCCAGCACTAACGCTCCAATTCGTCAACGATACGTCCTTTCGTGATACCTTGGGACAGACGCACTAGAGATCGCCTTCGACTTTGCTGAGCCTTTCCACCGATCTGCTTGAAGAGCCCGGCGCACTGGGCAATTCGAGCAAGGCCTCGAGCTCGGTCAGCCACTTTTCCAGCAAACCGGTCGAGCGTCTTTCCAAGTACTCCAGCTGAGCGGTCGAATGTTCGAACTTTAATGCAAAGCAAGGGGCGGCTCCTTGACAACATCAACCCGATCAGCAGGCGCAGAAAGTAGCTTAAATTGTGCAGGAGGTTGTCCGACAAGTGGGAGTAGCTCAGCCTTTCAAGAATAACCAAAAGCCAACAGGGCGCAGGAATTGTCTGAAAGCTACTGCGTCCCGCTACTCATGCACTGCAGACCTTCGTGCTATCGTACCGCAAGCAAACGGCGCTTACCGCGAAATATTTCAAGGATTTTATCGCGCGGAAATCCAGAGAAAATCTGATGACAGCATCTCTTTTAGGTGGAAAATGTAGTTAATTGAAGCAAACAAGGATTTTTTACCTTTCTTTTTTTGGGGCGAGCACCTTTATTCGAAGTTGACGTACTCTTTCTTTTTTCGAGCATAGGCTCGAGTCGTTTGAACAAGTCTGTAGGGAACTGTCTGCTGAGCTGATTTTCATAAACTTCCGGTATCCACTCTCGCCCAACAATGAGCTGCATGAACTCCCGCGGACATGGCGGAGCTTGGTGTGGGACATTTCGCATTGCAGAATTCTCCGAGAAGCACAGCTGGCAAGAGCGGGGCGATAACGCAGTATGCTCAAGTCGGCATTTTTCTATTTAGTGACCGGCGAATTGTTGGTCGTAGCGCCAGAACAATTTGACGTGCCAACGCTACGGTTCCAAATGTTCAGAAGCAGTCTTTGCAGCTGAGGTAAGCTGGGCCGAGACAAGAGATGCAGGCAGCAGTGCCGATTCCACTTATACATGCGGCACCGCACGTAAGGATTGCTCCTGCACACTCAATCGGATTGCATCCGCTCTGCCTCACGGCGTGTATCGCACTTATCTGTGAAAGACCGCGTAAGGCAGGCGTGGATTGTATGGGGGTCTTCATGTTACCTCCTCTGAATAGTTCAGGTACCCTACAAGGGTAATCGTGGATATGGTAAATCGGTCATACGCAGATGCCCTGACAATGACCAAAGGCGCATGCTCCAAGGCAAAGATTTGGACAACCGCATTGGCTGAGCTGCTTTACCGCCAGTGTCGCGGCATTTGCATCAGGATTTCGCTTTGCAGGCGCTGATTGAATTGGCGATTTCATAAGGAAGTCTCCCTCTTCATTACACCGGATGTGTTGTAGCAATTTCAACGGGCAGCAGGGATCGACTGCTGCCCGCAAGTTCTGTCAGCAGAATGGACTTGAAATTACACAAGGAACTCCAGGAGGGGTTGGGTGACAACAGCCAAGTTGCAATACAGCAGCCGGCAGTTTGCTCAGTCCACGGGGGCTAGGCTTTGCTTGAATAGGTGATTTCATATCTCAGGTCTCCTTCTCGATGAATTGGCACCGGTTGAAGACGGTACCAATTTCGTTGATCTGTAAGATCAACACCTATTGTGAAGAAGATGCCGTTGCCGACACCAACCTCCCAATTCGCGCAATTCACAAAATGCCACGCAATGGGGCGGACCACGCCCTCATCGGGCCGACCGTGACTGGCAACGTCTCGCTAACATCAACTGTGTAGCGATAGACCCTCCCAGCGCGGCGCTCGTTCTCGGGATCAAACATTTGCAACTGCACATCCCAACAATCCGAGTCGGGTCGACAAATCGGGCTCTTTTTTACATCGATGCCTAGAAGCTCCATGTTTCGAGCAAGAGCGTCTCCAAATGCTGTTGCAGCTTGGTAAGCATTTGTCGCAGCGAAATTGATAGCGCGATCTTCCGGACTCATTCCCATGTTCCGGAGCTCGTCGTATACGCGCATGAGGAAATTGAAGATCGGGTCTTCGTCAATTTCTTCAACATTTGCCGCCAACTTGGCTGCCTTGACGAGTTCGGGAGCGAGCCATTGTGACATTCCTCGCAGATCCGGGTACAAGATAGGCAAAACCATGCCATTCATAAGGCGTGTGGTGCCTGCCGTAAGGCCGGGGATCGCTACCCTCTGCATGTCACCAGGTGTCTTTAGTGACGACTTTAGACCGTCCAGTATTCCTCGGTAAGCGTCGAGAGCAAACGGACCCGAAGGTTGTATAGCGTAGAGCGGGATTTGATCCTGCATCAGGATGAACGTGATCCCAGACGCGTATTCCAAATTGTTGCTGAGAAAATCGAAGAGTTCAGATGGCGTGTTCGCGGCGACGGAATCACCCATCGCCTGAACTATCGCATCGTAGCGTGCCTCAGTTCCAAAATCGAACCAAAGTGCGCCAAGAACATATACAATCTGCGGAGGCTGTTTGCCGCTACAGCCGCAGCTACATTTCGACTGTTCAACAGTGGATTTGGTCACTGTTTCCTCATCGGCACCGCAACTGCAAGCAGACTGATTCACGTAGTTCTGGCTGGCCACCTCCGTGCGCAGGGGAGGGGCTCCAGCGATGGGTGCGTTTCCAGGATATGATGAAGGTTGCTCAGCACTGACGGTCGATTTATCGGCACCGGCCGATAATTGAACCGAAGTGGTGGCATCGCGACCATCAAAAGGTGAGGTTAAAGTTGCTGAACCTGCTGTCTCTTGCATCGCTAATTTCTCCCTGTCTTTTGCAGATTGCACATGACAAACTTCATCGTCAGATATTGAAGCGCGTGTACTGCCAAGCTCATGAAGACGCGCTAGCGCAGCCTCCACGTTTAACCGTCCGGCAAGCACCCGCTGGCAGTTAAGGTCCGTGTCCGCGTGACAAGGATCTGCGGTTTCCAGAAGGATCGACCGGATATTGAGGGGGTCCAAGTCATAGCCGGCGCTCTTAGCAGTGCCAAGTAAATGCCCTGCAACCTTCGACACCACAGCAGCGGCATAGCTCGTCCCGGAGCGATTTGATTTCTGGTTCTTAGGGCCGATCACTTCGAGATCTGCGCCGGGAGCGAGAATACCGTTGTCAGAATAGCTGTCGCCCCAATTGCTGGTATCTAGGGGTAGACCAACATCATTCATCGCGCCCACGGCAAGTACTGTTGGTACGGCCGCGGGTACATGCAAGCACGCGCATCCATCGTTGCCAGCAGCAGCCACAACTAGAATACGTCGCTTCTGGCAAAGTATTAAAGCGTCTTCAAGGTGCCGACCACCTTCGTTCGTTGAAGATTTTTGTCCCGCGCTTACGTTGACAATGTCCGCAGACCTCTCAGCAGCAATTGTGAGCGCGCGTGCTATATCTACTTGAGATGCTGCTCGTGCTGATTGCCCTTCTCTATTGGAAAAAAAAATGGGAAGACAAAGGCCCTGCACATCGTAATCGAGCAAGACCGTATCTTTTGTGCCGAATATGAGGCTGAAAATCTCGGTTCCGTGTCGGTCGGGCAGCTCGAAACCTTCAGGTATCATTGATCGTTCGATGTCAATTGAGGCGCCCGAGAAGACCTCACACTCCAAGTCCGGTATGCCATCGATGACCGCAATTTTCGTCACAGTTCGGCCCCACTAAAAAGAAGAGAATACAATTTCGCGGATTGTTTTTCTATTTAGAAAAACAAGCATTTAATTTTGAGAAGATGTAGAGTCGTCTTCAGATTGTAAAAACATCTACGTAATCATGAGTTGGTTACGTAGGGTAATATAAAGATGCGCCATCGCGCAACTGGAGTCAACATCTTTGGTTGTAGATTCTTTAAAGGCTTACTGAAGGGGTTGTGAGAGATCACGCTTCTCTTGGCTGTACGCCGACTAAACTGCGTTGCAGAGCCGACGAATTGAGTGTTGTTGACTGATGGGGCTCCAATCAGCGCAAGGCGATACCTTAATGGCTAGGGATCTTGCAGATGGCCTTGCGAGTAACAGATTCAAACACCTCGAGATCGCACCAAAGCGGGTGTTGAAACTGCGCAATTCCGCTCGATTGTCAAAGACAACGATTCAGCTGAACTGATAGAAGATCTGGAAATTGGTTCGACCAACCGTTCGAGATTTGTTCGATCATCGACTGTATCGTTGTTAGCTACCTCTCCAATTCAGATGCCGTCTGGTTTTCGTCTTTTTCACTGGTTCAACGCGCCTTGAATCATTTTGAGTTCGTCTACGGCACTGCAGAGTTCTTCCACTGATCTGCCGGAGGATTCCGGCACACTGAGCAAGTCGAGTAATGCCTCGTTGAAGGCCCGTTGTGAGCTGATGGACCTTTCGAGCAACGTTTCGAGCTCGGTCAGTCGTTCTTCCAGCAAGCCTGTCGAGCGTCTTTCCAAGTACTCCAGCTGAGTGGTCGAATGTTCGAATGCGTTGGTCAAGCGTTCGACCAAGCTCAGCAAACCGCGCTCGAGCGGCGTCAGGGTTTGTTGGGATGGCAGGTTCGGTGAGAGGATATTGGTGTCGGTCATGAGGCTCTATTCCATCGTTTGGCAGGCGAGTTGTCCGGCTATGTCCCGGCAACGCTGGTAGGTGCCGGTCTTGGTGTCGAAGATCAGAACCGGAAATTCCGTGTAGGTTGTCTGATTGAAGGCCGAAGTAATCAGGGCCCATCTCAGCTGATGGTTCAGGAACATGATCCCGCCGAGCGTCAGGACGGCCGAGATCAAGACCGCTGCCGACAGCTTCAGAAATCGGTTCTTCGCGGCCAATCTCTCGTTTTCCGCCATGCCTATTTTCAGCTGATGGATCTGTTCCTCGCTCGACCTCAGGTGCCTTTCTAAGGTCGCGCTCAGTTGCTGCTGCGACGAGCGGATATCTTTGCTGATTGTAGAGCCTGCGCTTTTCAACATGCGCTCGATATTCGTCTCTGAGGTCTGAAAGGCTTCGAGCAGCGAGGCGTTCTGATCTTGGTGCATCTGCTCGATGTTCTCGCTCAGCCGCTCTCTGAGCGGTCTTCTCTCTGGTCCAATCTGCATGGAAAATGTCTCCCTTGAGCCGCCAGCGGGTGTCGCTGTCCGGGTCCTTGACTGTGAGATAGGTTTTGCCCAGGCGGGGCAGTTCGAAGCCGGCGCCTTCCAGCACGGCGACCATGTCCGGCCGGGATGAGATCTGGCCGGCGACGATCAGGTCTTCAAGCCAGTTCTGGATGTCCTCGCGGCCCTGGGCCCGAAGTTTCTTTTCCGGAAGTTGCTTGGTGTCCTGTGACCTGGCCGGATCTTGTGGATCCGCCCAGCCATGCTCCTTGTTGAGCATGTCGCGCAGGCTATCCATGGCCTTCTGGTAGCCAGGCGGGGCGATGTTGAGGCTCTTGCCGGACGTGAGCTCCATGCGCGGCGTGCAGAAATGCAGCTCCACGCGGCCCTCGTGGGTGTGCCGCACCCAGAGCATGTCGACCTGGTCGCGGTCCAGACCAGCAAAGGCGAGCTCGTCGAAGGCGTCCATGACGGCTTGCTGCTGCTCTTCGCTCGGATGATCGTCCTTATCGAAGCTGATTACGCCCGCCCGGTACGTCCAGGCGTGGGGGCAGGCGTCGATCAGGGCACGGGTGTGGTCCGGATCGCCCGCGAGCACTTCCGGCAACGGATCGCGGCTCTTCATCAGCGGGATGCCGTTGTCGTCACGGATGAGATTGCGATTGCCGTCGTAGGCGAGCACTTGCGGGGCGATCAGATAATCGACCGGTGCCGCGCCGCCACCCTTGCCACTGCGGAACAGCTTAATCAGCATGATCCGCGTCCTGCTGGCGATGGCTGGCAAGAAGGGCCGACATTTGGCGCTCAATGCCGATCAGCTCGGCAAGCAGCTGCAGGCCATCGAGCTGGCGCATGTCACCGGCGGCCTGGGCGGAGTTCACGGCGCGGGCGATCTGGTTCAGGTTCGTGCCGATGCGGCTGAGCGCCGTCACGAGCTTCGGATCGGCCTGCGGCGTGGCACGGCGGCGAGGGGCTTTGATCTGCCCCAACGCCCCGCGCAACAGCTCCGAGACGGAGATTTTGTCCGCGGCGGCGCGGTGCTTGAGATGTCTCTTTTCCTCCGTCGTACAGCGCATTACAACCGTCTCGGCGAGACGGGCCGTTTGCGGTCCGGAGGGGTTCGAAGGGGAGGCTTGCCGCCCCTCGCAAGGTCCTGTGTCGTATGACACGGGTCGCCTTGCTCTTTTCAGATCCGCCGTAGTCATGCCGCTTGCCTATAGGCTGCTTGAGAGGCCGATTGGTGTGCGAACGCGGGCAGTCTGTTCAGGAAATACGAGAGGCAGGCTTGCTCTTTTTCCGTGTCAGCTTCCGGTGGCCACCTGAAGGGAAGTCGATATCCGGACGAGCCGTTCACACTCGTTGCGAGATCGAACCGCGCCAGGTCGGGCAGGGTCTTCTCGGCCAGCCAGGCGTTCCATTCGTCGACCTGCCTGGTCTGGGCTGTTGGAAGGACGACGACGGGAATGGAACGGCGGGGTGCTGCCTTCGCGCGCGCCTCACGCGCGTTAGGTTTTTTATTTATTTCTTTCTCTAAGTTTGTTGGACAGATTTGACCGCCTTTGCCGGACACATCTGACCGCCTTTCGGGACAGGTCTGTCCGCCTTCTGACCGGGTAAGGGGGACAGATTTGTCCGTCTTTTCTCTGAGCTCGGAGGCCTTTAGGATCGAGGCGTCGGTAGGGCAATACTCCGTATTGTGCCCGACGCCATTCCCGCGTTGAACGCCAAGCCAGCCACCTTCTTCCAGATCGCGGATGGCACGCTGGATGGATTTGACACTCTTGCCGGTTGCTTCGGCAATGGTCTTGTAGGACGGCCACGCCTTCTCGGTGTGGCCGTTCACATGTGCGGTCACGATATAGAGCGCGACGCACTTCGCATTGTCGTTGATATTGGCATCACAGCTCAGCAGTCTCAGCCACTGAAGCTTCACTTCCCGGAATGGACGGCGCTCAGCCATGTGCGCCTCCCTGGAACGACGTCGCTACCCGCAGACGCGCGGTGGTCGTGGCTGGGGAGAAAACGCGAACAAAAGTCGTTTCTCGTACATACTGCGAACAATGCCCGTTTTGGGTATATCGCAGACTTGTATAAGGTTTTGATTTTGCTGCAGATTTTTGGCGCACCCGACAGGATTCGAACCTGTGACCTCTGCCTTCGGAGGGCAGCGCTCTATCCAGCTGAGCTACGGGTGCTCTTCGCGCGCGCAATGGCTGCGTGGCGGATAGAGGGGTCTGATACAAGATCCGGCGATCCGGGGCAATCGCTTTCTGAAATTTTGGACAAGATATCGGCGGGGTTGTCGGGGCTGGATGAACGCCGGTTTATCTGCGCACACGCCGGTGGTTTTTTGGGTGCTCGAGCCTGGCCCGTTAGGGAGAAACTGGCCGGACAGAGTAGGGCGGGTAGCGTTTGATCCGGGAGCGCGAGGAAAAAATGGCCGCAGAGGTGATAGGGCGGCGGGGTTTGTGCGTAGGAAGGCCAGGACCGGATAAAACAGAGCCCCATGACCGAGACCAACCACTGCCGTTCGCTTGTACTTGTGCTGGGAGATCAGCTGAGCCTTGACCTGTCCAGCCTGAAGCGGGCCGATCCGGCCCACGACAGGGTGCTGATGGTCGAGGTGATGGCGGAGGCCACTTATGTGCGCCATCACAAGAAGAAGATTGCCTTCCTGTTTTCCGCCATGCGCCACTTCGCCGAAGAGCTGAAGGAAGCCGGCTGGACGGTGGATTACGTCAAGCTGGATGACCCTGCCAACAGCGGCAGCTTCAAGGGCGAGATGAAGCGGGCCTGCGAACGCCTGCGGCCACAGCGGATGGTGGTTACCGAACCCGGCGAGTGGCGGGTCTTGGAGGACATGCGCTCCTGGTCCGACGCTTTCAGCCTGCCAGTGGAGATCCTGACCGACACGCGGTTCTTCTCAACGCTGGCGGATTTCCGGGCGTGGGCGGACGGACGCAGGCAATTGCGCATGGAGTATTTCTACCGCGAGATGCGCCGTTCCACCGGCCTGCTGATGGACGGTGACAAGCCTGCGGGGGGCAAATGGAACTATGATGCGGACAATCGCAAGCCTGCGCAGCCGGACCTGTTCATGCCAGAGCCGAAACGCTTTAAGCCGGACGCAATCACGCAAGAGGTGCTGGACCTGGTCGCCAGTCGATTTTCCGGGCACATAGGCGACCTTGAACCATTCTGGTTCGCAGTGACCCGCAAGGACGCGGAAGAGGCCTGTGAGCACTTCCTGGCCGACATGCTGGCCGATTTCGGAACATATCAGGATGCCATGCTGAGCGGCCGGAAGTTTCTGTTCCACTCGGTCCTATCGGCCTATCTGAATGCCGGCCTGCTGGATGCCAAGGTGTTGTGCCGGAAGGTGGAAGAGGCATGGAAAGCGGACAAGGTTCCGCTCAATGCCGCCGAAGGGTTCATCCGGCAGATCCTTGGCTGGCGGGAATATGTGCGCGGCATCTACTGGCTGAAGATGCCGGACTATGTCGACAGCAACGCACTTGGCGCCGACCGTCCGTTGCCCGATTTCTACTGGACCGGACAGACACGCATGCGCTGCCTGTCGGAAGCGATCGGCCAGACGTTGGAAGAAGCCTATGCCCACCACATTCAAAGACTGATGGTGACAGGCAATTTCGCCCTGCTGGCGGGCGTCAGGCCGAAGGAAGTGCATGAATGGTATCTGATGGTCTATGCCGACGCCTATGAATGGGTGGAAGCGCCCAACACCATCGGCATGAGCCAGTTCGCCGACGGTGGGCTCCTCGGCTCCAAACCCTATGTATCGAGCGGCAACTATATCGACCGGATGTCGGACTATTGCGGCGCATGCTCTTATGACGTGAAGCAGAAGGCGGGGCCAAAGGCCTGTCCGTTCAATGCGCTTTACTGGGACTTTCTGGACCGCAACAAGGAGGTGCTCAAGGGCAATCCGCGGCTCGGTCAGCCTTACGCGTCCTGGGACAGGATGGGGCCGGAAAAACAGCAGCTACTCAAGGAAAGTGCTGCGGACTTCCTGAAACGTCTGTTTGAGGGGGAGGTGGTCTGAAACTGGCGCGTCCGCGTAAGCAAAAGCAGAGGCTATCGAGGGCAGTTTCGAGCCGGTTACGGCGGGATGAGGAATGTTACAAAAAAAACGCGCAGCCGTTAGACTGCGCGAATAAAGTTACTGTGCACGTGGCCCCATCGACCACGGCGGCAACTCTAGCGGCATCTTTCTCGATTGTCATTACCGTAAAATATTTTATTTTTTGATTCACTGTAATGCGACTGATCGTTATTCATACTGAGTCATATATGAAATAATGTGTCGTACAAATTAATTCATTAAATTCAGCGCTTTAAATTTGTCATGCAATTTGGAAGCGCCGTTGCGGCAAGGAAATGTTGTCTTTCCTGCCGCAAATTTATTGGCAAATTTGCTTATATTCGGAAGAAATTTTCCCGGCTTTGCTGGAAAGTTTTACGCGCGTGATGCCTCTGCGGACAAAACCGAGCTCTTTTGCTGCCGCCCAGGTCACATCTATAACACGGCCCTTGGCAAAGGGGCCCCGGTCGTTGATACGCACCGTGACAGTCTTTCCGTTGGCAAGATTGGTCACATCCACCAGCGTACCGAAGGGCAGGCTCCTGTGGGCTGCGGTCAGTTGGTTGGGGTTTGCGCGTTCACCACTGGCGGTGGTGCCGCCGAGCTTGTACCAGGACGCTTTCCCGCATTGTTGATAGACGCCCGCTTGAGCACTGCTGACAACACCTGCTGCTGCAAGCAAGGCACCCGCCAAGGCAACGCGCGATAAGTGCCGCGCGAGAACAATTCTCTTCATGATAGTCCCCCTGGGGCAAGTCAGCCCGCCCCGATCGATCTTGAACACAGTTTCGTGACGACGCTGGTAACATTCCGCAGCGGCGCCTTTGCGTCGTCAGGGTGATCAAAATGTGGCAGTTTTCGGGGCAAATGAGGCGTTAGTATAAAATAAACATAAAATTTTAAATACATTTGGAAGGTATCAATTAATTTTTGATTTACTATAAAAATTCTAAGAGTTGTGGGTAGTTTTTCTGTTTCGGTTTTGCCAACTGAACTGTGTTAGTAATTTTTACATAGGAGCGGCGCATGTGTGTATTGATTAGCGCCATTTTAACGGCAATTTGAAAGGGCGGTCTGGTGCAAGTCAGCCATCGGTTCTTAAGCGACCGGCTGGAACAATCCGGTCGTGCGGAAAATAATAATCTTACAGGCTTCCACACGTCCCTGCTGGAGGTTCTTCCCCATGCTGCGGCCTATGTCGCGCAGGATGGCAGCGTCCTTGTTCACAACAAGCAGATGAAGGCACTTTGCGCCGCAAAAGGCGTCTTTCCGGTGCCGGTCAGCCTGCCGTCGCTTTTGTCGGAAACAAGCTGGCGGCGGTGCGAGGCGGTTCTGTCGGCGGCTTTCAGCGGTGTTCCGGCGCAGGCGAGCGGGGCCATCCTGCTGCAGTCGGGCGAAACCTTCTGCCACCACATGATTTGCACATCCTTTGTCTCTCTCTCGGGCGAGCGCCAGGCTGTCCTGGTCCAGTTCGATCTGGAAGAACACGGCCAGGACGAGATCGTTACCCTGCCAGAGCCGGCGCGAAATGAAATCCGCTCCGCAAAGTCCGCAAGGGATCTCGATCTTCTGGAGCATTTTCCGGACGATGTTCTTGTGTTCGACGGTTCCGAAAGCCTCGATGAAATGGCGGGAAAGCTGCTGAAGCTGATCAACAGCGACTATGAAGTGGACCTCTTGGCCGAAGCCCTGGAAAACCTGGAGGGAGAACTGCCGCAGACCTTCTATATTCCGGAAAATCGAAGCTTCCAGGCAGCAGGGTACGTGACCGATCGCCAGATGTGCGAAGTGCGGCTCGTTCCCATTCCCGGTTTGGTGAAGAGTAAGCCGGGCATGGGTGCCTCAATGGCGGTTATCCGGCGCAATGTCGACTGCCCTCAGGAAACCGCCGAAAACAGGCGCCTGGCGTATCTCGACCCGCTGACGGGCCTGGAAAACCGCCGTGCCTTTACCAAGGCCTTGAAACGTGAGCTGACCCGGCTTGCCGCAGAAGACGAAATCGGCCTCGCCGTTCTTTATATCGATCTCGACGAGTTCAAGAAGGTCAATGATCTCGGTGGCCACGACGCGGGTGACGACATGCTCCAGCGGGTCGCGGCTTGCCTGCGCCTGACCTTGGGTGAATTCGGGACAGCCGCCAGGATCGGCGGTGATGAATTTGCCGGCATGGTGCCGGTGGTCAACGAGGAAGCCGCTCTCGATATCGCCGAGGAAATTCTGGCCGGTTTTGACCGTATCCGCCTGGAGGTGGGGGACCGGGTGTTCACCATTGGCGGGTCCATCGGTGTGGCGTTCCTCGACAGCAATGTGAAGCTGCGTGAAGGTGATGCGGCAGCTCTTCTGGGGCTGGCCGATCGGGCATGTTTGCGCGGCAAGCGATTTGGCGGCCGTTCCGTGCAGGTTCATTCGGTGCAGCCGCAGGATTGCGAAGGCGCAGGTGGTGAGCTGGCGGATCTACCCGAGCCGGGAAGTTTCCGCGGCAACGAGCTGACGCTCTATGCGATGCCCATCGTCTGCCTGAAACGGAACAGGGCCTGCGGTTCTGAAATCCTTCTGCGCCTGCAGGGAGATCGTGCCCGGGGCCTCTCGTCACGTGCCTGGATCTCGGCTGCCGAACGCTCCGGTTTCATTGCACAGGTGGATGCCTGGACCCTGGACAAGGTGCTGGACGCGGCAGAGCGCAATCCCGACCGTACCATCCTGACTATGAACGTCTCGGCTGAATCCGCCCGCGATCCGATCTTCCGTGACGGGCTCTATCATCGTTTGTCGGTCAATCCGCTGCTGGCATCCAAGCTCTGTCTTGAAATCGCGGAAAAGGATTTTCTGCGAGAGCCGGCGAGTGTTCAGGCGTTTTTCAAGTTCGTGAACGAACTGGGGTGCCAGACCGCCATTGACGATTTCGCCGGACACTGGCCGGTCCTGTCGCGGTTGACCAACCTGCGTGTCGAATGGCTGAAGCTTGAATCGAGCCTCACTCAGCAGGTGGTGGAAGAGCCCGCCAAGGCGGCCATCCTGAACGGGCTGGTACGCGCCGCCCACGAGCTCGGCATCAAGGTGATCGCCAAACATGTGGAAACGGCGGAAGAGGCCAGTCTGCTGAGGGAGCTCGATATCGAGGCTGCACAGGGCTTCTTTTTCGGTCGGCCCGAACCCTGGCCCGGCGGTTGAACGAAACCTGAAATCGTAAAAAAAAGCGGCGCAAAGCGCCGCTTTTTTGTTTGTTTGCCAAGGCGCTAGATGTCGAGGTTGGCCACGGCCAGGGCGTTTTCCTGGATGAATTCGCGCCGTGGATCGACCTCGTCTCCCATCAGTTTGGTGAAGATGTCGTCGGCGTCGTCCGCCTCGCGCACCTTCACCTGCAGCAGGGAGCGGACATTCGGGTCAAGCGTCGTTTCCCAGAGCTGTTCCGGGTTCATCTCGCCGAGACCCTTGTAGCGCTGCAGCGAGATACCCTTCTGGCCGGCGGCGTAGATCTGGCTTAGCAAGGCGCGAGGCCCCCGAATTTCCGTCGAGATATCCTTGCGCCGCAAGACGGCGGCCTTGCCGTAGATCTCGTTCAGATGGGCTGCGTGTGCTGCAAGACGGCGTGCGTCCGTGGAGCCGAGCAGGGCAGCGTCAATCGTGGCGGCTTCCTGCACGCCGCGAACCATCCGTTTGAACACAAGGCTGCCGTCGTCCCGCGCTTCGCCGGTCCAGCCCCGTTCGAATTCGTCGGCCAGAATGTCCATCCGGCGGGCGATATAGGCGGCAGCTTCCTCAGCCTTGCCCTGATCGTCCAGGATCTCCGGTGTCAATGCACCCGCAATCGCGGCCTGTTCGACAACATCGCGGTTGTAGCGTGAATGCAACCCGTCGAAGATGTCGGAAATGGTCCGTGCGGTTTCGGCTACGGCACGAAGGTCCTGGCCGGTGCGAACCTCGCCGTTGGCAAGCGTCAGCGAAGCTTCGTCCAGACCCTGTCCGATCAGATAGTCTTCCAGCGCCTTCTGGTCTTTCAGGTACTGCTCGGACTGGCCGCGCTTGACCTTGTAGAGCGGTGGCTGCGCAATATAGATGTAGCCGTTTTCGATCAGCTCCGGCATCTGGCGGAAGAAGAACGTCAGAAGCAGCGTGCGAATGTGCGCGCCGTCCACGTCAGCATCTGTCATGATGATGATCTTGTGATAGCGCAGCTTCTCGACGTTGAATTCTTCCTTGCCGATCCCGGTTCCAAGCGCCGTGATCAGCGTGCCGATTTCGTTCGAGGACAGCATCTTGTCGAAGCGTGCCCGCTCCACGTTGAGGATCTTGCCGCGCAGAGGCAGCACGGCCTGGTTTTCGCGGTGACGGCCCTGTTTGGCCGAGCCGCCTGCGGAATCACCCTCCACCAGGAAGAGTTCGGCCTTGGAGGCGTCGCGCTCCTGGCAATCGGCAAGCTTGCCGGGCAGGGAGGCGATGTCGAGGGCGCCCTTGCGGCGCGTCAGCTCGCGTGCCTTACGGGCGGCTTCACGTGCGGAGGCCGCTTCCACCACCTTGGAGACGATCGTCTTGGCCGGGGCGGGGTTTTCCTCAAGCCATTCGCTCAGGATCTGCGAGATCAGGTTTTCGACCACCGGACGCACTTCGGAGGAAACCAGCTTGTCCTTGGTCTGGGACGAGAATTTCGGATCCGGCACCTTGACGGAAAGAACGCAGGTCAGGCCTTCGCGGCAGTCATCGCCGGAAAGGTTCACCTTTTCCTTTTTCATCAGGCCGGTTGCTTCCGCATAGCCGGTAACCTGCCTGGTCAGCGCAGCCCGGAAACCGGCAAGGTGGGTACCGCCATCGCGCTGCGGAATGTTGTTGGTGAAGCACAGCACATGCTCATGATAGCTGTCGTTCCACCACATGGCGGCTTCGACCGTGATGCCGTCACGCTCGGCCCGCATGTTGATCGGCTCTTCGATCAACGGATGTTTGGCACGGTCCAGATAGCGCACGAACGCTTCCAGGCCGCCTTCATAGAACAGCTCCTCAACCTTGTCCTCAACGCCGCGCTTGTCCGTCAGGATGATGCGGACGCCGGAGTTGAGGAAGGCCAGCTCACGCAGCCGGTGTTCAAGCGTGCTGAAATCGAACTCGGTCTTTGTGAAGGTTTCCGGTGACGGCAGGAAGGTCACCTCGGTCCCTTTTCTACCGTTGGCCGGGCCAACCACCTTGAGCGGTGCCTGGGCATCGCCATGGGAGAAGGTCATGGAGTGTTCTTCGCCGTTGCGCCAGATGCGCAGTTCCAGCTTTGTCGACAGTGCATTGACCACGGAAACGCCCACGCCGTGCAATCCGCCGGAGACCTTGTAGGAGTTCTGGTCGAATTTACCGCCCGCATGCAGCTGGGTCATGATGACCTCGGCAGCCGACACGCCTTCTTCCGAGTGCAGGTCCGTCGGAATTCCGCGGCCGTTATCGGATACCGTAACCGATCCGTCCGGGTTGAGCGTCACGGTCACATGGTCGGCATGGCCGGCCAGCGCTTCGTCGATGGCGTTGTCGACCACCTCGTAGACCATGTGGTGCAGACCGGAGCCGTCATCGGTGTCGCCGATATACATGCCGGGCCGCTTGCGCACGGCATCGAGGCCCTTGAGGACCTTGATGCTGTCGGCGCCATATTCGGCACCGCCATTGGTTTCGGGGGTCGGGCTGCTCTCAGGCGTGGACGTGTCGCTCATGCGAATCAATCACCAATCGATTTATCTTTTCCACCCCCGTTATACGGGGTTCCGGCGGGGGTTCAACCACGTGCCGGCCATAGCCAAGCCAGCGAAGGGATTCTGGTGGAAAACCATAAGATTCCGGCGGATTTAAGGGGCTTCGCCTCGCTTCAGCAGGCGGCCCTGGTGCTCCCGGATCTCAAACACTTCGGCTTCCGCCGGCAAAGCCTCGAAAAGGGCCTCGTCCGTACCGGTCATGAAGACCTGTCCGCCAAGGGAATCCAGCTTCGAAAACAGGGCCGAACGACGGTCGGGATCGAGATGCGCGGCGACTTCATCAAGCAGCAGGACAGGCGTCATTCCGGAGACTTTCGCCGTCAGCTCGGCATGGGCCAGGATAAGGCCTATCAGCAGCGCCTTCTGTTCCCCGGTTGAGGATTGCGACGCCGGCATCGCCTTGGCCGCGTGATGAACGGTGAGATCGCTCAGATGCGGTCCGTTGAGCGTGCGCCCGGCGGCCCGGTCGCGGTTTCGGCCGTCCTGCAGCATCTGGCGGTAGCGATCCTCCCGGTCCGAGGCGCTCAACCCGGCGGTTTCCGCCTCGAAGGCACCGTCAAGGGAAACCGAAGCATGGGGAAACGGCAGGTCCTGGGCTGCCTGGCCGGCAATCATCCGGCTGAGCAGGTCGACGGTCTCTGCCCTGGCGATGGAGACGGCGGTGCCGAGCTCGGCGACCTGCTGTTCCAGCGCGCTGAGAAAGGCATCGGAGCCGCCCTGATCGAGAAGGCGATTGCGTTGACGAAGGGCGTTTTCGAAGTCGCTGACCCGGCGGCCGTGGGTCGGGTCGATCGCCAGCGTCAGCCGGTCAAGAAAACGGCGACGGTCGGAGCCGGGGCCGGTGAACAGCCCGTCCATTGAAGGCACGAGCCAGAGCACCCGCATGTAGTCCAGAAGACTTTCCGAGCCGCGAACTTCCTCGCCGTCGATACGCACCTTGCGCCCGGAGGTGCCGGCCACCAAGCCTGTGCCGATTTTGGTTTCGAACCCATCCAAGAGAACTGTTGCGGCAACACTCCAGCTGCCATCGCCGTCCTTGCGCGCAATGTCGGCAAGGGCCGCCCGGCGCAGGCCGCGGCCGGCAGTCAGAAAGGATATGGCTTCCAGAATATTGGTCTTGCCGGCGCCATTGGGGCCGACGAAGGCGACCATCCTGGCCGCCATCGGCAATGTCAGCGTGCTGTAGTTGCGGAAGCCGGTCAGCGACAGACGGGTCAGCCGCGCCGTCCGGTAATCTGTCATGACCCCACTTCCGCTACTGTTTGGGCGTGCCGGCTAGATCAGACCCGCATCGGCATGAGAACGAACAGGCAGTCGTCGACCGTGTTGTCCTGAATGAGGGTCGGCGAGCCGCTGTCCGCCAGACGGAACAGGGCCGTATCGCTCGACAGCTGGTTGGCAATGTCGAGCAGGTAGCGGGAGTTGAAACCGATTTCCAACGGATCGGCATCATATTCGACGGCAAGTTCTTCCGTCGCGCTGCCCGAATCCGGGTTGTTCACGGTCAGCACCAGGCGACCTTCGGTCAGTGACAGCTTGACGGCGCGGCCGCGTTCGGAAGAGATCGTCGACACGCGGTCGACAGCTTCCTTGAACTCGTCCCGGTCGACGCGCATTTCCTTGTCGTTGTTCTGCGGGATCACCCGGCCGTAGTCCGGGAAGGTGCCGTCAATCAGCTTGGACGTCAGGATGACGGAGCCGGTCGTGAGGCGGATCTTGGTATCGGAAAGCTCGACCTGGACATTGGCTTCCGGGTTCTCGAGCAGTTTCTGGATCTCGCCGACGGTCTTGCGCGGCACGATGATGCCAGGCATGCCGGCCGAACCGGAAGGCGCCGGCACTTCTGCCTGGGCCAGACGGTGGCCATCTGTGGCAACAGCGCGGAACTGGAGACCGGAGCCCGCGTCTACCGTGTGCAGGTAGATACCGTTCAAATAGTAACGGGTCTCTTCGGTCGAAATCGCGAACTGGGTCGCGTCGATCAGCTTGCGGATATCGGCGCCTGTCAGTGCGAAACCGTGACTGAAGTCGCCCGCGGTCAGGTCCGGGAAGTCGGTTTCCGGCAGCATCTGCAGGGTGAACTTCGAGCGACCGGCGCGGATTTCCAGCGTGGCGTTGTCGCTGGTGGTTTCCAGAACCACCTGCGAGCCTTCCGGCAGCTTGCGAACGATGTCGTAGAACATGTGTGCCGGAACGGTGGTCGCGCCCGGCAATTCAATCATTGCCGGAACGCTTTCGACGATTTCCAGATCGAGGTCCGTTGCCTTCAGGTTGATCGCGCCGCCATCGGCGCGCAGAAGAACGTTCGACAGGATCGGAATGGTATTCCGGCGTTCGACCACGCGGTGAACATGGGTCAAGGACTTGAGGAGGTCGGTCCGCTCGAGGGTCGCTTTCATACTCTCGTTCCGTACTCATGAAGCGCCTGGCTGAACTGCCGGGCTGATTGAATATTCTTGGCTCCGGTGTGGAGCGGGGTGGACGACACTGCCCTTAACCGGCTCCAAAAGCAAGGGGGCGTTCTGTCCGAACGCCCCCAATTTTGGTAGAATATCGTGTATTTTAACCTTGGTTTAGCGCGATCCGGGATCAGGCTGGCGGATGCCGGTTTGAATTCAGGCAGGCATCCGCAAAAGGCCCGTTTCCGAAGCTTGCCGCCTCAGGCGTCAAGCATGCGCTTGAGCAGTTCCAGCTCCTGCGCCAGGGCATAGTCGGCTCGCGCCATTTCCTCGATCTTGCGGACAGCGTGCAGAACCGTTGTGTGGTCCCGGTTGCCGAACCGGCGACCGATTTCCGGCAGCGAGCGCGGGGTCATCACCTTGGCAAGATACATGGCGATCTGGCGCGGGCGAACGATGGTCCGGGTACGCCGGGCCGACAGCAGATCAGCCTTGGTGACATTGTAGTGTTTGGAGACCACCCGCTGGATGTCCTCGATCTTCACCCGGCGCGGCTCGCTGGAGCGAACCAGGTCGCGCAGGGTCATCTCGGCCATTTCCTGCGTGATCGGCTGGTTGGTCAGCTGGTTGTGCGCGATCAGCCGGTTGAGCGCACCTTCAAGGTCGCGGCCCGAAGAGGCAACATGGCGCGCGACGTAATCCAGCACACCTTCCGGAACGTCGAACTGCGGGTAGGTCTTGCGGGCCGTATCGACGCGCGTGGCCAGGATGTTCCGGCGCAGTGCGAAATCCGGTTCCTGAATGCCGACCACCAGGCCGCCGGACAGGCGTGAGCGGACACGGTCGTCGAGAGTATCAAGTTCGGACGGCGCGCGGTCTGCGGCCACGATCACCTGGCGGGCCCCGTCGATGAGGGCGTTGAGGGTGTGGCAGAACTCCTGCTGCACCTGCTTGCCGTGCAGGAACTGCATGTCGTCGATCAGCAGAAGATCGATCGTGCGCAGGTTCTCCTTGAAGGCCAGTGCGGACTGGGACTTCAGGGCGGCAACGAATTTGTACATGAAGTGCTCGGCCGTCAGGTAGAGCACCTTGCGACCGGACGCCCGTGCCTTTGCGGCCACGGCTTGCATCAGGTGGGTCTTGCCCAGACCGACGGAGGCATGCAGGTAAAGCGGATTGAATGTGACCGCGCCGCCGGCAGCAACCTGCCGGGCCGCAGCCAGGGCCAGGTTGTTGGACTCGCCTTCGACAAAGGTCTCGAATGTGTATTTCGGATCGAGCGCCGCACCTTGCAGGACGTCACGAGCGTTGTCCGAGCTGGTCTCGCCTCGGCCGAGAGCCGCGGTTGCCGCCTGGGCCCGGGTTACCTGTGCCGCGTCGGAAAGTGCGTCGGAACGGGTTTCTGCAGCCGCCGGCTTGCTGCCCTGGGGTGCTGCGAGGCTCGGCTTGGCAATCGGGGTCTGACGTGGGCGGATTGCGCCGCGTACCGTCAGTTCGATGCGGTGAACGTTGTCACATTCACGCTGCCAGAGACCCATCAGCTGATCGTTGTAATTGTTCTGAATCCACTGCTTCAAAAACCGGGTCGGAACAGACAGACGAACGGTGCCGTCCTGATGTTCCTCGAGGTCTACACGTGCAAACCAGCTGGTAAAAACATCATCGCCCAATTCTGCGCGAAGCTGCTTCTTCACCCGTTTCCACTGTTCGGAGCCGCCTGCCTCCTGAACCTGCATGTCATCTGCCTCCTGTAAATGTGAAGAACAGTCCGCCACAGCCGTTCTTCGACGCCTTGCTGCTTTTGCAGCATTATAATGTCCCTTTTGGGACGGTTATTTATATGGCGAAGGAAAATCTCCCTTCACCTGACCCTGTCGATGGGCAGGGTAACTAACTTTGAATCCAGGGCAATCCGGCGGCCTTCCAGCCGGACTGGGTCCCACGGTGGCCATCCGGGCCGAGTGGGCCCTCGAAACCATCGGAGATATTGAAGCACTGCGTGAAGCCGGCCTGCGTCAGGGCGATCGCAGCTGCCTGGCTCCGTGCTCCGGAGCGGCACAAGAAATAGATTGGCGCGTTCCGGTCAAGTCCTTTTTTGACGAGAACATCAGAAACCGATTCCGCGAATGCCGGATTGGGTCCGGTCGACGGAAAGCTCTGCCATTCGGCCAGGATCGGCTCCTTGCCGAGCGGACGGAGGTCCGGCACCCCGACAAAGGACCATTCGGCCTGTGTGCGCACGTCGACAAGAATTGCTTCCTGCTGCTCGGCAAGACCGTCAAAGGCCTCCTGCGCAGTCACATTTCCTGCATATCCACCCTGAAATTGCAAAGCCGCCCCCTTCAATAGCGTGACGCTATTGATCAAAAGTATTCTTCAAGATTTTCTTGAGAAAGAAGTAGGTTACTTCAGGCTAAATGCCCGAGTGTTCGAATACGCTAACGTATTCATTCCGTGAACTGGATTTGATGTGCTCAGCGATGGTCCGGTTTAACTTTTTCATTGTTTTCCAAGCACCGTCTTTAAGTTGGTCGCTGGTCTTACCCGCCAGCCGTATTGTTAATATACAGACCGCGACCGAAGGGGCAACAGCGGGTTTTTGCGAATGGCGGAAAGTGCCGGTTTCTCCCCCCGCGTCACTGTGTTTTTGGCCCCTGCTGGCGAGCGAGCAAATGTGTTTTACCGCAATGACTTTTCGCTCTGAAGCGCCCTGTCACATTTCAAAAACAACAATTTCAAAAAAAATTTCGGAACTGATAGCTTGACTCGTATCGAATCCGGATTGATCGCCTTCTCTCAATGGTACATGTGCGTAAATATCTGAAAAATAAACGTTTTTCCTGACACTATTATACTCGGTAGAAATTGCAATATTGCGCGTATGAGTTGTCAAATTTCGTCATCCACAAAATTGCGTGGCTAAAAAAAACCCGGCACTGTGGCCGGGTCTTTTTAACGGTCGTATGACGGGTCGGTTACGCGCTGAGTGCCTTGATACGGGCATTGAGGCGGGAAACCTTCCGGGAGGCCGTGTTGGCATGCATCGTGCCTTTGCCGGCAGCGCGCATGATTTCCGGCTGCGCAACCTTGAAGGCTTCGTTTGCAGCGGCCTGATCGCCGGAAGCAATTGCTTCCTCAACCTTGCGCAGGAACGTGCGCACGCGGCTGCGACGGTCTTTGTTCGTGGCCGTCCGGCGGGCAATCTTGCGGGCCGCCTTCTTGGCCGATGGTGTGTTGGCCATGGGCTCTATCCTGATCGGTAATTGGGACTAGTGTCCGGTGGCGATCGGGACAAGGGAGCCAAAGCTGCAAGACCCGATCAAAAAACAACGGCGGCGGAAAACCGCCACCGATTGGGCGCTGCTTATAATCGCGCTTTCGGACGCCGTCAACGGCTTTATCGTTGAACGCCGTAGTTTATTTGTTCCGGAACTGCGGCGTACGTTTCTCGGTGAAGGCGCTCATGCCTTCGTTCTGGTCTTCCAGGGCAAAGAGGGCCTGGAACACGCGCCGTTCGAAGCGAACGCCTTCCGACAGGGTGGTTTCATAGGCCCGGTCGACACTTTCCTTGGCCATCATGACGACCGGCAGAGAGAAATCGGCGATCTTTTCAGCGGCCTTCAGCGCTTCTTCAAGCAGGTCGTCCGCCGGCACGATGCGGCTGACGAGACCGCTGCGCTCGGCTTCTTCCGCGTCCATCATGCGGCCGGTCAGGACCATTTCCATGGCTTTGGACTTGCCGACGAACCGCGTCAGACGCTGAGTGCCGCCAGCGCCCGGAATAACGCCGAGCGTGATTTCCGGCTGGCCAAACTTGGCCGTGTCCGCGGCGATGATGAAGTCGCACAGCATGGCCAGCTCGCAGCCGCCGCCAAGCGCATAACCCGCCACGGCGGCGATGATCGGCTTGCGGTTGCGCGAAACCCGGTCGAAGGGCGTGATCAGGTCCGTCTGATAGGCGGACGAAAAATTGTGCGGCTGCATTTCCTTGATGTCGGCACCGGCGGCAAAGGCCTTTTCCGAGCCGGTGATGACGATACAGCCGATCCGCTCGTCCGCATCGAACCCGTCAAGCGCCGTGCCGAGTTCGGCAATCAGGGCCGAATTGAGTGCATTCAAGGCTTTCGGCCGGTCCAGAGTGATCAGACCGACTTTTCCGCGTTTTTCGACGCGGATGTTCTCATATCCCATGTTGCCCGCTCCCAGTGCTGGAAACCGCGGCGGGCCGGATGACCAGGTCTTTTTCGAGCCCGGCTCCTGGTGCCTGCGGTTTCCTGGACGTGTACTTCACCGGCAATGCCTACCCGAGGTCGGGCGGGTCTGGCAAGCTTGACCGATAGGACAAGTCAGCTCTGGCAGGCCGGGCAGTGGAAGGTTGACCGGTTGGACTGGACCAGCCGGGCGACGGTACCCTTGCAGCCTGGTGTCCGGCAGGCCTCGCCTTCGCGGTCGTAGACGGCAAACGAGTGCTGAAAGTAGCCAAGTGTGCCGTCCGCCTGGGTGTGATCGCGCAGCGAGGACCCGCCCGCCCGGATGGCGTCTTCCAGGGTGGCGCGGATATTGGCGGCCAGTTCTTCCGCCTTTTTTGTCGGCTTGCCTGTTTTCGTCACCAGCGTGTCGGCAGCCCGTTCCGGGCTGAGCCCGGTGCGCCAGAGCGCTTCGCACACATATATGTTGCCAAGGCCCGCAATCAGTTTCTGGTTGAGCAGGGCCGCCTTCAGCGGTGTCTTCCGGCCATTGAAAAGCCGCGCCAGTGTTTCGCCGCCCAGGTCGTTGCCGAGAGGCTCCAGGCCGAGCTCACGGAAAAAGGGATGGTCTGCGAGCAAGGGACGGGCAATGAGATCCATGAAGCCGAACCGGCGCGGGTCGTTGTAGACGATCCGGGCTCGCCCGCCGTCAACGGTCTCCAGATGGAAGACGACGTGGTCGTGTTTCGGGTCCTTGCTGCGCGCATGGGCAAAGGCGCCTGGCGTATCCGCGGAAAGATCGTTTTCGATCCGGAACGATCCAGACATGCCAAGGTGCATGACCAGCACATCGCCGCTGTCGACATCGCCCAACAGGTATTTCGACCGGCGAGACAGCACGGTCAGCCTTCGTCCGGTCAATCGGTCGGCGAAACCGTCCGGAAAAGGAAAGCGCAGGTCCGGCCGGTTCTGGTCGACCTTGGCAATCAGAGCCCCTTCGAAAGTGGGGGCAAGGCCGCGCTTGACGGTTTCGACTTCCGGGAGTTCGGGCATGAGGGGTCTGGTATCCGCTGTCATGGCAGGCTATAGGCCTGCGGCATATGGTTTTTGGTGGCCGGCACAGATAGCGCTCGCCAATGGCTTGTACTATGGTCCGGCGCACTTTGAAGATAGTTTCGAAACGGCAATCCGCCAGCTCTTTCAACAGGTGGCTTGTCCAACGGGTAAGAAGTGATCGAACCCGCCGCCGCCTGGCAGTCTTGTCGCGGCGCGGGGTGATCTTGGAGGCGCTTTCATGACGCAACAGGCACAGGGGCATTCGGCCAGGTCGAACCGCGCACCGGAAGAAATGCCGACCAGTTTCGGCTTCACCAAGGTTGCCGAAGGGCAAAAGCAGGCACTGGTGGACGATGTGTTTCACAAGGTTGCCGAGCGCTACGACCTCATGAACGACCTCATGTCCGGCGGCCTTCACCGGGTCTGGAAGGATGCCATGGTCTCGTTCCTGGCACCGCCCAAGACAGCTGCCTCCAACTGGCGGCTGCTGGATGTGGCCGGCGGAACCGGCGATATCGCCACCCGCGTGGTTCGCCGGTCCAACGACACGGCCCGTGCCGTGGTGTGCGACATCAACGAAAGCATGCTCGGCGTCGGCCGCGACCGGGCCGAAAAGGCAGGTCTGTCGGATCTCATCACCTTCAGCCAGGGCAATGCCGAGGAGCTGCCGTTTCCCGACAAGAGTTTCGATGCCTATACGATCGCATTCGGCATTCGCAACGTGCCGGATATTCCCAAGGCGCTGCGGGAAGCGCGCAGGGTTCTGAAACGGGGTGGCCGCTTCATGTGTCTGGAGTTCTCCGAAGTCGACGTGCCGATGCTCGACAAGGTCTATGACACCTTTTCCTTCAACGCGATCCCGGCCATGGGCCGCTGGGTGACAGGGGACGGTGACCCTTACAAGTATCTGGTGGAATCGATCCGCAATTTCCCGAACCAGGAACGTTTTGCGGACATGATCCGCGAAGCCGGGTTCGAGCGTGTCGGCTACCGCAACTACTCCGGCGGTATCGCCGCCCTGCATTACGGCTGGAAACTCTGATACATGGCCCTTCCCGTGATGCCTTTTCTCCGCCTGGCGCGGGCGGGTTTCGTGATGGCGCGCGAGGGCGTTTTCGGCCTCGTTTCGCTTCCGGACCTGCCGGCCGGGCCTCGGTTTGCCATTGCCATGGCGCGGCTTCTGGAGCGTCGGTCGGTTCGCAACAAGCGGGCAGACCTTCGCCTGTCCGACGCGCTGAACAAGCTTGGGCCGTCCTATGTGAAGCTTGGCCAGTTCCTGGCGACCCGGGCCGATGTGGTCGGCAAGGAAGCCGCACGCGAACTGTCAGCCCTTCAGGACCGGTTGCCGGCGTTCGATCATGATGCGGCCTGCGCCGCGGTAGCCGAGCAGCTTGGCAAGCCGCTCGATGAGGTCTTCGTGTCCTTCGGCGAAGCCGTTGCCGCTGCCTCGATTGCCCAGGTTCATCCGGCCGTGATCCTCGATCAGGACGGCACGGAGCGAAAGGTTGCGGTCAAGGTGCTGCGGCCGGGCGTTTCCCGCCGCTTCCAGCGCGATCTCGAAAGCTACTACCTCGTCGCCCGCCTGGCCGAACGGTTCCATCCGCCCTCGCGGCGCCTTCGGCCGGTTGCGGTCGTGGATACGCTGGCCCAGTCGGTCGCGATGGAAATGGACTTCCGTCTGGAGGCCGCGGCGCTGTCGGAAATGGCCGAGAACACCGCTGAAGATCCGGGATTCCGCGTTCCGGCTGTCGAGTGGCTGCGCACCGCCAAGGGCGTGTTGACCATGGAATGGATCGACGGCCGCAAGATGTCGGACGTCGAGGGCCTCAAGGAAGATGGCCATGACCTGGAAGCGCTGGGGGCTGCCGTCATCCAGAGCTTCCTGCGCCACACACTGCGCGACGGCTTCTTTCATGCAGACATGCACCAGGGCAATCTCTTCGTTGAGCCCGACGGCACCCTGGTTGCCGTCGACTTCGGCATCATCGGCCGTCTCAACAAGCGCGAACGCCGGTTCCTGGCAGAAATCCTGTTCGGCTTCATCACCCGCAACTACCGACGGGTGGCGGAGGTGCATTTCGAGGCCGGCTATGTGCCCGCGCATCAGGATGTCGACATGTTCGCCCAGGCGATCCGTGCCATCGGCGAGCCGATCCACGGTCACGATGCCAGCGAAATCTCCATGGCCCGCCTGCTGACCCAGCTGTTCGAAGTGACGGAACTCTTCGAGATGAGCACCCAGACCCAGCTGATCATGTTGCAGAAGACCATGGTCGTGGTCGAAGGCGTGGCGCGTTCGCTCAATCCCAATCTCGACATGTGGCGGACGGCGGAACCTGTTGTCGGCACCTGGATCAAGGACAACCTTGGTCCGGTCGGCAAACTGCGTGATGCCGGTGATGCGCTGTCGGCACTGGCGCGCATCGCCAACGACATGCCGCTCTTTGCCGACAGGATCGGTCGGATGTCGGAAGAGCTGGAAAGGATGACACAGGGCGGCCTCAGGTTCGACGACGAGACCGCAGAAGCAATTGGCCGTGCAGAGGCACGTCACACCCGCTCGGGGCGGGTTGCCTTGTGGGTCATTGCCGCCTGCGCGGTCGTGGCGACCTACATGCTTTTCTGAGGCTCGGCTGGCACTCTGAAGGTTCAGCCGGGCATTGCTTGCAGCAATGTCTGTCGCGCGTCCGCGATATGGCGGGCCAGAATGTCTGCCGCCTGGTCCCCCGCGCGTGACTTCATCGCTGCCACCAGGTCTTCATGGTCCTTCAGCCACCTGTCGGTGAGTGTCGGCAGGACGCCGTAGCCGGCAATATGAATGCGGCAGGTCCGTCGAAGATCCTCGATCATTGCCAGCTCTCTTGGGCGTCTTGCAGGCATGTAAAGGCTCTTGTGAAAGGCCCAGTCGCCGTCGGCCCAACTGTTGGTTGCCGCGTCGATGCTGGAGTGGGCAAGGGCTGCTCCAATCTTCGCAAGATCGTCTGCTTCCAGCCGCCGGATTGATTGCCGCAGGCAATCGGTCTCCAGAAGCACGCGCAGATGGTAGACCTCATCAATCTCCGCGTGGGTAAGACTGATCACTCGAGCCCGTCGATTGCGCTCAAGGTCGATCAGGCCCCGGGCGGCCATCAGCTGCAGGGCATCGCGCACGGGAATGCGACTGACCGAAAAGCGAGCAGCAAGCTCTCCCTGTTTCAGTTCCTCACCCGGCCGGAAGATCCCGGAGACGATATCGGTTTCGAGCGTGGCTGCGATTTTTTCTGCGGACATGGCGCCTCCCGAAATTTCAATAGAGCCTTGACAGCAGCCTGTAAATCAAAAATGTATAAATGTATACATTTCGGAGGAAGCATGAGCAAAGAGCACGGCTACACATCCCTCATCCACTGGACGGGAAACCGGGGCGAGGGGACGAAGAGTTACAGGTCCTATGACCGAACCTGGGAGATACGAACGGCTGGAAAGCCTCCGGTCTCCTGTTCGAACGACCCGCTACTGGGCGGAAATCCCACGCTCCATAATCCGGAGGACTTGCTCCTGTCCTCCCTGGCGAGCTGCCATATGCTCTGGTACCTGCATCTGGCAAGCGATGCTGGCATTGCCGTCATGGGATACGAGGACGCGCCGGAAGCGACGGGGGAAACCGAGCCCTCGGGTGCTGGCCGTTTTCTGCGCGCTGTGCTGAAGCCGGTCATCACCGTGCCCAAGGGCACGGACCTGGCAACGGCCGATGCGATCCACCACGAGATCCACAAGGTCTGCTTCATCGCCCGCTCGGTAAATTTTCCGGTGAGCTTCGAGGCGACTTATCGTGAAGCCTGATGGCGTATGCCGAAAGGCCGCAGAAGAAGCCCATTTTCAAGCAAACCCGGAGGTTGGAAACCTATCTGTTCTGCTTTTTGTGGGCAGCGCTCTGCCTGCGTGCCTTGCCGCCACGAGGCAAGTGTTCCCGTTGTGCAAGCAGTCGCTTCACTTCTTCAAAGGCGGTTGACCAAAGTTCAGTATTCTTGAAGGCAATCAGTCCGGCTTGCTCGACCGCATTGCGCTCCTCAAGCAGCCAGTCGCTGGCTTCAAATGTGGCGTGCAAGCTTCTCAAGCGCTTCAAGCGGCTGAGAAGCCTGCCGGTATGCATCTTTTCCAATTCCTCGATTGATACCGGCTTGAGCGTCTTCAAATGAGCGATGTTCACGTTCATGAATTTGTGCCTTCAAGACAATCAGCGGTGCAATCCGGACTTCCTGGCAGAACGATAAAAACCGTCTCGAGTTGGCTGACTGGTTGATCCCGCATTTCTATTCCGCCGTGACCCGCCGAAGGGTCAGGTTGATCCGGCCGCCGTTTTTCAAAAGCGTCGAAGTTCCCTTTAACACGCGGTCGATACCGTGAAAGACCAGTCGAGCCTCACCGCCAAGTACGACGACATCACCGGATTGAAGGCGGAAGGATTTGGTCGGATCCTTCCTGTTCACGCCGCCAACACGGAAGGTCGCAGTGTCTCCGAGGGAAATCGAGACGACCGGGGCTTCGAACATCTGTTCATCCCTGTCCTGGTGCAGGCCCATGCGGGCGTTGGGATCATAGAAATTGATCAGGCAGGCTTCGGGTGGTGGCGCCGTGCCGGCAACTTCCTTCCAAAGGTGCGTCAAGGCATCCGGCATGGCCGGCCATGGCCGGCCGGTTTCGGGGTGCGCGGGCTGGTAGCGATAGCCTTGGATATCCGACACCCAGCCGAGCGGCCCGCAGTTGCTCATGCGCACCGAAAAGGGCTTTCCGGTTTTCGGCATCACCGGCTGAAACAAGGGCGCTTCGGCGACGATCGCACGAATATGTGCCAGGAGCTGTTCCTGGCCCTCGCGGTCGAAATAACCCGGCAGATAGTAAAGCCCGCTCAGGCCGTTTATGGGAATTTCCTGCATGGTCAATTTTCGCCGGTCGTCAGTCGCCCCCACCGCAACCGCTGCAGCCGGAGCTGCCACCGCCGCCTCCGTCACCGCTGCTGCTGGTGCCGCAGCCTGAACTGCATCCGGAAGAATTTCCACCGGTCGATTTCTTGAAGAGGATGATCAGCACTACGGCGATGATGAACAGGGAAATAAGGAATTCGGCCGTGTGCATGGTGGCCCAGTGCCAGACCATGTTGCGCAGTCGCTCGATGAGGGTATCGCCTTGCGCCTCGCCATGGGCAAAGGCCAGCCTGGTGCCCAGAAGCAGTGACATGACGGCCAGCAGGGCGCAGTGGACGGCGGTGGGCGCATTCGCAACCTTCCCGGCCAGTCTTGCGAGCTGGTTCGGCCAGTCCGGCTTGCGGATGATCCACACATCCTGCGCATTCACGCGGACAAAGCCCGGCGCCTTGCCGAACCGGATTTCCTCCGGTGGCCAGATGTCCACAGGCGGGTCGCCGAATTCCGACCGGTAGAGCCGGAGCGTTCTTGCATAGGCCTGCCGGAACCGGACTTCCTGTTCCGGGCCGCCTTTTGTCGGCATGTGATGCAGCGGACCTTCGAGCGCTTCCTTGAATGGGCCCCAGTAATGTCTGGTGTAGGTCAGGTGCAGATGCCAGGCCTGGTCCACTTCGTCGCTCGGCGTCACGATGCCTTCACCAAGCCGGCTGAGATAGGCAAACCGCAGATATTCGACAACGACCCGTCCCGCAAAGCTTTTGCTCCAGCCATTGTCTCGGGCAAGGCGCGCGGAGAACGGGAAATCCGCTTCCACATCGTCCGGGTGGCAGGCTTGAAGCCGATTCCAGAGGCTGGGATCTCGCAATTCGGGTCTCCTTTCCGCGTTGCCATTGCGGTGACGGGGCGATGTTAACCGTATTGTCTGCAAGGTTTGAGCAAAACCTCGCCTCCATGTGCCGATTGCATGTGGAATTCGCAAAGCTGACAATGCTGGTAACGATCTGGGAAGAAATATCGGCGAAGAACGGAAGGTCTGTGAAATGTCAGTGGACAGATGTCTTGCAGGCAAAGTTTCATCCACCTATATAGCGGTCAAGCTTCGCGCCAAATCATGAGCCTAGCGTTCTGGCGCGATGTCCGGGGGAACCCGGAACCCAACTGAGAGGAGCCGGAATGACGCCTTTTTGGGTCTATCCGGTTTGCTAGAAAGAGAGGCAGATATGGCAAAGGTCATTGGTATCGACCTCGGCACGACGAACTCGTGCGTCGCCGTCATGGACGGCAAGGATTCCAAGGTAATTGAAAACGCAGAAGGCGCCCGCACCACCCCGTCGATGGTGGCCTTCTCCGACGATGGCGAGCGTCTCGTCGGCCAGCCGGCAAAACGCCAGGCGGTCACGAACCCGACCAACACCCTTTTTGCAGTCAAGCGCCTGATCGGTCGCCGGTACAGCGATCCGACCGTCGACAAGGACAAGAAGCTTGTCCCGTTCGAAATCGTCAAGGCCGACAATGGCGACGCATGGGTGGAAGCCAACGGCGACAAATACTCCCCGTCCCAGGTGTCCGCTTTCATCCTTCAGAAGATGAAGGAAACCGCAGAGAGCTATCTCGGCGAAAAAGTGACCCAGGCGGTCATCACCGTTCCGGCATACTTCAACGACGCGCAGCGCCAGGCAACCAAGGATGCCGGCAAGATCGCGGGTCTTGAAGTCCTGCGCATCATCAACGAGCCGACGGCAGCAGCGCTTGCCTACGGTCTCGACAAGAACGACGGCAAAACCATCGCGGTCTACGACCTTGGTGGCGGTACGTTCGACGTTTCCGTCCTGGAAATCGGCGACGGTGTCTTCGAAGTGAAGTCCACCAACGGCGACACCTTCCTCGGCGGTGAAGACTTCGACATGGTTCTCGTCGACTACCTCGCGTCCGAGTTCAAGAAGGACCAGGGCATCGACCTGAAGAACGACAAGCTGGCCCTGCAGCGCCTGAAGGAAGCTGCGGAAAAGGCGAAGATCGAACTGTCGTCCTCTTCCCAGACCGAAATCAACCTGCCGTTCATCACGGCGGACGCTTCCGGTCCGAAGCACCTGACGCTGAAACTCACCCGCGCCAAGTTCGAGTCGCTGGTTGAGGATCTGGTCAAGCGCACCATCGAGCCGATGAAAGCCGCTCTGAAGGACGCAGGTCTTGCTCCCGGTGAAATCGACGAAGTGGTTCTGGTCGGCGGCATGACCCGCATGCCGAAGATCCAGGAAACCGTGAAGACCTTCTTCGGCAAGGATCCGCACAAGGGTGTGAACCCGGACGAAGTCGTGGCCATGGGCGCTGCGATCCAGGCCGGCGTTCTGCAGGGCGACGTCAAGGACGTTCTGCTGCTCGACGTGACCCCGCTGTCGCTCGGCATCGAAACGCTTGGCGGTGTCTTCACCCGTCTGATCGACCGCAATACGACGATCCCGACCAAGAAGAGCCAGGTGTTCTCGACCGCTGAAGACAATCAGACGGCCGTGACCATCCGTGTCTTCCAGGGTGAGCGCGAAATGGCTGCGGACAACAAGATCCTCGGTCAGTTCGACCTGGTCGGCCTGCCGCCGGCACCGCGCGGCGTTCCGCAGATCGAAGTCACCTTCGACATCGACGCCAACGGTATCGTCAACGTGTCCGCGAAGGACAAGGGCACCGGCAAGGAACAGCAGATCCGCATCCAGGCCTCCGGCGGCCTCAGCGACAGCGACATCGACCAGATGATCAAGGACGCTGAATCCCACGCCGATGAGGACAAGAAGCGGAAGGAACTGGTGGAAGCCAAGAACCAGGGCGAATCCCTGGTCCATTCCACCGACAAGTCCCTGAAGGACTATGGCGACAAGGTTTCCGAGGACGACAAGTCCGCGATCGAGACCGCGCTTGCCTCCCTGAAGTCTGCTCTTGAAGGTGAAGACCTGGAAGACATCAAGGCCAAGACCCAGGCTCTGGCAGAAGCTTCCATGAAACTTGGCGAAGCCATGTATCAGGCAGCTCAGGCTGACGCCCAGGCAGAAGACGGCGAGGAAGCCGATCCGAAAGCCAAGGCCGAAGACGATGTCGTTGATGCGGATTTTGAAGAAGTCAAAGAAGACGACGACAAAAAATCCGCATAACCGAAAAATATCAGCCAGCCGGGTTTCGGCTGGCTGGTCCAATCCTGGCGCCGGTCGCTCGACTGCCTGATGAAAGGGCACTTGTGCGCGGCGCCTTCGCCGTAATTGGCGCCGGCATTTGCCAGGCCGCCAGCGGTGCAACAACAAGACCGGAAGATCTTGATGTCGAAACGTGATTTCTATGAGGTGCTGGGTGTTTCGCGTGAGGCGGACGAAAAAGCGCTGAAAAGCGCCTACCGCAAGATGGCCATGCAATTTCACCCGGACCGCAATCCGGGCGACGAGGCCGCCGAAGCCAAGTTCAAGGAAGTCAACGAGGCCTATGACACGCTGAAGGACAGCCAGAAGCGTGCGGCCTATGACCGTTTCGGCCATGCGGCCTTCGAAAACGGTGGTTTTGGCGGCGGCGGTGCCGGTGCCCACGACTTTTCCTCCACCATGTCCGATATCTTCGAGGAATTCTTCGGCATGGGTGGCGGCGGTGGCCGCCGGTCGGGCGGACGCGAGCGCGGTGCGGACCTGCGCTACAATCTGGATATCACGCTGGAGGATGCCTTCACCGGAAAGACGGTGGAGATAGAGGTTCCCACCAGCGTTACCTGCGACGACTGCTCCGGTTCGGGCGCAAAGCCCGGAACCAGCCCGACGACCTGCCGCACCTGTGGCGGGGCAGGCCGTGTGCGTGCCGCGCAGGGCTTCTTCACGCTGGAACGCACCTGTCCAAGCTGTCAGGGACGCGGCCAGGTGATTACCGATCCGTGCGAAAGCTGTAGCGGCTCCGGACGCAAGACCCAGGAGCGCACGCTGTCGGTCAACATTCCGGCCGGTATCGAGGACGGAACTCGTATTCGGCTGGCAGGTGAAGGTGAAGCAGGCGTGCGCGGTGGCCCCGCGGGCGATCTCTATATCTTCCTCTCCATAAGGCCGCACGAGCTTTTCCAGCGCGACGGCGCCGATCTTTACTGCCGCGTGCCGATTTCCATGTCGACCGCGACCCTGGGTGGTCAGTTCGACGTGCCGACGGTCGAAGGGTCTACCAGCCGCGTGAAGGTGCCCGAAGGCACTCAGACCGGAAAGCAGTTCCGGTTGCGCGGCAAGGGCATGCCCATCATGCGTTCCAGCCAGCACGGCGACATGTATATTCAGGTCACGGTCGAAACACCGACCAATCTGACCCGACGCCAACGTGAGCTTCTGGCGGAATTCGAGAAGGAATCCTCCGGTGAAAACCACCCGGAATCGGCTGGGTTTTTCTCCAAGGTGAAGGATTTCATCGATAATCTCGGTGCATAAGCAGTCTGCAAAGGGTGACGTATGCGTGCAATATGTGCGCTTGCCCATGGCATCTTATTGCAATCACTCCTATATTCCCCGCATGGGGGATGTGAGTGAGGAAAGATGCTGAAACGCAATAGCTCGCGCCGGGAAGCTTTTCGGGAAAAGCTTGAGAAGGCAAGTGCCGTTCGGGCGAAGGTGCTCGATGAAGTCAAATTCATCCGTTCCTGGGCTCAGAACCCGCTTCGAACCGGTGCCGTCGCCCCTTCCGGGCCAGAGCTCGCCGCCAAGATGGCGTCCTTTCTGACACCGCGTCCCCATTCAAGGGTTGTGGAACTCGGGCCGGGAACCGGCGTCGTCACGAAGGCGATTCTGGACCGTGGATTTTCCTCCCAGCAGCTCAGGCTCATCGAGTATTGCCCGGAATTTTGCGAACTGCTGACCCGCAGATACCCCGGCCTGAAAATTGTCCAGGGTGATGCCTACGCCCTTGGCGCCACCCTTTCGCGCGCCGGCGATACGCTGTCGGCTGCGGAAGACCAGCGTCATTCGCTTGACGGCATCGTCTCGTCCCTGCCGCTGCTGACGCGACCGGAAACGGTCCGCAAGGCGCTGCTGGCGGAAGCTCTGGAAATTCTGAAACCGGGCGCGCCCTTCATCCAGTTTTCCTACGGGCTGGTCGCTCCGGTGAAGCTGGACAACCGCTCTGTCTCCGTCTTCAGTTCGGACTGGGTCTGGAAAAACCTGCCTCCGGCACGCGTCTGGGTTTACCGCAAGGCCCATTGAGGGCTCAGACGGCAGGGGACAGCGGGCAGGAAGCACTCCCATTTCCCGAAAAGCGCCCTAAACTTGCTCTCAGGCGGTTCATCGCGGTGCTACGCGCGAGCCGGACATTTGTAGGGTAGGTTCTGATGCGCAATCCGAAGATCCTCGTTTGCTCGGGCTCGGTCCGAAGCGGTTCCTTCAACGGCAGACTGACGGCGCTGGCCGCCAAGAAACTTGCGATCCTGGATGCTCAGGTGACGCATCTGTCGCTGAAGGACTATCCGTTGCCGATCTACGACGGCGATCTGGAGGATACGAATGGCGTTCCTGAAAATGCCAGGAAACTCAAACGCTTGTTCCTGGCGCAGGATGGTATTTTTCTGTCCTGTCCGGAATACAACGCCGGCATCTCGCCGCTGCTGAAAAACACCCTGGACTGGATCAGCCGCGTGAAGGAACCGGGCGATCCCTACAAGACCAAGGTCTTTGCGCTCGGTGCAGCTTCGACCGGCGCGTTCGGCGGCATGCGCGGTCTGATCGGCATGCGCACCATTCTGGAAGTCGGCCTTGGAGCAATGGTCCTGCCGCAGATGGTGGCCGTACCCAAGGCGGCGGGCGCGTTTGACGACAAGGGCGAACTTTCCGATGAACGGGCAGGCGGCCAGCTCGACAAGCTGGTGGACGCACTTTTGCGGGCAACCCGGATCGAGATGTCGCACTGAGGCTTCGAATTGCCGGCAGAAATCGCCCTGAAAATGTGTGTCTTGAGCCGATTTCGGCCGGCTTCATAACCCGGCTCAACAAGGCCGCATCCCATTGACTGCTTGGAAATACCGGATTTGCCGCCTACATAGGGCGGCAGACAAGATGACCATGAAGATTGCCAAGAGGATTGAATGAGCGAAACGCGCGAACCGGCCCAGTGGCACGGTACGACGATCATGATGGTGCGCAAGGGTGGCAAGGTGGTGATCGCCGGTGACGGCCAGGTCTCCCTCGGCCAGACCGTGATCAAGCACACCGCCCGCAAGGTACGCCTGCTGGCCAAGGGTGAGGTTATTGCCGGTTTTGCCGGCGCAACCGCCGATGCCTTCACCCTGTTCGAGCGCCTTGAAGCGAAGCTGGAACAGTACCCCGGCCAGCTGATGCGCGCCTGCGTGGAACTTGCCAAGGACTGGCGGACCGACCGCTATCTGCGCCGGCTGGAAGCGATGATGCTGGTGGCCGACAAGAACGTGTCGCTGGTGCTGACCGGTACCGGCGACGTTCTGGAGCCCGAAGGGGGTGTCATGGGTATCGGTTCTGGCGGCAACTATGCACTTGCGGCCGGACGTGCCCTGGCAGATACCGACTATGACGCAGAAACCATAGCCCGCAAGGCGATGGCGGTTGCAGCCGAAATCTGCGTTTACACGAACGCCAGCGTGACGGTCGAGTCGCTGGATACGGCCGAGTAAGGGCCGATGATTTCGTTTCGCCCCGTCACCGCCGACGATTTGCCCATGCTGGCGAATTGGTTGGCGCGGCCGCACTGGCGGCAATGGTGGGGCGATCCGGACGAAGAGTTGAGCAACATCCGGGACATGGTCGAAGGCAGGGATACGACCCGGCCCTTCATCTTCCAGGAAGACGGTATCGACAAGGGCTATATCCAGGTCTGGTTTGTCGGCGATCAGCAGGGAAGCGCATTTGCGGCGGATTATCCCTGGCTGGAGCGGCTGCCGGCCGAGGCCGTCGGTGTCGACCTCTCGATTGCATTCGAGGAAGATCTGTCCCGGGGACTTGGAACAAGAACTTTGCAGGCGTTTGTCCGCCAGTTGCGCGAGGAGGGTCACGAGCGGATCATCATCGATCCGGATCCGGCCAATCTCAGGGCCCTGAAGGCTTATCGCAAGGCGGGCTTTCAGGAGATCGAAGCGCTTCTGGGACGCACCGGCGACTGCCTGCTGATGGAACTCGTAAGTAAAGAAGGCGTGTCTTAAACAATGTCCGATTTTTCTCCGCGTGAGATCGTTTCCGAACTCGACCGCTACATCGTCGGCCAGAAAGATGCCAAGCGCGCGGTCGCAATTGCATTGCGCAACCGCTGGCGCCGCCAGCAGCTGCAAGGCCAGATGCGCGAGGAAGTTCTGCCGAAGAACATCCTGATGATCGGCCCGACAGGCGTCGGCAAGACCGAGATTTCCCGCCGTCTGGCAAAGCTGGCAAATGCCCCCTTCACCAAGGTGGAAGCCACCAAGTTCACAGAGGTCGGCTATGTCGGCCGCGACGTGGAGCAGATTGTCCGTGATCTGGTGGAAGCCAGCATTACGCTGGTGCGTGACCAGAAGCGCGAAGCGGTGAAGGCAAAGGCACACATGCTGGCCGAGGAACGCGTGCTGGATGCGCTGGTCGGCAAGAACGCAAGCCCGGCAACCCGGGACAGCTTCCGCACCAAGCTGCGCAACGGCGAGATGGACGAGAAGGAAATCGAGGTCGAGGTCCGGGCCCAGGCACAGATGCCGAGCTTTGATCTGCCGGGCATGCCGGGTGCCAGCGTCGGGGTGATGAATGTCTCCGATCTACTGGGTAAGGCGTTCGGCGGCCAGACCAAGACCAAACGCACCACCGTTCGCGACAGCTACCAGCTCCTGATCAACGAGGAATCCGACAAACTGCTCGACGACGACAAGGTGGTGGAAGAGGCAATCTCACTTGTCGAGAATTCCGGCATCGTCTTCCTGGACGAGATCGACAAGATCTGTGCCCGTGAAGGCCGTGCGGGAGCCGATGTCTCTCGTGAAGGCGTGCAGCGTGACCTGCTGCCGCTGATCGAAGGCACGGTCGTCTCCACCAAGCACGGACCGGTCAAGACCGACCACATCCTGTTCATCGCTTCCGGTGCATTCCACGTCGCCAAGCCTTCGGACCTTTTGCCGGAGCTGCAGGGCCGCCTGCCGATCCGGGTCGAGCTGCGTGCGCTCGACAAGGACGATTTCCGCGCGATCCTGACCGAACCGGAAGCCAGCCTCATCAAGCAGTATGTGGCGCTGATGGAAACGGAAAAGGTCACGCTGAACTTTACAGAGGATGCCATCGACGAGATCGCCTCGATTGCGGTTGATCTCAATGCCTCTGTCGAGAACATCGGTGCCCGCCGCCTGCAGACGGTGATGGAGCGCATTCTCGACGAGATTTCTTTCACGGCGCCGGACCGTCCGGGTGAAGAGGTGGAGATCACGGGCAAATTCGTTCGCGACAACATCGGCGACCTTGCCAAGAACGTCGACCTGTCGAAGTTCATCCTCTAGGAGGCATGCGGAAAGACACCGGTTGAGCGCTCCGTGCGCGGCGATTTCGCCGCTTGCGGAGTGCGCGGACCGGTGGCAGCATGCGGCCCATGGTAGCTATCAGAAAAAGCAACGAGGAAGGCCACCGCCGGAAGTTTCTGGTCGTGGTCGACGAGACGCCCGAATGTGACCGGGCGATCGTATATGCCGCAAAACGGGCGGCCCGGACCGGCGGCGTCGTGACGCTGGTCTTCATCATTGCGCCTGGCGACTTCCAGCATTGGCTGGGGGTTGAAGACATCATGCGGGCGGAAGCCCAGGAAGAAGCCGAGGCGGCGCTTGCGAAAGCCGCCGAGCGCGTGCGGTCCGTTGCCCGTACCGAACCGGAATCGGTGGTGCGGGAAGGGACAAAGGCCGAGGAGATCATGGAGCTGATCGAGGCGGATGCCGACATCGCGATCCTGATCCTGGCGGCCAGCACGGGCTCTGAAGGGCCGGGACCTCTGGTGTCGTCGATCGCCGGAAAATCCGCGGGAACCTTCCCCATTCCGGTGACGATCGTGCCGGGTAACCTGGATGATGATTCCATCGCCGCTCTGGCTTGACGAGCGATCGCAGGGCTGCCGGATTCAAGAAGACGGCTTGACCAGGCAGGATCTGCACCTATCTAGTTTTTAACGGTTCCAAACTGCCGAGAGATACGTTAGAAACATTCATCGGCGTTTTGCGATGGAGGTGAGGCGCAAAACGAAGCCGGCAACATGGGCGCGACCTGAAGCGCAAGGACGAGACAAGATGTTCATTCAAACCGAAGCCACTCCCAATCCGGCGACACTGAAATTCCTGCCGGGACGGGTTGTCCTGCCGGAGGGAACCTACGATTTCCGCTCCAGGACCGACGCCGGGGTGTCGCCTCTTGCACAGAAACTGTTTGACGTGCCGGGCGTGGTGGCGGTCTTCTTCGGCCACGACTTCGTGACCGTGACCAAGGACGAAACCGACTGGCAGCACATGAAACCCGCCATCCTGGGCGTGATCATGGAGCAGTTCATGTCCGGACAGCCGGTCATGGCTACCAGCGAAGCGGAAAATATCGAGGAAGGAGAATTCTTCGAGGCAGGTGACGCGGACACTGTCAGCACCATCAAGGAACTCCTGGAAACGCGGGTGCGTCCGGCTGTGGCGCAGGATGGTGGCGACATCACCTTCAAGGGCTTCAAGGAAGGCGTGGTCTATCTGTCCATGCGCGGTGCCTGCGCCGGCTGCCCGTCATCCACGGCAACACTGCAGCACGGCATCCAGAACCTGCTGCGTCACTTCGTTCCGGAAGTCGAGGAAGTCCGCCCGATCTGATCGGAGCATTCCTGAAGAATTTCAAAGGCCCGGCCTCTTGTCCGGGCCTTTAATATTTTCGACTCCCATTCTTTGTGGAAGGCAAGCCCCCCTTTGGACTTAGGTCCAAAGCCCCGCTCGACTCGCGGGCCGGGGCGGGGTAGTGGCATGTGGGACACGAAAACCATGAGCCAAACCGGAATGCGCGTCCTCGCCATCGATACAGCCCTTGCCAATTGCGCCGCCGCCGTTCTCGACGACGGTGTCGAAACCGCGTGTTTCGAGGCGTGCGGCGAGGAGATCGGCCGCGGCCATGCCGAGAAGCTGATGGACATGATCGGTGAGGTCATGGCCGAGTCGTCCACCACCTTTTCCGAGCTCGACCGCGTTGCCGTGACCATCGGACCCGGCAGCTTTACCGGCCTTCGCGTCGGACTGGCGGTTGCCCGCGGCTTTGGTCTCGTGCTCGGAAAGCCGGTTGTCGGCGTAACGACACTGGCAGCCATTGCCCGTTCCGCCGTACCAGGGGATGACGGCGGTCCCGTGCTGGTGGCACTGACGGGAAAGGCAGACGAGGTCTACTGCCAGCTTTATCATGCGTCCGGCACCGCTGCCGATGAAGCCGGTGTCCGTACCATCGCAGATCTTGCGGCGAACTTGCCCAAGGACATAAGATTGGCAGGATCGGCATCGGAAAAAATCGCGAGGGAGCTTGGACTTCCGGAAAGCGCGATATTGTCCCGCAGCACTTTCCCGGGTATTCGGGATGTCGCGGAACTGGGGATCTCCGCCGATCCTTCGAGGTCATCCCCTTCGCCACTCTATTTGCGGCCGCCCGATGCGACGCCGCAAACGAAGGGAAGGATAGAACGGCAATGAGTTTTTGGTGGTTCTGGACCCAGCCGCCGGTGATAGAAGAGGCGCTGGACGAGGATCTACCGAAGATTGCCGACATCCACGCGCTTTGTTTCAAGCACAAATGGAATACGGACGAGCTTGCACGGATGAAAGCGCACGCGGGAACGATGTTTCTGGTGGCACGCCGGGCGAGCCCCTATGGCACGCGCGCACCGCTTGGTTTCCTGATCGTGCGCACCGTTGCCGATGAAGCCGAAGTCATCACCATTGCGGTTCACCCGCGCCAGCGCGGCCGTGGCATCGGCAAGAAGCTGATGGAAGCCGGCCTGTTCCGGCTATACGGTGAACGTTGCAAACATCTTTTTCTGGAAGTGGACGCAGCCAACGAACCGGCTCTGCTGCTGTATCGGGCGCTCGGCTTCAAGGAAGTCGGCAGCCGCAAAGGCTATTACAGCGACAGTGGAGGAGACGGCACCGCGCTTGTCATGCGCGTCGATCTTGGTTAAGCGCTGTAGCGGAAACGGATACGGTATCGGAAACAGACAGCGGACGGCATCGCAATGGCGGAAGAGCGGCAATCAACGCTAGCGGACTTGTGCATCGAAAAAGGTATGCGCATGACCGAACAGCGTCGCGTCATTGCCTCCGTCATCGAAGCCGCGTCCGACGAGCACCCGGACGTCGAGGAACTCTACCGCCGCTCCGTGGCGATCGATCCCGGCATTTCCATTTCGACGGTCTATCGTACGGTGAAGCTGTTCGAGGACGCCGGCATGATCGAACGGCACGATTTTCGTGACGGCCGGTCGCGTTATGAAACCGTTCCGGACGAGCACCACGACCATCTGATCGATCTGCGCTCCGGTCAGGTCATCGAGTTCCGCAACGAGGAAATCGAGGCCTTGCAGGAATTCATCGCCAAGAAGCTGGGTTACCGTCTGGTCGATCACCGGCTGGAACTTTATGGCGTCCCACTCGATGCCCCGAAGGATAGTCAGGGCGATGGCTGAGCTCAAGGCTGGGATTATCATCTTCCTTCTGACGCTGGTCTCGCTGGTGCTGATCCCGCTTCAGTGGCTGGCGGTGAAGCTCGGGCTGAAGATGCAGCGAAAACTGCCCCAGCTCTGGCACCGGATCGCCACCCGGCTTGTGGGCATCAAGATCGAGCAGATCGGGGCCCCGGCAGTGGACCGGCCGTTGCTGATCGCCTCCAACCACGCATCCTGGGTCGATATCACCGTGGTCGGCTCGCTGATGCCTCTCTCCTTCATCGCCAAGTCCGAGGTTTCCGGCTGGCCCATTTTCGGCCTGTTCGCCAAGCTTCAGCGCACGGTGTTCGTCAATCGCACCCGGCGCACGGAAACCGCCCAGGTGGCCGATGCCATCGCCGATCGCATGGCTGCCGGCGACGCGATGGTCCTGTTTGCCGAAGGGACCTCCAACGACGGCAATTGCGTCCTGCCGTTTCGCTCGGCCCTACTGGGCGCCGCCACCCGTGCGGTCGGCGAGGACGAAACCTCGAAAGTCTGGGTGCAGCCGCTTTCGGTCGCCTATCAGGGCTTCTACGGCCTGCCGATGGGCCGGGCCCATCGGCCGCATGTCGCCTGGTATGGCGATATGGAACTCGCCGGCCATCTGTGGGGCATCTTTTCGCGCGGCGCGCTCGACGTGGTGGTGCGCTGGGGCGAGCCGGTTCTGGTTGACCGGACAACAGACCGGAAAGCCCTGACCCGCCGTCTGGAAACGGAGGTTCGGGCGATGACGATAGCCTCGCTGCTGCAAAAGCCGGTCGACACCGAAGATTTCAGCGAAATCGAGACACTCGAGTTCTTCTCAAACGCGGAAAAAACCGCTAAAGCTGGCGCCTGAATTTGCAAGGTGCCGTCCGCCGCCGGTCTCAGGCGCGGGTCCCGGGCATGAAGGACGGATCGATCCTGTGCCTGTGCCGGGTGAACTGCCCGATGAAGGTACCGACATTCACGACATCCGGCCGCCTGAAAAAGGCCAGCGTATCAAGGCCATGAGGAGCCCCACGAGGAGCGAATGACAAGCCGCCCTGAACAAGACATGGAAACGAACGTCACCGTCGTTTCCGCCGCCGATATGACAGACGCCCGCAAGGGCGGAAACACCCGCAAGGTGTTCGTGCGTACCTATGGCTGCCAGATGAACGTCTACGACAGCGAGCGCATGACCGATGTGCTGGCACCGGAAGGATTCGAGGCGACGGACGATCTGGAAGACGCGGATCTTGTCATTCTGAACACCTGCCATATTCGTGAAAAGGCAGCCGAGAAAGTCTATTCGGAGCTTGGCCGCATCCGCAAGGTCAAGGAAGAGCGGGCTAAATCCGGCAAGGACATGATGGTGGGTGTCGCCGGCTGCGTTGCGCAGGCGGAGGGCGAGGAAATTTCTCGCCGGGCGCCGATTGTCGATCTTGTGGTGGGCCCGCAGAGCTATCATCAGCTGCCGTCCCTTCTGGAAAAGGCCCGCGCAGGCTCCAAGGTTGTCGAGACCGAGTTCGATATCGACGCCAAGTTCAATCACTTGTCGGAACGTGCCGAAAAGCAGGTTCTCAAACGCCCGCCATCCGCCTTCCTGACCGTGCAGGAAGGCTGCGACAAGTTCTGCACCTTCTGCGTCGTTCCCTACACGCGCGGGGCCGAAGTCTCCCGCTCTGTCGAACAGATCGTCAGCGAAGCCGAACGCATGGCCGCGGCCGGGGTACGAGAGATCACGCTGCTGGGCCAGAACGTCAACGCGTATCACGGCACTTCGCCGGACGGTGCCGTCTGGGGTCTTGGCCGGTTGCTGCGTCGTCTGGCGGAAATCGACGGTCTGGACCGGCTGCGCTACACCACCAGCCATCCGCGCGACATGGATGATGACCTGATCGAGGCGCATCGGGACCTGAAAAGCCTGATGCCGTATCTGCACCTGCCGGTGCAGTCCGGGTCCGACAAGATCCTGAAGGCGATGAACCGCCGGCACACGCGCGATGAGTATTTCCGCCTGATCGACCGCATTCGCGAGGTCTCTCCCGACATTGCGCTCTCAGGCGATTTCATCGTCGGTTTTCCGGGCGAGAGTGACCAGGATTTCGAAGACACGATGGATCTGATTCGACAGGTCGGCTATGGCTCGGCCTTCTCGTTCAAATACAGTTCCAGGCCTGGTACGCCCGGCGCAACCATGGACGAACAGGTACCGGAGGACGTCAAGTCCGCACGGCTGGCCGCGCTTCAGGCGCTGGTTGCCGAGCAGCAGAAGGCGTTCAACGCCTCGCGTCTGGGCATGATCTGCGATGTGCTTCTGGAGAAGACCGGCCGCAATCCCGGACAGCTGGTCGGCAAGTCGCCGTGGTTGCAGCCGGTGCAGCTGGATGCACCTGAAGATCTCATCGGGTCGATACAAGCGGTGGAAATCGTCGACATCGGGTCCAATTCCCTGTTCGGGCGGCTGATTGCGGGGCAAGATGATCTTGGAAGGTCCGGACGCATCCCGGCTCCGGCGGCCTAAAGGAGACGTCATTTGACGCGCGACAGCCACTCTTCATCCCGCAAGTCTTCGGTACAATCCTCTGCGGCCGGTTCGGCCTCCGACATGACCCATATTGTTCTTGCCTTTGAAGATAACCGGCTGATCGGAGATCTGTTTGGGCAATTCGACCAGAACCTTGCGCTGATCGAGCAGCGTCTTGGGATCGATGCGATCGCCCGGGGCAACCAGGTGACACTGAAAGGCAGCCAGGTTGGCTGCGCCCAGGCGCGCACGGCTCTGGAAGCCATGTATCAGCGCCTGCTGCAGGGGCAGGAAATCCACCCGGGTGATGTCGACGGCGCGCTGCGCATGGCAGCAGCTGCGGAAGCGCAGCTGCCGTTGCCGACGCTGGAGCCGAAGTCCCGGCTGGCCTTCGCCCAGATCGCGACCCGCCGGAAAACGATCGTCGCCCGCACACCGACCCAGGATGCCTACATCCGGTCGATGGATCGGGCCGACCTGATTTTCGGAACCGGCCCGGCCGGTACCGGCAAGACCTTTCTGGCGGTTGCCTATGCAGCAGCTCTTCTGGAGCGCGGTGATGTGGCCCGTCTGATCCTGTCCCGTCCTGCCGTGGAAGCCGGTGAGCGCCTCGGCTTTTTGCCGGGTGAAATGAAGGACAAGGTCGATCCGTACCTGCGGCCGATCTACGATGCGCTTTACGAGATGATGCCTGCCGAGAAGGTCGACCGTGGCTTGCAGTCCGGCATGATCGAAGTGGCGCCGCTCGCCTTCATGCGCGGCCGCACGCTCTCCAACGCGGTGGTGCTGCTCGACGAGGCGCAGAACACGACCTCCATGCAGATGAAGATGTTCCTGACGCGTCTTGGGGAAGGCTCGAAGATGATCGTCACCGGCGATCCGAGCCAGATCGACCTGCCGTCAGGGCAGATGTCCGGTCTGCGCGAAGCGCTGGGGCTTTTGACGGACATTCCGGAAGTTGCCCATATCCGCTTCAACGAGAAGGACGTTGTCCGTCACGAGCTGGTCGGACGGATCGTGACCGCTTACGACAACGCCTCTCGGGAAGAATCGGAAGCGCGCGAGCGCCGCTTTGCCGAGCGACAACGTGGTGCGGACCGCGACGGTGCCTCTGCGCGCCCTCGTGAAGCCGCAAATTCCTGAAAAGCCCTTGCCGACGATGCCAGACCGATTGCCTGATAGATTTCAGATAGACCTGTCGATAGAAGCAGGCGATTGGCCGGCGGAAAGCCAGTTGGAGGCGATAACTGCAAAGGCCATCACCGCTACCTTTGCAGGGGCGGATCTGGAAGTGCTGGAGGGAACCGAAGTCTCGCTGCTGTTTACCGATGACGCGTCGATCCGGCAGCTGAACGCGAAATGGCGCGACAAGGACAAGGCAACGAACGTCCTGTCCTTTCCCGGCAGCGATCCGCAAGGCGACGTTTATGGCCCCCTTCTGGGGGACATCGTTTTCGCCTATGAAACCGTCGCGGCGGAAGCTGCAGACCTTGGAATTGAATTTTCCGATCACCTTACCCATCTGACTGTTCACGGTTTGCTTCACCTTTTCGATTATGATCATCAGGAAAGTGAAGAGGCGGAACTGATGGAAAGCCTTGAGAAGTCCATTCTGGCGTCTCTTGGCATCGATGACCCTTACGCGGACAGGCCACTTGTGGCCGACGGCGGTTAAGTGGCATCATGGGATGTGATGTTCTTGATTGATGGATGATGAACTCAATTGAACCGCAAAGTCCGGCAACCGGGCAGAAGCCTGCCAGCACCGGACAGGACCAGGACGGGGAAGACCCGCAACAGCTGAAGCCGCAGAAACCTGCGGCCTTTCTCGATCTTCTCAAACGCTTCCTGCGCTTGGGCCGCCAGTCTTCGAGCTTGCGCGAGAACCTGGAGGACGAGCTTGCTCGCGAGGGCGGTGATGCTGCCTTCTCGCCGGAGGAGCGAATGCTCCTCGGAAACATTCTGAGACTGCGCGAATTGCGCGTCGACGACGTCATGATCCCGCGTGCGGATATCGACGCGGTCGATCTGGAAACCAGCCTCAGCCGCGTCATGGAACTGTTCCAGACGAGCGGGCATTCGCGCATGCCGGTTTACGAAGAGACGCTCGACGATCCGCGCGGCATGGTCCACATCAAGGATTTGATGGCCTATATCGCGGAACGTGGTGCTTCGAACCGTCCTGCAACTTCTGTGGACAATGAAAACGATACAACCGGCTTTCAACCGTCCAATTCGAATGCGCCTGCGCGGAACGGTCACAACATGCCCGACCTGGACCTGTCCTGTGTCGACCTGTCGGTCTCGCTGAAGGACACGGATCTGCTGCGCAATCTCCTGTTCGTGCCGCCGTCGATGCCGGCGACGGACCTGATGGCGAAAATGCAGGCCGATCGTATCCAGATGGCGCTGGTGATCGACGAATACGGCGGAACCGACGGACTTGTGTCGCTGGAAGATCTTGTCGAGGAAGTTGTCGGTGATATCGAAGACGAACACGACGAGGACGAGGAAGCCATGCTGGCTGCCGCCGGCGAGGGCGTGTGGATCGCAGATCCGCGTCTGCCGCTGGAGGAACTCGACGAAGCGCTCGGCACGCAGCTGAACGACGGCGAGATTTCCGAGGACGTCGATACGCTCGGTGGTCTGCTCTATGTCTCCGTTGGCCGCGTACCGGTCCGTGGCGAGCTGCTGCTGGTGCCGGATGAAGTGCCCGGGTTCGAATTCGAGATAATGGATGCGGATCCGCGCCGCATCAAGCGCCTGAAGATCCGCCGCCGCCGCGCCGACGCCCGCCCGCCGGATCTTCGCCGCCGTCCAAAGCGGACCGATTCCGTTTCCGGCGAGAGCAGCCAGGACAGCGAAAGCACCAAGACCAAGGTTGCTGCGTCCAGCGGAAACGGATGAGCGGTCGGACGCAGAAACCAGCCAAAAGGATGCTTGCCAACGGTGCCGATGGCCCGTCGTCTCGAAGCCACTTCTTCGCGCGCCGTTGGTATTAACCCTTGACCCCACTGCGGCGAGCCGACAAATCTCCTGACCGCAAGTATGGGGAAGCTCTTTGATGCAATGGTTGTCACACCGCCTGTCGGCCCTGCCAAATACCTTTCTTCTGGCATGGGGCTGGCAGCGCCGTCTCTTGTGCGCCGCCTGCGGTGCGCTGACGGCCTTTGCGCTTCCCCCTTATGACTTCACTTTCGTGCTTCTGGTCACGTTTCCCTGTCTGGTCTGGATGCTGGACGGAGCGGTCGATCCCGCACCCGGCAAGCGGGTTCAGCGGTTTCGCACGGGCTTCGCGCTCGGCTGGTTGTTCGGCTTCGGCTATTTTCTCTCGGGCCTTTGGTGGATCGGCGCGGCGTTTCTGGTGGAAGCGGAGCGCTTTGCCTGGCTGATGCCCTTTGCCGTGCTGGCAATGCCTGTCGGACTGGCGCTGTTCACGGGTCTTGGGGTGGGATTGGCCGCGATATTTTGGAGTGACCAGTTTCGCCGCACCCTGGTGCTTGCTGCCGGCCTGACCCTGACGGACTGGCTGCGTGGCCATGTCCTGACCGGGTTTCCCTGGAATGCCTTCGGCTATGGCGTGTCCGGATCGCTGAGCGTGTCGCAGGCGGCAAGTCTTGTCGGGCTCTATGGTCTCACCTTCTTCGTGGTTGCGGTCTTTTCGACGCCGGCCGTTCTGGCCGACGCTCGCCCGTTTCGCCAGCGTGCGACGGCCGTTGTCGTTGCGGCGGTTGCCCTGGTCGCGGTTGCAGGTTATGGCGCCGTCAGGCTCTGGCAGACGGCATTGCCCGTTGCCGATCTCGACATCCGAATCGTACAGCCATCGATCGATCAGAAAGACAAATGGCGGCCGGAGCTGCGCGACGAGATCTTTCAGACCTTCCTCGACATGACCGAAGCGCCGCTTGGCGGTGCCGCGCGCGTCGGACAGCCGCGCATGGTGGTCTGGCCGGAATCGGCCGTTCCCTTCCTGCTGACACAGGAGCCGGGAGCCTTGTTCCGGATCGGTCAGTCGCTCGGTGACAAGACCGAACTGGTGACCGGTGCGATCCGGGCCGAGCCCGGCATGAGAGGGGCTGATTACTTCAACAGCGTCTTCGTCATCGGCACCGAGGGTACCGTTCAGGGCATCTACGACAAGGTTCGGCTCGTGCCTTTCGGCGAATACGTTCCTTTTAAACCCCTGCTTGAATCACTGGGAATTTCTAACCTTGCGGGCCCCATGGATGGGTTCGAGGCCGGGTATCAACCGCGTGTACTGACCACCTCCGAAAGTTTTAGTTTTCTACCCATGATTTGCTATGAAGCAATTTTTCCGGGATCTCTGGACGGTGTTTCCAGAAGGCCGGACTTTCTGCTGAATGTGACCAACGACGCCTGGTTTGGCCGGACGCCCGGCCCTTATCAGCACCTCGCACAGGCTCGTTTACGTGCCATCGAAACCGGTCTGCCGCTGATTAGAGCAGCAAATACAGGCATTTCAGCGGTGATTGATGCCAAAGGTCAGGTGGTCGCGAAACTCGCGATATTCGAAAAAGGTCTGATCGATTCCAAGCTTCCGCAGAGACTAGACAATACTCTCTACGGCATTTTTGGCGATCTGCCGGTGCTCGTTATCTCGTTTCTTATCGTAGTATTTGCCGGGTTTTACCAATACAACCGCGATTCGCGTGTAAATTGATATTTTTTGTTTGAGTTGAGTGAAGAAACTGTGATACAACCGTGAAATAGCCGATTGAAGGCTGCTTCATGTACAAGTGAAAGGTTGCGGGCAAACTTCGGTCTCTTGAGCCTGTGGGGGGATGTCAGGAGAGCTTGTGCAAACGAAAACGAGCGGGCTTTTTCCGCGAGAAAAAGAAAGAGCGACACAGATGCCCAGTAAAAAGTCTCCGAATCCGATCGATATTCATGTTGGCAGCCGCGTTCGGCTTCGCCGCATGATGCTAGGCATGAGTCAGGAAAAGCTTGGCGAAAGTCTGGGCATCACCTTCCAGCAGATCCAGAAATACGAAAAAGGCACCAACCGTATCGGTGCCAGCCGGTTGCAACACATCGCAACCGTTTTGAAAGTCCCGGTTTCCTTTTTCTTCGAAGATGCGCCCGGTACGCCTGAAGAGGCGGAAGGCTTCGGCGAAACGCAGCCGACGTCTTATGTGGTCGACTTCCTGTCTTCTTCCGAAGGCCTGTCCCTGAACAAGGCATTCGTGCGGATTGAAGACCCGAAAGTACGCCGCCGGATCGTCGATCTGGTCCGGTCCCTGGCTGGCGACGACTGACAAAATTCACGCGCGCGCTTGACGCGGCGAAGAACTTCTAAGATTGATGCAGACGGAGCGGCGATGACAATCGCCGCTCCTGTCATATTCATTCCCAGAAGGACGATCGCCAATGGCACGTCAGAATTACCTGTTTACCTCCGAGTCCGTCTCCGAAGGGCATCCGGATAAAGTATGCGACCGTATTTCCGATGCGGTTGTAGATGCCTACCTCAAGGAAATGCCGGAAGCGCGCGTTGCCTGTGAAACCCTGGCAACGACCAACCGCATCGTGATCGCCGGCGAAACCCGCGGTCCGTCAACCATCACCAACGATTACATCGCTCATCTTGCCCGCATGGCCGTCAAGGATATCGGCTACGAGCAAGACGGTTTCCATTGGGAAAACTGCGATATCGCCGTTCACCTTCACGCGCAGTCCGCACACATCGCCCAGGGCGTTGATGCTGCCGACAACAAGGACGAAGGTGCTGGCGATCAGGGCATCATGTTCGGTTACGCCTGCCGTGAAACCGAAGAATTGATGCCGGCTCCGATCCTGTTTTCGCACAAGATCCTGCGTCTTCTGGCCGACGTCCGCAAATCCGGTCAGGAGCCTGCGCTCGGCCCGGACGCAAAGAGCCAGGTAACCGTCCGCTACGTCGACGGCAAGCCGGTCGAGGCAACCTCGATCGTTCTGTCGACCCAGCATCTGGATCCGGCCCTGACCTCCTCCGACGTGCGCGCCATTGTCGAGCCCTACATCCGCACTGCACTGCCGGAAGGCTTCATCACCGGCGACACCGTCTGGCACGTCAACCCGACCGGTGCTTTCGTTATCGGCGGCCCCGATGGCGATGCCGGCCTGACCGGCCGCAAGATCATTGTCGACACCTACGGTGGTGCCGCTCCGCATGGTGGCGGCGCATTCTCCGGCAAGGATCCGACCAAGGTGGACCGTTCGGCAGCCTACGCGGCGCGCTATCTTGCCAAGAACGTCGTCGCGGCCGATCTGTCCGACCGCTGCACCATTCAGCTTTCCTACGCCATCGGCGTTCCGGAGCCGCTGTCGGTCTACGTCGACCTGCATGGCACCGGCCGCTGCGATGAAGCCAAGCTGGAAAAAGCGTTGCGCGATGTCATGGGCCTCAGCCCGCGCGGCATTCGCCAGCACCTGAAGCTGAACAACCCGATCTATGAGCGCACCGCCGCTTACGGCCACTTCGGCCGCGAACCTGAGGCCGATGGCGGCTTCAGCTGGGAAAAGACGGATCTGGTTGACGCGCTGCGCCCGCTTGCGGGATAAGCTGCGCCTACGCTGAACATGGAAGAAGTGAAGCAGATCGCCGGTTCAGTGCCGGCGATCTGTCGTTTTGAAGTTGAATTATGACTGACCGCTACGAAGGTTCCTTTTACGGCCGCCGCAAGGGCAAGCCGTTGAGCCCGCGCCGTGAGGCGCTGATGGAAAACGAACTGCCGCGCCTGGCGCTGGACCTGGCAACACCCGCTCCGGAGGATCTGAAGACCCTCTTTGACGCGGATGTCGACGAGGTGTGTCTGGAGGTCGGTTTTGGCGGCGGTGAGCATCTGCTTCACCGGGCCAGAACCAATCCGCGTGTCGGCTTCATTGGCGTCGAACCTTTCGTCGGCAGCATGGCCAAGGCCGTGAATGCCGTCGTGGGGGAGGGGTTCCGCAATATCCGCCTTTACGATGATGATGCCGTCAATGTTCTGGACTGGTTGCCCGAGGCAAGTCTCGACCTGGCCTATCAGCTCTATCCGGATCCCTGGCCGAAAAAGCGCCATTGGAAGCGCCGGTTCATCAACGAACAGAATCTCGATCGCTATGCCCGGGCCATCAAGCCCGGCCACGAGTTCCGTTTTGCCAGCGACATCGATACCTACGTCGACTGGACACTGCGCCATTGCCGCGACCATGCGGCGTTCGAATGGGCGGCGGAAACAGCGTCCGACTGGAAAACACCCTGGGAGGGCTGGCCAAGTACACGCTACGAGGCGAAGGCCATCCGCGAGGGGCGTATCGGACGGTACCTGACTTTCTGCAGGGTGTAGCGGCACATCGCGGAGAACGGCGCGTTTGCTGCCGTTTATCGGGGGATTCCGGACTGGCGCTAACTTCTTTGAGGAATTTGGCCCGGCCTCTTGCCTTTTTGCCCCCTTTGGCGTTATACAGCCCGTGTTTCACCTCAAACGGCTTATCTGAGCACTTTGAGAGTGGGCCCGCCGGGGACCCGCTCTTTTTTGCTTACATAACCGGAAACCAACGAGTTCGAGCAGGACTGCCCTATGTAAATCGACAATCAGGTGCATCTGATGCTCAAGAGCCGGTAACGGCCGCCAACAGGAGCCAAGTGTGAGCGCACACGAACCGAGAATTGTTACGGAACAGGGTCTTGATGCCCGTGTTGCCGCAATTGTGGAGCCGGTCATCGAGGACCTCGGCTACCGACTGGTGCGTACGAAGATCAGTGCTCAGAACGGCTGCACCCTGCAGATCATGGCGGAGCGCCCGGACGGCACCATGACGGTCGAGGATTGCGAAACCATCAGCCGGGCCGTGTCGCCTGCGCTCGACGTCGAAGACCCGATCAACCGGGCATATCATCTAGAAGTTTCATCTCCAGGTATCGACCGTCCGCTCGTGCGGGCCGGCGATTTCAATCGCTGGGCCGGCCATGAGCTGAAGGTCGAGATGGCCGTCATGCTGGATGGCCGCAAGCGGTTCCGGGGCAAGCTCCTCGGCGCGGAAGACGGCAAGGCCAACCTTCGGCTGCCCGATGTGCGGGAAGGCGAAGAGGACACCGTGGCACTGCCGCTGGAGAACATCGGCGAAGCCAAGCTGGTTCTGACCGATGACTTGATTACCGCAGCTCTTCAGGCGGAAAAGGCGGCGCTCGCCGCCCGTGGCCAGGATGACGAGCTGTCGCAGGATAACATGCCCAACTGAGCCACAGGCTCTAAGGGAAAGAAGAAGAACGCGCCCGAACCGATCCTTGGCGCAAGAGGAGTGGAATATGGCAATCAGCGCGAACCGGCTGGAACTGCTGCAAATCGCTGACGCGGTCGCACGGGAAAAATCCATCGACCGGATGATCGTCATCAATGCAATGGAAGACGCGATCCAGAAGGCAGCCCGCTCCCGCTATGGTACGGAAACGGAAGTCCGTGCCGAAATCAATCCGAAGACCGGCGAGATCCGTTTGCAGCGCCTGCTTCAGGTCGTTGACACTGTCGAGAACGTTTCCACCGACATCTCTCTTGATGACGCGCAGGCCCGCAATCCGGAAGCCAGCATCGGCGACTTCATTGCCGAACCGCTGCCGCCGCTCGATTTCGGCCGTATCGCCGCCCAGTCCGCCAAGCAGGTCATCGTGCAGAAAGTGCGCGAAGCCGAGCGTGACCGTCAGTACGAAGAATTCAAGGACCGTGTCGGCGAAGTCGTCAACGGTGTCGTCAAGCGCGCCGAATACGGCAACGTCATCGTCGATCTTGGCCGCGGCGAAGGCATCGTCCGTCGCGACGAGCTGATCCCGCGCGAAATCTTCCGCACGGGCGACCGCATCCGCGCCATCATTTACGACGTTCGCCGCGAACAGCGCGGCCCGCAGATCTTCCTGTCGCGCACGCATCCGCAGTTCATGGCGAAGCTGTTTGCCCAGGAAGTTCCGGAAATCTACGACGGTGTCATCGAGATCAAGTCCGTTGCCCGTGACCCGGGTTCGCGTGCGAAGATCGCCGTGATCTCCAAGGACAGCTCCATCGACCCGGTCGGCGCCTGCGTGGGTATGCGCGGCAGCCGCGTCCAGGCCGTTGTTGGCGAGCTCCAGGGCGAAAAGATCGACATCATCCCGTGGAACGAAGAAGCGGCAACCTTCATCGTCAACGCCCTGCAGCCGGCCGAAGTTGCCAAGGTTGTTCTGGACGAAGACGCCGAACGTATTGAAGTTGTCGTTCCCGATGACCAACTATCACTGGCGATCGGCCGCCGCGGCCAGAACGTGCGTCTGGCCTCACAGCTGACCGGCTGGGCCATCGACATCATGACCGAGCAGGAAGAAAGCGACCGCCGCCAGAAGGAATTCCTGGAGCGCTCGCAGCTGTTCATGGAAGCCCTCAACGTGGACGAGATGGTCGGACAGTTGCTGGCGACCGAAGGCTTTACCTCGGTTGAGGAAGTTGCCTATGTGGAGCTCGATGAGATCTCGATGATCGAAGGCTTCGACGACGACACCGCCGTCGAAATCCAGGCACGTGCCCGGGATTACCTGGCCGAGCTGGAAGCAAAACTCGACGAAGAGCGCATTTCGCTCGGCGTTGCCGACGACTTGAGGTCGATTGATGGCCTGACAACGGCTATGATGGTTGCCTTGGGCAAGGACGACATCAAGACGATGGAAGACCTCGCCGGTTGCGCTGCTGACGATCTCGTCGGCTGGACCGAACGCAAGGACGGTGAAACCAAGCGCTTCGAAGGTGCTCTTTCGGAATTCGACATGTCCCGCGCTGAAGCGGAAAACGTCGTGATGGCCGCCCGTCTGGCAGCCGGCTGGATCACCGAGGAAGAACTCGCAGCTCAGGCTGAGGCAGAAGAAGCCGAAGAAGAAGACGAGGCCGAAATGGCCGAGACCGTTGGAGAAGAGCCGCAGGGCGGCGCGATCCTGAACGGGTAACGAGAGAGGCAAAAGCCTCCTGTATGAAGCTTCCGGTATGGCCCCGGCCGATCGGCAGCTTTGAATTCGCAAGTTCGATCAACTTTTCTGCGCCGAAGGTGTTCGCACCGGAAAGCAGGTTGATCTAAAGGAGTGGCAGCGTGCCCAGGAAGAGTGAGCCGACCGAACGGCAATGTGCCGTGACCCGGGAGGTTCAGCCCGTCAGTGCGCTGATCCGGTTCGTCCTCGACCCGCAAGGCGAGGTGGTTCCGGATCTGAAGCGGGTTCTTCCAGGGCGTGGTGTTTGGATAACCGCCACGAAAGAAGTCGTGGCTGTTGCCGAAAAGGACCGGAAAAAGGTCTTCGGCAGGGGTTTTAAAGGGGAAGCCTCTGTCGAGCCGGGACTGGCGGATCGGGTTGATGCGCTCATGGAACGATCGGCGCTGCAAGCGCTCTCCATGACGCGCAAGGCCGGCGAGCTGGTAACGGGATATGCGAAAGTTGAAGCAGCTCTGCGGCAGGAAGATGTCGCCGGGCTGGTCCATGCCTCGGACGCTGCAGAAGACGGGGTAAGGAAGCTGGTGGCACTGGCTGCCGGCACTCAGGAACACGCAAACGGATGCCAAATCGTCCGTTTGTTCGATTCGGACCAATTGGATTTGGCATTGGGCCGGTCAAATGTGATACATGCTGCACTGCTTGCGGGGCAGGCGAGCGAAAACTTCCTGTCGCGGGTGCGTGACCTGGAGCGTTTTCGCAACTCCTCCGGGGCAAGCAGCGATAATGGCAACGCTTGAAAAGGCGGTTGCGCAGGACTGAAGGCAATATGAGCGATACGAAAAATCCAGGCGACAAGACAATCAGCGTTGAGCGTGGCAAAACGCTTGGCCTAAAGCGCGGCGGTGGCGATCAGGGAACTGTTCGGCAGTCCTTCTCGCATGGCCGGACCAAAGCCGTCGTCGTGGAAAAGAAGAAGCGTCGTGTTGTACTCCCGGGGCAGGAAGCGAAAGCAGAAGCTCCTGCGCCGACAACACAGCGCCTCGAGCGGCCGGCTGAAGCGCCGCGTACGCCGCCACAGCCAGATCCACAGGCGACCAAGCAGGCTCGCCGGTCTGCCTCCGGCCAGCGCCAGAAGGGCAACGGCAACGTTCTGCGCACCCTGACCAAGGAAGAAGCGGCAGCACGTGCGGCAGCCCTTCAGATGGCGAAGGTGCGCGACGAGGAAGACCGCAAGCGCCGCGAAGAAGAAGACAAGCGCCGGGCTGTTGAAGCCGCGCAGCGTCAGGCCGAAGAAGAGGCCCGCGCCAAGGTGGAAGCGGAAGAGCGCGCAAAGCGTGAAGCCGAAGAAGCTCTCCAGGCTGCGGAACAGGCCAAGGCCGAACCGAAGAGCGAACCTGTTGCCGAAGCGGCAACGGAAGCTGCTGCGCCTGTGCGCAAGGAAGCAACCGGTCGCGCCGTGGTTCGCAAGCCGGCTCACGCCGACGGCGGCAAGCCGCCGAGCCTTGACGACATGGGCAAGCGCAAGGCGCCGGAAGCTCCGGCCGCACGTGCGAAACCCGAGCGCGGAGAATCCGAAGAAGACGATCGCAACAACAAGAGCGTTCGTGCGGTCAAGCGTCCGAAGCAGGCTCCGGCTCCCGCCGCGCGTCCGCGCACCGGCGACGACCGCCGCCGCTCCAAGCTGACCATCTCCGCCGCCACCGGTGGCGACGACGGCCAGCGTGCGCGGTCTCTGGCCTCCATGCGCCGTCGCCAGGAAAAGGCGAAGCGCGGGCAGCAGCAGGTCGTGCGTGAGAAGATCATGCGTGAAGTCGTTCTGCCGGAAGCCATCACGATCCAGGAACTCGCCAACCGTATGGCAGAGCGCGCCGTGGACGTGATCAAGCTTCTCATGAAGCAGGGCCAGATGCTCAAGATCAACGACGTTATCGACGCCGATACCGCCGAACTGATCGCCGAGGAAATGGGCCACACGGTCAAGCGCGTGTCTGAAGCAGACGTCGAAGAAGGTCTGTTCACCACGGAAGACGAACCGTCCACCCTGCTGCCGCGTCCTCCGGTCGTAACCATCATGGGTCACGTCGATCACGGCAAGACCTCGCTGCTCGATGCGATCCGCAAGTCGAAGGTTGTCACCGGCGAAGCCGGCGGCATTACCCAGCACATCGGCGCCTATCAGGTCGATCAGGACGGCAACAAGATCACTTTCATCGATACCCCGGGCCACGCTGCGTTCTCGCAGATGCGTGCTCGCGGTGCAAAGTCGACCGATATCGTGATCCTTGTTGTTGCTGCTGACGATGGCGTCATGCCGCAGACCAAGGAAGCCGTTGCGCACGCCAAGGCTGCCGACGTGCCGATCATCGTGGCCATCAACAAGATGGACAAGCCGGAAGCCGATCCGAACCGCGTCCGTACCGAACTTCTCAGCGAGAGCCTCGTTGTGGAATCCATGGGCGGTGACGTGATCGATGTGGAAGTCTCGGCCAAGAGTGGCCAGGGCCTCGACAAGCTTCTGGAAATGATCCTGTTGCAGTCCGAAGTTCTGGAACTCCAGGCCAATCCGGACCGCAAGGCGGAAGGTATCGTCATCGAAGCGCAGCTCGACAAGGGCCGCGGTCCGGTTGCCACCGTTCTGGTGCAGAAGGGGACCCTCAAGCCGGGCGACATTCTTGTTGCCGGTGCCGAGTGGGGCCGCGTCCGCGCCATGCTCGACGAGAATGGCAACCAGGTGAAGGAAGCCGGTCCGGCCAAACCGGTCGAGGTTCTGGGCTTCCAGGGCACTCCGGAAGCCGGTGACATGGTTGCGGTCGTCGACAACGAAGCCCGCGCCCGTGAAATTACCGATTACCGTCAGCGCCAGATCCGCGAGAAGGCCTCCGTGGTCGCCTCCGGTACGCGTGGTTCGCTCGAGCAGATGATGAACCGTCTGCAGGAAACCGGCAAAAAAGAGTTCCCGCTGGTGCTCAAGGCCGACGTGCAGGGCTCCGCGGAAGCGATTGCCCATGCGCTCAACGAACTCGGCAACGAGGAAGTCGGCGCACGCATCCTGCTCTCCGGTGTCGGTGGCATCACCGAAAGCGACGTCACGCTGGCGCTCGCTTCCAAGGCTCCGATCATCGGCTTCAACGTGCGTGCCAACAAGCAGGCCCGTGAAGCGGCAAGCCGCGAAGGCATCGAGATCCGTTACTACAACGTGATCTACGACCTGGTCGACGACATCAAGGCGGCCCTGTCGGGCATGCTGTCGCCGGAGCGCCGCGAGACCTTCCTCGGCAACGCGGAGATCAAGGAAATCTTCCACATCTCCAAGGTCGGCAAGGTTGCAGGCTGTCTGGTCACCGAAGGTGTCGTGGAACGTGGCGCCAACGTTCGCCTCATTCGCGACGACGTGGTCATCCACGAAGGCGAACTGGGCACGCTCAAGCGCTTCAAGGACGAGGTCAAGTCTGTCGAATCCGGTCAGGAATGCGGCATGAACTTCGTCAAGTACCAGGACATGCGTCCGGGCGACGTCATCGAGTGCTTCCGCGTCGAGCAGATCGCACGGACACTCTGATCGAAGTCAGAAATCTACTTGAAACTGATGTCAGCGGCTTATTCAATTAAGCCGCTGACATCGTATCTGGTCGCAGGTAACGCCGTCATGCCAAGGCTTCGCCGTGGCAGCCGCGCCATCCGGGTAGTTTGGCCAATGTCTGTGCTTGGGGCACGGCAAAGGCGTGGATAGCCTGAAAAGGTCCGGCAACGGCACCCGAAACGTCGGGACGCATTGCGCTGCCAGAGATGCAGGAACAACAAAATGGCAAGACAACACGGACAGGACAGCCGCGGCCCCTCCCAGCGCCAGTTGCGCGTTGGCGAGACGGTTCGCAAGGAGCTGTCCGATATTCTGACCCGGGGACGGTTCTCCGATCCTGATCTCGACGGGGTGATCGTCACGATCCCCGAAGTGCGCATGACGCCGGACCTTCGCCTGGCCACCTGCCTGGTAATGCCGCTTGGTGGCGTCAACGCCGAAAATGTCGAAAAGGCCCTGAACCGCAGCGCCAAATATCTGCGCGGCCAGGTGTCCCGCCGGCTGACCATGAAATACATGCCGGACCTGCGCTTCGTTCTCGACACACGGTTCGACGACGACGACCGCATCGGCACGCTGCTGCATTCCCCGGAAGTCTCCCGCGATCTCGACGCGGACGAAGAGGACGGCGATCCAGCCAAGGATTGATTGCCGCGCTGAAACCACAATTCACGGTTCAATTTGAAATTGCGTGAATTCGAGTTCTTGGCCCTCGGTAATTGTAGCCTCGCCGGGAAATGGAAAACTGAATTTGTCTGGTCGGTCGACTTGAATGTGTGCCGTGTCTGCAAGTCACTTGATGTGAAAGAAGAAGGCGCTCTTCAGAACTATCGCAGCAATCGCACTTGGTGCAGCGACCTCTGCATGTGTCGTGTTTCCCGTTCCACGCGTCCTCGCGCCTGAGGTTTCGGGCGTGCTGTTAAACGATGGTATGCCGGTTGCAAATGCAGATATTGAGTTGGTGGCAGCATTGGCTCCATCAGACGCATAAAGTTGGAAACCAGGTGACTTACTGTGACCACAACAGACTTGAAAAACTCAAGAATGATCGCTGACGAAAGCTGATGTCTTCAGGGTCTCGCTGTTGCGCATGGATGGTGGGGCCGACAGTCAATGTTTCTTTTGTCGCCGTAAAACAATTGCAATCGTATTGAAACGCACTCATGGCACGCCAAAAACAATTCAAAAGAAAAAAGAACGCAATCAACGGCTGGCTTGTGCTGGACAAGCCCTATGGCATCACCTCCAACGACGCACTCGGCAAGATCAAGCGGATCTTCTCGCCGGAAAAGGTTGGCCATGCCGGAACGCTTGATCCACGCGCGTCCGGCCTTCTGCCGGTTGCCTTCGGCGAAGCCACGAAAACCGTCCCCTTCGTCATGGATGGCCGCAAGGTCTACCGTTTCGAGGTGACCTGGGGCGTGGAAACCAACACGGACGACACCGAGGGCGAGGCGGTTGCCACGTCCGACGTGCGGCCGAATGCGGAAGAAATTTCGGCAGTCCTTGGCGAGTTTGTCGGCACGATCATGCAGGTTCCGCCGAAATTCTCCGCCATCAAGGTCGCCGGTGAACGGGCATATGATCTGGCGCGCGACGGCGAAGAGGTCGAGCTGGAAGCCCGGCCCATCGACGTGCACCGGTTGGATCTGGTCGAATGTCCGGACGAGAACTGCGCCGTCTTCGAGGCTGAATGCGGCAAGGGCACCTATGTGCGGGCCATCGCCCGCGACCTTGGCCGTCGTCTCGGTACCTGTGGTCACGTTACCGAACTGCGCCGGTTGCTGGTCGGGCCCTTCGGCGAAGACGACCTGATCGGGCTGGACGAAATCCTGGAAGCAGCCGAGGCGCTTGAGGAAGGCGCCGGCATTGAGCCTCTGGTCGAGGAGTTCGTCCTGCCTGTTCGCGAGGCGATGGACAATCTCATCGAGGTACCCGTTTCGCTCGATGACGCGGCCAAGATCCGCAAGGGCATGGCGGTGCTGCTGCGCGGCCGGGATGCTCCGCTCAACACGGAAGTCGCCTTTGCGAGCCACGCCAGTGTGCCGGTTGCCATCGGCTCAATTGACAAGGGCCGGTTCCAGCCGACCAGGGTGTTTCACCTGTAAATTCGGGTGTGGCGAAAAAACCTGAGAAACCTCTGGATTTTCGAAGGGTTTTCCGCCATATTCCGCCGCCATTGGGCACTGATGCCCAATTCGTCCGGAAGGATCCTTTGCTGAACGACATCTCGGCTCTGGAAACGTCCGGATCAGGCCGGTCTCCGGCATTTCAACGTGTCCGGTCAACGGACCCCACTCTTTGAAAGGAAAGAGCGATGTCGATTACTGCAGAGCGCAAAGCTGAGCTCATCAAGGAATACGCCATCAAAGAAGGCGACACCGGTTCCCCGGAAGTACAGGTCGCGATCCTCACCGAGCGGATCAACAACCTGACCGAACACTTCAAGGGTCATGGCAAGGATAACCACTCCCGCCGCGGTCTTCTGAAAATGGTTGCGCAGCGCCGGTCCCTTCTGGACTACACGCGCGGCAAGAGCGAAGAACGCTACAAGTCGCTGATCTCGCGTCTTGGCATTCGCCGCTAAGAACTCAGAACCTGAAAGCGCGGTGGGTGAGAACCCGCCGCGTTTTTGTATTGTGTAACGGCATTTGCCGGACGCAGCTCTTGCGGGCAAAACACTGATCCACTTCGGGTCTTTGTTCCGCGAAAGAGCTTTGAGTGTTTCAAATTCGAGTGGAACGCTCTATAGAGACCTCGTGACACGTCATGGGGCAGGATTGCCGGCTTCTTTCCGTCTTGAGCCGAAAGCAGCTCGTCGTCTTGCCCGTGACCTGTCCGCCGGTAACCGGCCCATACGGGGCCGACCGGGAATGTGTCTGCCATGACCGTGCTGTACCGAAAGCAGCCAAAGGCAGGCAAAGCTGTAAGGACAGATGATGTTTGATATTCATCGTGTAGAAGTCGAGTGGGGCGGACGCCCGCTCGTCCTCGAAACGGGCAAGGTTGCCCGTCAGGCCGACGGCGCCGTCATGGCGACCTATGGCGAAACGAAGGTTCTGGCGACGGTTGTTTCCGCCAAGTCTCCGAAGCCGGGCCAGGATTTTTTCCCGCTCACCGTGAACTACCAGGAAAAGGCATTTGCCGCTGGTAAGATCCCGGGCGGCTACTTCAAGCGCGAAGGCCGTCCGTCGGAGCACGAGACGCTGACGTCCCGCCTGATCGACCGTCCGATCCGCCCGCTGTTCGCAGACGGCTACAAGAACGACACCCAGGTGGTGATCACCGTTCTGTCGCACGATCTGGAAAACGCTCCGGACATCCTGGCGATGGTGGCTTCTTCCGCTGCTCTGACCCTTTCCGGCGTTCCCTTCATGGGCCCGATCGGCGGCGCGCGCGTTGGCTACATCAACGGCGAATACGTGCTGAACCCGCTGGTTGATGACATGCCGGAATCCTCTCTGGATCTGGTTGTTGCCGGTACCAATGACGCCGTTCTGATGGTTGAATCCGAAGCCAAGGAACTGAACGAAGACATCATGCTCGGCGCTGTGATGTTCGGCCACAAGGGCTTCCAGCCGGTGATCGACGCGATCATCAAACTGGCTGAAACCGCTGCCAAGGAACCGCGCGAGCTGGTCCTGCCGGATCATTCCGAGCTGTTCGGCAAGGTCAAGGCTCTGGCCGAAGCCGAGCTTGTTGCCGCTTACAAGATCACGTCCAAGACCGACCGCAAGAACGCAGTCGACGCTGCCAAGGCGAAGGTCGTTGAAGCGCTGATCACCAACGCTGCCGAAGGCGAAGCCGTCGAAAGCACCGTTCTGGGCGAGCAGTTCAAGAAACTGGAAGCGGAAATCGTTCGTGGCGCGATCCTCGACACCGGCACCCGTATCGACGGACGTGACCTGTCGACTGTCCGTGCGATCTCGTCCGAAGTCGGCATTCTGCCGCGTGCGCACGGTTCCGCACTCTTCACCCGTGGTGAAACCCAGGGCCTGGTCGTTGCCACCCTCGGCACCGGCGAAGACGAGCAGTTCATCGATCTTCTGGAAGGCACCGTGAAGTCTCACTTCATGCTGCACTACAACTTCCCGCCTTACTCCGTCGGTGAAACCGGCCGCATGGGCTCCCCGGGACGCCGCGAAATCGGTCACGGCAAGCTGGCATGGCGTGCGATCAACCCGATGATGCCTCCGCATCACGAGTTCCCGTACACCGTCCGCGTCGTTTCCGAAGTCACCGAATCCAACGGTTCGTCTTCCATGGCAACCGTCTGCGGCACTTCGCTGTCGCTGATGGACGCCGGCGTTCCGCTGAAGGCACCGGTTGCCGGTATCGCCATGGGCCTGATCAAGGACGGCGACCGTTTTGCGGTTCTGTCCGACATCCTGGGCGATGAAGATCACCTCGGCGACATGGACTTCAAGGTCGCCGGTACCCAGGACGGTATCACCTCGCTGCAGATGGACATCAAGATCGACGGTATTACCGAAGAGATCATGAAGGTCGCTCTGGGTCAGGCCAAGGACGGCCGTATCCACATCCTCGGCGAAATGTCCAAGGCCATCACCGAGGCTCGTGCCGAGCTCGGCGAACATGCTCCGCGCATCGAAGTGATGAAGATCCCGGTCGACAAGATCCGTGAAGTCATCGGTTCGGGCGGCAAGGTCATCCGCGAAATCGTGGAAAAGACCGGCGCGAAGGTCAACATCGAAGACGACGGCACCGTCAAGATCGCATCTGCCGACGGCAAGGCGATCAAGGCTGCCGTCAACTGGATCAACTCCATCGCCGCTGAGCCGGAAGTGGGCATGATCTACGAAGGCACCGTCGTCAAATGCGTTGATTTCGGCGCATTCGTGAACTTCTTCGGTGCGAAGGACGGTCTGGTCCACATCTCCCAGCTGGCTCCGAAGAAAGTTGCCAAGGTCACCGACGTGATCAAGGAAGGCGACAAGGTCTGGGTCAAGCTCATGGGCTTCGACGAGCGCGGCAAGGTCCGCCTGTCCATGAAGGTTGTCGACCAGGAAACCGGCAAGGAAATCGAAAAGAAGGAAGAAGCTGAATAAGCTTCCGTCCGACTGATGCAAGATATGAAACGGGGACCGAAAGGTCCCCGTTTTTGTTTGTCTTGAAGCGAGAAAGGCTGGTCAGCCGGCCCGGGCCGCAACTGAATCGACGCCGTTCATCTTGGCGAGATAGCGGTGGAAGTCGACGCCGGAAAGCGGGCGCGAAAAGCTGTACCCCTGGATGAGCGAGCAGCCGAAGGAATGGATCAGCTCGCATTGTTCGTGCGTTTCGGCTCCCTCGCACACGACTTCGATATGCAGCGAGCCGGCCATTGAAATGATCGCCTGAACCAGTGCCTGGCCGCCCACATCCCGCTCCAGGCCCATGATGAAGGTCCGGTCGATCTTGAGCGTGTCGATCGGCAGGCGCTTCAGGTAGCTGAGCGACGAATAGCCGGTGCCGAAATCATCCAGGGAGATCTTGATGCCGAGGTTGCTGATGGCTTCCAGAATTTCGACCGGGTTGACGCGCTGGTCGTCGAACATCACGCTTTCGGTGACTTCCAGCTGCAGGCGGGCCGGGTCCATGCCGGTCTCGTCGAGGATTTCTCTCAGACGAGGCAGGAAATCCGCATCCCTGCACTGGCGCGGCGATATGTTGACGCTGATCCCGTCGAGCTGCAGGCCGTTACGGTTGCAGGACTGGAAGAATTCGCAGGCCTCGCGCAGCACCTGTTCGCCAAGCGGCACGATGAGCCCGCAGTCTTCGGCCACCTTGATGAACTCGGTCGGCGGGACGACGCCCAACTTGGGATCGGTCCAGCGTGCCAGGGTTTCGCAGCTCACCACGCGGTTCTTTTCATAGTCCACGATCGGCTGGAAATTCAGGTGCAGCTCACCCTTGTCGATGGCTTGCCGGAGGCAGATCTCGATCTGGCTTGCGCGGGCGGCCTGTTCATTCATGCGCGTGGCAAAGAACCTGTAACTGGCACCGCTATCGGCCTTGGCCTGCAGCATGCTGGTGTCGGCCTGCATCAGCAGCGCTTCCTCGTGTGTGCCGTCGTGCGGACAGACGGTAATGCCGAGACTGCCGGCAAGCACGGCTTCATTACCGTCTTCCAGTTCGATCGGGTCACCGATCGCCTTCAGAATGTCACGGGCGGTCTGTTCGATCTGCCAGCGGTCTTCCGGGTTCGACAGGATAATGGCGAATTCGTCGCCGCCCATGCGGGCCACGGTCTGGTCCGGACCAAGGGTCCTGGTCAGACGCGCGGCTACGGTTTCGATGACCTTGTCCCCGGCCTTGGGGCCATAGGTTTCGTTGACGGTCTTGAACCTGTCGAGGTCGAGGATCATCAGCGCCGTCAGGTCGCCCATATGTTTGCCGCGCTGGATGGCCTGGCGCAAACGGTCCATGAACAGACGCCGGTTCGGCAGACCGGTCAGAATGTCGAAATTGGCATTCTTGGTTGCCAGTTCTTCCTGGCGCTTGCGCTCGCTGATGTCCGTGATGGTAGCGTAATAGGCGCGTTCCCCGCGCCATTCGGTCAACCGGACATGCTGCTCCAGCCAGATGGTCTCGCCATCCTTGCGGATGCCCTTGACCTCATAGGCGCGCGGAGCGCCTTCGCCGTTTTCACGCATGTTGTAATAGCTGCGCAGCCGGCTGTGCTCTTCCGGCGCGTAGATCACCAGTGTGGGGGACTCGACAAGCTGCTCGGGTTCACCGGGGGCGTAACCGCACATTTTCAGTAGGGCGTCGTTCACATAAAGGATGCGATGATTGGCATGGACGAGCACGCCGTGCATCGAGCCGTCGATCATGTCCTTGAACTGGGCGTCGCGGTCACGAACGGATTCAAACGCCGCCTGGAACATGGTCGCCAGTTTGTTGAATTCGAAGATCAGCCCGGGCGGCGGCGGCGACACCACCTTGTCCTGCCGCAGGCTCATCGCGTAGTTCAGCAGCCTGCCCAGGCCGGCCGTGGTGATGCGATTGACCAGAAGCGCGGCACCGATTGCCAGTATCGCCGTATAAAGCAGGAACGGCGTGAACAGCTGGCTGTAGGTTTCCTCGACCTTTTGCAGGGTGTCCACGGGCTGCTTGATCACGGTCGCAAGCATGTGGCCGTCCAGGCCCTGCATCAGCGGAGCAAAAACGAAAAGGTTCTCTCCGTTCAGCGCGTAATTGACGTCGTCGGGTGTGGCGTAGAGCCGTTCGGGAAGCACTTCCGTGGTCAGGTCACCCATGCCCGCCACAACATCCTCATGGTGATAGAAGGCGATATCTTCCACCCGTAACGCCTTGGCAAGGACACCCGGCAGGGAGAAGGAATCGGTGATAGTCGTCCCGCCATAAATCCTGCCGAGGACTCGGCCGGTATCGGGATCGAGAACCAGAACAGAGAGCGCTGCGGTGATCTGTATGGGATCGGAATCATGGTCCGCGTAAGTTACCCAGATGTCGGGTGGCATGGCCGCACGTATCTTCACCGGCAATTGGTGGCTCAGGTCGATCAGGCCGAGACTGCCGTTTACCCAGCCGTCTTCACCTGGAAGATCGATCAGGAGAATGTCCAGAACCGCACTGGTCATACCTTCGGAAGCGCGTTCAATGATGACCTTGGCGGTCTCCTTGTCGTTGTCCACCAGTGCCTGCCGGATATCCGGATTGGCCGCGACCGCGCGGATCTGCGTTTCGAGTTTGTCCAGATGCTGGGTGAAGACGAGCCTTGCGAGCGTTGCCTTGGATTTTGCGCTGCGGGCAATTTCATGTTCGGCAATCGACAGGCTGCCAAGGTACGTAATCCAGAAGAGTGCGATCGCCGTTCCCATGAGGCCGAACGCAAACAGAGCCATGACAAGGCGGCTGAAGGGAATGGAAAAACTGGCCTTCAACGAAGCGCTCCTGAACCGGCGGGCATCATCTGACGGGATAATGGGACGTGACGGGAAGCAAGGCGGGGCGGGGTCCTTCTCGGTTGGAACAACAGGTTGTTGCTGGTCTTGCAAGTACAAGGCACCCGGCGGCGGGTGTGGACAGCTTCGGGAAAAGACAGGTGGTGACGAACCGATGCGTCCATAAGCACAGTATCATGAAACATGGTCCTCGTTTTGCAATTGTAAGAAAAAACACTTGCAGACTTAAACGTAACTGCTCGAGGTTTACCTTTGGTGAATTGGAATGGTGAAGATGTTGCGACTTTATTGTCAATTTAACTTGCTGTTCATTAATAATGTCGCGGTTGAATATAGTAATATTTGACAAGAGCTATTTCTATTGAGTGCAGCAGTCCCCTTGCATGATCGGGCGTTTGCCTCCCCCGGCGAAACTGGTATACCCCCATCGTGAAGTGAATTGGGGTCGATTGGCCTATTGAGGAAGACGGAGCCACTTGATGGGGCAGATGCGCTTGGTAGTCGTTGGAGCCGGTGGCCGAATGGGCCGGGCATTGACGTGGGCGGTCACGGAAACAACAGGTGCTACCGTCGTCGCGGCGATCGAACGCGAGGGCTCCGAGTTTCTTGGCAAGGATGTAGGCGACCTGGCAGGAACAGGTTCCTTGGGCGTTCCTGTTACCGACGATCCCTTGACCGCCTTTGCCGCCTCGGACGGTGTCCTGGATTTCACGGCTCCGGCGGCAAGCCTCTGGTTTGCCGAGCTGGCCGCGCAGGCTCGCATCGTCCATGTCATCGGCACCACCGGTTGGGCTGAAGGGCAGGACGAACCTCTGAAGGCGGCTGCCCGCCATGCCCGGATCGTCAAGTCCGGAAACATGAGCCTGGGTGTCAATCTGCTGGCGAGCCTGGTGCGCAAGGCTGCCGCCGCGCTTGATGCGGATTTCGACATCGAGGTTCTGGAAATGCATCACAAGCACAAGGTGGATGCCCCCTCGGGCACGGCGCTGTTGCTTGGCGAAGCGGCTGCACAGGGCCGGGGCCTGGATCTGGCCGCCCATTCGGTTCGTTCGCGCGACGGTATCATGGACCCTCGCAAGACCGGCGACATAGGCTTTGCAACCCTGCGGGGCGGGTCGGTCATCGGGGAGCATTCAGTGATTTTTGCAGGTGAGGGCGAGCGCATCGAACTCACTCACCGGGCGGAAGACCGGCAACTGTTTGCCCGCGGGGCCGTCAAGGCGGCACTGTGGGGATTTGACCAGAAGCCCGGGTTTTATTCGATGGCCGATGTCCTCGGCCTGGATTCTTGAAGATACGCATTTAGCTTGAGGAGAATGGCATGGACCGCCTTCTTGTGCTTGTCCGTCACGGACAGAGCGACTGGAATTTGAAGAACCTGTTCACCGGCTGGAAAAATCCGGACCTGACCGAGCAGGGCGTGGCGGAGGCTCACAAGGCCGGCGAGCAGCTCAGGGATCTGAAGCTGTCCTTCGATGTTGCTTTCACCTCCGATCTGTCGCGTGCACAGAAGACGCTGGACATCATCCTGGAAGAACTGGGCCAGACCGGCCTTGAAACCTTCAAGGATCAGGCTCTCAACGAGCGTGACTACGGTGACATCACCGGCATGAACAAGGACGAAGCGCGCGAGAAATTCGGCGAAGAGCAGGTCCATATCTGGCGCCGCTCCTACGACATTCCCCCTCCGGGCGGTGAAAGCCTGAAGATGACCGCAGAGCGCGTTCTGCCTTACTACAAGTCCGAAATTCTGCCGCGCGTCCTGGCTGGCAGTCGCACGATCGTTGCCGCGCATGGCAACTCGCTGCGGTCGCTGATCATGGATCTGGAAGACCTTTCACCGGAAGAAATCCTGAAGCGCGAACTGGGCACCGGAACGCCGATCATCTATCGCCTCGATGAAAACGGCGGCGTGGTCAGCGTCCAGGATCTCGCCGACTGAGGCCTGTCTGCATTGCCGAAATTCAAGTCCCGCTGCTTCCATGAGGCAGCGGGACTTGTTTTTGAAAGGCAGCTTGCAGCCCACCCTGTGCCTGCGTTGCCCGGGGCGTTATCGAATGAGCCTTTGAAGCGGGCATGTACCGTCTGCAATCCCCCTGCAATTTCTTTGCAAAAACAGTCCTGAATAGTGATTTACATTCGACGTCTCTCCCATTTGAGGGAGGGCCGATCTGCCACGCCTCTATAGGCTTCCAGCCGTCGACCACGGTTGGAGCATTTTTAGATGGCCGAATGCACGAAAGTTTCTTCCCGCTTGCAGAAGCTGGTGCGCAGATCAGGAAAATCGGGACGTTCGCTATTTCAGGCAACTGCAGTTTTTCTGCTCGGCGCGGTTTCGGCGCAGGCCCAGAAAAACCTGACAGCTGAAGAACAGGCCAGGCTGGCCGCAGCCGACAGCGGCCAGGCACCGACTGCCACCGCGATCGAACTTCCATTCGAGGAGCCGTTTGACGGCAAGGATCTGGCCGGGCACTGGCAGCTCCTGAATACTGACAAGGACTCCTTCGTTGTAGAGAACGGCATCCTGCTTGCGCTCACGAGTGGCGGCAAGAACAGTCTGCGAAATGCGGATACGAGCAACATCTTCGAGCTGCAAGGCGTGCCGCCTGAGGGAGACTTCGATCTTGCCATCAAGGGCAAGCTCGATCCGAAAACCGGTTACGACGAAGTCTGGCTGGGACTTCGGGAAAGTCCGGACAATTTTATTGCAGCCCATCTTTATGTGCTCACCAAGGGGTGTGGTCCTGCACTGTTCCTGCGGACTGTCGCCAATCAGCCGGTAATGCCGGAAGGCGAGCCGGTTTTGACTGCCGCCAACCACAGCCTGTTTGACGGTCCCATCATCAAGTCTGTTTGCGACAAGGCCGGCCGGCCCCTCGGGGATCAGATCTTGTCGAACCTGTTTGCAGAAGGTTTTGAGCTGACCCTTTCCAGAAGAGGGTTGCGCTACCGGACCTCCCTGACATTGACCGTTCCGGACAGAGGGGCGCAAAAGCCCGCCGGCCTCGAGACCGTTCACACCAACTGGATTGCCCGCATGGCGCCTTTCGGCAAACCGGTTTTCCTGCTTGGCCAGGGCGGCCGCGCCGGCAGCGGTGAAACGCTGGCCGAGTTCGACCACTTCAGCATCCGCCGTCCGCAACAATGAACCCGGAGTTTCCCATGTCTGCTCTTCCCACTCGGGCGCGCGTACTGCGGCTCGTGGTTCCTTTCTCGCTCGCCCTTTGTGCAGCTTTACCTTCTCATGCTCAGCAAGGTGATGTCGCCGCCGCAGAGAAACTCGTGCGGCTGTTTTATGCCGAACATTCCAAGCGGTTCAACGACGGCGATACGCCGCTCCTGAACGACGCTCCGGCCGCAAAGGAGTTCCTCGTCGACGGTCTCGTGCAAGGGGAACTTCAGGGGATTTTGCAATTCGACCCGGTCTATGATGCACAGGACGCGAGTATTTCCGATCTCAGCATTCAGCCCGATCCGGACGCCCCCCTCTTGCAGGGCGCTGCCCGGATAAAGGTGACTTTTACCAACTTCGGAATGCCGATCCGGCACATCTACACGCTGATAACCGTGCCGGACGGTTCCTGGCAGATCAACGACATCTATTCCGAAACAAACGACTGGTCGTTGTCTGATCTCCTGCAGTCCGCCGGTGTGGACATCAGATCGGATCCAGGTTCCGAGATCACGCTCAAGGGCAGTTCAGCGGCCGGGTCCACTGTTGGATCGGGGCAGACACAGGCAGCAAACGGCGGAGACGCCGTGGTACCCGGCATGGAGGAAGGAGACCTTCCCGGAAACGGCCTGTCCTCTGAAGGGAGCGACCTTCTGTTCGTTCTGGACGGTTCAGGCTCCATGTGGGGTCAGGTCGACGGTGTTGCCAAGATCACCACTGCGAAGCAGGCGCTGACAGGTCTTATCGGTGACCTGCCGGCTCAGACCAACGTCGGCCTCATGGCCTACGGACACCGCCGGGAAGGGGATTGCGGAGACACCGAGATCCTGTATCCGGTTTCCAACTTCGATACCGAACGTCTGAAGCCGGTCATCGACGCGATTACCCCTCGTGGAAAAACTCCCATCGCAGCCGCCCTGCAACAGGCGGCTTCCGCCATGCCCGCCTCCAACCGGCCGGCAAACGTGCTTCTGATTTCAGACGGGCTGGAAACCTGCGGCGGTGACCCATGCGCCGCGGCCAAGGCATTGGCCGAGCGCGGTATCAACACCCGCGTCCATGTGGTCGGGTTTGACCTGACGCAGGAGGAGAACCAGGCCCTTCAGTGCATCGCCGAAAATGGCGGCGGCAACTATTACGCCGCCAACAATGCCGAAAGCTTCACCGAGGCCGTCAAGCAGGCTGTCGCGGACGCAGGCAAGGCAGCGGAACCTCCCGCACCGGCGCCGGAAGCTGAAGAGGTCGTTCCGGCCAGCACCCTTGTGTTTGAAGAAACGTTTGACGGCCCGGAGCTGGCAGCCAGCTGGCAGACACTGAATGGAACCGACAGGCTGACCAGGTTTACCGGAAGCGGCACCCTGTTTGTCTCCGCACTGGGGGGCGACACGATCTACGACAACAAGAACGCGCTGAACCGGCTCGTTCTTGACGAGCCACTGCCTGACGGTGATTTCGACCTGAGTCTCAAGTTCAAGCTGCATGAACAAAGCGGCCATGAAAGCGTATCGTTGTCGCTGCTGGAGGATACGAACAACCAGATCGGCGCAATGGCCTGGATCTGGACAAAAGGCTGCGGTTCTTATCTGAACCTGTCCTTGACCCGCCTCTCCGGAGATCCCGAAGGCAAGCCTGAAGTCTCGCGTTTCGATGTCAATCTGTTCAGCAAGCAGATCGTCAAGACCGTGTGCGACAAGGCGGGCAGGGCTTATGGCAACAAGGTTCTGGAATCGCTTTCGACCGATGGTGCTCTGCTGCGTCTGAAACGGCGAGGACGTGCGCTCTCCGCTGCCATCGAACTGGAATTGCCCACTGCTGACGGTCAGGAGGGCGGCCCCTACGTTCTTGAGACCGATCCGGTTACCGTGCTGCGCCTTGCCGGCAAGGCGAGCGTGCTCGCCGGTCAGTGGAACAAGGCAAAGTCTCAAGAGAGCCATTTCGAGTTCGACAGGTTTGCAATCGAGCTGGTTTCGCAATGAGGTCTCGTCCTCGCCGTGCTTGTCTGGCCTTCGTAATCCCCTGGTTCCTGTCGGAAGCGGTCTTCGCGCAAGGTCCCGGGGTCCAGGCCCCAGGTGTCGAAGACCTCGCTTGTGCGGCGGGATATGGCTGCCAAGGCGTTTCATCTTCGCAATGTGACGTCCTGGCGATGCTGGGCTTGATGACGACGGGAGAGGCCCGGGACCTGTTCGCCCAGGCTTATCCCGCAAGGTTTACGGAGGTGGCAAGAAACGTATCCTTGCCACCGTCCGAATGCCTGCAGGCTGCCGGTTCCGGTATAGGCATCGGCGCGGGCAGCCTTTCAAGTTCGGGTACCGAGGACACCGGCGCATCGCCGAATGACAGCGGTGCACAAGCCTTGCCCGACTTCGCAAGTCTCGACGGATTTTCCGAGACACCATGCCCGGGCAATGTGTCCGTCGATCCGATCTTCGTGCAGGGGCAACCGGACATCCGGGTGCTCGCCTGTTTCAAGGGAGCGGACAATCGCTACAGCGAATGCGGCAAGGCACCCGCCCGTGCCTATTGTCTGAAATTCGGTCAGCCGGACGTTGCCTGTTTCGGCGACATCAAGCTCGTCGGCAAGGCCGCCACTGTCGACGCCTATTGCGAAGCTGGCGGGTGTCCCGCTTTCGGTTTCATTGTCTGCAAATAAGCGCCGTCCGGTGCCGGAACCGCATCGATGCTCACCCAAATGGGAGAGGCTTCAGCCGGACCGAAACGTCAGTCTTGCGGCATCGACATGTCTCGCCAACAAGACCGGAGACTGAAAATGTGGAAGATTTGGATGATACTTTTTCTGGCGCTGGGGACGAGTTTCCTGCTGCCAACCTTTTCGGCGCAGGCCAAGACGATCTGCACGATCCAGGCGGAGAGCGCTTTCAGCAAGGGTCACAAGACCCGGGCCGGTGCCGAGGCAAGAGCCTGGGTAAACTGGCAAGGCAAGATGAGGAACAGCCATGGCCGCCGGTTTGCCGTTTCCATGGCCCGGGTGACAAAAGGATATCCCAAGTTCGATGGCACCCGGTTTAACCACAGGGTGGTGGTTCGCGCCCAGGGTTGCTACGTCAAAGGCGTTTCCTGCCTCACCGGCACCGGGATCACCCCTTCCTGCGAGTGCCAGAGCGACCGTCGCGCCGCCTTGAAGCAGGGATGTTCCGTCTACGCTGCTGGCAGGTGACAGGCGGTACGAATACTTCCCGAATGGAATGCGTGCGGACGGTCTATTTCAACCAGCCGACAGGCCCGGCCATCAGCCGGGCCACAAGCTCCGACTGACTGTGCACGCCGATCTTCTGGAAACTCTTTTTGAGATGCCCGCGTGCCGTGCTGACCAGAATTCCCTGGTTGTCTGCAATCTGGTCCAGCGATCGTCCCTCGGCGATCTCGAGGGCAATCTCCGCTTCCTTGCCGGTCAGGCCATAGGCCAGTTCGATCAGGGTCTTTCGGGTTTCGGAGGTGTCTTCGCCGGTCTGCACCCTCAACAACACCAAGCTGGCAGGCCCGTGCCTTTGAAGGCTGGTCTGTTTGAGGGCGGCCGGAAAAAACTGAAAGCCGACAGGCTTGCCCTCATGGACAATCAGTCTTTCCCCGTTCTGGCGAGAAATGACTGCCGCTTCGTTTTCTGCCAGAAGCGACTTTACCCGCGCTTTCGCGGTTTCTTGAATTTGACAAGCGTCGTCCTGCGGCAACAGGCTCGAGAGCGATGTTTCGAAGGCGCCGTTGCAATGCAGGAGGTCGTTTTGCCTGTCCAGCAGGGCAACACCGATCTGCAGCCGCTCGATCACGCTTTCCAGAAGAACGCCGAGCGTCGCGCTCATCATGACCTGCTTGTTCAGGTTGAACGCCCGTTCCCAGTGCGGCATCAGCCGGCTGATGCGCTCGTGCAGTTCCTCCTCGTTGACGTTCCCGGAGAGTTCTGCCTCATGGATCATCCGGTAGATGATTTCCGTCCATCGGCTGTCGTCGTCGATGGCGTTGTAACAGAGCTCGACAAGTTCATCCGGCTCCAGCTGCCGTGCGCCGGTTTCGCTGATCCGGTTGAGGATGTCCGAGGCAAGCTCTTCCACGCCGACTTCCCTGATATCGGCCTCAGGGCGTCTGTTTTTCTGGACCCAGTCCAGGATCCGTCCGCTGATCGAGAATTTGTCCTCTTCCAGAAACAGCGCCGACCGGGCTCCGTCGACACGTTCGGAGGCAACGTCCTCAATGCCAATCCGCGACAGGAAGCGCTCGATGGGCGGCAGGAAACCGCCGTCGCGGAGCATTGCATCTTCGCCGCCGAAGACGACAAGGCACCGCGTGCCTGGTTTCATCTGAGCGTCACGCGGCCACGACCACGCACTGAGCATGCCTTCGAAAATCTGCTTCCAATATGCGGGTGTCGGTGTCGGCCAGCCGTGCGGGTCTTCCAGAACCTGCTGAATGACACGGTGATCCGTACTCATGACATCGGCAAGGTGCCTACGATCCCTCAGGTGCGCGCCAAGGAAGGAATAGAGATGGTGCAGGGTCTGTTCGTCGGGCGTATCCGCGCCTTTCAGGCGGATTCGAACCTCGGAAAAAGTCTTGCCGAACAAGGCCAGCGTCTTCTGGTTGGGCGGCGGCGAGATGAACACGATGTGCCGGGCAAGGTCCGGCCAGGTCTTCATGACTTCCAGGGTCAGCAGGGCGGTGATATTGGGAACGACGATCAACCGGTCCTGCCAGGGCGTGTCCTCAAAGCTCTGCTCCAGCAGGTGCCGCATGTCTTCTACAGCCGATTTCCAGCCGTCTCGCGGATCCAGATGCCCGGCAACCGAGGTCTTGTCGAAGCTCTTGCCGTGTCCCCGGATATCACCGGAGTGGACGTCCCAGCCGGAGGCACGGAACCCGGCTGCGAGTGGCTGCAGCATTCCTGAATGCGTTGGTTGGCTGTGGCCCAGGAAAACGGTTCTCTTTCCCGAATAGAGACGGCGCGTCATGTTGACGGGCCAATGACGGTAATAAAGCGAAGGCCCGTCAGGTCTCGGTAGGTATTTTGCTTCCATGCGCAGATCTCGTCTCAGAACCACATCTGCCCAATGTGTCAAAAGTCCCCTTGCAGACGCCCGCCGCGAGACTGCAGCAGAAAGCCGCCGTTGCAAATCTATGAAAATCCATAGGGTCTGGCTGCATAAGCGGCGTTTCATGCCGAGTGCCCCTATTCGACGGTAGTCTTGAGAGAGAACTTTGCGGCCTCGAACTCGGTCAGCAGGTCGGCGAGATGTGCATCGACCCGGTCCGGATGCGCGTTGGCACCGACAAGCTTGTCCTGCGCCAGAAAGAACAGGACATCGTCGTCAATCACGAAGCCGACAGTATGATACCGCTGAAGCAGATCGAGCAGGGTGGTCTGAGTAGCAGGTGTCAGGATGCTGAGAACGGCAAGGTCTGCATCCGCTCCGGCATCGTTTGAACAGGAAACATGGAATGCCTCGTTAAAGGCGATGGACTCCGTCTTGATGTCCCGATCCAGAGGGCCCTTGTGGAAGAGGTTCTCCGGTCGCACTGCGGCCCGGACGCCTGTCTTGCGGCCAAGTTTATAAGCTCCCAGGAGGGAGTAGAACACGCCGAAGCCCCCTCTGCCGCCACGGGCGTCACGCCTCAGGGCAGGATTCGCCGCAAGGCCGGCTTCCATTTCCATGGCACCGATTGCGACCCAGAACGGCAATCCGTCGCTGCTGCTTGTGCCCCAGAATTCGCCATCGAATTGGGCACCGACAAAGGACCCGACCTGAAGCCTGGTCAGTTCCGGGACGCGGTCTTCCACGGCAAGCGCCCTTTCGGATTTGACCAGGCGCGTTCGGCGATCCGCGCCGTCCGATGTCATGACGGTGCCGAATTCGCGCACGCGCTCCATGAGCTTGCCGGTGTAGCTCCAGCCTTTCCTGCGTGCGAGTTCGACCCGGCGCTTCAGCTGTCGGCCGTCCCTGTTTTCAAGCTCCCCCGCCAGAAACATGAGCGCGAACATCACTGTCGTGACCGCAACAGGCACAAACGGAAAGTCGTCCGTCCAGAAGCCCTGCACCATGGTCCACAGAAGGGCAAGGATCGCCCCTATCGGCAGCATGCGCCGGACCGGAGCCGGCAGAACAACACCGGATCGGATGTCGGAGACGTCGGGGGTCTCAACGGAGATTTCACCCTTGATCGGGTCCCAGTGCGTGACGCGCCCACTCATGACGGCGCTCTTGTCAGGTCGATTGGCGGTACGGCTTCAGCGGATTTCAACTGGTCTGCATCGAGTGCGAAAAACGCTGCCCGCTCGAAGCCGAGGAGCGAGCCGACCCAACACGAAGGGATGGCATCCAGCAGCGTGTTGTAGCGATCCACATTGCCGTTATAGAGCCGACGTGCCGCACTGATCTGGTCCTCGGTTTCCTCCAGCTGTTTTTGCAGTTGAAGGATGTTTTCCGTCGAAGTCACATCAGGATGATGTTCCGTATAGCCAAGGAAAGTGCTCAGCCCCGCGGTCAGGTCGCCTTCGGCCCGTTCGATGTCCTCCAGGCTGCCCTGCCGGACCGCAATCGCCTTCTCCCGCACGTCCAGAAGACGGTCGAAGACATGGTTTTCCTGACGGATGGCGGAGCGGACCGCACTCACCAGCCCGGGAACAAGGTCATGCCGCCGCTTGAGTTGAACCTGAATGCCCGAACGCCCGTTCGCAACGGCATTTCTGGCCGCTGCCAGGCGGTTTTGCAGGTAGACGAACCCGCCAAGGCTCATGATCAGTAGGATGAAAAGCGTCGTCATGCATGTCTCCGGAAAACCCATGTCCGGAAGACAACAGAACAGTTGGGGTGACACGCGCCCTCTCCCATTTAAGGGAGCTTGAAAACGTGAAAGGCACAGGACACCTTTTCCACATTCCTGACTAAGGGGAAATCAGCCCGTTGAGCAGCGCGATGGCAATTGCCTGTTCGCGGGTCGCGGCGCGAAGTTTTGTGCGGGCGTTCTTGAGATGAAGTTCGACGGTAACCGGCCGGAGGCCGAGCTTGTCTGCAATCTGCTTGCTGCGCAGGCCTTGCGCGACCCAAAGGAGGCATTCCTTTTCCCTCGGGCTCAGCGCGATGTCCCTGTGCTCGTTTTCCAGCGCGGCCTGCAGGCGCTGGTGCGCAAAGAAGGCTGTCAGGCGGAGCAGGTCGGCATGTTCTGAAAATATCTTCTCGATTTCGTGGCGCGGCAGGCTTGAACCGAGGTTCCAGCCACCAGCTCCACCAGGCCCGGCTTGCCGCACGATACAGGACATGCCGGCACGCATGCCGGTTTCTCCAGCTTCCTGAATGAGTTGGCGCTGGGCGGCGCACAGATACGGGTAGTCCGATAGATAGTCGATACCCGTCCCCATAGGAGTAGTCGAGGTGCAGCAGTAGGCAAAGAAGGGGTCGATCCGCTCATAGGCGGCGGCGCGGTAATGAGAGGTCCAGCTTTCCGGAAAGGTGGTGAACATCGACAGACCGGCCATCGTGCGGTCGATGTAAATGAGCTTGTCGAAGCCAAAGGATTCGAAGAATTGCGCACTGGCTGTCCAGGCACTGTTGGAAGAAATTCCTTCAGGCAATTTCTCGATCAAACTGGGCGGCACTGCGTCTGTCCAAGCATAAACTATGGTTTTCCATATATTGGAGATCATAGGGTGCCGGGTTACATCGGACAACGGTTAGAGTTCACGGGGATTTTTACCTGACCAGGGCCCGTCGGACGGAAAACGTTTTCGAGGGGCTGCTTCTGGCGTGACAGGCACGGGATCACAGACAATCGTCCTTGGAACGCTTCTGTTGGGGCCATTGGTTTACGCGTTCTGGCGCAGCCGCAAGGGAACGCGTGCAGACTACATTTTCAACTCGGGCCGAACGGGTTTACTGGCCACGGTCGCCGGTATCATCTGCGGTAACATCGGCATCGGTACATTCGTTGCACTGGTGCTGTTTTCCGCGGCAAGCCCGGTCATCGGCCTGTCACTCGCGCTGGCTTACGGCACCGGGCTGCTGATGTGTGCCCTTGTCGCTCCGGGTGTGCACAGACTGTCGCAAAAATACGGGGTGAGGGGACTGATCGACCTCATCGTGGTCACCCACAAGGTACGGCATCCGATCCTGATATGGGTGCCGGTTGCCTTTGTCTTTCTTCTGCGGGCCTCGGTACAATTGATTGCCCTGGCCGTTATCCTGACGGCTGTCCTTCCAATTCCCCCGCTTGCGGCAGTCGTGCTCGCAACATTCTTTGCAGGGGCCTATACGGCGATTGGCGGCTACAGGGTGGCCACGGAAACCGACATTCCGCAGGCTGTGGTCATTCTCGTCGGCATTGCGATCCTCGGGATGTGGAACATGGAAGCGCCTACGCGGGAGCTCGTGTTTTTCGACCTTGGTCCCTACCGCTTTCCGATCCTGATCGGCATCTGGCTGTTCATACCGGCAAGCGCTGTTCTGGCAGTCGACAACTGGCAGCGGATGGCGACCGCACGCGAGCCGTCGGTTGCCCGGAGCGCATTCCTGCTCGGAGCCCCGATATGCCTTGCGGGATACCTCATTATCGTCTGGCTCGGGCTGCACAGCATGCCTGGCGGGGACGTGATGCAGATCCTGCACACGTCGGTGCCGCAGACCTGGACATGGCTTGTCGACCTGATGCTCATCGCCGTGGTGATGTCGACGATGGACACGTTCGTGATGCCGCTGATGGCCGGTCTGGAGCGGACGGAGCTGTCGCTGCGGAGATTGCAGCTGATCGTTGCCGCGCTGTTCACGTTGCTCGGTCTTTCAGCGGCCTTGTTCGCGGATGTCCTGAACTCGATCATTTCCGCCTTCAGTTCGCTGGCGGTGTTCTTGCCGGTTGTCTGGGCGTCGGTTCGCGGCCGACGTGTGAGTGCGCCGGCGGCGATCGTGTCGCTGAACGTCGGGATCGCGGTCACCGTGCTGCTGACAACGGTGGACCTGAATTCCGCGGCTTTGGCTGGCTGTCTTCTGTCCTGGTTGCTGTATGAGACAGTGTCACGCTTTGCCCCGGGTCAGTCCCTGGCGCTTCGCAAGGTTGCTGAAAGAGACGCGAGAGCTTGACGCTTCGCCGCCTGAGTAACTGCGATTTCCGTTCAAGCTCTCCCATATGGGACATTTGCAGTCTGCAAGGATCGCCTACTCCTTCCCGAGTTTCGGTTCAAAGGAGACAATCTGATGAAATACGCCTACGCTCTTGCAGTTGGCCTTCTGCTGGGTTTGCCGGCAGAATTTGCGACAGCACAGTCGCGCTCCAATGAGGGAGTGACAGGTCAACCACAAGCCTGTCCGTTCAACCATCCTGTTGGTTGCTTCATCAAGACCGGTTCCAAGGGGCCGGTGAAGTCCGTCTACTTCTTCAACGACTACAAGCAAAACCGGTGCGGGGTTCATATGCAGGTTTGCCCGGAGGGGCGCAAATGCTTCACGCGCACGGAGAAACTGAGCCTGAACAGAGCGACGGGAGAATTCTATTCAAGCCGGATCAATGGAGCGGTCACCGTGACGAACAGTTATGGGTTCTCCACCAAGACGATTGGGGCCGGTTATCCCGCCTTCATGCGGGCGAAGGTCAAATATGTCGGGAAAAACGGCAAGGCGAGAACCAGCACATTGTCCTTCAAGGCGTCGTCTGAAGGGTGCTGACGAGCCTCTGCAGCAAGCCCGGAAAGTTTGCGAAACCTTTCGTCAGTTCAGCCTTTGAACCTTGCTCAGCGCACCTTCCGTCTGCAGCCGGGAGACCGCTTCCTTGATGCGGGTCCTGACCGCTCTTCCCACATCGCATTTCGGTGTCCAGGCAAATACCGACACCTTTCTGACGGGAGTTGCGTGGAAGGTCTTGTCGAGATCGACACAATTCTCGGCGTCCTGGCTTTGCAGCAAGTTGCAGTTCGGCCGGAGGCCAACGATGGCGCTTACGCTTTGCCGGGACAGCATGTCGACCATCTGGTCCGGATGCTCGACCTCGACCTTCGCAATCTTTTCGTTGGCGTTTATTTCCGGTAGGAGCTCGGAGCCGAGCAGCAGGCCGACCGAATTGCCTTCAAGCTCTTTCAAGCTGCCGACGGGATCCAGTTTGTTCGAGTAAAGAACGACTTCCATGTCCCAGAGGCGTGCAGCCTCCTCCGAGCTGGCCCGGATTTCGGGGTGATCCGGCATCACCACAAATCCCTTGAAACAGCCACTAGCCACCGTGTGCACGCGCTTGTAGGGCATGACGATGAACTCGGGTGTAGCTCCCATCTCATCTGCGATCATTGCGGCGACGTCGACGAGCAAACCGCTGGGAGGGTTCGAGTTTTTTCCCCAGGGAGGCACTTCTATCGTCGGTACCTTGATAGTGTCGGCAATGGAAACGCCCGGGAGCAGAAAAACGCTCATGGCGACCAAAAACGCCGATAGACCCCGCATGCCGCTCCTCCTCACCCGGTTCCGAGCCGATTACAGCGAGATCATTGCGTAGTGGACCTTCCATGACAATTGTCGAAACTCTGAAGGTTTGGCAAAAAAGGCCGCCATCTCTGGCGGCCTACGGAGCATGTTTATGCGGATATGCCTCTTGTGAAGGGAAGGGTCCGAATGCGGGAACCGGTGAGCTTTTTCCAGGCATTGGCGACAGCGGGAGCAACAGGCGGTACACCCGGTTCACCGACCCCGGTCGGGTCGGCCTGCGATTTGATGATCGAAACCTCGACTTCCGGCATTTCGGACAGCCGCAGCGACCGGTAAGTGTCGAAGTTCGACTGTTCCGGCTGCCCGTTCGCATCAATGGTGATTTCGTCATACATGGCAGCGCCTAGAGCGTAGCCGACCCCGCCTTCCAGCTGAGCCCGGATCAGGTCCGGGTTGATGGCAACGCCGCAGTCGATCGCGCACCAGACCTTGTGCACCTTTGGCAATCCGTCCTCGCCGCGCGAGACTTCGGCGATTTCTGCAACGTAGCTGCGGAAACATCTGGCGATTGCAACGCCCATCGCCCTGTCGTCGCCGCTGCTGGCATCGGACCAGTTTGCCATGTCGGCGACCTGCTCGAGAACTCTACGCAACCGCGGCTCTTCTTCGGAGATCAAGGCAAGGCGACCGGCAACAGGGTCGCGCCCGGCAAGTTCCAGAAGATCATCGAGGAATGTCTCGACCGCGTAGCACGTGTGACTGCTGCCGACAGAACGCCAGAAATTGGCGCTGACCCCGTTTTCCATCAGATGCAGCCCGACACGAAGATTTGGGATTGCATAAGGCATACCCATCGCACCTTCGACGGCGGATCTGTCGATCCCGTTGCGCACGGCTCCATCAAAGGCTGTCCCTTTCAGAAAGGACTGAACGGCGATGACCTGGTCCCAGGTCGAGATGTTGCCAGCATCGTCCACACCGCCGCGCAATTTGTGAACGCACATCGGCCTGTAGCGTCCGCCTCGGATATCGTTTTCCCTGTCCCAGAGATGCTTGACCGGTCCCTGACCCCAGACCTTGGCAACGCCTACGGCTTCGGCAGCGAATTCCGCATCCGGTGTTCCAAGGCGCCCGAAGCTGCCGCCGGCAAGCATGGTATGAATTTCGACCTGCTCCGGCTTGAACGCGAGCACTTTCTCGATCTCGCGCTGGTCACGTGTGACGAGCTGGCTGGCCATCCAGATGTCGACCTTTTCCGGTGTCAGGTCGACCACCGCACCCATGGGTTCCATCGGCGCATGAGCGAGGAAAGGGAACCGGTATTCCGCTTCGATCTGCCGGGCGGCGTCCTTCAGTGGCATGTCACCTTCACCACGCTTTTCAGCTTCTGCACCGGGGGTCTGGGCAGCCGCGGCATAGGTAGAGAACATCTCTTCGCTGCTGCGCGTTTCAGCCTTCGTCAAATCCCATTCGACCTCCAGAGCCGCCTTGCCCTGCATGGCCGCGTAGCGCGTGCGGGCAATCACCACGACGCCGCGCCCGACCTCGTGAACGGCCAGCACGCCCGGCAGGCCGAGCGCGGCCGCGGCATCGACGCGTGATACCGTTGCGCCAAAGACCGGCGGGTGCAGGATGGAGCTGTGGACCATTCCGTCCAACGTCATGTCGATGGTGTAGATTGCCTGACCGGACGATTTTTCGAGACCATCCACACGCCTGAGATCGCTGCCGATCAGCGTGAAGTCGGCAGGATTCTTGAGAACCGGCTCAGTGACGGGCGGCATCTGCGCCGCGGTTTCGGCGAGGGCTCCGAATCCGGATGTCCGGCCACTGGGTGCGTGACGCACGATCCCGGATTTCACGTCGATTTCCTTTTCCGGTACGTTCCAGAGGCGTGCGGCAGTGGCAACAAGCATCGCCCGGGCAGCCGCGCCTGCCTTGCGCATCTGGTAATAGCTGTTGGCCATCGCCGATGAGCCGCCCGTTCCCTGCATGCCCATGTTGAGATTGGCATAAAGCTCGACATCCGCAGGCGCTGCCTCGACGCGCATCTGGTCCCAGTCCGCATCCAGTTCTTCGGCAGCGAGTGTTGCCAGACCGGTGAATGTTCCTTGTCCGAATTCGATATGCTTGGAAATCACGGTGACGGTGTTGTCGGGAGCGATTTTCAGGAAGGCATTGGGTGCTGCCGGCAAATCCCGCATCTCTGCGGGGCTCATCCGCCGGATCGCCTGACCGAAGCTTTGGGTCGGAAGCACCATGGATATGACAAGTCCGCCGCCGATGCGGGACAGGAAGGACCGTCGTGTCAGGGGTGTGTTCATCTCAGGTCCTCAGGGTTTCAGCGGCACGCTGGATTGCATGGCGAATGCGGACGTAGGACGCGCAGCGGCAGATGTTGCCGGACATGGCGTCGTCGATATCCTCATCGCTCGGGTTCGGATTGTGTTGCAGCAGATCGATGGCGGACATCACCTGACCGGACTGGCAATAGCCGCATTGGGGAACGTTGAAGTTGCTCCAGGCATCCTTGACCGCCACGGACACCTCGTCGACGAGACCTTCGATCGTCCGCACGGACTGACCGTCAATGCTTTCGACCGAAGTGATGCAGGCCCTCTGGCCCATGCCGTCAACGTGAACGGTGCAGGCGCCGCACTGGGCAATGCCGCAACCGAATTTCGTTCCGGTGAGACCGTATTCGTCCCGGATCACCCAGAGAAGAGGCGTTTCCGGGTCGCCGTCATACGTCACCTCTTTGCCGTTGAGTTCGAATGTCACAGCCATCCAACAACTCCTTTGCTCTCGTTGATGCCAACGCCTGGCCGTTGCCGGCGTGGTCATCGACAAAAACTGAGGGAGAGACGTCGCAGGGATGTGCCGGGAGAACGAGCGTTTGTATCGTTTGTATCGTGGCGGACGCGCAGCCACCTGCGCCGACGAGGATGACCGGGCAAGCAAAGCTGCTCTCTGTTGGCACCCGGAACCGGCATCAACCGGACATGTATGCCACATTTGATACATTTGCCGACGTGGCCGGCGCTTCGATCTGGGCTATTCATGAGGTGTTCTGCCGGGATGAGCATCATGAAAGACAAGCCGCATATCGTCATCGTCGACGACCACCGGGAAATCCGCGACCTGATCGGGGACTACCTGACAGGCCATGGCTACCGGGTCAGCCTTGCCGACGGTGGGGACGCGCTCAGAAAGGTGCTGAAGTACAACGCCCCGGATCTCATACTGCTCGATGTGATGATGCCGGGCGAAGACGGACTGGAGATCTGTCGCAACTTGCGGTCTGAAACGCAGGTTCCGGTCATCTTCCTGACCGCTCTTGCCGAGGATACGGACAGGATCCTGGGTCTGGAAATGGGGGCCGACGATTATGTCGTCAAACCTTTCAACCCGCGGGAAGTTCTGGCCCGTATCAGGGCGGTGCTGCGCAGAGTGGACAATATACCCTTCAATCGTGGCAAGTTTTCCAAGGAGACAATCCGTTTCGATCAGTGGACGCTCGACCTCGGCAGGCGTGAGCTGGAGCGGAGTGATGGTCTGACGGTTGCATTGAGCACGGTCGATTTCCGGCTTCTGAAAGTGTTTCTGGAAAATCCCAAAGCGGTGCTGACTCGGGAAAAATTGCTGGACCTTACGGTGGGCAAGGAAGCCGAACCCTTCGATCGCAGCATCGACAATCAGGTCAGCCGGCTGCGCAAGAAGATCGAGGCCAATCCAAAGAACCCGAGGATCATCCAGACCCACTGGGGCGGTGGCTACAGCCTCGGCGTGGACGTGGAAATAACATGATCAGCTGGTGGAAACGCAGTCTCGGCCGGCAGATCATCGGCCTCATGCTGATCGCGCTGGTTCTTGGTCAGTGCATCGGCTTCGCGCTTTCCTGGAACAGCCGCAGGGCGGCCCTCAAGGAAGCCGCCGAAAGTGAGTTCGTCAGCCGTACGTCAGCGCTTTGCGAAGTGATCCAGTCGATGACGGAGGACTTCAAGACAAATGTCCTGCTTGCCAGCGCGACGACCTACACAAGGTTCTGGCGAAGCGCCGAAGATCCGAGACCGGAAGGACGGAACTGGTACATCGTTGCCCGAAACGAGCTTCTGACGCCGCTCTCCGATATACTGAAGACACCCCCTCAGGCAGCAACGGTGAGCAATACGGCTTCCGAGGAATTCGTGCAGCGAAAATCCTTCGAGGGCTGGTCTGCCATGGAAAGCCCGCTGTGGACCTGCCCGCAAGCGGCAAGCGTCCTGCCGTTCAGGGACCAGATCGGTCTTGGCATCGTCGTGGAGCTTGCCGATGGAAGCTGGCTGAACGCGGTTTTCTACAAGACCCACATCCCCAACGACGGCACTTATCAATCGCTCGTCTCGACTGTTGCGACAGGGATTGCTCTTTGTCTGTTCGGCATCTTTGCGACCCGCCGCATTGCCCAGCCTCTGAGTGCGCTTGCCGATGCGGCGGAAAAAATCGGCCGCGGTGAGGAAAGCGCACCTGTGCCGGAACGCGGGCCCCGCGACATTGCAAGATTGTGTGGCACCTTCAACCAGATGCAGGATCGGCTGCGCCGGTTCGTCGAAGACCGGACACAGATGCTGGCGGCAATCGGCCATGATCTCAGGACCCCGCTCACGACGATGCGGTTGCGTGTCGAACAGATTGGAGACCCGCAACTGCGTGACCGGCTGACCGAAACCATCGACGACATGAAATCGATGACCGATGCCACGCTGTCTTTCGCCAGGGCGGATGCCGCCACCGAAAAGACAAGGCTGGTGGACATGGGCTCGCTCCTGGAGAGCCTTTGCGACGACATGAGGGAACTCGGGTTCGATATCGACTTTGAGGAAGCTGACGGGATCTCCTGCCGGTGCCGCCCGGACGGCATCAGGCGCGCCGTTCGTAATCTCGTCGAGAACGCCTGCCAATACGCAGGCAAAGCTTCCGTTTCCTGCGAAAGGACACCATCGGCAGTCGTGATCACTGTCGCCGACACCGGGCCGGGGATTCCGGACGCGGATCTTGAACAGGTCTTTCTGCCTTTTTTCCGGTTGGAACAGTCAAGAAACCGGGACACCGGTGGCACCGGCCTCGGCCTGTCGATTGCCCGCGCCGTTGCCCGCCAGCACGGCGGCGACATTCGGCTGGAACCGAACAAGCCGGGCCTGCGTGCCGTTTTGACCGTACCTTGTCAGTAGGGACCCATGCCTGGCGTTCCGTCGTCACGGTGCGTGCCTATCCACATTCTTGACGTCAACAGGCAGGGGGTGGTCGCCCCCCTGCGCAAAAGCGCAGGAAGCACCATAAATCATCAGCGAGATGCCGATGGCTGCAATGATCTTGCTGATCATCCGTTTGCTCCCGAAAAATCAAACCTGGAAAGCGGCAGGCTCCGGATCCGTTCGCCGGTGAGAACAGCTACGGCATTTGCGACTGCCGGCGGCACGCCTGGAAGCCCGGGTTCGCCGACACCTCCCATCGGTGCACCGCTCTCCACGATACGTACATGAACGCGCGGCATGCGCTCAGGAGGCAGGATCGGATACATGTCGTAATTGCGGGCTTCGGGCATACCATCGGCGTAGACGACCTCTTCCAGCAACGCGGAAGAAAGACCCAGTGTCACGGCGGAGTTTACCTGAGCTTCGATAATCGCAGGATTGACGATGCTGCCCGGATCGATTGCAACCCAGACATCGTGAACGACCACTTCGCCGCCATCCAGAGAGACTTCTGCAATCGTTGCCACCTCGCTGCCGAAAGGAGAGGCCATGGCAACACCGCGGGCGCGCCGCGTTCCGTCTTCCGCCTCAAAGGGGCCCCTTTTCCAACCGCCGGACAAGTCACCAACCGTCTGCAGCAGTGTCTTGTGGCGTGGGCTGTGGTCCAGTAACTTGAGACGCAGTTCAAAGGGATCCTGCTCGCCCGCATCAGCCATTTCGTCGAAAAAGGACTCATAGAAGAAATCATTCATAGAATGACCGACGGAACGCCAGAAACCTATGATGGCCGGATCGTCGACATGGATCTGGCCCACACGCTTGTTTGCGATCGCGTAGGGCTTGCCGGCAATTCCTTCGACCGATGAGCTGTCGACCTTGTCCGGTTGACGACCGTACCAGCGTCCGGTGGGGCCTTCGCCGACGACAACCGCATCGAACGCCAGGGGATGGCCATCCGGGCCGATCGCAGCCCTGAACCGCACCGTGCCAATTGGCCGAAGAGCATCGCGCAGGAATTCTTCCTCGCGGCTCCAAAGGAGTTTTACCGGGCGGCCTGCCGCCTTGGACAGCAGGATTGCCTGCGGATAGGGATTTGCCGTCTGATAGAGGAAATGACGGCCGAAGAAGCCCCCGAGCATCGGGGAATGAACAATGACCTTGTCCGCAGATATCCCGGCCACCTTCGCGGCATCGGCCTGGAACATCTCTGGAGCCTGGTTCGGGACCCACATTTCCAGGGTGCCGTCGTCATTCCAGCGTACAAGCGCAGAGGGCGGCTCAAGCTGACCGTGTGCCAGATAGGGGGCGTCATAGGCGGCTTCGATCACCTTGGCGGAGGATGCTAGCGCGGCATCGGCATCTCCTTCGGTTTCAAACGCGATCCCTTGACCAGCCGTCGCCTTGAGCATTTCCTTGTGCGCTTCGGAGGAGAAGGTGTCCTGCATGGCGCGAGCGGTACCTGGGGGAGCTTCTGTCCACTCGACTTCCAGCTTCTCAACGGCCATCCGGGCGCGCCACCAGCTGTCGGCCAGAACCGCGACGGCACCGGGCAATTTGTGAAGGGAATGCACGCCGGGCATCGTCGCGACGTCTGCCTCATTGGCGAATGCGCCAGGTTGCTGGCCAAGACGTGGCGCATGTTGTACCGCACCGTAGAGCATACCATCGACCGAAAGATCGATCGCGTATTGCGCCTGTCCCGTGGACTTGTCGAGAACGTCCAGCCTGTCGTGTGGCTTTCCGATCCAGCGGAATTCATCCTTCAATCGTAATTCGACAGTTTCCGGCACCGGAAGGTCCGCCGCAGCTGTCGCAAGGTCTCCATAGGGGATCGACTGCCCGGAGGCCGGATGAACCACTTTCCCGGGTTCGGTCGTGAGGGTTTCAATCGGCACGCCAAGGCGCTCAGAGGCGGCTTGCAGCAGCATCTGACGGGCAGTCGCACCAAGCTTGCGCATGGCGTCATAGCTCATGCGCACGGACATGCTGCCGCCGGTAAAGCGAATTTGCCCACCGATCAGCAGGTAGTCAGATCCCGGGGGCGCCGTTTCAACTTGAAAGTTGCCCGGCTCGACATCCAGTTCCTCACCGACGATCTGGGCCATTGCGGTGTAGATACCCTGCCCACCTTCCACAAAAGCGCTGCGGAATTTCACCGTGCTGTCGGCCAGAATTTCCAGGTAGGCATCGATCCGGGTACCCGGCGTGGTCTGGCCGGTCTGCGCAATCGCCCGCCCGGTTCCAGCAGGAAGAGATACGGTCAGAACCAGCGCGCTGATAGAACCGGCGAGAAAGCCACGGCGTGAGACGTTCAGCGGGCGTGCTGTGTTTATATCGGCGCGCGTGAAACCGGAATTTTCATCAATATTCATGGGAGCGCCTCCTTAAGCTTCCGCAGCCTGACGCACGGCTCTCGAAATCGCATTGTAAGTGCCGCATCGGCACAGATTGGTCATTGCTGCGGCAATGTCGTCTTCCGATGGGCTGGCGTTTTCCTTGAGAAGGGACGTGGCAGCCATGACCTGGCCAGACTGGCAATAGCCGCATTGCGGCACCTGGTTTTCCACCCAGGCGTCGACCACTTTCCTGCCGATCGGATCTTGTTCAATTGCTTCGATGGTCGTGATCTCGGAACCGGCGACACTTTCGACCGAGGTGACACAGGTACGGGTCGCGTAACCGTCGACAAGCACCGTGCAGGCTCCGCATTGAGCAAGGCCACATCCGTATTTGGTACCGGTCATTCCGAGCGTGTCCCGCAATACCCACAGCAACGGGGTGTCGGGTTCAACGTCAACCTGGTGCCGGGATCCATTGATGTTCAGTTCCATGGTGCCTCTCCTCGAGCTTTCATGAAGGCGTGCCGACGACTGATTGCCCAACGCGGCAACATGCTTGCGTCCGTTTCGCTTCAGGCAGCGTCATGCCCGGCGCGTCACGGGTAATATGAAGTCATCAGGCCGGAGGATTAAGGCGCGTCTCTTGAAACGAGTTATGATCTGACCTCATGAAACGAACCGGGCGAACCAAGTGGATGTCCCTGGCCTGCACACAGCGACAGCCCGCTGACAAAGCAGGCAAGGTCTGGTCATTGAGCGATGTCGAGGGCGCTTCTGCCGCCAGGGTCACACTGTCGGTCGGGTCCCACGACGACTGACGAACAGCATGGCTGCAACGCCGATCAGGCTGCTGACGGTGCTGACAATGACCGCCCCATGCCAGCCGGCAAAAAAGCCCTCGACCGTCGGTTCTGCAATCAGAAGGGAGACAAGTGCAATGCCGATGGCCGAACCGAGGTAGCGGGCCGTGTTGTTGGCGGCGGACCCCATGGCACTGCGTTCTGGGGGGACCGTCTGCACAGCTTCGTGGCCCAGGGAAGCGTTCAGGACGCCATTGGCCAGCCCGGCGATGAACAGACCGGGAAGAACGGCCGCCCAGGTCTTATCGGCATCAGCGGCAATCAGCAGGAACTGGGCAAGTGCACAACCGAGAATGGCCCAGATAACCCTTTGTCTAGAAGTGAACCGGTCCGGCAGCAGGCGTGCCGCAAGAGCGGCGATAACGGTGACCCCGGACCAGGCGACAAGAACAACGGCAGCAAACAGCGGTTCCATTCCAAGGCCGCGGACCAGAACGGTCGGAACCATGGACATAAGGGCAAGCACACCTGCGCCCGAGGCGAAGGCCGCAATTGTGGCTCCCGTGAAATTGGCATCGCCGAAAAGATCCAGTGTCAGGATCGGATTTCTGACCCGTTTTTCGATCGCCACGAAAATCGCGATGAGCAGAAGACCGGAAGCCGAAAGGGTTACGACCGTCATCGCTGACCCGACCCGCGCCTCGGTCAATGCCGAAAGAAGGCACCCGAGCCCGGCCATCAGGACGACGCTTCCCGCCAGATCGACCTTCTGACCGCTGGGTTGGCTTTCCGGAAGGCGTGCCCGGGCCGCGAGGGCGAGCAGGGCCGAGGTTACCGCTATCAGCCAGTGTATCGCGGCCCAGCCCGAAACCCCGAGCAGGAGTGATGCGATGATCGGGCCTGCGGCCACACCGCCGCCAAGTGCCGCCGCCCAGATTGCCGCTGCGTGCCGGCGCGCTTCGCCCTGGTAGATCTGTCCGAGCAATCCGAGGCCACAGGCCATGATGCCGGCACTTCCAAGGCCCTGTACGATGCGCATGAGGATCAGAAAGAGGCCGCTGGTGGCAAGCGCTGCGGCAACCGACGACAGAACCGTGAGCCACAGTCCGCCGGTGAACGTCATTCGCCGGCCAAGTGTGTCACCGAGGGCGCCTGCGGTCAGCAGGCCGCAGGCCGCCCCAAGTGGCATGCCGCCCATGACCCACGCCTGACCGGCCGACGACAGGTGCAGTTCACGTGTCATCGCTTCCAGCGTCGTCAGCGGCGCGGTGAAGACGACGAGTGCAAGGAACGTCGCGAAGGCTATGATGATCAGGGCCCCGGCAGGGGGATGAGATTCAGATGTCACTGTCATTCCGGTCTCGATGGGATGTCTCCCGGATCACCTTGTGGCGGATCCAGATGGTTCCGTCGTCAAATGTGCTGGAGGAGATGAGTTCGAGCCTGCGGGCATCACACGGTTGCGTATGCTCGTAAATGGCTGGAATGCCGCTCTGTCCATCAATAACCGGGAAGACGAGTGTGCTGGTTTCATCGATCATGTCGGCTGCCAGAAACGCGCCGTTGAGAGTACCGCCGCCTTCCAGCAACAGACGCCGGCAATCGAAGGCTTCCGAAATCCTTGTCAGCGCACCGGACAGGTCGGTTCCCTCCGCACCGGCAAAGAAAACGGAAATACCGCGGGCGTTCAGGTCCTGGACATGGTCGTCCGCAACTCTTTCCGAGAGCACGATCACGAGATGATCGCCGTCGAGGTCTCCGGTTTCGGGGCGTAGACGCCCGGAGCGGTCAAAGCAGATTGCGACCTTGTTTCCAGAAGAGCCGGCTATGAGATCCGGACGCGGAACCGGACCTGTAGAGATGCAGGGTTCAGCTGAGGCAATGAAATCTTCCATTGTGCGCCGACCGACAATCCAGCCGTCACTGTCCAGACGTTCGGCAGCGCTTTCATAGGCTGTCATGACTTCTTCCTCGCTTACCGGCCAGCGACCGGGAAGGAGGCGGCCGTCGAGAGAGGTGATCATGTGGCAGATGATGAAAGGTCGTTGCATTTGATGCGTTGCTTCCGGTTTCAAGGCGCTTGGGAGGCAAGTCGAATTTGGAGCTGACACATTACCCCGCAGACCGGATGGAAAATATGCCCTGAGCCCAGCTTGCACTGATGAGAAGGACTCATGAAACAAGCCGGCTTTCGTCGACGAAATTGGCTCAGCACCAGCTTCAATCAAACACGAGGTTAAATACAACCATACCGATGTATGAGCGGTAAGACCTGCCGTACAATGGTTCCACGGTGCCCTTTCCCGCAGGCTGATGACGTCACCGCAGGCACCGCCTGCATCAGCTACGGGGAACAACATGTCCATGAAATCTGTCACGCGACGCTTCGTTCTTGAAGGACTGGCATCGGCCCCCGCGATCGGCGGGGCCGTATCCATCGTTATGCAACCGACCCCCGCCACGGCGGAAGAAATCAGGGGAACAAGCCAGATGACCGCGCAATTCGTTACCACCGCAGACGGCACCGAAATCTTTTACAAGGATTGGGGTCCGAAAAACGCCCAGCCGATCCTGTTTCACCACGGCTGGCCGCTTTCTGCCGATGACTGGGACGCCCAGATGATGTTCTTTCTGGCGAAGGGGTACCGGGTGCTGGCGCACGACCGGCGCGGCCACGGCCGTTCGACCCAGACCTTCGACGGCAACGAGATGGACACTTACGCCGATGACGTGAAGGCGCTGGTGGAAGCGTTGGACCTGCAAAACGTCATCCACGTCGGCCACAGCACCGGCGGTGGCGAGGTGGCCCGCTACCTCGGCCGTCACGGCACTGCCCGTGCTTCAAAGGCCGTGCTGCTTGGCGCTGTGCCGCCGTTGATGGTCAAGACGGCGGCCAACCCGGGCGGTCTGCCGCTGGAAGTGTTCGACGGTTTCCGGGAAACCTTTCTGGCCAACCGTTCGCAGTTCTTCCACGATATTCCGGCAGGCCCGTTTTACGGTTTCAACCGGCCGGGTGCCGTTGTCAGCCAGGGCATCGTCGACAATTGGTGGCGCCAGGGCATGATGGGGGGAGCAAAGGCTCATTACGACTGCATCAAGGCGTTTTCCCAGACCGACTTCACGGAAGACCTGAAAAAAATCGATATTCCGGTTCTGGTCATGCACGGCGACGACGACCAGATCGTCCCGATCGGGGCCTCGGCGCTGGAAAGCATCAAGCTGCTGCCGAAGGGCACGCTGAAGGTCTATGAGGGGTTGCCGCACGGCCTTGCAACGACCCATCCGGACATCGTCAATCCCGATCTTCTGGAGTTCTTCGTCCAGCCGGCGTGAGGACTTGGTTTCAGCCAGATAAACGGGAGGACGGCAGCGTCCTCCCGATCATGTTTGCACCGTTGCAGAGGCAACGGGCAGCTCCACCTGCAACCGTGCCCCGCCGAGCGGTGAACCGTCCGCCAGGATCCTGCCGCCATGACCTTCCACGATATTGCGGCAGATGGACAGGCCGATGCCAAGTCCGGTCTGTTTGGTGGTGTAGAAGCTTTCGAATATACGCTCGCGCATCTCCGCCGGAATGCCGGCACCGGTATCTTCCACGCGGATGACAACCCTGTTGTCCACCTGCGAGGTCGTGACTTCGATCAGCGGGAAGGGAATGTTCTTGCGAGCAAGTTCCTGGACGGCGTTGAGAATGAGATTGACCACCACCTGCTGGATCTGCACCCGGTCGACAAGGACATCCGGCAGGCCGTCCTTCAGCGCGGTTCGTGTATTTGTGCCGTGGGCTTGCAGCTCGTGGGAAAGAAAAACCAGAGCCTCCTCGATGATCCGATTGACTGATGCTGCAAGCTGCTGGGTCTCCCGCTTGGTGGCCATGGAGCGGATCCGGGACACGATGTCGGCCGCGCGCCTTGCGTCGCAGACCATCGCCTCGTTGATGGCCATCAGTTCCTCAAGATCGGGGTCGGGCCGCTTCAGCCAGCGGCCGGCGGCTGACCCGTTTGCGGCGATTGCCGCCAGCGGCTGGTTGACCTCATGGGCGATGGAGGCTGCCAGTTCCCCGAGCACCGAAAGCCGGGAAGCATGCGCGAATTCGGCCTGAAGCTTTTGCAGGGCGGACTTTGCCTCGACTTCATCCGTGATGTCCACGAGCCCGACAAGCGTCATCTTCCTTGCCCGCAGGATCGGCGAGGCATTGACCAGGAACATCGTGTCGAACTCGCTTCCGTCGAGGCGGCAGTTCCGGGCGCGGACTTCGAACGGGGTTGCCGAGGCGAAGCTGTGCTGAAGCACGGCCCGGAAGGCCTCTTCACCGGACGCTGGCCAGAAGCGGGATACTGTCTGGCCTATGAGGTCCTCTGCCGTTTCCGCACCAAGTATCTTGAGAGCAGCTGTATTGACCTCAACGATGAGGCAGCCCTCCATGGCGCGCCTGAGATCCTCCGGATGGTCGTCAAGATGAGCGCCCATGTCGGTAATGCCTCGGGCATGCAAGTCGTCATAGAAGCCAAGCAAGCCCGCAGTGTCGAGCTGGAACAAGGCCGTGGACATGGCCTGGAAAAGATCGCGGAAACGCAGTTCCGACTGTCTCAGTTCCTCTTCCACCTTGACGCGGTCGGTAAGGTCAATGACACCGACCAGAACCGAGCCACGACCATGATGGCCCTCCGGCCAACACACGGTGAAGAGCGCATCGATCAGCTGCCCGTCGAGCGTCGACAGCCGGGTTTCAGTCTGCAGGTTCGGTTCACGCCGCAGGGCGGCCAGCAAGGATCGGGCATAGATGGTCCGGCTTTCCTGCGGCCAGAATGGCGAAATGTTCCGGCCGATCATGCCGTCCCGGTCCTTGCCCCCGAACAGCCGCACTGTCGCATCGTTGACATCCAGGATCGTCGTGCGGGCAATGGCCTCGTCGATAAACTCGGGATGGTTTTGAAAATAGGCCGCGAAATCGGTGACGCCGGATTGCAGCAGGCCGCCTATCATCTGGCGGACTTCGGTGAAGTCCAGTTCCCAGAACGAGGCGGCCATGGCCTGGAACACGTTCGTGTACTGGTGGGTGAGTGTGCGGACGGAGATTTCCGCATCACTCAACGCGGTGATGTCGCGTCCGTATTCGATGATCCACTCGGACTGCCCGTCTGCCGCTGGCACCATCGCCCAGGTCGTTTCCACGGTGAGAGTGTTGCCGGAGGCGGTGGTGCGTTCCAGATCACCGTCCCAGGCCCGGTGCGTTGCGAAAGTCTGCTGCAGGGCCTGGACGGGTTGAGGATGCCGGCTTTGCAGCAGCGTGTTCAGCTCCTGTCCGAGTACTTGAGCCGATGTCCAGCCATAGAGCGTTTCGCTCGCCCGGTTCCAGTAGGCGATGCGCCAGGTTCCGTCGCACAGGACGACGCTTTGCGGGGCATGGTCCAGAAGGGCGGTTGCTGCCGCGTCAGGGCGCTGCAATTCAGAAAGAGGGATAGGTCCTTCCAGCATGCGGCATCTCCCGTTCAGTCGGCAAGGGCCTGCTCGATCGTGTTGAGTAAGTCGTCGGTATCGAAGGGTTTCCGGAATACCGAGTAGGCTCCCGAGGCCTCCGCCCGGTCAAGCAGATTCTGCTCGGTCTTGGCGGTGATCATGATCACGGGTACCTGGCAGTCCAGATCGTCGAGCCGGTCTTTCAACTCGATGCCGGACATGCCCGGCATGTGAATGTCTGTAATGATCAGATCTGTGTCGCCAAGCACCGCGCGGTTCAGGAAAAGGTCGGCGGTGGCAAAGGTTGAAACGCGCATTCCCACTGAACGCAGCAGCGACGAAATGGCGTTGCGCAGCGATTCATCGTCATCGATGACCGCCACGCAGGCTGCCTCAGAGGTCATGACTGTCGAGCCTCGCCAATCCGGAGGCATCCACATGAGGGTCTTTCAGACCGAGGATCTGGGCCATGCGCACAAGGTCGGCCAGGGTTCTGGCTCTCATTTTTTTCATCATCGTTCCACGGTGGATCTTTACTGTGATTTCGCTGAGGTCGAGATCCGCTGCGACCTGCTTGTTGAGGCGTCCGGCACAGACACGCGTCATCACCTGACGTTCGCGCCGGGTCAGGCTTTCGTACAGAGCCTGCAACTGGTCTTTTTCCCGATTGTCGGTCCGATTGCGGCTGTCGCGTTCGATTGCAATTGCCACCGCATCCAGAAGGTCCTGATCCCGGAAAGGCTTCGGCAAAAAGTCGACTGCACCCGACTTCATCGCGCTGACGGACATCGGGATATCTCCGTAGCCGGTCATCATGATGGCCGGCATACGGATCCCGAGATCCTCCAGTTGGCGTTGAAAGTCGAGACCGCTCATGCCGGGCAGGCGCACATCGAGCAAAAGACACCCCGGAGTGTCGTTGTTGCCGGCCTCAAGAAAAGCCGCGACGGACACATAAGGCCTCGCCTCAAGACCAACGGACCGGAACAGCCGGACCAGGGCTTCGCGTAGCGAGGTGTCATCGTCGATGATGTGAACAATCGGATTGTCAGTCATGGCCAAGTCCTCGCATGGGCCTGCAGTCCGTTCAATCATACGCCAGTATGAGTGCAGCATCCTGGCAGATAATGGTTCCGGGACCCGTCTTGGCTCACCTTCTAGCCATCAGCCGGAAAGGCAAGCGATCCGGCGCTATTCGGCAAGGAGCAGAGGAGACGGACATGCTCGACAAGATTGCAGAAAACGATGCCCTGACGGCACCGACCCACTTCATCGAAACCGGTGGCAGAACTCTGGCTTACAGGTCCATCGGCAAAGGCAAGCCGATCCTGCTGGCAACGCGCTTTCGCGGCACTCTGGATCTTTGGGATCCGGCCTTCCTGAACGGGCTTGCCGAAAGAGGCTTTCGTGTCATCACCTTCGACTATTCCGGCCTTGGCCTGTCCACCGGCACACCCAGTTACAATCCCCTGGAGATGGCCGCGGATCCGCGTGATCTTATCCAGGCGCTGGGCCTGAAGGACGTGATCCTGCTCGGTTGGTCGATCGGCGGCATGGCGGCCCAGGTGGCGCTGACGCTTTATCCGCAGGAGATCAGCCACCTTGTGCTCTTGGGCTCGACACCTCCCGGCGATCTGGTGAAACCGGCAGAGCAGCTTTTTTACGACCTTGCCGGCAAGGACGTGAACGACTTCGAAGACGTGGTTGCCCTTTTCTTCGAACCGAAATCGGCTTCAAGCCGCGCGGCCGCAAGCCGGTCCCAGGCACGCATCGAAGCGCGTGAGGGCGATACCAGCCCGGCAGTTCCGATAGATTTTGCACGGGCTCGCATTGCCGGTGGTCCGGCCAATCCGGCTTTCCCGGCTCCGCCGGTGATGGAGATGCTGAAGACGACCAGCGTGCCGGTCCTGCATATCGGCGGAGATCACGACATCATCTTCCCGGTCGAGAACTGGTACGCGCTGAACGGGGTCCTGCCGACAGTCACACTGGTGACTTACCCCAGCGCAGGCCATGGGCCCCAGCATCAGCATCCTGAACTGACGGCGGATATCATCGCCAGTTTTGTCCGCAACGCCTGATGAAGGTTGAAACTTCGGCGCCGGCAGATTTCGGTTCGAAATTGCCGTCGCTGAAGCTCCCGGGCGCACAGATCTCATCCCGCCGCTCACGGCAGGTCGGATTGGATTGTTCAATAATCGATTACAATGTGATCCGATTTTGGTGACTTATAATCAGTTAAGTAGACGATATCTTTTAACCAGGCCCGGACGAACAAGGAAAGGTCCGGCAAAACAGGAGTACTGAAAATGGCAAATCTCGATGTATCGGCCGCACCTGAAGGCGGCTCCGCACTCACCCGCAGTCTGGACGGCGCCGTGCCGCTGGCCGCACGCCTGCTGATCGCCCCTTTGTTTCTGCTTTCCGGCATTTCCAAACTTGGGTCTGCAGAAGCTACCATCGCCTGGATCGATGCGGCAGGCCTGCCTTTCGCAACGCTTGCCTATATCGGCGCAGTTGCGGTTGAAATCATCGGCAGTCTTGCGCTGATCGCGGGTTATCAGACCCGTCTCGTTGCCGCAGTCATGGCACTCTTTACAGTTGCAGCAGCTCTGGCCTTCCACAATCAACTCGGTGATCAGAACCAGTTCATCCACTTCTTCAAGAACATATCGATCGCCGGTGGACTGTTGCAGATCGTAGCCTATGGCGCCGGCCGCTTTAGCGTCGATGCCCGGATCGGCACTCGACTGCAGTAATCGCGTCCCTGTAAAAACTGAAAAACGCTTCACGGCCTCCGCCCATCCCGGAGGCCGTGCGCGTTTGTGCCGGGTGCAATGGGGCGTGAAATGAACCGCAATCGCGCCAAGGCAATACTGTGCCCCCATGCGAAGAGATGTCATACTCCTGCCCATGATGCGGCGTGGAGTTCCAAAACAAGACATCTTCTTTGTCACCGCCAAAGATGGTGCGCGCATTGCCTGCGCCTCGTCAGGGCGTGGGCCGACACTCGTTCGAGCCGCGCACTGGCTGACCCATATCTCCCGCGATCTTGACAGTCCCGTCTGGCAACACTGGCTTGCCGAGTTGACTGGCTTCGGACGTCTCGTGCGATACGACCTTCGCGGCTGTGGTCTTTCTTCGCGAAACGTTTCCGAGATCAGCTTCGAGGCCTGGCTGTCGGACCTGGAAGCCGTGACCGAAGCAATCGACGAACCCTTTACCCTGCTCGGCATGTCTCAAGGTGCCGCGCTTTCCATCGCTTACGCGCTTCGCCATCCGGACAAGGTGGAACGACTGGTCTTGATCGGCGGTTACGCGCGCGGACTAATGGCTCGCGACACCAGCGACAGGGCGAGACTGGAAGCGGCCACGCTGACCAACCTGATGCGGCTGGGGTGGGGCAGGGACGATACTGCTTTCAATCAGGTTTTTACGCATCTCTTCATTCCGGACGGAACGCTTGCGCAGCACAAATGGTGGCGGTCTCTTGAACAAGACACCGCATCTGCAGACATTGCAGCCCGGACCATGGAAACGTTGCATCGTATCGACGTCCTGAATCTGGCTGCGCAATTGAAAGTGCCGACGCTGGTGCTGCATGCAAATGGCGACGCACGCGTTCCCTTCGCTCAGGGACGCGAGCTTGCCATGACCATCCCCGACGCCAAATTCGTGCCCCTGGACAGCAACAATCACGTATTGCTGGACACGGAACCTGCGTGGAACGTTCTTCTTTCATCCTTGCAGGATTTCCTCGGAACCAGTGCCGACCTCGCGGTATCCGACACGGACTTCGGTCTCACCACCGCGGAGGAACAGGTGCTGACTTTGGTAGCGAAGGGGCTGAGCAATTCGGAAATTGCGGAGCTTCTGGACAAGAGCGAAAAGACCGTGAGAAATCAGGTTTCATCGCTCTTCGACAAGGTTGGGGTGCACACCCGTTCCGAGTTGATCGTGCGCGTTCTGTCAGCACAGACGGGACAAACACCCTAGGCAATACGTCACTTTTTCAAGCGCAGCGGGACATCGATCTCATGTGCGCCGGTCGGTTTTGGCGTCTGATCTCCACAGATCAAGCCGAAGGATGACCGAAAGATGAGACAAGCAATCCAAAAAGACACCACGGCGGCAATTGCCGCGCTCGTTTTTGCGACCCTGTTCTGGTCGGGAAACTTTATCGCCGGGCGTGCGATCCGCGGTGAGATCACGCCGCTGGAACTCAACATGATCCGATGGGGCCTTTGCCTGGCGATGATGCTGCCTTTCACGTTGCGAGGCCTGGTCTCCTATCGCCGAGAGCTTGTTGCCTCATGGCGCGTGGTCGTATTGCTTGGGATCACCGGCATCGCCGCGTTTCACACGATGGTCTACCAGGCGCTCTCACAGACTGCCGCGGTGAACTGTCTCCTGATCCTGGCGCTGGCTCCGGTCGCGACAGTTGCCGGTGGAATGATCTGGAGCGGGTTCCGGCCGACCTTGTTCCAGATCGCCGGGCTGCTTGTGTCGCTGCTGGGTGCCTCGGTTCTGGTCCTGGCTGGCGGGAACGTCGGCGTGTCCCTTCTTCAGGTCGATACCGGCAAGGTCTGGATGCTCGGCGCGATTTTGATCTGGGCCTGGTATACGCTGTTGCTGCGCCACAAGCCGTCCGCCGTGCCGCAGAGCGTGACGCTGGTGGCAAGCATTCTGGTGGCGCTTTGCGTGATGGCGGCTTTTCTCCTCGTACGCGGGGTGGAACGGCCTGAGTTCACCGAAGAGTCGCTGCTGGCTGTCGCCTATATTGCGGTTTTTGCGTCGGCGATCGGGTTTCTGCTCTGGTCCTACGGCATTGGCGTCATCGGCCCGGAACGCGGCGGGCAATTTGTCCACCTGATGCCAATCTTCGGCAGCATCCTGGCAGTGCTCCTGCTGGGGGAGCAGCTGACTTTTTCACTTCTTGCAGGAGCGGCATTCGTCGTCGCCGGGATCGTACTTGTCAATCGATGAGTGACCCGGAACTTGGGGAAGTCCAGCCTTTGCACGGTGATGTGGCACGCGGAAAGTGATCGATTTGAAGAAGCCGAAATTTGTCCTTGACCTCAACTTAGGTTGAGGTCTTAAGAAGGCGTCCGGGTCTGCGTCCACAGGCTCATCGGCGTGCCCAAACCTGCCGCCGGTACCTCGTACTCATTACCGGATAACCAATGCACGTCAGGCTCTTTCCCGACTTACTCCCGCTCCTTGCGGTTCTGATAATACTCAGTGGCTGCAGCCCTTCCGAAGAAACTTCGCATGCCAGTTTTCCGCCGCCGGCCGTGAAGACGATCACGGTGGCCGGCGAGGACATGCCGCTCAAGAAAGATTATCCGGGTCGACTGGTGCCCATTCGTCTGGCCGAAGTCAGGGCGCGGGTTTCCGGCATCGTACTGGAACGACAATTCGAACAGGGTAGCGACGTCCACAAGGGCGACGTGCTGTTCGAAATCGACCCGGCCAAATTCGCGGCCGCCGTGGCTTCCGCAAAGGCGCAGCTTTCGCGGGCGGAAGCAGCGCTCAGCCTGGCGAACCAGCGGGCAGACCGGGTGAAGCGTCTGCTCGCGCGAAATGTCGCCAGCACGGAGCAGCACGATGTTGCCCTGGCGGACCGCAAGCAGGCCCAGGCGGAAGTTGCCGTTGCCAAGGCCAATCTCCAGACCGCGGAACTTGAACTCAGCTATGCCTCGGTGCGTTCGCCGATTGACGGTCATATTGGCGCTGCGCTGGTGTCCGAAGGCGCTCTGGTTCGCCAGGAGGACGGAACGCAAATGGCGATCGTGCGGGATATCAGTTCACTCTATGTGGACTTCATCGCGCCGCTCGCGGAATTGTCCAGGGTCCGCCGCGAAATCGATGCTGGCGACATGCAGCCGGTCGAAAGCAGCAATGCCATCGAGCTGATCCTTGACGACGGCAGCACCTATGAACATCCGGGCCGACTGCTGTTTTCGTCTGCCGTGGTCGATGAAACCACGGGTCAGGTTCTACTCCGCGCCGAGTTTGAAAATCCGCAGGGCAAACTGTTGCCCGGCACCTATGTCCGCGTCCGTGTGACGGAAGGCGTCGCTCACCAGGCGGTGCTCGTTCCGCAAAGGGCCGTCCAGTGGGACACGCTGGGCCAGGCGAGCGTGATGACAGTCAGGGACGGCAAGGCGGCCGCACAGCCTATCCTGACAAGTCGTTCCGTCGGCAACCGTTGGCTTGTCACCCAGGGACTGAAGTCAGGCGATCAGGTGATCGTCGACGGCCTCGATCGTGCGATGCCCGGTCAGCCCGTCTCGGCCGCTCCGGCAGAGGCTGCAGAAAAGGCCGCCGAACGCGGCACGGCATCAGACTGCAGTGCCGCAGAACCGTGCGATATCCCGAGCTAGAACAGGTCCTTCCAAATGCCGCAGTATTTCATCGAACGGCCCGTTTTTGCCTGGGTCATCGCACTTGCCATTGCCCTGGCAGGTGCGATCGCAATTCCGTTCCTGCCCATCTCCCAATATCCGAACGTGGCACCAACCACGATTGCGGTGACAACCAGCTATCCCGGCGCCACACCAGAAAATCTCTATGACAGTGTCACCAAGCTCATCGAACAGGAGATGAACGGCGCGACGGGAATGCTCTATTTCGATTCCGTCAGCGATGCGCAAGGCAGCGTGACCATCAACATCACGTTCGAAGCGGGCACCGATCCGCAGGTCGCGACCGTGGATGTGCAGAACCGGATCAGCCGTGTGGAGGCGCGCCTGCCGCCTTCAGTTCGCCAGCAAGGGGTGCGGGTCGAGGAAACCAGCAGCTCCTTTCTTCTCTTTGTCGGCCTTGTCTCGACGGATGGCCGTTTGAACGCTGTCGACCTGGGCGAGTTCGCAGCCAGGAATGTCATTGATGAATTGCGACGTCTGCCTGGTGTCGGCAAGGCGCAACTGTTCGCAACAGAACGGGCGATGCGCGTCTGGATCGACACGAAAAAGCTCGTCGGCCTCAACCTGACAGCCAGGGACGTGACTGGCGCGATTGCTGGACAGAACGCCCAGGTGTCGTCCGGCAGCATTGGAGCCCAGCCCAGTGCGGCTGGCCAGGAAATAACGGCCACCGTCTCGACCACGGGTCAGTTGTCGACCACCGAGGAGTTTGCGGAAATCGTATTGCGGGCCAACCCCGATGGATCCGTGGTGCGCCTCGGAGACGTGGCGCGCGTGGAATTCGGCGCGCAAAGTTATGCGATCTCCTCGAGTATCAATGGTCAGGAAGCCGCGATGATCGGCATCCAGTTGAATGCGAGTGGAAACGCGCTGGTGACCGCCGACGCTGTCAAGTCGAGGATGGCGGAACTGGCGGCAAACTTTCCCCAGGGTGTCAGTTTCGAGATCCCTTATGACACCACGCCCTTTGTTTCGATTTCCATCGAGAAGGTCATTCACACGCTGATCGAGGCGGTGGTGCTGGTCTTCGTCATCATGTTCCTGTTCCTGCAGAACCTCCGCTACACGCTGATCCCGTCGCTTGTCGTGCCGATCGCCTTGCTGGGAACATGTGCCGCGCTGCAGCTATTCGGGTTCTCGATCAACGTGCTGACCATGTTCGCGATGGTGCTTGCGATCGGTATCCTGGTCGATGATGCGATCGTGGTTGTCGAAAACGTCGAGCGCATCATGGCCGAGGAAGGTCTTCCGCCGAAAGAGGCGACCGTCAAGGCGATGAAGCAGATCACGGGTGCCGTCATCGGCATCACGGTCGTCCTGATTGCGGTGTTTGTTCCGATGGCGTTCTTTCCCGGAGCCATCGGGATCATCTACAAGCAGTTCTCCGTGACGATCGTCATGTCGATGGTGTTTTCAGCCTTCATGGCTTTGACCCTTACGCCGGCGTTGTGCGCGACGATCCTGAAACCAATCCCCGAAAGCCATGCCCATCACAAGAACTGGTTCTTCCGTGGGTTCGACTGGTTGATCGGCAAGACGACGAATGGCTACGGCCGCGTCGTCGGCGGGGCGGTGAAACGCAATTACCGCATGATGGTGATCTACATGGCGATCCTGGCGGGCCTGGGTTACACCTATGTTCGCCTGCCTTCGGGCTTTCTGCCGGTGGAAGACCAGGGATATGCTATCGCCGCAACGCAATTGCCGGCCGGGTCTACCGCGCAGCGCACCGCCGGTGTTCTCGATCAGGTCGATGACTTCTTCATGAACAGGTCAGGCGTCAGGAAAATCGTCTCGATCCTTGGCTTCGGGTTCAACGGCAACGGCCAGAACGCGGGGATCTCCTTCGCAACCTACGAGGACTGGTCGGAAAGGGGACCGGGCGATTCTTCCGAAGCCATCGTCGGTTCGGCCCTGGGAGCACTTGCCGGCATTCCGGAAGGCTCCGTGTTCACCCTGACGCCGCCGCCCATTGCAGCGCTTGGCAATGCCAGCGGGTTCAGTTTTCGTTTGCAGGACCGTGCCAATCACGGAAATGACGCGCTTGTGCAGGCTGCCAACGCCCTGTTGGGCATGGCCTGGCAAAGCCCGATCCTGCAATATCCTTACATCGAAGGTCTGCCGCCTGCTCCGCAGATCATGCTCGATATCGATCGCCGGCAGGCGAACGCCTACGGGGTCGCCTTCGATGAAATCAATGCGGTGTTGTCCACGTCGATCGGATCGAGCTATGTCGCGGACTTTCCGAACGCTGGCCGGATGCAGCGTGTCATCGTTCAGGCCGAAGCGGCCGAGCGGATGGACGTTGCGAGCCTGCTTGACCTGAACGCCCGCAACAGCCGCGGCGAGATGGTGCCGCTCTCCGCCTTCGCGAGTGCGCGCTGGGAACTGGGGCCGACGCAAGTGGTCGGGTACAACGGTCTCCAGGCGACCAAGATCAGCGGCAGCCCTGCGCCCGGCCACACCAGTGGCGAGGCGATGGCAGAAATGGAACGGCTTTTCCAGTCTTTGCCGCATGGTTTCGGCTACGAATGGACGGGCTTGTCGTACCAGGAAAAGGCTTCAGGCAACGCAGCTCCCTTCCTGCTCGGCCTGTCGCTCGTCTTCGTGTTCCTGTGCCTTGCCGCGCTCTACGAAAGCTGGTCGGTTCCAATCGCCGTCATGCTTGTCGTTCCGCTTGGCGCAGTCGGGGCCATCGTTGCGGTCACCATGCGAAACCTGCCCAACGACATCTATTTCACGGTGGGGCTGATCACGATCATCGGACTGTCTGCCAAGAACGCCATCCTGATCATCGAGTTCGCCCGGGATCTCAGGAACGAGGGACGTTCCCTGCTGGAAGCAACGGTCGAAGCGTCGAAACTGCGCTTCCGTCCTATCCTGATGACGTCATTCGCCTTCATACTCGGCGTGGTTCCGCTTGCTTTTGCGACGGGCGCCAGTTCGGCCAGCCAGCGAGCAATCGGTACGGGTGTTCTTGGAGGAATGATATCGGCAACGGTGCTTGCGGTGCTTCTGGTGCCGACATTCTACGTCGTCGTTTCGAAGCTCTTCGGCCGCAGGTCCAAGGCCGCCGATTCCACTCCCCGGAGTGCCCATGATAAGGAATTGCCTGACGGGAACAGCCGGCAATCGGCGTGAATACGTGAACGTCCTCCAGCCGTTGGTGAACAGCACGGGGGACGTCAGTCGCAGGCGTCGGAAAACGGACATTCTCCGAGGCACGGCAGCCGGGCCTTTGGGCCCGGCTGGCGGTCGTTCAGCCGGTGTAATCTTCGTCCGAGACCTTCTCCATCCAAGTGACGGGTGAGCCGTCGATGCTTTCCTGAATGGCGATGTGGCTCATGGCTGTGTCGGGTGCGGCACCGTGCCAATGCTTTTCTCCTGCGGGAAACCAGACGACGTCACCCTGGGAAATCTCTTCCACGGGGCCGCCTTCGCGCTGAACCCGGCCACGGCCGAAGGTCACGATCAACGTCTGTCCGGCCGGATGGGTGTGCCAGGCCGTGCGTGCGCCGGGCTCGAAGGTGACATGGGCACCGCCGGTCCGGCCGGGTTCTTCGGCCTGGAAAAGCGGGTCGATGCGCACAGTGCCAGTGAACCAGTCGTCTGGCCCCTTGACGGACGAAGCAGTCCCGGAACGGATGATTTTCATTTTCAACTCCCTGATGCTTGTTGCGCGGTCAGCCGCGCAGCTTTTCAAAACGGTAGGTTAAGGCAGGCCCCCCGGGTTGGCTGTAGGCCAATTCCGCGGTGACCATGGCAAAAGGCTCTGCAAAGCGGGCCGTGCGAAGTGGGCCGGCTTCAAGAGGATCGAAACCGATGTCCCGGATCAGGAGACCGGCGACTTCCTTTGCACCGGCATCGTCCCCGTAAACCAGGACTTGCGGCCTTGGTGTCCGTTCCTTTTGCGAAAAAACCGGCATGAAAGCCTCGGAGGGAACCGTGTTGAAACAGGAAACCCAGCGGGCCTGCGGCCGCATGGCAGCCAGCTCTTCGGCTCCGGACGACTGGATACCGACCACCAGATCCGTGTTCGTCGGATCAAGGGGCACGCAGCAGTTCAGGACCACGGCTCCGGATAGATCCCCGGCTTGCGCGAGGACGTCGTTCACCCGCGACCAGTGCACGGCCAGCAGCAGCGCGTCCGAATTCTCGACCGCATCCGCCACCGACCCGTGCGAGGCGCCTGCCGCCTGGGCGAGACGTTCGAGCTTCGAACGGCTGCGGGAATAGGCGAAGGTCACATCATGGCCGCAACGCGCCCAGAGCTGTCCGAGCTTGGCGCCCATCAGACCCGACCCCAGAATGCCTATCTTCATGTCTCAGTTCCGATCTTTCGTGCGGCAAGGCCGGCTCCGGCGGGAACCGGTTACTGCGCGCGTTTTTCGAACACGGCCTTGGCAACCGGCAAAGCCGAAAACACTTTCGGCCAACCGGCATAGAATGCCAGGTGAGAAAGCATGGCACCGGCTTCTTCCTGTGTCAGGCCATTGTCCATGGCGCGGTTGAGGTGAAATGTCATCTGTTCGGGCTGACCGGCTGCAATCAAGGCGGCCACCGTCACGAGGCTCCGGTCGCGGGGCGCGAGATCGGGACGCAGCCAGAGATCGCGGAACAGCAGCTCACGCGTGTTGTCCACAACACCCATGCTCACATCCGCATAGTTGCCGCGTACGAGGTTTTCACGGGCAGCTTCGGCCTCTTCGTTGAGCGGCAGCAGGTCCGGGTCGGAGGCCGGCAGGTCTTCAATGGTGATCTCCCTTTCCTCAAACACCGGCGCGGCTGCTTCGGCGGCCGCGGTGGCATTGCCCCAGCCTGTATAGAAGGCGAGATGGGTGATGGTTTCGGAGATCTCTGCCGGGGTAACGCCTGAATCGAGAGCCAACGATACATGGCTTGCAAGATTTCCGGTCTCGTGCCGCGTCATGAGGGCAGCAAAGGTGACCAGTGCCCGGTCTCTCTTGGAAAGGCCTGCCCCGTTCCATTCCGCACCGAATAGATCATCCTTCGCATAGGCTTCAAGTGCCGGGGCAACGCGGCCAACGGCTGCAGGCAAGGTTCCTGCCGCGTCCTGAGCGGCTGCAGTCGTGGCCATCAATGCCAGACCGGCTGCGGTGAGAATGGATTTCATCGGGAGCTCCCTTTCGGCAAGTGGGCAATTACCCTGCTAATCTGGAGCGCAAAAAACGTATCTTAATAACCGGGTCTTTCAAGCCACTCATGACGTCACCTCATGAGTGGGCTCAACCGCGATCCCGCAGGGCATCCAGGACGACCTGGAAGGCGAACGAGGGCTTTTGCCGGCTGGGGTAATAAAGGTGAAAACCGGGAAACGACGGGCTGAAGTCATAAAGACATGTGCGCAAGGTTCCGGCCGCAAGATGTTCCTGCGCCAACCTTTCGGGAACCAGTGCCAGTCCATGACCGTCCACGGCCGCACGCATGACCGGGTTGATCGTATTGAAGCAGGCTTGTCCCTTTACCTTCACCCGGATTTCGTTGCCGTCCTTGTCTTCGAACTCCCAGGCATAGAGTGCGCCATGGGTGGAAAGCCGCAGGTTGATGCAACTATGGTCCGCGAGATCCTGGGGTGTTTCCGGCTCGCCAACCCTACCCAGATAGTCGGGTGATCCGACACAGACCATGCGCTCGTCCGGACCGATACGCATCGAGATCATGCCCTCACTGACCTGTTCGCCATACCGCACACCTGCGTCACATTGGGAATCGGCAAGGTCCGTGTAACCGTAGTCCATGACGAATTCGACATTGACCAGCGGATGGGCCTTGAGAACCGGAGACAGCTTCGGCCAGAGGAGGCTTTCTATGGCGTATTCCGTCGCGACAATCCTCACTGTTCCTGTGGGCTGGTCACGTGCATCGTTGAGTGCCTGAAGCCGGGCTTCGATCTTTTCGAGGCATGGTGTCAGGGTAGCCAGAAGGTCTTCACCTTCGATCGTGGGAGCGACCGAGCGGGTCGTCCGCGTCAAAAGCCTCAGGCCCAGGCGTTGCTCCAGTCCCTTGATCGTGTGGCTCAGGGCGGACTGAGACACGTTCAACCGCGCTGCGGCCCGCGTGAAACTGCGTTCCTCCGCAACAGCCGCAAGCGCGATGAGATCATTGATATTTTCTCGGAGCATGTGGGAGGTCCCGTTCTGATCATCCAGAATCATCACTGTCTCTCCCACATATATGTGCCGGGCTCATGAGGTCCATCGATTATGCAATCAGGGATCAAGCCGGATCAGCCTGTCTTCAGAAGCCCCTTCCCGCCGGGGAGACCGATTTGTGGTAATTGCATAGATCACGCCATCCGACACAAGCACGTCCCGGATACGTTCTCCGGCCTGGTAGGCTTCGGATACCCGGCCTTCGGTGGTCACTTCCAAAATTCCGTTCACTTTCAAGCCCGCAAGAAGCAGCCGGTCACCGTCCGAGGTCAGGCCTGAAGGCGCCCAGGTGCTCTGGCCCGAATGCGCCAGCGGTGCGAGCAGGCCGTCGCGGGTTTCATCGCCCTGGATCAGCGGCCAGCCGTAGTTGCCGCCCCGCTCAATCCGGTTCACCTCGTCATGGCCGGACTGCCCGTGCTCGGCTGCGAAGAGCTGCCCGGAGGCGTCCCAGGCAAGGCCCTGGGGATTGCGATGGCCGAGCGACCAGACCGGTGAACCCGCGAACGGATTGTCCGAAGGGATTTCGCCGTCCGGCGTCACACGCAATATCTTCCCGGCAAGGCTGCCGAGGTCTTGCGGACGCTCCCTGTTTTCGGTCCAACCGGTGGTGACATAAAGCATGCCGTCGGGACCGAAGGCCACGCGTCCGCCGTTGTAAAGCGGGTGGCCCGGAATGGCGTCGATAAGAACACGTGTCTCTTTCCATCGATCCCCGAGGCGTTCGGCCTCGATGACACGGTTCATCCGGGCGTCCGGGGTGCCGTAGTGCTGGTAGAGCACGATGCGGCCGGTGTCCGGGAAGTCCGGGCTGATGGCCAGACCAAGCAGGCCGCCGCCGCGGTCATCCAGGATCGGCTGACTGGTCTCGACGGGAAGGCGCGTGAAGGAACCCTCGGCAAGAATGCCGACTGATCCGCTTTTCTCTGTCACATAGATCTTGCCGCCATGGGCTTCGATATCCCAGGGATAGTCGAGGCTGTTCAGCACGGTGTCCGCTGCAGAAGCGGACACCGGCATCAGCATCGCAAACAAGACGCCACACAAGTGGACGGCAAGCTTACTGGCCATATTCTTCGTCCGTCACATGATCGCCCCAGGCAACGGCGGACCCGTCAACCGTCGCCTGAATTGCGTAATGGGAAACGGACGTGGTGTCGGTCGCGCCGTGCCAATGCTCGACATCAGGCGGGCACCAGACCACATCACCGGCCTGCATGATCTGCTTTTCCTGGCCGCGCTCCTGCACCCAGCCTGTCCCCGATGTCACGACCAGCATCTGGCCCGCAGGATGCGTGTGCCAGGCGGAGCGGGCTCCGGGCAGAAACGTGACGTGACCGGCGCTGACATCGTTCATGACAGGCGGGAAAACAGGGGCGACATAGGCTGTACCGGTAAAATAGTCGCCGCTTCCCAATTGGCCCGCCAGGGTTTCGGAGCGGGTTATTTCCATGGATTGTGCAAATGCAGCCGGAGCCGCAAGAACGAGTGCGAGCGTTGCAAGGGTGCGTTTCATCTCAGATCGTCTCCATCAGTCGTGAGGCGGCCTTTCGGCCTTCCTCAAGAACGTAGGCAAGACGCACGCGTGGATAATGGTGGCTTTGTCGGAAGCAGTCATGAGGATCACTCATGAACCCGGTGGGGCTGTCCGTCTGTCCACGAGCTCCCGTCCTGCCGGTGTCCTCCGGGCGCGGATTAATGAGTGCTGCTCATGAGAGGCAGTACCTGGAGGGGGCTTAATCCTTGTCGGTCTGACGCCTAGATTGGACGCAATAGAACGGAGGAACCCCGCAATGCCCGCTTTCAGGTCAAGAATGCTCTCGTTGGCACTGACGCTGTTTTGCGCCGGGGCGGGGGCTTCCGGAAACGCAACCGAACCATCGAACGAGGCTCGCATGATCCGCATCAAGGTGATCGTAGAAGACGTTGTGCTTCCGGCCACGCTCGACGATACGCTCGCAGGCAGGGACTTCGCGGCCCTGTTGCCGCTCGACCTGACCCTGACCGACTATCACGGGACAGAAAAGGTCGCGGACCTGCCACGCAAGCTCGATATCTCCGAAGCCCCGGCAAGCTACACGCCCAAAAAGGGTGACATCACGCACTACGCGCCCTGGGGAAACATCGCGATCTTCTACAAGCCGTTTCAGAATTCCCGGGGCCTCGTGAGGCTCGGTGCATTCGACGGGTCGATCAATGCCCTTCTGGGTGATCGACCGCTTTCGGTCCGCATCGAAGCGGCCGACTGACACGACCCAAAATCGGGAAATTGTGGAACGGGCTGTCCACCTGTCGGGATTGCCCGACTGCAGGTGTCTTCATTTTCGGCACCTTTGAAAACGCTTTCGCTTCGGCAGAACGGATCTGTCTGGTCCCGGTGAACCGGGCCATTCCTCTGCCTGAACAAAAACACTCAGAACCCAAGGAGACAATCATGTCCGACAACATCAAGGGAAAAGTCGTCATCATTACCGGAGCCTCCTCCGGCATCGGCGAAGCAACTGCGAAGCTGCTGGCCAGCAAGGGGGCGAAGGTCGTGCTGGGTGCACGGCGCACCGACAAGCTCGAAACCATCGCGAACGAGATCAAGGCTGCTGGCGGCGAAGCCGTCTATCAGGCGCTGGACGTCACCGTACCGGCTGAAAACGAGGCTATCGTCAAACTGGCGAAGGACACTTACGGAAAACTCGACGTCATTTTTCTGAACGCGGGCCTCATGCCGTCCTCGCCGATTTCCGCACTCAAGACGAACGAGTGGGAGCAGATGGTCGACGTCAACGTCAAGGGCGTACTGAACGGTGTTGCTGCCGTCATGCCCACCTTTGCCGAACAGAAGTCCGGCCATGTCATCGCGACTTCTTCCGTTGCTGGTCTGAAGGCTTATCCTGGCGGCGCAGTTTATTGCGGCACCAAGTGGTTCGTGCGCTCGTTCATGGAAGTCCTGCGGATGGAATCTGCCATGGAAGGCACCAACATCCGCACGGCAACCATCTACCCGGCGGCAATCAACACCGAACTTCTGAACACGATCAGCGACAAGGGCAGTTCCGAAGCGTTCCAGGCCCTTTACGACCAGTACGGCATCTCCGCCGACCGGATCGCGGCCGTCGTCGAGTTTGCTGTGTCGCTGCCGGAGGACACGACGGTCAACGAATTCACCGTCGGTCCGGCCAATCAGCCCTGGTAAGACCTGGTGAAATGACCGGTGGCGGCGGCAAACATTGCGCTGCCGTCACCGGTCTCATACGCGGTTAAAAACCATGCGCATCCAATGAGGCATCTATACGGGCACGCCATTGCGGATCCTTGAAGGGAAAAGCCTCCAGAAACATTTGCCTGGTCGCGTCGGCACGTCGGGACCGCACATCTTTCGCCCAACGCTCGGCCCGTTCGGTTTGTCCGGCCAGGGTTGCAAATGAAACGACGATCATGCTGACAAGGTTGTGGGCTTCCGGTGTCAGCACACTGCGTTCGGCCACTTCGCCTTCAGGAGGACGGCATTGCAGCGCTCTCGGATACCACTGTCAGGGGCCGTCACAGCCTTCGCGTCGCCATTTGCAACCACCGTACACGAAGCAAAGACCTCGAGTTGCTTGTCAGGGAAATTTTGTGCGTTACAGACGCGATTGAAGCTGCCGCCTAACCGGGTAGGCCAACTTCATTATTTTTGAGAACAGCAAGTGACAAGGGCTGCAAACCCGCCATGATACGAAGGTTTCGATGCTTGGGGTGAAACCGACATGGATTTTTGGCGGCTGACAGTTAATGAAGCAGTTGAGATGTTTCGAGGCCGCAGAATGTCTTGTCGAGACTATGTCGAGGCGTTGATTGAAAGATCGGAACGGTTCGTTGACCTGAATGCCTTCACCCAGTTTGCCCCGGAAAATATACGCAGCGCTGCGCGCAAGGCCGATGAGCACCAGGCGGATGGTGGGTTTTTGGGGCCGCTGCATGGTATTCCCGTTGCCATCAAGGACTGCATCGACGTTGCCGGCATGGCGACGACTGCTGCAACGCCAAGCCTGAAAGATCACGTGGTCAACAGGACCGCATCGGTGGTCACGAAACTGGAAAAAGCCGGGGCACTGGTCTTCGGCAAGACCAACATGTACGAGCTCGCCTTCGGCATCACCAGCAACAACGATCACACAGGCCCCGTTCGAAACCCGCACGATCCTTCTCGCTCAGCGGGGGGAAGCAGCAGTGGTTCTGCCGCTGCCGTGGCCGCGGGTCTGGTTCCGGCTGCTCTTGGCACGGACACGGCAGGCTCGGTGCGAATTCCGGCATCATTTTGCGGGGTTTTCGGCTTTCGCCCCACAAGTGGCCGCTACAAGACTGACGGTGTCATGCCCTTGTTTCCAACGCGCGATGTGCCTGGTTCATTTGCGCGATCTGCAGAAGATCTGCTGCTTCTGGATGCCGTTTTGTGTGAGCAGAGTGAGCGGCCTGCCATCGACCTTCGAAGCCTGCGGCTTGGCCTGCCCGGAAAGTATTTCCTGTCCGGCCTGGAAAGCGGCGTCGCCCGGGCGTTTGCGGAAACCGTTGACCAGCTTGTCTCTTGGGGTGTCTCGGTCGTTGAGGCAGAGATGCCGGAGGTTTCAAGCTGGCTTGGCGAAATGTCGGAGCCAATCCGTGCGTGGGAGCTGGAAAGAGCGCTGGAAGAGTACTTGTCGGTTTCTGGCGCTGCCGTCGATGTTCGGTCGCTCGTTGCCGGCATAGCCGGGCAATACGTTCGTGAGGAATTTGACGGGGCTTTGCGTGGTGCGGACGCCAAGGACCTGGCAGCACGATACGAGCATGCGATTTCCATATCGCTCCGCCGGTGTCGCAAGCAATACTGCGTGCATTTGGAGCAGTACAAACTTGACGCGATCATTTTTCCAACGACACCGATTGCGGCAACGGCACTGGGTGAAGAAGGGCGTGTCGTCGTTGACGGCAAGGAAGTGTCTGTCTGGAAGACCATGCGCAACACGGTACCGGCGACATTCTTTGGCGCCCCTGGCGTGAGTTTGCCAATGGCACGGAGTATTCGCGGCGTACCCGCAGGCCTGGAAATCGATGGGCTACCGGGGGCAGATCGAAAGGTGCTGGCAATCGCGGCGGCGATTGAAGCAATGCAATCGAAGGAACACGGCATGCGTCGGTAGCAATTGCCGGTTCCGAAAAGGGCGGCCCGAAGGCCGCCCCTGAAAAGGTTCAGATCTCGAAGCCGCTCTGGCCGGCGATGTTTTTCAAGGCCCGTTCCGGCCGGGCGCCGACGTGGCTGATGACGCTCGCGGCGCACAGGCAACCAAGCTCGGTGGCTTCCGCGAGCTTGTAGTCGCGGGCAAGTCCGAACAGGAAGCCGGAGGCGAACAGGTCACCGGCACCGGTTAGGTCAACCACGTTGTCGACGGTCTGCGCAGGAACCTTGACGGTTTCCTCGCGGCTGATTGCCATCGCACCGTTCTCGCCGAGGGTCAGGGCGGTCAGGGCACCGGAGTCCCGGGCCGCATTTACCGCACTGTCCAGATCCGATGTTTCGTAAAGGGCCTTCAGCTCATGCTCGTTGGCGAACATCAGGTCGACGACACCATCGGTCAGAAGGGCCTGAAATTCGCTGCGGTAGCGGTCGACACAGAACGAGTCGGACAGAGTGATCGCCACCTGACGCCCGTTAGCATGCGCGATTTCCGCAGCTTTCAGGAACGCCTTCTTGGCGTCTGCCGGGTCCCACAGATAGCCTTCCATGTAGGTGACGGCTGCGGCGGCAACGACTTCCTCGTCAACATCGGCGATGCCGAATTCGGTGCATGCACCCAGATAGGTGTTCATCGTGCGTTCGCCGTCCGGCGTGATCAGGATCATCGACCGGGCGGTCGGCTTGCCTTCCTTGAGGCGGGGCGTGTTGAAATAGACGCCGGTGCCGTTCATGTCGTGATAATAGCTGTCGCCCAGTTCGTCCTCGGCAACCTTGCCGAAATAGGCAGGGCGTCCGCCGAGCGAGGCAATGCCAGCCGCCGTGTTGCCGGCGCTGCCGCCGGAAATGCGGACGGTCTGTCCCATCTTGTCGAACAGGCGTACTGCCTCGTCGGTATCGATCAGGCGCATGGAGCCTTTGACGAGGTTTTCCTGAAGCAGGAAATCCTCTTCGACATGGGCGAAGACGTCGCAAATGGCATTGCCGATGCACAGGGCATCAAATCTTGTTTCAGTCATAGAGTTCCTCTGGTGGTGTCGGGTAGCCGCCGTTACGAGTAGGGATTGGGCCGGAGAGCACGGTTGGATTCCGGCTCCCTGATCTTGTCCCTGAACGGGCTTGCCCGGTAGACGCCGAGCATGTTCAGCTCGGCACAGAAGAAGGCCAGCTCCTCGAGCGCCAGGGCCACCTTCGGATCTTCCGGATGGCCTTCGACGTCCGCATAGAACATCGACGCGAAAAACTGCCCTTCAAGCTGATAGGATTCCAGCTTGGTCATGTTGACCCCGTTGGTGGCAAATCCTCCCAGGGCCTTGTAGAGCGCTGCCGGAACGTTGCGAACCCGGAAGATGAAGGTCGTGATGACCGGCTGGCCGTTGTGCGCGGCCTCCATCTTGTCGCGCGAGAGAATGACGAAGCGGGTCGTGTTGTGCGCCTCATCCTCCACATCCCGGCGCAGAATGTCCAGACCGTAGATTTCGGCGGCCATTTCCGGCGCAAGGGCGCCGACGCTGGGATCACCCAGCTCGGCGATCTGCCGGGCGGAGCCCGCGGTATCGCCGCCGACGACGGCCGTCAGGCCGAGTTCACGGATCACGTTCCGGCACTGGCCAAGGGCATGCACATGGCTTTGCACCTTTTTCAGGTCTTCGATCTTTGCACCCTTGACCGCCATGAGCTGAAACCGGATCGGCATGAAATATTCGCCGATGATGTGCAGGTCCGATTTGGGCAGCAGGTGATGAATGTCCGCGACGCGGCCGGCAACGGAGTTCTCGATCGGGATCATGGCAAGGTCTGCCGACCCGTCGGCCATGGCCGAAAAGCAGTCCTCGAAGGTGGCGCAGGGGATGGCTTCGTAATCGGGATAAACGCTCCGGCAGGCCATGTGCGAGTTGGCACCGGTTTCTCCCTGGAACACGATTCTTTTTCTGTCGGTCATATGTCTTTCCGCCTTTCGGCAGTCTTTCGTCAGTTTGTCTGATAGGCCGCCCGGGCTCGTTCCAGATCTTCGGGCGTGTTCACGTCCATCGGCGCGCTGTCGATGACGGAGGCATCAATCCGCATGCCCGCTTCCAGGGCCCGCAACTGCTCCAGCTTTTCACGCTGTTCCAGCGGCGAAGGCGGCAGCTGGACGAATTTCGCCAGGGCTGCCCTGCGGTAGGCATAGATGCCGATGTGGTGGTAGTACGGGCCGTCACCGTGCGGGGCGACGGCCCTGGTAAAGTAAAGCGCGCGATGATGGCCGTGGCCGTTGGGTGTGGTGACTGCCTTGACGAAATTCGGATCGTCCCGGAAGGCGGTATTGGTGAACTCGGTCATGATGGTGCCCAGGTCGACATCGGCAATGGCGAGCGGTGCAAAGGCCGCCCGGATGGCTTCCGGTGCGATCAGCGGCACATCACCCTGCACGTTCAGGATGACATCGTGCTTTCCGTCCGGATCGATCAGTCCCGCTGCCTCGTGAATGCGATCGGATCCGGAAGCGTGGTCGGCACGCGTCATGACTGCCTTGCCGCCATGGTCCTGCACCGCTTCGAAAATGTCCTTGTCATCACAGGCAACGGCCACCGGACCGATATCCGCGTTGCGGGCCTGTTCCAGAACACGCACGATCATGGGTTTTCCGCAGATGTCGGCAAGCGGTTTGCGCGGCAGTCGGGTGGCAGCGAGGCGGGCCGGGATAATCACAAGAGCAGCGGTCAATCGGGTCTCCATGGAGCCGGACGGGCGGAAGAAATGCAAAAAAACACGTGCCGCGTCCGTTTGTCGTATCAGATGCCCTTTTAAAGCTATGGACAGCAAGGTCAAAAAATTTGTAGGTTCCGGCAAAATTCGAAAAGCTGATAGGGGTCGCAGCGACGCTGCGGGCCCGGACGCGTATGAGCTTGGAGCCGGAGAGAATGGATTCCTTCACGCTGAACAAGGCCGCTGGTGCGGTACTGATGGTTCTGATTCTGACTATGGGTGTCGGCATTGTCTCCGACATCATCTTCCATCCGACGATCCCGGGTAAACCGGGTTATGAAATCGTCGTGGCGTCTGCAGAGGATAGCACCTCGGAAGTCGGCGCGGTTCCGGAAGTGGTGCCGATCTCCGAGCGTCTGGTCGAAGCATCTGCTGAAGACGGCGCGAAGGTGGCCAAGAAATGCGCCGCCTGCCACGACTTCACGCAGGGCGGTGCCAACAAGGTTGGCCCGGGTCTTTGGGATGTCGTCGGCCGCAAGCCTGGTTCTCACGAAGGTTTCGGCTATTCTTCCGCAATGACCGCATTCGGTGAAGAAAATCCGGAGTGGACCTACGAAGAGCTGGATCACTTCCTGGAGTCCCCGAAGAACTTCATCTCCGGCACCACGATGGGTTTTGCCGGTCTGCGTAAACCGGAAGACCGGGCAGACCTGATTGCCTACCTTCGTGAACAGGCCGATTCGCCTGCACCACTGCCGACCGAGTAAAATCTCGTCGACATCGCAGACGTGACTTGAATTGTAGAGAAGCCGGGTTAGCTACCCGGCTTTTTTATTTGATTTATAAGAAAAATTAACAAATCTTACGTTACGTAGTGCTGTTGAAAGTGGGCTAAGGTCGGGCAAGGACCCTATGGGCATCAACTTGACGAGGAATGTATTTTCTAAGTCGAATGGAACGTGGATCGCTTCCATCGTTGCTGCCGTCTGTTTTCTCGCTGGTATCGCCGTCACTGCGCACGTCGGTCAACTGGTCCGCAACGAACTTGTTTCCCAGCACAAACGTCAGGCCGTCGCCTCGCTCTCCGAAGCGCGGGCGCGCCTTGAAGGCGAAATCAACCGGACAGTGGCCCACGGTCTCGGGATCCGGGCCTATGTGTCCCAGTTCGTCGAACAGCCATTCGATATGGAAGACTACCGGGAAATCGCGGTCGAACTGATCGAGGAAAATCCGTCCATCCGCTCTATCGGCCTGGCACCCAACAACATTCTTCGCGCGGTGTTTCCGCTGGAGCCAAACCAGGCGGCGCTCGGTCTGAACTACCGCATGAACACTGCGCAGTGGCCCGCAATCCAGCAGGCGATGGTGACGCGTGAAGTCGTTATTGCAGGCCCACTGGAACTTGTGCAGGGGGGCAGGGCCCTCCTGATCCGCATTCCCATCTTTCCAGCCAGCTTCCTTGGGCAACCGCTCAAGGAGCGCAGTTACTGGGGTGTCGCCACCCTGGTGCTGGACGAAGAGGGCATGATGAAGACTGCCGGCATCACGGATGTCATCAACGGCATCCGCATCGGCCTTGTGAACCGGAGCGCGGTTGCCTCCAACAACATGATTTTCGGCAGCCAGTCTCTCCTTGAAAAGGACCATGTGTCCCTGCCGCTGCATCTTCCCGGCGGTCTGAACTGGGAGCTTGTCGGCCTTCCGGAGGCCGGCTGGTCGAGCACGGGCAACCAGGTCTGGATCACGCAACTCGTCGGCAGCCTGATCTCGCTCGTCTTTGGCGCCATGGCGTTTCTGTTGATCAGCGAGGTCTACAAGGTTCGCTCCATGGCGCTGCATGACCCGCTGACAGGACTGGCGAACCGGCGCCTGCTGGAAGACCGCATGCACCAGCTTGCCGCCATGTGCGAGCGCAGTGGCGCGGGCTTCGAGATTTTTTACGTCGATCTGGATGCCTTCAAGCCGGTCAACGACAACTATGGTCACGCAGTTGGCGATCAGCTTCTGATCGAGGTCGGGCAGCGACTGCAGAACCAGATCCGGCAGACGGATACCGTCGCCAGGGTCGGTGGCGACGAGTTCATCGTATTGACGCCAGGCAACATGCGGCGCCAGGAGAAGGACACCTTTCTCAATCGACTTGGTGAGCGTGTGACCGAGGCTTTCGAGTATTCGGGTGCCCGTATCGACGTGAAGGCCAGTATTGGTTCTGCAAGCTATCCCGGCGATGCCGCTACGGTGGAAGATTTACTTAGGGTTGCCGACGGTAGAATGTACGCGCAAAAGGCAAAGTCCAAGAGAAATTCACAGGATATTCCCGGAAACGGCCTCCCCCAGACAGGTTAAATTTCTGTCATCTCTGCAGCCAGCAGGTGACGCAGGGCCAACAGGTCCCTACACTGATTCTCTAAACCCGTGATTTGGGTTCAGGAACCGGAAGGGGACGGAGAAGCCGATGGTGTTCAAATGGCATGTAGGGAAGCGGGCCGCAGCTGGGCTTGCACTGGCAAGTGTGGTGGTGATGTCGGGGATCGGATCCGTACCGGCATTCGCGGCTGAACCGGAATGGCATCACGCGGCCGCCCTCAACGGAACACCCAAATACGGCGCCGATGCCAGGCATTTCGATTACGTCAACCCCGATGCCCCCAAGGGCGGCACGGTTCGGCTAGCCGCCAGCGGCGGTTTCGATACGTTCAACATTCTGGCGCAGAAGGGGAATATCGCCCCCGGCATCCTGAATATCTACGAAAGCCTGATGGAGCCATCTCTGGACGAAGAGGACATCAGCGCCCAATACGGCGTCTTGGCCGAAGCGGTCCGCTTTCCCGACGACTATTCCTGGGTCGAATATAGGCTCAACCCGGATGCAAGGTGGCATGACGGCGAGCCGGTAACCGCCGACGATGTCATCTGGTCGTTTGAAAAGTCCATCGAGCTGGACCCGCAGCGCAAGTACTACTTCCAGAATGTCCAGAAGTCCGAGATTGTCGGCGACGGCACCGTGCGTTTCACCTTTGATGTCAGCGGAAACCGCGAGCTTCCCAAGATCATGGGCCAGCTGACTGTCCTGCCCAGACATTGGTGGGAAGGCACGAACAGCAAGGGAGAACAGCGTGACATCTCCCGCACCACCCTGGAGCCGCCACTCGGTTCCGGTGCCTACAAGATGAAAGAGTTCTCGCCCAACCGTCAGGTGATCTACGAGCGCGTGCCGGACTATTGGGGAAAGGACCTGCCGATCCGCGTCGGCACCGATAATTTCGAGGAGATCCGTTACATCTCCTTCCTCGATGATTCCGTGCAGTTCGAAGCCTTCAAGGGTGACCAGTACGACTTCCATACCGAGCGCAGCTCGAGCCAGTGGGCCAAGCGCTACGACTTCCCAGCCATCAAGGATGGCCGGGTGGTGAAGGAAATCTTCCCGGACAAGTCCAGGGGCGTCATGCAGGGCTTCTTCCTGAACCAGCGCCGTGAAAAATTCCAGAACCCTGATGTCCGTCAGGCATTGAACTATGCCTACGATTTCGAAACCACCAACGAGATCGTTTCCGCCAATCTTCTCAAGAGGGTCAATTCCTATTTCGCCGGCACAGAGCTGGCATCCAGCGGTCTGCCGCAGGGCAAGGAGCTGGAGATCCTGGAGGAAGTGCGGGACATGGTGCCGCCCGAAGTCTTCACGGAAGAATTCAAGAACCCGGTTGGCGGCAATCCGCAGAACGTGCGCGCGAACCTGCGTGAAGCCGTCAAGTTGCTCCGCAAGGCCGGTTATGAGCTGAAAGACCGCAAGATGGTCGATCCGAAAACAGGCGAACAGCTCAGCATCGAATTCCTCTACCGTGACAAGGCCAGCGAACGCACTCTTCTGCCGTATTCGCAGAACCTGGAAGCCATCGGCATCAAGCCGATCCTGCGTCTGGTTGATACCTCGCAGTTCGTCAATCGTGTCCGCAGCCGTGATTTCGACACCGTGGTCCTGGCGATCGGTCAGTCCCTGTCGCCCGGAAACGAGCAGCGGGAGTACTGGGGGTCTGAATCTGCTGATAACGAAAGTTCGGCCAACTATGCCGGCATCAAGAACCCCGCGATCGACAAGCTGATCGACAAGGTCATCTTTGCCGAAGACCGGGAAACGCTGGTGGCTGCCACCCGCGCGCTCGACCGCGTGTTGCTGTGGAACCATTATGTGGTGCCGCAATTCTATTCCGACGAAACTCGCACGGCACGCTGGAACCGCTTCGGCCATCCGCAACAGATGCCGGAATACAGCACCGGGTTCCCGACCATCTGGTGGTACGACGAGGCCCTGGCCGCCAAAACGGGAGCCGCGCGATGAATGGGGCTCTGACGACTTCCCGGCGTCGTTTCCTGCAAATGAGCAGCGCCGCGGCGTTTGCGTCGGCAGCGCCCTGGCCGGTGTCCACGGCCTTCGCGTCACAAACCTCCTATCCGGATGGTCCCGTTCACGGCCTGTCCGTGTTCGGCGATCTGAAGTACGGACCGGATTTCACCCAGTTCGACTATGTCAACCGGCTGGCTCCGAAAGGCGGGACCTTCTCGTTTCAGGCGCCCTACTGGTACTTCAACCAGAATGTCCTGACCTACAACACTTTCAATGCCTTCATCCTGAAAGGCGATGCCCCGCCCCGCATGGAGCTGTGTTTCGACACCTTGATGGTGCGCGCTTACGATGAGCCGGACGCGGTCTACGGCCTGCTGGCGGAAACGGTAAAGGTGTCGGAGGACGGCAACGTCTTCACGTTCAGTCTGAGGCCTGAAGCCAGATTTCACGACGGCTCCAAACTGACTGCAGAGGACGTCGCCTTTTCGCTTCTGCTTCTGAAGGCCGACGGTCACCCCATGCTCAGCCAGCCGTTGTCGTCACTGAAGGACGCGGTCATTCTGGACGATCACAAGGTCGCGCTGCAGTTCGACGGCTCGCAGTCGCGCAACCTGCCGCTTGTCGTTGCAGCCGATTATCCGATTTTCTCCAAGCGGTATTACACCGCCTACGATTTCAAGCAATCGACCCTGACACCGCCCCTGTCCTCCGGTCCCTACAAGGTCGGAAAACATGCCGTAGGTCACTATGTCGAATACCACCAGGTCGAAAACTACTGGGCAAAGGATCTGCCGGTCAGGGTCGGGCACTGCAATTTCGCGGTTATACGGGTGGAGTTCTACCGTGAACGCCAGACGGCATTCGAAGCCTTCAAGAAGGGCAAGACGTTCTACCGCGAGGAATTCACGTCCAAGAACTGGGCAACGGAGTACAATTTTCCGGCTGTGGAAGAAGGCAAGGTCATCCGCCGCGAGTTTCCCGATGGCCGGCCGTCAGGGGCGCAGGGCTGGTTCATCAACACCCGGCTCGACAAGTTCAAGGACCCGCGCGTGCGCGAGGCTCTTGGATACGCCTTCGATTTCGAATGGTCGAACCAGAACCTGTTCTACGGGCTTTATACGAGAACCCAGTCCTTCTTCGAAAACTCCGACATGAAGGCGGAGGGGATGCCCTCGGCCGCGGAACTTGCTTTGCTGGAGCCCTTCCGGGACCAGTTGCCGGAGGCTGTCTTCGGCGAAGCGGTTATGCAGCCCGTCAGCGATGGGTCCGGCAATGACCGCAAGCTGCTGAAACGGGCGAGCGAACTTCTGGCCGAAGCCGGGTTTACCCGGAAGGGGACCGACCTGATCGGACCGGACGGAAATCAGCTGACGATCGAGTTCCTGAACAACACCGCCGCTTACGAACGGATCGTCAATCCGATGATCAAGAACCTGGAACGGCTCGGCATCAAGGCGAGCCTGCGGATCGTCGATCCGGCGCAATATGAGGCCAGGCTCAACGATTACGACTTTGATATCGCCAGCCGCAGGCTCAGCCTTTCGCCGACACTGTCAGATACCATTCGCGAGATGTGGGGCTCCAAGGCGGCGACAATTCCGGGCACCTACAACACATCCGGCATATCCAGCCCGGTTGTCGATGCACTGATCGACAAGGCCATCGCGGCGACAACGCGCGATGAGATGACCAACGCGGCGCGGGCCCTCGACCGCGTGTTGCGGGCCGGTCATTACTGGATCCCGCAATGGTTCAAGAACGTCCACACTGTTGCCATGTGGGATGTCTACGGCTTTCCCGAAGAAACTCCGCGCTACTTCTTCCCGGTTGAAGAACTGTGGTGGATAGACAAGGAAAAGGCGGAAAAACTCGGCAAAGCCGGGTAATATTTCCAGCGAAACCTCGGGCCCGCTCCAGAAGGCCAAGACAAAAGGGACTGCACACACTCCATGGGCGCCTACATCCTCCGCCGCTTGCTGCTGATGATACCGACGCTGGTCGGGATCATGGCAATCAACTTCGTCATCATCCAGTTTGCGCCAGGTGGTCCGGTCGAGCGGGTCATTGCCCAGTTGCAGGGAACGGACGTTTCGGCGACATCACGCATCAGCGGTGGTGGCAGCGACATGCTGGGGGGCGGCAACGACGCCTCCGGAGGCAGTGGTGGCGCAACTGCAGACTCGGCCAGTTCGAAATATCGCGGTGCCCAGGGGCTTGACCCGGAATTCATCAAGGAACTGGAAGCGCAGTTCGGTTTCGACAAGCCTCCGCTGGAACGCTTCCTGAAGATGCTGGGCGACTATGCCCGCTTCGATTTCGGCGAAAGCTATTTCCGCGACATCAAGATCATCGATCTGATTGCCGAAAAACTGCCGGTTTCAATCTCGCTCGGCCTCTGGATGACGTTGATATCCTATGCGGTGTCGATACCGCTCGGGATCCGCAAGGCCGTTTCCGACGGTTCGCGGTTCGACGTCTGGACCTCCGGTGTCATCGTCGTGGCTTACGCCATACCAGGCTTTCTCTTTGCGGTTCTCTTGATCGTGCTTTTCGCCGGTGGCTCCTTCTGGGATATCTTTCCCTTGCGGGGGCTGGTGTCTGACAATTGGGAACAGCTCTCGTGGCCTGCCCGGATCGCCGACTATTTCTGGCACCTTGCCCTGCCTCTGACGGCCATGGCCCTGTCCGCCTTTGCCACCACCACCTTGCTGACCAAGAACTCGTTCCTGGATGAAATCCGCAAGCAATACGTGATCACCGCAAGGGCAAAGGGACTGACGGAAAGCCAGGTGCTTTACGGACATGTGTTCCGCAACGCCATGCTGATCGTGGTGGCCGGTTTTCCGGGGGCCTTCATCTCGTCCTTCTTTGCCGGCTCGCTCCTCATCGAGACGATCTTCTCGCTCGATGGCCTGGGATTGCTCAGTTTTGAATCGGTGATCAACCGCGACTATGCGGTTGTTTTCGCAACCCTCTACATCTTCTCGCTCATGGGCCTTCTGGTGAACCTCATTTCCGACCTGACCTACACCTGGATCGATCCTCGGATCGACTTCGAAAGCAGGGAGGTCTGATCGATGGCGACCGATTCAGACAGTGATGCAGGAAGTGCAAACTACGAGACCGGCAGTGGCGGACATGAGGCTGGCGGATATGAAGCCGAAAGCCGAGAGAGGTCCAGGGCGGCCTACTTCGAGGCAGCTGTAACGGATGATCGCGAAGCGTTTGTCGTCCCGGCAAAGGGTTCCAAGGCACGCCTCTCGCCGATAAACCAGCGGCGGCTGGTGAACTTCAAGGCCAACAGGCGCGGATACTGGTCGCTTTGGATCTTCCTGGTGCTGTTCGTTATGGCCATGCTGGCAGAATTCCTGACAAATGATCGACCGATCCTTGTTTCCTACAACGGCGAATTGCTTGCGCCGGTCTTCGTCGATTACCCGGAAGAAAAGTTCGGCGGCTTCCTGGCGGTGACCGACTACCGCGATCCGTTCATCCAGGAAGAGATCAGCGCCAACGGCTGGATGCTGTGGCCGCCGGTGCGTTATTCCTACCGATCGGTCAACAATGACATTCCGGTCCCGGCACCTGCACCTCCCTCCTGGACGATGGACAAGGAAAAGCGTTGCTCGCGCTATCCGCTTGGCGCGGAAGATCCCAATTGCGTCATGGGCAACTGGAACTGGCTCGGTACGGACGACCAGGGCCGGGATGTGCTTGCGCGTCTCGTCTACGGCTTCCGGATTTCCGTGCTGTTCGGCCTGGCGCTGACGCTGGCATCCTCCGTCATCGGCATCGCGGCAGGGGCCGTGCAGGGCTATTATGGCGGCTGGACCGATCTCCTGTTCCAGCGTTTCATCGAGATCTGGACGGCGGTGCCAACACTTTACCTCATCCTAATCGTGTCGTCGTTTCTGGTGCCCGGCTTCTGGACCCTTTTCACCATTCTGCTGGCATTTTCCTGGGTGGCGCTTGTGGGTGTCGTGCGCGCGGAATTCCTGCGCGGCCGGAACCTGGAATACATATCCGCAGCCCGGGCACTCGGCGTTTCCAATCCGGTGATCATGTGGCGGCACCTGCTTCCCAACGCCATGGTGGCGACGCTTACCTTCATGCCGTTCATTCTCAACGGTTCGATTTCCACCCTGACGGCGTTGGATTTCCTCGGCTTCGGCCTGCCGCCAGGGTCGGCATCACTTGGCGAGCTGCTGGCACAGGGCAAGAACAACCTTCAGGCGCCCTGGCTCGGGATCACCGGCTTCATGGTCATTTCACTGATGTTGAGCCTGTTGATCTTTATCGGCGAGGCAGTGCGTGATGCGTTCGACCCGCGCAAGAGTCTGGGGTGAGGAACACAAGATGACAAAAGAAACGCTCCTCTCCGTAGAAGACCTGTCCGTCGCCTTTTCCCAAGGCGGCAGCAAGAACCTTGCCGTCGACCGGATCACCTTCGACATCAAGAAGGGTGAGACCGTCGCACTGGTGGGGGAAAGCGGCTCGGGTAAGTCCGTAACCGCTCAGTCGGTCTTGCGGCTTCTGCCTTATCCCGCAGCCTCGCACCCCTCCGGCAGGATCCTGATGAACGGTCAGGATCTTCTGGCGGTTGAAGAAGCCGAACTGCGCAAGGTGCGCGGCAACGGCATCTCTATGATTTTTCAGGAACCGATGACCTCGCTCAATCCGCTGCACTCGGTGGAAAAGCAGGTTTCGGAAATTCTGAAGATCCACCGGGGCATGAGCGATACAAAGGCGCGTGAGCGCGTGCTGGAACTGCTCAACCAAGTGGGCATCCGCGATCCTGAAAAACGTCTCAACTCCTATCCGCACCAGCTTTCCGGCGGCCAGCGCCAGCGCGTGATGATTGCCATGTCGCTGGCCAACGAACCGGATCTGCTGATTGCCGACGAACCGACGACGGCGCTCGACGTCACGGTTCAGGCGCAGATCCTGGAGTTGCTGAAGGACCTTCAGCGCCGCCACGGCATGGCAATGCTGTTCATTACCCACGATCTCGGGATCGTACGCAAGTTCGCCGACCGGGTCTGCGTGATGACCAAGGGCAAGATCGTCGAGCAGGGACCGGTTGCCGATATCTTCGACCGGCCGCAGCACGCCTACACCAAGCACCTTCTCACCGCGGAGCCCAAGGGCGAACCACCGGCGACGGACAAGAGCAAGCCGATTGTCGTTCAGGCCGACGATCTGAAGGTGTGGTTCCCGGTCAAGCGGGGCTTCCTGCGCAAGACAGTCGACCACATCAAGGCGGTGGACGGAATCGATGTGGAAGTGCGGCAGGGCCAGACGCTCGGGATCGTCGGCGAAAGCGGATCGGGCAAGACAACACTCGGGCTTGCGATCCTGCGCATGATTTCCTCCACCGGGCGGATTGCCTTCAACGGTGCCGAAATCCAGAAGAATTCCTGGAAGGAAATGCGCCCGCTGCGCCGGGACATGCAGATCGTGTTTCAGGATCCCTTTGGTGCGCTGAGCCCGCGCATGTCGGTGGCTGAAATCGTCGGTGAGGGCCTGCAGGTGCATTTCCCCGGTATTTCGGCCGATGAGCGCGACCGCAAGGTCGCCAAGGCCCTGGAGGAAGTCGGGCTTGATGCGTCCACCCGGCATCGCTATCCGCATGAATTCTCAGGCGGCCAGCGTCAGCGCATCTCCATCGCACGGGCCATGGTTCTTGAGCCGAAGTTCGTCATGCTGGACGAGCCGACTTCAGCCCTCGACATGAGTGTCCAGGCCCAGGTGGTCGATCTGTTGCGAGATCTGCAGAAGGCGCACGGTCTCGCCTATCTGTTCATTTCACACGACCTGAAGGTTGTCCGCGCCCTGGCCAACGAGGTTATCGTCATGCGGCAGGGCAAGGTGGTGGAACAGGGTGCCTCCGAACAGATCTTCGATGCGCCCCGGACCGATTACACCAAGGCCCTGATGGCCGCCGCCTTCCGCCTGGAAGCCGCACCGGAAGGTGTGGTGAGCGCGTAATCCTGTTGGACCGGGCAGGGCACATGCGCTGCCTCGTCCAAAGGTGTGCCGTTTGCCGATCTCGAAGGACGGACAGTGCACTCGCTTGAGCCGTTATTCTTCAGTAGCGGCGCGGGCGTCCGTACAGCGCGGCAGGCCACCATCGACGCCGTTCTTGCCGTCAGCCATCTGTTCCTCAAGATCGACATCGCGCAGCAGTGGTATGTAGCCGCCCAGCTCATCCGCTTTCAGATAGGTGCTGACGAGGATACGCGCGGGCCGGTGCTCGAAAGCAAGGCAGCCGTCGACGCCGACTTCCATATTGCCTTCGATCTTGTCCCGTTCCTCCTTGTCCATTGTCAGAAGGTACGCCTGAAAGGCCTTGAAGGCGGGGATCCTGTCGTCCGGTAGCCGGTAGATCGCAATCCGCCGGCCTTCCTGCAGTTCGGCGCTCAGCTCCGCCCGCTCGGCTTTGGACGATACGCGGACGAAAGCAAGTTTCTCCTCCATAACCAGTTTGCCGGTCTTCTTGTCCTTCACCGTCAGCATCATGCGTGCTCCGCCTTTCGGGATGCGGATGCTGGCCGGATATCTGACTGCAACCCGCAGGCCTGCCGGGTTGGTTTTCAGAAGGTCGAAGTTTGCCAGTTTGACCATGGTGGCAACTGGAACATGACTGCAGGCAGTCAACAGAAACAGGGGCAGGAAAAGCATAACCGCAAGCCGCGAGCGGCTTGAAAAAGGGTTCGACATGGGAAGTGCGTTTCGATCCGAAGACAGGTAGGGGTGATTGTCCGTGGCAGGGGCGGGCAAGGTCTGAGGTGACCTTGCCCGGGTCCCCGGTCATGAACAGGGCGGGATCGAGTTCTCGAGGTCGTTGCGGCTTGAAGCCTGCGTGTTTCGCAGGTCGAAATTCTCCGCCAGAGCCACGAAGGTCTCCAGTTCCGATGTCTTGAGATAAGTCGAAATCAGCATTTCGCCGGTGTCGGCCGCATCGAGCTTGCAGCCGGTGACGTCGATCGACAGGGATCCGCCAATCGTTTGCTGACGAGACTGGGGCATGGCCAGATACTTGGCCTGCAGTGCCCGCAGTTCAGCCACCTGTCTTGCCGGGATCCGGTACACAGTCACCACGTTTTCCGGTGCCTCTGCACGCACTTCAGCTGCCTGTTCGCCGGTTGTGGTCCTTTGCAGCTCGATCCGCTTTTCCTGGACAACGCGCCCGGTTTCCTTGTCGGACAGGACAACATGAACCTTTGCGGCTCCATCCGGAACCTTCATTCTGTCCGGGTGACGGACCGCGAGCCGGAAGAGGTCAGGGTCGGTTGTGGCGGGATTGAACCCGTCGAGTGGGTCCGCAAAGGACGATGCGGTGCCAAAGGCCATCAGAAAAAGAGCAATAAGAAGGGTTCTCGCGCGTACCCGAAGGTCCGCGCCGCAAGACGACAAAACAGACATGTGGAGTGGCTCCAATTTAAGTTGCAGCGATTAATTATCGTAAAACAATAAAAAATAAAAGCAAAAAATATATGTCGCGCACACGGCATCAGGCCTTTGGCTGGTCGCGACCAAAGGGGAAACTGGAAATTCCAGCTGAAAACCTTGTGTTTTGAATGTCCTGCAGTCGGTGACCGGGCGTGTCAGCGTTCCGGCATCGACCAGTCGTCCGGCTGCTTCTTGCGTTCGCGCAGCCTGAGGGCAAGACCGATTGAAACGCCCACGCCGATGGCAACGGTCAGATCGATCAGGACCGTCAGGATCAGCGTGGTCAACAGCAACATGCGGTCGGCCATCGGGGCGCTCAGATAGGATTTCCACTTGTGCGGTTCGCTCATGCTCCAGGCTGTGAGAACCAGCAAGGCCGCCATGGCGGGCAATGCAAGGTATCCGGCCAGTGGAGCCGCAACCAGCATGATCAGCAAGATGGCAAGCGCATGCACCAGCCCGGATACCGGCGTCTTGCCACCGGCACGGACGTTTGTGGCCGTGCGGGCAATGGCACCGGTGGCTGGAAGGCCGCCGAAAAGGGCAGACGCGATATTGGCGGTTCCCTGTGCCAGCATCTCGGCGTTGGGGCGGTGGCTTCCTTCGATCATCCTGTCGGCCACCATCGCGGACAGAAGTGATTCCACACCGGCAAGGAACGCGATCACGATGGCGGAGGGAAACAGCTCCACGACCCGCTCGACAGTGACGCTCGGCAGCGCCGGAAGTGGCAGCGTGTTGGGCAGGGCACCGAAGCGCGAGGCTATGGTCTCTACCGGCAGGGTGGCCAGAACGACAGCCAGCGAGGCCAGTGACACGGCAACGATCAGCCCCGGAAAGGCCGGAGCCATCCGGCGCAGGGTGACGATCATTACCAGCGTGACCAGGGCAAGTCCGCTGGCGGCCAGCGAGGCGGTGTCACGTGCCTCCCAGAGAACCGGAAGTTTTTCCAGAAAGTCCGCCGGTACCTCGGAGATCTGAAGGCCGAAGAAATCCTTGATCTGGCTGGAGGCGATGATGATCGCGATGCCGATGGTGAACCCGTTGACCACGGCTTCCGGCACATAGCGGATCAGTCTGCCGATCCGGAAATACCCGCCGATCAATAGCAGTATGCCCGCCATGAAGGTTGCCAGCACCAGCCCGTCGTACCCGTGATCGGCAATGACGCCGTAAACCACCACGATGAAAGCGCCGGTCGGCCCGCCAATCTGCACCCGGCTGCCGCCGAGAAGCGAGATGAAGAACCCGCCGACAATCGCCGTTACCAGCCCTTTCGCAGGATCGGCCCCCGAAGCAATGGCGATCGCCAGGCTGAGCGGCAGGGCAACCATGGCAACTGTGATCCCGGCGACGAGGTCGGCACGGAAGAGCGGCAGGGAATAATCCTGCAATGTGGTAACGATCTTGGGGAGCCGCATGAAGGCACCGGAGAAGCAGTAAGGAAGGATGTGGATACAGTCTTCCGCACTGCACGCCCAAAATCAACTGTTTGTTGAAACGGGCATCCCGCGGCGCTTGGTCACGGGAGACTTCTACCTGGAAACAGCAGTTTTGCGGGCACCTTGAAACACAACCCAGGAGAGCGGCCAGGGTGTGTTCTAGCCGACCCAGCAAGTCGCGAAGAAGCCGTTCTTCTCCTGGTCCTTGCCGATGGATCGACGGGTCTTGAAGCCGATCAGGCCATCGGCGCCGCCAACGTCATGCCCCAGTCCCTCAAGCCTCTGCTGAAGGTTTCGCACCGCGCCTCTGGTTGTTTCCTTCGTCGGTTTCCAGTCGCCGACAAAACCGTTGTTGTTGCCATACCTGTCCGCCAGGTGACCGACGAAGAGCGCATAGGTGTCGCTCTCGTTGTAGTCCTTGATTACGTAGAAGTTTTCCGTGGCAATGAAGGCTGGGCCGTAGCGGCCGGCAGGCAGCAGGATGTTGCCCGGCCGGTTGACCTCGTTGGCCGGAAAAGGCTTGCCGCTGACGCGCTTGACGCCTTCACGCACGAAGTCGGAAATCTTCTGGCGGTTGTCCGGACCTTCCCGTGTACATGAGACGTTGTCGGGAAGATGGACTTCATATCCCCAGTCGCGGTCAGCTACCCAGCCATGTGCCGAGAGATAATGGGCAATGGAGGCCATCGTGTCGATGTCGGAGGTCCAGATGTTGCGCTTGCCGTCACCGTCGAAATCGACCGCATACTTCCAGAAGGAAGACGGCAGGAACTGCGGTTGACCCATGGCGCCTCCCCAGGAGCTTTTCATGCCCTGCCTGGATACGTCGCCATTTTGCAGGATCTTCAATCCGGCGATCAATTCGCCTTTGAAGAAGTCCGGCCTCTGGCCCATGAAGGCCTGCGTCGCCAGTACGCGGATCGCGTCATAGGGGATCTTGGCCCCGCCATAGCCCGATTCCCTTGCCCAGATTGCCAGGATGATCCGGCTGGGCACACCGTATTTCGCTTCGATCCGCGACAGCACGGCCGCGTGTTTCTGCATCAGCGATCGCCCGCGCGGCACAAGGGCGTTGAATTGGCTGTCCCGGAAGTAGCGGCTTGGGGAACCGAACTCGGCCTGAAAGTTGATCTTGGGCGGCGTGCCCTTGCCGCCCGGCCCGACCAGCCCCGGCAGGGAGGTGTCGGGTGTCAGACCTTTCAGTTCCCGGTCGAGAGTTGCCTGGGAGATGCCTTGCTGGCGCGCCGCCGGAGCAACTTCCGAAGACAGGAACTGCCGGAATTGGGCATCATATTGGCCCGCGTTGGCGGGCAGCAAAGTAACGGCGAGGCAGCTCAGGGTCGCAAGAACAAGCTTCGGCAAACGGCAGATCACATCGGGCTCCCGGATCACGACAGGTCTGGGCAGCCTAACATGTTCCGGGTCTTCGTCCGACCGTGCTTAAAGTTCTGTCCAAGCCAAATTGCGCCCGGCCTGGCTCATCAGCCAGGATTTCTCGAAGCGGTACCAGCTGCCGCCGCGTCTCTGGTCATGATGGCGGGAAATCGGTGCGGCCATCAGATGGCACATCAGCAAGGTGCCGACGGCGCCATGACCGACGAACAGGACCGGGTCTTCCTCGGGAATGTGGCGCAGGGCGCTTTTGACGCCATTGACGATCCGGTCCTGGGCGTCGATCGCACGTTCCCAGCCGCGAACGGAATGATGGGGATTGGCAAAGAAAAGATCTGCAGTCGGCTCGAACTCTTCAGGTGGCAGAAAGCCGGTCGCACTCCGGTCATTCTCGTGCAGGAACGGAAGCGACCGCTGAAAGACGCGGAGGCGGCCGGAGAAGACCTGCGCGGTATCAAGCGCCTTCTTTTCGGCACTGGAGATTACCTGTCGGATGTCCTTGGCAAACGGCAGGACGGTGGCTTTCGCCGCACGCTCCCGGCCCGTATCCGACAGGCCCCACTCGGGAACGGGAACGTCCGGATCGACAAGGACTTCCGGATGGGTCAGGTAAGCGCACCAGGTCATCAGAGCGTTCCGTCGAGCCAGCCCTTGATCAGTTCAAAGGCGATGGAAATCGAAGGCGGTATCTTGTGGCCCTCGGGATGCGTATCGGCCAACATTTGCCGCACTTCGTCCCGGTCGCACCATTTGCAGGCTTCAAGCTCGTCGTCCTCGATGGCGATGTCGAAGGAGGTCGCCTTGCCGATACAGCCGAGCATCAGGTTCGCCGGAAACGGCCAGGGCTGGTTGGCGATCAGTCGGACGTCGCCAACAATGATCCCGCTTTCCTCCAGCGTTTCGCGCCGCACGGCCTGTTCGATTGTTTCGCCCGGTTCCATGAAACCGGCAAGGGTGGTGTAAATGCCCTCAGGAAGCCGGGCCGGGCGACCCAGCAGGGCCTTGTCTCCGCTCTCGTCGGTAATCAGCATGATCACACAGGGGTCTGTGCGCGGAAAATGCTGGCCGCCGCAGGATGGGCAATCGCGACGGTATCCGGCTTCGGACAGATGGCTTTTCTCGCCGCAGCGCGAGCAGAACTGATGCGTGCGATGCCAGTGGATCAGGGCGCGGGCCTGGGCAAGTGCGCCCATGTCCTGCGGTGCAAATGCGTTCTGCAGGGCAAGGGTGCGCAAGTCGATAAGCTGAAGGTCCGTGCGATCCGCAAGGTCTTCGTCTGTCGCGGGCAAGGCCGTTGCGAACAGGGCCTCGCCGTTTTCCGGGCGCAGTCCCAGGAAAATCATCTCCTCCCGCACGGCCCCGAGCGAAAGGGCGACCTCCAGACGATGCCCGGCGGCAAGGTTTTCGCCCGCGGCAAAGACCAATGTCCGGTCCGTCGATAGCACGATGCGCGTATCGGGCTTTTCCAGAAGACTTGCCAGATAGGCGGTATCGCCACGCCGTGTCGATTGCCGGTCAAGCGTGTTGCCGAGGAAACTCATTTCCATGGCCAGGGAACCGGCGGGGTTGGCGTTCATGTCAAAGTCCTTGGAAGAGAAAGGGGCGGGAGGTCAAAAGATGCTGGTTCTTCACGTAGTGCATTTTCCAGCTTGGAGAAACCGCTTCCTGCCGATGCCGCCGATCACATCTGAATGCAGATTGAAACAGCTACGAGGCAGGATGTTGGACCGGTCCGGCAATCAGTCGTCGTCACCGGCAAGGGTATCCCGCAACTTCTCGATCAGGGTTTCCACCCTGTCGTGGGAATACTCCTGCGCCGGAACCGCTCCCCAGACCGGCCCGGGCCAGGCCGGATCGTCCCGGTAACGGGCGATCACGTGGACATGCAGTTGGGACACCTGATTGCCGAGAGCGCCGACATTCAGCTTCTCGCAGTCGGTCACTTCGCGCAGCACCCGGCTGGCCAGGGCGATTTCTCGCATCAACTGCATCTGGTCGGCCTCTTCCAGATCGATGATCTCGACGAGGTCCGACTGGCGCGGAATTAGCAGCAGCCAGGGATAGTTGGCATCTTTCAGCAGACGGACGGTGCACAGCGTCAGGTCGCTGACGAAATAACTGTCGCCTTCGAGACGGGCATTGAGGGCAAAGGATGACATGAAACACTCCGGGCAGAATTTCCCGAAGGCTACACGCTTCGTGGCGGGTTTGGGAGTGTGATTTCCCGGCGAACAAAAAACCGTGTTGCCCTCTTGCCAAACCCCATCCTTCTTCTGATATAAGGCCCTCGGGAGGTTGGTGGTGGACGAGCCACTCGCCAACCGGGTCAGGTCCGGAAGGAAGCAGCCCTAACGAGCCTCGGCACGGGTCGCCGTGCCAGCCTCCCACCCTATCCAAAGCATCAGCTTTACCAAAAAGCACCGCCGGTTCTCCGCGGTGCTTTTTTGTTTTTCGGGCTCGGGCTCTCCGCATCTCAAATCAACAAGTTGACTTACATGGTACATTGGTACCATGATAACAGCATGGAAAAATCAGTTGAGCGCGTTCAAACCGGTGTGCGCCTGGAAAAACGGTTGCTGAAGGTCCTGAAAGGGCTCGCCGAACATCTGGACATCAGTCTTGGCGACCTGATCGAGGGCATGGCGCTGCATGCTTTTGAGAACAAGCCGCCGTTTTCGAAGGAGACGCTGGACAAGATCCGGCAACTCAAGAGCGTTTACGACCTCGATCTGAGCGCGGCCGACAGCCACAAACTGAAGGATGAAACAAATGCCGGAGCTTAGGGATTACGCGCAGCTTTCCGATCGCTTCGAAGCTGGCCAGCTGGATGCAAAAGGCTTCAGCCATGTGGACCATATCGGCGTTGCCTGCCAGATGCTGCAGAAGTACGAGTTTCTGGAAGCGGCGTGCCGATATGGCAACGCCTTGCGTGGCCTCGCCTCAAGAGCAGGCGTGCCGGAGAAGTACAACACCACCATCACCCTGGCCTTCCTGGGCATCCTGTCGGAGCGGATGGCCGAGACACCGCATGAAACCTTCGGCGAATTTCTTGCCAAGAACCCGGATCTCAGCTCAAGGGCGTTGATGGCAACGTGGTATTCGGACGCGCGGCTCGGGTCGCAAGGCGCAAGGCAACGGTTTTTGTTGCCGGACAGATATCAGGGCTGAGGAAATCGGGTAACTACCGCGGTTTCCTGCTCAGGCGCTTGGCGTTTGCGCGGACGCGCTTCGCATAGGGCCGTGTGCCCTTTGCCGCGATTGATTGCCCACCCAGCCAGTGCCGCTGAAACGATGTCATTCCATCACGTAGCAGCGCCCTGTTCATGGCAAGCGCGCTTTCCGTAGCTGCTGCAGCCTTTTCGCTGATCATCCGATGAAGCTCCGGATTGGTCCAGGCCGTGCCTGCCGCAAGGTTTGCGGTCCAGTTCTGGCAGCGCAGGGCGATGACGACAGGCGCCTGGAACCAGAGGCTGAACAGGTCGTGCGAGAGTTTTCCAGACATATCGTCTCCCTGATGAAAACCGGCTGAAAATAACGGCCGGCAGTTACTCAATGCGAGGCTTGGGCAAAGGGTTCCCTGAAGGTATTGCGGCCCGGGGCAGTCCGACGCACAAAAACTTTCAAAAGCCCGTCCCACTTTTCGAAAAAATGGTTATGGTGCGGCTCATGGACGAGACAGGCTTTTCCGAAAGTGACGGCGGGCAGACGCCGGGGTTGATGGCGGATCAGGGCGCGGTGAAACCGGCTACCGACGATGGCGCTTACCGCGTTCTTGCGCGCAAGTACCGGCCGAAGACGTTTGAGGATCTGGTCGGCCAGGAGCCGATGGTTCAGACGCTGGAAAATGCGTTTGAAACCGGGCGGATTGCGCAGGCCTGGATGCTGACCGGGGTGCGCGGTGTCGGCAAGACCACCACCGCCCGCATCCTCGCCCGCGGCCTCAATTACGAAGTGCCGGGCGTTGCCGACAAGCCGACGGTGAAGCTCACGCAGGAAGGCACGCACTGCAAGGCCATCATGGAAGGCCGCCATGTCGACGTCATCGAGATGGACGCCGCCTCCCACACCGGCATCAACGACATTCGCGAAATCATCGATGCGGCCCGCTACCGCCCGGCAACGGCGCGCTACAAGGTCTACATCATCGACGAAGTGCACATGCTTTCGAACGCAGCCTTCAACGGTCTGCTGAAGACCCTGGAAGAGCCGCCGGAGCACGTGAAGTTCATCTTCGCGACGACGGAGATCCGCAAGGTGCCGATCACGGTCCTGTCGCGCTGCCAGCGTTTCGACCTGCGCCGGATCGAACAATCCAAGCTGATCGGTCTGCTGCGCCGGATCTCCGATGCCGAGGGCATCCAGATTTCCGACGAAGCCCTGATGCTGATTGCCCGTGCGGGGGAGGGGTCGGCACGCGATTCCCTGTCCCTGCTCGATCAGGCCATGGCCCATGGCGCCGGCGCCATCGAGGCGGAAGACCTGCGTCAGATGCTGGGTCTTGCGGACCGTGCCCGGGTGATTGACCTCTTCGGCCACATCATGGCCGGCCGGATCGAGGACGCCCTGGGCGAACTGCAGGCGCAATATGAGGTCGGTGCGGATCCGGCCATCGTGCTGACGGACCTGGCGGACTTCACGCATCTTGTCACGCGGATGAAGGTTGCGCCGAAATCGGCTGACGAAGCGTCCGTGACCGAAGCTGAACGGGCGCGCGGCCGTGAGTTTGCAGAGCAGATTTCCGTTCGGCTTCTGTCCCGCGCCTGGCAGATCCTCTTGAAGGGTGTCCAGGAAGTTCAGGCCGCGTCCAAGCCACTGGCTGCTGCCGACATGGTGTTGGTGCGCCTTGCCTATGCCGCCGATCTGCCGGATCCGGGCGACCTGATGGCGCAGATCAAGAATGGCCAGAACCCGTTTGGCGGTGCGGCACCATCTGGTGGTGGCGGAGCACCTGCCGGTGGTGGCGGTGGTACATCCGCCATGGCTGTCGGCATGAACTACGCGCCCGGCAGTTCGGGCGGTGGCCCAACCATGCAGGCAAGCGCCCGTCCTCAGCTCTCGGCCATCCAGGGCGGCAGGCCCGTGCCTCAGGGAGTGCCGCAAGCCGCGCCCGAACCGCAGGCTCAGCCGGCGTATAATCTGAAGAGCCTCTACGATTGCGCCGCCCTTGCTTCCGAGAAGGGCGACATTCCGTTCAAGGTCAAGATCCAGCGCCTCATGCGACTGGTGAAATTCGAACCCGGCAAGATCGAGATCCAGCCGACGGACGACGCCCCGGCCGATATCGCCGGCGAGTTCGGCCGCAAACTGACCGAATGGACCGGACAGCGCTGGTTTGTCGTGGTTTCCCGCAATCAGGGACGCCCGACAATCCACGAGGAGCAAGAAGCCAACCAGCAGCAACTCCTGTCCGACGCGAAGTCGCACCCAACCGTTGCTGCCCTGCTGGCGCAGTTCCCGGGTGCCCGTGTTGTCGACGTGAAGGTTCAGGTCACCGAAGAAGACGACGCTGCTCTGGCCGACCCGATGGTCAGCGATCCGCTCCTGAGCGAAGCGCTCGGGGATGACGAAGACGATTGATCCGCGCTTCTTGTTCTTCTAAATGCAGTTCCCAGATAGGTAAGGTCGCGGAAATCCGCGCCATGTGAGGGTTTGGAAGGAGTCGTTCCATGGATTTCCTCAAGATGATGAAACAGGCCAAGCAAATGCAGGAGCAGATGGGCTCGCTGCAGGAGCAGATCGTTGAGATCGAGGCCGAAGGCTCGGCCGGTGGCGGCCTGGTCACCGTACGTCTCAACGGCAAGAGCGATCTGAAGTCGCTGTCGATCGATCCGTCTCTTCTGAAGGAAGAGGAAAAGGAGATCCTCGAGGATCTGCTGATTGCTGCCCACACCGAAGCCCGTGCCAAGGTCGAGCAGGCAATTCAGGAAAAGACCCAGGAACTGATGGGTGGTCTGGGCCTGCCCGCCGGCATGAAACTGCCGTTCTGATACCAACTGAAGTGCGTGGCGGCCATAAGGGCCTCGCGCCATGCCTCGTAAGCCGGCCTCTTGGTCGCTTCCTGGAAATCAGGGGAGCGGTCCGGCCGGTTCGACGCGGCAGGTCTTTCAGGTGGTCGTCAACGCGCGCTGAAGAGAAAACCATGGCACAGAAAAGTGTGGCAGGACCGGAAATCGAACGGCTGATCCAGCTCCTGGCGAAACTGCCGGGTCTTGGCCCGCGTTCGGCACGCCGTGCCGCGCTGCATCTGATCAAGAAAAAGGATCAGCTGCTGGTGCCGCTGGCGGACGCCATGGGCATTGCTGTTCGGGAAATCGGCATCTGCTCGACTTGTGGCACTGTCGATACGTCCGATCCCTGCACCATCTGTTCAGATCCGAAACGCGACCAGAGTGTTCTGGTGGTGGTCGAGGATGTTGCCGATCTGTGGGCGCTGGAACGTGCCGGCGCGGTCAATGCCCGTTATCACGTCCTGGGCGGAACCCTGTCGCCTCTCGACGGCATCGGCCCGGAGGATCTCAATCTCGCCTCGCTGATCGACCGTTGCGGGTCGGAAGGCTTTTCGGAAGTCATTCTGGCGATCAACGCCACCGTCGAAGGGCAGACAACGGCCCACTACATCATGGACCAGCTGTCTCATCTTGAGGTCAATGTCACCCGGCTCGCCCATGGGGTGCCCGTCGGCGGCGAACTGGACTATCTGGACGAAGGCACGCTGGCGCAGGCGCTGCGCGCCCGGACGCGGTTCTAGAAACACGCTGGAAACCAGGCACCTGGCACACTGCCGAAACCGACAGCCTCACTTCTCATACAAAAACGCTGCGCAAAACAGATCGCCGGGAAACCGGAAGATCTCCCGTCTCGATGTAAAACCAGCTGTCTCGCCCATCGCCAACCAGTCTTCCGGGGTTTCGGGAAAGTCGTGCGTGCTGATGTGTTCCCAGAGGTGGTCGTATTCGGCGTCGGTTAGTGAACGAAACCGATGGCGCAGTTCTTCCTGCCAGCGGTGTGTGTAATCGGCTCGTGTTTCGCCGGGCAGACACACAGGCTCCGCGCAGACGAAGACGCCGCCCGGCTTGAGCGCGTTGCAGACCGCTGACAGCATTTCCTGTTTTTGCGCGCGCTGAAGATGATGGATGGAATAACCGCACCAGATGAAGTTGGCGCTGGCCGGACGGCTCACGATGCCTTCCACCATGTCCTCTTCGGCAAGTTCCACATCATACGGCACGTCCTTCATCACCCGGGCGGCGCATTGCAGCGCCGGGCGTGACAGGTCGAGGCCCTCGTAGGTCGCGACCTTGCTGTCCTGAAGCACCGTCTGCGCAAGACTGGCGTCGCCGCAGGCCAGATCCAGAAAAGCGAAAGGCCTGTCAAAACGTCTGCCGATCTCGTCGCGCAAGAGCTGGCCGATTTCCCTGTGGTGCATTTCGTTGGCACGCACCAGCTTGTGATAGATGTTCCACTCGAACTGGAATATTTTCAGGGCTTCGGGTGCCAGCCCCTTGGTGATGTCGGTGTCGGGGGCAAAATGAAGATGCAGCATCGTGCGGTCCGAACCTGGGGTGTAAAGTACCGGCAACGAACAACCGTTTACCAAATGCTAGTTTCAGAAGCTGGTTTGCACAACATTAAGTTTAGTTTTCGGGCAGCTATCGTCCGCGGGCTTGCACATGATCGGCGCTGCACTTATGTCGAGGCGGTCGTTCACGAGAAATTTGAAGGTGTCATGTTCCAAGCTGCTTCCCGTGCCATGTCCGAGGTGTTCGAACCGCCGTTCCGGGCAATTTTCTGGAAGATGCTTGGCTTTACACTTGGCGTGCTGGTTGTCATCTGGATCGCCCTGCAGGGCGTGATCGCGGCCTTCGTCGCGCTGCCTTATGCCTGGATGGACACGGCGATATCCGTTCTGACGGGCATTGGCGCAATTTTCGTACTCGGCTTCCTGATTGCGCCTATTTCAGCGCTTTTCGCCGGCCTCTTTCAGGACGAGATCGCGGATATCGTCGACAAGAAAGACTATCCGCACGACCAGCCGGGCCGCGCACTGCCGCTGTCGCAGTCGATCGTGCAGACCATAAAGTTCACCGGCGTCGTGATTTTGGGCAACCTGTTTGCCCTGGTGCTGCTGCTTGTGCCCGGTGTCAATCTGGTCGCCTTCTTCATCGTGAACGGTTACCTGCTCGGCCGGGAATTCTTCGAATTCGCCGCCATGCGTTTCCTTCCGGCGGCCGAGGCGAAGGCATTCCGCAAGGCGCGGGGCGGAACCGTTTTTCTCGGTGGTCTCATCATCGCCGGCTTGCTTGCCGTGCCGATTCTCAACCTGGTGACGCCGATCTTTGCGACCATCTTCATGCTGCATCTTTTCAAGCTGCTGGCAGCGCAGCGGCAGAATGTGGCGCGCGCCTGAAGACTGTCTCGCTCTTGCGGGGCGGGAGACGGTACCCTGCAATTGAGGCTGCCAGGATGGCGTCACGTCACCCGACACTTGCATATCCCATGGCAATCTGACCAAGTGCCCCTCCGAACCGGAGGAGCACATGCAGGAATTGCTGACGGAAATCGCGGAAACCGCTGCGGCCAATCCCGACAAAGGCAATGTCGCGACCTATATTCCCGAACTGGCAGGCATCGATCCCAACCAGTTCGGCATAGCCGTCGCCCTGGCCGATGGCAGGGTATTCACAGCCGGCAATGCCGATGTGCCGTTCTCCATCCAGTCCGTCTCCAAGATTTTTGCCCTTGCTCTGGCGCTCGGCCGGGTCGGAGATCAGCTCTGGTACAGGGTTGGGCGCGAACCCTCCGGACTTTCCTTCGATTCGATCCTGCTTCTGGAGCGGGAAGATGGCATTCCCCGCAATCCGTTCATTAATGCCGGTGCGCTGGTGACGACGGATACCTATCTGGCCGGATCAACGCCACGGGAAGCTCTGGGCGAATTGCTGCGCTTTATTCGCGCCGCCTGCGACGACGACAGCATCCACATGAACGAGAAGGTCGCGAAGTCGGAACTGGCCACCGGACACCGCAATTTCTCGCTTGCCCATTATCTGGCGTCCTACGGCAACCTGCGGGCTTCCGTCGACAAGGTGCTTGGCACCTACTGCCATCAATGCGCCATTGAAATGTCCTGCCGGCAGCTTGCGCTTGCCGGCCGCTTTCTGGTGGATGCGCCCCGGATGCCGGGCCTTGTTTCGATCGAGCGCCGGAGGCGGATCAATGCCCTCATGATGACTTGTGGCCATTACGACGGTTCGGGCGATTTCGCCTTTCGTGTCGGCATGCCGGGCAAAAGTGGTGTCGGCGGCGGCATTCTCGTGATTTCACCAAGTCGGGCGTCGATCGCCGTCTGGTCGCCGGGTCTCAACAAGTACGGCAATTCCAAGCTGGGCACGGAAGCAATGGAGCATTTTGCTCACAAAACCGGCTGGTCGGTGTTCGGCGTTCCCCACGGGGGCGAAGGGGCTCACGTTTAGGTCACTTTCTGTCACCGGATGAATTTAAACGATATAGAAGTAGTTTCCTTGCAATTAGGCCTATAGGATATTTTGACCTTTTGAAGCGTTGGCGCTATTACGCACCTAGACAACGCTTTGATTTGCTTACGTTTGCGTAAACGTAAACTGGGGTGAGGTGAGTTGAGGTTGGGTCGTTTGGCCAGAAGGCTGCGCCGGTTCGTCCGGGGTCGGAACCAGGTTCAAACGGGTCATCTTAAGCGCATTTCGCTCTAGCGTCGTACGGGAGAGGAATTCCATGTCGAACGCCGATCTGCGGGGCAACCGCCCGCTGTCGCCCCATCTTCAGATTTACAAGCCCATTCTGACGATGGTCATGTCGATTCTGCACCGCATCACTGGCGCGGCGCTCTATTTCGGCACTGTCCTGCTGGCCTGGTGGCTGATCGCCGCTGCGGCGGGCCCCAGCTACTTCGATTTCGTCAACGGCATCTACGGCTCGATCATCGGCCGTCTGATCCTGTTCGGCTTCACCTGGGCGCTTGTGCATCACATGCTCGGCGGCCTGCGCCACTTCATCTGGGACATGGGTGCGGGCTTCGGCAAGGAAGCGCGCGAGTGGCTCGCCAAGGCGACCATCATCGGGTCCGTTGCCGTCACGCTGATCCTCTGGATCATCGGCTACGCGGTTCGCTAAGGAGAGTGTCATGACAGATATGCGCACGCCCCTGAACAAGGTACGCGGCCTTGGCTCTGCCAAGGAAGGCACCGATCACTTCTGGAAGCAGCGTCTGACAGCTGTCGCCAACGTGTTCCTGATCTCGTTCTTCGTGATCCTGGTGATCGCGATGCAGGGCTCCTCCCACGGCGACGTGGTCGAGACCCTCAAGAACCCGCTCGTTTCGATCATCCTGCTCCTGGTTATCCTCTCCGGCGTCTATCACATGAAGCTCGGCATGCAGGTGATCATCGAAGACTATGTGCATGGCGAAGGCATCAAGTTCCTCACGTTGATGGCGAACACCTTCTTCTGCGCCTTTATCGGTTTCGGCTGCGTCTTCGCAGTGCTCAAGATTGGCTTTGGAGGCTGACCCGAATGGCCAAGACCTATGAATTTGTCGACCACACCTATGATGTGGTGGTCGTCGGCGCCGGTGGCGCAGGCCTGCGGGCCACGCTCGGCATGGCCGAGCAGGGCCTGAGAACGGCCTGCATCACCAAGGTGTTTCCGACCCGCTCCCACACCGTTGCTGCCCAGGGCGGCATCGCCGCGTCGCTCAAGAACATGACGCCGGACTGCTGGGAATGGCACATGTACGACACGGTGAAGGGATCCGACTGGCTCGGTGACACCGACGCCATGGAATACCTGGCCCGTGAAGCGCCGAAGGCGGTCTACGAACTGGAACACTATGGTGTGCCGTTCTCTCGGACCGAAGACGGCCGCATCTATCAGCGCCCGTTCGGTGGTCACATGCAGAACTACGGCGAAGGTCCTCCCGTTCAGCGCACTTGCGCTGCAGCCGACCGGACCGGACACGCCATCCTGCACACGCTGTACGGCCAGTCCCTGCGCAACAATGCCGAATTCTACATCGAGTATTTCGCGCTCGACCTGATCATGTCCGAAGACGGCGTGTGCCAGGGCGTGATCGCGTGGAACCTCGATGACGGCACCATGCACCGTTTTGCCGCCAAGATGGTGGTTCTGGCGACCGGCGGTTACGGCCGCGCCTTCTTCTCGGCAACCTCCGCCCACACCTGCACCGGTGATGGTGGCGGCATGGTGGCCCGTGCGGGCCTGCCGCTTCAGGACATGGAATTCGTCCAGTTCCACCCGACCGGCATCTACGGCTCCGGCTGCCTGATCACCGAAGGGGCACGCGGCGAAGGCGGTTATCTGGTCAACTCCGAGGGCGAACGCTTCATGGAGCGCTACGCACCGTCGGCCAAGGACCTTGCCTCCCGTGACGTGGTCTCGCGCTGCATGACCATGGAAATCCGCGAAGGCCGCGGCGTCGGCAAGGACAAGGACCACATCTTCCTGCACCTGGATCACCTCGATCCGGCTCTGCTGGCCGAACGTCTGCCGGGCATTTCCGAAAGCGCCCGCATCTTCGCCGGCGTGGATGTGACCAAGGATCCGATCCCGGTCCTGCCGACCGTTCACTACAACATGGGCGGCATTCCGACCAACTACTGGGGCGAAGTGCTGAACGCGGACGGCAATAACCCGAACCGCATCCAGGAAGGCCTGATGGCCGTCGGTGAAGCCGGCTGTGCATCGGTTCACGGTGCCAACCGTCTCGGCTCCAACTCGCTGATCGACCTTGTGGTGTTCGGGCGCGCGGCGGCGATCAAGGCAGGTGAGGTCGTCGATCCGAAATCGGCCGTTCCGGCGCCGAGCGAAGCTTCCTGTGAAAAGATCATGGACCGCTTCGACAAGCTGCGGAACGCTTCCGGTTCCATCCCGACCGCGGATCTGCGCGACAAGATGCAGCGCGCCATGCAGGAAGACGCTGCCGTCTTCCGGACCCAGGAAAGCCTGGAGCAGGGCTGCAAGCGTCTGACCGAGATCTGGGGCGAAATGAAGGACCTCAAGGTCTCCGACCGTTCGCTGATCTGGAACTCCGATCTGGTGGAAACACTGGAGCTGGAGAACCTGATGGCCAACGCCATCACCACGGTCTACGGCGCGGAAGCCCGCAAGGAAAGCCGCGGCGCCCATGCCCGCGAGGACTACAAGGACGGTCCGTTCGCCGGCCGCGACGACGAGAACTGGCGCAAGCACACGCTCTCGTGGGTCGATGAAGCCGGCAACGTCAAGCTGGACTACCGTCCGGTGGTGCTCGATCCGCTGACCACCCTTGAAGAGGGTGGCATCGATCCGAAGAAGATCGCGCCGAAAGCGCGCGTCTACTAAGGAGACGGCACGGTGAGCCAGGTGGCAACCCTTTTGGACACGAGAAGTCCGTTCGGCACATATCCCGCCGAGCGGATGGTCCGGGCTGCCTGGCGTCTTGCCGACCGGCACGACCTTTCCAAGGGCCTGCGCAAGCGTATCCGGTCCCTGGTGGCGCGGTTCTTCAAGGGCCCTTACGACCTGGAAGCCGACGGTCTGAAGTTCCGGATCTATCCGGGTGAAAACTATGACGACCGCAAGATCCTGGCCAAGGGCCGCCTGCCGGAGCGCGAAGAGCACAAGCTGATCGAACCGCATCTGGGCAAGGGCAAGGTGTTTGTCGATATCGGCGCCAACATCGGTTCCTATTCGATCTTTGCCGCCGGTCTCGGCGCGGAGGTTGTTGCGATCGAAGCCAACCCGCAGACGGCAACGAAGCTCGGTTTCAACGTACGTGCAAACGACCTGGACACCGTGACGGTGGTCAATTCAGCCGTTGGCCCGCGCGACGATACGCTGCCGCTGTGGCAGGAACCGAGCAACTGCGGCTTTGCCACCTTCGTGAAGGACCTGACCACCGGCGAATGGGCTGGCGACTGGACACCGACCTTCGTCAAGGTTCGTCCGCTGACGGCCATAGCCGACGATCAGGGCCTCACCCGGATCGATGTTTTGAAAGTTGATGTGGAAGGCTTCGAGGACCGTGTGGTCCTGCCTTTCCTGAGGCACGCGGACCGGAGCCTCTGGCCCCGCGTGATCCTGCTTGAAACCAATTGCCGGCCCTACTGGACCGAGGATTGCCTGAGTGAACTGGCAAACCGCGGCTACGGGGTAACCGGCCAGACGAATGACAACATGGTCTTTGAGCTCTCTGCCTGAGCGAAAGACGATTTGGCCCTGGACGCGAAACCAAGGGCCCAACGCGGAGCAGTAACGAGATGGTTCAGCTGACGCTTCCCCGGAACTCCCAGGTGACGGAAGGCAAGGTGTGGGACAAGCCGGAAGGCGCCACCAACCTGCGTGAATACCGCATCTATCGCTGGAACCCGGACGATGGCCGCAACCCGCGCGTCGATACCTATTTCATCAATGCGGACGATTGCGGGCCGATGGTGCTCGACGGCCTCATCTACATCAAGAACAAGATCGATCCGACACTGACCTTCCGCCGGTCCTGCCGCGAAGGTATTTGCGGGTCCTGCGCGATGAACATCGACGGCACCAATACTCTGGCCTGCACCAAGGGCATGGACGAGATTGCCGGCGACGTCGTCAAGATCTACCCGCTGCCGCACATGCCGGTGGTCAAGGACCTTGTTCCGGATCTGACCAATTTCTATGCCCAGCACCGTTCGATCGAGCCTTGGTTGAAGACAGTATCGCCAGCCCCGGAAAAGGAATGGCGCCAGTCGCATGAAGACCGGGTGAAGCTTGATGGCCTGTATGAGTGCATTCTGTGTGCCTGCTGCTCCACCTCCTGCCCGAGTTACTGGTGGAACGGCGACCGCTATCTCGGCCCGGCCGTCCTTCTGCAGGCCTATCGCTGGCTGATCGACAGCCGTGACGAGGCCACCGGCGAACGTCTGGACAATCTGGAAGATCCGTTCCGGCTTTACCGCTGCCACACCATCATGAACTGCTCGCAAGCCTGCCCGAAGGGTCTGAACCCGGCCAAGGCGATCGCCGAGATCAAGAAGATGATGGTCGAACGCAGGGTTTAAATTGCGCGGCACCAAAAAATCGAAAGGCCGTCCCATGGGGGCGGCCTTTTTTGTATTGGTTCCGAACGACCTTGCCACCGTCATTCCGGACAAGCGCAGTGAAGCTGCGCACCGATCCGGAATCCAGATATCAGCGTGAGCGGAGCGAACACTCTGGAAAGATAAGGCAGCGCTATTCGCGCAGCATATTTCTGGATTCCGGATCTGCGGTCGGCTGCGCGCCTTCCTTGTCCGGAATGACGCGGGAAAACGCTTTTGCGTTTCCCGGTGCCCTGTTCTGGTAGGACCGAAGCTGAGCCGGGATTACCGCGTTCTCAAGAAAAGCTCCACCGGCATCACCCCTTAGCCCGGCACACCAGAAGCGAGCTGTTGCACCAGCCCCTGAACCCGGGAACACGACCAAGTGTGCGGGTGAGGGCGATTTCAGCGGGTTTCAGCGGGCCCCATTCGAAGGTCTTGCCACGCAGTTGGTGGAACAGTTTCCCGTGGCGGTTGGTTTCCTCGTACCAGGGGCTGAGCATCGGCAGATAGGGCAGGCACGAGAGATAGCCGATGCCGTGAACCGACTCGATCGTGACCGCGCGGCCGATGATCTCCGACCATTCGTTCAAGGTCATGCGGACCTGGTGCTCGGCGTAGTGCAGGTGGCCCAGCTTCAGCCGGTCGAGGCGATAAAGCTGCGGGACCACGGCAAGGATCAGTCCACCCGGTGCAATGACCTCACCACATTGACGCATCACGGATTCGATCGCCGGGCCACGGCCTGGCAGATGCTCCAGCACGTCCAGAAGGGCGATCACATCCGGTTGCCAGGGCAGGTCGTCGCGGTGTTCGGAAAGAAGGGTGGCATCCAGCACGATGTCCGGTTCGAACGCCGCTTCATAATCGGCACCGCAATAGTCGAAATCCAGGCCGGTGTCGGCGAGGTATTCTTTCGAAATCGAGGTTGAGCAACCGATATCGAGAATGCGCGGCGGCCGACCAAGGTCTTGCGCCCAGTCCCGGATGGTGCGGGCGACAATGTCGAACTTCACCGTTCCGTACAGGTTCCTCTGGGCGTTCGCGAGCTTCTTGACCAGATACTGCGAATGGACCGTAACTTCGGATTGCTCATCATCCGCTAGGTCTGGTCTCTCTGTTCGATCCAGAGTTTGGTGCACACTGCCTCTCCTTCTGTCGCCAAGCGGTGAATGCCGGGTTCGTAGGTGTAGGTGGTCAGGTCGGCCATCAGCACGATCAGTTCGCCGAGGATCAGCTCGACCACTTCATCGGCAACGCTGCCGGAGCCGGGAATGAAATTGGCCGGGTAGCCGTCGTTGACGAGGCAGATCTGCTTGTCCGCCCCCTGTTGGCCGGGAAGCTGGAAAGCCTTGATTGACGGATGAATGTCGCAGGCTGGCGACTGTTCCAGAAAATCGACGTCGATTTCGATACGCCGGGAACTAGCGCTCGCCACCAGGCAGCCGTTGCGAAGCTGCTGCAGCACGTCCCGGGTTATCGACAAGCGCCCTGCCGCCCCGACAACCAGGTCGCATTGCTCGAGATCCGTGGGATGAAGGGTCGCCGGATAACCTGACAACCTTGCTTCTGCGATTTTCAGCGGGTCGACATCGATCAGCGAGACGATGACATCCAGCCGGCGCAGGGCCTTGGCCACGCCGAACCCGATCCAGCCTGCTCCGAAGACAGCAGCGCGCCGGCCGGCCAGGGAGTTGCCGAGGTCGCGCATGAGCCCATCCAGGCATCGGGCAATGGTCTCGCCGCAACGTACCGCTTCCAGGCGCTTCAGCTCGCTGTCGGCACAGTGGAGCACAGGCACCCGCAGCCGTGTCTGCCCGGCCCGCCAGACGCCTTGCTTGGTGATCTCCACCACGCCTTCGACAAGGTGCAGCTGATCTTGAAACCGCTCGTGCAGCAATTCGACGGCATAACCGCCGACTTCCTGAATAACGAGCTTCTGGTCGGAGGCCCGGCATGCATCCAGGCTCTTCTGCAAGGCCTTGGCCAGGACTTCTTTGAATTCTGGCTCGGTCTTCGGGCACTGGACCTTGTCGCCGTATACGGCCTGCCATTTCAGCCGTGTCACATCACTGCCGGAGGAATACGGGATGCCGATGATTGCATCGAAATCCATGACCCCTTCCAGCGCATCGATCATGCGCCTTGTGTCGTCAAACAGATGCGCCACCAGCAGATACCGGTGCGCTTCACTCTTGAAGAGATCGAGCCGCTTGACCAGCGCCGGCAGATAGTCCGCACGTCGGGCATAGGCGGGCGCGGCCGCAGTAGATATGTCGCTTAATGGATGCATTGTTAGTTATTCCGAGGGTTCTGCCATTCTGGCACTGCGCCGCCGGTACGCACAAGTGCGAGTTGTGAAATAGACAGGAAAAATGAGGCAGCAATCCAACAACTTTTGAGCCACTGCACAGGAACTGCACAAACAATACTGAAAAGCCGCTCGGCCACGCCCTTTTGTGTCCTGTTCTGTCTTCAATGATCGCCCTGTTGACCGGGTGCCCGCCTGACGGGACATCCTTCTGGCAGAGGGTTGATTTGCATGACAAGCGATACTGAAAACGACACCATTGAACAACCGCAGGAGCGACCTCAATTTTCGCAGCCCCGCTCACCCCGTGAACAGCCGGTGCGCCGAACGTCTTTTCTTGGGTCTCCGGCAGTCAAGTTCGTGATCATCGGGATGTTGACCGTGATGCTGCTGGTGCCGAGCCTGTTTGTCTGGGTGCTGGTGGAAGAACGTGCCGAAAGGGCCCGGGATGTCGCTCAGGACATCGCCCGGTCCTGGGGTGGCGTCCAGGAGATCAACGGACCGTATCTGGTTGTTCCGTTCAGCGAGACCTTCACTGTTTCCACCGGAGAAAACGCCAAGACCGAAATTCGCTGGCACACTGCCATCCTGTTTCCGGAAAAGCTGGATGTGAGTGGCGACATCTCCGTTCAGGAGCGCAGGAAATCGATCTATTCGCTGCCCGTCTATCATGGTGACGTGACATTGAAGGGCCGGTTCGCCGCAACGTCGTCCGAAAACTTTCAGCCGCAGTTCGGTGGGCAAATCGACATTGCCGGGGACAAGGCGGTTCTTGTGGTCGGCATCGGCGACATCGCAGCACTGAAAAGCGAGGTCGCACTGGTCCTGAACGACGGTGGTTCTGTGCCGTTCGAGCCTGGGCTCGGGCCGCTGACCATGGAGCCGATACGGCGGTCTGTTGCCACGATCAACGCGTCCGGTATCAACGCACCTGTCGCTGCGGGTTTGTGGCGAAACGGGTTTTCTTTCGACATCCCGATGCAGCTGAACGGCTCTACCGCCTTCTACGTTGCCCCGGCCGGTCAAACGACCAGCGTATCCCTTCAATCCGACTGGCCGCATCCCGGCTTTACCGGCGCATTCCTGCCGGAAGCACGAGAAATCGGCGATGCCGGTTTCAACGCATCCTGGACCATCCCCTATCTTGCCCGCGGCATTCCCAAACTGGTGCTCGGCCCGCAAATGCCGTTGCAAAACAAGGTTCTGGGAGTGCAATTCGTTGAACCAGTCAATTTTTATCAGACCATTTCCAGGTCGTTGAAATACGCAGTCTGCTTCATCAGTCTGACCTTCCTGGCGGTTTTCGTTCTGGAAATGCGCTCCGGATGGCGGGTCCATTGGATCCAGTATGGCCTGGTCGGACTGTCCCTGATCGTCTTCTACGTCATGCTGCTCGCCTTTGCAGAACATGTTGGCTACGGCCTGGCCTATCTTGTGGCCGCTGCCGCCGCGACGCTGCTGAACGCGCTCTATATCGGGACTTCGCTCAAGAGCCGTCTTGCCGGAAGCGTGATGCTTGCGGTCCTGGCTGCGATATTCGGCGTGCTTTATGCGCTCATGCAGGAGCAGGACTACGCGCTCCTGATCGGTTCGATGATCGGGTTCCTGTCACTTGCCGTTACCATGTTTGCCACCCAGCGGATCGACTGGTCCGGGCAACAACAGGTCGGCACGAGGCCGCAGGCCGAAGCGGTCTGACGGTCATTCTGTCATTCCGGCATGTCGCCAATCCGGTCGGCGGTGTGGCTTCGCTGCGCCGCCGATTTTGCTTGGCATTTGCCGGTTGAGCGCATCGCAGCTCTAAAACGAGGCTTGCAATTTCTCCTTGAATGTTCTTATTTCGTTCTATTGAGGTGAGTGGGAGGACGTGATGTCCATTCTTGATCATATCGGTTTTGCGGTCAGCGATTTTCCGGCGTCTCGTGCGTTCTACGAAAAGGCCCTGGCGCCACTTGGCATCAAGGTGTTGATGGACGTCACCGCTGAAATGACGGGTGGACCCGCCTATTGCGGTTTCGGCAAGGACAAGCCGGACTTCTGGATTGGTGAAGGCAAAGCCCCCGGAACACCGGTGCATGTCGCCTTTGCAGCTTCGAACCGGGCGCTCGTCGATGCCTTCTACGAGGCTGCGATCGCAGCCGGCGGCAAGGATAACGGCGCACCGGGCCTGCGGCCGCAGTACCACGAAAATTACTACGGTGCTTTCGTACTCGACCCGGATGGTCTGAATATCGAGGCGGTCTGTCATCTGCCTGAATAAGTCTTTGTTTCCTGATTTCAATTTGGAGAAAAAAATGCACAAGAGCCGGCTGGGAGATCTGGTGATCGACTGTGAAGGTGGCGATATCGACCGCCATGCGGAATTCTGGGCCGGTGCGCTCGGGCGCACTGTTGAAGCTGAGCCGAAAAACCCACGCTATCGCCGCCTGATCGGCACGGAAGATGAAATCGGCATCCTGCTCCAGTCGGTCGAGCATCCCTCCCGCGTGCACCTGGATATCGAAACCGACGATCCGGAAAAGGAAGTTGCCCGGCTTGAAGGTCTAGGCGCGACCATCGTTCAGAAACTGGACGGCTGGACAGTGATGCAGGCAACCAGCGGTCACCGGTTCTGCGTCGTCAAACCGCAACTCGCCGGTTTTGAGGAGGCAGCCAAGACCTGGGAGGCCTGAGAATGGCCTGATCAGTCATGGCTTTGGCTGCCCGAAACGAGGGGCCTCACGCCAGGCTCACGGGCATGTGCTGGTTTGGCGAGCGGAGTTGAGTTTGTCTCAGCCGCCGGGCGCGTTACCTCTTTCGGGTAGAATTCGAAATGTCTTCACGGGTCTTCCAACCCATGAAGCGCATTTCAAAGTCGAAGACCACAGCTCGAAACCCAAGCGCGCTGGTCGTCTTTCCGGTCGGGGTTTCGCAATCATCACCAGGTTGGTGATCCCTCCGGAAAGGTCGACCACAACCAGCTCCCTGGAGGACCTGACATGAAACGCCTGCTCCCGCTCACTTTCGTTGCCGCGCTCGTGGCGTCGATGCCACCGGGTACCGCACAGGCCGAAACCGCAGTGCTTGCCGGAGGATGCTTCTGGTGCGTTGAATCCGATCTTGAGAAACTTCCCGGCGTGCGCGATGTCGTTTCCGGCTATGCCGGCGGGGAGACCCAGAACCCTACCTACAAGGACTATGATCGTGGCGGTCACCGGGAGGTCGTCAGGGTCGATTTCGACGAGAACAAGATCAGTTACGCCGAACTTGTCGGGATCTTCCTGCGCACCGTCGATGTGACGGACGCCGGCGGTCAATTCTGCGACCGGGGACATGCCTATTCCACCGCCATCTATCCTCTGGACGAAACCCAGGCGAAACAGGCCAGGGCGGAAATCGCGAAGGCGGAAAAGGCACTCGGCGGAAAGATCGTAACGCCGGTAGAGGCTCCGGCCGTTTTCTGGCCCGCCGAGGACTACCACCAGGCCTATTACAAGAGCCAGGTTCGTACGCTCACCCGCTTCGGCTACGTCACCCGCGCCGACGCCTACAAAGGCTACAGGAAAGGGTGCGGCAGGGATGCACAGGTCAAGGCCGTGTGGGGCAGCGAAGCCTTCAAGGGGCTGCCCAAGGCAGGATCATAACATTCGAAAATGGGCCGTTTCCGCGGGGAACGGCCCAAAAGAACAGCATTTTCGTCGAATTTTCAGGCATCAATTTGCCGTAGGGTAAGGTGTACACTACATACTCTCAGTGGGCTTACGTCTGAAAGGACGCTAACATGCTGAGCTTGTTTGGAAGTCGCGTTACAGCAGAGCCGGAATTTATTTCTGAATTGAGAGCCGTCGAGACGGAAGACCGCCTTCGAAGATCCACCGCCGCCATGCTGGAAGCAGCAGGGTTGGAGATCTGTGACACCAACACACCGACCGAATTTGCGGCAGCTGCCACCGTGTCGATCATGAAGCTCGTGCTGAAAGTGGTCGAGCGCGACTTTGACGAACTGTGCTTCGAAAACCGATTTGTCACCGGCCTGTTCGGGTTCCTGATTGCCCATAATCTGACGCGGCGCACCAATGCTGATCTTGGTGTCGTGCTGGGTATTGCGGGTCTGGACCTCTTCTCGCATGAGGAAATCGAACAGATCTACAAGCTCGGCTCGTCCTACAGGCGTCTGCGCCAGCACCGGAACATGCATCTGGCGCTCAGGGACATCATCGACAGTTTCCTGTCGCATCCTGATGAAGAAACCTTGTCGGATCTTGCCGGGGTGTATCAGCTCTGCCTGCAGCAGGACGGTTGACCGGATTTCATCGGCAACCATCGTGGCGGTCATACGCCGGCTTCAAATGCCTCGACCAGCTCGAGGAACGCCTCGCCGTATTTTTCAAGTTTGGACTGACCGACACCGGAAACGGCCAGCAGCGCATCTTCGGTCACCGGGCGCGCAGCGGATATCCCGGCCAGCGTCGCATCCGTGAACACTACATAGGGCGGTACGCCCTGATCGCGGGCAATCTGGGTCCGCAGCCTGCGCAAGCGTTCAAACAGCAGCCTGTCTTCATGGTCCAGTTCATCGGCGATGGAGGCCGTACGTGAAGAACTCGTCCGTTTCAGGCCTGCCGCGCTTCGGTCCTTGCGCAAGGCGAGCTTCTCGTCACCGCGAAGGACGCTCCGCGCCTTTTCCGTCAGAACCAGAGCACCGAACTGGGCATGGTCGACATCGACGTAGCCTGCGGCGACAAGCTGACGGGCAATCGACTGCCAGGTCTTCTGCGGCACGTCCTGGCCAATTCCGAAAACCGACAGCGTGTCATGGCCGAAGCGGGTGCTTTTCTCGTTGGTCTTGCCCAGAAGCACATCTATGACATGCGCCGTGCCGAAACGTTGGCCAGTACGATAGATCGCCGACATCAGCTTTTGGGCAGCTTCCGTGCCGTCCCAGGTCTCCACCGGGGACAGGCAGGTGTCGCAGTTGCCACAGGGTTTGGGGTAGGTCTCGCCGAAATGGGCCAGCAGGGCCTGACGACGGCAACCGGCCGTTTCACAAATGCCGAGAAGCGCGTTCAGCTTGGCATTTTCCGCACGCTTGACCTCCTCGGGAGCATCGCCCTCGGCAATCATGCGCCGGCGCTGCACCAGATCTGCCATGCCGTAAGCCATGAAGGCTTCGGAAGGAGCGCCGTCGCGGCCTGCGCGGCCGGTTTCCTGGTAATAGGCCTCGACCGAAGACGGCAGATCCAGATGCGCGACATAGCGCACATCCGGCTTGTCGATACCCATGCCGAAGGCAACCGTCGCCACCAGGCACAGCCCTTCTTCCAGCAGAAACGCATCCTGGTTGGCGGAGCGCTGTTCCGCGGGCAATCCGGCGTGATAGGGCAGGGCCCTGATGCCCTTAGAGGTCAGCCATTCGGCGATGTCCTCGACCTTTGCCCGCGACAGGCAATAGACGATGCCGCTCTCGCCGGAGTGCTTCTTCAGGAAATCCAGCAGCTGCTGGCGCTGGTTGGTGCGCTCGACAATCTCGTAGCGGATGTTGGGCCGGTCGAAGCTGGTGGAAAAGACGGCGGCGTCTTCCAGTTGCAGGCGGGCCAGAATGTCTTTTTGGGTGTGCGGGTCGGCAGTCGCGGTCAACGCCACACGCGGCACGCCCGGATAGCGGTCGCGCAGACAGGACAGCGACATGTACTCCGGACGGAAGTCATGTCCCCACTGGCTGACGCAATGCGCTTCATCGATGGCAAAAAGGGCAATCTGCAGCGTGTCCAGGAACTTGCGGAAGCTCTCGGTGCCCAGCCGCTCCGGTGTCACGTAGAGCAGGTCGATTTCACCGCGGCGCAGGGCACTGCGAATGCTGTCCTGTTCTTCAGGTGACAGCGTGGAATTGAGAGCCGCGGCCTGAACGCCAGCGGCGCGAAGCGCACCGACCTGGTCTTTCATCAGCGCGATCAGCGGCGAGACGACAATGCCGACCCCACGCCGGCACAGTGCCGGGATCTGGTAACAGAGCGACTTGCCTGCGCCGGTGGGAAAAAGAACGACAGCGTCGTTGCCGTCCACAAGCGTTTCGATCACCGCCTGCTGTTTGCCCCTGAAGCTGCTGTAGCCGAAAACCTTCTGCAGAACCGCAAGCGGCTTCGGACGCACGGTCGGAGCAACGGCATGCTGCACTGGAATGACTTCCTCCGCGGCAACAGCGGGCGAAACGGGCATGGGTGAGACGGGTCCTTTGATTCTCCCGCACAATGTCTTATTCGCGGAAGAAGGGCAATGAAGGCGGAACCGCGCCTGTGGATGACGTGCAGGCCCTGGTCAGAGCATCAAAAAATCAGATGCTTAGGAGACGCGTGGAGGCGGTGCGTTGGCACCTAGAACTCGGCGTCCGGATCCGTCGCCAGCGTTTCGGCGCAGTGAATGCGCATCTGTTCGGTCAGATCGCCAAGGTCGCCTTCAAGTTTTTCCGGCCGGATCGGCTTGCCGAAATGCACGTTGAACTTGGCATGTTCCTTGTTGAGCAATTCGTTGAAGACCGTCATGTCGCGCAATTCGGTCGACACTCTCGCAAGGAAATAGAACAGACCGGAATTGCGCCCGCCCATGTGCATGGGAATGATCGGGGCCTTGTTCTTGCGTGCCAGCGCCAGGGCTGACGTCATCCAGGGCCGTTCTGTCAGCTTGCCGTCGTGCCAATAGGCCAGGCGCCCTGAGGGAAAAAGCACTACCACCCGCTCCTTGGCAAAGGCGGAGGAGGCGAGCTTGATCGTTTCCTTGGATTTTTCGCGGGTCTTGAAGTCAGCACGCCATTCGACCGGAATGATCATGTCGGCAAGGCGCGGGTTGATGCGGATGGCATCGCGGTTGGCAAAGATCGCAAGATCGTTCCGGCGGGACTTGATCGCATCATAAAGGACGATGCCGTCGGCAATGCCGGTCGGGTGGTTGGACACCAGAACGACGGGGCCTTCCTGCGGAACCCGTTCAAGGCCAAGCGTGGTGACGTCAAGCGACAGCAATCCGCTCAAATGGGCAAAAACCTCCAGCGCTTCCATCTGCGCAATGGTGTCGGCCATTTCGACGGCGGACTTGTAGCGAAGGATCTTGTGCGCGAAGGGTCTGATGAAGGGCCACCACGGGCTGGCCATCACCAGCTTGCCCCGTTCGGCAATCAGAAGGTCGACGATATGCTGCTCAGAAATCTGCCTCTGTGCCGCGGCCTGACGGCGCGTCGGCAAGGTGTCTGTCGTCTGGTCGGTCGTCCGCACAATGCACCTCTGCCCACGAGATTACTGCCTCACTCCGATGCATCGTTAACGAAATCAGCCTCTTGGTGCAAATGATCGTTGTACGAATTTCAGGATCGGAATCCACCCATCGGCGGCTCAGCTCCATAGGGAACTGGTGAAAATTGCCAGCGATGTCAAGAAGGAGGCTGCCCAGGCGAGCGAGCGCGGCGAGGCGCGGTCCGCCCAGTAGCAGCCGATATAAATGATCCTCAGTAACACGAAAAGCACGGCGAGCCTGTCGATCCAGTGCGGGTCGCCGCCCTGGTTGAGGCCAACGAAAACGGCAACCGCAAACAGGGGAAATGCCTCGAAGCCATTCGCCTGTGCCCCCTGTGCGCGGGCGCGGAAACCGTCTCGCCAATAGTCCGGGTCACGTGGGCGGGCGTTGTCGAAGGACTTGTCTAGTTTTGCCGGAAAGACGGAAAGCAGCGGCAGAATGGCGGCGGCAAGGACACACCAGAAGGCGACGGGCATGTGGGCTCCTCAGGAACGTGTTGCAGGTCTTGCGCGCGAATACCCGGAATGAGGCTGCAGCGAGGCACCGGGCTGCACGCGAGCGTTTGTGCGCATATCTATCAGGCTCGTGGAAGATATCCTCATGATTTTCGATGTTGCCCCGGGTTTGTCATAAAGTCTTCCCGTCCCGGCGCTAGGGGGAGGCCGCCCATGGCGTGATTGGCATGGGCTGCAGCCGCGAAGGAATGCCCCTTGTCGAAAACAACCGTTCTGTTCGTCTGTCCGGACAACAGCCTGCTGTCGCCCCTGGCCGAAGCCTATCTGAATTTTCGGGCAGGCGGTCTGATGCGGGCGTTCTCCGCAGGTGTGGCTCCTTCCCAGGAACTGAGCCGGCATGTGCGCCGGATATTGTCGGCACGGGGAATTGATGCCAAAGGGCTTGCGCCCAAGCCGATCGACATTTTCCTGATGCCGCATGCTGAAATTCCCGACAGGGTCGTCTATCTCGCTGACCAGGCGCCGGTGGCCTTGCCGCCGCAGTGGAAGACCACGACATCGAGTCATTGGTGGAACATTGCCGCAAAACCGCCTTTTCCGGATGGTTTTGGTGCCTGCGCCACTTATTTCGAGAAGATTGCGGAGGCGATCGACAGGCTTGTGGAGCCGCCAAAAACAGCAGGCAAGGCCGTCTCGAACCGGGTTGCCTGAGCGATCAGAAAACGGTCGATTCTCAGGATTTTGGATTTTCGACAAATTGTGGGCTAAGAGTTGCTCCCATATTGGGACGAAGGTGAGGGATTGATTCGTCATGATGCGCGCGGGAAAGTTTGTTTTGATCGTCGGCCTGGTGGTCCTGGCAGCTGGTTGCCAGAGATTGTCCGGAGGCCGGAATTATGCCGAACCGCTGCCGGCGACCCCGACGACACCCGTAGGCTCGGGACAGCTTGCACCGCTTGATCCCAACGCGCCGGCCGGCGGTCTCAACGATCCGTCGGCTCAGCCGACCGACCTGGCCAGCAACCCGGTTGCAGCGCCTGCCGATGCCAAGGAAGTTGGCCGGACAGACCTTCTGGGTGGCTGGAAAATCACCTCCGCTGGCGACAACTGCATGGCCTTCATGACGCTGACAACATGGTCCGGCGGCTACCGTGCAAATACCAGAGGTTGTGCTTCGCCTGTACTGTCCGGGATCTCTGCATGGGACCTGAGCGGCAATCAGGTGGTCCTGAAGGACGGCACCGGCCTGATCGTTGCGCAGCTTTACTCCAGCGCTTCCGGCCAGTTCAACGGCCAGACCTCTACCGGATCGCCGATCTCGCTGTACCGTTAAGGCCCCTCCGTATTTATGCTGGACAGCTCGCGCTATAGGTGTATATTTGCATAGCTACCGGAAAGGCTGTGCAAATGTCAAAATACGAACCACTGCGGGAACACTTGGCACGACTGGAAGATGTTGTCTGGGCGGCCAAGCTGAACGAAGTCGAAGATATCATAGGCTCGTCGCTGCCCAAGAGCGCCCGGGAACACCGGACCTGGTGGGCAAACTCCGGCGGCAGTCTCGTTCACCAGAACGCCTGGCTTGATGCCGGCTGGCGGGTAGAGCGAACCGATCTCATGCGCGATGTCATCGTCTTCCGCCGGTTGCGCATCGGCGGAACCGTGGCCGGGGTGTCCGCCCGTATGGATCGGACCGCCAAGAATCCGCAGAAAACCGCAGAAAAGCGGCTCACCAAGGAAATGGCGGCCCTTCGTCAGCCTGCAACCGTAACGTTGCGCTCCGAATGGACCACGCTTGGCGATGTCCAGCGCACGCCCTGTTCCAATTCCATCATTCCGCAGGAAGGCGGCGTTGTGCGCTTCGCAGCCATGGAAGGCGACGAAGTCGTCACTGCCATCGTCGCAACCTTGTCGGTTCACAAGGCCTATCGCAGCCTGCGCATGGCGATGAAGGGTCTGGACGACGATACCGGCAGCCGTGTCGGTACGGAGCTGTTCAAGAAGGCCGGTTTCGATGCCGCCGCACCGATCGAATGCGATGTCGTCAAGTCCGGCAATGCCTGGCTGCTGACCGACGGTCGTGGCCGCAAGGCCAATCTGGACGACCAGTCCGAGTGTTATCTGGTTGCCCAGCTGCTCTATCTTCAGGAAGTCCAGAACGGTCGCAAGACGGCCCTTTACCTGCGCTAAGCGTTGTCTGAGTGCTTTTGCGCTCAGCCGGGCACAGGCATGATGGCCGGGTCCAGTCAGGCCGAGCCGTTTGGGCGTTCATGATTGCGTTCCTCCCGCACAGGACCCCTCCCTGTGCCCTGCGCCCGTAACCCTCCCACCGGTTGCGGGCGCTGTTTGTTCAGAGGGCGTGCTGCGTTCCTGTTTCGAGTTCACCAAGGTTTGGCCTGTGCTTCTCTGCCCCTAATCAGTGAATTGCGAACCGGACTGCTGGGTGCAGTGTTCCGTTAAGGGGGGCAGTGATGGCGGCGCCGGAAGGAGCGTCATCGCTGGATCAGTCGCATACCTTCCCCCGAGAGCACGCCTTCGATGAAAGATGTCTTGCCGGAATTGTATGTTTCCCAGTCGGGGGGCGAACCGGCCTTGAGGGCAAGGTCCCGTTTCAACACGGCATAGCGCCCGGCAAGGCTGGCATCGCCTCGCAAGGCGTCGCGAAATTGGCGCCGCTGCGCAGGTGAGGGGCAATCGGATGCACACAGACACAGCCGATGCGCGATAATCAGCTCGTGATTTTCCCTCTCCTTCCACTGGAGGACTGGTCCGGCTGGCCGGGTCGTTTGCACTTCGTCTTCCCGAAAGCGGGCGCCGAGATCATGGTAGCCATACAGCAGGAGATCGTTGCTGAGTGCAGCCGGTGAAAATCCGGGAGCCAGCGTTACATCGATATGAAGTTTGGGTTTGGCAATCAGCCCAGGGACGGCCGTGGACCCGACATGGTCCAGGCGCAGGGCCCTTGCTCCCAGAAGATGTCCGAGGTCGTCGATCAGCAGGTCAGCCTGGCGAAACCAGTCCGGATTATGTGGGAGCAACGGAATGGACATGAGGTCTGAAATCCTTAAATTTCAAACGGTTGAAAAACAAATCCGTAAGAATGTGTGATCGTATGCAACCATATCATGACTTGCATCTGCGACGTTTTGACCTTATTCCGCCGTGCAAATAGATACGTCCAAGACCCCATGAATTCTCATGGAGGGAGCAGCACCCTTGAAGATGGAACTGCCGGTCAACCGCGCCCTGAGCGCCCGCTACGACGCGCTCATAGCGTCGGGTGAGATCAAGGAAGACCCCGTGCAACGGGAGGCGGTGCGCCAGCTCGATCTCCTGAACACCCGTCTTGCCGAAACCCGCCTGGCCTCCAAGAAGAGTTCACTTGGCTGGCTGTTCGCCAACAAGAAGAACCAGCTCTGGGCCTCCGTACAGGGGTTGTACATGTGGGGCGGTGTTGGGCGCGGCAAGACGATGCTGATGGACCTCTTTTACGAGGTCACGGTCATCCGCCGCAAAAGGCGTGTACATTTCCACGAGTTCATGACCGACGTGCACGAGCGCATTCATGCCCACCGCCAGGCGCACAAGCGCGGCGAGGTCAAGGGTGACGATCCGATCCCGCCCGTGGCGAGCCAGATTGCCGAAGAAACGCGGCTGCTGCTGTTTGATGAGTTCTCGGTGACCGACATCGCCGATGCCATGATCCTCGGCCGCCTGTTCACCCAGCTTTTCGAGCGCGGTGTCATCGTTGTCGCCACGTCCAACGTCGAGCCGTCTCTCCTCTACAAGGATGGGCTCAACCGCCAGCTGTTCCTGCCCTTCATCAAGATGCTGACCTCCAAGGTGGAAGTGCTGCATCTGGATAGTCCGACGGATTACCGGCTGGAGAAGCTTGCTGGTGCGCCGGTCTATGTCACGCCTCTGGGGGAAAGTGCAAACGCCCAGATGGATGAGCTCTTTGCCAAGCTGACGCACGGCATGACACCGCATGCCGAAGAGCTGGAGAACAAGGGCCGCAAGATTGCCGTTCCCTGTGTTGCGGCGGGAGCGGCCAGGTTCACCTTCGATGACCTGTGCATGCAGCCGTTGGGGGCAAGTGATTATCTGCGCATCGCTCATGCCTTCGGCACAGTGTTTCTGGACAACGTGCCCGTGCTGTCCAAGGCGCGGCGCAACGAAGCCAAGCGCTTCATCAATCTGATCGATACGCTTTACGATAACGGCATCAAGCTGGTGGTATCGGCTGAGGCCGAGCCGCAGGATCTTTACGTCGGCGAGGTCGGCACGGAAGCCTTCGAATTCGACCGGACGGCCTCCCGGTTGATCGAGATGCGGTCCGAGGCGTACCTTGCGGGAGAAAGACGACAAGTACACGCATAGGTCTGCATTCCCTATAGGTGAATTATGCAGACGGGAAGATCTGAGAAAATTTGTCCGGCATCGCGCAATATTCTTTTGGCGAGGTTGCGCGGGCGGATCAAAGGGAGTAGTGCCATCCTCAGTCATCAGAGGATGGCATGGAGTTCCATCTTACGTAAAGGGAAACTTTCGAAATGGCGCGGAACAAGATTGCCTTGATCGGCTCTGGTCAGATCGGCGGCACGCTCGCACATCTGGCAGGTTTGAAGGAACTGGGAGACATCGTGCTCTTCGACATCGCGGAAGGTGTTCCGCAGGGTAAGGCGCTCGACCTGGCCGAGTCCTCCCCGGTCGATGGCTTCGATGCCAAAATGGCAGGTGCCAACAGCTACGAAGCCATCGAAGGCTCGGACGTTGTCATCGTTACCGCCGGTGTTCCGCGTAAACCCGGCATGAGCCGCGACGACCTTCTGGAAATCAACCTGAAGGTTATGGAGCAGGTTGGCGCCGGCATCGCAAAGTATGCCCCGAACGCATTCGTCATCTGCATCACCAACCCGCTCGACGCGATGGTCTGGGCCCTGCAGAAGTTCTCCGGTCTGCCGAAGAACAAGGTCGTCGGCATGGCAGGCGTACTGGATAGCGCCCGTTTCCGTTACTTCCTGGCAGACGAGTTCAACGTCTCCATCGAAGATGTGACCGCATTCGTTCTCGGCGGTCACGGCGACACCATGGTGCCGCTGACCCGCTACTCCACCGTTGCCGGTATCCCGCTCACCGACCTGGTCAAGATGGGCTGGTGCACTGCCGAGCGTCTGGAAGAAATCGTCCAGCGTACCCGTGATGGCGGCGCGGAGATCGTCGGCCTCCTGAAGACCGGCTCCGCTTTCTACGCTCCGGCGGCTTCCGCCATCGCAATGGCAGAAAGCTACCTGAAGGACAAGAAGCGCGTTCTGCCGTGTGCTGCTGCTCTCGACGGCCAGTACGGCCTGAAGGACACCTATGTGGGCGTTCCGGTCGTGATCGGCGCCGATGGCGTCGAACGCATCATCGAGATCGACCTGCAGGGCGACGAAAAGGCCAACTTCGACAAGTCTGTCGCTTCCGTCGACGGTCTGGTCGAGGCCTGCAAGAAAATTCAGCCGGCGCTCGCCTGAACCGGGCCCGCCTAAGGGAATTTGCGGCCGTTCTTCCTGCCGGGAAGAACGGTCCTCCGACAACGGGGGAAACACATGAACATTCATGAATACCAGGCCAAGGCCGTTCTGAAGGAATACGGTGCACCGGTGGCCGAAGGCGTTGCCATCTTCTCCGCCGACGAAGCCGAAGCAGCCGCCAAGAGCCTTCCGGGCCCGCTCTGGGTCGTGAAGTCGCAGATCCACGCAGGTGGCCGCGGCAAGGGCAAGTTCAAGGAACTGTCCGCTGATGCCAAGGGCGGTGTCCGTCTGGCTTTCTCGCTGGACGAAGTCACGTCCAACGCCAAGGAAATGCTCGGCAACACGCTGGTCACCAAACAGACCGGTGCCGCCGGCAAGGTGGTCAACCGTCTCTACATCGAAGACGGCGCCGACATCGAACGTGAGCTTTACCTCTCCATTCTGGTCGACCGGACCGTTGGCCGCCCGGCTTTCGTTGTCTCCACCGAAGGTGGCATGGACATTGAAGCGGTGGCCGAAGAAACCCCCGAAAAGATCGTCACCCTGCCGATCGATCCGGAAACCGGTGTGACCGAAGCCGATGCCGCCAAGCTGTGCGACGCGCTGGAACTGACCGGTGCGGCACGCGAAGACGGCATGAAGCTGTTCCCGATCCTGCACACGGCTTTCGTCGAGAAGGACATGAGCCTTCTGGAAGTCAACCCGCTGATCGTCATGAAGGACGGCCGCCTGCGCGTACTGGACGCCAAGGTTTCCTTCGACGGCAACGCCCTGTTCCGTCATCCGGACATCATGGAGCTGCGCGACGTCACCGAGGAAGACGACAAGGAAATCGAGGCCTCCAAGTACGACCTCGCCTATGTCGCTCTCGACGGTGACATCGGCTGCATGGTCAACGGTGCCGGCCTTGCCATGGCGACCATGGACATCATCAAGCTCTACGGCGCCGAGCCGGCCAACTTCCTCGATGTTGGCGGTGGCGCTTCCAAGGAGAAGGTGACGGCCGCGTTCAAGATCATCACCTCCGATCCGAACGTGAAGGGCATCCTGGTCAACATCTTCGGTGGCATCATGCGCTGCGACGTGATCGCGGAAGGCGTGGTTGCAGCCGTCAAGGAAGTCGGCCTGCAGGTTCCGCTCGTTGTTCGCCTGGAAGGCACCAACGTGGAACTCGGCAAGAAGATCATCAACGAAAGCGGTCTGAACGTGATCGCCGCTGACGATCTCGACGACGCCGCCCAGAAAATCGTGAAAGCGGTCAAGGGTTAATGTTCAAACTGGCACCAATTGCTGCCCTGTTTGGTCTGGGGATTTTGCTGACGGCCTGTAGCGGTGAATTGTCACCAACTACGGAAGAGCTATCAGCTTGTGCTCAGGGAATTCTCAAACACGGCAGTGTAGGTGTCCGAGGTGATGAGTACGGTTACCGTTCGTTTTCCGGCACCTCAGGCCGTTCCGTTCAAATCAACTATCCCTCCACCAACAAGAGACCAGGCTTCACCTGTACGATTGTTGATGGCGAAATCGTTGAGATTGTGCGGTTTGATCTGATTTTTCCGACGGACGGCAAAGAGCTTTGACCCTGCGATTTCGAGCTGAGGAAACTAAAATATGTCGATCCTCGTCAATAAAGACACGAAAATCATCGTTCAGGGCCTGACCGGCAAGACCGGCACGTTCCACACGGAACAGGCGCTTGAATATTACGGCACCAAGATGGTCGCCGGTGTGCACCCGAAAAAGGGTGGCGAGACCTGGTCTTCCGGTGTCGACAGCGCGGCCTCTCTGCCGATCTTTGCGAGCGTTGGTGAAGCCAGGGAAGCAACCGGTGCCGACGCCTCCGTGATCTACGTTCCGCCGGCAGGCGCGGGCGCCGCGATCATCGAGGCCATCGAAGCGGAAGTTCCGTTCATCGTCTGCATCACCGAAGGCATCCCGGTTGCCGACATGGTCAAGGTCAAGGCCAAGCTGGAGAAATCCAAGTCGCGCCTCCTCGGTCCGAACTGCCCCGGTATCCTGACCCCGGAAGAATGCAAGATCGGCATCATGCCAGGCTCCATCTTCAAGAAAGGCTCCGTCGGTGTTGTTTCCCGCTCCGGCACCCTTACTTATGAAGCTGTCTTCCAGACCACCAATGCCGGCCTCGGCCAGACGACGGCTGTCGGTATCGGTGGCGACCCGGTCAAGGGCACCGAGTTCATCGACGTCCTGGAAATGTTCCTGGCCGACGACGAAACCCAGTCGATCATCATGATCGGCGAAATCGGTGGCTCCGCGGAAGAAGACGCGGCGCAGTTCCTGAAGGACGAAGCCAAGCGCGGCCGGTCCAAGCCGATGGCTGGTTTCATCGCCGGACGGACAGCGCCTCCGGGCCGCACCATGGGCCACGCCGGTGCCGTTATTTCAGGCGGCAAGGGCGGTGCAGAAGACAAGATCGCTGCGATGGAAGCTGCTGGCATCAAGGTGTCACCGTCTCCTGCGAAGCTCGGCGAGACCCTTCTCGAAGTCTTGAAGGGCTGATTCTGCAAGAATCTTTAGCGATGGGGACGGAAACTGTTTACGTTTCCTGTCGCATGATGAAAGGATGGGTTCCGGCGCGGTTGACGTGCCGTAACCATTTTTCGAGGGGTCGGTGGAAACCATCGGCCATTGTAGGGAAACCGGCCGCGGGTCAATTTTTCGGGCCCGCCTAAACAAAAGGGCGGAGGATACCTCCGCTAAAGGACATGGCACGGCAGGAAGCGAACAACGTATTCGCACTGACGTCGTTGCTTTACGGCGCCAACGCAGCCTATATCGAAGACCTCTACGCACAGTACAAGACAGATCCGAGCTCGGTCGACGCCGAGTGGCAGGACTTCTTTGCGGCCTTCCAGGACGAGAAGGAAGCAGTGCTGAAAGAGGCTCGCGGGGCGACCTGGAAACGCAAGGACTGGCCGATCGAGGCCAATGGCGACCTCGTCAATGCATTCGACGGCAACTGGGGCCCGATTGAGCAGAAGCTCGGCGACAAACTGAAGAAGAAGGCTGAAGCCAAGGGCGAGCCGGTTTCGGATCAGGAAGTTCATCAGGCGACCCGCGATTCCGTTCGCGCCCTGATGATGATCCGCGCCTATCGCATGCGCGGCCATCTTCATGCAGATCTCGACCCCCTCAGCCTGGCCGGCAAGGGCGACCACGAGGAACTGCATCCCTCCTCCTACGGCTTCACCGAAGCCGACTGGGACCACAAGATCTTCATCGACCACGTGCTGGGTCTGGAATACGCCACCATCCGCGAGATGATGGACATCCTGAAGCGGACCTATTGCTCGACGCTGGGTGTCGAGTTCATGCATATCTCCGATCCGGCGGCCAAGGCCTGGATCCAGGAGCGCATCGAAGGTCCGGACAAGCAGGTTGCCTTCACCACGGAAGGCAAAAAGGCGATCCTGAACAAGCTGGTCGAAGCCGAAGGTTTCGAAAAGTTTCTGGACGTCAAATACACCGGCACCAAGCGCTTCGGCCTGGATGGTGGTGAAGCGCTGATCCCGGCGCTGGAGCAGATCATCAAACGCGGCGGCTCCATGGGCCTTAAGGAAATCGTGTTCGGCATGGCCCACCGCGGCCGCCTGAACGTGCTTTCCCAGGTGATGGCCAAGCCGCACCGGGCAATCTTCCACGAGTTCAAGGGCGGCTCCTACGCGCCGGACGATGTGGAAGGCTCCGGCGACGTGAAGTATCACCTCGGCGCGTCTTCCGACCGGACGTTCGACGGCAACGATGTGCACCTGTCGCTGACGGCAAACCCCTCGCACCTGGAAATCGTCAACCCGGTGGTTCTGGGCAAGGCGCGCGCCAAGCAGGATCAGCTGGCTGCCGACGAGAACGGCAATTTCGTCGACACGACCGAAATCGACCGTGGCACGGTTCTGCCGCTGCTGCTGCACGGCGACGCCGCATTCGCCGGCCAGGGTGTTGTTGCGGAATGCTTTGGCCTGTCCGCGCTGCGTGGCCACCGCACCGGCGGTTCGGTCCATGTGATCATCAACAACCAGATCGGCTTCACCACCAACCCGCGCTTCTCGCGGTCTTCGCCCTATCCGTCGGATATGGCGAAGGTGATCGAGGCGCCGATCTTCCACGTCAACGCGGATGATCCGGAAGCCGTCGTCTTTGCGGCCAAGATCGCGATTGAATATCGCCAGACGTTCCATCGTCCGGTGGTCATCGACATGATCTGCTATCGCCGCTTCGGCCACAACGAGGGCGACGAGCCGGCGTTCACGCAGCCGATCATGTACCGCAAGATCCGCAAGCATGCGACGACGCTGCAGCTCTACTCGGAACGCCTGATCAAGGAAGGTGTTCTGACGCAGGACGAAGTCGAGCACATGAAAGCCGACTGGCGCAAGCATCTGGACGACGAGTTCGATGCCGGCCAGGCCTTCAAGCCGAATAAGGCCGACTGGCTGGACGGCAAGTGGGCAGGCATGAAACGGGCCGACGACGAAGACGATCCGCGTCGCGGTGAAACCGGTCTGCCGATGGATGAACTGAAGTCGATCGGCCGGGCTCTGACCCACGTGCCGGACGGTTTCAACATCCACCGCACGATCGCGCGCTTCATGAACCAGCGCGAGCGCATGATCGAGACCGGCGAAGGCATCGACTGGGCTACCGCTGAAGCGCTTGCCTTCGGTTCGCTGCTGAAGGAAGGCCACCCGGTGCGCCTGTCCGGTCAGGATTGCGAACGCGGCACGTTCTCGCAGCGCCATTCGGTTCTGTACGATCAGGAAGACGAGAGCCGGTACATTCCGCTCAACAACGTCTCTCCCGATCAGCAGCGCTACGAGGTCATCAACTCGATGCTCTCGGAAGAAGCCGTGCTCGGCTTCGAATATGGCTACTCGCTGGCAGAGCCGCGTGCTCTGACCCTTTGGGAAGCCCAGTTCGGCGATTTCGCCAACGGCGCCCAGGTGGTGTTCGACCAGTTCATCTCTTCGGGTGAGCGCAAGTGGCTGCGCATGTCCGGCCTCGTCTGCCTGCTGCCGCATGGCTACGAAGGTCAGGGACCTGAGCACTCTTCCGCCCGTCTGGAGCGTTACCTCCAGCTTTGCGCTGAAGACAACATGCAGGTTGCGAATTGTTCGACGCCGTCGAACTACTTCCACATCCTGCGTCGTCAGCTGCGCCGCGATATCCGCAAGCCGCTTATCCTCATGACGCCGAAATCCTTGCTGCGTCACAAGAAGGCGGTATCCACGCTGCAGGAACTCGGTCCGGAGTCCTCCTTCCACCGTCTGTTGTGGGACGACTGGGGGCCCAACCTGAATTCGGAAGGCAAGCTGGTTTCAGACGACAAGATCCGGCGCGTCGTGATGTGCTCGGGCAAGGTCTACTATGATCTGTTCGAAGAGCGCGAAAAGCGCGGCGTCAACGACGTCTACCTGCTCCGCGTCGAACAGCTCTATCCGTTCCCGAAAAAGGCGCTGATGCTGGAACTGGCGCGCTTCCCGCAGGCCGAAATGGTCTGGTGTCAGGAAGAGCCCAAGAACATGGGCAGCTGGTTCTTCGTCGAGTCCTACATCGAATGGGTCCTGGAGCAGATCGACGCCAAGCACAAGCGCCCGCGCTATGCTGGCCGCAATGCGATGGCATCGACCGCAACCGGCCTGATGTCCTCGCATCTGGCGCAGTTGCAGGCGTTCCTCGAAGAGGCTCTGGGAAGTTAGTCACAAGAGGGCCTTCGGGCCCTCTTTCAAAAATTTGGCCAGGTAATTTTAAGAGAAGGCGACCATGGCAACCGAAATTCGCGTCCCCACGCTGGGTGAATCCGTTTCCGAAGCGACTATTGCGCAGTGGTTCAAGAAACCGGGCGACGCCGTCAGCCAGGACGAGCCCCTTGTGGAACTGGAAACCGACAAGGTAACCGTCGAAGTTCCGGCACCGGCCGCGGGCACGCTGGAAAGCATCGTGGTCAAGGAAGGCGACACCGTTGAAGTTGGCGCCCTGCTCGGTCAGATCGCAGAAGGCGCCGGTGCTCCGGCCGCGAAGGCTGAAGCGGCTCCGGCAAAGGCTGACGCCAAGGCCGAAACCAAATCCGAAAAGGCCCAGCTGGTTGATGTCGTCACGCCGAGCGCAGGCGAATCCGTCACCGAGGCGGAAGTCGGCGAATGGAGCGTGAAGGTCGGTGATGTCGTCAAGGCCGACGACACGCTGGTGGAACTGGAAACCGACAAGGCGGCCCAGGAAGTTCCGGCCCCGGTTGCCGGCACCATCGTCAAGATCGCAGTCGAAACCGGTACGACCGTGGAACCCGGCGTTCTGCTCTGCCAGATCGATCCGTCAGGCGAAGGTGCTGCTGCTGCTCCGGCAGCCGCTGCACCGGCTGCGTCCGCTCCGGCCGCAAGCGGTGGGTCTTCCATGCCGCCGGCTCCGTCTGCTCAGAAGATGATGGCTGAAAACAACCTTTCCGCCGACCAGGTTGCCGGGTCCGGCAAGCGTGGTCAGGTACTGAAGGAAGACGTCATCAACGCGATCGCCTCCGGTGCAACCTCTTCGTCGTCAGCCCCGTCGGCTGCTCCCGTTGCCCGTGGCCCGGTTGCCGCCCAGGACGAAATTCGCGAAGAACGCGTTCGCATGACCAAGCTGCGCCAGACCATTGCGCGCCGCCTGAAGGACGCACAGAACTCCGCGGCCATGCTTACCACCTACAACGAAGTGGACATGGGCCCGGTCATGGAACTGCGCAAGCAGTACAAGGACCTGTTTGAGAAGAAACACGGCGTCAAGCTCGGCTTCATGGGCTTCTTCACCAAGGCGGTGACCCATGCGCTGAAAGAGATCCCGGCAGTCAATGCCGAGATCGACGGCACCGACATCATCTACAAGAACTTCTGCCACATCGGCGTCGCCGTTGGCACGGACAAGGGCCTTGTGGTTCCGGTTGTGCGCGACGCGGACCAGATGTCCATCGCCGAGATCGAGCAGGAAATCGGCAACCTCGGCCGCAAGGCACGCGACGGCAAGCTGGGCATGGCTGATATGTCCGGCGGCACCTTCACCATCTCCAATGGCGGGGTGTATGGTTCGCTGATGTCTTCGCCGATCCTGAACGCGCCGCAGTCCGGTATCCTGGGCATGCACAAGATCCAGGAACGTCCGATGGCTGTGAACGGCCAGGTGGTTATCCGCCCGATGATGTATCTGGCGCTCTCCTATGACCACCGGATTGTCGACGGCAAGGAAGCCGTGACCTTCCTGGTTCGCGTCAAGGAAAGCCTGGAAGATCCGCAGCGTCTGGTTCTGGATCTCTGATCCGGTTCAGTGCCTAGCTTGTGCCTTGCCGGGAGGTGCCCGGACATTTTAAGGTTGCCTGGCCAGCGGCGTTCCAGCTCTCGCGGTTGAATGCCCGTCGGTCTGGCCCAGGAGGAGCCGCATTGTGAGCCTGGAATTTCTGATTACTGCTCTTGTCGTGGTGCTTGTTCCGGGCACCGGTGTTGTTTATACGGTTGCCGTCGGACTTGGCAGAGGCCGTCAGGCATCCGTTGCCGCGGCCTTCGGCTGCACCCTCGGTATCATTCCCGCAATTCTGGCGTCCGTTGTGGGCCTGGCGGCGCTGATGCACACCAGTGCCCTGGTATTCCAGGGCGTGAAATACGCCGGTGTCGCCTATCTTCTCTACCTTGCCTGGCAGACGCTGAAAGACAGCGGACCGATGGAACTGAAAGCCGACAGGGGTTCGCGCAAGAGCTTCCTTGCAACGGCGCGCACCGGCTTCCTGATCAACATCCTCAATCCCAAGCTGACGGTTTTCTTCCTCGCCTTCCTGCCGCAATTCGTCAGCCATGATGCCGTCAATCCAACGCTCGACATGCTGCTGATGGGCGGCGTCTTCATGGCAATGACCTTCGTTGTCTTTGTCATCTATGGCGCGTTTGCTTCACTGGTCGGCGAGAAGGTGTTGAAGAGCGATCGTGTGATGGTCTGGATGCGCCGGACCGTGGCTGCAACCTTTGCCGGGTTCGGCTTGCGGCTGGCTCTGGCGGAGCAATAATCGGATCATCGCCGACACGGTGTGAGACGGTCAGGAGGAACAGGAATATGAACGCCATAAAGCGTTATGCCCTTTCGGTTGTTCTTGTTGTCTGGACCGTCCTCGGATTGATAGTCGCGTCGCACGCAAGCGAACAACGCACTGCGCTTGTGATCGGAAACGCGCAATACGGCTATGGCCCGCTCGCCAATCCGGTCAATGACGCTCTGGCCATCGCCCGCGCCCTCGACAAGGCCGGCTTCGAGGTCATCCTCCAGACTGACGCCAACCGCGATGCCATGGAGCAGGCAATCCGGGCCTTCGGTGATCGGCTGAAAAAGGAGGGTGGCGTCGGCCTGTTCTATTACGCCGGCCACGGTATCCAGATTAAGGGCGAAAACTACCTGCTGCCTGTGGCAGGGGATGCGCCGGCGGACGAGGTCCTGCAGCAGCAGTCGGTTGCGGTCAGCGAGGCCGTGGAAGTAATGACGTCGTCCCATGACGGGCTCAACATCGTCGTGCTGGACGCCTGCCGCAACAATCCCCTCGGTGGGGCATCGTCCGGCCTGTCGCGGATCGACAGCAACGCGCGCCTGTTTGTCTCATATTCGACGTCACCTGGCTCCGTGGCTCTGGACGGGCAGGGCAGCAACAGCCCTTTCACCAAGCATCTGGCCAGCGCCATCGCGACCCCGGCGCTCAATCTGGAAGAAACCTTCAAGCGCACGCTGAAGGGCGTCTTTCAGGAAACGAACGGCCAGCAAACGCCCTGGATTTCCTCGTCCTTCTTCGGAGATTTCACCTTCGTTGACGGCGGCACAGATAATCCGGCAGGATCGGTGCCCAAGATGGCCGCTCTTGCGGCAATCGGAACCGCGCTCAAGGAGAGCACCGCGCGCACCGGTCCGGCCCGCCAGATCTCGGGTGTCTACCGGGTCGAGGGAACCAACCCGAACGGAACGACCTACGACGGCATGCTGGCAATCACGCCGGAAGACCGGAATGTGCGGCTCACCTGGTGGATCGGGACCGACGTCTTCACCGGCGTCGGCGAGTTCGCTGGCCGCATGCTGGTGGTCAACTGGGGAGACAAGCACCCTGTCGTCTATTCCTTCACTGGCGCGGAAACGCTGGACGGTGAATGGGCGGACGGCTCGGCCAGCGAAAAGCTGACGCTCTATTCGCGCACTGCACCGGTCGAGGCGGAAGGGCTGACTGGCAATTATTCGGTTGCCGGCCGAAATCCGGACGGCACGACATATGACGGTACGGTCGTGTTGACGCAGCAGGGCCGGACATTCACGCTGATCTGGACAGTCGGCACCGACAGCTATCGCGGCGTGGGTGAACTGGACGGCAACGTGCTGACGGTGGACTGGGGCGACAAGACGCCGGTGGTTTACGCGGTCATGGCGGACGGGCATTTGAAAGGCCTCTGGGCCGCGGGCCGCGGCGCTGAAGAACTGACGCGCATTCAAGGGCAATAGGAACGGGAGCCGGTGGGAATTCATGACTGACACGGTTGTATTGGTAACGGGCGGAAGCCGGGGGATCGGCGCTGCCGTCAGCCGCAAGGTTGCGGCGCTCGGTCACAAGGTGATCGTCAACTACACGCACAACCAGGCTGCCGCTGATGCTCTCGTCGAAGAAATCAAGGCGGCCGGCGGCGAGGCCGTGGCAGTTCAGGGGGACGTCCAGAACGAAGCCGACGTGCTGCATCTTTTCGCCGAAGCCGACAAGCTCGGCACTCTCAAGGGTCTGGTCAACAATGCCGGTGTTGTCGACTATTCCCAGCGCGTCGATGAAATGACCCTGGAACGTCTGACACGAATGTTCTCCATCAACGTGATCGGCGCCTTCCTGTGTGCCCGCGAAGCGGTCAGGCGCATGTCGACCAAGCATGGCGGCACCGGCGGTGTGATCGTCAATCTCGGGTCTGCAGCCTCCAAGCTGGGGTCACCTTCCCAATATGTCGACTATGCTGCCTCCAAGGGGGCTATCGATACCATGACTGTCGGATTGGCGCTGGAAGTTGCCGACGAAGGTGTTCGCGTCAACGGTATTCGTCCCGGCATTATCGACACCGATATCCACGCCTCGGGCGGCCATCCTGACCGGGTGGCCCAGCTCAGGTCCAAACTGCCGATGAAACGTGCCGGAACCGCCGACGAGGTGGCCGAAGCGATTCTGTGGCTTCTCTCCGACCAGTCCAGCTATACGACCGGTGCCATCCTCGATGTCTCCGGCGGCCGGGCAATCCTTCCCTAACCCCCATTCAAACCAGAAATGAAAGAGGCAAAGGCGACCAAAATGTCCCAATATGATCTCGTCGTCATCGGAACCGGTCCTGGCGGCTACGTCTGCGCGATCAAGGCTGCGCAGCTCGGCCTGAAAACGGCTGTCGTCGAAAAACGCGCAACGCTTGGCGGCACCTGCCTCAACATCGGCTGCATTCCGTCCAAGGCGCTGCTGCATGCCTCGGAAATGTTCGAGGAAGCCGGCCACGGTTTCGAAAAACTCGGCATCAAGGTCGCAAAGCCCAAGCTCGATCTGCCGGCGATGATGGAACACAAGACCGGTGTGGTCGATGCCAATGTGAACGGCGTTGCCTTCCTGATGAAGAAGAACAAGATCGACGTTCACACCGGTACCGGCAAGATCCTGGCCAAAGGCAAGGTCGAGGTTACCGATGCCGACGGCAAGGCGAGTGTACTGCAAACGAAGAACATCGTGATTGCCACCGGTTCCGACGTCATGCCGCTGCCGGGTGTCGAGATCGATGAGAAGCAGGTGGTCTCTTCCACCGGCGCTCTGGAACTGGACAAGGTGCCCGGCAAGCTGCTCGTCGTCGGTGGTGGTGTCATCGGCCTTGAGCTCGGCTCCGTCTGGAATCGTCTCGGGTCGGAAGTGACCGTGGTCGAGTTCATGGACAAGATCCTCGGCCCGATGGACGGTGACGTTTCCAAGAACTTCCAGCGCATGCTGAAAAAGCAGGGCATGGAATTCAAGCTGTCCTCCAAGGTCACGGGTGTCGAGAAGAAAGGCAAGGGCCTTGCCGTGACTGTAGAGCCGGCAAAGGGCGGCGATGCGCAGGTTCTTGAGGCCGACATCGTTCTGGTTGCCATCGGTCGCCGTCCATACACGGAAGGCCTGGGCCTTGATGGGGCAGGTGTTGCCCTGGACGAGCGCGGCCGCGTCAAGATCGACACCCACTACAAGACCAATGTCGACGGCATCTACGCCATCGGCGATGTGGTCGTCGGTCCGATGCTGGCCCACAAGGCCGAGGACGAAGGCGTTGCCGTTGCCGAAATGCTGGCAGGCCAGGCTGGTCACGTGAACTATGATGTCATCCCGGGTGTTGTCTACACCCAGCCGGAAGTCGCTTCCGTCGGCAAGACCGAGGAAGAACTGAAGGCGGCCGGCGTCGAGTACAAGACCGGCAAATTTGTCTTCTCCGCAAACGGTCGCGCGCGCGCCATGAACAAGACCGATGGCTTTGCCAAGGTTCTGGCGGACGCAAAGACCGACCGCGTGCTTGGTGTTCACATCGTCGGCTTCGGTGCCGGTGAGATGATCCACGAAGCTGCTGTCCTGATGGAGTTCGGTGGATCTTCCGAAGACCTTGCGCGCACCTGCCACGCCCACCCGACCATGTCGGAAGCGGTCAAGGAAGCAGCCCTCGGCGCATTTGCGAAGTCGATCCACGCGTAATCAACGCTTGAACGATGTCTTTTCGATATCGGTCGGGGCATCCGGTCACCGGGTGCCCCGTACCATTTTTGTTTGATCGGCCGTCCTGCGGACCGGCTGATGTCATTCAAGTTTGAAGTTCTGCAAGTAAACGTAAAAAATGCCGCGCATCTGCAACTAATACGCTAGAGTGTTGTCCTGTCAGGGGTGGTGCATTTCAACAAAAGGCAGGAGATGCTTTGCTTGAAAGGCAACGGGGCAACAATCAAAATCTGAATTTCACCCGCGGCTGGCTGCCAGTCGTTGCAGGCGGCGTATTGCCGTTGGTTTGCGGCCTGGTGTTTTTCTGGCCGGAGCGAACCATCCCCTACGTGGATGACCTCTTCTTTATTCCCTGGGCATCCGAATTTGCGCAAACGGGCCGTCACTTGAATCCGCTTCTTGCGGTCCAGTTTCCGGGGCTGGAATCCTATCATCTCCAGCCAAGGCTTCATTTCATTCTGTCCGGATGGTTTTTGAAAGCCACGGGGATCAGCACCGCGACAATCGTCCTGTACGAATTCCTCTGTTACGTGGCAACCAGCCTGGTCTTCGTGGTGTTCTGCCTCAGATTGAACCTTCGCACCGCTGCGCTTTTCACACCGTTGATCTTTGCGCCCATGTATGTCGTTTCCGGCTTCCGGCTGGAACTGACGGGTTCATTCATCTGGATGCTCGGACTGCTGCTGGTCCTGCCGGTTGCAGTCAGGGCAGGTACGGGTGACACGCGGCAGACCGGTCCGGAAACCGTTTCCGCCGTTGCGGGTACCGCGCTTTTGGGAATTGCTCCGCTGACTGCACTGTCCATGCTTGCCTGGAGTGTTGGCGTCATCGCCGTTCTTCAGATCTGGAGGCTCAGGACGCGGCAGGCAAGTCTCGTGCGTGTGCTGAGTGAAGGCCTTGTCGCCCTGGCTATTGCCTTTGCCCTGTTTGCGGTCTCGGTGAACTTCGAGTTCGCCGAATTCTTCCGGCAGATCGCCTATCATTCCAGCCGGTCACATGGCTCCGGCAAGTTCAATGTGGAAGCGATCTTCCGGGCTGCCATGTTTGCAGGCGTATCTTGGTTTGTGTTCCGCAAGTCCCGCACCGCCGGGATGATCGGCTTTTGCCTTGCCGCTGGACAATTCTTCGGCGCCTTCGTGCACGACCGGCCGCTGATCCGGAATCTTGCGGCCGCAATGTTGTTTCTGTTGGCAGTCGACGTGCTGTTGAAAGACCGCTGGCACAGGCTGAAGCTTGGCCTTTGCGCCGCATTGGTGCTGGCGCTTTCCTCCAACTTCATCGTTTTCTATGTGCTGTCGGAACCGTTGCCGAACAGGCAAGCTGTGGTCGAGGCCTACCGGCAGGATCTGGCGGACGGAAAGCGGGTCTTTATCGACGAAACGATGGCCCACCATTTTCTGGATCAGAAAACGTCCGGTGCCCTGTCCTGGACCTGGGGAGGTACTTTTCCCAAGGGGCGGCCGACCAGTATGGCAGACCTGAAGGAAGGCGACGTCTGGTATGTCAGCGAATATACCCTGCTCGGCTACCTGAAAGGCAGGCATGACGTTGCTGAAAGGGTTTGGCCGAAGAACGACTATCCCCACGTCCTCCAGTTCTCCTGCATTCTGGGCCGTCATTCCTGTAATCTGCCTGCCAAACGCTGGACAATGATGCGTCTGGAAAGGCTAGGGGGAACGGTGATGGCAACGGAACTCGGCTCAGGCACCGAACCAAGACCGATAGACGAAAGCTAGCAGCACGCTCCCTGGCGGCTGCCATCGGCACGAACGTGCGTGCCGTAGGGGAGACACGGGACTGGACAAGGCTTGCCTGAAGCCGGGCAAAAAGGCGTGTCAGTGCTCCTTCAGGCAGAGGCCATGGTCGCCGAAAGCCTTCAGAACGTTGCATTCGGTCACCGTGTGGTCGCCTTCGCAGCTTGTTGCAATGCGCTTCAACTCCGCCTCCAGTTTGCGCAGGTGGGCAATCCGCTGGCGCACTGCCTTCAACTGATCTTCGGCAATCCGGTTGGCGGCTTCGCACGGTTTGTCCGGATGCTGGCTGAGGTCTAACAGGTCGCGGATGGCCGGCATTGGCAGGCCGAGGTCGCGGCAATGCTTGATGAAGCCAAGCCTTTCCAGGTCGCAGGACCGGTAGCGCCTCTGGTTGCCCTCGCTGCGGATCGGCGCTTCCAGCAGGCCTTCCTTTTCGTAATAACGAATCGTCGGAATCTTCACGCCGGTCCGTCTTGAAAGGTCACCAATTGAAAAATCCATAAAAAGCCTCTTGAAGCTCTAGTCGCTATAGCAATTACAAGGGACAGGAACCGAAAATCAAGCGACTCGAACAAGGAGTGCATCATGGGTGCCTGTTGCGGACATTCCCACGGAACATTTGACGGAATGTCGAAGGACTATCGCCGCCGGCTCTGGCTGGTGATCGCGTTGAACGGTGGCATGTTCATCGTCGAGATGATTGCCGGCCAGGCAGCCGGCTCAAAGGCGCTGCAGGCCGACGCCCTCGATTTCTTCGGCGACGCGGTCACCTACGGCATATCATTGGCTGTCATTGGCGCATCGCTGAAGACCCGGGCCCTGGCTGCGCTTGCAAAGGGCACAAGCCTGTTTCTGATGGGCGTCTGGGTGGCTGCCACCACGCTATATCAGGTGTTCGTGCTTGGCGTACCGCAGGCCGCGGTGATGGGCTCCATCGGCTTTCTGGCGCTGGCCGTAAACCTTGCCAGTGTCCTGCTGCTGGTCCGATACAAGGATGGTGATGCCAATGTGCGCTCCGTCTGGCTGTGTTCGCGCAACGATGCCATAGGCAACGTCGCCGTCATGTTGGCGGCCGCCGGTGTCTGGGGAACGGCAAGTGCCTGGCCGGACCTGATTGTCGCCGGTCTCATGGCGGCTCTCTTCGTCAGTTCCTCCGTCCAGATCCTGAGCCAGGCCATAAAGGAATACCGGCACAAGACGGAGCACGAAGTGGCGGCTGAATAATTCGCCCTTGCCAGAACATGACTCAAGCGGTGGTGCTTCCCAGATGCACCACCGTTATTTCCAGAGGAACACCGAATCGGACCGGCAGGATCGAGCAGCCAAGACCTCCGGAAACGATGAGGTGGCGGGGCTCCGTTTCAAGGCCCAGGTGCCTTGCCAGCTTCGTCCCTTCCGTTTCAACGATGTGGCCATAGGCGTAGCTTTTGACGCTGCGTTTCGGAAAGGCCGGTTTGTAGCCGAAACAGTTGACTTGCCCGCCATGGGTGTGACCGCTGAGCGTCAGGCTGACGCGGCCCGGCACTTCACGGATGATGTCGGGCTCATGTGCCATCAGCAGCACGGGGGCATCGTCCGTCACCTGGGCAAGCGTGCCGGTCAGGTCATCCAAACCTTTCCAGCGGTGCCGCTTGATCTTGCGGTGCGGTCTCAGCGCCAGCTGGTCGTCGATGCCGGCAAGCCAGAAAGCCTGGCCGTCCTTATCGAACCGTTGAGCCCGGTTCTGGTAAAGGGGAATGCCGGCGTTCAGCAGCGCTTGACCATATCTGGTCGGCCCACCACCAGTCAGCTGCGCGTCCGCGTCGTCCCACCAGTCGTGATTGCCGAGAATGGCGTGGGTCCCGAGCGGGGCCGACAGATCACCGAAGAGATCAGCCCACGCCTGTGGCGGGATCGGGTCGTATTGCCATTTGTGGCTGGCCACATAGTCGCCCAGCATCAGGATGATGTCGGGCTTCAGAGCGTTGGTCTGCCGGACGATGGAGCGAACTCGCTCCAGCCCCATCCAGGGATCGCAGACATGCGGGTCGGCTATCAGCGCGGCTTTCAGGTTCAGCCCTCTGGGCCATCGTGGAGGCGTCAGGTGATAATGCTTCAGGCTGAGCCGAAAAGGCTCAACGCCAATCGCATAGGCAGGAGCGGAAACGGCACCCAACATTGCGATGCCACAGGTTTGCAGGAAACGGCGTCTGGAAATCATGAGATTGTATCAACCGGTTCTTCAGGATAATCCCGAGTGAACCGGGCTATTGAGGCGTCGATACGGCCCGATAAAGGCAGGTTTCAGCAGATTTCGTGCAGACGGTATTCAGCCGAAAAAAAGCCCGCTGCGGAGCAGCGGGTCTTGGTCTGGAGCTTGTTTGCCGGTGGGGGTCACTCCGATACGGTTTCGCCGGTGGTCGGCTGAATTACGGTCTCGCTTACGATTGCATCGCTGAGATCGTTGGTGGCGATGGCCACATCCGAGTCGGTGTCCGGGAGGACGGGCGTTTCCGCCACTGTCATCTGTTTGGACTGGGCTGTCTTGTTCCAGCTGCATGCAGCGGCCGGTGCAATTGCAAACGCGGTTACGGCAAGGGCCGCAATGCCGGTGCTCAATAGGCGCATGTTACATCTCCGTCCGTTGGCCTGCGCTACACTTGCGCAGTCTTACGTAAGGTAAGGGAAAATGGAGGTCTGACAAGGAAAAAGCGAAAGGCGATTGTCGTCGCACTGCCCCTGACCGGTTACTCGCGCTGGAGATTGTAGGTGGTCTCGGTTCGCGGTTCGGAGAGATCGTTGACGACGTTGATCACGTGAACATCCAGAAGCTCGCCAAAGGCCCGCAATGTCAGTTGCTTGCTGCTCAAGAAACCGATCAGCAGCACCTGGATGGCACCATCTGAGCGCAATTCCCCTTTGGTCCAGCCCCACTTGCAGTCACGCGGGATGCAGGAGGTGAACGCGCGTACGCGCACATGCACCGCTTCATTCTCGCAGCGGCTTTCCACCTCGACGCGCGAGATCTCCTTCGGTTTGGCATTCGGATTGACCCAGACGCCGTCTTCGGGAAGTGGACAGTAGACGCGCTGCGCCAGCGAGGGCGCTGCCGACAGTAGAAGAAGACCGGCTGCGAGTAGTATCAGACGCATTCGTTATCTCCCGGCGAAACAGGCTGTTTCAGCAACCTAACCGTTTGTGGCGGAAGCGGCTACAACGGAGTTGGAACTAACATGGGAATCGAACGAAATTCCCCGCAAACAACAGAGACTTATCATGCAATCACTCGAAACGCGGCGGTTTCGTCTGCGCTTGCCGGAAGAACCGGACTTTCCAGTCTACAAGGCGTTCTACGAGAACGGCGAGACCTCGCACTTCTATGGTGGACCGTTGCGCGCGGATTCCGCTTGGCGCGTGCTGGCAAGCCACCTCGGCCACTGGCAACTGCGCGGCTATGGCATGTGGGTTATCGAACCGAAAACGGGCGCAGATATCATCGGCGGTTGCGGCTTCGTTTGGCCCGAAGGCTGGCCGAGACGGGAGCTGACCTGGTGGCTGATGCCTCAGGCACGCGGCACCGGTGCAGCCGTGGAAGTCTCGCAGGCGGCAATCCGCCATGCTTACGAAGTCTATGGCTGGCCACTGGTCGAAACGCATATGAAGGATGACAACGAGGCAGCAAGGGGACTGGTGCGCAAACTTGGCGGCGAGCCGATTGCGCGCGAGATGTTTCCTGACGGCAAGGAACGGACGGTCTACGGATTTCCGAAACCTGAGGGATCCTAACGGCGCGGATGAGCCTTGTCGTAGGCGGACAGGAGATGGGCGCTGTCGATTTCCGTATAGATCTGTGTTGAGGCAAGGCTGGCGTGGCCAAGCAGTTCCTGGATAGTCCTGAGATCACCGCCGCCAGCCAGCAGATGTGTGGCAAAGGAATGGCGCAGGGCATGCGGGGTCGCGCTGTCCGGCAGGCCCAATGCACCGCGCAGGCGTGCCATGGCCAGCTGGATCATGCGCGGGTTCAGCGGACCGCCGCGGGCACCGAGAAACAGGGGGCCATCGGGCGAAATCGCATAAGGGCAAAGTTTCAGATAGTGCTCCACCGCCTGGCAGACCGCCGGCAGGATCGGGACAATCCGTTCCTTGCCGCCTTTGCCGACGACACGAAGTGTCTTCGTCCCGGTTTTGGGGGCCATTGCACCGGTCAGCGACAACGCTTCCGAAATCCGCAGGCCGCAGCCGTAAAGCAGGGTCAGGACAGCGGCGTTGCGGGCTTCCAGCCACGGCTCGCGTTCCATCGCCAGGTCACCGCTGGTCACGTCGATGGCGTCCTTGGAGGAGACCGGTTTCGGCAGGGATCGGGCCTGCCGTGGTGGCCGCACGGCGGAAGACGCCGCGGCGTTCACTTCGCCCCGCCGCTCCAGGTACCTGAGGAAGGACCGGATCCCGGCAAGGCCGCGGGCGAGAGATCGGCTCTGGGCGCCGTTACGGCGGCGGCTTGCCAGGAAGCCTCGGAAGTCGGCCGGGCGGAGCGCCGCAATTTCCTTGAGGTCCGGTGCCCCGCCCAGATGGTTGGTCAGGAAGCGCAGGAACTGGCGCAGGTCGCGTTCGTAGGCAAGCAGGGTCTTGTCGGAAAGGCGTCGCTCATCGGACAGGTGGTCAAGCCACTGGTCGATGCGGCGGTTGAGTTCCGGCCGGGCGGTGACGAGCAGCGATTCGGATTTGGAGGATGCGGCACACATGGTGCCAATGTGATGCCGGATCCCCAACGGTTCCGTTAACATCGCGCCACATGGCGGCTATTTTTCGTCAAACCGGCCGACAGGTGGTCCCACTCCCACCAGGAGGTGAACTGGACTGTCGAGATCTCCGAGCCTGATCGACTTGTCCCCCAACGCCAGGCAAAAGGTATTGGGCCGTCCTGTTGCCCTTGGCAGGCGCCGGTCACGGCAAACAAAAACGGCCCGGAAATCCGGGCCGTTCGTTTGTCTTAAAGGTAGGTGATCAGAGAATGCTCTGGCCGGTCTTGGCCCAATCGGCCAGGAAGGCTTCAAGGCCCTTGTCGGTCAGCGGATGCTTGACCAGGGCCTTCAGCGTTGCCGGCGGTACGGTCGCGACGTCGGCGCCGATGATGGCGCAATCCTTCACGTGGTTCGGCGTGCGGATCGACGCAGCCAGAATTTCCGTGTCGAAGCCGTAGTTGTCGTAGATCACGCGGATTTCGCGGATCAGCTCAAGCCCGTCGGCATGAATATCATCCAGACGGCCGATGAACGGCGAAATGTAGGTTGCACCGGCCTTGGCTGCGAGCAGGGCCTGATTGGCCGAGAAGCACAGGGTGACGTTGGTCTTGGTGCCTTCTTCGGTCAGCTGCTTGCATGCCTTCAGGCCATCGAACGTCAGCGGCAGCTTGATGACCACGTTGTTTGCGATCGCGCCAAGGACGTGCGCTTCCTTCATGATCGTGTCGAAATCGGTTGCGGCCACTTCGGCGGAAACATCGCCTTCGGTGATGGCGCAGATTTCTGCGATGACTTCCTTGAAGTCCCGACCGGACTTTGCGATCAGCGAGGGGTTGGTGGTGACACCGTCAAGGAGGCCGGTTGCTTCCAGTTCCTTGATTTCAGCCGTGTCGGCCGTATCGACGAAGAATTTCATCTGTCTTTACTCCCTGTAGGGCTACCGGAGCGTCGCCGGAAACCTGGTCCCGGCTAGCGGGACAAAACGATTGCGTGGTCAGCTGGGCTCTCTTTACCCTAGGATGATGACAAGAAGAACCCCTGATTCTCTGGTGGACGAAATTTTTGCGGTACGTACCTCAAGGATGGCGAGGCTTGATCCCGGTGACCGGACGGGCAATGTCTCGCCAGGGTTCGGGCCGTGCTTGGCGCATGGTTTCGCGGCCGTTCCCGGAGCGATGAGGACCTGACACCCAGTGCTGTTCGACGATCCAGACTTCCAGGAAACCATTGCCAGCGTGCTGGTGCCGGTCGCGGTTGCGGGGGCCTATACCTACAAGGTGCCGCCCGGCCAGTCCGTGGTTCCGGGCACCATCGTCAAGGTACCGCTCGGCCCGCGCGAGGTGATTGGAGCTGTCTGGGATATCGAGCCGGACGCGGCCATCAATCCAAAGAAACTGAAGACCATTTCCCATGTCTACGACAAGACGCCGCCGCTTGATGATGATCTGCGCCGGTTCGTCGACTGGGTAGCGAACTGGACACTTGGCGCACCGGGGATGGTGCTGCGCATGGTGTTGCGGTCCGAAGAAGCGCTGGAACCGGAGGCGCCCGTTCCCGGTGTCCGCCGTATCGAAGGTGCCGAGCCTGATCGTCTGACGCCGGCACGCGGGCGCGTTCTGGCGACCATGGAAGACGGCTTTGCCTGGACGAAAAGCGGCCTTGCCCACGCTGCCGGCGTGTCCGCTTCCGTCATCGACGGCCTGCTTCAGCAAGATGTCCTGGAAACCGTCCTTATGCCGGCGGCTCCTCCGCCGCCGAAACCGCAACTGGACTATGCGCAAAAACCGCTGACCCCGGCGCAGCAGGCCGCGGCAGACGGCCTGACTGCCTGTTTCGGCAAGGGTGGGGCCGTTGCCCTGATCGACGGTGTCACCGGCTCGGGCAAGACGGAAGTCTATTTTGAGGCGATTGCCGAAGCCTTGCGCAGGGGAAAGCAGGCGCTGGTGCTGCTGCCTGAAATCGCACTCACCGAACAGTTCCTGCGGCGCTTCGAACAACGCTTCGGGGTCTATCCGGCCGAATGGCATTCCCAGATCACGGTCAAGAACCGCTCGCGGGTCTGGCGCGGTGTGGCGTCCGGTGATGTGCGGGTGGTGATAGGGGCCCGCTCCTCGCTGTTTCTGCCGTTCAAGGAACTAGGCCTGATCATCGTCGATGAAGAACATGATGCAGCCTTCAAGCAGGACGACCGGGTGCCTTACAGCGCACGCGACATGGCTGTTGTCCGCGGCCATCTCTCCGGCTTCCCCGTTGTTCTGGCGTCGGCCACGCCATCCGTGGAAAGCATCGTCAACGCAGAGGTCGGCCGCTACAAGCTGTTCGAGCTACCCGAACGGGCATCCGGTGCTGCCCTGCCGGACCTCATGGCCATCGATATGCGCCAGGACGGGCCGGAACGGGGACGCTGGCTGGCACCTGGTCTGGTCCACGGCATCGCCGGCACCTTTGCCGAAGGGGGGCAGTCGCTACTGTTTCTCAATCGGCGCGGTTATGCACCGCTGACCCTTTGCCGTACCTGCGGCCACAGGTTCCAATGCGCTCATTGCAGCGCCTGGCTGGTGGAGCATCGTTTTCAGAAAAAACTCGTCTGCCACCACTGCGGCCATCAGGAGCCGGTCCCCAAGGCCTGTCCGTCCTGCCAGTCGGTAGACAGTCTGGTTGCCTGCGGTCCCGGCGTGGAAAGAATCGCCGAGGAAGTGACCGAGCTCTTTCCGCAGGCGCGTGTGCTCGTGCTTTCGTCGGATATTGCCGGCGGGCCGGATCGGCTGAAGCGCGAAATGAAGATTGTCGAGGAAGGCGGGGCCGACATCGTGATCGGCACGCAGCTGGTCGCCAAGGGGCATAACTTCCCGCTGATGAAACTGGTTGGCGTGGTGGATGCGGACCTTGGCCTTGCCCATGGCGATCCGAGAGCTGCGGAAAAAACCTTCCAGCTGCTTGCCCAGGTGACAGGCCGTGCGGGCCGCGTCACCGGCGGCGGCAAGGGGTTCCTGCAGACCTACAATGCGGATCATCCCGTCATCAAGGCGCTGCTTTCAAGCGACAAGAAGGCGTTCTATCAGGCCGAGATCGAGGCAAGGCGGGCAGCAGGTCTGCCGCCGTTCGGGCGTCTTGCCGCAGTCATCGTCTCCGGACCAGACAGAGGATTTGCGGAAGGCTTCTCAAGGGCCATTGCCCGTGCCGCACCGCCGGATCAGGCCGTCACGCTCCTTGGGCCTGCGGAAGCCGCCCTTGCCATGGTGCGCGGACGCTATCGTTTCCGCCTGCTGGCAATGGCCCCCCGCCAGTACGATCTGCAAGCGTATCTGCGGCATTGGCTAAGCATCGGCCCGAAGCCCACGAAGGGGCTGCGCCTGCAAGTGGACATTGACCCGCAGCATTTTCTCTAGGTGGTTTTTGCATCCATGGGGAAAAGCGCCTGCCGTTCATACGAGTCATACGAGTTCGGCGTGGGAGAATCGGGTGGAACCGCAGGGTCATTGTTTGCAATTGTGGCAACGCTGCTGACGGCAATAATCCCGCTGTCCGCGCAGCTGCGGCAAAAACGCCCTCCTGGCTTGCCCCTTTCAGCCCTGCGCAAAGGCCTTTTCGCCCGCTCTGCAGAAAACCGTCTAAAGGTTTATGACGGTGCGGAGACGTTGATCTGAAACGTTTTTTATCGACCTTTGACAAAAAACACCGAGGAATCGGCAATAACAGTCTTTAGGCGAAGTTGCACACTGAGAAACCCTGTGCTAATTGAGGCGCGGCTTTGGGGGCAGCGGTTTAACCGTCATACCTTCTGACCTTGAAATCATTCATTTTTTCAATGCTTTGCGAGCGCTGGCCGTTTCGCGGGCATGAAAAACGTCAGAGAGCACGGACCTGGTGACTGACAACGTATCTCTCGTATCCGGCGTGGCACAGCGTTATGCGTCCGCCCTTCTCGACCTCGCCGAAGGCGAAGGTGTAACGGCTGACGTGGAGCGGGATCTGACAGCTTTCGAAGGCATGCTTGCCGAAAGCGAAGATCTCGTCCGTCTCGTGAAAAGCCCGGTATTCAGTGTGGAGGAGCAGCTTGCAGCGCTTACCGCACTTCTCGACAAGGCAGGCATCAAAGGCCTGGCTGCTAATTTCGTGAAGCTGGCAGCCCGTAACCGGCGCCTCTTCGTTCTTCCCGGCATGATCAAGGCATTCCGCACCCTGCTTGCGCAAAAGCGTGGTGAGGAAACGGCTGAGGTAACTTCCGCAGCTGCTCTTTCCGACGATCATGTCGCTGCCCTGAAAGAAGCTCTCTCGGCTTCCACGGGCAAATCTGTAAACATCGTGGCAAAGGTTGATCCTGCCCTGATCGGTGGCCTCGTGGTCAAGGTCGGCTCCCGCATGATCGACACATCGCTGCGTACCAAGCTCAATTCACTCAAGTTCGCGATGAAAGAGGTCGGCTGATGGATATTCGGGCCGCGGAAATCTCCGCAATCCTCAAGGACCAGATCAAGAGCTTTGGCCAGGAAGCCGAAGTTTCTGAAGTCGGTCAGGTGCTCTCCGTCGGTGACGGTATCGCCCGTGTTTATGGTCTGGACAAAGTCCAGGCCGGTGAAATGGTCGAATTCCCGGGTGGTATCAAGGGCATGGCCCTGAACCTGGAAACCGACAACGTTGGTGTCGTTATCTTCGGCTCCGACCGTGACATTAAAGAAGGCGACACCGTCAAGCGGACCGGCGCCATCGTGGAAGTGCCGGTCGGCAAGGGCCTCCTGGGCCGCGTTGTTGACCCGCTCGGCAACCCGATCGACGGCAAAGGCCCGATCGAGGCAACCGAAAAGCGCCGCGTGGACGTCAAGGCGCCGGGCATTCTGCCGCGCAAGTCCGTGCACGAGCCGATGTCTACCGGCCTGAAAGCCATCGACGCCCTGATCCCGGTTGGCCGTGGTCAGCGCGAGCTGGTCATCGGTGACCGTCAGACCGGCAAGACCGCGATCATTCTCGACACCTTCCTGAACCAGAAGCCGCTGCATGCTTCTGACGACGAAGACGCCAAGCTGTACTGCATCTACGTTGCTGTCGGCCAGAAGCGCTCCACCGTCGCTCAGTTCGTGAAGACCCTGGAAGACGCCGGCGCGCTGGAATACTCCATCGTCGTCGCCGCTACCGCTTCCGACGCTGCTCCGCTGCAGTTCCTGGCACCGTTTGCCGGCTGCGCGATGGGCGAGTTCTTCCGTGACAACTCCATGCACGCCGTGATCGGCTACGACGATCTGACCAAGCAGGCTGTGGCCTACCGTCAGATGTCCCTGCTGCTCCGTCGTCCGCCGGGACGTGAAGCTTTCCCGGGTGACGTTTTCTACCTGCACTCCCGTCTGCTGGAACGTGCTGCGAAGCTGAACGAAGACCATGGCAAGGGCTCTCTGACCGCACTGCCGGTTATTGAAACCCAGGGCAACGACGTGTCCGCGTTTATTCCGACCAACGTGATCTCGATCACCGACGGTCAGATCTTCCTGGAAACGGATCTGTTCTACCAGGGTATCCGCCCGGCCGTGAACGTCGGTCTGTCGGTGTCCCGCGTGGGTTCCTCCGCTCAGATCAAGGCGATGAAACAGGTTGCCGGCCCGATTAAGGGTGAACTGGCTCAGTACCGCGAAATGGCGGCCTTTGCCCAGTTCGGCTCCGACCTCGACGCCACGACCCAGCGCCTCCTGAACCGTGGTGCACGTCTGACCGAACTTCTGAAGCAGCCGCAGTTCTCGCCGCTGAAGACCGAAGAACAGGTTGCAGTCATCTATGCCGGCGTGAACGGCTACCTGGATGCAATCCCGGTCAACCGCGTGAAGGACTTCGAAGAAGGCCTGCTTCTGTTCCTTCGTGGCGAGCACATAGCGCTGCTCGACGCCATCTGGGAGAAGAAGGCACTCGACGACGAGCTGACTGGCAAGCTGAAAGCTGCCATCGACGCGTTCGCCAAGAACTTCGCTTAAGACCACGCCGGGATAAGGAGCAGGGGCGGCCATGCCGAGCCTGAAGGACTTACGAAACCGCATCGCTTCCGTTAAGGCGACGCAGAAAATCACCAAGGCCATGCAAATGGTGGCCGCGGCGAAGCTGCGTCGTGCTCAGGAAGCTGCGGAGGCCGCGCGCCCCTATGCGGAACGCATGGGTGCGGTGCTGGCCAACCTCGCGGTGGCCTTCGAGGGGCGCGACGACGCTCCGAAGCTCATGTCCGGCACCGGCAATGACCAGGTTCATCTCCTGCTCGTTGCCACGGCCGAACGTGGACTGTGTGGGGGCTTCAACACCAACATTGCCAAGCTTGCGCGTGAAAAAGCGCGCAGCCTGCTGAAGCAGGGCAAGACGGTCAAGATCATCTGTGTCGGCAAGAAGGGCTACGACTCCCTGAAGCGTGAGCTCGGCCAGCACATCATCAAGACCATCGACCTGCGCAGTGTTAAGAACGTTGGCTTCAGCAACGCGGACGACATCGGCCGCGAAGTGCTCTCCATGTACGACAATGGCGAGTTCGACGTTTGCACGCTGTTCTATTCGACTTTCAAATCCGTGATCGCGCAGGAACCGACTGCAACTCAGCTGATCCCGGCCCATTTCGAGGCTGGCAGCACTGATGCAGGCGCAGGTGCCAACGCGGTTTACGAATATGAACCGGAAGAGACAGAGATCCTTGCGGATCTGCTGCCGCGCAACATCTCCGTTCAGATTTTCCGGGCACTTCTGGAAAATGCTGCGTCTGAACAGGGTGCACGTATGTCCGCAATGGACAACGCGACCCGCAACGCCGGCGAGATGATCGACAAACTGACGATCAACTACAACCGCCAGCGCCAGGCTCAGATTACGACGGAACTGATTGAAATTATCTCGGGCGCGGAAGCGCTCTAACGGGATCGAGACGAGGATTAGGGATATGGCTGACAAAAAGGTCGGACGGATCACCCAGGTCATCGGCGCCGTTGTCGACGTCAAGTTCGATGACCACCTGCCGCTGATCCTGAACGCTCTTGAAGTTGACAACCAGGGCACGCGTCTTGTGCTTGAAGTTGCTCAGCACCTTGGCGAAAACACGGTACGTACCATCGCGATGGACTCCACCGAGGGTCTGGTGCGCGGTCAGGAAGTGGTCGACACCGATGCACCGATCGTGGTGCCGGTTGGCGACGGCACCCTGGGCCGTATCATGAACGTGATCGGCGAGCCGGTCGACGAAGCCGGTGAGATCCCGCACGAAAGCAAGCGCGCGATCCACCAGGACGCTCCGGAGTTCATCGAACAGTCCACCGAAGCTGAAATCCTTGTGACGGGCATCAAGGTCGTTGACCTTCTGGCTCCGTACGCAAAGGGTGGTAAGATCGGCCTGTTCGGCGGCGCCGGCGTGGGCAAGACCGTTCTCATCATGGAACTGATCAACAACGTCGCCAAGGCGCACGGCGGTTACTCCGTGTTCGCAGGTGTTGGCGAGCGTACTCGTGAAGGTAACGACCTTTACTGGGAAATGATCGAATCCGGCGTGAACAAGGAAGGCGGCGGAGAAGGCTCCAAGGCAGCTCTGGTTTACGGCCAGATGAACGAGCCCCCGGGAGCCCGTGCACGTGTTGCTCTGACCGGTCTGACCGTTGCAGAACACTTCCGTGACCAGGGCCAGGACGTGCTGTTCTTCGTGGACAACATCTTCCGCTTCACCCAGGCGGGTTCCGAAGTGTCCGCACTTCTCGGCCGTATCCCGTCCGCTGTGGGCTACCAGCCGACGCTGGCCACCGACATGGGCGGCATGCAGGAGCGCATCACCACCACGAACAAGGGCTCGATCACGTCCGTGCAGGCCGTGTACGTTCCGGCCGATGACTTGACCGACCCGGCACCGGCTTCGACCTTTGCTCACTTGGACGCAACGACGGTTCTTAACCGCTCGATCGCTGAAAAAGGCATCTACCCGGCTGTGGATCCGCTGGACTCCACTTCCCGTATGCTTGATGCCCGCATCATCGGTGAAGAGCACTACGAAACGGCTCGTGCGGTTCAGGTTACTCTGCAGCGCTACAAGGCTCTGCAGGACATCATCGCCATCCTGGGCATGGACGAACTGTCTGAAGAAGACAAACTCACCGTTGCCCGCGCACGTAAGATCGAGCGCTTCCTGTCCCAGCCGTTCTTCGTGGCCGAAGTCTTCACCGGTTCTCCGGGCAAGCTGGTTGCCCTCGAAGACACCATCAAGGGCTTCAAGGGTCTGGTCGAAGGCGAATACGACCACCTGCCGGAAGCTGCTTTCTACATGGTTGGCTCCATCGATGAAGCCATCGAGAAAGCACAGCGCCTGGCTGCTGAAGCCGCTTGATCGGCGAATTGACCGGACGCCCGTTATCGGGCGTCCGTCTTCTTCATGCTTGATGGCTTGCCATCAGAATTAGACTGACAAGGAAGACGCCAAATGGCTGAACTTTTCCAGTTTGAGTTGGTCTCGCCGGAGCGCCAGCTCCTCTCCGAACAGGTCGCAGAGGTCGTTGTACCGGGCGCCGAAGGCGAGTTTGGCGTTCTGAAGAACCATGCCCCGTTCATCTCCACCATCCTGCCGGGCATCCTGAAGGTGCGCAGCAGCGAAAACGGTGGCTGGGACGAATATTTCGTCCGCGGCGGTTTTGCCGATGTTGCTGCAGGCGGTCTCACCGTTCTGGCCGAACAGGCCGTTCCGGTTGGCGAGATCAGCCGTGAGCAGCTCGACCAGGCGATCCAGGATGCGCAGGAAGATGTTTCCGACGCCAAGGACGATGCCTCGCGGCAGAAAGCCGAAATGACACTGGCTCAGCTCAAGGACGTCGCAGAAGCCCTCACCAAGGCCTGATTCGACCCCCTCAAGCTTCATTCAATGACGCGGTCCGGCAACGGACCGCGTTTTTTGTTTTTGGGGGAAGCGATCGGTCAAGTAAGCAAGAGGCACTGTTCCGACGTATCTGGCAGGCTACCTCTCAAACATTCGGCTCTCGATCAGAAAGCCGAACGTCAGGCGCGAGCAAACCGCGCGACGTCTTCTTCTTCGAAGAACTTGAACCCGTTACGCCCGTTATGCTTGACCTCGTATAGCGCCATATCGGCGCGCTTTATCACTGGACGAGGATCCAGTTCCGTGCCCGTTATCGGAGAAATTCCGACGCTGACACCAACCGAAATAATGTGATCCTGGACAGCGAACGGTGCCCCGATCTTGCGGACGATACGATCGGCGATCTCTGCCGTACTGGCGTTGCCGGAACCTGTTCCTGTCAGGATAATCCCGAATTCGTCGCCGCCGAGACGCGCGACAAGATCTGAGGACCGGACACACTCGCGCAGTCGCTGCGCGACTGTTTTAAGAAGTTCGTCGCCGACATCATGACCGAAACTGTCATTCACCGGTTTGAACTTGTCGAGATCAAGCAGCATCAGGTCGCCTGCAATGCCATTGGCCGATGCAGCATTCAGGGCTTCGTCCAGCTTTGCATTGAATAGCGTTCGGTTGGCGAGCCCGGTCAACGTGTCATGGTGAGCGGCAAACTGGATCTTTTCAGCCGCCAGTTCACGCGAAGTGACATCTTCATGCGTACCGATCCAGCCGCCTGCCGGCAAGGGCGCATGGACTGCGCTGACAATCCTGCCGCTGGGATGTTTGAACTTGGAACGGACCACTTCGCCGGCTGAAAGACGGATCATCAGATCCATGACGTGTTCCTGAACGTCGCCTTCGAATTCGCCGCGCTCCTTCTCGGCCTGGATCAATTCGATAAGGCTCACACCCTCGTAAACATCGCCCTCAGGCTTGTTGAAGATCTCGATGTACTGCCGGTTCCACAATGACAGCCGTCCACGCGCGTCGAAGACGCTGACACCCTGGCGCATATTGGCGAGAATGGCTTCCAGTTCCTGCGAGCGATGCCGTGCCAGCCGTTCGTTCGCAGCAAGTTGTTCTTCCAGGTTCTTGCGGTCGGTGATGTCGTAAAAATTATGGATCAGACCACCTGACGGTAGTGGCGTGCTCCGGGTTTCGATGTAGGTGCCGTTCGCGGCGCGCCGTTCGAACACCTGCGATTTTTTCAGGTCGTACTTCCGATACCGCTCCAGAGCGAGAGCCTCTGGGTCTCCAGGGCCATAGTCACCTCTTCGAGCGTTGAAGAGAAAGAAGTCGTAAAGATAAGGCCGCCCTTCAATCAACTCATCAGAATATTCGAGAAGGTCGCGGAACTGCTGATTGCTCGAAGCGAGCCGGAGCGTTTCATCGTAGTGAACGATCCCACCCGGAAAGTTGTCGAAAATGCTTTGCAGCGTGTCGGCCTGCTGCTTGGTCTCGGTAATGTCCGTCAGGGAGACGACGACACCGTCAAGATCGAACTCCTGATCGTCGTCGATTGGCATGGCGCTCAGGCGAAGCCACTTCCTCGGGCGCCCGTTGGTGGGGGAGAGACGGGCGATGACGTCCCTCAGTGATCCCGGGTCGCGGGCAGCAAGCTCCAGCGGTGCATCGCACGGACCCTTGTCTTCAAGATCACAGCGAAGGCCAAAATCAATGTCGGTTACGTTCAACCCGACCAGCTCCCTGCCGGTCACGCCCAGCAGGTCGATCGCAGCAGGATTGGCTGACTGGATCTCGCCGGTATGTGTCAGCAGAAGAATACCTTCGCTGAGAGACTCGAGCGTTGTCCTTTGGACGGCCTCGGAATACCGTAAGATGTTCTCTGCCCGTTTGCGCTCCGAAATATCAAAGAAACTGGTGATAAGGCCGCCGCTCGGCAGAGGGATACCACGGACTTCCAGATGTGTCCCATCGGGGCTGACGCGCTCGTAAATATGCGGTTTGGGATCATTGAAATACCTGAACCGTTCTTCCAGAAGCTTGTCCGGGTCTCCCGGACCGTAGTCTCCCCGCTTTGCCAGATATGTCGCCACTTCCAGCAACGGCGCCTTGCGATCAATAAATTCCTGCGGCAATTGCAGAAGGCGCTGAAAATCCTTGTTGCAGACCGCAAGCCGTCTGTCGGGGTCATAATAGACGAGACCACCCGGCAGGTTGTCGAAAATGGCTTGCAAAGCGATGAGCTGCCGCTTGGTCGCGGTGACGTCGGTCAGGGAAAGGACAACGCCGTCGAGGCCATACGCATTGTCGTCGCCAATCGATTTCGCATTCAGCCGCAGCCAGACGGACTGGTCGGTCCCGCGGCGGGTCACGTTTGCAACGACGTTACAAACCTTGTCCGGATTGACCGCAGCCTGTTGCAGGGGATTGCAGCCGGAAACGTGGCCGTCTTCTTCGCATTCGATATCGAGGTCGAGATCCTGAAGCTTTTGACCTTTCATTTCCCCGACGGTGTAGCCGAGCAATGCAGCTGCTGCAGGATTGAAGGACTGGATCTGTCCGGCTCTGTTGACGAGGAGAATCCCTTCGCTCAGGGATTCCAGGGTGGTGCGATGGACCGCTTCGGAATGAAGCACGGCCTGTTCGGATTGCTTGCGTTCGGTAATGTCCTGGAAGGCACCGATCAAACGGGTCGCGCGACCATCTTCGATGATGGGCCTGCCCGCGGTGCGAACCCAGATCTCACGCCCCTTGGCGGTCACGAACGGGAGTTCAAGATCCCAGGCAACGCCTTCCTTGACACTTTTGATGACGGCATCCGAGATCTGGCGACGGCAATCCGGTGCGTAGAAGGAAAGCGCCATATCGACAGTTGGAACGAAGTCGTCATCCACTTCATGGATTTCGCAGGTTTTTTCCGTCCAGGTTACCGTGTCGGTATCAATATCCACTTCCCAGCCGCCAACACCGGAAACGGCCGTGATCTCTTCCAGCAGATCGCTCTTGCGCATCGCAAGCCGTTGCTGTTCTTCGGCCGCCCGAAGGGCAGATTGCGTATCACTCTGGGCGCGATGAGACTTCATCAGACCGAGGACGATCGATCCCATACGCTGCAGTTGGCGGAGCTGTGTTTCGCTTGGCTGCCGTGGTTTGGTGTCGACGACGCAGAGTGTCCCAAGGATGTGCGTGCCATCCAGGCACAACGGCAAGCCTGCATAAAAGCGTGTGTAGGGTGGACCGGCAACGAGGCTCGTATCGCGGAAGCGGGGGTCTTCAAGGGCGTTGGGAACGACCATCAACTCACGCGAGAGGATCGCCTGATCGCAAAAAGTGCCTTTTCTTGGAGTGCCGTCGACGTCTATGCCGATCTTGGCCTTGAACCAGAGGTCATCCTTTCCGACGATGGAAATGAAGGCCATCGGGGCATCGAAGATCGTGGCAAGGGTCTCCACGAGATCGTCATATTCCGGCAGGCGTTCAGAATTGAGAATCTTAAGGGTCGCTAGTGCGTCCAGGCGGTCCTGTTCGCTGTCTCCCTGCACAGGGGTCATGATACACTGTGCCTCTCTGCCGAACGCGTCACTATCTCGGTTTTAGTTTGTTTACTCTTAGGTATAGAACTAAAACAAAGTATTAACTTTGCGAGATTGAATTAAATTGTCCATAAAGGCAGGGTTGTTTTGCGCAGTGAGGGTGATTGTATTTTAACGAAGAATCGCCTCTAGGTAATATTCAGTAAGAATATTTGCTTAGATCGAAAAAATCGCATGAAATCTTCAATTCACGCAGAGGTTGCTCGATGTTGACATGCCTTTCGTCTAACCATGCAGGCTTGAAATCCAGCACGGGAAAATCCGGGCAATAAAAAACCCGGCCTAGGGGCCGGGTTTCGAGGTACGTGGTGTTCCACGGAATATCTGCTTTTTTAGTTCAAGCAGCTTGTATTCTTATGCCGCGCGGCGGAAGGACAGGCTCATGCCACCACCGGAACGGTTGCGGCGGCGCTCTTCCGGCGGGATGTAGACGATGGCGCTATGTTCGGTGCAATAGGAGACACCTGCTTCGACGCGCGTGCTGCACGGGAAGATGTAGTTACCAGAATCACCTTCTGCCCATTTGCAGCAGCCCGGGCGCGGGAGAGACAAGTCAGCCATGACGTTTTCCTTCGTTCTTCTTTTAACCAAGCGACAAAAGCGCTCGAGCATCCTCGGGAGGGAGGATCCGAACAGCTTTCGACAGGAATCGGATGTAAGCGGCGCCCGGGACGTCATCCGTTGTCCAACCCAATTGGGTGCCCTTCAGCAAGCGCAGGCATTACATAAGCGGCATGTCACAAAATTGCAATAGAATAGCTGACAATTCCGGCCTGCACTCAGTGCATACCGGGTTAATGTAATGTTATCGTTTGGCTTTATTGCTTCGGCTTACTTTACCAGGCCAAAGGTTTAGCCTTTTGGCTCAGGCAACTTGCCTCCAGCCTGCCGAAGCGCATCGGGTGTATCAAGATCCAGTCTTGCGGCGGATCCGATCTCGACTTCGGCCACGAACCCGGGGTTTTCGCCAATGATGTGACGCGCTCCAACGTCGCCGTTCAAGGATTTCAGGGCTTCGAAGAAGCGTCGGTCCCACAAGACCGGATTGCCCCGTTTCCCATCCGCCGTTGCGGTGACGATCAGACTGTTGTCGTTTTCGCGGTAAGTGCCGATCAGCCTCTTCAGAACATCGCTGCCGATACGTGGCATGTCGCCCAGAAGAACGATCACCGCATCGGTATCTGCGGCGAGAGCATTCATGCCGGTGCGGATGGACCCGGCCATGCCGTCTGCAAAATCCGGGTTGTGCACCAGCGTAACATCCAGATCTTCGACCTGTGCGCCGACTTCTTCAGCCAGATGCCCGGTTACCAGAACGGTCTGTGACAGACCGGCGCCGGCGGCAGCTTCCGCGGCATGCCGGATCAGGGTCTTGCCGTCCAGCGTCGCAAGCAGCTTGTTCGGACCGCCCATGCGGGACGACTTGCCTGCGCCAAGGATCAGTGCCGCGATCCTGGCAGCTTCGCCCTTGCGTTTGCCTTCGCGGGGCTGCGGCCGTGTCCCGATTTCCATCAAAAGGCCTCCAACACCCATCGCGGTAATGTCGTCAGGGTGAACTTCCAGTCCGGCAAGCAGGCGGTCCAGAACCCAGTCGAAACCGTTCTCCTTCGGGCTTCGGGCGCAGCCCGGTGCGCCCAGCACGGGAATGCCGTCGAGACTTCCGAGCATCAGCAGGTTGCCAGGGTCCACCGGCATGCCCAGGTGGTGCACCGTCCCGCCGGCAAGATCCAGACCTGCAGGCAGCACGTCCTGCCTGTCGACAACGGCAGAGGCCCCGAACAGGATCAGAAAATCAGCGCCTTCTTCCTTCAGCGTGCGCAAGGCTTCAGCGACGGCCTCCCTGCTGTGGGCGACCCTGTGCTCGCTCAGGATGGTTGATCCGCTCGGCAACAGCCTGTCTTCCAGCACGCGGCGGGTCTTGTCCATGGTCGAGGGCTTGAGATGCGGCAGTTGCGTTGCGACAAGGCCAACCTTGCGCGGACTGAAGCCGGCAACACGGACTGCACCCCTGAGAGCGCTTTCGGCGGCTCCCAGTGGTTCTTCTGGAACGGCAAAGGAAATGATCTTCGCGGTTGCAACCATACGGCCGGCCAGAACCTTGCAGTAGTTCGGCAGCGTCGCGAAAGTGATGGCCGGATCAATCCGGTTGGCCGCGGTAACCGCATCCGCATCGACCACCAGGACGCCGTTGGTGGCGGCATAGAGGTTCATGCGCCCCGTAAAGGCGGTGTCGGTCTCAAGACCCGCACCTGCAGCAGCCGTGGCAAGCTGCTCGGCCGCGGCATCCTCGCCGATGTCGCCGGGTTCTATTCGGGCAACCATGAGGCTGTCGATACCGGCGGCGGCAATCTCGGCGCAGTCTTGTCCCGTCAGGCGGCGGCCTTTTTTCAGCACACGCTTCGGCAGGGCTGTCCGGTGCGCGAGAATACAGCCTTCGGCATCTTCCGGCGGACAAGGGCCGAATATCATGCGGCAGCCCCCGGAGCGGTCCGTAACGCCTTGATGATGGCGCCCAGCACGGCCACCGCAATTTCCTCCGGCGAAGCTGCTCCGATATCGAGACCGATCGGAGCATCGATCCGGTCAAACAGCTCAGGTGCCAGGCCGGCTTCGGTAAAGCGTTCCAGACGCTTGCCGTGGGTCTTGCGGCTGCCGAGCGCCCCGACATAGAAACATCCCGTCTTCAGCGCTTCCATCAGGGGGAAGTCATCTATCTTCGGATCATGAGTGACAGCGGCAACGGCCGTGAAGGCATCAAGGGGTGCATCCTTCAAGACCTCTTCGGGCCAGTCCGCCTTGAGTGCGCTTCCGGGAAAGCGGTCTTCGGTGGCAAAGGCCGTGCGCGGATCAATGACGGTCACATCAAGCCCCGCAATCTCCGCCATTGGAACAAGCGCCTGGCTGATGTGCACTGCGCCGATGATGACCAGGCGCGGCGCAGGCAAGGATACGTTCAGGAAGACTTCGCCACTTTCTGCGGTGATCATGCCGGATTTACCTGAGCGGAAACGCCTTGCAAGTTCCTCAGCCAGGGGATCGCCGGAAAAATCGTCGGATTTGCGGACGAGGCGTTGCTGCCCGTCCACCATGTCGGTCACCAGGATCGCCGCACGGCGCGCGGCACGGTCCTTGTTGAGGTCACTTAGCAGGGAAAAGTCCATGGTCTATGCGCGGTCCGTTGCCAGTTTCAGTCCAAGTCCCACCAGAAGCGATCCTCCGAGCCAGCGTGTGAGGCTCTGGAACCTTGATGTCCTGGTCAGCCGTTTCTTCACTTGGCTTGCAAAAAGAACGGTGACGATATCTGCCGAGGTGAAAGCGAAGTTCACGAACGTTCCCAGGATCAGGAACTGCGCCCAGATCGGCAGGCTTGCGTCAGGGGTGACGAACTGGGGCAGGAAGGCGATGAAGAAGATGGCGACCTTGGGATTGAGAACCTCCACCAGCACGCTGTCTGCAAAGGCTCGCTTTTCGGATTTTTGGGGCAAATTGGGTGTCGGTCCGGCCACTACGCGGGTCCGGATCATCTGGATGCCGAGAAAGATCAGGTAAAGCCCGCCAACCAGCTTCAGCGCAAAATAGAGTGTCGGCACGACACTGAAGATCGCCGACAGGCCAAAGGCTGCGGCAAAGACATGCACATAACAGCCCAGGTGAATACCCGCGGCAGCCATGAAACCGGCCCGCTGTCCGCGGGCGATCGTCTGTGCGGCGGTATAAAGCAGGGCCGGGCCAGGCATATAGGCAAAAAGAGCCGTAGCGGCGACGAAGGCAAGCAGGGTTTCCGTGGTCATCGAAATCAGGTCCGGGATCAGGTGACGGGTTCGACGTAGACGCGAATGCGGCCGCCGCACGAAAGACCGACACGCCAGGCTGTCTCATCTGCAACGCCAAATTCCAGCGTGGTCGGTTTGCCGGTCTCGATGACGTCGATTGCCTCGGACACCACCGCCCCTTCGACACAACCGCCGGAGACGGAGCCTTCGAAGTTGCCCTCAGCATCAATGACCAGATGGGACCCGACCGGACGTGGCGCGGAACCCCAGGTCTCGACCACGGTCGCCAGTGCAACGGAACGTCCCGCACCGCGCCAGCTTTCGGCTGTCTTCAAAACGTCGGGAATGGAAGTCGTCTCTGTGGCCGTCATGAGGTCGCCCCTTCAAGGTAGGACCTTCAATATAGATCTTTCTGAATTTGATGAAAGAGAGCAGGCGAGGGAAAGCAAGCGCAGCATCACCCTGTGCTCCTCGCGCCGCCGCCGGACTTTCTCAGCGATCATCCATCCGGCGGGACGTCGTGATCGGGAAGCACAAGAGCGTTGTCTACCCACGAAAAAACGGCTCCTCGAGGGGGAGGAGCCGTTCAGGTTTTGCGGGGTATTATTTTCGGGCTTATTCGGCAGCCATACGCACGGCGGGAGCGGCATTCAGCACGGCACCGTCGACATGGGCTTCAAAGGTCGCGAAGTTCTTGACGAACATTTGCACCAGCTTGGCGGCCTGAACGTCATAGGCATCCTTGTCCGTCCAGGTTTCGCGCGGGGTCAGGATCGTATCGTCGACACCTTCGACGGAAACCGGCACATCGAAGCCGAAGTTCGCATCGGTGCGGAACTCGGCGTCCTTCAGGCTGCCGTTCAGTGCGGAAGTGAGCAGCGTGCGGGTTGCCTTGATCGGCATGCGCTGCCCGGTGCCATATGCACCGCCGGTCCAGCCGGTGTTGACCAGCCAGCAATCCACATTGTGCTTGGCAATGAGGTCCTTCAACAGGTTGCCGTATTCGGACGGATGCCGCGGCAGGAACGGCGCGCCGAAGCAGGTCGAGAAGGTTGCCTGCGGCTCGGTAACACCCTTTTCCGTGCCGGCCACCTTGGCGGTGTACCCGGACAGGAAGTGATACATCGCCTGCGCCGGTGTCAGACGCGCGATCGGCGGCATGACGCCGAAGGCATCGGCCGTTAGCATGATGATGGTCTTCGGCATCGGTGCGCAGCCGGTGTCGCTGGCATTGGAGATGAAGTGGATCGGGTAGGCCGCGCGGGTGTTTTCGGTTTTCGAACCGTCGTCGAAATCCGGCACCCGGTTCTCGTCCAGAACCACATTTTCCAGAACCGTGCCGAAGCGCTGGGTGGTGGAGTAGATCTCCGGCTCGGCTTCCTCGGAAAGCTTGATGGTCTTGGCGTAGCAGCCGCCTTCGAAGTTGAAGACGCCGCTTTCACCCCAGCCGTGCTCGTCGTCGCCGATCAGTGTGCGGGACGGGTCGGCGGAGAGCGTGGTCTTGCCGGTGCCGGACAGGCCGAAGAACACTGCGGTATCGCCTGCATCGCCCAAGTTCGCCGAGCAGTGCATGGACATGACGCCCTTTGCCGGCAGCAGGTGGTTCAGCATGGTGAAGACAGACTTCTTCATTTCGCCTGCATAGGAGGTTCCGCCGATCAGGACGATCTTGCGGGTCAGATCGCAGGCGATCACGGTTTCTGTCCGGCAGCCGTAGCGTTCCGGATCCGCCTTGAAGCTTGGCAGATCGATGATTGTCATGTCCGGAGCAAAACCTTCCAGCTCGGAACTCTCGGGCCGGAGAAGGAGGTTGCGGATAAACAGCGAATGCCAGGCATATTCCGTATAGACGCGCACCGGCAGGCGATGGGTCTTGTCAGCGCCACCGTAAAGGTCCTGTGCGAACAGCTCCATGCCCTCGGCGTGGGCAAGGAAATCGGACAGCAGCAGGTCGAAATTGGCTTTCGACATCTGGGCGTTGTTGTCCCACCACACAGTGTCGCGGGTCTCGTCGTCCAGAACTACGAACTTGTCTTTCGGCGAGCGGCCGGTGTGAACACCGGTTTCGGCAACAATCGCGCCGCCGGCAGCTAGCTGCGCTTCGCCGCGGGAGAGGGAATATTCATAAAGAGCAGGCTCGTTCTGGTTCCAATAGAGCGCTTTCAGGCCTTTGAAGCCGAAAGTTTCGCAACCAATTGAGGGATTCCTGACACCTACTTCTTGCATGTTCCCGCAGTCCTCGTGATGGGGGCTAGTTTTGTCACGGCCGGAGAAAGTTAAGAAAAGCTAAATCTGGCTGTGAGGGCTGCGAACGTAGTGGAATGACTAAACGGCAGCAAGACTACCAAAGGTGCTATGTAATTGTTTAATCGATTAAAAATCACCATTAAATTGCCAATGATTAATTTGGACGTCGAACTAAAATTCGAAACTTTCGGAATGTTCGAAATGTTGATTGAATCGAAAGAAAGTGCGTTCATTTCGCACTTGTAGTAGAGACTCGACTGAGCCCCGCCACCAATGTACGAGACTTGACGTTAAGTTGGTCTCTTGAAATCTTTTACAGTGATCCCCACCAATGCAGCCGGCTGGGCGGTCTTTGTGTCATGCAAGCATATCCGGAGGCGGATTGCCTTAATTTATGCGCATTTAGCAGGCCAAAGGCTGTGTGTTACATTAATGCCGATGCGCGCCATCGGTGCGTTGCCGGAAATGGAAAAACAAAGCATGCCGACAATTGCCCTGGTCGATGACGACCGCAACATTTTGACTTCGGTCTCTATCGCATTGGAAGCGGAAGGCTATCGCGTTCAAACCTACACCGACGGTACATCGGCGCTCGACGGCCTGCAGAGCGACCCGCCGGAACTCGCGATTTTCGATATCAAGATGCCACGTATGGACGGCATGGAACTGCTGCGCCGCCTGCGCCAGAACTCCGATCTGCCGGTAATCTTCCTGACCTCCAAGGATGACGAGATCGACGAACTCTTCGGCCTGAAGATGGGCGCCGACGATTTCATCCGCAAACCCTTTTCGCAGCGGCTTCTGGTCGAGCGTGTGCGCGCGGTGCTGCGCCGGGCGCAGCCGCGTGACGCGTCCACGCCGCGCGACGATGCCGACAAACTGCTGGAACGTGGCCAGCTGGTGATGGACCAGGAGCGTCACACCTGCACCTGGAACGGCAAACCCGTCACGCTGACCGTGACCGAATTCCTTATCCTGTCCGCGCTCGCGCAGCGGCCCGGTGTCGTCAAGAGCCGTAACGCGCTCATGGACGCCGCCTATGACGATCAGGTCTATGTGGACGACCGCACCATCGATAGCCACATCAAGCGGTTGCGCAAGAAGTTCAAGGTTGTTGATGACGACTTCGACATGATCGAAACCCTCTACGGCGTCGGGTATCGTTTCCGGGAAGTCTGAAACGGACCGGTAGAGCGACTGTCCCGGTAAAACCTGGAAACGATCTGCTTTTGGCTGTTCAGTCGGTTTCGATTGAACAGCCTTTGATCTAATGTGAGCCCGAATGGCGGTGGAAAGCGAGAGCGCGGAAGAGATTGGTGCCTCTGAACCTCAGAACGGTTCGGATCGCTCCCGTCTGCGCCGACTTGGCAACAAGCGGATCCGTCGCCGTCTGCTCAGCCAGTTGGGCCGTATCTTCGGAACCTATGTTCTCTCGTCGCTGACGCGCCGGATCATCGCCATCAACCTCGTGGGTCTGCTGGCACTGGTGATCGGTATTCTGTACCTCAACCAGTTTCGCGCGGGTCTGATCGATGCACGGGTGCAGAGCCTTCTGACCCAGGGCGAAATCATTGCCGGCGCCATTGCCGCTTCCGCCACCGTCGATACGGGCACGATCACCGTCGACCCCGAACGCTTGTTGCAGTTGCAGGCGGGCGAAAGCATTACCCCGACCCAGGAAGACCTCGACAGTCTCGATTTTCCGATCAACCCGGAACGGGTCGGTCCCGTGCTGCGCCGCCTGATTTCGCCGACCAAGACCCGGGCGCGGATCTATGATCCGGAAGGCATTCTCATCCTCGACAGCCGCCACCTTTATACCAGTGCCCAGATCCTGCGCTTCGATCTGCCGCCTCCGACGGCGGAGGAGGAAGGCTTCTGGGATTCGACCTGGCAATGGATCAAGCGCTGGCTGCGCCAGGGTGACCTGCCGATCTATCAGGACGTAGGCGGCGGTGATGGCCGCGCCTATCCGGAAGTGGAGGCGGCGCTTGCCGGGTCCCCGGCCAGCGTGACGCGGATCTCGCAACGGGGCGAGCTGATCGTTTCCGTTGCCGTGCCGATCCAGCGGTTCCGCGCGGTCCTCGGGGCCTTGCTCCTGTCGACACAGGGCGGTGACATCGACGCCATCGTGCGGGCTGAACGTATCGCCATCATTCGCGTGTTCCTGTTTGCCGCCACAGTGACCATCCTTCTGTCGATCCTGCTGGCCGGGACGATTGCCGGCCCGGTCCGGCGCCTTGCGGCTGCCGCGGACCGGGTGCGGAGAGGCTCGACCTCTCGTGAGGAGATACCGGACTTTTCGGATCGGCAGGACGAGATCGGCCATCTGGCGCGTTCGTTCCGGGAAATGACCCACGCGCTCTACAACAAGATCGATGCGATCGAGCAGTTTGCCGCCGATGTCGCGCACGAATTGAAGAACCCGCTGACATCGCTGCGCAGTGCCGTGGAAACCCTGCCGCTGGCCAAGTCCAAGAATTCGCAGGACCGGTTGATGGAAGTGATCCAGCATGACGTGCGCCGCCTCGATCGTCTGATCAGTGACATCTCCGATGCTTCCCGCCTTGATGCGGAACTGGCCCGGATCCAGGCCGAGCCGATCGACCTGGCCGAACTGCTGCGCAACATGGCCGATGCCGCCAACCAGCGGTCCGGAGCGGAAGAGGCAAGTGTCAAGCTGGCCGTTGCAGATGCTCAGGGCAGCAAGCCTTATCAGATGCAAGGCCATGATATTCGTCTCGGACAGGTCGTCAGCAACCTTCTGGACAACGCCAGGTCCTTCTCGCCCGCCGGCGGAACGGTTCGGGTGGATCTCAGTCGGGACGGCCGGATGATCAAGATCATCGTGGATGATGACGGTCCGGGCATCCGTGCTGAAAACACCGAGCGCATTTTTGAACGCTTCTATACCGACAGGCCGGAAGGCGAAGGCTTCGGCAACAATTCCGGTCTGGGTCTGTCGATCTCCCGGCAGATCATCGAAGCCCATGGCGGGACCATCGTTGCCACCAACCGGCTGGTGCCCGGTCGGGACGGCAAGCAGAAGATTGCAGGTGCTCGTTTCACCATCTATCTGCCGGCAGGGCGGAGCAAGTGACGCCTCCGGCGGTTCATGCCAATTGCGTGATGGTGGGCACAGCCGGCCTTCTGATCCGGGGTGGTGCCGGAAGCGGCAAGACAACCCTTTCGGATATTCTCATTGAGGCGGCACGGGCCAAAGGCAATCTCGGCCTTCTGGTGGCTGACGACTACACGCATGTTGCTGCAGCCGATGGACGGCTCGAGGCGCATGCGCCGCGGACGATCGAAGGCCGCATGGAAGTGCGCGGTTTCGGTGTTGTCGAAACGTGCTTTCTGCCGCACGCGCAAGTGCATCTGTTGGTCGAACTGAAGCAGGCCGACGCCATCGAGAGGATGCCGGAGCAGGCTCTCGCGACGACCTGCCTGGAAGGCGTGCATTTGCCGGTGGTTATGTGCCCGCAAAACGACCCTGAGCACAGCCAGCGCCTGATCCGCTGGGCGTTACGGCACCTTTTCCCCAAAGGACCGGATTATATTTGAGGCAGCAGGGGCGTTTTTTGCTTGCAACTGACGAAGCGGTTGAAGAGAGTGCATCAGACTGATAAACGCCCGGCTCTTTCCGGATCTCTTTTGGGATCCTGAGCTTAACGCACTCGATAATCAGGCTAACTGACGCATGATCGGACTTGTACTTGTTACGCACGGGCGCCTTGCTGAGGAATTCAAAGCGGCGCTGGAACATGTTGTCGGTCCACAGGAACAGGTTGAAACCATCTCCATTGGTCCGGATGACGACATGGAGCAGCGGCGCCAGGACATTCTGGCCGCTGTGGAAGCTGCCAATTCCGGCAAGGGTGTGGTGCTTCTGACGGACATGTTCGGTGGCACACCTTCCAACCTCGCAATTTCCGTGATGGACAGCAAATCCGTTGAAGTGGTGGCCGGTGTCAATCTGCCGATGCTGATCAAGCTTGCCAGCGTGCGCGCAGATCGCGAGCTGGCCGATGCTGTCGACGAAGCCCGTCAGGCCGGCCAGAAATACATCTCGGTTGCCAGCCAGGTGCTGTCGGGACAGAACTAAAACAACAATGACAGCGCAGACCGTGTTGGAAAAAGACCTGACAATCGTCAACCGCCGTGGCCTGCATGCCAGGGCTTCCGCAAAGCTGGTGAAGCTGGTGGAGACGTTTGACGCAGACGTCCAGGTTTCCAAGGACGGCCAGACCGTCGGCGGAACGTCGATCATGGGTCTAATGATGCTCGCCGCCAGCCCGGGCTGCTTTATCACTGTCAGCGTCACCGGCTCTGATGCGGGAGACGCCATGGCGGCGATTGCCGAACTCGTCGAAAGCGGCTTTGGCGAAGAAGATTGATTTTGACATTTCGTGCCGCCACCCTGCGGTGCACATTCCTGCTGCGGTCGATCGAGTGAATTCCGGGCATCGGCCACACCCTTCCAAACCGAACCGGGGGCCGACATGGCGAGCCACACTCAGGACCGACTGATTTCCGCCGCGCGCACTGCACTTACCCATGTCCATGAGGCGTTGGAACTTCAATTCGCGTTCGAACTCTGGGACGGATCCCGGGTACCTGCCGATGCGCCGGCGGACGGTCTGCGGCTTGCTCTTTCCGAAACGGCGCTGACGCGTCTTCTTCGCCGTCCCGGCATCAAGACGCTGATCGATCTCTATGCAAATGGCGACGTCGACCCGCGCGGTGGCAGCATTTTCGACTTTGCCGAAAAGCGGCCGACACTCAAAAGCCGGGAAATTCGCAAACGCCTCAACAAGACCCTGCTGCTGAAAACCGGATTTTCGCTCTGGCGCGGTTCTGGTCGCAAGGCTGAAGCCAACCCGGACGGGCTTGATGCCGGTCAGTCAGCGGACCGAAGCTCCGGCAGCCGCAAGGACGACATCGCGTTCCATTACGACGTTTCCAACGACTTCTACCGGCTCTTTCTCGATCCGGAGATGGTCTACACCTGCGCCTATTTCTCCGACTGGTCGAACGATCTGGCAACGGCGCAGAAAGACAAGCTCGACATGATTTGCCGCAAGCTGCGGCTGAAGCCGGGCGACCGGATGCTCGATATCGGTTGCGGCTGGGGCGCCCTGATTTGCCACGCCGCCGAACATTATGGCGTGACAGCCGTTGGGGTCACACTGGCGGAAGAACAGCTGAAGCTTGCCGAGGAGCGGATCAAGGCGCGTGGCCTTGAAGACAAGGTCTCGGTCAAGCTGATCGACTATCGCGACATGGACGGCAAGTTCGACAAGATCTCATCCATCGGCATGTTCGAGGCGGTCGGGCTGGACAATTACGACAATTACTTCCAGAGCGTGCACCGCCTGCTGAAACCGCGGGGTGTCTACCTGCACCATGCGATCACCCGCCGTGGCAAAAAGGATCTGAAGGCGTTCCGCCGCAAGAAGCCGGAATACCAGGCGCTGGTACGCTACATCTTCCCGGGAGGGGAGGTCGACCACATTGGCTGGACGCTGACCAATCTGGAAGCGCACGGCTTTGAGGTTCACGACGTAGAAGCCTGGCGCGAGCACTATGCCCGCACGACACGGCTGTGGGCGGAAAACCTGATGAAGGTAAAGGACGCGGCTGTCGCGGAAATAGGCGAGCACAAATATCGTCTTTGGCTGGCCTATCTCATTGGCGTCTCGCTCGGCTTCGAACGCGGCTCCATCGGCATCTTCCAGACGGTCGCGACGCGTCGCACCAAGGGTCCATCAGGCATGCCGCCATCACGGGCGGATCTCTACCGGACGTGATTGGGACATATGATATAAAGAATTCTTTATATCTTTATTGCGTGATGACCCTGCTGGCGCTATAACCCCTTCCAACGATTTCCGGAGCCTTCCGGATTTCGGCTGTCGCCCGCCCCTGGTGCCGTTTTGGCACTGGTTCACGAGATGGCGGCGACACTCAAGGGGCCTTGCGCCTGAAGCTGGCTCAAAACAGCAGGACTTATTCATGACCGACTACATCGTTAAAGACATCGGGCTCGCAGACTGGGGCCGCACCGAAATCGAGATCGCCGAACACGAAATGCCGGGCCTGATGGCCTGCCGCGCCGAATTCGGTGACTCCAAGCCGCTCAAGGGCGCCCGCATTGCCGGTTCCCTGCACATGACCATTCAGACCGCCGTTCTGATCGAAACGCTGGTTGCGCTGGGTGCGGAAGTCCGTTGGGCGTCCTGCAACATCTATTCCACGCAGGATCAGGCAGCCGCTGCGATTGCAGCTGCAGGCATTCCGGTTTTCGCAACCAAGGGCGAAACCCTGGAAGAATACTGGGATTATGCCGACAAGATCTTCGACTTCCCCGAAGGTGCGAACATGATCCTGGACGATGGCGGCGACGCCACGCTCTACATCCTGCTCGGTGCACGGGTCGAAGCCGGTGAAACCGGTCTGATCGATAACCCGAAGTCGGACGAAGAAGTGTGCCTGTTCGCGCAGATCAAGAAGCGCATGGCCGCCAACCCGGGCTGGTTCACCAAGCAGAAAGAGCTGATCCAGGGCGTTTCGGAAGAAACCACCACTGGCGTTCTGCGTCTTTATGAAATGCAGAAGAAGGGCGACCTGCCGTTCCCGGCGATCAACGTCAACGACAGCGTCACCAAGTCCAAGTTCGACAACCGTTATGGCTGCCGTGAGTCCCTGGTCGACGGTATCCGTCGCGGCACCGACGTGATGATGTCCGGCAAGGTTGCCGTTGTCTGCGGTTACGGCGACGTCGGCAAAGGTTCCGCTCAGTCCCTGGCTGGTGCCGGTGCCCGCGTGATCGTCACCGAAATCGACCCGATCTGCGCCCTGCAGGCTTCCATGGACGGTTTCGAGGTCAAGACCATCGAACAGGCTCTTCCGGAAGGCGATATCTACGTCACCGCGACCGGCAACAAGGACATCATCACCTTCGACCACATGCGTGGCATGAAGGACATGGCGATCGTCTGTAACATCGGCCACTTCGACAACGAGATCCAGGTTGCTGCCCTCAAGAACACCAAGTGCCGCCCGGTCAAGGACCAGGTCGACATGTATGTGTTCCCGGATGGCAAGCGCATGATCCTGCTCTCGCAGGGCCGCCTTGTGAACCTCGGCAATGCCACCGGCCACCCGAGCTTCGTCATGTCCGCAAGCTTCACCAACCAGGTTCTGGCGCAGATCGAACTCTTCACCAAGGGCGATCAGTACAAGAACGAAGTCTACGTGCTGCCGAAGCATCTGGACGAGAAGGTTGCCCGCCTTCACCTGGAGAAGCTGGGCGTCACGTTAACCGAATTGTCGGAAGAGCAATCTCAATATCTGGGGATTAATAAGGCTGGTCCGTTCAAGTCGGAACACTACAAATACTGATTCCGGCGAGGCGGCCCACTAGATGTGGTGATCGCCTCGATTCGGGTCTGTGAACAAAAAAATGCAGGACCCTTTAATTTTAAGGGTCCTGTTAACTTTTCAATAACGGACTCTTCTGCGTGATTCTCAAAAAGGTTATGGTTTAGGCGAATCAAAGGCCACGAGGCGGATGTCTTTGATTTGCTCCCAGAAACCGGGAGCTGCGGCCCGCAAGAACAGGGCAAGGCGGCACAAGGGGATCACAATATGCCGATAAGCGGCAGGAACGACGCGCGGCCACGCGCGGCGTGGCGAGATTGGAGTCTGAAATCGGTGAAGCTCGGCGGAACGGCGCTGGCAGGCTGGAGCCTGTCTTGCGGTTCAGCGGCAGCCGACATGCTCGCCGACACGACTGCTGCCATTTCCCCCGATAACATGATTCTTTTTGGTGCGTTAGGCGGAATGTGCGCCTTTGCCGTCACCGCATCTGTCGCTCTCGTGCGTCATCGCAAACAATCCGGATTGCTGACCGACGCGCTGGAAAAGGAAAAGAGCGATCTCAAATTCCGGGTCGACCGCCTGGAGGCGATGCTCAATACCGACGAGCAACGCGTCATCGTCTGGACCGGCAACGGCGCCATGCCGCAGATCTGGGGCATTCTTCCCGAAAAATCTGGCGTGCCGCGCCCCCCGGCGCAACTGCTTGCGTTCGGCAGCTGGCTGACGGCGAAATGCGCCGGCGACCTGGAACGTCATCTGGACATGCTGTTCCGTACCGGCGAAGCCTTCACCACCACCTTGAAGACCCGCACCGGAACCTATGTGGAAGCGCTGGGGCGCACCACCGGCGGTGCTGTGGTCCTGCGTCTGCGCGATCTGACCGGCGAACGTCAGATGCAGGCGGAACTTGCTGCCCGCAATGCCAAGATCTCGGGCGAACTGCATATGCTGCACGCGCTGCTGGATGCGATGCCGGCACCGGCCTGGCAGCGCGATGCGGAAGGAAATCTCATCTGGGCCAACCAGGCCTATGCGGAAGCGGTCGACATGACCGACGCTGATCTTGCGATCAAGGAAGGGGCAACCTTCCTCGACGCTGCTGCGCGCACCGCCATGGCCGTCCAGCGTAACGAAGACGGCTGTTTCAACGCACGTATTCCCATCGTGGCCTCCGGTGAACGCCGGGTGTTCGAAGTGACCGATGTCAATGCCAATGTCGGCGGAGCCGGCATTGCCGTGGACATCAGCGAACTGGAACAGGCCCAGAAGGAACTCGGCCGCGCCGAGGACTTCCACGGCCGCACGCTGGACCAGCTGGCAGCTGCGGTTGCCATCTACAGCGCCGATCGCAAGCTACAATTCTACAACGCGGCTTTCCGCCAGTTGTGGGATCTCGATCCCGCTTTCCTGGAAAGCCGGCCGGAAGACAGCGCGGTTCTGGATGCCTTGCGCGCGGCGCGCAAGATCCCGGAACAGGCGGACTATCGCGTCTGGCGCAACAAGATGATGGAGAGCTACCAGTCTCTGGAAGCTCGCGAAAGCTGGTGGCATCTTCCCGATGGCCGCACCCTGCGCGTCATTGCCAATCCGCACCCGCAAGGCGGCGTCACCTATATCTATGAAAACGTCACCGAGCAGCTCGATCTGGAAAGCCGCTACAACGCGCTGACCCGCGTCCAGGGGGAAACCCTCGACAATCTGTCGGAAGCCGTTGCCGTGTTCGGGTCCGACGGGCGCCTGCGCCTTTGGAACCCGGCCTTCGGTCGTATCTGGGGACTGGAAGAGGATCAGCTTTCAGAACTGCCGCACGTCAAGGAAGTCGTCTCCGCCTGCACGCTCAATGAAACCGAGCGCGATGCCTGGGAACAGCTTGCCGGCAACGTGACGGGACTTCTCGACAACCGCACCCAGAAGGTCAGCCGTCTGGAACGCCACAACGGCGATGTCGTCGACTATGCCACTGTTCCGCTGCCCGACGGCGGTACGCTGGTGACCTTTGTCGACGTAACGGACAGCGTCAATGTCGAGCGGGCCCTTCTGGAAAAGAACGAGGCACTGGAACAGGCAGACCAGATCAAGAACGCCTTCATCCAGCATGTTTCCTACGAGCTGCGCTCGCCGCTGACCAACATCATCGGCTTCGCCCAGTTGCTGGCAGATCCGAAATTCGGAGAGCTCTCCGACAAGCAGAGCGAATATGCGGACTACATCCAGTCGTCCTCCTCGGCGTTGCTTGCCATCATCAACGACATTCTGGATCTGGCAACGTTGGATGCCGGCATCATGGAACTGGACCTGGGTGAAGTTGACGTCGCGCCGACCGTTGCGGCCGCCGTCGAAGGGTTGAAGGACCGGATCGCCGAAGCACGCATCAACCTGCGGACCCATGTGCCGGGTGATGTCGGCATGATGGTTGCCGACGAAAAACGCCTGCGTCAGGTCCTGTTCAATCTCATCTCCAATGCCGTGCGCTATTCCGAGCCCGACGGCGTGGTCGATGTCAGCTGCAGCCGCGAAGACGACAAGGTGACCTTCGTCGTTCAGGATCATGGCTATGGCATTCCCGCTGAAATCCTCACCCAGGTGTTCAACCGCTTTGTCGGGCATGACACAGGATCGCGCCGTCAGGGCGCAGGTCTCGGCCTTGCCATCGTCAAGAGCTTTGTCGAACTGCATGGCGGCACGGTCGATATTCAGTCCGCCGAAGGCAAGGGCACGACGGTGACCTGCGTTTTCCCCGCACGGCCCGAACTGGCGGACCAGGCGGCGGCCGAGTAGGACGCCGGATGGCAGACCACCAGCTGCAAGCCCTGTCGGGCGCCTTTCAGACAATCGAAATTGCCGACGAACACGGCACGCGGCGTCTTGCCAACGACATCGCGATGGTCCTGAAGCCCGGCGATGTCATTTGCCTGTCGGGCGATCTGGGCGCCGGGAAGTCCACGTTCACCAGGGCGCTGATCCGGGCCTTTGCCGGTGAGCCGGAGCTGGAAGTGCCGAGCCCGACCTTCACGCTCGTGCAGACCTACGATTTGCCGCGTTTCGACCTGTCCCACTTCGATCTTTACCGGCTTGAAGAGCCCGAAGAACTGGAAGAGCTCGGGCTGGATGACCTTCTGGAAACGGGAGCCGCGCTGATCGAATGGCCGGAGAAGGCGAACGAGCTGCTGCCCGGCAATGCCCTTTGGATCCAGATCACCCAGCCGACTGACAGCGATGACCATCGCCGGTTCAGCCTCTATTCGGACGCCCCGCACTGGCAGAACCGGATCGGGCAATCGCTGGCAACGCGGTCCTTTCTGGGGACCGCTGGTCTGCCTGATGCCGAGCGCCGTTTCCTGGCAGGCGATGCCTCCCTGCGAACGTTCGAGACGGTTGCAACAGGGTCTTCGACAGCTGTTCTGATGCGCTGGCCTTTCCAGGGGGACGCGGTGCCGGAAGCTGTCCGCGCCTACATGGAAAAGGTGCATCTGGCGCGCGACTGCCGGGCGATTGTCGCGGTAGGAACGGAACTCAGGAACCATGGTCTTCGCGCGCCCGATCTTATGGCGAGCGACCTGGAAAACGGGCTGATCCTCTCGTCCGATCTTGGCCGGGATACCATCGTGGTAGACGGCAAGCCGGTGCGCGAAAGATATTTTGCCGCCGTCGATGTCCTGGCGAAGATGCATGGTGAGGCCTGGCCAAAAACGGTCTCGCTCGCTGATGGTGGGCTGTATCAGGTCCCCGACTATTCAGCGGACGCGCTTGTTGCCGAAGCGGCACTGTTTCTGGACTGGTATGTTCCGAAGGTGTCCGGAAAGCCGGCCGACGAGAGCACGCGCTCGGAATTCGAACGGTTATGGCGCGAGGCACTTGAAGACATAAGCGAGGCCCAGACAGGTTGGGTGCTGCGCGATTTTCATTCGCCGAACCTTCTTTGGCAGGCGGGTGCTGAGGGAACCGACAGGATCGGCCTGATCGATTTCCAGGACACGGTCTATGGCCCGGTTGCCTATGATGTTGCTTCCCTGCTGCTGGACGCCCGCACGGACATGGACGAAGCTCTGGAAACGGCGCTCTACGATGCTTATCTCTCGGCAAGAAAAATGCAGTCCGCAGAGTTCGATGAAGTTGGTTTTTCGAAAGCCTATGCGGTCATGGCGGCGCAGCGGATCTCCAAGATCCTCGGCATCTTCGTCCGTCTGGCCGAGCGCGATGGTAAGCCGGCTTACTTGAGCCATCTGCCGCGCATGCTAGGCTATCTCGACCGGGTGCTTGACAGGCCGTTCCTGTCGGATTTGAAAGACTGGTACGCACGCTACCGGCACTGAACGCGCCGCGTTCAACCGGTCGCACATTTGAGACAGATGATGACAGACAAGCGGTTTCGCCCTTCCAAAGCCATGATCCTGGCCGCAGGCCTCGGCAAGCGCATGCGCCCGCTGACGGCAACGACGCCCAAGCCCCTGATCGAGGTCAACGGTCAGGCCCTGATCGACCATGGCATGGACCGGCTGGCAGCAGCCGGCGTGAAGACCTGTGTGGTCAACGTGCACTACCTTGCCGATCTGGTGGAGGTTCATGTCCGCCGCCGCCCTGATATGGAAATCCTGATTTCCGACGAACGCGACCAGCTTCTGGAAACCGGGGGCGGTATCAAGAAAGCGCTGCCGCTATTGGGCGAAGAGCCGTTCTTTCAGCTCAATGCCGACACCTGCTACTGGATCGAAGGCGTCAAACCCAACCTGGAACACATGATCGAAGCCTGGGACGAGAGCCGCATGGACGCCCTGCTTCTGGTTGCCGAAACCGTGAAAGCGGTCGGCTATTCCGGCCGTGGTGATTTCGACATGGCGAAGGATGGGGCGTTGACCCGGCGGCAGGAAAAGGGTGTGACGCCCTTTGCCTATGCAGGTGCAACCATTTTGCACCCGCGCCTGTTCGAAGATGCCCCGGACGGGCCGTTCTCCATGAACAGGCTTTTCGACAGGGCGATTGAAGCCGGACGTCTCTACGGCGTTCAGATGGAAGGCCTGTGGCTGCATATCGGAACTCCGGAGGCCATACGTGCCGCCGAATATGCCGTTCGCGAGAGTGCCGCCTGAGGATGGCCCGCAGCGCGCGCCTCTGGTCTGTCCCGCCGTCCGTCCCTTTCCTGAAAACGCTGGCCGACACACTGGTCGACGGCACCCTGATCCCTGGCTTTCGCCCGCTGGACGATCCACTGCTGCTGCCGTCGGTCACGCTGTATCTGCCGACGCGCCGCGCTGCGCGCCTGCTGCCGGAGCTTTTCCAGCAGCGGTTTGGTGGCCGGCCGGTTCTCCTGCCTGCCATCCGCCCGGTGGGCGATGCCGACGAGGATGCGCAGAGCCTGACCGCCAATGCGGATCTGGAACCTCTGCCGCCGGCAATGCCCCTTCTGGAACGTCATCTTGCGATGACGCGGCTGGTGAAGGCCTGGAAAGGCATGCTGCGCCGGGAAGCGCTCAGTCTCAGGTCCGACGAACCTCTCGGCCTTCCGGCGTCGACGGCCGATGCAGCCTGGTTGGCGGCAGACCTGCTGACGCTGATGGACGAGGTCGAGACGGAAGAAGCCGACTGGACGGAACTGTCCGGTCTGGTGCCGGAGGACCATGCCCGGTACTGGCAGATCACGCTCGATTTCCTGCAGATCGTGCGGGAGGCCTGGCCCGCGCATCTGGCCGAACTGAAAATGATGGACCCGAAGGCACGCCGCTCGGCCCTTATCCGGCGCGAGGCCGAGCG